>Ga0189287_100036_pt1 | contig 210139 bp, 200 predicted proteins | sample UW86minimetaG_FD_130319 | JGI IMG/M metagenome (GOLD analysis project Ga0189287, IMG submission 130319) | Marine microbial communities from the Costa Rica Dome - UW86 mini metaG | ecosystem: Environmental > Aquatic > Marine > Oceanic > Photic zone | place: Costa Rica: the Eastern Pacific...
ACGGCAGCTATCAGAATACGTGGCGTGGTGGTATTTCTTACACGAACTTCTTCGGCAATGAGAAATACTCCAAAGACGGCGACCGGGACTTCGTTTCGGTTAACCTGAGCTACTCATTCTAAGGATCTAGCTGGAGCATTTGCGCTCCGACATTACGAAAATTTAAGGGCCCGGCAGGCTTCTGCCGGGCCCTTTTCTTTGCGTCATGTCGCATGACATTCTACAAGTATGTCAGTTGAGGTGAGCGCCGGAAGAGCGATATCCTCGTGTAACTAGAGAGGGATTTTTTATGAAAAAGACGACCGCAATGGTCTCGCTTTTTGCAGCCAGCGCAATTGCGACGGGTGCAATGGCAGCAGTACCAGACGCCCAAGTTAGTCGGCTAGGTGCTGACCTGACGCCGGTTGGCGCAGAGAAAGCCGGCGGAGGCGATATTCCTGCCTGGACAGGTGGCTTGCCAGCTGTGCCGAGCAGCGTTTCCTACACGCCAGGCGAAAAATTGCCGAATCCGTTTGCGAGTGACAGCGTGAAGTTCACAATCACTGGCGCGAATATGGCTCAGTACGACCAGTATCTGACTGATGGGTACCGTTCGCTCCTGAGCACCTATCCTTCATATAAGATGGATATCTACCCAACGCGCCGCTCCTGTGCGTTCCCCGATAATGTATATGCTGCAACGCGTGCGAATGCGGGCACCGGCATTCTTGTCGGCGGTGGTAATGGTGTGGGTAAGGCCATTATGGGCTTCCCATTCCCGATCCCAAACAATGCGCTTGAGATTATCTGGAACCACACGCTTCGTTTCCGGTCGTTCAAGCTTACTCGACAGTTTACGGCTGCAGCTGTAACGCGCTCTGGCGATTACACCCTTCAGACGGTTCAGGATGAAGCCATTCTGCGCTGGTCCGATCCAAGCAAGGCATCGGCTGAAGATCTGGACAATATCTCGATCTATTACATCGCTAACACCGTCGCTCCGGCTCGCTCTGCGGGTAATGTGATTTTGGTGCATGAAACTTTGGACCGTTCTATCGATCCGCGTAAGGCTTGGTCCTACAGCCCTGGTACCCGTCGGGTGCGTCGTGCGCCTAACATTGCTTATGACAATCCAGGTACGAACTCAGATGGTTTGAGCACATCGGATTCTTTCGATGGATATAATGGTGCGCCTGACCGTTACGATTGGACTGTCGTCGGGAAAGAAGTGAAGGCCATTGCGTTCAACAATTATGACGCAGAGTCAGCGCCTTACGACAGCTTTATCGCGCCATTGCACGTAAACCAGGATGCGGTTCGTTATGAGCTTGCCCGCACATGGCGGATTGAAGCGACGTTGAAGGCTGGCAATCGCCATGTCTATGGTCGTCGTGTGAAAACGATCAATGAAGACAATTGGTCGATCTCGTCATCCGACATGTATGATGCTCGTGGTGAGTTGTGGCGTGTTCAAGAGCTTCAGCAGCTGCAGCGCTATCAGATTCCACTTTGCGGAACTGCCGCGGAGATCGTTTATGACCTCCAGGCCGGACGCTACCTTGCTTTGGCAATGACGAACGAAGAGCCGCAGATCAACTATTTTGCAGATGAGTTGAATCCTGACCGGTACACACCGGCTTCCATTCGTCAGATGGGTACACGCTAACGCGTACTGCTCATGAGACCCCAGGGTCTCTCACAAGAATCGACCCCGGAGCAAAACCTGCTCCGGGGTTTTTTGTTACGAAGATTTAATAAATCTCCCTACGGAACGCCAGGTTTTCTGCGGATTTTTGCGCCAATTATGACCAATCCGTAGGAACTATTCGCTGACGGACTATGCTACCGTCCCAAAGTTGGCACCAGGCGTAGCCCCACCATTTGGGTCAAGTCCCACAATTGGATCGATCGGTGTCATAAAAATGCGGGGGCATTTTGAGGAGGGAACTAATGAAAAACCTAACACTAGGGTTGGCATCGTGCTTGACCGCTGGCGTCCTTGCGACCAGCGCCATGGCATCGGTCCCAGCTTCTCAGGCCGCGCGGCTTGGGGCTGATCTGACACCTATGGGGTCAGAAAAAGCAGGCATTGGCGATATTCCGGCTTGGTCCGGCGGATTGTCGAGCATTCCATCTGGCGTGAGCGTTCAGGCCGGAGAACATATTCCGAATCCATTCTCAGGGGACTCGGTGAAATTCAGCATTACCGGCGCAAACATGGGCCAGTATGCGGATCAACTGACAGACGGCTATAAGCTGCTTCTGTCGACCTACCCATCATACAAAATGAATGTGTATCAGGGCCGTCGTACTTGCGCCTACCCGGATGCAGTATACGCCGCGACGCGTAATAACGCTGCAGTCGGCGAGCTTGTTGGTGGTGGTAACGGTGTTGGCAAAGCCATCAATGGATTCCCGTTCCCGATCCCAAACAACGCTCTTGAGATCATCTGGAACCACACACTGCGCTATCGCGACTTTAAGATCACGCGTCAAACAGCGAATGCCGCTGTCACACGCTCTGGTGACTATACCAATGTGATCTCGCAGCAGGATGTGATCCTTCGTTGGTCTGATCCAAGCAAGACCGCTGCGGAAGAGCTCGACAATATATCGATCTACTTCATCGCGAACACGGTTGCGCCAGCGCGTTCAGCTGGTTCTGTGATCCTCGTGCACGAAACGTTAGACCGGTCAATCGATCCTCGGAAAGCGTGGCAGTATAGCCCAGGTACACGTCGTGTGCGTCGTGCGCCAAACATCTCTTATGACAACCCAGGCACTAACTCTGACGGCCTCAGCACTTCGGATTCATTCGATGGCTATAATGGCGCGCCAGACCGCTATGACTGGACTGTTGTTGGGAAGACCGCGAAATACATTGCTGAGAATTCCTATGATTCTTTCAATGTACCGTACTCTGACTTTATTCAGCCGCTTCACCTGAACCAGGACGTGCTTCGCTATGAATTGCGTCGTGTCTGGACGATTGAAGCAAACCTCAAGCCTGGCAATCGTCATGTGTATGCGCGTCGCGTGATGCATATGAACGAAGATAGCTGGACGCTTGCTGCTTCAGAAAACTATGACGGACGTGGTGAGCTGTGGCGTGTTCAGGAAGAGCACGGCGTGCAGCGCTATCATGTGCCGCTCTGCAACAAGGCAGCTGAAATTGTCTATGACTTGCAGGCAGGACGTTACCTGGCACTGACCATGGAAAACGAAGAGCCACCAACGAACTACACAGCTGATGAGCTCGACTCAGGTCACTTTACGCCTGCATCGATCCGCCAGCTCGGCGTTCGCTGATCTAGCAAAACACACTCTTGAGTGTCAGGCGGCCAGCTCCTTCGGGGCTGGCCGTTTCTTTTTGAGATTACGAATTTTTAATGTTTTGGACGCGTTTTTTTCCGGCTTTTCTGCCGTTTTTCTACTGACATAACTGTTCGCATGCGGAGCTTTGAATCGCCGTGCCGGGATTCAATCGGTATCCTTTCCCTATTGGGTAGGGGGTCCTCGATTAGACGGGCGTGTTGCGTATCCCGATGCTGACAGGATTTCTTCCATGCCTGCAATAACGAGACTGAAACCTCGTGGAGGGAACCATGAAAAAGACAACAGGAATAGTGACGCTTGTTGCTGCCAGTGCATTGGCGACAAGCGCATTTGCAAGTGTACCGGCGTCTCAGGTGAACCGCCTGGGTGCAGACCTGACGCCAGTGGGCGCGGAGAAAGCCGGAAGTGGCGACATCCCAGCTTGGACTGGCGGCTTGCCCACGGTGCCAAGCAATGTGACGTATACACCTGGCGACCGGTTGCAGAATCCGTTCGCCAGTGACGCGATCAAGTTTACGATTACCGCTGCAAATATGGGTCAATATGCAGATCAGCTGTCGGATGGTTACAAGGCGCTGCTGTCCTCCTATCCGTCCTATAAGATGAATGTGTACCAATCGCGCAGATCTTGCGCGTATCCTGACTCTGTCTATCAGGCGACGCGTCGGAACGCTGAAGTTGGTGAACTCGCTGAATCTGGAACCGGGGTCAGTCAGGCGATTATGGGTTTCCCATTCCCGATCCCAAACAATGCCATCGAGGTTATTTGGAACCACACATTGCGGTTCAGGTCCTTTAAGGCGACCCGCCAGTTTACAGCTGCGGCAGTAACCCGGTCTGGAGAATACACTTTGCAGACCGTGCAGGACGAAGCGATCCTGCAATGGTCGGATCCAACAAAAGGATCGGCTGAAGAGCTGGATAATATTTCGATCTACTATATTGCGAACACCGTGGCGCCAGCACGTGCTGCCGGTAGCGTGATCCTGGTGCATGAAACACTTAATCGGGCCCTGGATCCACGCAAGGCCTGGCAGTACAGCCCGGGTACGAGACGGGTTCGTCGTGCGCCAAATATTGCATATGACAATCCAGGCACGAACTCGGATGGTTTGAGCACGTCAGACTCATTTGATGGATATAATGGCGCCCCAGATCGCTATGACTGGACGGTATTGGGCAAGGATGAGCAGTTTATTGCTTACAATGCGTATGACGCTGAAGCATCGCCCTATAATGAATTCATTAGCCCACTCCATCTGAATCAGGACAAGATCCGCTATGAGTTGCAGCGGGTCTGGCGGATTCAGGCGAGCCTCCGCCCAGATACACGCCATGTGTATGCCCGGCGAGTCAAAATGCTGAATGAAGACAATTGGCAGATTGCCGGGTCTGAAATGTATGATGGACGCGGTGAGCTCTGGCGGTACCAGGAGCTGCATTCGCTGCAGCGGTACAATGTGCCTCTTTGTGGATCTGCCGCTGAGATCGTTTATGACCTTCAAGCAGGCCGGTATCTAGCCCTGGCCATGCAGAATGAGGAACCACCGGTGAACTATTTCGCCGATGAACTGGACGTTAACCGATATACGCCCTCCTCAATCCGCCAGCTTGGCGTTCGCTGAGTTAGCATATAGAATAGGTGGGTTGGCTCCCTTGAGGGGCCAGCCCATATTTTTTGCCGATTTTCGGGCAAAAAGGGCCCTATCCCAAGTCAAAACGGGTATGGTCTGACATAACAAGGGGCACCAGTCCCGACGGTCCGAAAAACCGGCTTCTAGCGGGGAAACGCGAGTAACAGGTCATGAATGTAAATAAGATCACTTCAACCGTGCGCCAAATTGGGCCGCGGGCATTTCGGTCCGCGTCAGCAACGCTGTTGGGCCTTTCAATGGTTGTTGGGACTGTAGGGGTCGCGCAGGCAGAGGGCGATATTGCTGCAGCTTGTGAAGCTGCCGAGAGCAAGGCGACGCCGTCAGACCTTGCCGCCAAGAAATTGCTCCTTGATGTCGCTAAAGCAAATGGTCGTATGGTGGCTGTCGGTGAATTTGGTCACATCGTTTATTCAGACGATGATGGCACCACCTGGACTCAGGCTAATTGTGTCGCGACGCAGGTCACACTGACCTCTGTCGATTTCCCCTCGAAAGAGGTTGGCTATGCGGTTGGTCATGATGCGGTCATTCTGAAAACAGAGGATGGCGGCGAGAACTGGGCTCAGATCTACGAGGATTTTGACGCCGAGACACCGCTGATGAACGTTTTCTTCAATACGCCGTCTTATGGCTTGGCCATGGGTGCGTTCGGGTTTGTCCTGGAGACGAAAGACGGCGGTGCCTCTTGGGCACAGCGTCCAATTGTTGAAGGTGGCGAAGATGATTTTCATCTGAACGATTCCTTTCGTGCAAAAGACGGATCGCTTTGGGTAGCTGCTGAATTTGGTACCGTTTACCGATCTGGTGACGCCGGCGTGACTTTTGAGCGCCTCCAGACGCCTTATGAAGGCTCTTTCTGGGGTGGTATTGGCCTGAGCGATGGCTCTGTCTTGATTTTTGGTATGCGTGGCAACGTGTTCCGCACTGCTGATGCTGGTGCGACCTGGACCAAAATTGAGACCGGTGTGACCAAGTCTTTTGGCGGCAGTGTTGAGCTTGCCAATGGTACCGTGGTGCTTGCGGGCTTGAACGGGGCTGTGGCCTATTCGGATGACCTTGGCAAGTCCTTCACTACTATCAGCCGTGCTGATCGTGAAGGTTACAATGCGGTTATCGGCGCTTCTGGAGATCAGATCGCCATCTTCGGTGAGTCTGGTGTGAAGATCATGCCAAACACTGCAGCCGCGGCGCTTGCTGCCGGTGGCAGCAGCAGCTAAAGGCTGTGCTGAGCAATTTTCGAATTGGGGCTCCGGACTTCCGGGGCCCTTTTTCGTGCGCTGGCGCCTGCTGGGTTCTCCGTGACCCTGTCGCCTTGGCACAAGCCTTCCGGTAAACATTCACAAACACATCAATTTCTAGGGTTGGAAAAATGTTGGACAAAGCCGAACCGTTTGGTGATTTCACCTCCATTGCCCGCGAAGGCCGCGTTGCGGTCGTAACATTTGATCGGGGCGATGGCCTTAATGCGCTTTCTGTCGCTGCCATGAAGGAACTGACGGCAGTGGCCGATAGTTTTGAAGATGATTTGGAGACCTCGGCAATTGTTCTTACCGGCACCGGCAAGGCCTTTTCTGCTGGGGCGGACCTTAAAGATCCCGCGCTTGCCGAACGCCCATCCGGCCTTCTCCATCGTCGACACGCCCTCAAGGCCGGCCCCAACATGTGCGCGGCGTGGGAACGGCTTGAACAGGTTACCATTGCCGCAGTTGAAGGCTTCTGTATTGGTGGTGGCTCAGCTCTGGTGGCGGCATGTGATATCCGGGTTGCAGGCGCATCGGCCAATTTCAGATTGCCTGAGATTCCCTTGGGCATGAACATGAGCTGGCACTCCAATCCTCGGTTGGTGAACCTTATGGGTCCTGCCAAGGCGAAACTCTTCACCATCCTGGGCGAAAGTCTCCCAGCCGTTGAGGCCCTAGACTGGGGCCTCATTGAAAAGGTTGTTGAGGCGGGTTCTGCGCGGGCGGAAGCTATTGATCTTGCGGCACGTTTTGGCGCATTGCCTCCCGTTGCGGTTCGTATGTCAAAACAGTCTATCGATATGGCGGCCAAGGCGCTCAATCATGCGACGACCTATATGGACCGTGATCAATTTGCGCTGGCGGCAACTTCCAAAGATCAGACAGAAGCAATTGCGGCCTTTTTGGAGAAACGCACGCCGCACTTTACCGGCGAATAGAGAGAATTGTTATGCACACCAGGTGTCGACCTAAGAGCGGGTTTCGTCACCAAAGAATGTTTATGGCCGGGCTGGTGTTGCGTCGTTTTAACATCTGTGTGCAAGCTGGGGTCTGTCGTGGGTGTTGAGGAATGGGAGCGGTTCTGTCTGTGATGCAATTGCAGTTTGATCGACAAGGACGGGCAAAGTGTGTTGACGTTCAGCGCACGAGTATTGTTGTTGCAGTAACCGCGCTCCTTATTTGCCCTGCTCTGGCGACCGACGAGGCTCCCGCAGCATCGATCGGTGCGGATGAAGCGATCGGCACGCACTACCATATACGCGTAGACGACCTGCCAGCCCCCTATGCGACGCAATCGGTTGGAAACCGCCCCGTTGTCATTGACCGCCCCGCAGGTGCCCAATTGCGCGTCCCCGAAGGGTTTGAAGTTTCTCTTTTCGCTGATGGACTTCAACACCCACGCGGCATGGTGGTGGCGCCGGATGGTGCAATCTTCCTCACAGAAGCGAATGTGGGGCAGGTAACACGTCTCGTTGACCAGGACGGTGATGGTCAGGCGGACACGAAGACAGTTTTTGCCCGTGACTTTCGTCTGCCTTCGGGCATTGCGATCCATGACGGTGATCTCTACATCGCGGATGAGCGGGCTGTCTGGTGGCTTGGCGCCGTGGACGGGCGTGAGACCGCGGAGGGAAGGCGGCCGATCACGCGGGCCGGCGCGCTTGGGGATGCAGGCGGCCATTGGACTCGCATGCTGAAATTCTCTCCTGATGGGAAGAGTTTCTTCGTCTCTGTCGGCAGCGAAAGCAATGTGAACGAGGAACCGAAACCGAGGGCGACCATTCAACGGTTTGATCTGGAGAGCGGCGCTCAAACGGTTTATGCGTCAGGCCTTAGAAATCCGATTGGCCTTGCTTTTTATCCTGGATCAGATCGTCTCTTTACGGTTGTGAATGAACGTGACGGGTTGGGTGACAAACTGGTTCCGGATTTTTTGACTGAGGTAACCGAGAGTGGTTTCTATGGATGGCCCTATGCCTATCTGGGGCAAAACGCCGATCCGAAATTTGGTGATATTCGACCTGATCTTGTTGCCGCAACGTTAGAGCCTGATGTTCTTCTGGCAGCCCATTCCGCTGCGCTGGACCTTGTTTTCTATGACGGCGGTCAATTTCCAGAAGCCTATGAGGGGGATGCCTTTGTGGCGTTTCACGGTTCTTGGAATGCATCTGTGCCTACAGGATACAAAGTGGTCCGAGTCCATTTTGAGAATGGCAGTCCGGTTGGATCCTATGAAACTTTTGTCGCTGGGTTTTGGACCGAAGGGGACACGCCTGCGCGTGTCTGGGGGCGTCCAGCCGGCCTCACTCTGACACATGACGGCCATTTGCTCATTGCTGATGATGAAGGTGGAACAATCTGGCGTGTCAGCTGGGCCGGGGATTAAGCGGCAGATTGCGAACGACCCTGTATATCCTTGACGGTGAGTTGTTTCATGTTTCCTGGTGCTTGTTCGATGCCGCCCAGACAGGTTCCCGTGATAAAGACCCCGCCCAGCTTCTTGAGTGCGACCGCTAGGTTGAGGTCGCTGACCTCTTCAAAAACTGTCAGGAGTTTTGCTGACTTTGCCGCGCCGATAATCTTTCTGGCCTCTGCCACTATGGCGGCATTGGAGAGGTTAGCAGGAATTCGGTAGGACACAGATGTAGCGCCCATTGACGCGCAGGGTGCGATCGGAAAGTCTGAGCTGGGTATGGTAATTGAGACTGCCCGGAAATATTCCGACAGGCCAGATATCCGCTGCGCCAGGGTTGATGAGGGTGTGCTCGCAGGTATGTCGACGATCGACGCCATCAGATTTCCCTTCATATAGGGAGGAATCTTCTTGGCGATCTCCAGAATGGTTTTGCGGTTTGTTGAAGAAGACAATGTGTCGAAATGAATCTGCGATACTAGGAGCGATGTGAAGTTCTTGGGCAGCAACGTTTCCGCTGTCTCAATTTGAGTTTTGAGCATCTGGGTATCAAGCGCGTAGAGCTGTTCGGGATCGTTCGATGTGCCCAAAACTTGCCGGCCATACAGATCGCCTTCCTGCGTGTTGCGTATTACTGGGAGAACGGCGTAGCCCATAAGCACCTCGTTGCGGATGTTCCACATGGGCGCATAGCCAACTTCAAAGTCGGTATTCCCATCTGCGCTCACGGAGCTCTTTGCGCTGAGGTCATTTTCTGTTTCAACTGGCTGGCCGTGCGCTGGCGTGATGTTCTCCAATATGACGGTACGTACTAGCTTGCCCCCTCGCGGGCGAATGTCGATGGTTTGGGACTCAAACGGTCCAACGTCTGCTGCCTCAATCCTCTGCATCACAATCTTGCTTTTTCGTGCTGCTGTATCGACATCATCCCTATCAAAGAGGATCAGGAAGCTGTCTCTCCCGACCGGCAATATCAGGTCCCACGGTGTCAGATGGTCGGCGATGATGCGTTCTAGGTCCGATGCGGAGATTTGAGTCTTCTGATCAAACACGATGGAGAGAACCTGTCCCGGCAGCTTCTGCGGCTCTGGAGCGCGTGCACTCGTGCCATCTTTGGCTCTGGTGTCATCAGCGGTGTTTTCTATATCTGACATCGGTCTGTCTTCCCGCATGGTCGTTTCGATGTGGTTTTCCGGCTCGAAATGCACTCCCAATGGTCTATGCGTCTTTTGAAAAAATGGTTAAATGAACAATCTATTTTACAAAGCCCGCGTGTCAGTTGTTCTAACTTATTGTTTTTGCTCGAATAATCGTATGTATGCGGACAGAGTTCTGAGCGCGTTTTAACTCTCTAAGCACCCCTTTGTGCTGCTGGGTTGAGCGGAACCATCAAAAAACGCCGCGGCTTGTACCGCAGCGTTTCTCTGTGCTGGCTGTTTGGAGCGCCTATCCTTTGAGAGCTGCCTCGCGGGCCTTGCGAACGGATTCATTGGTTTGATTGAACAGGAGTTTGCGCCGCGCCTCTTCCTGTTCTTTTGTGAGTTCCTGTTTGCCAAGATCTCCACCGGCGGCCTGGCCGCGTTTGACAGCGTCACGTGAGCCAACTTCGTCCACCCATCGTTTGACGTTTGGATAGGCATCCCACCCTCCATCGGTTCCTTCTGGCGCGGCGAGGCGATTGAGGAACATGGCCCAGGGCCAGGTAATCATGTCTGCGATGGAATAGTCAGTGCCTGCGAGAAAGGGATGGATGGAGAGCTGCGTGTCCATAACACCTGCCAACCGGTCGACTTCTCCGATGAACCGTCGCTGTCCGTATTCTAGTTTGCTCTCGTCATCAACGATGGTTTTTGCGTAGTTCTTGAAATGATTGGCATTGCCCATCATCGGACCTAAGTTCGCCATCTGCCAGTGTACCCACTGCAGGACCGCATATTTTCCGGCGGGATCTTTGGGGAGGAACTTGCCTGATTTCTCGGCTAGGTACTCCATGATGGCGCCGGATTCAAAAATGGCAATGGGCTCTCCACCGCCCAGCGGCTCTTTGTCGATGATCGCGGGCATGCGGTTATTTGGACAGATACGCAGGAATTCCGGTTTGAACTGATCACCACCGCCAATATCTACTGGCACGATGGTGTATGGCATTTCACACTCTTCGAGCATGATGGTGATCTTGCGGCCGTTCGGTGTCGGCCAGAAATATACATCAATCATCTGTTGAACTCCCCGTTGGTTTGTTGGGTCCAAGATAGGTATTTCGTCTCTGTTTCGCTACTTTCTCAAATGTGAAACCGCAGTGATACCATCTGTTCCCAACTTGCCGGCCTTTGCGGCACCGCGATGTTTGGTGTGCTTTTCTGTCTGCAGCAAGGTTGGGGGGGGGCGTGATCTCGCGTTGCAACATGAACTGCGCCTGAACAAGTGGCAAAATATCTGCTCAGACTGCCAATCGGATGACTGTCTTTATACGAATGAAGTCGCTATAAAAGCTGTCTACGTAGCGACCGCAAAGCTTGCTCGCGGTCGTGCAATTGACAAGAACTGGGAGGCAAATTAATGCCCAAATTTATTGTAGCGCTGAGCGCTGCTCTTCTCTTTGCGACAAGCGCGTTTGCAAACGTGATCACGATCAAGTTTGAACCTGCTGGTGGCGAAGCTGTGTCATTTGCTTTTGACACAGAAGCAAATACCTCAACAAACCTGGCAACCGGCGATGCTGCTCCATACACGTTTGATGAAGCATCAAACACGATCTGTGGTGCCGGCCCGGATGGCGCAGAGCTCTGCGCAACTTTTGAAGGCCCTTCTGAAGAGCCAACGGTCGGTCAGTCTGGTCCTTACACAACAAATACTGGCACAGCCGGCACTGCTACAATCGTTTCGATTGAGTAGTTTGAGCGTGTAGCTCTTGCCGGTGTCTCAAGCGTCGGCGTTTAGTCCCACAAAAATGTTGGGGCGGTTGCGTAACTGCAGCCCCAATACCCGCTCTGAGGGCAATCCATAGAGGCGGTATCTGCGCTTAAGGTGAAAAGGATCTGCCTTCGCCAGGGAGCCCAGGCCTAGGTAGCTCTAGGTAAGCCCCTAGAGCACGCGCAATCGAGTTTCTTTCCTAAATTGATCTCCGACAATGCAATTTGTAGGCGTCAGCTGCGATGCTTACAATCGCACGCGGTCGATCGGACGGATGCCAGTCAGGTCTGACAGAGACGACGCGGCACTCAATCAACTGGGGAGGTGGATATGAGTGAGGCACCAGCACAAAAGTCAGGCTCCAGCCTGCCAGAAATCAATGCCCTGACGGCACGGGATGTTCGGGAGTGTTTGCAGCTTGGGCTTTCAGACTTTGCGCGCGCGCCTCTTATCGGCATTGTGCTTGGCGCGATCTTTGCGGCGATTGGGATTGTTATCGTGTTGAGCCTGTTTGCCTCTGACGCGCCATGGCTTGCCTACCCTTTTGCCATTGGATTTCCGTTGGTTGGTCCTTTTGCGGCAGCCGGAATCTATGAAGTGAGCCGCATGCTGGAGCGCGATGAAACACCGACACTTGCTTCAGTGTTTTCGGCTATGTGGGCACAGAGGCGAAGAGAGCTCGGCTGGATGGCGTTTGTGATGCTGTTTGTGTTTTGGATCTGGATGTATCAGGTACGTTTGCTGATTGCCTTGTGTCTTGGGCTTGTGTCCTTTGCCAGTTTTCAGGAGTTCCTGACGGTTATTTTGACGACACAGGAAGGCCTGATTTTCTTAGGTGTCGGTCATGTTGTTGGTGCCGCACTTGCTCTGATCCTGTTTTCTATCACCGTTTTTTCCATGCCGCTTCTGATGGACCGCAGTCTTGATATTGTGACGGCTATGATCACCAGCGTCAGGTGTGTTGTCGCCAGCCCTCGGGTGATGTTGATCTGGGGTGTGATTGTGACGCTGACCGTGATGATCGCCTGCGTTCCGTTCTTCTTGGGGCTGTTGGTGGTATTGCCGGTTCTTGGACACACGACCTGGCATCTCTATCGCCGGGCTATCGACCCAGAGAGCTGAGCTCATGAAAACGCTTGTGGTTTACTACTCTCGAACAGGCGCCACGCGCAGCGTCGCTGAAGAGTTGGCCCGAACTTTGGATGCTGACATTGCAGAGATTACCAGCCCTCGGTTCCAGATGGGTCCGCTTGGATATTTACGGGCCGGGTTTGACAGTGTGCGAGGAAAGCTGCCGCCGATTGATGCGCCAGCCCTCGACTTTGGGGCTTACGATCTGGTGCTTGTTGGAGCACCGATCTGGACCAGCTATCCGGCCTTGCCGGTTCGCAGCTTCTTTGCCAACGCGCAGTCGCTTGGGAGTGAGACAGCTCTCTTCTTTACGTGCGAAGGTCACTCACCGGTTCAAGCTGCCGTTGACGAGGTACGCCGTCTTTGGCCTCATGTCGTCAAGGATGCAATTGCCGTAAATATGAAGGAGCAGGATGAGGTCGTGAGAGCCAATGCGCTTCTGGATTTCACGGTGCGCTTAGGCATAAAGGGCACCGTCGGCACTGCATAGCCAATGCCGACGGGCGTTCAGTGTCGCATTAGGCTTGTCTAGAGGCCTTTGTTGGGCAAGATGATATATTTCTCGCCGGTTCTTTTGGCGACATAGTCTTGCACCGCGCCAGAAGATAAAGCTTCTTCCAGCGACAGTTCGCCGGTATAGGAACTTGCAAAAGTTGTCTTGATTTCATCAGCGACACGTTTTTGCAGCTCAGCTGCTTTCTCCATGCCCACGCGACCAAGGAAGAGAGGGAGCAACCATCCACCGACGCTCCAGGACATGCCATAGCCGCGGTTCAGCACCGTTGGGGTGAGATCCAGACCGCCATAGAGATAGACCTGCTTCATGGTCGACGATCCATAGGTGTTGAGACCACTTGCGTCGCGACTTGCAGCACGTTCCATGCAGGTCAGAATGGTGTCGGCAAGCTTTCCGCCGCCGGTTGCGTCAAATGCGATGGTTGCGCCGGTTGCTTCGAGTGCATCGGTGAGGTCATTGAAGAAACTGTCTTTGGATGAGTCGCAGACATATTTTGCGCCGAGCGATTTTAGAAGGTCAGCCTGTTCTTGTTTGCGAACGATGTTCACGAGATCGACGCCGTCAGCGAGACAGATCTTGTTCAGCATCTGACCGAGGTTTGAAGCTGCTGCTGTATGCACAAGCGCCTTGTGTCCTTCGAGCTTCATGGTTTCGACCATGCCGAGCGCGGTCAGTGGATTGACGAAGCTGGAGGCGGCTTCTATGGCCGTGGTGCCGTCATTGTGGACCAGACAAGCTGCGGCTGGCACGCAGACATATTGTGCATAAGAGGCGCCGGATGTTGCGGAGACCACTTTCCCCATCAATGCCTGCGCGGCGGGATCGTCACCTGCGGCGATAACTGTTCCTGCTCCTTCATTGCCCACGGGAACGGCCATGTCCAACCGGGAGCGTACCATACCGAGGCGCTTTTCTGGCACAGGCGCCATAAAGGCTGGCTTGCCTCCAACGGAGGTTTCCTTGCCGTCGGTGATGGCGGCCGGTCCAAACATGGGTCCCATGTCTGATGGGTTGATGGGGGCGGCTTCCATACGGATGACCACCTGGTCTTTCGCGGGTGTCGGCACATCAACGTCGGTGAGGTAGAGCTCCAGCTCTCCCGCCTTGCTGATCTTTGACAGCATTTGTAGCCCTTTGGACATGAATTTTCTCCTAGCTATGGTGTTTTGTTAGCTGCCAGCCTATGCGTCGTGCGGGGTTGCGTCCATAGCCGCGTAATGAATCGGTCCAGAATGGTTGGCGGTGTGGCGGACGAGCCTGGCAACAGGCGCTGGCGGTTCTTATGTAGTTTTGGGAGCCACATCGGCCTTCTATTGAAAGGAGACCTGTTTCGTGAACTTTTTGGCGAACTTCTGGGATAACTTGTTTTCTGCCATCTGCGCTTCCCTCATGTCGGTCTGTGCTGCAGATGCAGGTCTGCCGGAGCATCTTTTTTCAATAGACAGAAGTTGGCCTGAAAGCGAGCAGCACGCGCCCTTCGGCCAGGCAACGGGCGTTGGGGTCGATTCACTCAATCGGGTTTTTGTGTTTCACAGAGCAGGACGGGAGTGGCGCAAACCCGTTCCAACTGAGACCATTTCGGCTGATACGGTGTATGTGCTGGATGGAGATCGTGGGACTTTGTTGGATTCATGGGGCTCTGGCCTTTTTACCATGCCTCACGGTCTTTCCGTAGACACAGACAACAATATCTGGGTCACAGATGTTGGATCACATCAGGTCCACAAGTTTACGCCGGACGGGAAGCTGCTGCTAACTCTGGGACAGTCTGGAGAGCAGGGCAGCGATGAATTCCATTTTGCACAGCCGACTGATGTTGCATTCGACGACGACGGTGGAGTGTATGTGAGCGACGGCTACCTGAATACGCGGGTGGTCAAGTTTTCTAAGGACGGAAATTTCCTGTTTCAATGGGGTACTGGGGGTGATGGACCAGGACAATTTGATTTACCCCATGGGATTGCGACAGACAAACTAGGTCGTGTCTATGTTGCTGACCGAAGCAACTCCCGCATACAGGTGTTTAGTATCGATGGTGAGTTCATGGAGGAGTGGAAGCGTCCTCATGTAGGGAGACCCTATGGTGTGGATGTATCTCCAAGCGGAGATGTATTTGTCATTGATGGAGGGGACCAACCCTTCTGGACAAAAACACGCGTTCGCAAACTTGATGGTGAAGGTACTCTGACAGGGCTCGTTGATCTTGTTTTTGACGATGCAACACCTGTGCTGGGCCATGATATCGCTATTGGGCCCGATGGAGCGATATACGTCGTTGATGCTTGGGCAAACAAAGTTCAGAAGCTTCTACCCAACTAACGACGGGCGTAGGCAGAGGCCCTCAAGTGGTTTTTTGACCCGTGTACCAAATGGGAATTTCGGTCTCAATTCGTAAGAGAAAGCGATTCGGGCAGCACGTCTGTATGCATCGCAGCTCTTTAGATAACCCGCAGGACAGCGAGACGTGTGCCCTTGATGTGTTTGATCGGGTGGGTTTTGCCTAGCTCATTCAGGTATTTCCAAACACCAGGGCAGGGTGGCGAATAATCGTGCCAGAAAACCAAACCTCCCTTTTTTGTCATGGCGATGGCTTTCTCCGTGTCACTCTTCACGTAGGAATAGGCATGACTGCCGTCAATAAAGACGAGGTCACAGGTTCCAGCCCAAGGCGTGTCGTCGAATTCTTTGCTGTCGCCAAAGAATTGTTCAACCTTTCCTTCGACAGGTGTTCCTGAGTAGTGGAAGTTCGTGAACGTGCTTTCTTCCTTTGCAATCTGGGTCCAGCGCGCATTGTCGGGATCGTCACTCTCGGCACGATATGTATCCAGCGTATCCGGCGTCAGCGTGATGGTCCCTATGCGGGCACCCTCAGGCGCATTGCGTGCGAGAAGGTAGGTTGTGCGCCCGGTGCAGGTTCCAAACTCAAATATCGTCTTGGACTTTTTCGCTAGAGCTGCCAGGACCCAGACTTCATCAATGGTGGTGGAGGCCTGTGACCCTTGTTCGCCGATGACAATTGCTTCAGCGCTCAGAGCTGTTCCGGTCTCGGTTTCTGAAAATACGTCATCCACGTCCTGTGGATTCACCTCGGGCAGAGCATCACCGTCAAAGAGTGGGCGTCCTTTGCGTCGGCGTCGCTCCTTCAAGCCATACTTTAATGCCCAGGCAGCCAGACCGAGGCTCACCGCCACCAACCCCAGAAGGGTGATTTCAAAGTTGGACATTCCTGTTCCCCAGTCCCTGGCCTAAGGCCAGTCGCAAGCATTTCCCTGGTCGCATCTTCTTACATGTGCGGGTGGGCGACAAGGTTAGACGCGAATAATGAGATGGTATCAAGGGGTATGCGAACTGGAAAACCGTGGTAGAAAGCGGGTATCTTATCGGCGCAAGCGAAATTGAAAGCGGCGGGTCTCATGCAATCACTCCTAATCCTGATTTACCAAGTCATCAATCTCTACATTTACGTGGTCGTCGCCAGCGCCATCTTTAGCTGGCTGGTCGCTTTCAATGTCATAAACCCGCAAAATCGCTTCGTTTACACAGTGGTCGATATTCTCTACCGGCTGACCGAACCCGCCCTTCGGCCAATCCGACGGATCATGCCGGATCTGGGGGGCGTGGATATCTCGCCGGTGGTGCTTATTCTCGGCCTGATATTCCTTCAGAACTTGATCATCGAGCTGTTTGGGTCGGTCCGCGCCGGACTGTGAGCAACCCACGGGAGTGTGGTTACACTGTAGGGTTCAGCTCAGTGAAATTGATTTGTGACATAGGCATGGATAGCTGTTGACGATGACTGAGGCGACACGGATAGAAGGCAAGGTTTTCTCCTCTCAGTTGCGGGAGAAGGTGGCTGGTCATGTGGCCTGGCTGCAGAAGGAGCATGGCATCACGCCCGGACTAGCAGTTGTTCTGGTTGGCGATGATCCAGCCTCTGAGGTTTATGTGCGCAACAAGGGCATCGCGACCCGTGAAGCGGGGATGAATTCCATCGAGTTCAGGTTGCCCGCCGATGCCACTGAGGAAGAAGTGCTCGACCGCGTGCGTGCTCTCAATGCAGATGAAGATGTGCACGGCGTGCTGGTTCAGTTTCCTGTGCCCGATCAGATATCCCAACAGACCGTGATTGATACGATTGACCCTGCAAAGGACGTGGATGGGCTCCATCCATTGAATGCGGGGCGCTTGTCTGCTGGTTTGCCGGGCTTTGTATCCTGTACACCGCTTGGTTGCCTCATCATGGCAAAAGCAAGTGTTGAGGGAGGTCTTTCAGGCAAGCATGCGGTTGTTGTAGGGCGATCAAACCTTGTCGGGAAACCGGTGGCCCAATTGCTCCTCAATGAAAATTGCACGGTTACGATTGCCCATTCGCGAACCAAGAACCTGCCGGAGATCGTGGGTCAGGCGGACATTCTCGTAGCGGCTGCGGGGCGGCCGAAGATGATTGAGGGTAGCTGGATTAAGGAAGGCGCTGTGGTCATTGATGTGGGCATCACCCGCATGCCCGCTCCAGACAAGGGTGAGGGCAAGACGCGGCTCGTTGGCGATGTTGACTATCAGGCTGCCTTGTCCAGAGCATCAGCCATCACACCCGTTCCAGGTGGGGTTGGTCTCATGACGGTCGCCTGTCTCATTCGCAATACTGTTGTTGCCGCCTTCATGCAAAACGGCATTGCACCGCCTGTTGATCTCTAAAAGGATTGTCCATGGAAACCCGCACTCTTGGATCCCTCTGGCCTGTTAGCCTGCTTACACTCGGCGGCGGTGGCCTTGGTCAGATCTGGGGGGAAACCTCTCGGGAGGAGGCCGTTGCGACAGTACGTGCTGCGGCCGATGCGGGGATCAATCTATTTGATGCTGCGCCCATGTATGGGCGGGGTGAAGCTGAGATGGTTTTCGGGGAGGCCTTTGATGGCTCCCCTCCAGAGGGTGCGCGGTTTACAACGAAGTGCCAGGTCGGATCGCCACCAGCTGACGACGTCTATGAGAAGCTTGAAAAATCGGTAGTGCGATCATTGAAGACCATGAAGATTGATCGTGTGGATCTCTTTTTCCTACATTCGAATATCTGCCCTGATGATTACATCTATGCTCAAAACGCCGATGTACAGCATGTTTTCGCGACGAAATGGTCGCTGTACGAAAACACACTCATTCCGGCTTTTGAGAAGTTGAAAGAAAAAGGCCTTATCGCAGATTGGGGTATTACCGGCACTGGTCTGCCAAAGACCATTATGGATGCGCTGCGTGCTGACAAGCGTCCTGCGGTGGTGCAAGTGGTCACCAATTTCCTGGATAGCGCCGGCAGCATGAAACGATATGAGGAGCCGCCGGAGCCTCGCAACATTGCGCGTACGGCGGCAAATAATGGCGTTGGTGTTCTGGGTATTCGTGCTGTTCAGGCTGGGGCTTTGACCGCTGCGCTGGACCGGGAAGCCGCGCCGGAAGAACATGCTGATTATGACAAGGCAGCACCTTATCGGGCTTTGGCGGCTGAGTTGGGTGAAGATCCTGCCGTCCTGGCGCACCGCTATGCATTGGCTATGCCTGGTGTCGACACCGTCATTCTCGGTGTGAAGAACCGCCAGGAGCTCAATGATCTGGTCGACGGCGTTAATAAGGGTCCGCTCGATCCTGAGATTGTTGCGCGAATTGATGCGCTCCGCCTGAACTTCCAAATACCTCGCATGCCCCTGGACTAGGGCTTTAGCCTTGGGGCGAGGCAGAAAGTGGAGGCGTCCGTGCATCACCTAAAACTGCTTCTCACGGTCTGCCTGCTTTTCTTGGCATGGGCCGTTCCCGCGCAGTCGGCACTTCCTGGCACGCAAGAAGGTGGCATGTTGAGCTGGCCGCGTGCCGAAATGGCGCGGGCGCTTTCACTCTATATTCCACGACGCATGGCAGAGGAGGATGTTCGCGCCCTTTCTGTTGCGGTTATCGCAGACGGGCAAATTGTCTTCGAGCAGGGCTATGGTAGGGCAGACACTTTTGGGTCTGAACCCGTCACGGCCAATACGCTGTTCGAGGCCGCCTCGCTTGGAAAACCGGTTGCTGCCGTCGGGGCGCTGTCCATGGTTCGGGAGGGGGCGCTCGACCTGGATATGCCGCTCGGTGCCAAGCTTACCGAGCCCTGGCTTGGCGATGGTGACGATCATCAGTTGATTACCCTGCGCCATGTTCTCACCCACACATCGGGGCTCACCAATTTTATCCGGTGTTGCAGCGATGAAAGTTGGACAGCACCCGGCGAAACTTTCTCCTATTCCGGCGTGGGCTATATGTATATGGGCCATGTCATGGCGGCGCATGATGAGAAGCCTTTCGAAAGCGTCATGCGGGCTCGTGTGTTAGGACCGCTCGGCATGGCATCATCGGGATATGGTTTGGCCGAGCCCTTGGTGGCTACGGTCGCCCGCGGTTTCGTCCCTTTCTATCAGGTACTGCTCGCATTTTTTTTACCGCTTCTTCTTCTCTCGGTCGTCTCCGCTCTACTCACCTTCCTGGTTGTGCGGTTTGGCCTTAACCGTTTGAAGCTGGAGCCCGTGGATTTCGCGCCGGCGGTCTTTGTGTCGACCGTCGGGACGCTGGGGCTCATCTGGCTGCTTCTGGGCGGATGGGACCTGCTTCTCATTCTTGGCAGTGTGATTGCCTACCTCCTTCTATTTTTTCTAGGTGTATTGGTGCTCATCACAGCCTTTGCCTTTCTCGGTCTCCTGGGCCCCGCGGATGGCACGTTGTCCCGCGGTGGTCAGCAGACCAATCCGGCCGCCGTTGTTGTTGCCGTTGGGCTTGTGTTCGCGCTCAGCCTCTTGATCATGGGTCGAAACATGCCTGTTCCAGCAACGGCAGGGGACGTGATCAATCCTGCCTCATCGCTTCGGGCAAGTGCCCATGACCTGGGTCTCTTTGTTGAAGGGGTTCTTCGAGGCGACGTGATTGGATCTGAGCTTCGAGATCGTGTGTTGGTGGAGAACGTTCCGATCGAGGCTGGCATCGGCTGGGGGCTGGGCTTTGGCACACGTGAGGGCAAGAGTGGCCTTACTGGTTGGCAATGGGGCTCAAATCCCGGATTTCAATCGCTTATGGTTATTGATCCGAAGCGGCGCGCGGGCATTGTTGTGCTTACGAATTCGTCGACGGCGGGGCCTTTGGTGCAGGAGATTGCTGGTCACGTCACGGGGGAAAGGCCAGGCTGGTCGCTGCCTTAGGGTAAGACCTGGTTGGAGGAGATTGGGATGCAGTCTTTCGATGTGATTTTCAAACGGGCATGCAAACGTCATGGAGGCGAGAAAGAAGTTGCGTCGCAGCTATCCAAGCCCAAGTCAAATGCTGCGCTTAAGAAGATACCTGATGATCGCTGGCTTGCTGGCATGACACGGGCTGTCTTTCAGGCGGGTTTCTCCTGGAAGGTGATCGACGCTAAGTGGCCTGGTTTTGAAGAAGCCTTTGAAGGCTTTGATGCACCCCGTGTCGCGTTTTACGCGGACGAGGAATTGGAGCGTCTCGTCTCTGACAAACGCATCGTACGGAATGGGGCGAAGATTAAAGCCACCATTACCAACGCACGGTTGGTGGCAGAGTTGGCGGCGGAGCATGGCAGCGCCGGTGCGTTCTTTGCCAATTCCAAACCCGAAAACTACATCGATCTGCTGGAAGTTTTGAAGAAGCGCGGAAGCTATCTCTCTGGCGGTTCCGCTCAATATTTTCTCAGGTTTTCAGGTGTTGATAGTTGGATTATGTCCGGGTCTGTTGTGGCAGCGTTGAAGCAGGCCGGTGTGGTGGATAAGGCGCCCACATCCAAAAAGGCGCTTAAGGCTACTCAGGATGCCTTCAATGTTTGGCGTGAGGAGAGTGGCCGGTCGCTCACCGAAATCAGCCGGGTTTTGGCGCTGTCGGCAGATGGGTAAGGTTTAGATCTGCGCAGCAAAAAGCCGGCCTGAGGAGGCCGGCTTTTGTTTGTCGGGAAGGCGCGCCTATTTCTTGGCGGCTTCAATACCCTTGCGGATGAGGTCCATGGCTTCTTCGGCAGAGCCCCACCGTTCCACCTTCACCCATTTCCCTTCTTCCAGATCCTTATAGTGATCGAAGAAGTGGGCAATGCGGTCGAGCAGGATTTTTGGCATGTCCCGATAGGACGAGACTTCCTTGTAATAGGGGTTCAGAGCATCGACGGGGACAGCGAGGATTTTCTCGTCCTGACCGGCTTCATCTTCCATCAACAAAACGCCGATGGGGCGTGAGCGAATGACAGCGCCGGGCACAACAGGAATGCGACTCACAACAAGTACGTCAACCGGGTCCCCGTCATCGGACAGCGTGTGCGGTACGAACCCATAATTGCACGGATAGTTCATGGCTGTGTGCATGAAGCGATCCACGAAGAGCGTGCCGGACGCTTTGTCGAGTTCGTACTTTACTGGATGGCCACCGTGAGGAACCTCGATGATGACGTTGAGGTCGTAAGGGGGGTTGGCGCCAATGGGGATTTCGTCGATACGCATTATTTAATCCGGTTGTTACGGGCTTGGAGGAGACGCAGGCGTAATGCGTTCAGCTTAATAAAGCCTTGCGCGTCACGCTGGTCGTAAACCGTGTCCTCTTCAAACGTCACATGTTCTTCGGAGTACAGGGAATAGGGGGAAGACCGGCCAACAACGGTTGCCGATCCCTTATAGAGTTTCACACGCACAGAGCCAGTGACACATTCCTGAGACTTGTCGATCATGGCTTGCAACATCTCCCGCTCAGGGCTCCACCAGAAGCCATTGTAGAGGAGTTCTGCATAGCGCGGCATCAACTCGTCTTTGAGATGTGCAGCACCCCGGTCGAGGGTCAGCGATTCGATGCCACGGTGAGCGGCGAGTAGGACGGTGCCGCCGGGTGTTTCGTATACACCGCGGGACTTCATGCCCACGAAGCGGTTCTCGACAAGGTCGAGGCGCCCTATGCCGTTGACCCCACCATACTCATTGAGTTTGGTAAGAAGCGTTGCAGGGCTCATGGCCACGCCATCGATGGAGACGGCGTCGCCTTTTTCAAAGCCGATTTCGATATAGGTCGGTTTATCGGGTGCTTCTTCGGGCGACACAGACCGGCTGTAAATATATTCCGGTGCTTCTTCGGCCGGGTCTTCGAGAACTTTGCCTTCCGCGGAGATGTGCAAGAGGTTTGCATCCACAGAGAAAGGCGCTTCGCCGCGCTTGTCTTTCGCGATGGGGATCTGATGCTTCTCGGCATAGTCGATCAGCTTGGTCCGTGAGTTGAGATCCCACTCGCGCCATGGGGAGATGACTTTGATTTCCGGATTGAGCGCATAATAGCCAAGCTCGAACCGCACCTGATCATTGCCTTTGCCGGTTGCGCCGTGGCAGACAGCGTCAGCACCGGTTTCTGCGGCAATTTCGATCTGGCGTTTTGAAATGAGCGGACGGGCGATGGAGGTGCCCAGCAGATAGACGCCTTCATAGAGTGCATTGGCCCGGAACATGGGGAAGACATAATCGCGCACAAACTCTTCGCGCAGATCCTCAATATAGATTTCCTTGATGCCCAGCATTTCTGCCTTTTTGCGGGCAGGCTCAAGCTCTTCGCCCTGGCCGAGGTCAGCTGTGAAAGTCACAACTTCGCACTGATAGACGTCTTGCAGCCATTTCAGAATGATTGAGGTGTCGAGGCCGCCTGAGTAGGCAAGCACGACCTTGTTTATGTCGCTCATGATAAGTACCGCTCTTGGGTTCCAGCCTTAAAGGATGGTGATTTTCGCGCACTATAGGCAATTCAATGACCCTCGCAAGCGCTGTGAGTTTTGCTGGCTCGGAGTTTGGGATATCGATCTGGGATCTGCGGGTGTGATCGGGTATCAAAGGGAGATGTCAGGCTCTTCACCCTTAAGAAATCCCACTTTTCGGCGACTTTTTGCCGCTCAGGCGCTCGCGCTCCTCGGCATGGGACTTACGACAGTGGCGCTTGCCCTTTTGGTCTATGAGCTGGACCCGGCCAGGGCCGGCCTGGTGCTGGGCGGGGCGCTGGGGCTCAAAATGGTGGTGAAGGTCATTGTGGCGCCCATCGCCGGTGCCTATGCCAACCGGTTTTCCCGCAGAGCGCTGCTCGGGGTTATCGATCTTTTTCGAGCGGCTCTTATCGCACTCTATCCGTTCATCGATGCGTCCTGGCAGGTTTATGTCCTTGTTGCTGTCATTGCAGCGGCTGAGGGGGCCTTTAATCCGATCTTTCAGGCGACCATTCCTGATGTCCTTAAGGATGAGGCGCAGTATACGAAAGCCCTTTCCTACAGCCGGATTGCCTTTGATCTGGAAAATGTTGCGAGCCCTCTGCTCGCCGCTCTGTTTTTGGGGTTTGCGACTTTTGACCTTTTGTTTGAAGTGAATGCGGTGGCCTTTCTGCTGTCATCAGCTTTGCTCTTTGCAGGTCGTCTCCCAACCCCTGAGCTGGAAAAGTTGCGGGAGGTTCAGCCGCCCTTTCAAAAGGTAACGCGTGGACTTCGCCTCTATTTCCGCAACCGGGAGCTGCGCGGTGTCTTCACCCTCTATTTTGCTATCGCAACGGGAAGTGCCGCGGCAATTGTTGCGACGGTTCTCTATGTAAAAGAAGGTCTGGGGCTTGCCGACACTCAGGTGGCGTTGGCAATGACGGGGTTTGGAGCAGGGTCGATCCTCGCCGCTCTCCTCTTGCCGCGTCTTCTTGACCAGGTAGCGGACCTTTCGGTCATGCTTGCTGGCGGGGCGGTTGTTGGCGCTGCGCTGCTCTTGTCGGCGGGTAATCCAAATTTCCCTCTATTCATCTTTTTCTGGGCATTGATGGGGTTTGGCACAGCGCTCGCCATGACCCCGGTGGGACGGGTGATCACGCGTGCGTCCGATAGCACACACCGTGCGGAGCTTTTTGCGGCTCAGTATGGGTTGTCCCACTGTGCGTGGTTGGTTCTCTACCCTCTGGTCGGGGCACTCGTCGGAATGTTTCCGTTTTCAGTTGCGTTTGCGCTACTGGCGTTTCTGGCTTTGATAGCAACAGTGATCAGCTATTTTATTTGGCGCGGGTGAGACGTTTTCTCACTTGGCGCACGCCGTAATAGACCGCACCGATCACAAATGGAGCGGCGATGCCGGTTGCCAGCGTCGGGTCAACAGGACTGCCGACCTTGGCCGCAGCCTTCAGCATGTAATTCACAATACCCAGCAGATAGTAGGAGATGGCGACGGCGGACAGGCCCTCGACTGTTTCCTGAAGGCGCGTCTGCATGCGGACGCGGGACTCCATTGAGGCGAGCAGGTTCTGGTTCTGCTCCTGCACGGCAATCTCGACGCGTGTGTGCAGCAAGCCGGAGGCGCGGGCGATGTGCTCAGACAGCGTGTCCAGGCGGCTTGCGACCGATGCACAGGTGCGCATGGCGGGGCTCAAGCGGCGGTCCATGAATGTGGCAAGTTGCTGAATGCCGGACAGTTTTGTTTCGTCCAGGTCGGCGATGCGCTCTTCAACCAAGGCGTGATAGGCGCGGGACGCGGAGAAACGGAAGTCCGTTCGCGCGGTCATTGTTTCGATGCGTGCGGCCAAGGTGGTCAGCTGGCTGAGCTGGTGCTGTTCGTCTGCCAGTGATGTGATGCTGGTTGTTTCTCCGGCAACTGTTGCCAGTTCTTGTTCCATCTCTGAAATCTCCGGCGCGATGGCGCGGGCGAGCGGAAAGGCCATCAGGGCCATCATGCGATAGGTTTCAATTTCCAAAAGCCGCTGTACCAAACGGCCTGCGCGCCCAGGCTTCAGGCTTTCATTGGCGACCAGAATGCGCGAGCAGCCTTGTGCATCAAGGGTGAGGTCCGTCCAGGCGGCTGCGCCCCCGCCAGCAAGAGAACCGCCGACAAGGGTGTTGTCGCCAAAGACCTTGTGCAGCAAATCGGATGTGGAGGCCTTGGGTTGTGGGGTCACTACCAGGTTGATGGCGACCAGGAGTTCTCCCTTTATCTGTTCCCGCCATCTGTCGGGGATGCGTGATACAGGGGCGTGGGCAAACCGGTCGCTGATATTTTCTGCGCTCTGCAGATGTTCAAAGAATGTATAGGTGGAAAACTCTGTGTGCCGCTCCCAGGTGAGTTGGAAGGGGCCAAGGTCCAGGGTCAGATGGTTGCCGAAACTCTCCGGGATGGCGGCGCCAAAAAGGCTCGCCAGCGATTTTAGGGATACCTTTTCCTCTGCGTGCCCGTTCTCGCCGGTCACAAATGCCAGATGCGAACAGATGAGCGCGCCCGGTACGTCTGCAGGTGGTCGCGAATGAACCTCATCATTCAGCTTCTGACGTTGCGGATGTTCGGCGAACTGGCGGAGAGGCGGCATGAGTGTCTATGAGTTGTTCATCAGATTGATCTGAGGAACCCTTCTAACCTTTTATTGGGCGCATTTCCGAACCGCTGAACCGGCAACCACTTCAGCTGGAAATGCTCTATCTAGCTTCACGAACCGCATTTGATAGAGTGGGCGGCAAGAAGAAACAAGCGTTTGCATGAGCGCGATAGAAAACAGGTGAATAACAAATGGCTGCTGTTGAATTTTGGTTCGAGTTTGCAAGCACCTATTCCTATCCCGCTGCCATGCGGGTGGAACGTGTCGCTGCCGCCTCCGGGGTCGAGTTGGTCTGGCGTCCCTTCCTTCTCGGGCCGTTGCTCGGCAAACAGGGACTTACCGATTCTCCCTTCAATGTGTTCGAACAGAAGGGGCGCTATATGTGGCGCGATATGGCGCGCATTTGTGAGGCAGACGGGATCGACCTGAAAAAGCCGGCAATTTTCCCTCAAAACGGATTGAAAGCGGCTCGGGTTGCTTTGTTGGGCATGGATGAGGGATGGGGTCCGGAGTTTGTGCGGGCGGTCTACCACGCCAATTTTGTTGACGGGCGCACGATCTCTGATGTTGCCGTCATCGAAAATATTCTAGAAGCGCTCGGGCTTGATTCTGGCGGGACATTTGAAAAAGCAATGTCTTCGGAGAACAAAGAGCGTTTGAAAACTCAGACCGATGCGGCCTGGGACAAGGGCATTTTCGGCGCGCCGAGCTTCACCGTTGGCGACGAACTTTTCTGGGGCAATGACCGAATGGAAACCGCCTTCGATTGGGCGGTCAGCCATTAGTTTCAGCCCAGTGTTAGTTTATCGCCTTCTGCAATCCGACCAGGCTTTGAGATGTTGCAATAGATGGAGAGGTTTTGGGAGGTGTGAGCGACCATGGCGCGCATGATGGATGCGTCGCGGGGAAGGTCCCCTTGTGAGCGGGTGGTCATGATGCAGCGGGGACATTCGGTGACGGCGTCAACGGTCGCCTCGCCGATGCCGATCGACTGGCCGACCCATTTCGCCTCTTCAAGTCCTGTTATCTTGTCGCTGTCACTCACAAGGATGTTCGGGCGGAAGCGACGAATGTCGAGCTTTGCGTCTGGCGTGAGGGTTTGCAGATGTCGTAGAGAGGCTTCCGTCAAAATGTCGAGAGGGAATGCGTCAAAGTAAGTTCCGACGGGTGTCGCAAACTCCATGAGCTCCGTAAGTACGTCAGGCGGAAAGGTGCTGAAGTCAGGCAGCGGCTCATCTGGTTCAAGTGCGAAAACGGCCCGCAGTTCAGCGAGCGCATCTTCGGGCACATTTTTCGTTCGATAATGGTCTTTATTGTCGGCAGGTTGTAGTGGCCAGAGGGTGACGTCCTGGCCGAGCGCTTGAGAGAGTTTTTCATTTACCCGCGTATCGTCGGACCGCACGGTGCTTCCGTTTGGGAGAGTGATTTCCACATGGGGAACCGCGCCAGCATTTGTGCCGTCAATATACTTTGCCGAGCAGTTGAGGAGTTCTGCAATCTTCTTTGCCCCGACAATCGTTTGCGTCGCTTCGTCGCGCACTGCCCAGCCGCGGTCCAGTGGGACGCCGCCAGCTGTGAGAACGGTTTCGGTGAGTTGTTCGCCCTGCATGGATTTCACAGGATAACGCCAGATTTCTTTGACGGTGAAGTGCTGGCTCGACATGTGACATCCTTTGGTTCTCTATGGCGACGGGCAAGGGATCTTAGCGCATCTTACATTTTCATACAATCTGTATGAATTGGCTTTCATGGAAGAACCAATCGAGACTTTGCACCGGGCCACCCTTGATCGGGAAGCAATCGTTCTGATCTGTAGCTCTCACTCTAGGGGATATTCCAATGGCTGACCTTGTTCTTCATTCGCGCGCACTCAGTCTATATCTGAGGATCGCAACGCTGGTCTGTGAAGAAAAGCAGATCAACTATCGTGTGGCCGCACGGGATGCGCCTGGGGAAGGCTTTCGAGAATTCCATCCTTTTGAGAAAATGCCGGTGCTGCAGCATGGCGATCTCATGATCTATGAAACTCTGGCTATTGCGGATTATGTGAACCGTACCTTTGATGGTCCTGCTCTTTCGCCGGTCGCGCCGCAGGCTCATGCGGAGATGCTGACCTGGATCAGCCTCACCAACGCTTATTTCTTTCCTACGATGATGGGCGGCATTGCCAAACCTTTGCTCATGGCGCCACTTCAGGGAGAGCCTACCGACCATGATCTTGTTGCCCGGTCCCTTCCCGACCTTGAAAAGCAGATCGCTCTGCTCGAAGCCAGCTTGAAGCAATCGCCTTATCTGGTTGCTGGCGAGCTTAGCCTGGCGGATCTATTTGTCCTGCCGAACCTGTTTTATGCAAGCCTGACCGATGAAGGCACACGCGCCCTTCGCGAGGCGCCAAAGGTTCAAGATTGGATGAAGAGGCTGACATCGCGGCCGAGCTTTGCTGCGACAGAGCAACGTCCCTAAATCAGCCGGGTGCGTTTTAGGGTGTTACGGCTTGTTAAGCTGAAATCTGACTTGCTTTGATTTTTTCGCTGGCGGATTTCAGCTGACCGCAGGCGGCCATGATGTCACGACCGCGGGGTGTGCGAATAGGACTCGCATAGCCAGCTTTGTTCACGATCTCCGCGAATTTCTCAATCTGTTCCCAGTCGGAGCACTCGTAAGGCGCGCCGGGCCAGGCATTGAAGGGAATGAGGTTTATCTTTGCGGGAATGCCTTTCAGCAGGCGCACAAGTTCCTTGGCGTCTGTCAGGCTGTCATTCACGCCCTTCAGCATCACATATTCAAACGTGATCCGCCGCGCGTTGGAGACACCGGGAAACTCACGGCAGGCCTTCAACAGCTCATTCAGAGAGTATTTCTTGTTGATCGGTACGAGTTCGTCACGGGTGGGATTGTTCACCGCATGGAGCGAGATGGCGAGCATGACACCCATTTCATTCCCGACGCGTTCGATCTCTGGAACAATGCCTGACGTGGACAGGGTAATGCGACGCTTGGAAATCGAAAGCCCTTCTCCATCGGAGACGATATCCATTGCCTGTTTCACATTGTCGAAATTGTAAAGTGGCTCGCCCATGCCCATGAGCACGACGTTTGTTATCTTGCGTCCTTCCTGGGGCGTCGGCCATTCTTCCAAGGCATCGCGGGCAATCAGGACCTGAGCGACAATTTCGCCGGCGGTCAGATTGCGTACAAGTTTCTGCGTGCCCGTGTGGCAGAAGGTGCAATTCAGCGTGCAGCCTACCTGGCTTGAGATGCAGAGCGTCCCGCGGGTCTCTTCAGGAATGTAGACCGCTTCCACTTCCGGCGCAGGCGCGCGCGGGTCCGTTGAGGGCAGTCGGATCAGCCATTTGCGGGTGCCATCGGTTGAGATCTGTTCTGTGACGATTTCTGGACGAGTGAGCGTGAAATGCTCCGCAAAGCTCGTGCGCAGATCTTTTGAGAGGGTTGTGACGTTGGCGAAATCCTGGTGCCCATGATGGTAAAGGGCGTTCCAGAGTTGCCCGACACGCATCCGGACCTGTTTCTCGGCAACCCCAACAACGCGTAGCGCATCGCCCAGCTCCTCACGGGTCAGGCCAATGAGCGAGACGGGTCCGTCCGGCATCGCTGCCTTGCGCGGACGCTTTTTGGGGCGTGCTTTGTTTGCGGTGTCGAGGATGGTTGCCATTTGGCCCTCTTAGCGTCGCCCTTGTTGGGCGCTTCCGGGGTATCACTGAGGCGCGTCATAGCACGGGCCGAGGCCCGTGCGCCATCCTATGTGGCAGGCAGCCTTAACTAGGCTCGGAAACCGCAGAAATTAGCTGTTTTTGGAGCGCGACCCGCTTTTAGCGACAGGTGTCGTCGATTTTGTTCAGCGCAGCTGTAATGCCGGACAAGGAATAACGATCTGTGGTGAGGGTTCCCCGTTGGGAAGTGCCTTTGACTGTCATGGCGCTGCCGCGGCGCATTGCGGTTGCCATCCTGTCTTCGTCGCTTGTGTCCTTCAGCCATGCCCAATAGCGGTTTTCGCCGCCCTCAGAAACGCCGCTGAACATCTGGAACTTGTCAGAGCCGATTTGAGCAAACGGCCGGGAGCGATCAGAAAATGGATAGCCCGCCCGCATAGACACTTCATTGGTCACGTTTTGACCGGGGCGGTGTGTAATCATTAGAAACACATCGCCTCTATTGGCGCCGCGCGGCTGCATCTCTTTTGGCTCAGACATGACATAGCAAATCCGGCTGGAGCCGGACCCATAGCTGTAGGCCGCCCAGTCTGAATATTTGCCCAGGAGTTTGGGCTCTTCAGCTGCAGCAGCGGAGATGCCAAACCAGACGGCTGTCATTGTGGTGAAGAATAGTTTTGTAAGCTTTGAAAACCGCATCATTTTTCCATCTGTCTTGCCTAGAGCGTGTTGCGCCTAATCGGACCAAAAAATCGCGCCAAGCTTGCGCGTTTTTCTGCCCCTAGATGAATCTGGTAAGGCGCAATACGCTTTTGAGACCCCCTAGCCATAAGGCTGAGTAGAATCATACCGGGCTCTGCGGTTTATTGCCAGCTGCTTTAAGCAGAGTTGTTTGCTGGTTTAGGTCGCTTTGTTCTCGTCGGAAGCCATATGAATGACCCGTTGCGGGAATGGAATCTCGATTCCGGCTTCTCGGAACAGTCGATCAATTTCAAAGCGCAGGCTGGATGATGTGGTAATCCGAGAAGATACGTCACTCGTGAAACACCGGAGCTGGAAGTTGAGACTCGAGTCGCCGAAATCCAGGAACAGCACATCGGGGCTCGGCCAGGAGACGATTTTGTCCACATTCTTAGCCGCTGCTATCAGCGTTTCCCGCACAAGCTCGGTGTCTGAGCCATAGGCGACGCCGACATTGATCTCAATCCGTGCCTTGCGGTCTGAGTGGGTCCAATTGATCACTGATGTCGCCACCAGCTCCGAGTTTGGGATCATCACTTCGGCACGCTGGAAGGTCTCCACTTCCGTGCGCCGTACATTGATATGGGTGATGTGACCCAGCGTGTCGCCAATTTCGATGAGGTCACCGACTTTGATGGGTCTTTCAAAAAGGAGAATCAGGCCGGAGATAAAATTGTTGGCGATGTTTTGGAGACCAAAGCCAATGCCGACAGACAAGGCGCCAGCGATAATGAGAAGGCTTTGAAACTCGACGCCCAGTGTGGTGGCAGTGAGCAGCACAGCTGTGATGATTCCCACATACCCAAAGATCGTGGCGATTGAATATTGTGCACCGGCATCGAGGCGTGTTTGGGGCAACACCGTGTCGCGAAGCAGCTTTTTGATCAGCCGGAAGATGACGATGGTCGCGATGAACACGAACAGGGCTTCGAGGATGTCAGCAAAGGAGATGGTAACGCCACCTACGCTGATGCCGGTCAGTAGGTTGTATGTGATGGTCCAGATGTCATTGAGCGGTATGCCCCAGACGGCACCGATGAGGGCTGCGCCGGTGATATAGACCGCCACTTGCATAAAGCTGATCAACCAGAAGGCGACTGTGCTGCTGCCATCTTCAGACAGAGCGAGCCAGTCGGCGGCTTCCTTTCGACGCATGAGGATGCCGATCCATTCAGCAAAAAGAGCGCGGGCGAGAAAAAGAGCGCCAACGGTAAGCGCACTGCCGATCAAACTTCCGATCAGATAGATGGACAGTGCTGTATAGCCGACCCAGGCTGCCACAGCGCCGGTAAGGGCGATGAGACCGATTGCAATGCGAAGGCCCTGCCAGGCGATTGTGCGGCGCCGGTCTGATGGTTTTGCTTGGGAGGGTGCTTGATCCTCGTCACCGCGGCCAGCGCTCCAATCAGGGTCGGCGCGCCACAAAGCGGGACGCAGAAGATCGATGATGAGGATCGCTTCGAGGGTCGCGGTGAGGGCACTGTAGATTGCCAGGAAAGCTGCGTCGGCAGGATCGCTCGTGAAGCTCACAAAAACATCTGCGCCGAAGAGAATGCCTAGAGCCCCGATCCGCTGTGTCAGATGTTGGGCATATTTGGGTTTGATGGGGACAACGCGCCAGTTTGGCAATGATGGTGATAGCGCGGCGCGCGGCAGAGACAATGCGGCGATTGCGATCAAAAGGGCTGTGACAAAGCCGTTTACGAGATTGAGGAACGGGCCTTCATTGAGGGAGAAGGCAAAGTTGAAGGTGAGCCAAAGCAGGCCGGCAAAAAGAGCTGGAAGCAGACCATTGGCGAGGGCTGCTGTGCTCGCGCCCAAGAGCCTGCGGGTATAGCTCGGTTCTGAGATGCGTTCATCACGGCCCAGCCATTTCACGAGAAGCCGGCGCCCGAAGAGAGCGATGGCCAGAATCGTGATGAGAATTCCAAGAGGAGTCAGGCGTTGAAATGGCGTTTGGTTTTGTTCTGTTGGCGCGTGCCACCATTCAAGAGGTGCTGTACCCAAGCGGGAAAAATAGGTTGAGGCGGCAAGCGGGATTGTTTTCAGGGTTTCCCAGCCAAGGGGGCTCGGTGTGCGCGTGAGGAGCAGGGTGACAGCCAGACCTTGCTCGATCCCTGAAAGACGTAGAGTCAAGGTATCAACCCGGTGGATGATGAGTTGGGCCTGCGCGGCGCGCCCGCGAAAGTCAGCAACTTCCGCTTCATATTGGCGCCGTTTCTGCTGAACGTCGCGGGCTTCTTCCGGCTCTCCTTCAGCAGGGCGCTCGCCCAGGGCCGCCAACAGGTCTTCTGAATTTGTTGCAAAGTCAGTGGCTGCGTTGCGGGCCGCCACCGCATCTGCTCTGATCTGAGTCAGAGTTTCCCGAACACCTTCATCTTCTTCTGCCGCATGTTCCGGTTTTGCGAGTTCTGTCTCTATGGCATCGAGCGACCGGGACCATGCATTGAAGGTTCGGTTGAATTTCCATGCCGGTTCGGCGGTATTTGCAATGCTGGGTGTTGTGATCGCGAAAGCAGAAAACAGCAGGCCGAAGACCAGTAGTGATTTGACCGCAGTGCTCATGTTTGTTCGCTCTTATTGTCGCGCGGCTTGGTTGAGCGTAGGAAGCGTCCCCCATGCTGATGGGGTTTCTTCTCCTCTTGCGGTGCACCCGGCATCAAGGCGCGATCGGCAAAGTTCCCGAGAGATTTAACACGGTCATACATGACGATGGCCCCGGCGATTTGTACGTTGAGACAAAAGGCAGTCGGGATCTTGATCACATGATCGCAGGCGGCGACCATTTCGCCCGACAGGCTGCCACGTTCCGGCCCCAAGACATAGGCAGCGTTCAGAGGGTGGCGAAAGCTTGGAAGCTCGATGGCGTCTTCGGTCAGTTCAATGCCGACCAATTGGCATCCTTTCGGGAAAGCCATGTCGCCGACACTTTCCCACTCGTAATAGGGCAGGTGATTGGGTGTCTTTGATGTATCGGACTTGGCGGCTCTCACTGAATAAAATGCATTTACTGTGAAAACGAAGCTCGCCCCGAAAGCGTGTCCTGAACGGATGATGTTGCCCATGTTCATGGGCTTTGAAATTTCTTCCGCTCCAATGCCGAAATAGCCGCGCACAGGGTCACCTAGTCATAGTTGAAATTGCCTCAATGGCTTAGTCAATGAAGAGGTGAGGTGCAAGTTTCGACAGGGTGGGCCCCCAAACAAAACGGAGGCTTCCATCGCTGAAAGCCTCCGTATCCCCTGCTTAGAACCAACGGCTATGAGGATCACTGCCGGTCGGTTCTGCGCATTCCCAGGTAGGTACGAGCGGGTGCTGATCGCTCAAATGTGCCTGATCCTGTCTTGTCTTAGAGAGTGCGAGCGGCGTGCCAACCAAAAATTGCTGCAAAACTGCCGATTTTCAGTTTTCGCTCTACGCAGTGGCCCTCAATTTGAGACGCTCTGTCTTGTTTTAGGACGGGGCATCTGCCTGGTGGCGCTTTGGCGGGTGATGGGTAAGATGTCGGCAACGCAATCACAAAAACAGGGAGCCGCGGTCACATGAAAGCCGTCCTTTGCAAAGAATATGGTCCACCAGAGAGCCTGGTCATCGAAGATGTGCCCAGTCCGGAGCCTGGCGAGGGGCAGGTCCTCATCGAGGTCCATGCTGCGTCGGTCAACTTCCCAGACGTGTTGATCATTGAAAATAAGTACCAGTTCAAGCCGCCGCTTCCCTTCGCTCCTGGTGGTGAAGTTGCGGGCCGGGTCGCGAAAGTCGGGCCCGGCGTCAAAAACGTCAAAGAAGGCGATCGGGTGATCGGATCCTGCGGCTGGGGTGGTTTTGTTGAAGAGATCGTTGTCGACGAAGCTCGCTGCACACCGATCCCTGATGAGATGGATTACAACACTGGGTCAGCCTTCCTGATGACCTATGGCACCTCTCACTTTGCTCTTCGCCGCCGCGCGAACATTCAGCCAGGTGAGAGCCTTCTTGTGATGGGTGCAGCTGGCGGTGTTGGTCTTGCGGCAGTTGAGCTTGGCAAGGCGATGGGCGCACGGGTCATTGCAGCGGCTTCTACTGAAGACAAGCTTCAGGTTTGCCGTGACCATGGCGCAGATGAGACCATTCTTTATCCATCCGGCGAAATGAGTCGCGACGAACAAAAAGCGTTCTCAGACAAGATCAAAGAACTGACGGGTGGTCAGGGCGCTGACGTGGTTTATGACCCGGTTGGCGGTTCCTATTCAGAGCCCGCGCTTCGCGCCACCGCCTGGGAAGGTCGATTTCTGGTCATTGGTTTTGCCGCTGGCCCGATCCCTAAAATTCCTCTCAATCTGGCATTGCTTAAGAACTGTCAGATTGTTGGTGTATTCTGGGGCGCCTATACAGGCCGCGAACCAGCAGAGCATCAGGAAAACCTCGCGGAACTGATGGACATGTTCAAGAAGGGGCAGCTGAAGCCACATATCTCAGCAACCTATCCGCTTGAAAAAGCCGCTGATGCGCTCAACGATATGGGTGGCCGAAAAGTGAAGGGCAAAGTTGTCCTTACTGTTCAGCGCTAGGGCTTTTATTTTGTCGCATTTTCGAACCGCAAAAGTCTGTCAACTTTTGCTGAAAATGCTCTAACACAAAGACAGAGAGGCAGCGGTAATGCGGGAGACACTCATTCGTCTCGGGATTGCTGCTGCCGTCTTTGTCGTGCTCCTTTTCGCTTTTCTGGTCTATGTGCTGCTGGCGTCCAGTAGCCCAGACTATTGGGCTGGCGAAGTTTCAGAGTTTGAACGGCTGGATGTGTCTAACCCACCGCCCAAGGGTGGGATTGTGTTTGTTGGGGGACGCGATGTACGCCTCTGGGAAACGCTGGAGGAGGACATGGCGCCACTTCCGGTTTTAAACCGGGGGTTTGGCGGGGCTTATCTGGATCACCTTACCTATTTCGCCGCGCGCATTATCAAACCGTATCAACCGCGTGCGGTTGTGGTGATCGCAGGGGCCGAAGATATGGCAGATGTGCAAGGCCGAACGCCTGAGGAGTTGCTCAGCGGCTTCAAGGTGTTTCTCTCAGCGCTCAGAGCCCATGAAGTTTCGGCGCCCGTTATTTTTGTTTCTATCCGTCCTTCACCCATGCGGGCGGCAAGATGGTTCGGGGCCAAAAGGGCGAATGGTCTTATTGAAGCGTTTGCCGCAGCGCGCGACGATGTGATCTATCTTGATGTCGCATCGCTCATGTTCACGGATGATGAAGAGATGCGCGATGAGATTTTTCGTTGGGACGGCCTGTCCCTCTCGCCCGAGGGGTACAGTCTGCTCACGTCACGTTTGAAGCCGCTTCTAATGCGGCGCTTTAATTCACGTCAACCCAATCTGCTGGAGGAATCCAATGAGCAATTTTAAGACTGTTGTCCCAGAGGCAATGAAAACAAACTATGATGTGTTTCATTTCGCGCCTGCCACGGTCATTGACAACCGCGTGTATGCGTCGGGTCAGATCGGTATCGGCCCCGACGGCAAATCACCGGAAAATCTTGATGAGCAATTTACGCTCGCTTTTGAAAGTGTTGGGCTTGTGCTCAAAGAGGCCGGTGCAACGTTTGACGATATTGTGGAAATGACCACCTTTCATATCGGTCTTGGCTCGCACATTCAGGAATTTATTGGCGTCAAAGACCGCTACGTGAAAGAGCCTTATCCTGCCTGGACGGCAGTCGGCACGACAGAGCTTGCGATCCCCGGTGCGGTGGTTGAGATTAAGGTCATTGCACACATCTAACGAATAAGAATTCAAACTAGAAAACGGGAGAAACGATATGGGCCTCACTACGATCAGCGAAAACACACCAGGTGGCAAAGTCACGGGCGTGTGCGATGAAAAATTCGCCGGCGTGGTGGAGGCCTTTGTCGAAAATCTTACTTCACGCGACGAAGTCGGCGCCAATGTGGCCATCACTATTGAAGGCGAGAAGGTCGTCGATCTTTGGGGCGGTAAGAAAGAACGCGATGGTGCCGACTGGGAAGAAGACAGTGTCTCAATTGTCTTTTCCTGTACCAAGGGGGCGACAGCGCTTTGCGCCAATATGCTGGTTGATCAGGGCAAGCTCGACCTCAATGCGAAGGTTGCTGACTACTGGCCTGAATATGCCTGTAACGGGAAAGAAGACACGACCGTTGCGATGATGCTTGATCATTCCGCTGGTGTGCCTCATGTGCGCCCTCAGGTGAAAGAGGGTGGCTATAACGACTATGAATATATGGTCGACCTGGTGCAAAACGAAGAAGCCTTCTGGGTGCCCGGCACACGCAACGGCTATCACGGCGTGACATTTGCCTGGACGGTTGGTGAACTTGTTCACCGTGCTGCTGGAAAGCGTTTGGGTCAGTATTTTGCCGATGAAGTGGCGGGGCCCTTGGGCCTCGACTTCTGGATCGGGACGCCGGAGAGCGTTGAGCCGCGCATTGCCGATATGATTCCGACGCTACCGGATGCGGACGCACCGCTCAGCAAATTTACGCAGGCCGTCATGACGGACCCGACCTCTCCGTCGTCGCTCTTCTTGCTCAATGGCGGTGGTTTCAACTTTAACTCACGCGAAGCGCATGCGGCAGAGATTGGGTCTGCCAATGGTATCACCAATGGGCGCGGTCTTGCGGGCATGTATGCGCCCCTTGCCAATGGCGGCGAACTCAATGGCGTAAAACTGATGGGGCCGGATACGCTGGCGCGCATGGGGCGTATCTCTATGGGGACCCATGAAGATGCGACGCTCCTTATCGCCTCGCGTTTTGCCCTTGGCTTTATGAAGAGCATGGATAATCGTGGGCTTAAGGACACACCGGACTCGTCCGCACTTATGTCGGAATCTGCCTTCGGTCATGTGGGGATGGGGGGCTCGATCGGGTTTGCCGATCCAGAGAATGCCATGTCCTTCGGTTACAATATGAACCGCATGGGCGTTGGCATCCTCCTCAATGATCGCGGGCAGTCACTGATCGACGCGACATACAAATCTCTCGGCTATCGCTCGAATGAGAGTGGCTGCTGGACGCGCTAAAAGCCCATTTTCTTTGCCGCGTTTTCGAACCGCAAAAGTCTGAAACTTTTGGCTCGAAAATGGCTAGCGATCCTTCGATAGTTTGTAGGTGACGGTGGCGTGGGCAACAGGTGTGCCTGCTTCATCAGTCACATCCACTGAGCCGACACAAATAGATCCGCCCCGACGGATCACACGCGCGTCTGCCGTGAGCGTCTGGGCGCGACCGGCATCTAGATAATTGATCGAAAAGCCGATGGTTGTGCCGCGTGGGTTTTTGGGCGGTTCTTTTAGTGCCCAGAACGCACCAGTTGCCGCAACGTCGACCAGCGACGCGATGGCTCCGCCATGCACCATGTCTCCGACGGTCGTGATGTCGTTTTTAAACGGCATGGCGACAACAACATGATCCTCTTCGAGAGTTACAGGCTCCATGCCAAGCAGCTTGCCATAGGGCGACAGAACGATACCGTCTCGGAGCATGTTTTTGAGGGCGTCTTGCATCTCGAAATCCTTTCGCTTGTGTGACCTGAAAATTGGCTCTGACGGGCTTGCTCGCAAGACTAATCGGGAATGTTGTCACGGAACCAATTTGCGTGATTGCCCGCGGGTCCCTACATTCACATGAGTTCGCAGCACCTATTTCGGACTTGCGAATATGAGAAAGCCGCTTCGTGACAGAGGATGCACCCAACAGAGCGCGGGCCACCCAGGCCCGCTTTTTAGCGCTTGCGCCCAATGTTCAAGGTGCGCTGTGGCTGTTGGCATCGGCGGCGCTTTTCACTGTGATGCAGACGATTGCAAAACATCTGGGACAGCGGCTTGATCCGTTTCAGGTGTCCCTGGCGCGTGCCTTCTTTGGCCTGCTTGCCATTCTGCCTCTCTTGGTGCGCGCGGGCGTCGGCGTTGGTGGCATCAAGACAAAGGTGTTGCCGTTGCAGTTGCTTAGGGGTGTCGTGGGGACGCTCGCCATGTTTTGCGGGTTTTACGCAGTTGCTAATATGCCGCTTGCAGATGCGCAATCGCTCAACTTTGCACGCGGGCTCTTTCTTGTGCCGCTTGCCATTCTCTTTTTGAAAGAGGTGGTCGGGGGGCGTCGTATTGCGGCGATGGCTGTGGGGTTTCTGGGTGTGCTGATCATGTTGCGCCCCACCGGGGATATTGAGCCTGCGGCGCTGATCGCTCTTGCCGGCGCGGCGCTGGTGGCATTTGCAACAGTGCTGGTGAAAATAGTCTCGCGCTATGACAGTCCGGTTACGCTTATGTTCTATACGGGCTTTGTTGGAACGCTCGTGGCTGTCGTGCCAGCTATTCTCAATTGGGTGCCGCCTACTGCGTTTGAATATTTCCTGCTCGTGCTTGTTGGCGTGATTGGGGCCTCAGCGCATAACTGTTTCATTCGAGGCTATGCGGTGGGGGAAACAACGGCGGTGGCCCCTTTTGAATATACATCGCTCATTTTTGCGGCGATGGCGGGCTTCTTCATCTTTGCCGATGTTCCCGATATCTACACCGTCATCGGTGCCCTCACCATCGTTGGGGCGTCGCTCTATATTGTGCGGCGGGAAGCGCAAGCGACTAAGGCTGAAGCAGTGACCACCAAGGATCCAAGATCAGACGCTTAGTCGTCTTTGGTGTCGGCCTCTGGAATGCCGAGGGCGCGTCGGGCCTGCTCTGCGTGCTTCGGCTTGATGTGTGTCTGAACGATGCCGAGCGCGGTTAAGAGGACGGTTGCATCGTCGGTGAAGCCCACTGCGGCGATAAAATCTGGCACTACATCTGTGGGCAGGACGAAATAGGCAAGGGCCGCCAGGAGCGTTGCCCGCACCCGGGTCGGCGTGCGCCGATCGATCGCACAGAAATAGGCGCTGGCTGCCTCTTCAGCAAAGGGAATGCGCCCGCCCACTTTCAGCATCTTTTTCCAGAAGCTGAAGCGGACCCGTTTTTCATTCCGGGCCATAACGGCAGGAAGCTGAATATCCTTCGAGCCGAAATCAGGAACCGTTGTGCTTTGGGCGCGTTGCTCAGTCATGAATCCAAGATGGGCAGAAATTTTGGCAGATGCAAGGCAAGGCCGACCCTGCGTCAGGGCTTTTTTGGACGGTAAATGCCCCTTCAGGGCTCGCTTTTGGGGCAAAAAACCTGTTACATCCGCCGCAGAATTTGATGATCGGCGCCAAATGACCGCTATTGAGGCGGGAGTGCACCCGAATGGGGCAAGTGGCGTGAAACAGGGAGATAGCCCATGAAGCTCGATTCTGGAATTAGTGCAGTCGTCACCGGTGGTGCGTCTGGTCTTGGTGAAGCCACTGCCCGTGCTCTTGCGGCTGATGGTGTGAAAATTGCCATCTTCGACATGAACGAAGAAAAAGGCGAAGCGGTTGCCAAAGAACTTGGCGGCGTTTTCTGCAATGTGAACGTCACCGACGAAGCGACTGTTGATGCAGGTTTTGAAAAAGCCCGCGCCGCTGTTGGCCAGGAACGCATCCTGATCAACTGTGCGGGTACGGGTAACGCGATCAAAACAGCCAGCCGCAACAAAGAGACCGGCGAGATCAAGCACTTCCCGCTTGATGCGTTCAACCTCATCATCCAGATCAATCTGGTTGGTACGTTCCGCTGCATCGCGAAATCGGCTGCTGGCATGATGTCCCTTGACCCGCTGGACGGTGGCGAACGCGGCGCGATTGTGAACACGGCGTCTGTTGCTGCGGAAGATGGTCAGATCGGCCAGGCTGCATATTCAGCGTCCAAGGGTGGTGTTGTTGGTATGACACTGCCAATCGCTCGTGACCTTTCCCGTGAAGGCATTCGGGTCAACACGATCCTGCCTGGTATCTTCAACACGCCATTGCTCGCAGCTGCACCTGAACAGGTGAAGCAGGCGCTTGGCATGCAGGTGCCTTACCCACCACGTCTCGGTAACCCGGATGAGTATGCAGCACTTGCAAAGCTCATGGTTGAGAACAGCTACATGAACGGCGAAGATGTCCGTCTTGATGGTGCCATCCGTATGGCCCCGCGCTGATCGCATTCAGAAGTTAATAGAAAAGCCCCGGTTGAAACACCGGGGCTTTTTTGTTGCGTGAGCCTGTCGTCAGACACTTTTGTCGACGATTTTTCCGGTACCAGGGGGCGGGGGAGGCCGGTTCGCGGCTTCATCAATAGCATCGGCAAATTTCTGATCCGCCTCGAACGTCTTTTTCAGGACGACTGAGGAAACCGACAGCTGTGTCTGTGCTCTGTTCAGGGTTGCGCCAGCGATGGAACTCATGGGCAAGGCTCTCAAACTGTTGTGAATGTTCCCAACAGATTAAGAGCCTATCTCTTGCGAAACAGCTCTTCGGGCAGCGACAGTTTGAATGAAATTGTGGCTTAGACGCTAACGTCGACGGCTTTGCCGGTGCCGGGGGGTGGCGCGCTGGCGACTACTTCTTGGATGACAGAAATCAGTTCCTGATCAGCTTTGGCTGCTTGCTTCAGGGCCGCATTTTGAAGCGTTGTCTGCGTTTGTGCCGCCTGTTGTGCGACCGCCGCTGTTGCAATGCTTGATGCGTCCATAAACTTAAAGCCTCTTCTGTACCCTGGGATCCATGGTAAACGAAGAGGCTTGATAAAGGGTTTATCTATTTGTTCTGGCGCATATTCTTGTCCGAAAACCGCTCACACTTTTCGGGAATATGCGCTACCTGCCTGCCTTTCCGGCAAATTTGTCCATGGATTTGGCGAGTTTGATGTCCAATTCTGTGATGCCGCCAGCGTCATGGGTGTTGAGGGTCACGTTCACGGTTTTATAAACGTTGAACCATTCGGGATGGTGATCCATCTTTTCTGCGATGATGGCCACCCGTGACATCCAGCCAAAGGCATCTGCAAAGTCTGTGAAGACATAGGTCTTCTCAATGGCTTCCTTGCCGCGCACTTTTTTCCAGCCCTTGAGGCTGGCGAGTGCTGTTTGGCGGGCTTTGCCTGTGAGTTTGGTGGGACGCGTTTCTGTCATGGTCTTCCTTTTCTGCTGGTTTAAGATAGCGCAAAACAGACCTCAGGGGGAGTGCGAGATGGGTGAGCAGTCAAAGAAGCTGGAGGGCTTGGATCTTTATTCATACGAGTTCCAATCTGATCCGGTTCCCTATCTGCATCGCTTGCGGGAGGAAGACCCGGTCCACCTCTCGACCCACGGCTTCTGGTTTCTGACCCGATATGATGATGTGCAGATGGTCTTGCGGGACGCGGAACGGTTTTCCAGTGCGGGTGCCAGTTGGGGCAGCTCGAACCCCATGGCCAAGGACAAGGAGAAGGCCAAAGAACAGGGCGGCGATGTGGGCAAGGTGGGCAATTTGCTGCGCCATTCCTTCAACCTGTCGGACCCACCTGTGCACACCCGTCTACGTGGATTGGTGAACCAGGCTTTTTCGCGTCGGGCAGCTGACCACAAACGAGAACGTATTGAGGCTGTCGCCGGAGAGCTTGTGGCAGCGGCAAAAGCCAAGGGCACATTCGATCTGGTGAGAGATCTCGGTTTTCATCTGCCCATCATTGTGGCGTCTGAAATTATCGGCATCCCAACGGAGGACAGGGAGAAATTCCGTCGGTCGTTTGAAGAAGCGGGCGTGTTGATGATGCCGATCAAAAACAAAGAAATTCTGGAGCGAGGCGTCGCTGCTGCTCGCTGGCAGGGGCAGTACCTTAAAGATCTGGTGGAAGCGCGGCGCAGCAGCCCGCAGGACGATCTGATTTCCCATCTGATTGACGCGGAAGAAGAAGGGGAACGGCTCACCGCGCCTGAAATGATGGCGGCAATTGCCACCATCTTTACGGCAGCGGGCACCACAACGGAACGGATGATCTCCTCAGGGCTCTTCATTCTGCTCTCAAACCCAGATCAGTTTGAGGCCTTGCGGGATGACAGATCGCTGATGGACGGGGCGCTCGACGAAATTCTGCGCTTCCATCATCCAGACCAGTCCACCTCGACCAATCGGCGTGCGACGCAGGATGTGGAGATGCGAGGGAAAGAGATCAAAGCAGGCGACAGTGTGCGCGTGTCGCTTGGGGCCGCCAACCGTGACCCCGCCCGTTTCCCTGATCCTGACAGGTTTGACATTCGTCGAGCAGACAATAAGCACCTCTCTTTTGGCAATGGCATTCACTTCTGTCTGGGTTCAGCGCTCGCCCGGTCTGAAACGGAAGTCATGTTCAATCAGGTTTTTGATGAGATGCCCGGGCTTACATTGGTGACGGACATGCCAATCAAAGACCCACGGCGCCCAGACCGGTACAAAGAAATTCTGGTCAAGGTCTGAGGCATGACGTCCGTTCTTTTTGTCTGCCTTGGAAACATCTGTCGCTCGCCGACAGCGGAGGCTGTGTTCCGGGCGCGGGCAGCGGCGGCGGGCCTCGATGTTGAGATCGATTCAGCTGGCACAGGTGCATGGCATGTCGGGGCGATGCCGGACGAGCGCGCCCAGGCGGCGGGTCATGCGCGCGGGTATGATCTCACACCTATCCGGGCGCGCCAGGTGAGTGACCGCGACTATGAGCGGTTTGATCTGGTGCTTGCGATGGATCACGACAATCTTGCGACGATGAAATCGCGGGCGCCTGCCTCATCGCACGAACGCATTCGCCTGTTTCTTGAGTTCGCACCAGAGCTTGGCCTCAATGCCGTTCCCGATCCCTACTATGGCGGGGACGACGGGTTTGAAGAGGTTCTGGATCTCATTGAATCTGCAAGCGACAGGCTGATTGCTTACCTGCAAAACTAGTTGAGAAGACTCATGAACCGTTTTGGGGCACAGGTAAGGTGTGGCGCTTCCACCGGACAGGTGTGGAGCGAGAAGTGGATGATGCGGGCTTTGCCGATCAGGTTTTCCAGCGGCACAAAGGAAAGGCTTGGGAATCTGCTATCGGCTGAATTGTCCCGATTGTCTCCCATCATGAACACATGGCCCTCAGGCACGCGGTAAACCGGCGTGTCATCGGCACTGCCTCTGTCACTTCGCTCAATGATGATGTGATCCATGTTGGGAAGCGCTTCATTGAATATTCGCACGCGAATCTCTCGGCCCTGCTGATCGGCATAGGCATAGTCTTCAATTTTTGTGCGTGGAACCATCGTTCCGTTGATAATCAGGCGTCCGCGTCTGAGCTCAATTGTCTCGCCGGGAAGCCCGACAACGCGCTTGATCATATCCGTGCCCGGTTGAAGAGGGTGATCAAAGACGATGATGTCGCCGCGTTCAGGCAAGGCCCCAAAGAGCCGCGAGTCGCTTTCGGGAAGATAGTGTCCAATGCCCAAAGGGAGGGAGTGGCGGGAATAGCCATAGTCCCACTTTGTGACCATGAGACGATCACCAACCTCCAGTGTGGGGACCATGCTTTCGCTTGGAATGTAGTAAGTCGCGAAGGCTGCAGTGCGCATGATGAAAACGGCCAACAGCGTGAAGCTCAGCGTCTTCAGTAGTTCCTTTATGGTCACGTCTTTACCTCTCTTCCGTCCATCTCATTCATGTAGGCGGGCATGAACGCCCTCACAAGGTCAGACAGCGTGTACCTGATCTTCCAAGTCATAGACGCGTTCGGCCACATAAGGCCCGCCGCCTTTGCTATTGCGGGCCGAAAAGAGCACGAATTGCGTCACCTCAAATGGTGGCGTCGAAAAGAGATTGCGATGCTCAATATAGTGCATCACGTCGCCTGCATTGGTTGCGCGCTTGTTGAGGCGCGCGATCGTTACGTGGGGTGTGTATTTGCGCGGTTCTGCTTTTAGCCCCAGTTTTTGCATCGCGGTTTCCTGCTTTGCGTGCAATGCGCGCAAGGGTTCGCTTTCGGCAACACCTGCCCACAGGGCATGGGGTTTTGAGTGGCCAAAAGAGCCTAGCCCACTTAGATGCAAGTCAAAGGGGTCTGCCTTCATGTGCGAAAGGGCTTCATCAATCTCGAAGGCCATGTCCTCTGAGACATCGCCGATGAAGCGCAGTGTGATGTGAAAATTTTCTGGGCTGATCCAGCGGGCATTCTGCAATCCTGATTGAAGGGTGCAGAGGTGGTCGGAGGCGGAAGCTGGAATTTCGAGGGCAGTGAACAGGCGTATCATCTTTGGCCACCCGATTATGACTTACCGGCGTTTCTAACATGAAGAAGATTGGGCTGATTTTCTTTTCAGCACAATCCCCTCCATGAAAGATTCACATAAGCAAAGCTTTAGTGTTTATGGGCACGGGCTTGGACATTGGTGGTGCACGGCGTCCAGTTCTTTTTCCAGCTCCTCAGACCATTCAACATCGATAGAGGTTACCGCGAGTTTCAGCTGCTCCATGGTGGTGGCACCGATAATGTTGGACGTAACAAATGGCCGCGTCGTGGCAAACTGGTTGGCGAGCTGCGACGGGTCGATCCCCCATTTTTTTGCAATGGCTAGATACTGATCGATAATGGCTTCGACGCCTTCACCTTCATAGCGTTGCAGGCGATTGAAGAGGGCTTTGCGTGACCCTTCAGGCAGAGCGCCCTTCTGATACTTACCCGTCAGGTAGCCTTGCGCCAAAGGCGAATAGGCGAGCAGACCAACCTGCTCGCGGTGAGACACTTCCGAGAGGCCGACTTCATATGCCCGGTTCAACAGGTTGTAGGCATTCTGGATAGACTGCACGCGGGGCAGGCCGCTCATTTCTGCATGATGCAGGAACTTCATCGTGCCCCAGGCACTTTCGTTTGAAAGTCCGATCCAGCGTACCTTGCCGCTTTTCACGATTCCGTCGAGCGCTTCAAGAATGTCGCCGATCCTATTGATCTCTTCGCCCACATGGCTGTAGCCCCCACCTGGGTTGCCTCCAAACAAGGGAATGGGGCGGTCAGGCCAGTGGAGCTGATAGAGATCGATATGATCGGTCTGCAGGCGCTTCAGGCTCGCGTTCACGGCTTCGTTCAGTTGTTCTTTTGTTTGCTCGGTGCCGGACCCGTCTTCGCGCAGCCATGTCATGGGCGCGCGGCCGGCCGCCTTGGTTGCCAGAATGATCTTGTCGCGGTTGCCGTTCTTTTTGAACCAGGTGCCAATGATGCTTTCTGTAGCGCCTTGCGTCTCAGGACGCGGCGGCACGGCGTACATTTCGGCAGTGTCGAAAAAATTGATGCCCATGGAGATGGCATAATCCATCTGCTCATGACCTTCGGCCTCGGTGTTCTGTTCGCCCCAGGTCATGGTGCCCAGGCAAATCTCACTTACTTCCTGGCCGGTGCGGCCAAGTTCACGATACTTCATTGGATCCCCCCAAATGTCGGTCTGGTTTTATAGATGGCTGAATTGAATTTGTCAGTTGATAGCGGCGGTTTCTTCGCTCGGACCATCGATCAGTTGCTCGACGAGCGGCAGAATGCGCTCAACAATGACTGAAACACCTTCTTCGGTTGGATGCATGCCATCTGGCAGATTGAGGTGCCGCTCAGCGGCGACCCCATCCAGAAAGAAGGGATAGAGGGGGGCATCATATTTTTCAGAGAGGTCCGCGAAGATGCCGTTGAAGTCTGTTGCATAATCATCGCCCATATTGGGCGGTGCCAGCATGCCTGCGATCAAGACTTTCACGCCGCGCTCAGACATTTGCTGAAGGATGGCGTCAAGATTGGCTCGGGTCACTTCTGGCTCAATGCCGCGAAGGGCATCGTTTGATCCCAATTCTAGGATGAGGGCATCTGTCTCAGGCCCGACTGCCCAGTCGAGGCGAGCGAGCCCACCGGTGCTGGTGTCACCTGAAACACCGGCATTCATCACATTGACGTTATGACCCTTCGCTTTCAGGGCGCGGGCCAGCTGCTCTGGAAAGCCAGTGCCTGGGGGGAGAAGGTAGCCTGCCGACAAACTGTCGCCTAAAGCAACGATTTCAAAGGGATCGGTTTGACCGGCCTCGGAAATGGGTGCTTCTGCTGCTTGCACAGACCAACCAGTGAAGCCAATCGCTGCCGCGATGATCCATGTTTTGATGCCGAACGTAGTCTGTATGCGTCTCATATAAGTCCATATAGGCTTGTATGGGGCCTAGGAAAAGGCCATATCGGTTTATTGCCTGCCTCTGCCTCCCTAAAGAGGCGCTCAATCAAGAAGGACGCCTGCGCGCTTTCCATGTCAGACACGCCAAACGATCCCATAATTCGTCTCGATGATCTTAAACTATCGCTGCCCAGCACCGCCGGTGAAGTGAACATTTTGCGAGGACTGTCTCTCGCGGTTGAAAAAGGTGAAGCGGTCGGTCTGGTCGGGCCCTCTGGTTCGGGCAAAAGTACGCTTTTGATGGTATTGGCGGGGCTTGAGAAGCAGACGAGCGGCACGGTTACCGTTGCGGGTCAGAACTTTGCGGGTATGAATGAAGATGCTCTGGCACTCTTTCGCCGGGATCATGTGGGGATCGTATTCCAGTCCTTTCATCTGGTGCCCACGATGACGGCGCTTGAAAATGTTGCTGTGCCCATGGAGCTTGCTGGCCGTGCAGACGCTTTTGAGCGCGCGGAAGAAGAATTGGCCCATGTTGGTCTGTCCCACCGACTGACCCACTATCCAGGCCAGCTCTCAGGAGGCGAACAGCAGCGGGTGGCGCTTGCCCGCGCCGTTGCCGGCGACCCCAAAATTCTTCTCGCTGATGAGCCAACGGGCAATCTCGACGGCACCACGGGCGACCAGATCATTGAGTTGATGTTCGATCTCCACGACAAGCGGGGTACGACGCTTGTGCTCATTACGCATGACATCGAACTGGCTGAGGCCTGTGACCGGGTGGTGCGTTTGAAAGACGGGTTGATTGATTCAATTGAACCAGGGCGTCGCGCTAAGCAAACGGCTGCTGCTCAATGAATGCGTCTGCAAGCGTGGCTGGGTCTTCGTCAAAACCATCACTCTCTCTTGCGCTCACCTTTGCTCGTCGTGAGCTTCGTGGTGGCCTAAAGGGCTTTCGAGTTTTCCTTGCTTGTCTCACTCTTGGGGTAGCAGCGATCGCTGCTGTCGGATCTGTCTCGTCCGCGCTGGTAGAAGGTCTTTCGGAAGAAGGTCAGACAATTCTTGGGGGTGATGTTGATTTCCGGCTTGTTCATCGGGAAGCGGGTGCAGAGGAGCTTACCTTCATCAGTCAGAGCGCAACCATTTCCAAATCCACCGAAATGCGCGCCATGGCGGCCGCGCCCCGTACCGATGAGCGGACGCTTGTTGAGCTAAAGGGTGTTGATGATCTTTATCCGCTCTATGGACGTGTGACGCTGACGCCAGAGATGGATCTTTCCGCTGCACTTGAGGCGCGATCGGGTGTTTGGGGGACGGCGGTTGAGACGGCACTTCTGGACCGATTGAACGCTGAAGTGGGTGACACGCTCGATGTGGGTGATATCTCAGTTGAGATCCGGGCGGCCATTGACCGCGAGCCAGACCGTGTTGCTGGTGGCTTTGCTCTTGGGCCACGGCTCTTCCTGTCTGATGAGGCGATGGAGGCGACGGGCCTCATTCGCTTAGGCTCACTCATCAATTACCACTACCGGGCGAAGCTGCCCGAAAACCAGCGGCTTAACGCGGATGTGGCCGCCTGGGTCGCGGAGGTCAATGAACAGTTTCCGAATGTCGGCTGGCGCATTCAGGATCGCTCAGACAGTGCGCCCGGCGTGCGCCGCTTTGTCGAACGGGTGGCCTTGTTCCTCACGCTCGTTGGATTGACCGCACTGGTTGTTGGCGGTGTAGGCGTTGGCAATGCGGTGGCGTCCTATCTCGATACCAAGCGCGAGGTGATCGCGACGTTCAAGTGTATCGGGGCACCGGGCGGCTTTATCTTCAACGTGTATCTCATTCAGGTCATGGTCTTGGCGCTGGTTGGGGTGGCAATCGGGCTGGTCGTTGGTGGTGTGACGCCGTTCCTTGTGCAATGGGCCATTGAAGACATGTTGCCCATTCCGGCACGCTTTGCGCTCTACATGTCGCCGCTCGTATTGGCAGGGGCCTATGGTCTTCTGGCCGCCCTTGCCTTTGCTGTTTGGCCGCTCGCTCGGGCGCGGGAAATTCCGGCAACCGGCCTCTTTCGCGACATTGTGGCGCCGTCGCGCGCCTGGCCTCGTCCTGCCTATATCATTGTGATGGCTGTGGCGCTGGTCGCTTTGGCGGGGCTTGCGATCGGTCTTGCGGACCGGCCAGATTTTGCCGCCTGGTTTATCGTTGGCGCGGTGGCAAGCTTTGTGGGGCTGCGTCTCACGGCGGTGGGGCTTATGGCGTTGGCGCGTCGTGCGCCACGGTTCCGAAACCCGGAGCTGCGCCTAGCCTTGTCCAATCTCTATCGTCCGGGCTCGGCGACGGCGAGTGTGGTTCTCTCCCTCGGTCTTGGCCTCACGCTTCTGGTGACGATTTCGCTCATCGACGGGAATATTGCCGACCAGATCAATGGGGAACTGCCTGAGCGCGCGCCCTCCTTCTTCTTTGTGGATATCGGTCCCGACCAAGTTGAGCGGTTCGAAGAGATCGTGACGGGGACTGAAGGCGTTCGGGCTCTTAATCGTGTGCCTATGCTGCGCGGTCGGATCGTCTCTGTGCAGGGCGTCGCCGCTGAGGACATTGTGGCTGCTCCTGATGTTTCGTGGATGCTGCAGGGCGACCGCGGTATCACTTATTCGCAAGATCTGCCTGGTGGGTCTGAGCTCATTCAGGGCGACTGGTGGGCCGCGGACTATGCTGGTCCACCGCTTATCTCGATCACTGAGGAAATGTCTCAAGGGTTCGGGGTCGGCATTGGTGATGAAATCACGGTCAATGTGCTTGGCCGGAACCTCGCGGCAACCGTTGCCAATACGCGTGAGATTGACTGGGGCAATGTTGGCATCAACTTCATCTTTGTGTTCTCACCATCAGCTCTGGCGGCTGCGCCCCACACTCACCTGGCGACGCTTGCCATGGATGAGGCAGGCGAGGTTGCCCTGCAGCGTGAGGTGTCGAAGGCGTTCCCCAACATCACGATTGTTCGGGTGAAGGAAGCACTGGAGGCAGTGAACAAGCTGCTGGAAGATTTTGCCATGGCGGTGCGGGCGACCTCTATCGTCACGCTGGCATCTGGCATCATGGTGCTTGCCGGTGCTATGGCGGCCGGGCACAGGCGTCGGGTCTATGACGCTGTGGTGCTCAAAGTTCTGGGTGCGACGCGCGGCAAGGTGCTCAAAGCCTATATCTGGGAATATGCCCTTTTGGGCGTTGGGACTGCGACGGTTGCGGCGGCGGTCGGCTCTATCGCCGCCTGGCTGGTTGTGACCCAAGTCATGCAGGCCCCCTGGGCCTTCCTGCCGGTGACGCTCGCCGTCACGATTACGGGCGCGGCCATTGTCACGGTGGGGCTTGGGTTGTTGGGCACCTGGAATGCATTGTCAGCGAAGGCAGCCCCTGTTTTAAGATCTCAGTAACCAGAGCAATATTGGGGATTAAGCCCTTATTTTTGTTAAGGTTTGGTCACGTTGTGGGGTGCCGGTTCTGCTTGAAATCGGCGCCCAAACTCCCCATATTCAGTGTCAGAGTTTTCGATCAAAGGGATCATAAGAACCATGGCTGAATTTGACCAACAACGTATGGGCGCCGGTACTGCGACACGTGCTGCGGACCTAGACGCGGGTCTGCGCGCTTACATGTTGCGTGTCTATAACTACATGGCGCTTGGCGTCGCCTTTACAGCGGGCGTTACCCTGTTCATGGGGGCTAACCCTGAACTGATGGCAGCGGTTGCGCTTGGGCCCATGAAGTGGGTGCTGTTTGCAGGAGTGCTCGGCCTTGGCTGGTTCGCGCCAAAGCTGATTTTCTCAAACGCCGGGTCAACGACCATGGCCCATGTGTGTTTCTGGGCCTATGCAGGTATGTGGGGTTTGCTGATTTCCCCCATGATCTACGCGTTCATGAACATCCCGAACGGCGCGGGCATGATTGCTCAGGCCTTCCTGATCACATCCGTCATGTTCGGTGCAACAAGCCTTTATGGTTACACCACGAAGCGTGACCTTTCCGCCTTTGGTCGCTTCTTCTTCATGGCCTCGGTCGGCTTGATTGTTGCGATGCTGGCAAATGTTTTCATTTTCCAGAGCATCGGCTTCAGCTTTGTGATCTCTGCCATTGTCGTCCTGCTGTTCGCAGCTGTAACAGCCTATGAGACACAGATGGTGAAAGAGCTTTACAGCGGTGGCGACACAGGTGTCACAACCAGCCAGAAAGCCATCTTCGGCGCTTTCGCACTCTATGGCAGCTTCATTGTGATGTTCATTCACATCCTGAACTTGCTCGGGATCATGCGCTCCGAGTAGTTCTCAGGCACATATGAATTTGGAGACCCCGGACCTTTTCAGGCGCCGGGGTTTTCTTTTGCGCTCCATCAAGGTGTGGCCGGTTCTCCTGAGCTATATTTGAGGGATGGAGATCCTCTTTGGTTTGTTAGTGTTGCTTCTCGCCACCCGTGCAATGGGCGAGGGGGCTATGCGCCTCTCGCTGCCGGCGTCGGTCGGCGAGATCGGTGTGGGCGTCCTGCTGTCCGTTCTCCTGTTTGCCGTCGGCACTAGCCATCCTGCTCTTGAACGCCTCCTCCTGTCTGAGGAGCTTGAGCTGATCGCTCAGGCGGGGATCTTCTTTCTCGTCCTCCAAGCTGGCATCGATATAAAGCCGCGTGACATTGGCCGTCAGTCCGAAGCCTCCTTCTTGGTGGCTCTTGGGGGTGCGTTGGTCCCCTTTGGAGCGGGGTTTGCATTGGGTTTTGTGGTTCTGCCTGAGAGCGAATTGAAAACCGCCCAGTGCTTCTTTATCGGCGTGGCTCTGTCTATCACTGCTATTCCCGCTACCGTCAAAATCCTGGAAGAGCAGGGTTTTCTTGCGAGCCGGATGGGACAAACAATTGTTGCAGCTGCCATCTTTGACGATGTTATCGGCCTGTTTCTGCTCGCAATCCTGACCAGTCTGATCTCCGATGGGGGTGTTGTTGGTATCGACAAGTTGTTGCTGTTGATTGGCCAGATTGGTGTCTTCTTTGCGGTGACGGTCCTGCTGGGTGTGCATGTGTACCCACATGTGGCTGCGAAGTTGAAGGTTCTTCAACTTGCGGCTGCTGAGTTCACCACGCTTATGCTGGTGGCGCTCGCCTATGGCCTCTTTGCGCATATTCTTGGGCTTCATTGGATTATGGGTGCCTTTATGGCTGGTCTCTTTTTTGAGCCGGAGCGCGTTGGGGTGCGTGCCTATAACGAGATGCGGATCGTTGTGGTCGGTATTACAGGCGGGTTCTTGGGCCCCATCTTTTTTGCAACCATCGGGCTCCATATCGACTTCTCTGTTCTTCTCGCAGCACCGGTCCTTGTTTTTGGTCTGATTGCGATCGCCTTTGCGGGCAAGTTGTTGGGCGCGGGCCTACCAGCTTTGTCCATGGGGTTTGGTCGCAGAGAGGCACTCATTATTGGCACGGGCATGAGTGCGCGCGGGGCAGTAGAACTTGTCGTTATCTCAATTGCGATAGAAACAGGCCTATTCGCTCAGAATGGTCAGACTTTTATTTCAGGTCTCATCATTACTGCTGTTGTCACAACCATGATGGTGCCGCTGCTGTTGCAATGGGTGTGGCCGAAGAAACCCTGAGCTTGAGCCTGAGCCTGAGATGGTTCAGTTTTAGTCGACCAGGCGGAGTTTTTTTTTGTCGAGCACGCGGATCACCTGAGCGAGGTCATGACCCCGCTTCAGGATGGCGCCGGTCGCTGCGATCACTTGATAAGCACCTTGCTTGCGGGTGAGCTTTGGGTGCTTCTCAATCCGATAGAGTGGGATTTCGCTGGAGCGTCTGAAGACGGAAAAGACTGCTTTGTCTCTTAGCGCGTCAATGGCGTAGTCCCGCCATTCACCAGCGGCCACTTTGCGCCCATAGAGATTGAGGATGACGTCGAGCTCCCGACGGTGCCAGGAGACTTCCGTCTGAGGCACGCCGCGGCCTGCCTGATAGCCATTGCCCACGATAACGAGGCTGGCGGGTTTCACGCTTGTAGGTGATCGATCCATTGGGGAAATGATCGCCCGGACGGGGCTGCAAAACAAGGTTTTCTGCGGCTTCCTGATGAATGTGTTGCGCAGAAATCACAATCTTGCCTTTTTTCAGCCGCGGACCGGACACATGGGACTCCTACCTTTCAATTGTTGCCTTACAGGCCCGGTCTCGAAAGTCTCCGGTTCTTTCAGCCCCCCAGCCCCACCGGATCATTCGGGGTCGGGCCACTTAGATCTCCTCGATTATTCCCCTGCTTGTTTTGGGAAAATGTGAGGCAACAGACTGAAGGGTGGTGCTTCCTCTGACATTCAGAAGCGGCTCACCCTTTTTTCCTGGGCGAACGGTTGTTGGCGCACTCTCGCGAGCACAAAGCTCTGCGAATTTTGCTGAAAGTGCTTTTCCCCCTGTCTGCTACACTCCCGCCAAACGACATCAAGAAAACAGAAGGGGGAAGTCATGCGTCTTCAAGACAAAGTGGCGATTGTCACGGGAGCAGCCAGTGGGATCGGACGGGCATCGGCAGAACTGTTCGCTGACGAAGGGGCGAAGGTCCTCGCGGTCGATCTAGAGCCGTTTTCGCTGGACCACGAAAACATTCAAACGCTCGATCAAGATGTAAGCGCTGAGAGCGCTGCAGCTGCCATTATCGGCGGCGCCGTCGAGCGATATGGGAAGCTTGATATTCTCATGAACAATGCAGGAATTGGCGCGGGGGCGCCGGTTGAGGAGTTTCCGGACGAGCTCTGGGACAAGTGCCTGGCAGTTAATCTCACGCCTCACTTCAAGCTCTCAAAAGCGGCGATCCCTCATTTGAAAGAAAGCGACGCTGGTCGGATCATCAATGTGGCGTCGGTTATGGCCGACGGTACTGATTATGGGTTGGCGGCTTACAGCGCCGCAAAAGCCGGCGTTGCAGGTCTCACCCGCAATCTGGCGCTTGAGCTTGGTCGATATGGCATCACGGCAAACTATATTCTTCCCGGTGCCATTCGCACGGGCATGACGGTCAACTTCAAGGACCCAAAGATTGCTGAGATTTGGGCCAAGAAGTCGCCTCTGAAACGTCTTGGGGAACCGGTCGATCTTGCGCGGGGTGCCTTGTTCCTGGCCTCAGATGATGGCGGTTTTGTCACCGGTCACGGCCTGAATGTCGACGGCGGGTTGATGCTGCGGGTATAGCGCACACTTTTTGGCAAACGACAGGAGAGAGTATGCAGGACATTGCAGGCACGAGTGCGGTGATAACTGGTGGGGGCGATGGCATTGGGCGCGCTCTTGCGCTTCAACTGGCGAAGGCTGGGGCGAATGTGGCTGTCACTGACATTCGAGCCGATGCCGCAGAAGAAGTCGCTGCAGAAGCCGCCGCCCTGGGTGTTAAATCCGTCGGATTGGCGTGTGATGTCACAGATGAAGGCTCTATTCATGAGATGGCAGCAAAAGCTGTTGAAGAGCTCGGGCCGATGCAGATCGTTTGGGCAAATGCGGGCCTTGGCATCGGACAGGGTTTCACCACGGCTCGGCGCGAGAATTTGCGCTGGATGTATCAGGTGAATGTGGATGGTGTCATCGACACGGTTCGGGCGTTCTCTGACAGTTTGAAAGAGCAGAGCGGGTTCCGCGCGATTGGGATCACCGCCTCCATGGCAAGTCTCACTCATCCTGATGCGGGCACGCCGTCCTATTCAGCGTCCAAATATGCCGTGATGGGTATTGCCGAAGGGCTTCGCACCGAGCTCGCGCCCGACGGCATCAGCGTGACGGTGCTTTGCCCAGGCCTTGTAAACACGCGTATCTGGGATGGAGCCCGGGCCCGGCCAGAAAAATTTGGTGGGCCTCGTCATGCGCCAGAAGAAGCGGGTGCTCATTGGCGTGAGGCTGGCATGTCTGCGGATCAGGTGGGGCAATGGGGCGTCGAGGCGCTGCGGGATGGACGGTTTTTCGCCGTTATGCCTAACAATGAAGACAGCCGGGACGCAGTAGCTGCCCGGCAGGCAGAAATCCTGGCGGGAATTCGCTATCCGGTCCGCTAGGACCACTTTGCGTGGCCCTCTAAGCCCCTGGCTTGTTTACGAAAATGACCGATTGTTCACGTGCTGCCCCCTTGTCGCCGCGCCCGTCGCAGTGGCATAAGAAAGGGGGGCAAGATGGGCGCGAGATCCATCTGATCGGGAGATAAAACCATTACGGCAAACGACACTGCAAACCATGTGGAATCATCTGCCAGCGGCGGTTCTGCGGCAGCGATGATCGAAATCAATGGGCTTGTGAAGAAGTTCGGTCCGTTCACCGCGGTGGACGGGATCAGCTTTTCTGTGGCGCGCGGCGAAGTTCTGGGCTTTCTAGGTCCTAATGGCGCGGGCAAGTCCACGACCATGAAGATGGTGACGGGGTTCCTTGCGCCAACGGCCGGGCATATTAGCGTCTGTGGCCATGAAGTTGGGCCGGACACGCTCGCCGCCCAGCGCATGATCGGCTATTTGCCGGAAGGGGCGCCTGCTTATGCAGATATGACGCCGCTTCAGTTTTTGCGTTTCATCGCGGATATACGGGGCCTCAAAGGTTCGGCTGCTACTGCCGCGATTGCGCGGGCTGTTGATCGCACCGAGATTGCCGGTGTCATGGAACAACCTATTGAAACGCTCTCCAAGGGATTTCGTCGTAGGGTCGGGCTTGCTCAATCCATTCTGCATGACCCACCGGTGCTCATCATGGATGAGCCGACGGATGGTCTTGACCCCAACCAGAAATTTGCGGTGCGCAAACTCATCGCAGAGATGGCGCCGACGAAAGCAATCATCATCTCTACGCATATCCTTGAAGAAGTTGATGCGATCTGTAGCCGCGCTCTCATTATTGATCGAGGCCGGATCGTTGCAGATGGTACACCGGCAGCCCTGACCTCTCGGTCCCGCTACCATAATGCGGTCACGTTGACCCTTGATGCGGGTGATGCGAATGCCGCGCGCGAGGCTTTATCTGCAGTTGAGGGTGTGGCATCCATGGAAGAAGACGCACGCGGTGCTGATCATTCTTTCACTTTGTTTGCCACAAGTGCGGATGAAGCCGACACCAGTCTTGTTGACCGGGTCGGCAATCTAGCGCGTGAAAAATCCTGGAATGTCCGGACGCTTTATGGAGAGCCCGGGCGTCTGGACGAAGTGTTCCGGTCGCTCACACGGCCCGATACAGAAAAAGCGCAAGGGGACGTAGCATGAGAGAGACGCTAGCGATCTTCAAACGGGAACTGGCGGGCTATTTTGCTACGCCACTCGCTTTCGTGTTCATGATCATTTTTCTGTTTTGCGTTGGTGGCTTCACCTTTTATCTGGGCGGGCACTTTGAGGCGGGGCAGGCGAACCTGAAAGGGTTCTTCCAGTTTCATCCCTGGCTCTACCTCTTTTTGATCCCGGCTATCGCCATGCGTCTTTGGGCAGAAGAACGTCGGGTCGGCACCATTGAGTTGTTGTTGTCGCTGCCTATTCCGCTCTGGTCAGCTGTGCTCGGCAAGTTTCTGGCGGCCTGGGTGTTTGCAGGCATTTCGCTCTCGCTCACATTCCCCATGTGGCTGACAGTTGCCTATCTCGGCGATCCGGATCATGGGGTGATCCTTGCGGGTTATGTCGGTTCTTTCTTTATGGCTGGCGGGTATCTCGCGATTGGGTCCTGCATTTCGGCGACAACGCGCAACCAGGTGATTGCCTTTGTGGTGAGCGTTGTTGTCTGTTTCCTCTTTACAGTCTCTGGTCTTCCCATCGTGACTGACTTCGTGTCGGTCTGGGCACCCCAGGCAGTTTTGACAACGATTGCGTCCTTTAGCTTCCTCACGCACTTTGAAGCGATAGTCGAAGGGGTGATTGATCTCCGGGACATTATCTATTTCGTGACACTGATCGGCGTCTGGCTGGTGGCCTGTGGCATCATTGTCGATATGAAGAAGGCGGGATAGAGACATGAATACGCAAATCTCTCGCCGCGCCATTTCCATTGCGACGCTTGTCCTGCTTGCGGTCTTCTTTGTGGCCGTGAACCTCTTCTCGAACATTTCGTTTCGCACAAGCCGGATCGATTTGACGCAAAGCTCCTTGTTTACGCTTTCTGATGGCACGCGGAATATGCTGCAAGAGATTGAAGAGCCGATCACGCTGCGTTTCTTCTTCTCGGAATCTTTGGCGACGGATTATCCCCGGATCCGCACCTATGCGGGCCGTGTGCGCGATATTCTCGAAGAGATGCGCTCCTATTCTGACGGCAATCTCGTTCTCGAGGTTGTTGACCCTGAGCCTTTCTCTGAAGACGAAGATCGGGCTCAATCGCTGGGTCTCAAAGGTGCGCCGACGACAGAAGGCGAAGTCATCTATTTCGGGCTTGCGGGGAGTAATCTGGTCGACGGGCTGGAGGCTATTCCTTTTTTCACCGACGAGCGGGAAGAATATCTGGAATATGATGTCGCCCGCCTCATCCAGAACTTGAAACGTCCTGAAAAGCCGGTGCTCGGGATTGTCACCAACATTCCGCTGGATACGGGTGCGGGTGGTTTGCAGGCGGCTATGCGTGGCGAGAGCCAGTCCTTTCTTATCTATGACGAGCTTTTAGACCGGTTCTCCCTCGAGTTCCTCGAGCAGGATTTTGACTCTATTCCCAACTCCATTGACGTTGTGATGATTGCCCATCCCAAACCGCTGGATGAGCAAACAACATATGCCATTGACCAGTTCATGATGCGTGGCGGTCGCGCTCTTGTGTTTCTGGATCCGCATTCTGAAGTCAGCCTCACAGCAGGTCCGAATGGTCAGCCCGTGCAGGGATATACGGAAGCCTCCAGCCTTGATCAGCTGATGGCCAGCTGGGGCGTGGACCTTGACCCAACAAAGGTGATTGGCGACAGAGATAATGCGCAGCGGGTGCAGGCAGGGCGGAATGTGCGTCGCCAGCAGACGGATTATGTGGTCTGGATGGCGCTTGGCCCTGATGATGCCAATAGTGACGATGTTGTCACGGCAGATATTGACCGGCTTAATCTCGGCACAGTGGGGCACCTTGTTCAGCGCGCAGATGCGACGACAAGTTTTTCTCCTATCCTGAGTTCATCGACAGATTCGATGTTGCTGGACCTGGAATTTGTGAAAACCGGCCCGACGCCGGACGCGCTCCTTCGGGCCTTTGAGCCAACGGATGAGGCTTATGTGATTGCCGCGCGTGTTGCCGGGCCGCTCAAGTCGGCCTTCGCCGATGGTCCGCCGCCACCGAGTGAAGATGCCCAGCCTGGCACGTCGCCAACTGCTGAAGACCATCTCGCGGAATCGAAAGAGAATGCCAATCTTATCATTGTTGCGGACTCCGAGATTTTTGATGACCGGTTCTGGGTACAAGAACAGAGCTATTTGGGTGAGCGGATCGCGATCCCAATGGCTGATAATGCGACCTTCATTCTGAATGCGGTGGACAATCTGATGGGGTCTAACGATCTCATTTCTCTGCGCGCGCGTGAAAAATCCGAACGACCCTTCCTGGTCGTGGACGAGCTGCGACGGGAGGCTGAAGCCACCTTCCTTGCCGAAGAAGAGGCGCTTCAGGCCAAGATCGCAGAGACTGAAGAAAGACTTGCGGCTCTTCAGACGCGGGCACCAGCCGGCGCAGATGTTGAGGAATTCCTCTCTGAAGACGAAGCTCTGGAAATCCGGCAGTTCCGGGCGGAGCTTGCCGAGAGCCGGACAGCTCTTCGCGATGTGCAGCGCAATCTGCGCCGTGGCATTGAAGATCTCGGATCCACAATACGGTTTGTAAATGTGGCGCTTGTTCCGCTCTTGATTGCGGGGCTTGCATTGGTATTGGCGCTTCTTCGCGCGCAGCGGCGGAAACGCCGCGCTGGACTTTAAGGAGAGCGCTTATGGCTAAGATACAGGATACGCTGCGCGCACCAGGCCCGCTTCGCAATTTGCTGCTGTTGGCGGCGGTGACGCTTTTCTTTGTTGTGGCCGCGGCAATTGTTCTTGCAACGCAGCGTGAAGCGACGTCAGTTCGTTTTGATCCGGTGCTCTTTTTTCCTGACCTGAACGAGAAGGTGGGCCAAGCAACGCGGCTTGTTTATACGACCGGTCAGGGCATGCAGGGCACGGCCAATATCACCATTGAGCGCGATGATGAAGGCGTTTGGCGCGTGTTGCAGCGCGAGGGTTATCCTGCCCGCGTAGATCGGGTTCGTAAGACCATTCTGGGCCTGACAGAACTTGAAGCGTTTGAACCGCGCACCTCCAACCCTGAGTGGCATCGCAATCTTGGTCTACTGGAACCAGAAAATCTTGGCAGAGCGGTTCGGGTACAATTGCTTGATAAAGACGGAAATGAGATTGCTGGACTTCTTGCGGGCGAAATTGTTGAATCCACCGCTGACCTTCAAGGGCGTGGCTTTCTCTATGTGCGCCGCGATGGGGAAGACCAGACCTGGCTAGCGCGGGGGTCAATCTCTCTCGACAAGGATGTCGCGAACTGGCTTGATCCAACTGTTGTGACGCTTCCTCAAGAGCGTATTGCCAAAGTGACCCTGTGGTCGATATCTGAGAACCCGGCGATCTTGTCCCGTTCTTCGCCGGATCATCCCAATTTTGTTGTTGAAAACCTGCCGGTCGGATCTGTCTCGCGGGGCGCGCCTGTTGTGAACGCGAGCGCCACTGCCTTTGCAAGTTTTGAGTTCCTGGACGCTGTGCCGGTCGACTCCATCATCTTCAACAATCCGCCCGTTGCGGAAATCGTGACCTTTGACGGATTGAAGCTCACCTTGACAATGGCAGGCGCCAATACGGGGATGTGGGCAAAGATTGTTGCGTCCGCTGACCGTTCTATGGTCGCTGAGGATGCAGACACGAGTGCGCTGGATGCGGAGATTGCCGAGATCAATGAGCAAATGGGTGATTGGGCGTACAAGCTTGAGCAAAACCTTGGCTCGCGGCTTACGCAGACAATTGGCGGTTTGACCCGCCCGGTTACAGAACCAACAGCGCCCTGACGTCTAGAGAGTGCTCATGTCCAGGCGTGCGGCGCCGAGGATCTGACCATTGCCTTCCACCTGAAGGATGGCGGCGCAGCCGTCATAACCCCCACCGCTTTCGGGCCCAACAAGGTCACTCTTTGGCAGGGTGAGGCTGATCGCTTCACCTTTCCACATGCCGACGGGGACCATCTCTCGCACCACGTTGGAATAGGTAATGGTCTCGCCTGAATTTTCGCCGCGTTCAATGACGACGGGTGTTTCCTTCACGTAGCGAACGAGCCAGAGTGTTGCCTCTTGGTCCGTTGTAAGGGCGCCGACATTCAACTGAACGCTGTCGCCGTCCGCTACAAATTCAACAGCGACGTCTTCTTGTCTCATTTCGCGGCGAAGTTCGATGGCGCTGTTCACGTGGCCCGTTCTTGAGCCGACGGCATCTTCTACGCCATCAATCACCATTTGCGGCGTGTAGACGGACCGGCCACCGAGGTTTTGAACGTAGGCGCGCTGGCGGTCAGTGAATGCCTGTTTGGCAAGAGTGTCGCGCCAGCCGAGATAGTCCCAGATGTTTACGGGTAGGGAGAGGGCAAGCACGTCTTCGCGTTTTGCCAAATCGTTCAGGAATGCATCTGCCGGTGGGCAAGATGAACAGCCTTGGCTTGTGAAGAGTTCCACGACAATTGGACGCTCTCCGGCTTGGGCAAGGGAGGTCATGGTGCACAGGCTGATGCCCAGAACGAGGGCGGATTTGGCAAGGAGGTTTTTCATGGATCCAACATAGGAAGGCTCAAACCTTCAGGCGAGTAAATTTGAGGTGAGGCTAATGTGAGCGCGCCCGTTTACCTTTTGGTGTTGTGTTTCCGAACCGCAAGAGTCGGCAACTTTTGCTGGAAACGCTTTGGATTTTGTCGTGTTTCTGAACCAATCAGGTCGGCTGGATATGCTTTCCACACAAAAAAAGGGCGCTCCAGATGACTGGAACGCCCCAATTTCTGTCGTTTATCGCCAGACTCTTTCGTGGCGCATTTCCCGAGCCGCAAAACCGCGACCCACTTTTGCTCGGAAATGCGTCAGTCAGCAGCAAGACCGCGCAGCACGTAGTGCAGAATGCCGCCATTGGCGTAATAGTCCACTTCGTCCTGGGTATCGATCCGGCAGGTGAGTTCAACCGATTTGGTGGACCCATCTGCAAACGTGATCACTGCTGTTACTTCGTCGCGAGGGTCAATGTCTTCAAGCCCTGTGATCGTCACCGTTTCAGATCCGTCGAGACCGAGTTTTTCCCAGCTGTCGCCGTCCTTGAACTGCAATGGGGCGACGCCCATGCCGATCAGGTTGGAACGGTGGATCCGCTCGAAGCTTTCTGCCACCACGGCTTTAACGCCGAGAAGCATGGTGCCTTTTGCAGCCCAGTCACGGCTGGAGCCCGTGCCGTACTCTTTCCCCGCGAATACAACCAACGGGGTTCCCCGCTCTTTGTATTCCATGCAGGCATCATAGATTGGCATCTCGGTGCCTTCAGGCTGGAGCTTCGTCACCCCACCTTCTGTGCCTGGGACCATCTGGTTTTTGATGCGGATATTGGCAAAGGTGCCGCGCATCATCACCTGGTGGTTCCCGCGGCGCGAGCCGTAGGAGTTGAAGTCCTGCACACCCACCTGGTTCCGGGTGAGGTAGGACCCTGCTGGGCTGTCCACCTTGATCGAACCGGCCGGTGAAATGTGGTCGGTCGTGATCGAGTCTGCGAAGAGGCCCATGATGCGCGCATCATGCACATCTTCGAGAGGTGCCGGTGTATCGGACAGCTCTTCAAAGTAAGGCGGGTTTTGAACATAGGTGCTGTCATCGTTCCACCCGTATGTTTCGCCTTTGCTTGTTTTGATGGCCTGCCAGTTGCTGTCGCCTTTGAATACGTCGCCGTAGCGTTCGCGGAACATTTTTGGAGTCACAGCTGTACGGACCGTATCGGCGATCTCTTTGTTGGTTGGCCAGATGTCTTTCAGATAGACGTCTTTGCCATCCTTGCCTTTGCCGATGGGCTCTTTGGTGAGGTTTTTCGTCACCGTGCCAGCAAGGGCGTAGGCCACAACCAGTGGCGGCGAAGCCAGGTAGTTGGTGCGCACGTCTGGGCTCACGCGGCCTTCGAAGTTCCGGTTGCCCGAAAGAACCGACGAAACGACCAGGTCATTGTCGGCAATCGACTTGGAGATCGCCGGTGGCAGTGGGCCAGAGTTCCCGATGCAGGTGGTGCAGCCATAGCCCACGAGGTCGAAGCCCAAACCATTGAGCTCTTTCTGCAGACCGGCTTTTTCGAGATATTCCGTCACAACCTGTGATCCAGGTGCGAGCGATGTTTTCACCCAAGGCTTCACTTCCAGACCGAGTGCCCGTGCCTTCTTGGCGACGAGACCAGCAGCAATCAACACGCTCGGATTGCTCGTGTTGGTGCAGGAGGTGATCGCAGCGATGGTGACATCGCCATGGCCGATGGTGAAGTTTTCATCTTCTACATCAAAGCGCGTCTCTGCTTCTGACGCCTTATTGTATTCGCCAGCAAGCGTGCCAGAGAAGCTTTCAGCGAGATCGGTCAGGTCTACACGGTCCTGCGGGCGCTTTGGTCCGGCAAGAGCGGGAACAACGGAGCCCAGATCCAGTTCCAGGGTGTCTGTGAAGACAGGGTCTGGCGTTTCTGAGGTGCGGAACATGCCCTGTGCTTTGGCATAGGCTTCCACAAGATCGACGCGGGCTTTGTCCCGACCTGTTGCGCGGAGATATTTGATGGTTTCCGCATCAACTGGGAAGAAGCCGCAGGTGGCACCATATTCTGGGGCCATGTTGGCGATGGTTGCCTGGTCTTCCAGAGACAGATGGTCGAGGCCGTTGCCGAAATATTCGACGAACTTGCCAACCACACCGCGCTCGCGGAGCATTTCAACAACCTTGAGTACGAGGTCAGTCGCCGTCACACCTTCCGACATTTTGCCGGTCAGTTTGAAGCCAATGACTTCCGGGATCATCATCGTGACAGGCTGGCCGAGCATGGCAGCTTCCGCCTCAATGCCACCGACACCCCAACCAAGGACCGACAGGCCATTGATCATGGTGGTGTGGCTGTCTGTGCCCACGCAGGTGTCCGGGTAGGCCATTTCAACTGTCTTGGAGGCACCGTCTTTTTCAGTGCGGGTCCAAACAGCCTGGGCCAGATATTCCAGGTTCACCTGGTGACAGATACCGGTCCCAGGAGGCACAACGCGGAAATTATCAAATGCCTGGCTGCCCCAACGGAGGAACTCATAGCGTTCCTGGTTGCGTTCATATTCCAGGTCCACGTTTTCCTTAAACGCTGTCTGGGTACCGAACTTGTCCACCATCACTGAGTGGTCAATGACGAGATCGACAGGCACCTGTGGGTTGATCCGCTTAGGATCGCCACCGAGCTTGGCAACAGCGTTCCGCATTGCGGCAAGGTCAACAACGGCTGGAACGCCCGTGAAGTCCTGCATCAGCACACGGGCTGGACGATAGGCGATCTCCCGGGTGGATTTCCGGGTTTTCAGCCAGTCTTTGACCGCAGAGATGTCTGCTTTGTTGACGGTGCGGCCATCTTCAAAGCGGAGCAGGTTTTCAAGCAGCACTTTCAGGCTGAAGGGGAGACGGGATACGCCTTCCAGGCCATTTTCTTCGGCCTTCTTCAGATCGTAATAGACGTAGTTCTTGGTGCCGACTTTGAGGTTTGAGTACGCATCAAAGCTGTTGGTGCCCAGCGGCGTGAGAGCAGCTTTTGGCGCTGCCTTGCGTGCAGGGGCCTTTTTAGCAGGAGCTTTCTTTGCTGGCGCTTTGGCCTTGGGCGCGGCTTTCTTGGCAGGCGCCTTTTTCGCAGGCGCTTTTGCCTTTGGAGCGGCCTTGCGAGCGGTCGCTTTCTTCACCGGTGTTTTCTTTTTGGCGGGAGCCTTCTTTTTAGACGCCTTCTTTGCCGCCTTTTTCTTCGCAGCTTTCTTCTTAGGCTTTACCGCTGTCTTTTTGGCGACCGTCTTCTTGGCTACTTTTTTCTTCGCTGCTTTCTTGGCGGTCTTTTTGGCCGCTTTCTTCCGCGCGGGCGCTTTTTTCTTAGAGGCCTTTTTTGCTGTCTTCTTGGCTACTTTTTTCTTCGCAGCTTTCTTTTTGGCAGGAGATTTCTTCTTTGCAGAAGCCTTCTTCTTAGCGGCGACTTTCTTTTTCGCCGGTGCCTTTTTCTTCACTGTCTTCTTCGCAGCTTTTTTGGCTGCCTTCTTTTTTGCTGCAGGCTTCTTTTTAGTCGCCTTCTTAGCCGGAGCCTTTTTCTTTGCCGGTTTCTTGGCCATGGGGTCCGCTCTCCTCGAAAAAAATGTGGTGCTGCGCCAAATGGCGCGCCCGCGCCAATCGACGGGCGGACTATAGTCAGAAACATGTAGGAAGGCTATGGCCGGAAGGGGGCAATATGACGGATAATGAGCAAAAATATGTGTCCCCAGGCCGCTTTGGTTTGGGATGGTTTTGAGGCAATTGAGAACGGGTAGCGAGATGGCAGTAAGAACAGAAAAAAGCGGCGCTGTAACGACGGTCATTCTCGATCGGCCAGACGTGCGAAATGCTGTTGACCGGGCAACAGCCGAAGCACTTGCAGAGGCCTTTCTCGCGTTTGAAAGGGATGATGAGGCGTCTGTCGGGGTTTTTGTTGGGGCAAACGGAACTTTTTGCGCCGGGGCTGACCTTAAAGCGGTCGCGGAAGGCAGCGGCAATGGGAATGGTGTTCCGCCCGCAGGCACAGGCCTGCAATTTGATCGCCTGGCAGCAGATGGCCCTATGGGGCCATCGCGCATGGTGCTCTCCAAACCGGTGATCGGTGCGATTTCCGGTTACGCCGTTGCTGGCGGCATGGAGCTCGCGCTCTGGTGCGACATGCGCGTTATGGAAGAAGATGCTGTGATGGGGGTTTTCTGCCGACGGTGGGGTGTGCCTTTGGTCGATGGCGGGACCGTTCGTCTTCCCCGTCTTATTGGCCATTCGCGGGCGATGGACCTGATCCTGACGGGTCGGCCGGTGGAGGCTGATGAAGCGCTGAGCTTCGGCCTCGCGAACCGTGTTGTGCCGACAGGCGAGGGGCGTGCAGCGGCTGAAAAACTCGCAGCTGACATGGCGCGGTTCCCTCAGAATTGTCTGCGCAGTGACAGGATGTCTGCATATGAGCAGTGGGACCTGCCTTATGATCAGGCAATGGCAGGCGAAACCATGCGAGGGCGCGCGGTGCTCGCCTCAGGTGAAACCGTTGCCGGAGCGACGCGGTTTGCGAGTGGTAAGGGACGAGGCGGTAATTTTGACGACATCTAAGCCGCTGGTGGGTCTCACCGTCGCGAAGCTTTCCTGCGTGCGTGGTGAGCGTGAGGTCTTTCGCGATCTCTCCTTTCAAGTCGCACCTGGCGAGATACTGACCCTTGTGGGCCCTAATGGGTCTGGGAAATCGAGCCTCCTGCGGCAGCTTGCGGGGGTGCTGGAGATAACTGATGGCGAAATCAATTTGGACGGGACGAGCGAAGACCAAACCATCGCGGATGTTGTGCTCTATGCGGGGCATTTGGATGCGGTGAAAGCACCGCTCAGCGTGTCTGAAAATTTGAGTTTTTGGGCGGAGTTTTATGGTGTTTCTGGAGCGCGAGTGGAGGAAGCCCTCGAGGTTTTCAGTCTTAGCCATCTGGGTCATCTGCCGGCCGGGGTCCTGTCAGCGGGTCAAAAGCGGCGTTTGGGCCTGTCGCGGTTGGCGCTCATAGACCGGCCGCTCTGGCTTCTTGATGAACCCACTGTGTCCCTTGATACAGCGAGCATTGCAGCGCTTAGCGACCTTATGCGAGCCCACCTCAAGACGGGGGGGAGTATTCTTGCGGCGACCCATGTTGATCTCGGAATTGAAGGCACGCGAACGCTGGACTTGAGCAGCAATGTAGGGGCGCTGACATGAACGCCTTCTTCGCATTGGTGCAACGTGATGTGCGCCTTGCCACGCGGGTTGGCGGCGGTGGCGGGATGGCGGTCTTCTTCTTTCTGATTGTCTTGTCGATTGTCCCTTTCGGGATTGGCCCGGACCTCAATCTCCTCACCCGCATCGCGCCCGGCATGTTGTGGGTCGCGCTCTTGCTCTCGGCTCTGCTGACGCTTGATCGGTTGTTTCAGGCAGACCAGGAAGACGGGACGCTTGATCTGCTGGTTTTGGCACCCCAACCGCTGGAGCTCACGGTACTGGCAAAAGCAGTGAGCCATTGGCTCACCACAGGTCTGCCGCTGGTGATTGCCGCGCCGATATTGGGGCTTATGCTCAATCTCCCGCTTGAAGGCATGTTACCCCTGATGGGCGCCATGTTGATTGGGTCACCTGCTCTGTCTCTTTTGGGGGCAGTGGGGGCTGCTCTTTCTGTTGGGGTGCGGCGTGGGGGACTTCTCATCTCGCTGCTTGTGCTGCCCTTTTACGTGCCGGTGCTTATCTTTGGCGTCAGTGCTAGTCGCGCCGCCCTTGTGGCAGTTCCCGGCGATTTGGGCGGCCAATCCCTACTTTTGCTGGGGGCTGTCAGCCTTGCGTCCCTCGTGGTGGGGCCTGTTGGCGGTGCTGCGGCGCTCAGAGTTGCGGTAAAATAGGGAGTAGAGACATGGAAACCTGCGGCGACATGCCCCCAGAAGGATACTTGCTGGGCTGCACTTGGCGGGCTACATCAGACTGATATGGCCTGGTCAATTCACACATATGCCAATCCGACGCGGTTTATGAACTTCTCCGCGATTGTGTTGCCCTATGTCTGGGCGCTTGCGGCGGCAGGTATTGGGATCGGTCTCTATCTTTCTTTCTTCGTCGCGCCGCCTGACTATCAGCAGGGTGACAGTGTGCGGATCATGTTTGTGCATGTGCCTTCTGCCTGGCTTTCTCAGTTTGGTTACGGGACCATGGTGGCTTCGAGCATTGTGGCGCTGATCTTTCGTCATCCGCTGGCAGATGTGGCCGCGAAGTCCGCGGCGCCCATCGGCGCTGTTTTCACCTTCCTCGCCCTTGTCGCGGGTGGGTTGTGGGGTAAGCCCATGTGGGGCACCTATTGGGTCTGGGATGCGCGGACGACGTCGACATTGGTGCTGCTCTTCATCTATCTCGGCTATATGGCGCTTTGGGCAACGATCGAAGACCCAAACCGGGCGGCGCGGGTCGCTGCTGTGCTCGCGATTGTCGGCGCGGTCAATCTGCCGATCATCCGCTTTTCGGTTGATTGGTGGAACACGCTGCATCAGCCAGCAAGTGTCTTCCGTCTTGATGGACCGACCATTCATTCGTCTCTGCTCTGGCCGCTTTTTGTTGTCGCCTTGGGCTTCACGTTTTTCTTTATCGGCGTCTTGATGGTGCGCATGCGGGCGGAAATTCTGCGACGCAAAGTACGGACGCTTCAGATGCAACAGGCAGCGGCGTAAACTCCATGGATAGCTGGACAGAATTCTTCAACATGGGTGGGTATGGGCCTTACATTTGGTCCTCATTCCTGATCGCTTTTGTTGTGATGTCAGGTCTCGCCCTGCAAAGCTGGTTGGATCTCAAGAAACAAAAGCGCCTGGTTGCAGAGCTTGAGGCGCGCGCTGAGCGGAAAAGATCATGAAGCTCTCTACGCTTCTGCCAATCGCGGGGTTTTTGGGCCTCGCCACTCTCTTTTATGTTGCGATATTTGGTGGAGACCCTTCTGAGGTTCCCTCAGCGCTTTTGGGCAAGCCCGTGCCTGATTTCACGCTTCCTGCTGTTGCGGATACGGGTGTGCCAGGGTTTGCGACAGATGACCTCCTCAAGGGTGAGGTGACCGTGGTGAATGTCTGGGCGTCCTGGTGTGTGCCCTGCCGTCAGGAGCATCCGCTGCTGGAAGCCCTGGCGCGGGAAAGCGGTGCTCCCATCTTTGGGCTCAACTACAAAGACAGTGGCGATGCCGCGCAGAGGTTCCTGGCGACGCTGGGCAACCCATTCGAGCGGGTCGGTGCAGACCGCGATGGTCGGGTCTCAATCGACTGGGGTGTCTACGGGGTGCCGGAAACGTTCGTTGTTGATGGGGAGGGCAAGATTGTCCTTAAACATGTAGGGGCGATTGACCCGACAAGCCTGACAGAGAAGATTTTGCCTGCCATTGAGCGGGCGCGTGCGGATAAGTTGTCCCCAGATCCCACAGTTCCCTCCGGTGGCCTTTAAGCGTTTATTAGCCCTAATTGTTTGATAATGGGCAATATCCCAGGGTTTGGGCCAAATCGCGAATTTTCAGGGTTACTTTTTCGTAAATGAAACCGGTGGTCAGTGCAGCACAGATAGCCGCTCAGGCGTATGCGCAGAAGACAATTGCGCCCCGCACTACCGCTCCGTCTGGATTTGTTGTCGATGCGAAGGCCGCCCCGGCTAAGGGCGCGACACCGGTTCGCCGGATCACGGAAGAGACAGAAGCCTTCAAGATTGAAATCAGTGCGGAAGCACTGGATGCGGCCAGCCGCGATGGTGGTCGTGGTGCGCAGGCAGCGGAAGCTTCTCCCGAAGTCTTTGGCGCTGACGGCGCTGAGGATGTCGCGAAAATTGCGTTTCAGCCTGTCGATAGTGTCTCGTTGAACAATGGACGCCGTGAGGCACCGTTTGCACACGAGAAACTAGCGGTGACAGAAAATGAAGCGCCGCGTCGTCCGGGATCCGTTCTGGATATCACGATCTAAATTTTAGAGAACTCAGAGCTCAAAGAAAAACGCCGGCGACCTGGGTCACCGGCGTCTTCATGCTTGCGTTTGTTCGCTACTATTTGCGTCGCGCGGTCTTCTTCCGCGCTGTCGCTTTCTTTGTCGTCGTCTTCTTGCGTGTCACGACTTTCTTTTTCGGTGCCGGTGCTGCGTCTTTTGCTTCCGTCACAGCATCTGCCAGAAGACCAAGGTTCTTCTTAAGGTCTTTTTGTACTGTCTTTGGAATGAGCGCGAGAAGAGCGGCTTCAGCTGCTTGTGCACCAGGTTCTGCAGCCGTCAGTGCCCGGCGCCCTGCTGCTGACAGGCGCACTGAGTTTGCCCGTGCATCTTCCTTGGTGCGTTTGCGTGTTAGCAGTCCACGGTCGATCATCCGCGCGACCATGTCAGCCAATGTAGACCGGTCGATCCCTGTACGGTTGACCAGATCTGTTTGGCTTAGTCCTTCTGCGTCACCAACGGCGACAAGGACGACGAATTGACGGGGGGTAAGACCGCTATCACTCACTGCTTGAGCGAATTGGTCATAAGCAAATTGTTGTGTTCGACGAAGCAGGTGGCTGAGGGAACCATCCAGGTCGAAGCCTTTCGACTTACGAGTCGCCATTGTAACTCCTTTGGAACTCATTGATTGTTCTGTTGCCGCAGTAAATCGCATATTTGGTTCAGCGCGCCAAGCGTTGTTATGCAGATGGTGACGACGGCGTTCAATTTCTTGTGTTAAATTAGTTGGAATTCGTCAGAGGGCGTCAAAATGTCGCCCCATTTTGATCGATCCGTAAGCGGATGAGGTGGGTGAGGGCGTTATGGGAAATGAAAACGAGAAAACTGACAGCGCGAAGCCCGGCTTGCCCGCTCCAAGTGGTTTTAGTCACCGGGTTCCTGATGGTGACAATTTTCCGCGGGCGGTATGTGACACATGTGGTTTCATTAATTATGTAAACCCAAAGATTGTTGTCGGATCAGTTGTAACGCATGGGGATGCGTTTCTTCTGTGCCGCCGGGCCATTCAGCCCCGCCATGGATTCTGGACATTGCCTGCCGGATTTATGGAAGAGGGTGAAACGACGGAAGACGGTGCACGCAGAGAAGCATTTGAAGAAGCCAATGCGAAGATAGAGATCAAAGACCTGTTGGCTGTCTACAACATCCCGCGTATCTCGCAAGTGCAGTTGATGTATCGGGCAGATCTGCCGACACCTGAATTTTCTGCAGGCGATGAGAGTCTGGAAGTTGGTTTGTTTACCTGGGATGAAATTCCCTGGGATGAGCTTGCTTTTCCAAGTGTACATTGGGCGCTCATGCAATACCGGTCTGTGCTGGGACAGGATGCCATCGTTCCTTTCACCAATCCTGACGGAGAACTCGGCAATCAGATGCCGGGCGCGGGTAAGGGAGCATGACGGACTTAAACGCCGCTGCCAAAGCCTTCCATCTGCAGGCAGACTTTTGTGAGAATTTAGGGTCTCCCTTTACAGCCCGTGTCCTTACCGTTTTGGCAGCAGATATCGGGGCAGGTGGTGTTATCGCTAACCTGGTTGCTGGTTTTGAAGAGGAGCCTGTTGCCGCTGCGCTTGCACTGCGGGTCGCTGGTGCTCTGCATCGGAGGGCACTTGATGAGCCCAATGGACGTTTGGGACAGTTGTATGCGACTGTGGGTGGCGCGGGGCCAGATGATGCGGCGTTACAGGCTGCGTTGATCAAAGATATCGCTGAAAACCGGTCTCACTACGACACCTATCTTGAGGGGCCACCACAGACGAATGAAGTGGGTCGGTCCGCAGTGATGATTGGCGGGTATCTGTCTATTGCCGCGCAGACGGGGCTGCCTCTTCATGTTTTTGAGATTGGCGCAAGCGCCGGACTGAATCTTGGGTGTGATCGATTTTTCTATCGGTTTGGTGACGAGATCTGGGGAGATAAAACCTCGCCCGTTTCGCTGGCACCTGATTGGCATGGCGGGCTTCCGCCGCTTCATGCGGACCTCCAGATTGTCGAGCGTCAAGGCTGCGATATTGCACCAGTTGATATAGACGACCTTGAGAACCAGCGCCGGTTGGAATCCTACATCTGGCCAGATCAGCCTGAACGCCTCGCGCGGCTACGAGGCGCGGTGTCTATTGCTAAAGAGCTTGGAACGCACGTGATCCATGAAAGCGCGGATGTTTTTGTAGAGAATGCGATTCAGGGACGATCACCTAAGGTGGTCAGGGTGATTGCACATACGATTATGTGGCAATACATGCCCGAGGACATGCGGACCCGGATTGAGAGCACGATCGGCCAGGCGGGTGAGAAAGCCTCAAGGACAAGCCCGATTGCCTGGCTCCGGCTGGAACCGGTTGATGTGAAAGACCCACCGAGTCTTCGACTTACTCTATGGCCTGGTGGAGAGACGCAGGATCTTGCTATCGCCCATCCACATGGGGCGTCGGTGAAGTGGCTCTAAAATTTTCAGGCTTCTTTTGTGTCGTCTTCTGGTTTCACCAATTGATGATCTGAAACCACTTTCACCTGGAACATGGCGAAGACTGCGGTGATCGGCATGATGCCGAAGACTTTGAAGCTCACCCAAAAGTCGGTTGAGAAGTTTCGCCAAACGATTTCATTCACGATCGCCAGGAAGATGAAAAAAGTCCCCCAGCGAAAGGTGAGTTTGCGCCATCCCATTTCATCCAGCTTAAAAGCGCCGTCGAACAGATATTTCATTGTGGGCTTGCCGAAGGCGAGGCCGCCCAGCAGACCCGCTGCAAACAGGACATTGGTGATGGTTGGCTTGATCTTGATGAATTGCTCGTCCTGCAGGAAGACGGTAAGGCCTCCAAAAACGAGCACAAAGCCGCCGGTAACCAACGGCATCATGGGGATCTTCTTAAACAGGATATAGGTTGCGATGAGGGCAATGATGGTCGCAACCATGAACATGCCTGTCGCATAGAAAATGTTCTGCTCTGACGGGGAGCCGAAAAACGCGTCCGCTTTTGAGTTCATCAGGAAAAAGACAATGAGGGGCCCAAGCTCAAGGCTCATGCGCAGCCATTGTCTGCCGCTCATGCCACTCTCGCTCTTGGGGGAAGCTTCTTTGTCAGTCTTTTCCACTATATCGGTCATGCTACTCGCTGTTTTGTGCTCATTATTTTGGGAGCCTATATTCTATACGCACCGGTCAACCAGTCAGATCAAGCGCCGGTCAGAGCTTTAGCAAAACCTTCTGCTGAAAAGTCCTGAAGATCATCAATGCCTTCTCCTACACCGATCATGTGCACGGGCAGGCCATATTTGCGTGCGATGGCGACAAGAATGCCGCCGCGTGCTGTGCCGTCCAGTTTGGTCATGACAAGCCCGGTAACGCCAGCGATCTTTGTAAAGACCTCAACCTGATTAAGGGCGTTCTGGCCGGTCGTTGCATCGAGCACGAGCAGGGTTGCGTGGGGTGCGGTGTCGTCGAGCTTGCGAATGACCCGGATCACTTTTTCAAGCTCCGCCATAAGGTCTGTCTTGTTTTGCAGACGCCCGGCGGTATCGATCATGAGCAGGTCGGTGCCGTCTTTCTGGGCGCGCTCTACAGCCTCATAGGCAAGTCCCGCAGAATCGCCGCCAACCTTTGTTGTGACCACCGGAGCACCTACGCGCTCGCCCCAAACGGCGAGCTGTTCGATCGCTGCTGCGCGGAAGGTGTCTCCTGCGGCCAGCATGACTGATTTGCCCTCGGCTTTTGTCTTTGACGCGATCTTGCCGATGGTTGTTGTCTTGCCAGCGCCGTTCACCCCTACCACCAGCGTGATGAAGGGCTTTTTTGATGCTTCGACACGGAAGGGATATTCGACCGGTTTTAGAACACGGGCGACTTCCTTGGCGAGGATGTCGCGGACTTCTTCCGGGGAGACTTCCTTGTCGTAGCGGTCTTTGGCGACGGCCTCTGTGATCTCTACGGCGACGTCGAGTCCCAAGTCTGACGTAACCAGCAGGTCTTCCAGATCCTGAAGGGTCTCCCCATCCAGCTTGCGTTTTGTGAAGATGCCTGTGACGCCATCGGACATGGCGCGGGTTGAGCGTGTCAGCCCTTCCTTCATGCGTTTGAAGAGGGACTTTTTTTCCGGGGTTTCCGTATTCTCGTCTTCTGTCTCGCTCACGCGCAGGCCTCGCCGCTCAGCAGTGCGCCTGCTGTATTCACTACTTTTGTTTTCACGATCTCTCCCGCACGCGCTGGTGCGGCCATTGTAATCTCCGCGAATTGCTCTGTGCGCCCACGGGTTTCTGTTTCCATCAGAACGTTTTCGGTCTGTCCGATGCGGCTGTTCAAGAACGCAGTGCTTCGGCTGGCGCCTGCGTCGCGCAACTTTTTCGCGCGCTCTTTAATGAGGCGCCCGTCGACCTGGGGCATGCGCGCTGCCGGTGTTCCCGGACGGGCTGAGTAGGGGAAGACATGCAGCCAGGTGAGGTCGCATTCCTCGACAAGGCGCAGCGAGTTTTCAAACATCTCGTCTGTCTCTGTCGGGAAACCGGCAATGATGTCGGCACCAAACACAATTTCGGGTCGTAAGCGCTTTGCTTCCTGGCAGAAGGCAATGGCGTCTTCGCGGGAATGGCGCCGTTTCATCCGCTTCAGCACCATATTGTCACCCGCCTGCAATGACAGGTGAAGATGTGGCATCAGCCGTTCTTCATCGGCGATGAGCCGCATCAGTTCGGGGTCGGCTTCAATGCTGTCGATGGAGGAAAGACGCAAACGTTTTAGCTCTGGTACGAGCTTCAAGATGCGCGCGCAGAGATTGCCAAGGGATGGAGTGCCTGGCAGATCCGGTCCATAAGACGTGATGTCGACACCGGTTATCACCACTTCGCTGTAGCCGTTTTCGACGAGGGCGCGCACCTGGGTGACCACTTCGCCTGCTGGAACCGACCTCGAATTGCCGCGGCCATAGGGGATGATGCAGAAGGTGCAGCGATGGTCACACCCGTTTTGCACTTGAACAAATGCGCGGGCGCGGCCCGCGAAGCCTTCGACCAGGTGTCCGGCGGTTTCTTTAACCGACATGATGTCGTTGACGCGGATTCGTTCGGTGCCGATGCCTTCGACGGCAAGGCGGGTGAACGCAGAGGCGTCGGTCTTTTCTTCATTTCCGATCACCAGATCGACTTCAGCCATGTCGCCAAACTGAGCCGGATCGATTTGGGCCGCACAGCCTGTCACGATGATGCGCGCTTCGGTGTTGTCGCGGCGCGCCTTGCGGATGGCTTGGCGGGCCTGACGGACGGCTTCATTGGTGACGGCGCAGGTATTGAAGATGATCGCATTTTCGAGGCCCGCCTTTGCAGCGTGGGCCTTCATGATTTCTGACTCATAGGTGTTAAGGCGACACCCAAAGGTCACGACATCGATGTCTGTCGCGTTCGTTTCGCTCTTCGGCGTGACAGACATTACGCAGCCTCAAAGAAGCGGCTGTCGAGCTCGCCGTCATAATCATGCGTTGCCGGGCCCGTCATCAACACATGATCGTCGCTCTCGCGCCATTCAAGCTGAAGGTCCCCACCGGGGAGGCTCACCGTCGACGTGCGATCGGTGAGGCGCTTCCTTGCGCCAGCAACAGCGGCCGCACAGGCGGCGGTGCCACAGGCTTGGGTGAGGCCAACCCCACGTTCCCAGACTTTCAGATCCATGTGCCCGCGATCTGTCACATGCGCCAGCGAGATGTTGGCGCGCTCGGGGAACATGGGATGGTTTTCCAGAAGCGGGCCAACCTGCGTCAGATCGACTGCGTTAATGTCTTCCACAAAGAAGATCGCATGGGGGTTGCCCATGTTCACCGCGGCGGGTGTGTGCAGGATGGGCGCGTCAATCGGCCCAATCTGTAACTCAATGCCCCGCGTGTCGCGAATTTCTTCCGACAGGGGAATTTGCTGCCACTCAAGTTTTGGGGAGCCCATGTCGACGGTGATGTTGCCGTCGGCTGCGCGCCAGCCTTTGGTGATGGCACCGATAGTCTCAACGGTTACCTGGTCTTTGCCTGTTTCCTCGAGCATTAGAGACGCAATGCAGCGCGCCGCGTTGCCACACGCTTCTACTTCGTCGCCATCTGCATTCCGGATGCCCATAAAGCAATCGCCACCTGAGCGCGGGTTCTCGATCAGGATAAACTGGTCGCAGCCAATGCCGGTTTCCCGATCTGCAATGGCGCGAACCACTGCATCGGAGAACTGGATGGCGCGCGCGCGCACGTCCACCACGACAAAATCATTGCCGAGGCCGTTCATCTTCCGAAAGGGTATGGCGCCTAATTCACTCATAATGGGCGTTATATGGCCTTTTTGGTGCTGGATTGCCAGTTTTTCAAAATCGGATTTGTGGCTGAGGGCCGCGGATTCTGGGCTTTGGGACAAACAAAGTGATATGAAGACGGGCAGGTTGTTCCTGAACGCCTGTCTTTTTGACGCCTTTTATGGGCTGCACCTAAGGTTTGCATGAGTCGTTTGAAGCTACTGATGGATGAGATTTCGGACCGTTTCCTGTCAGGGGAAGAACAGTCTCGAAAGCTTTTGGTTAATGGCGCCCGCGATCTTGTGTTGAAGGGCCTGGGCCTTGTGGGCTTTCTGGTCATGAATGCTGTGTTGGCCCGGGGGCTTGGGGTTGAAGCCTTTGGTCACTATGCCTTCGTGCTGTCGGTGGTGCTGTTGCTCAGCATGGCTGCGCGACAGGGGATGGATAGCGGCATTCTTCGTTTTGTCTCCGTCTATTCAGCGCAACAGAAGTGGGGGTTTCTGAAGGGCGTCCTTGTCTGGATGACGATCCGTGTGGGGGTTGTTGCAGTGGTGGTCTCCTTGTTTGGGTTCGCGGTGCTCCTGATCGCCGGTCCCCTTGCCGCTCCTGGATTGCGTGAGACCGGGTTTTGGGGGCTCATATTCCTGCCGCTGGTTACGCTGTCACATGTAAATCAATATGCTTTGCGAGGACGGCTATGGATCGTTCGTGCACAAATTCCCGATCTTGTCATCAGACCCTATGGGGTCACACTTGCGGTCGCTTTATTGATTTGGGCTGGCGTGTCGGTTGATGGTGGCGATGCGATGGCTATTACCGCCATTTTTGCGGCGGTGGGGCTTATATTGGGATGGGTCTGGCTGCGAAACAGCTTACCGGGAGAAGTCTTCTTAGTCGCTGCGGAGCACGAACCCAAAGCCTGGCGGCAAGTGTCGACACAATTGTTGTTGGTCTCGGGCGCGGGGTTTGTTTTGACCCAAATGGATATCGTCATGCTCGGCCTTCTTACGACCACAGATCAGTCGGGCCTCTATTCGATAGCCAGTCGACTCTCAGCCATATCCATTTTTGCGATTGTCGCCCTTGGGTCTATTGGCGCTCCGATGATCGCCAGCCTCTATGCCAGAGAAGATACAGAAGCGCTGGCGCGCCTTGTCAAACTGATGGTACGGATCTCTCTTGCGACGCTTGTTCCCATGGGTTTGCTATTTGCGGTATTAGGCCAATTCATTTTGAGCTTCTTTGGCGATCAGTTTGTGGTCGTCTACGTCCCGCTCTTGGTTTTGGTCGGGGGCCAAATGCTAGCTGCTTGTTTTGGTCCGGCTGCAATGCTGCTTACGATGACCTCAGCTGAAGACACGGCCGCGCGAGTTTTGTTGTTCAGTGTCGTTGCCAACTTGATGCTCAACGGCCTTCTTATTCCGCAGTTCGGGATGTTGGGCGCATCAATTGCGACCGCACTGACAACCGCGATTCCTGCTTGCGTGATGTTTTTTGCGGTCCGTCAGCGGATTGGCATTAGCTCAGCTGCATTTTGAAGCCAGGTCACGGCTTGTTCAATGGAACCACGTTGTCTGATTTTTCCTGAAAGTCAGTTTCTAGGAAAGTTTTGCTATCGAAGCGTTTCGGTTTTTGACCCTGGTTCAGAATATGTTCGTAGATGGCACGAACCTCAACAGCTGTACGACGTACATCGAACATGGTTTTGACGAGGCTTTGACCATCTCGAGTCATTGCGCCGAGTTTGGGTAAGTCGTTTAGGGCTCGATTTATTGCGATCGCGACATTTTTTGGTGAGTCCTCAGCAATTGATAAGCCGCTGACGCCATCAATCACAACTTCGGGGATACCGCCAACGCGATTGGTCAATACCGGAACGCCAGCGGTGAGGGGTTCAACGACGCCGCCACAATTTTCGGTGCTCGGAATATGAACCACTAAATCGAAAAGAGGCCACGCGTTCTGCGAGTTTTGGGGAGGGATCGCGCCGGGCATTTCAACTCGCATTGAAGCAACTGACATGGCGCGTCTGCGCAGCCGCCGTTCATAGGATTTCCCGCCGCCCCATTGACCACCGATTAGAAGGCCCGTGACGTCACTGCGCAATTGTCCGAGGTGAGAAAAGGCGTTGATCAAGACTTCGTGGCGTTTCAAGCCGCGCCATTGTCCCAAGTAATATTTTGGGGGGTACATATAGCTTATGCTTCCAACAACATGCTGGTCTTCAGAGATCCCAAAAAGCTTCCGCATTTCAGTCCGTGCTGAGGAAATTTCGTTGGCGAGACAATTGCCGTAGTAACTCAGGAAGAGTCGATCCTGCGATATACCTGCGTTGCGATAGAGGGTCTCGATGAAACTGCTCGACGCGATCCAATAGTCTTGGCTGTTGCTGGCGGCCAATTCCCAATTGCGGAAGATTGCATTCTCTAGATGCAGCGGTCCGGGTACCTGAAACACACGCTTTATAGATCGATCATTTCGCAGCGCCATTCGCATTGTCAGTGTGGTGCTCACGAAATGGCTATGTATGAGGTCCGGCTGAACTCGTTCGACCAAGTTTCGAAAGGATGAAATGACTGAAGGAAGGCGCCACAATTCCCGAGCAGGGAATCCAATGTCCACGATATGAACCTTTGCGCCGCTTTCAGTCCAGGCGTTGGCAAATCCACCGGCGAGGTTGGGAAGGGCCACGTGCACTTCCACGCCCATTTTGCAGAGTTCTTGCACCTGCTCCAATGCCCAGCGAGCACCATGGCTTGTCTTAACGAGTTGAAGAACGCGCATCTTTCCTCCGCTGATCGGTATACATTAACGATGAATTTGGGGCGATGCGACCCACTTTTATCGTGTAGTGCCGCGTAGCATTAAACTTGTTGTGAAGGAGCTTCATCGTGGAAAGCCTGTTGCCACTGGCTGAGAAAGCCGCCGATTTGCTGAAATCGCGAAAAGAGAAAATTGCTCTGGGGGAGAGTTCGGTTGGCGGTCTTGTCTCCGCGGCACTGATTGCACAGCCAGGTGCATCGGCCTTTTTTCTTGGATCTACCGTAATCTATACCCGTGAGGCGGGTCGCGTCTTGCGGGACCGCTCGACACTGAAGCTCGAAGGCCTAGAACCTCTGACACCGGAATTTGCGCAAGCCATGGCCGACGGTTTCAAAATCCAAATGGGATCTGACTGGGCGACGAGCGAAATGGGCGCTGCAGGCCCGGCGGGCTCCCCTTACGGGCCAAAACCCGGCACCGCCGTTGTTGCTGTTTCAGGGCCTGTTTCGAGGGCAAGACTTATTGAAACGGACATCGGGGATCGTTTTCAGAATATGCGCCTCTTCGGCATGGCCCACCTCAAGCTGCTTGTTGAATGTCTGGAAGAGGCGAGCGCCTAGCTCAAGCCAGAATATCGAGGGTTTCGCCCGCCAGTCGATCGACGGTCTCGATGACTTTCGCGTTCGCTGAGTAGTTGGTTTCTGCCTGGCTCATTTGAACGACAGCCTTCACGATTCCACTTTGCAGGCCATCACTCTGCGCTGGAGTTGTGGCGCTGTTATTTGTGACCTGCTCGACAGCATTTGTCCCGGCCTTGGCGATCTGGCTGGCTGCCTGATCGAAGCTTTGCAGGGCTGCATGGGCCCCTTGGGTGGCTGTTCCGAGTGCATCTATCATGGGACCAAGCTATCCCCAGCCCGTTAATGTGTTGTTAGGAAACGAGGTTAACGGGCGCTAAGCCTGGTTCCGCTCGGAATATTTGACAGAAACGGCCTTTCTGCCTAGTTTGCGCGCTCTTTCGGAGCAGATTTACATGCTTCGGTCCTGACGAGGTCTCTTGAGGGAGGCCGGGATCACCACCTGTCGGCGAGGGTTCGCTCACAGGTGCTTTTGTGCTTTGGGTTTTTTCTGGCGGTTTTCCGCCGATAAAGGACGCGATGTTTGAGAGCTTAACAGACCGGCTTGGGTCCGTTTTTGACAATCTGAGAGGCAAGGGCGCTCTCGGACCAAAAGACGTGGATGAAGCGCTGCGCGAAGTGCGCCGTGCTCTCCTGGAAGCTGACGTCGCTCTTCCCGTTGCCAAGTCCTTCATCGATAAGGTGCGGGAACGCGCGGTCGGTCAGGAAGTGCTGCGTTCGGTGACGCCGGGCCAGCAGGTCGTCAAAATCGTCCATGACGCAATGATTGAGACGCTGGGCACCGAGCCCGCGCCGATCTCTCTCGCGGCGGCTGCGCCCGTTGTCATCATGATGGTGGGGCTGCAGGGCTCAGGTAAGACGACATCGACGGCGAAGATCGCCAAGCGTCTGACAGCGACTGAAAAGAAAAAGATTTTGATGGCGTCGCTCGACGTGCGCCGTCCTGCCGCCCAGGAACAGTTGAAAGTTTTAGGTGAGCAAACAGAGATTGCGACGCTCCCGATTGTTGAGGGGCAACAGCCGGTCGACATTACGAAGCGCGCCGTGCAGGCCGCCAAGCTCGGCGGATATGATGTGATCATGCTCGACACGGCAGGTCGTCTGCATGTGGATGAAGCACTGATGGCTGAAATGGCTGATGTGCGCGCCGTGTCTGAGCCTCATGAAATATTGCTCGTTGCCGACAGTCTGACCGGTCAGGACGCTGTCAATGTAGCCGAACAGTTTCATGAGCGTATGGGCCTTACGGGTATCGTTCTTACTCGGACAGATGGGGACGGCCGCGGTGGTGCGGCTCTTTCCATGCGCGCCGTTACCGGTGTCCCGATCAAGCTTCTGGGTACGGGTGAAAAGCTTGATGAGCTAGAAGACTTCGCGCCGGATCGTGTTGCGGGCCGCATTCTTGGCATGGGCGATGTTGTCAGCCTGGTTGAGAAGGCCGCTGAGACCATCGACGCTGAAAAAGCGAACAAGATGGCGGCGAAGATGAAGAAGGGTCAGTTTGACCTGGATGATCTCGCCGAACAGCTGAAACAGATGGGCCGTATGGGTGGCATGGCCGGTGTGCTGGGCATGTTGCCGGGCATGGGCAAGATGAAGAAACAGATGAATGCTGCTGACCTTGATGACAGTGTCATTAAGCGTCAGGGCGCGATCATCTCCTCCATGACCAAAGCTGAGCGCCGCAATCCGAAGATCCTGAACGCAAGCCGCAAGAAGCGGGTGGCGGCAGGTTCGGGCACGAGCGTTCAAGAGATTAATCGCCTTCTCAAGATGCATCGCCAGATGGCGGACATGATGAAGAAGATGGCGAAGGGCGGCATGAAGGGGCTTGGTGGTCTCTTTGGGGGCGGGATGCCGGAAATGCCAGCCGACCTGCCTGCTGATATGCCAACTGATCCGGCTGAAATCCAGCGCCTGCTTGGCGATCAAGCCGGGGGGATGCCCGGACTTCCAACTGGGTCGATTGCGGGCGGTCTTCCAGGCCTGCCTGGGATGGGCGGCGCGCCGGGAGGGTTGCCAGGTCTTCCGTCCGGTCGGGGTGGTAAGAAGGGCAAGAAAAAATGAGTCAGGTAGACGACAGCGCACGGGCAACTGAAGTGCTCGGCAAACTTCGTTCAAGCATCGACAATATTGATGCCGCCCTCATTCACATGCTGGCGGAGCGCTTTAAGTGCACCCAGGCAGTCGGCGAGTTGAAGGCGCAGCATGATCTGCCGCCTGCAGACCCGGCGCGCGAAGAAAAGCAAATTGCGCGTCTGCGCACACTGGCGGAAGACGCGGATCTTGATCCCGCCTTCGCTGAAAAGTTTCTCAACTTCCTCATTGAGGAAGTTATTCGTAATCACAAAGCAATTCGCGGCTGAAGAGCTGCGTCCGCCGATTCTTAAGGAGATATAAGATGGCATTGAAGATCAGACTGGCCCGGGGTGGCAGCAAGAAACGTCCGTATTACCGGATCGTTGTTGCAGACATTCGTTCCCCACGTGATGGCCGCTTCATTGAAAAAGTAGGCAGCTACAATCCGCTGCTTCCAAAAGATCATGCTGACCGCGTGAAGCTTGAGGTTGAGCGCATTGAGCATTGGGTTTCCCATGGTGCGAAGCCAACAGACCGGGTTCTGCGTTTCATGGATGCAGCAGGCATTGCAAAGCGCCCTGCACGCAATAACCCAAACAAAGCCAAGCCTGGCCAGAAAGCTCAGGAACGTCTGGAGGCTGAACGTCAAGCTGCAGAAGATGCAAAAGCTGCGGCTGAAGCTCCAGCTGAAGCTCCGGCAGAAGCACCAGCAGAAGAGGCCGCAGCGGAGGGCTAACCCCCTCCTTGCGTTTCTTCCATGACCATCGAAGCTGATGCAGAAATTGTCTTGGGCGTCATTGCCGGCGCTCACGGTGTCAGTGGGCGGCTTCGGGTGAAACCCTTTACGGGTGAGCCAGAGGCCATTGGCGACTATGGACCTGTCATGGTTCGTGGCGTCTCTCGGGAGATCAAAGTCACAGGGACGGGCAAAGGCCTGGTGACGATTGAACTTGAGGGGATCAAGGGCCGGGATGCAGCAGAGGCGCTGAAAGGCGCTGAGCTCACCGTTACCCGAGAAGACCTCGGAGAGGCGGATAGCCAAGAAGAAGGCTGGTTCCATGCCGACCTGATTGGTCTCAAGGTTGTGACCGCAGAGGGTGAGGCGCTTGGGTCTGTCGCGGCGGTCTTTGACTTTGGTGCCGGCGATATTCTGGAGATCGCCCCAGTTGATGGCGGGGCCACGGTCATGATGGCGTTTACGGAAGAGAACGTGCCAAGCGTTGATATTGCCGGTGGCAAACTGATTGCCGACCCGCCGCTGGGCACGTTTGAAACGGAAGAAGAGAAGGCCAAGCCAAAGCCCCGGAAACGGCGGCGGAGCCCGAAAGCCCGCGAAAAGGCTCTCGCGCGTGAGAAGGCAGAATCGGGCACGGATGGTTCTGCGAGTGGTGAGGCTGATGTCTGAGCGCGCCGCCGATGAGGTCTGGCAGGCGAGTGTCCTGACGCTCTTTCCGGAGATGTTTCCAGGCTCGCTCGGGTTTTCTCTGGCGGGCAAAGCGCTGGAAGACGGCAGATGGTCGCTGGAGACCGTCAACATAAGGGATTTCGGCCAGGGTAAACACGCCCAGGTCGATGATACCCCTTCTGGGGGTGGGGCCGGCATGGTCCTGAAAGCAGATGTGCTGGGCGATGCCATTGATGCGGCAACCGCACAAGAGGATGCCCGTCCACGGCTCTATCTGAGCCCCAGGGGCGCGCCGCTTACCCAGGCAAGGGTGCGGGAGCTGGCAGACGGCCCCGGTGTGGTGCTTCTCTGTGGCCGGTTTGAGGGCATAGATGAGCGGGTCATTGAAGGGCGGAACCTGGAAGAGGTGAGCCTTGGAGATTTTGTGCTGTCAGGCGGTGAGCCTGCGGCACTGGCACTACTGGATGCAGTCATCCGCCTGCTGCCAGGGGTGATGGGGGCAGAAGCCTCCGGCGAAGATGAGAGTTTTGAAGGAGGCCTCCTGGAATATCCGCATTACACGCGGCCCGGGATTTGGGAAGGCAGGGAAATCCCTGCTGTTCTCACCTCTGGAGATCACGGAAAGGTCGCGGCATGGCGCCGGGAGCAATCCGAGAGGTTAACAAAAGAGCGGCGGCCAGATTTGTGGCAAAAAATGCACAAAGAAGGTCGCACAACAGATTGATATGTGGTACTCACGCGCGCTTTCGGGGAATCCGTCCCGAAGACTTGCCGTACCCGGCTAAAAAGGTTTGAAGCGATGAACATCATCCAAGAGCTTGAAAAAGAGCAAATTGCGTCCCTGGGCAAAGAGATTCCGGTTTTCGATCCGGGCGATACCGTTCAGGTGAACGTCAAAGTGGTGGAAGGCACCCGCGAACGTATTCAGGCGTTCGAAGGTGTGGTCATTGCACGTGGTGGTGAAGGCGTGAACGAGAGCTTCACTGTTCGCAAGATCTCCTACGGTGAAGGCGTCGAGCGCGTGTTCCCAGTATACGGCCCGCTGATTGACAGCATTAAGGTCATCCGTCGCGGACGTGTACGTCGCGCGAAGCTCTACTATCTACGTGGTCGTCGCGGTAAATCGGCCCGTATTGCGGAGCGTCAGGATAACCGGAACAAGAAGTCCGCTGCTGCAAAATAGGAAGCCACTGCCTGAGACCAGGCTTTAAGGCACACGAAGAGCGGGCAGGGCCAATGGGCCTTATGCCCGCTTTTTGTTTTGAGGTGCTTTGCGCACCCACTTTAAATTTTGACTGAGCAAGACATGTTCGGCTCACGATGAACGTGTCCAAGAGGAGAAGAGTAAATGGCTCGTACGATGTATGACAAAATCTGGGATGCCCACATGGTGGATGTTCAGGATGACGGAACCTGCCTTCTCTATATTGATCGCCATCTTGTGCATGAAGTGACAAGCCCGCAGGCCTTTGAAGGCCTGCGTCTGTCTGGACGCCAGGTGCGTGCGCCAGAAAAGACTTTGGCGGTTGCCGACCATAATGTGCCGACCGAAGGTCGGGCAAATGGCATTGCAGACGAAGAAAGCCGCATCCAGGTTGAGACGCTGGAAAAAAACGCCAAGGACTTTGGTGTTGAATATCTGGAGATGCTCGATATCCGCCAGGGTGTTGTGCACATTGTCGGACCGGAGCAGGGCTTCACGCTGCCGGGTACAACGATTGTGTGTGGTGACAGCCACACCTCAACTCATGGCGCCTTCGGTGCCCTGGCACACGGCATTGGCACATCGGAAGTGGAGCATGTGCTTGCGACGCAAACATTGATCCAGTCCAAAGCCAAGAACATGAAGATCGAAGTGAACGGCACCCTGCCTGATCACGTCACCGCAAAAGACATCATCCTCGCGGTGATTGGCGAGATCGGCACCGCCGGTGGCACGGGCTATGTGATGGAATATACGGGCGAGGCTATTCGCGCCCTTTCCATGGAAGGCCGGATGACGGTCTGCAACATGTCGATTGAAGGTGGTGCCCGCGCTGGCTTGATCGCGCCGGATGAAAAGACATTTGAATATCTCAAAGGTCGTCCGCGCAGCCCGCAAGGGTCGGACTGGGATGCGGCTGTCGCCTATTGGAAGACATTGCCGTCTGACAAAGGCGCACATTTCGACAAGGTCATCACGCTCGATGCGTCCAACCTGCCGCCAACCCTCACATGGGGTACAAGCCCAGAGAATGTTGTCTCGATTGAAGGCTCTGTTCCTGATCCTTCCAAGATTGAAGATGCAGCGAAGCGCACAGCTGTTGAGCGCTCGCTTGCCTATATGGGCCTTGAGGCCAATACGCCGATGACGGACATCAAGATTGATCGTGCCTTCATCGGGTCCTGCACCAATGGCCGGATCGAAGATATTCGCGAAGTGGCCCGTGTTGCCAAAGGCAAGAAGGTAGCCGATCACGTGAGCGCGATGGTCGTGCCGGGTTCGGGTCTCGTGAAAGAGCAGGCCGAGCAAGAAGGGCTTGATAAGATCCTCATCGAAGCGGGTTTTGACTGGCGCGAACCTGGCTGTTCCATGTGTCTCGCCATGAATGCGGACAAGCTGGAAGAAGGCGAGCGCTGCGCGTCGACATCCAACCGGAACTTTGAAGGGCGTCAGGGCCGCGGCGGACGTACCCACCTTGTGTCGCCGGAGATGGCTGCAGCAGCAGCGATTGCGGGTCATTTTGTTGACGTGCGGAAAGTTTAAGGAGAGCAGAGATGGACAAGTTTAAAAAAGTAGATGGCGTTGCCGCCCCCCTGCCGATCCTGAATGTCGACACGGACATGATCATTCCAAAGCAGTTCCTCAAAACCATTAAGCGGACGGGTTTGGGCAAAAACCTGTTTGATGAAATGCGCTTCACAAAAGAGGGTGCTGAGATCCCTGACTTTGTGCTGAACAAGCCTCAATATCGCAATGCAGAGATCCTGGTTGCCGGCGACAATTTCGGCTGTGGCTCATCGCGCGAGCACGCGCCCTGGGCGATTGCGGACTTTGGCATCAAGGTGATCATCTCCACGTCGTTCGCTGACATTTTTTACAATAACTGCTTCAAGAACGGCATCCTGCCGATCAAGCTTTCCCAAGCTGACGTCGACAAGCTGATGGATGATGCAGAGCGCGGCGCGAACGCCACCGTCTCGGTTGATCTGGAAACACAGGAGATTAAAGGCCCGGACGGTGGCACGATCTCTTTCGACATTGACCCCTTCCGCAAGCATTGCCTGATGGAAGGTCTCGACGATGTGGGCCTTACTCTTCAGAAGGAAGAGAAGATCACGTCGTTTGAAAAGACACGTCAGTCGGAGCAGCCCTGGCTCTGAGCGCTCGGCTTATTCGAACTTTGTAATCATCCCCGGTTGCTTTCGCTTCCGGGGATTTTTTGTAAGGCAGGCCGTTCTACTTCCTTCGACGTCATCCCGCACTTGATGCGGGATCCATAGGGCCTCTCGCCATTTGGTATCGTCAGAATGGACCCCGGATCAGGTCCGGGGTGACAGGCATGGGTATCTGTCGTTAGGCTGATCCCTTCTCACAAGGCTGGGAGGTCCTTATGGAACTCAATACGGATTTGATCGCAACCGTTGCTGCCTCCGCGCTCGCGCTGATGATGGGCTGGTTTGGGCTGCGCATGATGGCGGAGCGGGTTAAAGCGAAGGGGCTCGGCCCCTATAATCTGCAAGGCCTGGGTCTGGTGCTCTTGCTGCCCACCATTTTGATGCTGCTGGTTGTGAGCGATGAGATGCCGACGGAAGTTATCGCGACGCTGCTGGGCGGCGTGGCCGGCTACATTTTTGGCCGGGGTGACGACAAGCCGCCTCGACCCAAGGATCCGAAATAGGTCATCACGTCTAATTCAGCCTGGAATCCTCTGAATCCCGGCGCTCAAGGGTGACAGGACGCCGAAAAGGCGGTAAGACCCTCGCAAATTCCGCATTTGATGAGGCATGGGACCTTCCGCACTCGCTACTGTATTGAGCGGCGATCGGCCTTTGAGCAGCACAAATGCCAATAAATTCAAAGGTTTAGTTGAGCCATGAGCAGAAATATTCTCATTGTTGCCGGTGACGGCATTGGTCCTGAAGTGATGGGCGAGGTTGAACGCGTCATCACCTGGTTCAATGAGAACCGTGGCTTTGACGGGGTCGTTGAGAATGAGCTCGTGGGTGGCTCCTGCTATGACGCCCATGGGGTCGCTGTGACTGACGAGACGGTTGAGAAGGCCAAGGCCGCTGATGCTGTGATGCTCGGCGCTGTGGGTGGTCCTAAGTGGGATGATGTGCCGTTTGAGGTGCGTCCTGAAGCCGGTCTCCTGCGTCTGCGCAAAGACCTCGGTCTGTTTGCGAACCTGCGTCCCGCCATCTGCTTCCCGGCGCTGGCGGAAGCCTCTTCGCTTAAGACGGAGCTGGTGCAAGGTCTCGACATCATGATTGTGCGTGAGCTAACCGGTGGTGTTTATTTCGGTGAGCCGAAAGGCATTGATGATCTGCCGAACGGCGAACGCCGTGGCTATGACATGCAGGTCTATGACACGCACGAAATTCAGCGCATTGGCCGGGTCGCGTTTGACTTGGCAAAGAAGCGCGATAATCGGGTTATGTCTGTTGAGAAGCGGAATGTGATGCAGTCCGGTCTCTTCTGGTATCAGGAGATGGTGAAGCTGGGTGCTGAAGAATTCCCTGACGTGAAGCTAGAGCACATGCTCGCTGATAATTGCGGCATGCAGCTTGTGAAAAACCCGAAGCAGTTTGATGTGATCGTTACCGACAATCTGTTCGGCGACATGTTGTCGGACGTGGCGGCGATGCTTACCGGCTCACTCGGCATGTTGCCGTCTGCGTCTCTTGGCGCAAAAGATGAGAACGGCAAAGCGTGCGCCATGTACGAACCTGTACACGGGAGCGCGCCGGATATTTCAGGCCAAGGGCTTGCAAACCCGATTGCGACGGTTCTCTCGTTCGCGATGGCGCTTCGTTACACATTTGATCTCGGCGCAGATGCAGATCTGCTGGAAGGTGCTGTCGAAGATGTGCTCGCTGATGGCTATCGCACAGGTGACATTATGCAGCCGGGCAAAAAACAGGTTGGCACCGTGGAAATGGGCGACGCAATCCTTTCTGCGCTTACCAAACGGACCACTTAAAGAGATTTAACCGACCACCTGATATGCTCACGGATGAGACCCACATCAGGCGGTCATCCGAAGAAGAGAACTCGCCGTCAATACAAAGCGGGTTGGCTCAAGGAGAAGTAAGATGGGTTTGAAAATTGCCATCGTTGGTGCCACAGGAAATGTGGGCCATGAATTGCTGAACATTCTGGACGAGCGGGAGTTCCCTGCGACCGAAGTGGTGGCGCTTGCGTCCCGTCGCAGCCAGGGTAGAGAAGTCTCCTTCGGTGATCGAACTTTGAAATGCCAGGCGCTTGAGAATTACGATTTCACGGGTACGGACATTTGTCTCATGTCCGCTGGGGGCACCGTGTCGGGTGAATGGTCTCCCAAAATCGCGGCCAAGGGCTGTGTGGTGATCGACAATTCGTCGAAGTGGCGGATGGACCCGGACGTGCCGCTCATCGTGCCGGAGGTGAACCCGCAGGATGTCGATCTCTTCTCGAAGAAGAACATCATTGCCAATCCCAACTGCTCGACAATGCAATTGATGGTCGCGCTGAAGCCTCTGCATGATGCCGCCAAGATCAAGCGGATTGTTGTGTCGACCTATCAGTCCGTGTCCGGCACGGGCAAGGACGCGATGGATGAGCTTTTCAATCAGACGCGGGCGATTTTCGTGAATGACCCGATCGTCAAGGAAGTCTATCCCAAGCAGATTGCGTTTAACGTGATCCCGCATGGTGGTGACTTCATGGACGATGGCGGGACGACGGAAGAATGGAAGATGGTCGTTGAGACCAAGAAGATCCTGGATCCCAAGATCAAGGTGTCCGTGACGGTCGCGCGTGTACCTGTTTTTGTTGGCCATTCGGAGTCGGTGAACATCGAGTTTGAAAACGAAATCGATGACAATCAGGCGCGCGAAATCCTGCGTGAGGCGCCGGGCGTGCTGGTGGTCGATAAGCGTGAAGACGGTGGCTATATCACGCCAGTTGAGTGTGTTGGTGACTTTGCCGTCTTTGTCAGCCGTATTCGTGTTGACCCTACACTCGACAATGGTCTTAGCCTTTGGTGCGTGTCTGACAATCTGCGTAAGGGTGCGGCACTCAACGCCATCCAGATTGCCGAGCTTTTGCTTGAGCGCGGACTGATCAAAAAAGCGGCATAACGCTTAAAGACAATTCAATCGTTAGGGCTCTGGCAAGAAACGGCCAGGGCCCTTTTCGTTTTCTGTGTTTGCATCGCAACATTCCTGCAAATTGAGATGATCATTTTCATGCCCTTAACGCTTCGAAGGTGATCCTGCCCTCTGTTTTGCGACGCCCTGTTACGGCGTCTTGTGTTTCTTGAGGGTTGAGTATGCCGCTGACAATTGATGCTGGCTGGGTCGTCATCTGCACCGTGTTGGTTCTGCTAATGCAGGCAGGATTTATCTGTTTGGAGACGGGCCTCGTCCGCGCGAAAAACTCCATCAATGTTGCGCTGAAAAATATCAGTGACTTTTGTATTGCGAGCCTCTTGTTCTGGGCGGTGGGCTTTGGCCTGATGTTTGGGGCATCGGATAATGGTGTCATCGGCACGAGCGGTTTCTTTCCAAGCGTTGGTCTTAATGCAACGGCGAATGATGTTTGGCTGATTGCCTTCTTTTTTTTCCAGCTGGCCTTTTGCAGCACTGCGGTGACGATCTTCTCCGGGGCGGTTGCAGAACGCATGTCCTTTCGCAGTTTCATCATCGCATCCGTTCTGCTTGCAGCGATCATTTATCCGGTCACCGGCCATTGGGTATGGGCAAGCCTGCTCAATACAGAGACGCAAGGTTGGCTGGAGACGTTGGGCTTCATCGATTTTGCTGGGTCTACGGTCGTGCATTCAGTGGGTGGTTGGGTGGCCCTTGCCGCCGTGCTGGTGCTGGGCCCGCGTCTTGGTCGTTTTGGACCCGAGGGCCGAGAAATCGAGCCGCACAATATGCCAATGGCGGCGCTTGGTATGTTTCTCATCTTTATTGGATGGTTTGGGTTTAACGGAGGGTCGACGCTTGCGTTCGATGGATCGGTTCCCCTTGTCCTCGTCAATACGCTGCTTGCGGCTGCTGCTGGAGGTGGCGCGGCGATCCTGCTTACCTGGCTGAAACATGGTCGGCCTCATCCAAATGCGGTGTTGAATGGCGTTCTCGCCGGGCTGGTGGCGATCACCGCTTCGGCAAACATGGTTGCTGTCTATGACGCTGTATTGATAGGCGCCGTTGGTGGGGTCGTTTGCTTTGCGGCGACCGTGCAACTTGAGACCTGGGAAGTTGATGATGCAGTTGGTGCAGTCCCAGTTCATCTTGCGGCCGGTATCTGGGGCACGATTGCTGTCAGCCTGTTTGCAGACACTTCGTTCTTTGGTGCGGGCGTTGCGCGGACTGATCAGCTGGGCATTCAGTTGCTCGGAGTTGCCGCAGTAGGCGCCTATGCTTTTGGTGTTTCGTTTTCGGTTCTGGCCTTTATCGACGCGTTTGTTCCGTTGCGGGTGAGTTCGCGGGCGGAACGAGAAGGGCTCAACGTCTCAGAACATGGTGCCAATTCAGCATTGCTCAGCCTTTTGAATGTGATGGAGGACCAAAGCAGACGGGGTGATTTTTCAAATCATGTCCCTGTTGAGAATTTCACTGAAGCTGGCGAGATTGCGGTGCGCTACAACAAGGTGCTCGACAGATTTACACAGCAAGTACTGGCAAATGACACTGCTATCGCACAGGTGATTGATGCACGCGACAAAGCGGAGCTGGCGAATGCCTCCAAGTCAGAGTTTCTGGCTAATATGAGCCATGAGCTCAGGACGCCGCTCAACGCCATCATCGGGTTTTCAGAGATCATCAATAACGAGCTTTTCGGGCCGCTGGAGAATGCGCAATATAAGGAATACGTGGATGACATTCATAGCTCCAGTCGGCATCTTCTCAGTTTGATCAATGACATTCTGGATCTTTCAAAGATTGAGGCGAACCGGTTTGAGCTCGATGACGATGAATTGGACTTGGGAAGTCTCTTTGACTCTTGCGCGTCGATGATCCGGCACCGTGTCGACGATGACCTGGTTTCTTTTGAAGTTTCTGTCGCTCCGGGTGTGCCGCTCGTTATTGCTGATAAGCGTGCCATGCGGCAAATGGTGCTCAACCTTGTATCCAACGCCGTCAAGTTTACGCCAGAGAAAGGCACGGTACGCTTGTCTGCCTTTGTTGAACCTGATGGACGGGTGGCTCTGCAAGTGAGCGATACGGGGATCGGAATTGCAAAAGACGATATGTCAAAAGCGCTCGAACCATTCAGGCAGATATCCACAGATGAAACAGTTTATTCCGCCGAGGGCACGGGTCTGGGGCTGCCGCTGACAGTTGCACTGGCACGGCTTCATGATGCGACGTTTGTGATCAATTCGTCGCCTGGTCAGGGAACAACGATTACCTTGCGCTTGCCGCTTGATCGAATTGTTCATGCGGCAGCTGCGTGAGCTCGGCCTCTCTTATCATGTCTTTGTCTGTCGCTTCGATCACCCGCTCAATTTCTGAAACAAGGGTACCCAACTCATAGGGTTTTGTGACAAAGCCATTAATGCCCGCGCGTGCAAAGCGTTCCGCCATGTCATTTGTGACGTCTGCAGTAAGGGCCAGAATTGGTATTTCTGCGCCCGTCGCTCGGATGGTTTTGGAGGCCTCTAGGCCATCCATTATGGGCATGTGGATATCCATAAGAATAATGTCAAACCGGTCCGGGCAGAACATCGCAACAGCTTCAGCGCCGTTGTCTGCAATGGCCAACTCAAAATCCAGTGCTTTGGAGAGGCGCTTCAGTATTTCCTGGTTCATGGCGTTGTCTTCCGCGGCAAGAATCCTAAGGCCCGCATGGACATCAGGCACCTGATTGTCTGCCCGCGGCCTGGTTGGCGCTTGTGTGTAAGAAAGCGGTATGGGCAGCGTGACTGAAAAGCAGGTTCCCTTGCCAAGCGTTGACTCGACACGAATGTTGCCGTCCATCAGATCAATAAGGTTTTTGCAGATTGAGAGGCCAAGTCCAACGCCGTCATGTCTACGTGTGCTGGATGGGTCGAGCTGTTCGAAGCGATCGAAAATTCGGTCCAGTTGATCTCGCGTCATCCCCTCGCCTGTGTCTTCGACAGTGATCTGGAGTCCCTTGGTTTCCTCGCACTGAGACAGGTGGACATGTATGTGCCCTGCTTCGGTGAACTTAATGGCGTTGTCACCAAGGTTGATGAGGATCTGCTGAATCCGCAGGGCATCACCTGTGACGGTACATTCGGTGAGGTAGCTCTCAATTGAGAGGTCGAGCGATTTTTTCTCTGCCTTGGGAGTGAGCATGACTCTGAGTCTCGCCAGCAGGTCAGATAGGAGGAAGTCTTCGGGATAGATGGAGAGTCTCGCTGCTTCCATTTGTGAGAAATCGAGTAGGTCATTGATCAGTTCGAGGGCTGCATAGGCCGCTTGCTTGGCCATATCGATACATTCGGTCTGTTGATCATCAAGTGTCGAAAGTTCAAGGAGAGAGATCATGCCCAGAACGCCGTTTAGGGGCGTTCGTACCTCGTGGCTCATGTTTGCGAGAAAGGCAGATTTGGTTTCACTTGCTGCCTCTGCCTTTTCTTTTGCAGTTTCTAATTCGTCTGACAACTTTTGCAGCGAATAGGCTTGGCGTTCGAATTGAGCGGCGAGCTCCTGTTCTTTTGTGATGTCTACATAGGTTCCGAAAATCGATATCGGGTTTCCATCAGAATCAAGCTCACTTTGTCCGCTGGAGCGAACGTGGCAAATGGACAGGTCCGGTCGAACCAGGCGCGCACGAAATTCGAAGCTTTCGCCTTTGTTGATGGCTTCTAAGATGGACGCGCTGACCGTCTCCTGGTCATCGGGGTGATATTGCTCAAGGGCCGACTGGATGGTGGGGGTGAAGCTCTCCCGGTGAAGACCGTGAATTTTATAGACTTGGTCTGTCCACTCTAGGAGGTCACTTGCGATGTTGAAGCGCCAGAGTCCGACACCCTCCAAAAGATCGATGTTTCGGTACAGGAGCTCCGTCTTATGACGCTCTTCTTTTAGTGCCTCGTCAGCTGATTGGTCTGTGATCAGGCCGAGGAAGAACTTCGTATTGTCCTCACCAGGAAGCGAAAAAACTTTGATTGAGACCGGGATGATTGTGCCATCTTTTTTCTTCCCAGGCAGCGTTCTGTCAGGTGTGAGAGGTCGGCCCCTCTTCCCCACAGTTGATGCATCAAGATGCGCCTGATGTTTGACTGCGTGTCGCGCTGGCATGAGCACGGAGATGTTTTTGCCAAGAAGTTCCTGGTCGCTATAGCCGAATATTTCTTCTACGGCGGGATTGATGGCCGCGATGATGCCTTGTTCATCAATCGTCACGAAACCGTCGGTCAGCGATGCTGCGATAGCACCGAATGAGGACGCTAGATCCATGTCTACCTCACAGAGTCGTTGCCACCACTGTCACTTTGGCAGAATAAGTGTTTCACCCAAGTGAAACTTTTGATCTAAGCCGAAGTGCTATAACCTTGAAACTGAGAGGGTTTTTTGAGAAATCAATCCTCCCAGGTACATCCCAATATCCAGCGGTTTCACGCTTGGCACATTGCTGCAAGCTCACTAGTCTGCGCCCAATTCATACCGCCTTCTGTCTGGAGACTTCCTCATGACCTCTGCCGCCCGTCCACGCCGTTCTGTCCTTTACATGCCAGGATCAAATGCGCGCGCGCTGGAGAAGGCGCGCTCCATTCCTGCTGATGCCCTTATTCTTGATCTGGAGGATGCTGTGGCGCCGGACGCCAAAGCTGAAGCGCGAGCCCAGGTCTGCGATGCGGTCAAGCAGGGCGGCTATGGTAAGCGTGAGATCATCATTCGGGTGAATGCCCTTTCTACTGAGTGGGGCGGGGCAGACATTGAAGCGGCAGTTGCTGCTGGGCCCGATGCCATTCTCGTTCCGAAGATCAGCTCTGCTGAGGATGTGTGTGAAGCGTCTGCGCTTCTGGACAAGGCTGGGGCTGGTGAGGGGCTTCAGCTTTGGGCGATGATGGAAACACCGATCGCTATGTTGCAAGCACAGGCAATTGCGGCAACGGCACCAGAGACGCGGATGACGACCTGGGTCATGGGCACAAACGACATTGCTAAAGAGCTGCGTTGTGCACATACGCCAGACCGGTTGCCGATGGTGACGTCGCTTGGCCTTTGCATGTTGGCAGCTCGTGCCTATGGGATCACGATCCTTGATGGTGTCTATAATGACATTAAGGACGAGAGCGGCTTTGCAGCGATCTGTGAGCAGGGTCGGGATCTGGGTCTAGATGGCAAGACGTTGATCCATCCAAGCCAGGTGGGACCCTGCAATAAGATCTTCTCGCCGGATGATGATGAGGTTGCATTTTCACGTCAGGTGATCGAGGCCTTCAAACAGCCCGAAAATGCGGGCAAAGGCGTCATCAAGGTGGATGGCAAGATGGTTGAGCTGCTCCATGCGGAAATCGCCGAGCGTGTGGTTTCGATTGCAGATGCGATTGCCGAGTTAGAAGCTGCTGGTTGAGTACAATTGTTCATGATACGTTCTTTTGTGGTGTGATGATGCATCGATCAATGGGAGCGAGATCATGGGTGAGACCAAGAAGCCGACTGCGGAAGAATATGTGATCCGAACGGCGGAGCTGAAACCGGCGGAGATCTATTCCTTCACGCATCCGCTCAACCCCAATTCGGCAATTTCGTTTGTGCCTCTGTCTGATCGTGTGGGGATGCAACGTGCGCAGCTTGGGCTTGGACGCATTCCGCCAGGTCGAGAGAGTTTTGTTCCCCACTCCCATAGTGCTCAAGAAGAGTTTGTCTTCATCCTTGAAGGAAATGGGGAGATGGAAATCGACGACGAGCGCGTTGCCGTTGGGCCGGGCGACTATGTTGGCTTTCCGATCGATGGGGCAGTTCACCAGCTCTACAATACCGGCGAGGCTGATCTGGTTTATCTGATGGGTGGAGAACGCACACCAACAGACATGTCGCGTTTTCCCACTATTGGAAAGATCGGCGTCTGGGCAGAGGGAACCATGCGCTACATTGATGAGGAGGCGGCGCAGCAGTTTTCTCCTGAGGATTTTGTGGAACCTCAAGGCTAAAGGCGCCTAGGGCTCACTGGGACGGATCAGGGTCTGTGTACAGGTCCGCTGGAGGCTGATATAGGCTGCAGCTAATGGTGAGCAGTTTAGAGGCAGAACGGCGATGAGCGACAAGACGGGTTCAGGAAATTTTTTTGAGGATTTCAGCGTCGGTCAAGTATTGACCCATGCCACGCCGCGGACAATTACCGCCGGTGATGTTGCTGTTTACAACAGCTTGTTCCCGATGCGATTTGCTCTGCAGTCGTCTGATGCATTTGCGCAGCAGGTGGGATACGCCCAAGCCCCTATCGACGATATGCTTGCCTTTCATTTCGTTTTCGGCAAAACGGTGCCGGATATTTCTTTGAACGCAGTGGCGAATCTCGGCTATGCGGATTGCCGGTTCCTTAAACCCGTCTTCCCTGGTGATACGATCACAACAGTCTCGAAGGTGATCGGCCTTAAAGAAAACTCTAATGGCAAGACCGGCGTGGTCTATGTGCGCTCAACCGGGTCAAGCCAGACAGGCGACAATGTGCTCGACTATGTGCGCTGGGTGATGGTGCGCAAGCGGGACGAAGCCTCTCCTGCGCCGGAAGAGGACGTGCCAAACCTTCCGAAGGTGGTGGAACCCAAACACTTTGCATTGCCAGCTGCGACCGGTTTCGCCGGCATTGATACTCAGCTCTCTGGCTCTGCCCACCGGTGGGGGGATTATCAGGTTGGTGAGAAGATCGATCATGTGGATGGCGTGACCATTGAAGAAGCTGAACACATGATGGCGACGCGGCTTTATCAGAATACGGCGAAGGTGCATTTCAACCAGTTCACGGAAGGCCAGGGGCGGTTTGGGCGACGGCTCATGTATGGTGGGCACGTGATCTCCTTGGCCCGGGCGCTGACGTTTAACGGATTAGGAAACGCGTTCCTGATTGCAGCAATCAATGGTGGGCGACATGTGGCGCCCTGCTTTGGGGGTGATACGGTCTTCGCCTGGTCTGAGGTTCTCGAGTGCGTTGAGTTTGACGGGCGGTCTGATCTTGGCGCGCTTCGGTTGCGGACCATCGCGACGAAGGATCTGCCCTGTGCCTCATTCCCCGGTCCGGCAGACAAGGGGTATGATGAGGGTGTGGTGTTGGATCTCGACTATTGGGTCTTGATGCCGAAGTAGGTTGAGATCGTTTTCTACGAGGTTTTATGGGACGTCTTGTTGCCATTGGCGGTGTATTGATTGTCGTTGCCGTGGTCGGCCTGTTTCTGGGGTTTGGCGCCTATTTTGTTGAAGACACTGAGGGAGCTTTGGCAGAGAAGGTGGCTCCCGCGTCAGATGAGGCTAAAGCGGTCGCGATCGATCCGGCCTGTCTCTGGCCGCTCCTGGATGTGTCGGTATCACCAGATGCGCCTGAAGCGCCTGCCCGCATTTCCCTTGTTGATTGCTCTCCCGAGGATGCCGAAACAGAGATCGATGGTGATTGGATTAGAGTATCACTCCAACGTGGAGAGCCTGGCGATGCTGATTTTGATCGCCGGTACTCCGGAGTGCGGCTTGCTCTCATGTCTGATGACGGGCGGCTTGCCCTTGAAGCATATGATAATTGGGGCGGATCGGGCGTATTTGGTTCGTTGATCACTGGACGCCTTAGGTCTCAGGGTGGAGGGCTTTCTGATATCAAAGTCCATGCTTTTGGGGATCGGTGTAATGGCGGGCTCGGAGGCACGCGCATTGGTGCAGACGGTGACCTGATCGCCAGTGCCAACATGACGCCCTGGGACATTATGATAGAGCCGTTCGCTGATCTGCCCTTCGATGCCCAATGGGAAGCTGGAAAAGCCAGATTTGGCGAGGCATTTGGCCAGGCTTCTTCGTGTGCGATTTGCTGCTCGGCTGTTACCAGGGAATATGGGCCAGATGGCCAGGGCGGCTTGATTGCGGTTGGGTTACGCTATGACCCCGGCGCAGCTCCTTCGTCTGAGGACGCGCTGACTGTCTGTCTTGAGGGTGCAGTACGTCAGGCGGCGGGTGCCGATGGGCTGGTTGAGGCAGGTGAGCAAGCAGCCCTTGGTCCTTTGATCGATGCTTGTGCACAAGAGATGTCCAACTAGAGCTACACTCCAATATGGATGCCCATTGTTAGGGAACCAAGTTTCAGAGATGCCTGCTCTACGGGGAGTGTCTCGACACGCTTTATGAAAGCAGAGCCTTTTGTGCCAGTTTTACGAGGTTTTCGATGTTTTCACTCGGTGGAACCTTCGACTGCCCGGAAAGCCAGGCGCGGCACATGACCTGCGTTGGCCCGACCAATGTCGCCAGAATTAGAGCAAGACTCCAGTTCTGAAGGCGGTCCTTGTCTTCCAGATTGTTTTTCCAGTTCTGAAGCGTCTGTCCAAAGCCCTGGTTTTCAGCCCTGATCCTTTTCAGCGCTGTTTCGCTCCAGCTTGGATGGTGGCCGTTAAAGAGAATTCGAGCGCCGTCCGGGTCGCGTTCGATCCAGAGGTTATGGGCGCGAATGAACGCCTCGATGCCATCTGCTGCGCGCCGTGTGGGCGCGAGCTTTTCGGCGATTTCCGCCTGATAGGTACGCACAAGAGTCACAAAAACCGCTACGGCTATGCCTTCCTTGTTCTCAAAATGGTGGAAGAGGCTGCCGTTCGACATGCCAGCGGCTTGGCGAATTTCGGCGGTCGAGACGGCGTCGTAACCACGCTCTGAAAAGAGCCTTTTCGCTGCTGCGACGCCGGCAAGATAGGTTTTGCTTTCTTTCGACACCATAGGCTGGAGTATTGCTCTAAGATATTCACTTTGCAAGCCAGGAGGTTCGCTAGATTGCGCCAAACTGTTTGGCTAGTGCCTGCATCTTTGCATAGGCCGCATCCTCTGGACCGTCATATGGCAACAAACAGCTTACCGTGATGCCCGACTTTGGAAAGTGAAAGCAGGATGTGCTGAAGCCCGGACCGCTGCCATTGTGTCCGTATTTGTTGCCGCTCAAATCTCCCATCACCCCCAGACCATAGGCCGCATCTGGATAGGTCGGACCTGCATTGGGCACGGGCACGAGCTGGCGGGCGAGCCTGGATACAAGATCTGACGCCATAAACTGAGCGGTATCGCAGGCATTGCCACAGACCAGGCCATGCCATACCCAGCCTGCTTCGTATTGAGGAAGGTCTTCGGCGAAGAGGCCGCTCACAGCTTTGAGCGATGGTAGTCGGAGGCCCTGGTTGATGTGTTTTCTGACGAGGGCGGTAAAACTCATGCCGCTTTCCAGTTCGCAGACCCGCTTTAGCGCCCAATAGCCTGGATTTGAGTAGGCCCAACCCTGTCCTGGTTCGAACAAAAGCGGCTGCCTCACTGTATGTTGGGCGAATTCATTGTCGGACCATGCTGTTCCACCGTTCTGAATGGCGGCGTGATAGGCGGCAACGCTGAAATAATCACGTAGACCAGACGTGTGGGTCAGTAGGTGCTGCAGGTTGATCTCGTTTCCCCGCGGGAGCCAGCTTTCGTCCAACCAGTGAGAGGCAGGTCTGTCAATTTCCAGACCCAAATCGAAAATGAGCGCGGCAATAATCGTCTTGGTGATGCTGTAAAGGGGAAAGACATCAGTCTCGCGATCTTGGAGTAATACTCTATTTTTTTCGATAACGCAGAAGGATGGGTCCATGGTGAGCCAGATTTAGCGCCGTCCAACAGGCTGGGGGAAATTTGCGTCAGAATAAGGTAAAACACGGCTGTGGGCGAATGGGAGAGAGATGTATGAAGCAGGCAGTCGTGGGTGATGTGACTTTGGTCGAAGAAGAACCTGGTATCGTTACGATCGACTATGGGACAGCGATTGCGACTGCCGAGCTGGTGCAGGATGTCGTCGAACGGTCTCAGGAAGAATGGGGGGAAGAACGCATTGCCGTTCTGGTGAAGGCCAAGTCTGCCACTGACCTTGCGAAGATAGGCGCCGTTCTTTCCAAACATGATCTTGCCAGTTTCACCATCGCAAGCGCCATTCTGACCCCTGGTAAACTGACCCAGCTGATCGGTAATTTGTTCATGCAGTTCCAAAACAGCCCCTTTCCGCAACGGCAATTTGTTGAGGTTGAGGAGGCACGTGCCTGGTTGAGAGACCAGGTGACGAATGATCAGTCCGAAAGCCGCGTCGCCAATTGAGCTGAGCGAAGGCAGTTACTCGTGCATTGGCGCAACTTTTTTGCGAGACACTCGCAAAAACTAAGCAAAAGTGCCAAAAACTGGCCCTCTTTGGGGCCTTGTTATTTGCCTTGTCCTCCTCTGTTCGCTAAACACGGGACTCATATTCCCAACGGTGCTGCACCCGGCGGAGAGGCCGGACGACACCTATCAAGGACAGAACCATGGCAGAAACGTCTGTGAAGGCACCTGGGCGCGCCCGGCCGCTGTCGCCCCATATGGGGATCTACCGGCCTATGCTCACTATGATGATGTCGATTGTGCATCGCATCACTGGTGGAGCTCTCTATTTCGGCACACTTCTTCTTGCCTGGTGGCTGATTGCTGCTGCGACGGGACCTGAGGCTTATGGCGTCTTCATGGACGTTGCCACGTCATGGTTCGGGCGCTTGGTGCTCTTCGGCTACACTTGGGCGCTGATCCATCATCTGCTTGGCGGTATCCGCCACTTCGTCTGGGATCTGGGCAAGGGCTTTGAGCTTGGCACTGTCGAATGGATGGCGCGTCTCACGCTTGCAGGATCCATTGTTCTCACATTGATCGTCTGGGCCGTGGCCTATGCGATGGCAGGAGGGCTCTGAGATGGCTGACATGCGCACCCCTCTTTCCCGCGTTCGTGGTCATGGGTCGGCAAAGTCCGGCACAGACAGTTTCTGGCTGCAGCGGCTAACCGCTGTCGCCAATGTTCCGCTGGTCATCTTTGCCCTTGCATCGGTCGTGGCACTTGTCGGCGGGGACTATGCGACGGTCAAAGCCTATCTTTCCATGCCGGTGGTTTCGATCCTCTTCCTGCTTCTCATTCTGTCGGGCGTTTATCACATGCGCATCGGCATGAAGGAGATCATCGAGGATTATGTGAATGGCGAGGGCATGAAGCTGCTCTCCATCATCGGCAATAATTTTTTCGCGGCAGTGGTAGGCCTGGCCTGCATCTATGCAGTGCTGAAGCTCGGCTTTGGCGGCTGACCCATTAGCTGAATTGGTAGGAGACGGCGATGAGCGCCTCGACAGAATACGAGTTTACAGATCACACATTCGATGTGGTCGTGGTGGGTGCCGGCGGTGCCGGTCTTCGTGCGACTTTGGGCTGCGCGCAGGCGGGTCTTAAGACCGCGAACATCACCAAGGTCTTCCCGACGCGCTCGCACACGGTTGCGGCGCAGGGTGGCATTTCCGCAGCGCTCGGCAATATGGGCCAGGACGACTGGAAATGGCACATGTATGACACCGTAAAGGGGTCAGACTGGCTGGGCGATCAGGACGCGATTGAATATCTCTGCCGCAATGCGCCGGAAGCTGTTTATGAGCTGGAGCACTTTGGTGTTCCCTTCAGCCGGACGGAGGAAGGCAAGATCTATCAGCGTCCTTTCGGTGGCATGACAACGGAATATGGCAAGGGCATTGCGCAGCGCACCTGTGCGGCGGCGGACCGGACTGGTCACGCGATCCTGCACACGCTTTACGGCCAGTCGCTCCGCTATGATGCGGAGTTCTTCATTGAATATTTCGCCATCGACCTCATCATGGATGATGAAGGGGCGTGCGTCGGTGTTGTCGCGCTCAAAATGGATGATGGCACGCTGCATCGTTTCCACAGTAACGAGACGATCCTGGCGACGGGCGGTTATGGCCGGGCCTATTTCTCAGCGACATCTGCTCACACGTGCACTGGTGATGGCAATGCGATGGCGCTTCGAGCTGGCCTGCCGCTTCAGGACATGGAGTTTGTGCAGTTCCACCCAACGGGCATTTATGGATCAGGCTGTTTGATCACTGAAGGCTCTCGTGGGGAAGGCGGTTATCTCGTCAATTCCGAAGGTGAGCGTTTCATGGAACGCTATGCACCATCGGCGAAAGACTTGGCCTCCCGCGATGTTGTTTCCCGATCCATGACCATGGAAATCCGTGAAGGGCGTGGTGTTGGCGCAGAGAATGATCATATCTTCCTGCATCTCGACCATCTGGACCCAGATATTCTTGCAGCCCGCCTGCCAGGTATTTCTGAGTCTGCCCGCATCTTTGCTGGCGTAGACGTGACCAAAGAGCCGATCCCGGTTATCCCAACCGTCCACTACAACATGGGCGGTATCCCTACGAACTATCATGGGGAAGTGATCGCGGGCGATCCAAACGATCCGGAGAAAACCGTTCAGGGCCTTATGGCGATTGGTGAAGCGGCTTGTGTGTCGGTTCACGGGGCGAACCGCCTTGGTTCAAACTCTCTCATCGACCTGGTTGTGTTTGGCCGGGCGGCAGGTCTTCGCGCCGGTGAGAAACTCACTGCGGGCGGTCCAACCAAGCCATTGCCGAAAAATGCCGGTCAGAACTCGATTGAGCGTCTTGATCACTTCCGCAATGCCAAGGGCAGCACGCCGACTGCCGAGCTGCGTGGTCGCATGCAGCGGGTGATGCAGAACAATTGCGCGGTGTACCGGACCGGTGATGTTCTGGAAGAAGGCGTGAAGCTCATGGAACAGGTTCATGCCGGGTCGGAAGACATTGGCGTCACCGACCGTTCGCTCATCTGGAATTCCGATCTCATTGAAACGCTTGAGTTCGACAATCTCATCATTCAGGCCCGTGCCACGATGAATGGTGCGGACGCCCGGAAGGAAAGCCGAGGCGGCCATGCTCGCGAAGATTTCTCGGATCGCGATGATGAAAACTGGATGAAGCACACGCTTTCCTGGGTTGATGATGCCCGGAACGTGAAGCTGACCTATCGTCCCGTGCACACTTATACGATGACGAATGAAGTCGACTATATCGAACCCAAAGAACGTGTCTATTAAGGCGGCAAGGAGAGACAGATGGCCGCAGTACCTGACGCAAAAGAGAGTCTTCCGGCACTAGTTGGTTTGCCCGTGGATTTTCTCGGAACTTTGGTGGCTGCTCTAATCGCAGCTACCGCTGCCATCGTAGCGGTAGTTGTTTCTTTTCGGATGCAGAGAAAGTCCAGGGAACGCAGCGTTGCGACGGCACTTTTGAATGAAGTTTGTGTGATAAAGGCAGTCCTAGATGTTCTGCTACACAAGACCGGCATGAAGGAGTTTGTTGTTACATCAAAGCTGGAGAGCCCATCAAGCGTTTGTGGCGTATATCTGGGGTCTGCGCAGGATCTGGGGCTGCTTCAATCGGACGTCGTTGGCGGAGTCGTTAACTTCTATACGATGTTTCTTTCCATATCACCTTCAATATCTGCCTCTGGACCGGCGCACGATATTGACGAGTTGAGACGTGTTAGGGAAAAGGCGGATGATGCGATTAGATTGCTTATAGCTGCCTATTCTATTCCAGATCCATCGATCAATCACAGTCAGGATTAGGCATGTTCGGAAACATACTAAATAACTCGCAAATCTTGCGGCTGATGAAAGATCAGAATCAGATTCAAATAGTTCCCTTTGACGAAAATCGCCTGAAGTTGGCGCACTATGCCTTGAGTCCTGCCGGCATAATTGAGCCTCAAAAACTTCAGAAATCTGGTCACTACTCAAAACCGCCTATCCGACACTTCGATGAGAACAATGAATATCTGTTTGAAGCGAATGAATATGCGGTTGTTGAGGTTGATCAGATGATCCTTTTAAAGGATGGATTAGTAGGTCACTTCATTCCCAGTTCGACTTTTATTGACGGAGGGTTTGCATTGACTGCAGGTAAACTTGATCCGGGATATGGTGCGCTAGGTGGGCAGAGGCAATCTGTCCGATTTGGTGTGAAAAACTTGCTCAACGAGAGTAATACTTTGTATGGGGATGAACCTATTGCGCACGTTTACTTTATAGATATGCGCGGCTTAAACAGTAACCCTTTTGGGTTTTCCGAGGTTCAGGAGCAACGCTTTGTGAACGAACGGTCAGCGAGGTTCAAAAGGGCGCGTGATGATGGGCCGGATTATGGCGATGGTTCCTGATACAGATTGGATTAGACTACAATGGTTGAACTAGCACTGCCTAAAGGCTCCAAGCCCACAAAAGGCAAAAAGCACGCCGCGCCAGCGGACGCGAAGAACCTGCGCACGTTTAAGGTGTATCGCTACGACCCGGATGGCGGCGCTGACCCGAGCATTGATGAATATCAGGTCGACATGGATAGCTGCGGTCCCATGGTGCTCGACGCGCTCATCAAGATCAAAAACGAAACCGATCCGACGCTTACTTTCCGCCGGTCCTGCCGGGAAGGCATTTGCGGTTCGTGCGCCATGAATATTGACGGCACCAACACACTTGCCTGCACCAAAGGCATTGATGAGGTGAAGGGCGAGGTGAAGATCTATCCTCTGCCGCATATGGATGTGGTGAAGGACCTGGTGCCTGATCTGACGAATTTCTATGCGCAACACGCGTCTATTGAACCCTGGCTACAGACGACATCTGTGCAGCCGGAAAAAGAGTGGAAGCAGTCAACGGAAGATCGCGAAAAGCTCGACGGGCTTTATGAGTGCATTCTCTGCGCGTGTTGTTCCACGTCGTGCCCCTCTTACTGGTGGAATGGCGATCGCTATCTTGGACCAGCCGTTCTCCTGCAGGCTTATCGGTGGCTGATCGATAGCCGCGATGAGGCAACAGGTGAGCGTCTCGATAATCTGGAAGACCCATTCCGGCTTTATCGCTGCCACACGATCATGAATTGCGCGAAGGCCTGTCCGAAGGGGCTAAGCCCCGCAAAGGCGATTGCCGAGATCAAGAAGATGATGGTCGAACGCCGCGTCTGATCGTTCTGCCCGCACGTTTCAAAGGCCGCTGCCTCATAAGGGCAGTGGCCTTTTGTTTGGGGTAGTTTCCACATCAAATTCGTCACCACCCGACTTGTTCGGGTGGTCCAGGAGCGATTTTGCACCGCTTTTGTTTGTCGCTCTGGATTGCCCGGATAAACCGGGCAATGACACTAGTGTTTTGTAAGGGTCTCTTGTCACACACACCACTGTCACCCTCGGACTTGATCCGAGGGTCCATAAGGCCTTTCGTTTCTCTATGGATGCTCGGGTCAAGCCCGAGCATGACAGATGGGGGATAGGGGCGTCGCCCCAACATTGCCTCAAATGAGTCCTTGGGTTGCCGCAGTCGGGTCCAAGTGCTGCCCGGATGAGACATGAAAGTGTTCGCTGTCATCTTCAGGGGAACATTTCATGTCTGCCATCGATCAATCATCCACCGTCCGTCCGTCCCTTCGCCCGTCACTACACAGTCCGGGTGTGAAGTTTTTTGTGATTTGTGGCCTCACGCTCGCGCTGATGATCCCGATGCTCTTTGTCTGGATGTTGATCGAGGACCGGCAGAGCTACGAAGCCCAGGTTGTGCAGGAAGTAGCCGAAAGCTGGGGTGCAGAGCAGAGTGTCGCAGGGCCCTTCTTGGTGGTGCCCTTCAGAGGCAGTTTTACGAGTACCCAGAATGGCGTCACGACGAATGTGTCGCGAAAAGATTTCCTGATTGTCCTGCCCGATGAGATGACAGCGACGGTGCGCAGTGAGGTTTCCCTTCGCGAGCGCGCGATTTATGAAGTGCCGGTCTATCACGCTGATACTCTGATTGAGGGACGCTTTCCTGCCCGCGACAAAATCATGGAACGATTGCCTGAGGGCTATCAGCCGCAATGGGGGGATGCCTTTATTGCGCTTCGTATTCAAGACCCGACGGGCCTTCGTGATGTGCCTGGGCTCCGCCTTGGGGCGGCGCCGACGCCGGTCGATTTTGTACCCAGTCTCAACTTGCCGCAAAGTGACGGGTATGGCGGGCTTCATCTGTCTTTGCCGGACGGAGCCTTGGACGAGGCTCTGCCTTTCTCGGTGACGATGGCGTTCAATGGCACGCAGTCTTTAAGCTTCGCCCCTGTGGGGCAGACAAACTCCGTCCGCATGACGTCTGACTGGCAGCATCCGAGTTTTGGTGGTGGCTATTTGCCAGATACCTATGTCCTGAGCGCTGACGGGTTTGAGGCCGATTGGTCTGTGCCCTATGTGGCGCGCTCCTATCCCCAGTTCTGGCGCTATTCAGATCAGAACATTTCGCCCCTGTTTGCGAAGGCTGTGAAGGTGGGCTTTGTGGAAGAGGCAGACAGCTATCAGCTTGTCTCGCGGTCGGCCAAATATGCCATCCTGTTTCTGGCGACTGGGTTCCTTGCCGTTTTTCTGCTGGAGCTTCGGGCGGGAACCCGGGTGCATGCGGTTCAGTATGTATTGTTCGGGTTTGGCCTGGTGATCTTTTATGTGCTCCTGCTCGCCTTTGCTGAAGTCACTGGGTTCGGTCCCGCTTATGCCGTGGCAAGTGGAGCGGTGGCGGCGCTCAATGGTGGCTATGTGTCCGCCATCTTTGGTCAGGTCCGACGCGGTGCAATCGCAGCACTCTCCCTGCTTGGGCTTTATGGGTTGCTCTATATTATTCTGCAGGTCGCGGCTTACGCACTCTTGGTGGGCGCGCTAATTGCCTTTGGCGTGCTGGCACTCACGATGTATGCCACGCGATCGGTGGACTGGTCGGGTGCCATTGGCGCGCCGGCAGACTGACCGTCAGCGCGGAGGCGCAGGAAAAACCACCATTCTCCGCGAAACGCATGCACATAGTTTGCATAGGGTTTTGGGTGAGGTAGAGTGATATCTAAACGGGGTACGCAACATAGGAGCCTGGACAGTGAACCAGATAAAACGCCTTTTTGGCGCAGCGCTATTTACTCTTGGAACGATGGGCATTGCCGCCGCACCAGCAAGCGCTGCCGAATATATCGGGACCGTTGAACCCAATGACATTGTCGAGATGCTCCGGGACAATGGCTATGAAGATGTTCATATCGCCGATACTGATTATGAGGATCTGCCGATCCTGAACTTCAAACTCGCGGACTCAAATGCTGTCATCTATTTCTATGAATGCGGCAAGACGGGCAAGGCATGTGAGTTCCTGCAGCTCTATGTGGGTTGGTCTATGGATAATCGCCCTAGCTACAAAGCGATCAATGATTTCAACGCCGGTGAGCGCTTCAGCCAGGCCTATATCGACGATGAGAACGATCCCGTGATCGAGCAATGGGTCACGCTGGAAGGCGGTATCTCTGATGTGAACTTCATCAATACGGTTGCGACCTTTGGTGAGGTGGTCGACAAGTTTGAAGACCTGATCGAGTGGGAAGGCTGAGCCTTACCCGCTTTCGAAAGCTAAGACGCCCTCTCTTTCTGATCGAAGGAGGGGGCGTTTTCTTTTGTGCCGTGTGATATCGCCAGACCTTTAGCCAATCACCTGCGTGTTTTCGACCTGATGAATATTGACCTTGGGCGGTGTTGAGGAGAGTTCCCCGGCTGCCGCCATGAATTCCAGGCAATAGGCTTGAGCAAAGTGAAAATCGACCGCAGCCTGGTCCTTCCATTCTTCGTAGAAGAGGAAGGTACCCGGCGCCATGGCATCTTCATAATAGCCATAGTTGACGCAGCCTTCTTCTTTCCTGGAGAGGGTGACTTGTCGCTCTGCCACGGGGCGGAAGGCCTCCATCTTGTCTGGGCTAATGGCGGCCTGCCCGGTAATGACGATCATCTTCTCTCCCCTTCATCAATAAAATTGTCTGCCCACCCTAGCAAAACTGCTCGACCTGTCAGGTTTTTCGACTTTTTGAGGGGGTAGGGGTTGAAATGTCATTATAATGCTATAATTATCAAAATATGGAAATGATAAACGCTATAGAGGCACTTGGTGCGCTCGCTCAGGAAACCCGTTTGGAGATATTCCGCACGCTGGTGCGGGCCCATTCGCCAAATGCAGATGAGGCCGGATTGCCAGCTGGCGGTCTCGCAGAGCAACTGGGAGTCGCTGCTCCCACGCTGTCCTTTCACTTGAAAGAGCTCACGCGGGCGGGACTTGTTTCTGCGCGCCGTGACGGACGTTCGATTATTTACACGGCAAATCTCGGCGGTATGCGCGCCCTTGCCGACTACCTATTGGAAGATTGTTGTCAGGGTGCGTGTGCGCCATCGTTACAGGAGACAGGAACATGAAAAGATTACACGTGAGCTTTGCAGTTGCAGACCTGGAAAAGTCGATCAGTTTCTACACCGCCATGTTTGGTCAGGAGCCAACGACGAAGCGCGAGGATTATGCGAAGTGGATGTTGGACGACCCTCGGGTGAATTTCGTGGTGGAGCCTGCACAGTCAGAGACAGGTTTCAATCATGCCGGAATTCAGGTTGAGAGCGAAGATGAGCTCGAGCCGCTCTTCGACCAGTTCAAGCAAGCGGAAGGTCCTTATCTTCCTGAAGGTGTCACGACCTGCTGCTATCACAAGTCAGAAAAGAGCTGGACGACAGACCCGGATGGCGTGATGTGGGAAGCCTTCCACACAAAACACCAGACGGAAGAGCGGGGAACGGCTGGGCCTGACCTGCGACCTGAAGCGGTGGCCACAGAGATGGTGCGCGAAACACCGGTGCCCACGCACAAGGGCGGATGTTGCTAAGCGATGAGTGACCGATTGACCCCCTACAACGTGCTGTTCTTATGCACCGGTAACTCCGCACGTAGTCTGCTTGCGGAGGCCTATCTTAATTCCCTACCGGGAGCGTCCTTTCAGGCGTTCTCGGCGGGAAGCCAGCCGACGGGCGCGCCCAATGAGACGGCTTTGGAAACGCTCAAGACAGCGAAGATCTCTGTCGATGGTCTGCGGTCCAAATCGTGGGATGAGTTTGCTGTTGATGATGCGCCGCAGATGGATTTCATTTTTACGGTTTGTGACAATGCAGCTGGAGAAGTCTGTCCGGTTTGGCCAGGGCATCCCGCGAGCGCTCATTGGCCGTTTGAAGACCCGGCCGCCTTTGAAGGTCCGGACGTAGAGAAGCGGGCGATCTTTCTGGACGTGTTTCGTCAAATCAGGGCGCGGATTGATATTTTTGCAAACCTTCCGCTGTCCAGTTTGGATGAGCTCGCGCTGAAACGCGAATTGGACAAAATCGGTAAGAGCTCCACCGATCAGAAGAACGAAAGCGCCTAATTTTTCATGCAGGAAATTGATTTTGGACGTCGCCTTGCAGCTGAGGCGCTGGGGACATTCTTTTTGCTGGCCACCGTCGTGGGGTCGGGAATTATGGGCGAGAGCCTTGCAGGTGGAAATGACGCGATTGCGCTTTTGGGGAACACAATTGCCACCGGTGCTATTCTCGCAGTTCTTATTTTGATCTTTGGGCCGATATCTGGCGCCCACTTTAATCCCGCGGTGACGCTTGCCTTCGCCCTTCGTCGTGAAATTGGCTGGGGACAGGGAGGTGTTTACGTTCTGGTGCAGGTCTGTGCTGCTGTCGCTGGCGCCGTGGTGGCTCACCTGATGTTTGATCAGTCGCTGATCCAAAGCTCCACCAATGTGCGCACGGGGCCTGGCCAATGGACCGGCGAGATTGTTGCCACTTTTGGCCTCGTTACCACCATCCTCGGATGCATAAAGGCAGCGCCGCAGGCTGTTCCCTATGCGGTGGGGCTCTTCATCACCGCTGGATATTGGTTCACCTCGTCCACGTCTTTCGCCAACCCGGCGGTGACAATTGCCCGCACCTTTACGGATACATTTTCTGGCATTCATCCTGATAATGCAGCCCTCTTCATCGCCGCCCAGCTCGCAGGCGCGGTTGCCGCGACGTTTATTGTGGGTTGGCTTCTGAAGCGGCCCTGAGATCCATTTTTTCCTGGCGAATATTTTGATCATCTGATGGGGCGGGTCCGGTGCTTCACGGTTCAAGCTCTTGCAGCAAACCGTCGCGAGCGCTAGGAACAGAGGGCAAATTAAGAAGATCTGAACCAGGGAGACGCACTCGGTAACGGGATCGCGTGACGAGCATGGCCAAAGAGCTGCATCACTTTATCAATGGCGCCAAAGTCGCTGGCACGAGTGGCCGGACACTAGGTGTCTTCAATCCGAATACGGGTGAGGTTACCGCTCAGACACCGCTTGCGAGCGCTGATGAAGTACGGGCAGGTATTGGCTCTTCTGCTGCCGCATTCCCTGGCTGGGCCGCCACTAACCCGCAGCGCCGCGCGCGGGTCATGTTTGATTTCAAACGTCTGCTTGAAGACAATATGAATGAACTGGCGGAGATGCTCTCTTCTGAACATGGCAAGGTGATCGCTGACAGTAAGGGCGATATTCAACGTGGTCTGGAGGTGATCGAGTTTGCCTGTGGCATTCCCCATCTCCAGAAAGGCGAGTTCACAGAAGGTGCCGGCCCTGACATTGATATGTACTCCATGCGCCAGCCACTGGGCGTGTGTGCCGGTATTACACCGTTCAACTTTCCGGCCATGATCCCCATGTGGATGTTCGGTGTGGCAATTGCCTGCGGCAATACTTTTGTCTGCAAGCCATCGGAAAAAGACCCGAGCGTGCCATTGCGTCTGGCAGAGCTTTTCATGGAAGCGGGTGCCCCTGCCGGTGTGCTCAATGTGGTCAATGGGGACAAGGAGGCGGTCGACACGCTTCTGACCGACCCGCAGGTTGAAGCGATCAGCTTTGTCGGTTCGTCGGCGATTGCAGAATATATTTACGCAACAGGTGCCGCCCACGGGAAGCGGGTGCAGGCTATGGGTGGGGCAAAGAACCACGCCATCATCATGCCTGACGCTGACCTAGATCGTGTCGTCGATGATCTCATCGGTGCTGGGTATGGTTCAGCTGGCGAACGCTGCATGGCGCTCTCCGTCGCTGTGCCCGTCGGTAAGGAAACCGGTGACCGGTTGATTGAGAAACTCATTCCGCGCGTTGAAAGCCTGAAAGTTGGTCTTTCGACGGACGTTGATGCGGATTACGGTCCAATGGTCACAGCTGAGCAGCGCGACAAGGTTGCCGGCTGGATCGATCGCGGTGTTGAGCAAGGCGCCGACCTTCTTGTGGATGGCCGTGGCTTTGAACTGCAGGGCTATGAAGACGGCTTTTTCATTGGCGGTTCGCTCTTTGATAATGTGACGCCGGATATGGACATCTGGAAAGAAGAGATATTCGGACCGGTTCTCTCTGTCGTGCGCGCGGAGACGTTTGAAGAAGCGGCCAAACTCCCAAGTGAGCATCAATACGGCAACGGTGTAGCGATCTTCACCCGAGACGGAGACGCCGCCCGCAGCTTCGCGTCCAAGGTGAATGTGGGCATGGTGGGCATCAATGTGCCGATCCCTGTGCCGCTCGCCTATCACTCATTCGGTGGCTGGAAGCGCTCTGCCTTTGGCGATACGAACCAACATGGTACGGAAGGTGTGAAGTTCTATACCAAGGTGAAAACCGTGACGTCGCGTTGGCCAACTGGCGTGAAAGAAGGCTCCAGCTTCGTGATCCCCACGATGAAATAGGCCCTAAAAATTAGGGTGCGGGAATATGGAGCTGTGTAGAACGCGAATTGGCTCTAGGTAATTTACAGGAGTGCTCCTACATAGGGAGCACTCCTTTTTTGTGGCGGGGTTCCTCATGTCCGATATGCCAATTGATATTGAAGCCTATTTTGCCCGCATCGGGTATGAGGGGGGGCGGGAACCGACGTTGGAAAATCTGACGGCCATCCAGTTTGCCCATGCTACCTCCATTCCGTTTGAAAATTTGAGCATTCTGTTCGGGCAGGGTGTGCAGCTTGATCTCGACACATTGCAGAGCAAGATCGTTGGTGCCTGTCGTGGTGGTTATTGTTTTGAGCAGAACGGGTTGGCGCTCGCCGCCTTGAGCCAATTGGGCTTCAAGGCCAGAGGTTTAATCGGGCGCGTGCGCTGGATGGTTGAGGATGGTGTTGCGGCCCCTTTGACGCATATGCTGATCTGCGTTGAGTTTGATGATGGCGCTTACATCTATGATGGGGGCTTTGGCGGTATTCGCCTGACCGGCGTGTTAAAGCTGGAGCCTGATCTCGTTCAAAAGACGCGGCACGAGGATCACCGGATCGTGAGGCACGGCGAGAACTATACGATCCAGGCTAATCTTGGACAGGCTGCCCCAGATGATAGGTGGGCGAATGTCTGCGAGTTCACCCTGACACCACAATCGCCTGTCGATTACGAGCTATCGAGCTGGTACACGTCCACCCACCCGGAGTCTCTTTTCACCAATAACCTGATTGTTGAACGCCCGTCTGCAGAGGCAAGGCGCATGATTTTCAACAACACATTCATTGAACGAAAACGCGGCGAAGATCAGACCGTTCGTGAGATCGCAGATGTCGATGAGATGGTCGCGCTGCTTGATCTGCACTTTGACCTTCCTGTGGAAACGGATGAGCAGCGAAAAGTCCTGGAACGATTCCTGGTCCCGTCAGCTTTGTAAGCGTCCGAAAGTGGCGAGCTTGCGGGATACTCCAGCCCTATATCCAACGTCTCACCAGAACAGGGATAAGACGCATGAGCCAGAAAGCAAAAGCAGAACGACTAAAGGCACTCCACGCACAGGATAAGCCCCTCGTCATCCCCAACCCTTACGACCGTGGTACCGCACGTCTTCTGGAGGGGCTTGGGTTTGAGGCACTTGCATCATCGAGCGCTGGTTATGCCTACTCCATTGGCACGCTTGATAATCGTGTTGGGCGCGACGCCATGCTTGCGCATGTTGCGGAGATTGTTGATGCGACTTCCCTGCCGGTGAACGCGGATCTGGAAAATGGCTGGGGTGATGGACCAGACGCGGTAGCTGAAACGATCCGGCTTGGCATTGCTGCAGGGCTTGCGGGTGGTTCCATTGAAGATATGAGGCCGGATCGGTCGCTCTATCCTGTCGATTTGGCAAAGGCTCGAATTGAAGCTGCGGCGGAGGCGGCGCATGGTGGTGAGATTTCTTTTGTTCTGACGGCGCGGGCTGAGAATTATGTCGTGGGTGACCGGAATCTCAGTGCTGTCATCGAACGGCTGCAAGCCTATCAGGCCGCAGGTGCTGACGTGCTCTATGCGCCGGGCCTTACGGATATTGAGGAGATTGCCGAACTGGTGCGCTCGGTTGATCGTCCCGTGAATGTGTTGGCCGGCCTGCCAGGCCATTCGCTAACCGTTGATCAGCTGGCCGCTGCTGGCGTTAAGCGGATCAGCACAGGGAGTGCTTTGGCGGTCGCGGCACTTGGCGGCTTTTTGAAAGCGGCGAAGGAGATGAGAGACCAGGGAAGTTTCAGCTTTGTGAATGATGATCCGCCTTATCGGGATCTCACAAAACTCCTTGGCTAATCGACTTCAGAGAAAGGTGTGTCGGTCGTTGGATCGAACCGCCATTTGCGCCTGATCGCCGCTTCCAAGTCGATATTATGCTGCCTTGCGAACAGAAGGACGTGGCCGAGAAGGTCTGCTGTTTCATCTGACATGTCGTGGTGGAGGTCAGTTTCCGACTTACCTTTTCGCCGTCCATGTCCCGCCCATTTCATCCAGGCCTGGGTGAGTTCGCCGAGCTCTTCCTGCATTTTGAGCGTGAACCACTCTTCGGTTCGCCTGATGCCATTGTCGGCAGCATACTTCTTTGATGCCTGTTCAAATCGCGCGGCGAGAGATATGAGTGAGGTCACGGCATTTGCTCCTTTTGTCTTGAAGGGTAGCAAAGGCCGCATGTTCTTGAAATGTTCTTTTTGGATTCTCGCGTTCTAAATGACAGACGGCCCGGTTCAGAAGTATCGCGCACTGACAGATGGTGGGGACATTGCCCACGATCCTGCGCAGGAACGCGCCGTGCGCAACCTGCAACGGCTATACGATGCACTGAGCGATTGGCGCCCTGGCTTAAAGACAGGGCGGCTGCGCTTTCTGGGCCTGGGCCAGCCGGTTAGCCCTCCTGAAGGCATTTATCTATGGGGGGACGTGGGCCGAGGCAAATCCATGCTGATGGATATGTTCTTTGAAACAGCGCCTGTTGCTCAAAAACGCCGGGTGCATTTTCACGAGTTCATGGCGGAAACCCATGAGCGGATCTTCGCTTGGCGCAAACGAGAAAAAGCAGGGCAGGCCAAGGGCGATGATCCTATCCTGCCTGTGGCCTCCCAGATCGCGCGCGAAGCGACGCTGCTCTGCTTCGATGAGTTTCAGGTGCACGATATTGCGGATGCTTCAATTCTCGGGCGGTTGTTCACCCGGTTGTTTGAGCTGGGCGTGGTCGTGGTCGCCACCTCCAACAGGGCGCCGTCGGGCCTCTATGAAGGGGGGCTCAACCGCCACCGTTTCCTGCCTTTCATTGATCTGGTGGAACAGGCCATGGAGGTGGTGCCGCTTGATAGCGACACGGATTACCGGCTCGACCGCATGAACGGTATGGCTGTCTATTACGTACCGCTTGATATGGGCGCAGATCGCAAAATGGATGCCTGTTTCGATAGTCTGACAAACAGTCTGAAACCCAAGCCAAGGACACTTGCCGTCAAAGGCCGTGCTGTAGAAGTTCCACAAGCTGTTCACGAGGTGGCGCGTTTTAGCTTCGCGGACCTCTGTGCAAAGCCTTTGGGTGCTGCCGACTATCTGAAGATCGCTGAATGTTTTAGTACGGTCTTCATTGACCACATCCCCGAGCTCAGTGCCGCCAACAGGAACGAAGCCAAGCGTTTCGTCACGCTGATTGATGCCTTCTATGAAAGAAAAGTGCGGCTGGTGGCATCTGCTGCCGTTGAGCCGCAAGCGCTTTACAAAAGCGGTGATGGCAGCTTCGAATTTGAGCGGACGGTTTCAAGGCTGATGGAAATGCAGAGCGCAGACTATCTGGACGCTCACAATCTGTGACCCTGCGCACGTTGCTGCGGCTCTAAGTCCAACAATTTAATTGGTTCCCTCGATAGCTCGTATCTGGGGCAGGCTCCGACCATGTTCATACAAACTGTATGGGAGCGTGAGATGAGCGAGACAGCGATAAAGCAACAAGGATCAGTCATGGGCCCCTGGCGGCTTGTGCGCAGGGCAGGGCTTGCCATTCTGGCGCTTGTGCTCATGCTCATTATTGCCGGCATGGTGTTCCAGCGTATTGGGGAGATGCGGGCGGCGTCGCTCTATCCGGCGCCTGGTAAGCTCTATGATGTAGGGGATGTCTCCCTTCATATGGTTTGTCGTGGTGCTGGCGATCAGACGGTGGTGCTCTCATCAGGCATGGGCAATCCCGCGTCCAGCTGGCGACCGCTTGAACGGCTGCTGGAGCCAGAATTTCGGGTTTGCTCCTATGACCGAGATGGGTTGGGGTGGAGCAAGGACAGTGGCGCTGCCAGAGATGCCGGGCTTGCGAGCGACCGGCTGGCCCGCTTGCTGAACGCTGCATCGATCACTGGTCCGATCATTCTGGTTGGGCATTCCTATGGGGGCGTCGTCGCCCGGGTGTTCGCGAAAGATTATCCCGCACGTGTGGGTGCGCTCATTCTTTTGGACTCAAGCCATGAGGATATGGGGGAGCGTTTCCCGCCTTTTGCACAAGAGGGCTTCCGGGAGCTGTTGGAAGGTTTTCAGTTGGCGCCCTGGCTCAACGTGTTTGGGGTGCCGCGTGCCTTTGATCTTTTCGCCCCGGCTATTGATGGGCTGGAAGGAGCGGATTATGAGCAGTCGCTGGCTCTGTTGAATTCCATCTCCCATATGCGCGGCACAGCGGAAGAAGCGCGCGGCTGGGAACGAACGGCAGTTGCTGGCCGTGAGGTTGCGCAGGCAGGGCTGGGAAATCTACCGCTTGATGTCTTTGTCGCGGGAGATTGGCCCGACGAGATGCAGCCCAGCTGGACTGAGATGCAAACTGAACTCTCGAAGCTTTCTTCGATCGGACGGTATTACCTCGTCGCTGAGGCCAACCACCCTCAGATCGGGATGTCAGAAACATACATCCCTTTGGTGGTTGATGCTGTGCACCGACACGCGTCGGCTATTGATCCTGAACCTAGGCAATAAAAAAGGGCGGCCAAAGCCACCCTTTTTAACGTCTTCAGCCAGCTTCCTAGTTCGCAACAGGCTCTGGCAAAATCACGGCACCGTCGGCTCGTGTGCCCGGAAGTGCTGTTGGTTCTGCGCTTGCGAGCTGGCGACTGGTGCCAGATTGCGCATACCGCGACCCATCTCTTCGGGTGGTCAGCTCATAGGACCAGGACTGACCGTAGGAGGCCTGTAGCATGCCAAATGCAACAGGTTGCCTTTTCCGCTCTTCCGGTTCAGCGTTGGCTGTTTCCAGCGCAAATCGATCACGGGCAATTCCCCGGTCAATAGGCGCGAAGCCCAACGCAATCAAATCAGCCTCTGCCTGTAGGCTGTTGTTTGTATCAGCGGCAGCGATTGTTGATGTCGTCCCTTGACCCTCGTCAAAGAGCGCTATTACACCTTCAAAGTCGTTGTCGGTTGCGCTGTCGCTATGTTCTACGCAGAAATCACGCTCAGAGCGCAACATGGCTTCCAGTATCCGGCAATCCTTGCCGGTCGCTGCAGACAGTGCATGCTCGGTCAGATCCTGGCCGGACATAAATGTTGAAACAAGACCCGCGATGGACGCAATTTCGCCGATGGTCAGCGCACCGATAATGGGCGATGCGCACCCTGAAAGCATCAGACCTGCCGCAACAGTGGCTGCGATCCCCGACTTGCGGACACGATTTTTTTTGCTTGCTGGTCGTTGAGCCTGCTGGCCCGTGGTGAGCGGCCGGAACGCCTCATCACCGATATGCGTATTTAACCCCTTTGGCATCACTGCCTACCCCACTAACTCACGCTGCTGAACTCACTCGGGCGCCTCTATTACCCGTTGGCCTTCCGTTCAGCTGCTACTCCGCATCCTGTTTAAAGCGGTTACTCAAACCTCTTATCGGATCTCTCAATGACGGTTTCTCCGCTCTCTTCCCCTGATCAATCCGGTCCAATATTTCTGGACCCTCATAGATTGCGCCTTGATTGGGGGGAGAGTCAAATCTTTGAACTTGTATTGATTAACGCTAAAAATACGCGAAAAGGCGCGGCTTGCGCGGGCCTTTTGGAAGCCATTTCGATGGTGGCTCTGTTTCAGACGCCAGAACATTGCCCCGACACGAGATTCACGCTACTAGGCTCCCTAACAACTCGTTTTCTTAACTTTAAAAGGCGGCGCTTCTTGCAGTGTCTGCCAATGCGATATCCCGGAGGCATCAAATATGGCACGCAAAAAAATCGCTCTTATCGGTGGCGGTCAGATCGGCGGAACCCTGGCTCATTTGGCTGGACTTAAGGAGCTAGGCGACGTTGTCATTTTTGACATTGTCGATGGTGTGCCACAGGGCAAGGCGCTCGACCTTGCGGAGAGCTCACCTGTTGACGGGTTTGATGCGGCGTTGAAGGGCACAAGCTCTTATCGCGACATCAAAGGTGCTGATGTGGTGATTGTGACAGCCGGCGTGCCTCGTAAGCCTGGCATGAGCCGCGATGATCTTCTGGGCATCAACCTGAAAGTCATGCAACAGGTAGGCGAAGGTATCGGCAAACACGCACCCAACGCTTTTGTTATCTGCATCACGAACCCGCTTGATGCGATGGTTTGGGCGCTGCGCCAGTTTTCTGGCCTCCCAGCGAACAAAGTCGTTGGTATGGCTGGCGTGCTTGACTCCGCCCGCTTCCAGTACTTCCTGTCTGAAGAGTTCAACGTCTCCGTGAAGGACGTGAATGCGTTTGTTCTTGGTGGCCATGGCGACACGATGGTGCCGCTGCCTCGCTACTCTACAGTTGCCGGCATTCCTCTCCCCGACCTTGTGAAAATGGGCTGGACCACAAAAGAGAAGCTGGCTGAGATCATCCAGCGGACCCGCGATGGCGGCGCAGAGATTGTTGGTCTTCTGAAGACTGGGTCTGCTTACTACGCACCAGCAGCTTCCGCGATCGCGATGGCGGAAAGCTATCTGAAGGACCAGAAGCGTGTTCTTCCCTGTGCGGCGCATCTCAATGGTGAATTCGGCCTGAAGGACATGTATGTGGGCGTGCCAACGGTGATTGGCGCCGGTGGGATTGAGCGGATCGTTGAGATCAATCTCAACGCCTCTGAGAAGAAGCAGTTTGATAAGTCGGTCGGCGCTGTGAAGGGCCTTGTTGACGCTTGCAAAAAGATCAATCCAGCTGTCTCTAAGCTTGCTCCCGCGAAGGGTCGCAAGAAGAAATAAGGCTCAGACATTTGAGTGCTGAAAGCGGGGCCTTCGGGCCCCGTTTTTTTGTGCCCGGCGCTTTTTCTTTTGGTATTGGCACTAATTGTGTCAAAATACAGGCTTGGGTGAAGTCATCAGGAGACTGAATGAATGAAACGCGTTTTGTTGTGGGGTGCTGGTGCCGTCATTGTTCTCGTGGGAGTGGTCGCCATTGGCCTAAGGGTTCCGGCGGTTCAGGATGTGGTTTTGGAGCGCGGTGCAAATGCAGTGGTCTCCTCAGAACAGGCCGACCTGTCCGACCCTGACAGCCTGACCCTCATATTTTGTGGTACGGGCGGCCCGTTCCCTGACCCAGAACGCGCAGGCCCCTGCACCCTGGTTGCTGCAGGTGGGCGCGTTTTCCTCGTTGATAGTGGCACTGGCGGTGCGCAGCGATTGCAACAATTGCGTGTACCAATGGGGCAGATCGAAGGTGTGCTCTACACCCATCTGCACTCAGATCACATAGCCGGGCTCGGTGATGTTGCGATGAATAGCTGGGCTGGTGGCCGGACATCGCCGCTTGAGCTGTATGGACCTCCCGGTGTTGAAAACCTCGCCAATGGGACATTTTCCGCATTTGGGATCGACAGCAAATCTCGGATTGACCATCACGGCGAAGAAGTTTTTGCACCTCAAGCCCAGGCGATTAACTCGACTGCCTTCGTCGTGCCCAGTCGTGATGAAGTTGTCACTGTCATCGAAGATGGTGATTTGAAGATCACAACGTTCAAAGTCGACCATGTGCCGCTCGAAAATGCCTATGGCTACCGGATCGACTTTAAAGACCGATCGGTGGTGTTCTCTGGTGACACGGTGCGAGACCAAAACATGGTGCGCTTTGGAGCTGATGCAGACGTCATGGTGCATGAGGTCATGGGGATGGCCAACATCCATACGATCATTGGCGCGCTTCGCGATAATGGTCAGTCAGCAACGGCAAAGATTTTGACCGATGCCTCTGAAGTGCATACCTCGCCTGTTGATGCTGCTGAGGTAGCCAATGAGGCGAACGCCGAGTTGCTGATTTACAACCATATCGTGCCGCCCATGCCGCTTGGCGTAATGGAAGACATCTTTATGCGCGGCGTTTCAGATGTCAGGTCAGAAGGGGTTGTTCTTGGCTATGACGGACTGCGTGTTCATCTCCCGGCCGGCTCGAATGAGATCAACTATGGTGCTTTGTGAGGGTTTTGCTTTACCAAACTAAACTCTTCACTTTTATGTGATCGGGTGTTGCCAACGTATTTGTAAGTTATGGGTGCTGAGCCTCTTCCCAAACCCACACACTGGCTTATCGTTATCCTTACTTGAAATAAGGTCGAGCAAACTTGTCATGGGTGTTGAGCCAAGCAATATGGATGCAGATCAAGAGGCCGTGCGGGAGAAAGTCAGGAAAGCGGTCTTCCGCCTCATGCATGACGATCGAAAGATCCCTGATCCAAAAAACCTCTCCGAAAAATCAGGGGTGCCTGAAGACCAAATCAACAAAATGTATCCAACGATTGAAGACCTGGCGGTTGATATCACTGATGTGCTCGATGCAAACCTTGCACCGCAATATGACGCATTTCCTGAGCCGGGTGATCTGAAGGATATGCTTGCACAGCTTGTAGACATCAGGATTGATCTCTACGAAGAGACGGCATTCGTGCGCACCTATGGTGAAGTCTCTGAGCACATGTTCCCAAAAATCCGCGAAAAGCGAGCGATCAGGGATGGCCTGTTTCGCGCTCGCATATTCGATATGTTGCAGCCTCATTTTGGTCAGAAAACCGATGAAATGGCAGCACAGGTTGAAGCCCTGGTCAGCTGGGAGTTCTGGCGCCATATGCGGAATATTCAGCGGTTGAGTGAGGAACAAACACGCAGGATTGTTTGTAATCTGGTTCGGCAAGTTGTCCGGACGCCCTAGCAGGGTGGTCTTTGATAGCGATTTACCCTGTCTCCCAATCACCCTTTCGGGTGATTGACTGCAAAAATCCACCGTGTTCCGCTGTTTTTTTAGGGGGTATTACATGCTGAAAATACAGGCCGAGGCGGATCTGGTTGAGACGATGCGCGACCTTATAAGAGATGCCACGCTAGGCCTGGCGGTGTCTGAGCGCGTAATTCCCACTCTGGATTCAATCTCAGGAAAAACAGGCCTTTCTCCGGCTCAAATTGAGGCTTGTTATCCCTCTTTGGATGCGATTGCGGTGGAACTAAGAAAGGTTGCGGGCGACCTGTTCAGCGACATAGATGAAGCAATGCCATCAGGGAACAATTTGTCTGAGGTCCTAGATGAAGTGGTGGCGCTGCGCGCCAAATTCTATGAGGCAGCTGCGGATTTCAAGCATTTGGCGGATGCCGGTGAACGTTTTCTCCCGTCTGTAGCGACGGCAAATGCAATCTGTGATGCCAGATATCGCGGGCGGCTGGCTGAGGCGCTTGAGCCGTTTTGTGGAGCGAAGACGGAAAGTCTGGTGGCGCAGGTCGAATTGCTGACCAGTTGGCAATCGTGGCGACACCTGCGGGGAGTTCAGAGGCTCAGCGTTGATCAGGCAATTGCGCTTACAAGGTCACTTTTGACTGCCGTAGCGTCAGGCGTCGATCAGCCCGTATGGGCGGATTAAACTACTATCGCGACGCCTTGCCGGTTGATATGCAGACCTTGGGTGCTATAAACGGCCCGTCTCTTTCTCACCATTTCCGACGCAGATTCGCGTCGATCCAGCCGGTGGACTGCCCATGAATATCCATGAATACCAAGCCAAGTCGGTGCTCGCGAAATATGGCGTGCCCGTTCCAAAGGGAAAACCCGCATTTAGCGTCGATGAAGCAGTGAAGGCTGCTGAAGAATTGGGTGGCCCGGTTTGGGTTGTCAAAGCGCAGATCCACGCAGGCGGTCGCGGTAAAGGTGGCGGCGTAAAGGTCGTCAAGTCGATCGATGAGGTCCGCCAGGAAGCTGAGCGTATGTTGGGCATGACCTTGGTCACCCATCAGACTGGACCGGAAGGGAAAAAAGTCGGTCGGATCTATGTTGAAGATGGGTCGGACATTGCTTCAGAGCTTTACCTCTCCGCTCTCGTGGACCGAGCCAACTCCCGTGTCTCATTTATCGCTTCCACTGAAGGCGGTATGGACATTGAGGAAGTCGCTGCAAGCACGCCAGAGAAGATCCTGACCTTCGACATTGATCCCGCGAGCGGCATTTCCGGTTTTCATGGTCGCAAGGTTGCTTATGCACTCGGTCTGTCAGGCGATACGGCTAAGCAGGCCGTCGCTTTGATCTCAAAGCTTTATGATGCCTTCGTTGGCGAAGACATGAGTCTCTTGGAGATCAATCCGCTGGTTGTGACCGGCTCGGGCGATGTGATCTGCCTTGATGCCAAGATGAACTTTGATGACAACGCGCTCTATCGTCACAAAGACCTGTTGGAACTGCGCGACCTTGACGAAGAAGATGCGCACGAGATTGAGGCGTCTAAGTATGACCTCAACTATGTAACGCTTGACGGCACGATCGGTTGCATGGTGAACGGTGCGGGTCTTGCCATGGCGACCATGGACATTATCAAGCTCTACGGATCAGAGCCCGCCAACTTCCTTGATGTGGGCGGTGGCGCGACGACAGAGAAGGTCACTGCAGCCTTCAAAATCATTCTGTCGGACCCGAATGTTGAAGGCATTCTGGTGAACATCTTTGGCGGGATTATGCGCTGCGACGTTGTTGCTGAAGGTGTTGTCGCTGCCGCTAAAGAGGTCAAGCTGGATGTGCCGTTGGTTGTCCGCCTTGAAGGAACCAATGTGGAGCAGGGAAAAGAGATCATGGCTAAGTCCGGCTTGCCGATCATTTCCGCTTCTGATCTTGCCGACGCGGCAGACAAAATCGTTAAAGCCGTGAAGGAGGCCAAATAATGGCTGTTCTCGTTGATGCAAACACCAAAGTGATCTGTCAGGGCTTCACCGGCAATCAGGGGACGTTCCACTCCGAAGGCGCGATCGCTTATGGAACCAAAATGGTTGGTGGTGTGAGCCCTGGCAAAGGTGGCTCTACTCATCTTGACCTGCCTGTGTTCAACACAGTTGCGGAGGCTGTCGAAAGAACCGGCGCGACGGCGTCGGCGATTTATGTGCCGCCTCCGTTCGCGGCGGATGCAATCCTTGAAGCCATTGATGCAGGCATCGAACTTGCCGTCTGTATCACAGAGGGCATCCCTGTCCTCGATATGGTGAAAGTGAAGCGGGCACTCAGCGGGTCGAAGACACGCCTTGTCGGGCCCAATTGCCCAGGTGTTATTACGCCAGGCGCGTGCAAGATCGGCATTATGCCCGGTCACATTCACCAGTCTGGTTCTGTGGGTATTGTCTCGCGCTCTGGTACGCTCACCTATGAAGCGGTTGCTCAGACAACGGCGACAGGCATGGGCCAGTCCACGTGTATCGGTATTGGTGGCGACCCGGTCAATGGGACGAACTTTATTGACTGCCTTGATATGTTCCTTGGCGACGATCAGACCGAATCCATCATCATGATTGGGGAAATCGGTGGGTCCGCGGAAGAAGAAGCAGCAGAGTTTCTCAAAGCATCTAAAGTGAAGAAGCCTGTTGTTGGCTTCATCGCAGGTGTCACTGCACCTCCAGGACGGCGCATGGGTCATGCTGGCGCGATTATCGCCGGTGGCAAAGGTGGTGCGGAAGACAAGATGGAAGCGATGCGCTCAGCGGGCATCACCGTTTCGCCATCTCCGTCTGCTCTGGGAACGACTTTGGCGGATGTGCTTAAAGGTTAATCACCTCTTAACGCACGTCCGGCTCTTCACTTTTTCTGGCGTGAGACTTGTGTTTTTGTCTCGCGATTTTAAATGGCTAGTTAACGACCTGCGTGGCACACTCAGGAAATTAACCATACGACCTCGCGCGGAAATCTGCTTTCTGAGCTCCCTGGCGAGGGTTTGAGAGGAGTGCGGGGAAGACCTGCACCAGCCATGATGAGCAAAAGCAGTTCAAACGAACAGCTTGAACGGACATCGTTCCTGTTTGGTACCAACGCCCCCTTTGTTGAAGAGCTTTACGCCCGTTTTCAAAACGATCCCCAGTCTGTTGATGCGGAATGGCGGACTTTCTTCGCATCACTCGGTGATGACACTGCCGATGTTTTGAGAGAAGCAGAGGGTGCGTCTTGGAAGCGCCAGGATTGGCCAATGCACGCCAATGGGGAGATGGTCAGTGCGCTGGACGGCAATTGGCCGGCGGCAGATGAACAGGCGATCCGAACCAAACTACAGGCACGTACGCCGGAAGCCTCCGAAGAAAGTATTCGGGCCTCTACGCTCGACTCGGTCCGCGCGATCATGATGATCCGCGCCTATCGTATTCGTGGCCATCTGGATGCGGATCTCGATCCGTTGGCGCTGCGCGAAGAGAGCCATCATCCGGAACTCCAGCCTGAAAGCTACGGGTTCGGACCCGAGGATCTCGATCGACCCATCTTCCTTGATTACGTGCTGGGCCTTGAGACATCGACGATCCGCGAAATGCTGGAGATTTTGCGTCGGACCTATTGCGGGACTTTCGCGGTTGAGTTCATGCATGTTTCTGACCCAGAGGAAAAAGCCTGGATCCAGGAACGTATCGAAGGTCGCGACAAGGAAATCAGCTTTACGCGGGAAGGGCGTCTCGCCATTCTCGATAAGCTTATTCATGCGGAAGGGTTCGAGAAGTTCCTGGCGGTGAAATATACCGGCACGAAACGCTTTGGCCTTGATGGCGGTGAGGCCACCATTCCCGCACTTGAGCAGATCATCAAGCGCGGCGGCGCTCTTGGTGCCAAGGAGATTGTGGTGGGCATGCCTCACCGGGGTCGCCTGAATGTGCTGACCAATGTGATGGGGAAACCCTATCAAGCCATTTTCCATGAATTCTATGGCGGTTCTGCCAATCCTGAAGACGTAGATGGCTCAGGCGATGTGAAATATCACCTTGGCGCGTCGTCGGACCGCGAATTTGATGGCAACAAAGTGCATTTGTCGCTGACGGCCAATCCATCTCACCTGGAGATTGTTGATCCGGTTGTGCTCGGCAAAGCTCGGGCGAAGCAGGATCAGCTCCATGACCGCGAGCGCGGATCCGTTATCCCGCTGCTTCTTCATGGCGACGCGGCCTTTGCTGGCCAGGGTGTCGTGGCTGAGTGCCTTGGGCTTTCCGGCCTGAAAGGACACCGGACAGGTGGGTCGATCCACTTCATCGTCAATAACCAGATTGGCTTTACGACAGCGCCGCACCACTCGCGGTCGTCACCCTATCCGTCTGATATGGCGAAAATGGTGGGTGCGCCGATCTTTCATGTGAATGGGGATGACCCGGAAGCTGTGGTTCACGCGGCGAAGGTTGCAGTTGAGTTCCGCCAGAAATTCGGCAAGCCGGTTGTTATCGACATGTTCTGCTATCGCCGCTTTGGCCACAATGAGGGCGATGATCCGTCTTTGACGCAGCCGCTCATGTACAAAAAGATCGGCAATCAATCAACGACGCTTGAAATTTATGCCAAGCGCCTGGTGGATGAAGGGCTTGTTACACAAGCTGATGTTGACGAACGCATCACCGGGTTCCGTGCACAGCTGGATGGTGATCTTGCCGCGGCAAAAGGTTTTCGTCCGAACAAGGCCGATTGGCTCGATGGCAAATGGTCGGGCTTTTCCCAAGCGCAAGGCGATGCGCGTCGCGGGGAAACTGCGGTTCCGCATGAGACCCTTGTTGATATTGGCACGAAGATCACAACGATCCCCGATGATTTCAACGCGCATAAGACCCTGCAGAGGTTGCTGAAAAATCGCCGGAAGATGATCGAGACCGAAGCCGGTATTGATTGGGGGATGGCCGAGCATCTGGCCTATGGTTCCCTGTTGAATGAAGGCACGGGCGTTCGTTTGGTGGGGCAGGATTCTGAGCGCGGGACTTTTGTTCAGCGACACTCTGTTTTGAATGACCAGGTGAACGAAGATCGCTTCATTCCGCTCAACTCCGTTGCTACGGGGGACGCGGAGTTTGAAGTGATCAACTCCATGCTGTCGGAAAATGCGGTGCTTGGCTTTGAGTATGGCTACAGTCTGGCTGAACCTAATTCGCTCGTCCTTTGGGAAGCCCAGTTTGGCGACTTCGCTAATGGTGCGCAGGTCGTGATTGACCAGTTTATTTCCAGTGGCGAGCGCAAGTGGCTGCGTATGTGTGGCCTCGTAATGCTGTTGCCTCATGGATATGAGGGTCAGGGCCCAGAGCACTCATCGGCACGGTTGGAGCGCTACCTGCAGCTTTGCGCAGAAGACAATATGCAAGTGGTGAATTGCTCAACGCCTGCGAACTACTTTCATGTGCTGCGTCGCCAGATGCACCGGAACTTCCGCAAGCCGCTGATTATTATGACGCCGAAGTCGCTTTTGCGGCATAAGCGGGCCGTTTCAACATTGAAAGAGCTTGGACCCGATAGTTCGTTCCACCGCTTGCTGTGGGACGACGCAGAGCTTTTGCCTGATCAGAAGATCAAGCTCGTGGATGACAAAAAAATCCGCCGTGTCGTGATGTGTACCGGCAAGGTCTATTACGATCTTTACGAGAAACGCGAAGAGCACGGCATTGACGATGTGTACATCTTGCGTGTCGAACAGCTTTATCCGTTCCCGGCCCGCGCACTGATCAAGGAACTCGGCCGGTTTGAGAATGCAGAATTTGTGTGGTGCCAGGAAGAGCCGAAAAATATGGGTGCCTGGTTCTTTGTGGAGCCAAATATTGAGTGGGTCTTGTCGCACGTTGGTGCACGCAAGCGCCGGGCAACCTATGCGGGCCGCCCTGCGGCCGCGTCGCCTGCAACAGGCCTCATGAGTAAACATCTTCAAGAACTGAACCAGCTTCTTTCTGAAGCATTGATCGTCGACTGACTGATAGAAAACGGCAGGAAATTATGAGCACTGAAATTCGCGTCCCTACGCTCGGTGAATCCGTCACAGAGGCAGAGGTGATCCAATGGTTCAAACAGGCTGGCGATGCTGTCGCTGTCGATGAGCCGCTGGTGGAGCTTGAGACCGATAAGGTCACGATCGAGCTCCCCTCTCCTGCTGCAGGTGTTCTGGCAGAAATCACCGTTGAAACTGGTGAGACTGTGGAAGTGGACGCGTTGCTCGGCATGATTGGTGATGGCGATGGTGCTGTTGTCAAAGCAAAGCCCGCTGCTGCGAAAGAAGAAGTTAAAGCTGAGCCAGCTCCAAAGGCTGAGCCAGAACCGGCGCCAGCACCTGCGCCTGCTGCGGCGTCAGATGGCGGTAGTGAGGCCTTGTCTCCAGCGGTGAAAAAGCTGATTGATGAAAACGGCCTTGATCCATCCATGATTTCCGGCAGCGGCAAAGACGGTCGCATCGTCAAGGGCGATGTGCTGGCGGTGCTTGAGGCAAAAGGTGCCGCGGCTCCGGCAGCCGCACCAGCTGCCCCGATTGCGGTCCCCGCTGCAGCGAAACCTGCCAGCGCTCCGTCTGTTGATCAGGGTGCCCGGGAAGAACGCGTGCGCATGACCCGTCTTCGTAAGACGATTGCGACGCGCCTCAAAGAGGCGCAGAACACTGCAGCCATGCTCACCACGTTCAACGAAGTTGACCTTGGCGCAGTGATGGCGGCGCGGTCGCAGTACAAAGAACTGTTTGAGAAGAAGCACGGCGTACGCTTGGGCTTCATGAGCTTTTTCGTCAAAGCCTGTATTACAGCGCTCAAAGACATCCCGGCAGTGAATGCTGAAATTGATGGCGACGAGCTGGTCTACAAGAATTTCTACAATATTGGTGTCGCAGTCGGGACGGACAAAGGTCTTGTCGTGCCAGTGCTGAAAGACGCCCAGGACCTGTCGCTTGCCGGCATCGAGAAAGCAATCAATGCTTATGGTCAGGCAGCCCGTGACGGGAACCTCAAGATTGATGATTTGCAAGGCGGTACTTTCACCATCTCCAATGGAGGTGTCTACGGTTCGCTCATGTCGACCCCGATCCTGAACGCACCTCAGTCCGGTATTCTGGGCATGCACAAAATTCAGGAACGTCCGATGGTTGTGAATGGTGAGATCCAGGTGCGTCCGATGATGTATCTGGCGCTTTCCTATGATCATCGGATTGTTGACGGCAAAGAAGCTGTGACCTTTCTGGTGCGGGTCAAAGAATGCCTGGAAGACCCACAGCGTTTGCTTCTTGATCTTTAAAAATCTGGCGGCAGGTCTTTCCTGGACGGGATGCCTGCCCGGTGCTGCTCAATGCGAAGGTAGGGTTCTCCCATGTCCGACACGTTCGATCTTATTGTTATCGGTGCAGGCCCTGGCGGCTATGAATGTGCAATCCGCGCGTCTCAATTGGGGATGAGCGTTGCGTGCGTTGAAAAACGTGATGCACTTGGTGGAACCTGCCTCAATGTTGGGTGCATCCCCTCAAAGGCGCTGCTTCATGCGTCAGAGCTTTTTGCTGAGACCGACCATTTTGAAAAAATGGGCATCAATGTTGGTAAGCCCAAGCTCGACCTCAAAGTCATGCAGAGTTTTAAGCAGCAGGCGATTGATGGGAATACGCAAGGCATCGAATTCCTGTTCAAGAAAAACAAGATTGAATGGGTAAAGGGCACAGGAACACTCAAAGGCGCTGGCGAAGTTGAGGTCGCGCTCACAGAAGGTGGTTTGCGAACGCTAAAAGCCTCTGACATTGTGCTGGCGACAGGGTCCGATGTCGCGCAGCTGCCTGGTATTGACGTTGATGAAAAACAGATTGTCTCCTCAACTGGTGCACTGGAGCTTGAGAAAGTTCCGGGCAAGTTGGTTGTCGTCGGCGGCGGTGTGATTGGTCTGGAGCTTGGGTCTGTTTGGAATCGCCTCGGGTCCGACGTCACAGTTGTTGAATTCCTGCCTGCAATTCTGCCGGGTATGGATGGAGAAGTGGCGAAGACCTTCCAGCGAATTCTGAAGAAGCAGAAATTTTCTCTAAAGCTTGGCTCCAAAGTGACTGGCGTTGAGAAGAGTGGAAAAGGTCTCAAGGTATCTATTGAGCCTGCCAAGGGTGGCGACACGGAAGTTTTAGATGCTGACGTGGTTTTGGTTTGCATCGGCCGGGTCGCTTACACCGAAGGTCTCGGGCTCGACAAGGCCGGTGTTGAGGTTGATGAGCGCGGTCGCATCAAAGTGGACGCGCATCTCAAAACCAATGTGGATGGTGTGCACGCAATTGGCGATGCGATCACGGGGCCTATGCTCGCTCACAAGGCGATGGAAGAAGGTGTGGTCCTGGCTGAGCGACTGGCGGGCCAAATGCCTCATATGAATTACGACGTTATTCCAGGCGTTGTGTACACGCAGCCGGAAGTGGCAAGTGTCGGCAGGACTGAAGAAGAATTGAAGGAAGCCGGTATTGAATATCGTGCCGGCAAATTCCCCTTCACCGCAAACGGCCGTGCGAAAGCCAACCAGCAGACAGATGGCTTTGTGAAAATCCTGGCGGACAAAAAGACCGACAAGGTTTTGGGTGTTCACATTATCGGCACGCAGGCCGGTGAGATGATCCACGAGGCTGTGACAGTGATGGAATTTGGCGGCGCTGCGGAAGATATTGCGCGCACCTGCCACGCTCACCCGACATTGTCAGAAGCTGTCAAAGAGGCAGCGCTAGCTGTGGATGGTCGCCCTCTCCACATGTAGTCGGACGTATCAGGTCGCTTTTGACCCTTTTTGTGCCGGGTGGGCTTTGTCGTAGATCTCTCGCAGACGGTTAGCATCGACTTCTGTATAGACTTGTGTTGACGACAGGCTCGCATGGCCGAGCAGTTCCTGAATAGATCTCAGATCACCACCAGCACTTAACAGATGCGTCGCAAAAGAATGGCGGAGTGCATGTGGTGTTGCCGTGTCAGGAAGTCCCAAGCGCACGCGCAGGGTTGCCATCAGTTTTTGTACTTCTCGTGGGTTGAGCCTTTTGCCCCGGACCCCTACAAAAAGTGGGTCGTCGCCGTCTAGCGGATGAGGACAGAGAGTCTGGTACTGATCAACGGCGTCTCTGGCTGCGGGCAGAACTGGAACGATGCGTTCTTTGTTGCCCTTGCCGATGATGCGTAATGTCTCGCCTAAGGGAGCATCGTCTTGGTTGAGTGACAGGGCCTCGGCTATCCGCAGCCCGCAGGCATAAAGCAGCGTCACGATGCTCGTATCACGGGCGGCGACCCAGGGCTCTGCCGAGATTGTTTTCGCGTCTTCCAACAGATTGAGTGCCCCTGCCTCCGATACCGGCTTCGGGATGCTGTGAGGGATTTTGGGTGTCTTCAAGCGTTTAAGGGCATGGTTTGTCGCCAGGCCCTCGCGTTCCAGATGTCCAAAAAAACCACGCAGCGAGGAGAGTGTTCGGGCAATGCTCTTGGCACTTAAGCCCTCTCGGCGACGATGGGCCAGGAAGGCACGAAAGTCGCTGACAGAGAGGGCCGCTAAATCCTCAAGGCTGGCATCACCTTCCAGGTGATCGAGCAGGAACTCGAAGAAGCGCATGAGATCACGCGCATAGTTCTCTATCGTTTTGGGGCTTGCTCGTTTCTCACTGGTGAGGAAGGTCAGGTAGCTGGAAACAGCTTTGCCTGCGGAAGCTGCGCCTGCGATGGTTGCGGCAACTTCTTCCGGCGGGCCGTTCAGGCGGCCGGTTATTGGTCTCTCTAAACGTTTTGGGGCAGATCCAGCCATAAGCGTACCGCGCGTTCAACGACGCGGCCCATAAACTCAAGCAGATCGGCTGCCTGGGTTGGGTGAAATTGTTCTGGATGGGCGGAGCCCAATGCCAGAATTCCAGGTGGTGTGGATTTTGAGAAGGTGAGGCGCACCAACGCTTCTGATCTGACATGGGGAGCAGAGCCGCCATAGAGCCCCGGGTTTGAATTGATCTCCGCGCTCAAGCGGTAAGGTTCGCCTGATCCAATCAGTGCATCAACACCGTTTGCTTCGAGAATGCGCAAGCCTCTGACGCCAAGTCCCGGCACGTCTGCTTTGCTTTCTACAGCAAGAGCGACTGTGTCGAGGTCAAGCGCTGCGGCAAGACCAGAAGGCTCCGTGATGAAGGCAATGAGTTCCTCAAAGCTTTTGGAATCCATGAGTTTCAGGACTGCAACCAACACGCGGTCGCGGGTGAGCGCGTTGATGGAGGCTGCGTCGATGAGTTCTGCCTGGATGTCGCGGAGTTGCCCTACCTTGTGTTGAAGGCGCCCAATCATCACTGATTGGAGGTCGAGCACATTATTGCCCGAAGCGTTTTTGGGCGCGCTCATTGATGAAATCAGGTCATCATCGTCCAAAATGAAATCTGGATTTGCCAGCAGATATTCTTTCACCGCCTCGGCGGTGAGTGATCCATCGACAGGTTGCGATGCATCATGTTGTTGGCTTGGATCTATTGGACGCGACATACTTTGAAAGTTCCTGATTACCGTTGGCCTTAAATCTTCTGGCCGGTTTTTTCCCAGTCTGCGAGGAATGCCGCGAGACCTTTGTCTGTTAGAGGGTGCGCCACGAGTGTTCGCAGTACCGATGGGGGGACCGTCACGACATCTGCACCAATTAGAGCTGCGTCTTTTACATGGTTTGGATTGCGGATTGAAGCCACCAGGATTTCGGTATCGAGATCGTCGTAATTATCGTAGATCGCCCGAATATCCTCAATCAGTTCCATGCCATCAATGTGAATGTCGTCCAGACGCCCGACAAAGGGGGAGATATAGGTTGCCCCTGCTTTGGCGGCGAGCAAGGCTTGGGTTGCTGAGAAGCAGAGCGTGACATTTGTCTTGATGCCCTCGGCGGTCAGTGCGCGACAGGCTTTCAGTCCTTCCCAAATGAGTGGAAGCTTGACGACAACATTGTCAGCGAGTTTTGCAACTGTCTTGCCTTCCTTGATCATGCCGTCTGCATCGAGGGCAGTAACTTCCGCGCTGACCGGGCCATCGATCGTTCCGCATATCTCTTTTACAACTTCGAAAAAGTCGCGGCCTGTTTTAGCGACAAGTGATGGGTTGGTCGTAACGCCATCGAGCAAGCCTGAATCACTCAGGTCGCGAATCTCATCAATGTCTGCTGTGTCGATAAAAAACTTCATGTCTTGCTATGGCCTCTGGTCGCGCTGCCCAAGTGTCGGACTTCATTGTGTGTGGGGCGCATTGTCCATCGCCTTGACGAATTTGCCAAGGAGAGAAAGAGAGTTACTGCGCGCACCCTTGTTGAAGGGTTAAGGTTGCGCCATGCCGAGCGAATTTTCAGACAGCGATCTTTTTAAGGATGAAGCGCCCCAGAAGCAGCGGGTTGTCTCCGTTCTGTTGCCGCTCGGCATTCCGGGACCTTATGACTATTCGGTGCCTGACACTCTCAATGTTGGCACAGGTGACTATGTGACTGTGCCTTTGGGGCCACGGGAAGTGCTCGGTGTCGTTTGGGGTGAAGGCAGCGGAGAGGTCGGTCACAATCGATTGAAATCAATTATCGACAAACTTGATGCGCCCCCCATGACCCATGCGCTCCGACAGTTTGTTGATTGGATTGCGGTCTACACCTTGTCCCCGCCAGGTGCTGTGTTGCGTTTGGCGGTTCGGGTGCCGGGCGCCTTGGAGCCTGCTGGTGTGCGGACTGTGTATCGGCTTGGTGGGCCGCCGCCAGGGCGTATGACGCCTGGCAGGGAAAAAGTTCTGGAGCTGGCGAAGGATGGTTTCGCGCGGACAACGCGGGAGATTGCAGACGAAGCGGGTGTCTCTCCGGCAGTTGTTCGCGGTCTTATAGATGCAGGCACATTTGAAGCGGTGGAACTGCCGGCGGATGCTCCGTTTGATGAGCCTGATTTGGCGCGGGTGGGCGCGGACCTTTCTGATGATCAGCAATTTGCAGCCGACCAACTAAGAGCACGAATTGAGCAAGGCGGGTTTTCAGCGCAGCTCTTGGATGGCGTGACTGGGTCCGGCAAGACCGAGGTTTATTTTGAAGCGGTTGCGGCGGCTTTGGCCAAAGGGCGACAAGCTTTGATCCTGCTGCCGGAAATTGCGCTGACGGGACAGTTTTTGCAGCGGTTTGAGGCGCGGTTTGGCTGTCGCCCGGCGGAATGGCACTCAGATCTTTCCACCAAAGAGCGAAAGCGTGTCTGGCGGGCTGTCGCGGACGGCACGGCAAAAGCTGTGGTGGGCGCGCGCTCCGCCCTTTTTCTTCCCTATCCGGACTTAGGTCTCATTGTCGTGGATGAAGAGCATGAAAGTGCGTTCAAGCAGGAAGAGGGCGTTTCCTACAATGCACGGGACATGAGTGTGGTGCGGGGATCGCTCGGTGGTTTCCCCGTTGTGCTGGCGTCTGCCACGCCATCCCTTGAAACCATGGCGAATGTCTGGTCTGGCAAATATGACCATCTGGTTCTGCCTGAACGGCATGGGCCTGCGGTGATGCCCGCAGTCGGTGCGATTGATATGCGCGCCCATCCACCGGAAAAAGGCGAGTGGATTTCGCCTCCGCTTGTAAGAGAGATGGCGGAGGCACTCTCAAAGGGTGAGCAGTCCATGCTTTTCCTCAACCGGCGAGGATATGCGCCGCTCACGCTGTGCCGGACGTGCGGGCATCGGATTGGCTGCCCTGAATGCGATTCTTGGCTCGTGGAGCACCGGTTTCGCAAGGAACTGACATGCCACCATTGTGGCTACTCCGCGCCTGTGCCGCGTGCGTGTCCCTCCTGCAATGATGAGGATGCGCTTATTGCGTGCGGTCCAGGCGTTGAGAGAATCGCTGAGGAAGTGGTTCAGAAATTCCCGGAGGCACGGTTGGCTCTCCTGTCGTCTGACAGTCTTCGCGGGCCTGCAGCGCATACAGAAGCGATCCGGCAGATTACGGATCACGAAGTTGATGTGATTGTGGGGACCCAGATCGTGGCGAAAGGGCACAACTTTCCGTTGTTGACGGTTGTTGGCGTGGTGGATGCGGATCTGGGGCTTGAGAATGGCGATCTGCGCGCAGGCGAGCGCACTTTCCAGCTGCTTCATCAGGTGGCAGGGCGTGCTGGGCGCGCTGATCGGCCGGGCCGGGTTTATCTCCAGACCTATATGCCCGAGCACCCGGTCATGCAGGCCCTTATACAGGGAGAGAGGGACCGATTCCTTGAGCGGGAGGCTTCCATGCGGGAGCGTACCGGCTATCCGCCCTATGGGCGTCTCGTAGGCATTGTTGTCTCAGGCCCCAATCCTCAACAGGTGCATGGTGTTTCCCGTGAGCTCGCCCGGTCGCATGCCTCCCAAGAGGGAATCAGCGTCTTTGGCCCTGCTCCCGCGCCTCTCGCACTCCTCCGCGGCCGCCACCGGGTCCGATTCCTGGTGAAAAGCACCCGGAACGTGCCGATCCAGGACTATGTGGCGGACTGGCTGTCGCGGGTAAAGGTGCCCAATGCGGTCCGAGTCTCAGTGGATGTGGATCCCTATTCTTTCCTTTGATTGATTGGTTCTGGCGGACTCGCAGCCAATGGTCCGTCTACGGGGAAAGTGCGACAAAAATGACGCCGAATTGCCGCACCTGCGCGATTTTCTGGGCTTGGGCATTGCACCTGCTATGCCTGCGTGTTACCACACGCCCGGTTTCGGGGGCGGTCACTTTGTTGGCTGTTTTCCGTTTGCCATAACATCAATGTTTTCAGGAGGTTATCCTGTTTGCCCGGGTCACCCGGGAATCTCAGGTAACCGTCCTAGACCAAGCGTTGCGAGCACACACGTGTCAGCTGATAAACCACTCGCTTCCGGCGTTGCCGGTCGCTATGCAACAGCTCTCTTTGAGCTGGCAGACCAGGCAGGCGCCCTTGATACGGTCGCGGCAGACCTCACGGGTCTGAGCGGTCTGATCGATACGTCTGACGACCTGAAACGGCTTGTGAGAAGCCCTGTCTTCTCCACCGACGATCAGGCCGCCGCCATGTCAGCGATCCTGACGAAGGCCGGCGTTCAGACATTGACCCAGAATTTTGTCGGCGTGGTGATTGCCAACCGCCGAATTTTTGCACTTCAGGATATGATCCGTGCGTATGGCCAGCTTCTGGCTCAGTCGCGCGGTGAAATTTCTGCTGACGTCACCAGCGCTTACCCGCTGGGCGATCCTCAGGTTGCGGCGCTCAAACAAGCGCTCAATGCCGCTATGGGTCGTGACGTACAAATCGAAACACGGGTGGACAAGGAGCTGCTTGGCGGTCTCGTTGTCAAAGTGGGAAGTCGAATGATCGACTCCTCGCTCCGCACCAAACTCAATAACCTCAAATTTGCGATGAAAGAGGCTGGCTGATGGACATTCAGGCCGCGGAAATTTCTGCAATCCTTAAGGAACAGATCAAAGGTTTCGGTGACGAAGCTGAGGTCTCGGAAATCGGACAGGTTCTGTCCGTTGGTGACGGTATCGCCCGTATTTACGGTCTCGATAACGTGCAGGCTGGTGAGATGGTCGAATTCCCAGGTGGAATTCGGGGCATGGCGCTGAACCTGGAAAGCGACAATGTCGGTGCCGTGATTTTCGGTTCTGACCGTGACATTAAGGAAGGCGACACCGTTAAGCGGACTGGCGCCATCGTGGACGTGCCGGTCGGCAAGGGTCTCTTGGGTCGTGTGGTTGATCCGCTCGGCAATCCGATTGACGGCAAGGGTCCCATTGAGGCGACAGAACGTCGTCGTGTGGACGTGAAGGCACCGGGCATCATCCCGCGTAAGTCTGTGCATGAGCCCATGCAGACAGGCCTTAAAGCTATTGATGCTTTGATCCCGATTGGTCGTGGCCAGCGTGAGCTGATCATTGGTGACCGTCAAACCGGTAAGACAGCTGTGGCGATTGACGCCATGCTCAACCAGAAGCCGCTCAACGCGGGTGATGATGAGAGCAAGAAGCTCTACTGTGTTTACATCGCTGTGGGTCAGAAGCGCTCAACGGTTGCGCAGATCGTGAAGACGCTGGAAGAAAACGGCGCTCTTGAATATTCAGTGGTTGTTGCGGCGACGGCGTCTGAGCCTGCACCGCTTCAGTTCCTGGCACCATTTGCTGGCTGTGCGATCGGCGAATATTTCCGTGACAATGGCATGCATGCTCTGGCGGTTTATGATGACCTGTCCAAGCAGGCTGTTGCTTATCGTCAGATGTCTCTTCTTCTTCGTCGTCCTCCTGGGCGTGAAGCGTATCCTGGCGACGTTTTCTACCTTCACTCACGTCTTCTCGAACGGGCTGCGAAGCTCAACGAAGACAATGGCTCTGGCTCTCTGACGGCACTGCCGATCATTGAAACCCAGGCGAACGACGTGTCTGCTTACATTCCGACTAACGTGATTTCGATCACTGACGGTCAGATCTTCCTTGAAACAGATCTCTTCTATCAGGGCATTCGTCCTGCGGTGAATGTGGGTCTGTCTGTGAGCCGTGTTGGTTCATCTGCTCAGGTAAAAGCGATGAAGCAGGTTGCCGGTAAGATTAAGGGTGAGCTTGCGCAGTACCGCGAAATGGCGGCGTTTGCGCAGTTTGGTTCTGACCTTGATGTGACAACGCAGCGTCTTCTTAATCGCGGTGAGCGCCTGACCGAGCTTCTGAAGCAGGGTCAGTTCTCTCCTCTTAAAGTCGAAGAGCAGGTTGTTGTGATCTATGCCGGCGTGAACGGCCATCTTGATGGCATTCCAACGGCAGACGTTGGACGCTACGAAGAAGAGCTTCTTCGCACCGTGCGCGACAAGAATGCTGACCTTCTTGATACCATCCGTCAGGAGCTTGCGCTTTCTGATGCGACGGAAGCGAGCCTCAAAGAGGTTGTCGAGAGTTTCACCAAGGCGTTTGCATAAGCCTTCTTCTGACCAAACAGGACTGATGGCGATATGGCCAGCCTTAAGGAACTAAGAAACCGGATCTCCAGCGTGAAAAACACGCAGAAGATCACGCGTGCCATGCAGATGGTGGCGGCAGCTAAACTGCGCCGGGCGCAGGAAGCTGCTGAAGCAGCCCGTCCTTATGCTGCTCGGATGAGCGGTGTGTTGGCGAACCTGTCTGCGGGCATGGAAGGCCGTGATGGTGCCCCTGAATTGATGGTGGGCACGGGCAAAGACGATACGCATCTGTTGATTGTTGCGACATCCGAGCGTGGTCTCTGCGGTGGTTTCAACTCATCGATCGTGCGTCTGGCGCGCGAAGAGATCATTCGCCTTCAAGGTCAGGGCAAAACCGTCAAGCTTTTGCCAGTCGGCAAAAAGGGCCGTGACCAGCTGAAGCGCCTCTATAGCGATCTGTTTATTGATTTTGTTGACCTCTCAGAGGTGAAGCAGGTTGCGTTTGCAAATGCAGACGGCATTGCTTCCCAAGTTCTCTCGCTCTTTGAAGCGGGTGAGTTTGACGTCTGTACGCTCTTCTACTCTGAGTTTGAGAGCGTTGTGACACAGATCCCAACGGCTTTGCAGCTGATCCCTGCGCGGATCGAAGCTATCGAAGGCGCTGAAGATGAGAGTGTCGATCTGGGTGGTGCGGCTTACGAGTACGAGCCAGAGGAAACAGACATTCTGAAAGAATTGCTGCCGCGAAACATTGCGGTGCAGATCTTCCGGGGTCTTCTAGAGAATTCTGCGTCTGAGCAAGGCGCGCGTATGTCTGCGATGGACAATGCGACACGGAATGCGGGTGAAATGATCGACAAGCTGACGATCACCTATAACCGCTCCCGCCAGGCTCAGATTACGAAAGAATTGATTGAGATTATTTCGGGCGCTGAAGCGCTCTAAGATATTTTGTTGGACGCTAGCCTCTTGTTGAGGCTGCAACCGATCCGAGGAAAGACATATGACCAACGCTGTCGGACGAGTTACCCAGGTTATTGGCGCCGTCGTGGACGTCGAATTCGACGAAAATCTGCCTGGCATTTTGAATGCGCTTGAAACGAAGAATGGCGACACACGCCTTGTTCTGGAAGTGGCGCAGCATCTGGGTCAGAACACTGTTCGTACCATCGCGATGGACGCGACTGAAGGTCTGGTTCGCGGTCAGGAAGTGACCGACACGGGCGCATCCATTCAGGTGCCGGTTGGCGATGAAACACTTGGCCGCATCATGAACGTGATTGGTGAGCCGGTTGACGAACAAGGCCCGGTCGTTACCGCTGCTAAGCGTGGTATTCACCAGGACGCTCCAGAGTTTGTTGAGCAGTCAACTGAAGCTGAGATGCTGGTTACCGGTATTAAGGTTGTAGACCTTCTCGCACCTTACGCGAAGGGCGGTAAGATTGGCCTCTTCGGTGGTGCGGGTGTTGGTAAGACGGTTCTTATTCAGGAGCTCATCAACAACATCGCGAAAGCGCATGGTGGTTACTCTGTATTCGCGGGCGTTGGTGAGCGGACGCGTGAAGGGAATGACCTTTACTACGAAATGATCGAATCTGGTGTGAACCAAGAGGGCGGTGGCGAAGGCTCCAAGTGCGCTCTCGTGTTCGGTCAGATGAATGAGCCTCCCGGAGCGCGTGCTCGTGTTGCTCTGACGGGTCTTACTGTTGCTGAGCATTTCCGTGATGAAGGCCAGGACGTGTTGTTCTTCGTGGATAACATTTTCCGCTTTACGCAGGCTGGTTCGGAAGTGTCCGCGCTCTTGGGTCGTATCCCATCAGCTGTGGGCTATCAGCCAACGCTTGCAACTGACATGGGTCAGCTGCAGGAGCGTATTACGACAACCACCAAGGGTTCTGTTACATCCGTTCAGGCTATTTACGTTCCTGCCGATGACTTGACTGACCCAGCACCTGCTGCTTCGTTTGCTCACTTGGATGCGACGACCGTGTTGAACCGTGCGATTTCGGAAAAGGGTATCTACCCTGCTGTGGATCCGCTTGACTCAACCAGCCGTATCCTTGAGCCACGGGTTGTTGGTGATGAGCATTACCAGACGGCTCGTCAGGTTCAGGAAATCCTGCAGAAGTACAAGTCGCTTCAGGACATCATCGCCATTCTCGGCATGGATGAGCTGTCGGAAGAAGATAAGCTTGTCGTGTCTCGTGCGCGTAAGATTGAGCGTTTCCTCAGCCAGCCGTTCTTCGTGGCTGAAGCCTTTACCGGTACATCCGGTGTGCTTGTTGACGTGAAAGACACGATCAAAGGCTTTAAGGGTCTCTGCGATGGTGACTATGATCATCTTCCGGAAGCAGCCTTCTACATGGTCGGCACAATCGAAGATGCAATGAAGAAAGCGGAAACGCTTGCTGCGGAAGCCGCATAACTTCAGAGCTTGAACAGAGGTTTGCCTCATGGCTGAAAAGCTGAAATTTGATCTCGTAGCTCCAGAGCGTCTTTTGATGTCGACGGACGCTGAGATGGTCATCGTGCCAGGTGCCGAAGGCGACTTTGGCGTGCTGGCGGGCCATGCACCTGTCATGTCGACACTCCGTGTTGGTGTGCTTGATGTCAGCGGCACAGATGGCAATGACATGCGCATTTTCGTGCGTGGCGGTTTTGCGGAAGTGACACCTGCGGGCCTCACCGTACTGGCTGAAGAGGCTGTGCCTCTGTCAGAACTGGACGCGGCTGCCCTTGATCAGCGGATCAAAGACGCTGGTGAAGATGTACAGGATGCGTCGAGCGATGAAGCGAAGGCGAAGGCTCAAGCTCATCTGGATCAGCTTCAGGAGCTTCGCGCTGCGGTTTGACCCAAGCGAAACCTACAGAATTTGAGGCGGTACTCTCGGGTGCCGCCTTTTTTGTGGGCCGGTTCGTCGCATTCGCGCTTTTGACAGATCGGTCTATAATGACCGTTCGGGCCTGCGAGAGCTTTTGAGCGATTGGATTGAATATGGACGAGCATTGGACCTTGGACGACATTGCGTGGGATCAATTTGATGCCACGAAGGTCGATCCCGACTTATTGGCTGCCGTGAAGGCAGCCGCCATGGTTGAGTATAATGCGGGCGACTATGTCACCTATCTCGTCAATGTTTTCTCTGACCTGCCAGCGGTGCAGGAAACCATTCATCAATGGGGACGTGAAGAAGAGCAGCACGGGGCGGCGCTAGCCAAGTGGGCAGAGCTAGCAGATCCGGGCTTCTCCTTTGAGATTGCTTTCAAGCGCTTCCAGGAAATCTATCAGATCCCGACAGATGCAACGGAAAGTGTACGCGGATCTCGCGCGGGCGAGATGGTTGCGCGCTGTGTTGTGGAGAGTGGGACGTCTTCCTTCTATACGGCGATCAAGGAAGCGACCGACGAACCAGTTCTACGCCAGGTTGCGCAGCGGATTGCGGCCGATGAGTTTCGCCACTACAAGCTCTTCTACGACACGCTCAATGAAATTGACGAACAACCTTCTTTGTTCGAGAAGGCAAAGGTGGCGCTGTTGCGGGTTAATGAGGCGGATGATGATGAGCTGGCGTCTGCCTATTTCGCTGCAAATACAAAACCTGGTGATGGCGCAGCGTACAGCCGGGAAAAATATGCTGCGGCCTACGAGGCCCGCGCTCTTGTGCTGTACAAGCGGACGCATACCAACCGGCTGCTTTCAATGATCGCAAAAGCCGTCGGCATCGCGCCGCATGGCCATTTTATGCGGATGCTAGAGCCGATTGTGTGGAAGGTCTGGCAGCGCCGCACCCGCAAGGCACAGGCGCTCGCGGCCTAAGAAAATTGGCTTGGCCCGGCGAGTTGAATGGTTCCTTAGGAAGCTTCTGTATCAGGGTAGCCTAAACCTTCCGATGGGAGGTTCACATGGACGAAATCGTCTGGTTCCAATACTCGCTTGAGGAGATGCAATCGCACTCAGCTGCGTTTCCGCCTTACCTTCAAGCATGGCTGAACTGGATGACCGGGCTGCAATTTGCCTCATTTGTCATTCTGATTTTCAATCGTCACAACCGGATGTTGCAAGTTGTCGCTGCCGCTGCTTTTGCCAACTATGTGGTGGGCTATCCAATTGCTGCAACATTTGGCCCGGTTCGCCTCTTGGCGTTGGGACATGTTCTCTTTTGGGCGCCAGCACTGATATATGTTCTGAGCCGGTGGCGTGAAATTTCATGGAAAACTGTGGCCGGTGTCTACCTTGCGTTGTGGCTGGTAACGACAGCGATTTCAGTCCCGATTGATGTTGTGGAGCTTGTTCGCTACTTCGTGCTCGGTGAGACGGAGTTTATTTACCCGCGAGTGCCTTGACCATGTCTTGAAACTCGTTGACCACCTGAGTGTAGACGTCTCTTTTGAAAGGGACGATCAGATCGGCAAGCTCATCCATGTCTGCCCATCTCCAGGCTGAGAATTCCTGGTGGTCATCTGCTGTGATGTCTATATCGCCATCCGTGCCCGTGAAGCGCAGCAGAAACCAGCGTTGTGTTTGCCCGCGATACTTTCCCTTGAGCGCCTTGCCCACAATCTCTTTGGGCAGATCGTAATTGTACCAATGCTCAGATTCCTGAACGATCTCTGCCTTGTCGGTTCCGGCCTCTTCCGCGAGTTCGCGCAGTGCCGCTGTCGCTGGCTCCTCACCCTTGTCAATGCCGCCCTGAGGCATCTGCCAGGCCGTGTCATGGCTGTCGTCGGAATATCCGATCCGGTCACCGATCCAGACCTTTCCCTCCGAATTGATGAGCATGATGCCAACACAGCGGCGATAGGGCAGTTCGGTTGATTTATCGGACATGGACTTCTCAGAAACGTAGATGTGCTGGACTTTTTCTATCGCATTTCCGGACGCTGAAGTGCTTCAACTTCAGCTGGAAATGCTTCAGCCGTCTATGGCTGTTGCGCTCACGGGTATCAGAACAATGTCGTCTTGCCCAAGGTTTTCTGTCCATTTCTGGATGCGTTCAATGGTCACTGGGAAAGCAGTGCCGAGACCCACGACAACACCGTTCTGACTTGCCTGCTGTTGAAGAGCAACGAGCGCTTCGTCAATCGCGCGTGGCGTGCGGGTGGGATCCACAGAGCGGTTGCCTTTGGTCCAGGGCAGGCCCAGCTCTTGCGCAAGTTCTGGCGCTGTGCTTCTGCGGCTGGTGCCCGGATCGACATACATGACGCCCCGGCTTTCGAGCGCTTCGAGAATGGGTTCCATGGCGGCTTTGTCTGAGGTGAATTTTGCACCCTGATAGGATGTCACCCCGACATAGCCGGTAAAGCGGCTCATCAGCCAGGATAGGCGGTCCAGATTGTCCCCGGCGCTGAGCGAGGTCAGCAAGGTATAAGGTCCTGGATCGTTGGCTGGATAGTCGTAAGGCTCCATCGGCAATTCCAGAAGGACTTCATGGCCTGCGGCGCGTGCCTGATCGATCCAGCTCTGGAGATTGCGCCCATAGGGGGCAAAGGAGAGGGTGATCTCGGGCGGTAGTTTTTCGATGGCGTTTCGCGTTGCTGTCTCGGAGATGCCCAATCCCCCAACAACCAGCGCAACACGGGGCAGGCGCACATTTGCTGCTGTGAGGCCCGAGGGGCGTGCGTAGGCTGTGGATGCCCGCTGTCCGGCAGACCCAATCACAGGCAAGGGCCCATGTGGTCCATTGGCGATCAGGCCGGGTAGGGGCGCTGCCGGCAGTGCTGTGACAGCAGCGACCGGCTGATTTGTCGGACGCGGTGTTTCTTCAGGCTGCGAAGGTGTAGATGCTGGATCTGCGGGCTCTAAGGATAGGGGGGGCGGCAGTGAGACGCTGGTGTCTTCCAGAGGCTCCGGGGCGATTGGGTCATCAGCTGTCCCGGATCTCAGGAGATCGGGTGCTGGGATGGCTGGTTCAGCGCTCAGCTCTAAGATTTGCTGTGGGCCAATGTAGCTTGGATTGCCCGTTGCCCAGAGCCAAAGGATGACGGCACCGTAGGACAGAGCGACTACGAACGCGCCGACAGCCAGCGGGCTGATACGGCTCGCATGCATGCTGGGCAATAGTCGCCGTTTTTCAGTGCTTGCAGTCGAACTGCTTGCCATTATTCAGCCCCTCGCACTGCCCATGTCTTTCCATCAAACCTTTTGCCAAAAACAGTGGTATCTTCTGCCAAGTATCCTGATGTTTGGTAGAATCCACTTGCTTGAGTGTTGTCCGTTCGGACCATCAGCTGGAGTTTTGCAGCGCCTTGAGCCTGGACGAATTTCTCCGCCGCAGACAGCATTTTATGGCCCAGGCCCTTGCCTTGCTGATTGGGGTCAACTGCCATGTAGTAAAGCCATCCGCGGTGCCCGTCGCACCCGACAAGTGCTGTCGCTACAATCCGGTCCTCATCAATGCCGATCATGAGCCTAGATGTTGGCGTTTGTCGCGCCAAAGCAATGTCGGATTGAGGATCATTCCAAGGTCGTGTCAGTCCGCACTGTTCCCAAAGCGAAATCACGTCCTTGATGTCATTATCTTCAGCGTCGCGTATCTGCACCTTGCGTTATCCGCTTTTTGAAACCAGAGACATGGCCTCATGTCCCGGGCTTCTCCAATTTACCAGTCGACGGGTTGGTTGAGAGCTTGCCGCTCCCATCCTACTGCTGCCTGGTATCTGTTTAGTTAGCGACCGTCGCGCTCTGTTCGTCCGTGTTTGCTTTCACTTCATATGTCCGAACGCCATTCAGAAGGTCCAAGGCATATTGCAGCTGAAGGTCGTCGGCGCGATCTGCTGGGACGTAGGAAGGTGAGCCAGAAGCTTCTTCCTTGCCGTTCTCTGCTTCCAGGTGTCCTGGGAGAGCCGCTTCGCCTGTAATTCTGCGTTGACGCTCATCATCGACTTCCTGGTGGACCTCAATGTCTGGTTCAATGCCTGTGGCCTGAATGGAGGTGCCACTTGGCGTGAAATACCGCGCTGTGGTCAGGCGGATGGCGCCATCAGATCCCAGTGGAATAATCGTCTGGACGGAGCCTTTGCCGAATGAACGCGTGCCGAGAACCGTTGCACGCTCATGGTCCTGCAGGGCACCGGCGACAATCTCGGATGCGCTGGCTGATCCGCCATTGATCAGAATGATAACCGGTTTGCCCTCGACTTTATCCCCGCCACGGGCATTGTAGCGCTGTGTTTCTTCGGTGCGACGCCCGCGGGTTGAAACGATCTCGCCTTTGTCGAGGAACGCATCGGAGACCGCAATGGCCTGATCAAGGAGGCCACCAGGATTATTCCGCAGATCAAGGACATAGCCCTTCAAGCGGTCTTCGCCGATGAGCTCGGACAATTCTTCAATCGCATCATCCAACCCGGTTGAGGTTTGCTCGTTAAAGCTCGTAATGCGGATATAGCCGATGTCTTCTTCCCGTTCGAAGCGGACGGAACGAATGGTGATGATGTCGCGGGTGACTTTCACATCAAACGGTTCGTCGACGCCTTCGCGCAGAACAGTGAGTGAAATTGTTGTGTCGACAGGCCCCCGCATTTTTTCGACCGACTCGCCAAGGGTCAGACCCAAGATCGGCGTGTCATCCAAATGGGTGATGAGGTCGTTAGGCAGCAGGCCGGCTTTCTGTGCCGGCGTGTCGTCAATCGGGGTGACGACCTTGATCAGGCCGTTCTCCATGGTGACTTCAATGCCCAGCCCGCCAAATTCGCCGCGAGTCTGCACCTGCATGTCGCGGAAACTCTTTGGATTTAGGTAACTTGAATGCGGGTCGAGCGAATGGAGCATGCCGTTGATGGCATTGTCGATCAGCTCTGAGTCTTCTGTTGGTTCAACATAGTCAGCACGTACACGTTCAAAGACATCGCCAAACAGATTGAGCTGGCGATAGGTCTCTGAGTTGGCTGCATTGGCCGCTGAATCATTGGTCAGTGGCTGGAGCGCAAAGACTGTGACGCCAGCTACCAGCGTACCAATAGCAAAACTTGCAATTATGGACCTATTCATCAGCCTCGGGCCTTCCTATCACTTGCGACAAACCAGGGTCTTGGGTCGACGGGTGTTCCGTTTCGCCTTAACTCAATATAGAGCGCCGGCTTGTCGCTGCCAGCGTTCGAAGACTCCTCAGAGCGGGTCAGCCCCATCGCGCCGACGGGTTCTCCTGCCAGCACATTCTGGCCAACAATTCCGTCGATTCGGGTCATGCCCGCAAGGAGCAGATGGTACCCCTCGCCGACCTCTAGGATCAAGAGTTGCCCGTAGCGCCTAAAGGGTCCGGCAAAAGCTATTCTGCCGTCAAATGGGGCCGTAACTGGCGCTTCAGGCCGGGTCTCAAGCGTTAACCCTTGTACCGTTCCGCCAACGCCATCATCGGTTCCATAGCGTCCGAGCGCAATTCCCTCGACAGGTGGCCTGATAAGCCCTTTGGACGCCGAAAAGAGGTGGCTTGGGGCGAGATTGGGGGCAAGTGCTGCCACCTGGCGTTCGGCCGGTATGGGGTCTGTGGCGGAGGGCACTGCCGGTTCGGTGAAGGTGGGGCGAGGGACAGGCGTTCTGCTTGCTGCCCGCGCTTCCAGGCGCGCGATCAGGTCTTTAAGACTTTCTGCCTCACGAGAAAGTGTGGCAAGAGCTGCCGCTTCTTCCTCAGCCAGGGCCCGCGCGGCGGCTTGTGCCGTGACTTTGGCTTTCAGTAGTTGGTTCAGTTTTTCTCGCTCTCCGGACAGATCAAGAGAGGCTGTATCAAATGTCTCTTGTTCGGCGACCAGATCTGCTTTGACCGTTTCCAATTCTTCCAGGCGTTCGCGTATCTCTCGAGCGTCTTTCTCGAGCTTGGGCACAATGGTTGACAGCAACAGGGCACTTCGCATCGCTGACACCGCATCGTCCGGGCGCACCGCGAGCGCTGGGGGCGGATTTCGGTCAAGCCGCTGCAGGGCGGCGAGTGTATCTGTCAGCTCAGCGCGCCGCGTTTCCAGCTGTGCCAGGAGCACGGCCTGAGCTGCTTCGAGGCCTGCGAGCCTGGTCTCTGAATCAGTTACGTCGCGTTCACGGGCTTGGACTCTGGCAGCGGCTTCAATGAGCTGTTGGCGGATGTCTTGCACTTCATCGGCGAGTGCATTTGCCTCTGCCTCCAACTGTTTGCGACGCTCGACCCGATCTTCGATTTCGCCTTCCAGTTCCTGAAGGCGTGTCGGGTCCGTTTCATTCGCAAATGATGGAAGGCCTATGGCAAGGCCCATGCTGACCAGTGTTGCACTGGTCAGGGTGCAGGCTGTGCTAAACGGCCTCATGGGCCTCCGCCTCATTGGACACCAGGAGTGACATGCCGGACATCTCCTGTGGCGGGGGTGCATTGAAGAGCGCCAGGAGTGTCGGTGCTACATCTTCCAGACGGCCAGGCTTCAAAGCAATGTCTACCATTGCGGCTGGTGGTCCGTCGATCACGAGCGGTACAGCGGCCCGGGTGTTTCGCGCATTGGCTTTTCCCGTATCGTCGGCGCGCATGTCTTCAGCGTTGCCATGAGAGGCCGTAATCATCAGGGTGCCGCCGCGCTTCTCCAGAATGGCTGTGATCTTCCCGAGTGCCTTGTCGACAATTTCTGCCGCCTTCTTCACCAAGGCCGGGTCACCGGTGCGGGCGGCGAGCCCAACATTCGGGAAGTGTACGATGATGGCATCGGCGCTGCCTGCTTTCACAGCGCTCACGGTTTCATTTGCCAGGTCTAAGGCTGCTAGCTCAGGTTTTTTCTCAAACTGCTGGCGTTTGGGGCTTGGCAGCGCGATGTGCGTCTCGCCTTCAAAGGCAGCGGGTCTGCCACAGAGCTGGTAGGTGCCCAATGCGAAGGGAGATGCTTCATCGGATATGTAGAGTTGTCTTTTTCCGGCTGTTGCGAGCGCTTCGCTCAAGGTTCCGTTTAAGCGGCTCTCCTCAAAAAGAGAGGGTATTTGGTCGCGCAAGGGGTAAGCGAGAGGTGTGAGACTGCAAACCGCCGAAAGCTCTACTGGTGCAATGCTGATCGCTGAAGTCTTGGGTGTAGCTGACAAGGCCGCTATTAAAGGTGCTGCGCCATCGGCGCGCAAAAGGGCGAGCAACAACGCATCATCCTGACGCAGACCTCCGTAGCCAGTAAGAATGGCCGGTGGAATGTCGGCGTCGCAAAGACCCTTTTCGTAGCACTCAGCGATATAAGGCACGGCGTAGTCGACCGACACAGCTCCGGCTTCCACGATTGCCTTCAAGGCAAGGCCGGTCTGTCCTTCGCGTTGGAGCCGATCAAAGGCGTAGCGGCGTCCCATGACTGACACGAGTTGCGCATTATCAGCTCCCTCAATGTCATGGAGAAACTCGCCGAGACAGTCAGCACCACTCTGCGCGCCTGCATCCTCGCCATCCAGAATCGCATGGATCCAGACCTGCACGCCTTCGTGGCTCATGAGTGCTGCAAGCACAGCCAAATGATATTGGTGCCCCTCAACGCCTGCAGGTGAGATCAAACCGACGAGATGGATGGCACCGCCGACGCTGCGCGCCTTCAAGATGAGATCCTGCAGCTCTCTATTGTCTGCAATGGGTTCGGGTCCATCACCTGCAAAAGCTGCATTTACGCGCACCGCAAATTGCGGTTCTGTCCGGCCAGCACCGATGGCACGATGTCCGGCTTCCAAGTTGCCCGGCTGATCAGGGCCGAGGCCCACAGCTTCTCCGCTTGCGGCCAACATTGTTCGCATTCCGCGTGCAGCCAGACGATCGAAGATGGGTGTCTTGGCATTGGCAATTGCGTTCCCATCTGTGTCCGCGCGATTTCCCCATCCGTCCAGAATGGCAAGTACGACGGGTTCTATGCTTGTCGCGCGCGCCATTTAAGTGTCTCTCCTGAAGTCTTTGGGTCTCAATGCGCTGGCGTAACTGCCAGTGCGGAAAAAAGAATCGCTCTTCACCGATGGGAAGGGAGCGACCCTACTGAGCAGGTCATATCCTGTCCAGAGTCGAGGGTCTATCTACTCATCACGGTGGTAGGGATGGCCTGCGATAATTGTTACTGCTCGGTACAATTGTTCAGACAACATAACCCGCGCCATCATATGTGGCCATGTTTGGCTCCCGAATGAGAGCTTGAAATCTGCGCGGTTCCTAACGTCATCGCTTAAACCGCCTGCGCCGCCAATCACGAATGCACAGGCGGGCGCACCCTCGTCACGCCACAGGCTGAGTTTCTGGGAAAATTCTTTGCTTTTCAAGGAGCGCCCGCGTTCGTCAAGGACGATAAGTTTTGCGCCTTTGGGCAGGGCTTGGAGAATCTTTTCACCTTCTCGGGCAGCAAGTTCTGCGCGTCCAAGGTTTTTCTTCTCTTCTACTTCGGTGAGAACCAGCGGCCCGAGGCTCAAGGACTTGCCCTGACCATCAAACCGTTTTGCGAAATTGTCGAAAAGGTCCTTCTCGGGGCCCGGCTTCATCCGGCCCACGGCAATAATCTCTACCCGCATCGCGGTCTAGCTGATGGCGATCCGCTCAGCCGTTACATCGGCCGACCACATCTTTTCCAACTTGTAGAACTCGCGAACCTCTGGCCGGAAGATGTGAATGATCACATCGCCGCCATCGATCAGTACCCAATCAGATTGCTGCAGTCCTTCTACGCGCGCGTTTCCGAGACCTTCCTCTTTCATGCGCCGTGTCAGGTGATCCGCCAATGCGCCTACATGTCGTTGAGAGCGACCACTAGCGACGACCATGTGGTCGGCGATCGCAGATTTTCCCTCAAGGTTGATCGACACAATCTCCTCGGCCTTGTCATCGTCGAGACAAGTCAGAACGAGATCGAGCATTGCGTTTGATTGGGCTTGGGTTGATTTTTCTCCAGCCGACGTGGGGGCTTTGCTGCCTGCAGGTGACTGAGATTGGACTGAAGAGTCCATGTTTTGAGCGCTCAGGGATAACTCCTTGTCCCCAAATCGGGGTCCCTATGCATGACGACAGCAGGGGCTTTTGGCCTCTGCGAGAGACGCAGCTCACGGCTCTCACGGGAAATATGACTGCTTGCCCGCGACAATTCAATGAAACCCCGCATGAATGACGGATTCAGTGAAATGTTTATTGTTTTCAATGGCTTAGATGATGGCGACGAAGGGAACTCATGTCTCGTGGCGCAGCTTCGTGGCAGAAATTGGATTCTGAGGACCTTCCAGGAAGCAAAAGGCCGGTGCTTTAAGTCTAGGAAGCCGTGCGGCATCGGACGCGTCTAACCAGCTGGATCTGTAGGTTGTGGCGGCAGGTGACAGGCGGGCCTTCAAGTTAAAACCCGGGCGGGGATAGATCGCCATGGGGATGGTTTCAACCAGCTCACGCCATTTCGCCCAGCGGGGCAGCTGGATCATATTGTCGGCACCCATGAGCCATACGAAGTGAACCTGGGCGTAACGGTGCTGAAGGGCTGCCACGGTATCGACCGTGAAGCGGGTGCCAAGATGAGCTTCAATATCGGTGGTGATGATTTTTGGATGAGCCGCACGCTTTTCTGCGCCCCTCAGTCTCTGGTCAAGCGGTGCCATATCGCTTTCCGATTTGAGGGGGTTTTGCGGTGAGACGAGCCACCAGACCTGATCAAGCTGCAATTGGCGCAACGCCATCAAAGAAACAAGTCTGTGGCCTTCATGGGCGGGGTTAAACGAGCCGCCGAGCAACCCAACTTTCAGGCCTGGACTGGTTGCGAGAGGGAGTTTCACGGTGCGGCGTTACGGACGGGCCTGGCCGCTGCCGCGCACCTGATACTTAAAGCTGGTGAGCTGCTCCAGGCCAACAGGTCCGCGCGCATGAAACTTGCCAGTGGCAATTCCGATCTCTGCGCCCATGCCAAACTCTCCGCCGTCGGCATATTGTGTGGACGCATTGTGCAGGACGATGGCGCTATCAACTTCATTGAGGAAGCGTGCTGCGGTTTCGGCGTTATCGGTCACAATGCAATCGGTGTGGTCCGAGCCGTGCTCGCTGATGTGGTGCATCGCGTCTTTCACATCGTCTACGACAGCGATGGATATGATCGCATCGAGAAATTCAGTCCCATAGTCCTGATCCGTTGCAGGCTTTACGCGGGCGTCAGCAGCCTGGCTAGCATCGTCGCCGCGGACTTCACAACCTGCGTCGATCAGACTTGCAATAACAGGTGCGAGGTTTTTGTCAGCGCCAGCCTTGTCGATAAGCACTGTTTCTGCGGCACCGCAAATGGCCGTGCGACGCATCTTGGCGTTTACAACAATTTCCTGTGCCATCTTAGTGTCGGCATCGCGGTCTACGTAGACGTGGCAAATACCATCCAAGTGCGCGAAGACAGGAACGCGGGCTTCGTTCTGTACGCGCTCGACCAGTGACCGCCCGCCGCGTGGAATGATGAGGTCGAGATTGCCGTCCAGGCCTTTGAGCATTTCGCCAACTGCCGCGCGGTCTGTTGTTGGTACGATTTGAACGGCGCCGTCAGGCAGGTTTGCGGCTGCCATGCCTTCTTCGAGGCATTCGAAAATGGCGCGGCTTGAATGAAAGCTTTCGGAGCCGCCGCGAAGGATAGCTGCATTCCCCGCTTTCAGACAAAGAACTGCGGCATCTGCAGTTACATTGGGGCGGCTTTCATAGATCACGCCAATGACACCAAGGGGCACGCGGACACGGGAAATGTTGAGCCCGCTGGGTTGCTCCCAATCTGCTATCACATCGCCAACTGGGTCTTTCAGGCCTGCGACGTCTTCAATGCCTTTGGCAATTGCCTCAATGCGTGCATCGTCCAGCATCAGGCGATCCATCATTGGTGCTGAAAGATTTTTTGCGCGGCCAACTTCCATGTCTTTGGCATTGGCTTCCAAGATGTCGCCTGCATTTGCGCGCACAAGCATGGCACTTGCCAGAAGGGCTGCATCTTTTTGCTTGGTCGGAATGGTCGCGAGCTGTTTTGCGGCAGCGCGGGCACGCGCGCCGATATCTGCCATGATGGCCTCAATATCGTCATTTGCTGCATTCAGGTCGGCGATGCTCATAGCCTTATCCCCATTTCTACTTTGGGTTGGTGTCTTCGGTTCTGAGGGTTTTCTTGAGGACAAGATCGTCCCGGTGGATCATCTCAGATCGTCCACGATAGCCTAGAAGGGCTTCAATTTCACTGCTGTTATGTCCGGCTATTTCCTTGGCGTCTGCGCTGGAATAGGCGGAGAGGCCACGGGCCAGTTCTTCGCCGCTGCCGTTTTTGACAAGAACAGCGTCGCCCCGATCAAACGTGCCTTCAATGTCGACAACACCAGCAGGAAGAAGAGACCTACCTTCGGAGAGAGCCTTGGCTGCGCCGGCGTCAACCAGCACCGCGCCTGACGCCTGAAGCGCTCCGGCAATCCAGCGTTTGCGTTCCGTGTTGGGGTCAGAATGGGCATCGAACCAAGTGCAGCGGGCCCCTTCCGACAAGGCTTTCAGTGGATGGGTGTTGCGGCCATTAGTGATGACCATATGGCAGCCGGCTTGCGTGGCAATCTGCGCTGCGGTGATTTTTGTTTTCATGCCGCCGCGCGACAGATCCGATCCGGCATCGCCTGCCATGGCTTCAATCTCTGCCGTGACGTGGGCGACTTCGGGGATGTGTTTCGCGCTCGCCTCGCCTGGAGGGGCGGTATAGAGCCCATCAATATCGGAAAGAAGCACAAGACAATCGGCACTGATCATGGAGGCAACGCGCGCGGCGAGCCGGTCATTGTCGCCATAGCGAATTTCTGCGGTGGCGACGGTGTCATTCTCATTGATTACGGGAACAGCGCCGAGCTTCAAAAGCGTCGTAACGGTCGAGCGTGCGTTCAAATAGCGGCGTCGTTCTTCGGTGTCGTCCAGAGTGACGAGCACTTGGGCCGTGGGCAGATGGCGTTCAGCCAGGGCTTCCTGAAAAGCGTGCGCCAGATGAATCTGCCCAGCTGCTGCAGCTGCCTGGCTTTCTTCAAGCTTCAAAGACCCGGCAGGGAGACCGAGAGCATGGCGGCCAAGCGCAATGGCGCCCGATGAGACAATGACAATGTCCTGTCCCTTCGCGCGCATCGCGGCGATGTCGTCCATGAGAGCGTCAAGCCAGGAACGGTTCAGCTTGCCCGTTTCGCTTTCAACGAGAAGGGCCGACCCGATTTTGACGACAATGCGGTGTGCCTGCTCTAGACGCGAATTCATGGCTGCCACCCTTGAGGGGCAGACACCTCGTCTTCTTCAGGCTGGGCTTCTTTCCCGCGGTGCAGATTGATTTCTTTGAGCAGCTTGTGGAGCACGGGACGTACGCCTTCGCCGGACACACCAGAAAGGATCATGATTTCCTGGCCGGCTGCTTCTTCCAGCGCTGCTTTGCGTTCGGCAACAACATCATCGGTCAGCGCATCGCATTTGTTAAGCGCCACGATGACGGGTTTTTCTGCAAGTCCATGCCCATAGGCTTTCAATTCGCCCTTGATGGTCTGATAGGCGCCAACGACATCTTCCTCTGTCCCATCGACAAGATGGAGAAGAATATTAGTGCGCTCTACATGGCCGAGGAACCGGTCACCGAGGCCTGCACCGTCATGTGCGCCTTCAATGAGACCGGGAATGTCAGCGAGGACGAAGCCATCATTTTCCATGTCGACGACGCCCAAGTTTGGATTGAGGGTCGTGAAGGGATAGTCGGCGATTTTGGGTTTCGCTCGTGAGACGGCTGCGAGAAAGGTGCTCTTGCCTGCATTAGGCAGGCCGACAAGGCCAGCATCAGCGATGAGCTTCAGCCGCAGCCAAATCCACATCTCCTTGCCTTCCTGACCGGGATTGGCATGACGAGGGGCTTGATTGGTTGCGGTTTTAAAGTGCGCGTTGCCAAAACCGCCATTGCCACCCTGGAGAAGGACAACGCGCTGGCCCACCTCCGTCATATCGGCAATGAGTGTCTCATTGTCTTCTTCAAACACTTGTGTGCCGACCGGGACTTGGAGGATTGAATCCTCTCCGTTGGGACCGGACCTGTCACGACCCATGCCATGCACGCCGGTCTTGCCTTTGAAGTGCTGACGATAGCGATAATCAATGAGCGTGTTGAGGCCGTCGACGCATTCCACGATCACATGGCCGCCGCGACCGCCATCGCCACCATTGGGTCCCCCGAATTGGACATACTTTTCCCGCCGGAAGCTGATCGAGCCAGCGCCGCCGTCGCCTGAGCGAATATAGATTTTTGCTTGGTCCAGGAACTTCATAGTAGCCCCTTTTGAGCCTGCCAGCGCGCTGGGGTCAAGCGATACTCACGTTTAAGACATGTTTCCTGTCGAGCTTCGCTCCATCCGGACTTTTCAAGGGAAAAAGTAAAGCCCGCCTTCTCCAGAACTCGCGCAGATGCGACATTGTCAGCGAAGAGGTCTGTGAGAAGAAGGTTAATGCCGAGCTCGCCGAACGCATAGCTGAGGATTGCAGCGACGGCTTCGCTTGCATAGCCCCTGCGCCAGTATTCTTTGCCGATCCAATAGCCGATGCCCGTGGTGTCATCGCCTCGGTTCTCTATGTTGATGGAGCCGATCAGCCTGACGCCCTGCCAGATCGCGAAGGTCAGGTCAGTGCCTTCAGTGGCGTCTTTGCGATGGCTTGCGATCCAAGTTTCAGCAAATGAAAGCGGATAGGGGTAGGGCACAGGTGCCATCATGCGCGCCACTTCCCATTCGCCAGCTAGGTGACAGACGGTGTTTGCATCTTCCAGTCTGAATGCACGGAGTATCAGCCGTTCTGTTGTCAGAACGGGTTCTCCCCCTGCAGGCAATGTGAAGACGCGTTTCATCTCCCTACCAGCTTTCTTTCAGGTCTTCCCAGACATGACGGTTTGTTGTGACGTCATAGCGCTCAACCTCTGTGTCGCGCGCCAGACAGAAAGCTCTGCTTTCGCCGGTCACTTTGAAACCAGTGCGTTCCAACACCACGCCTGACGCGGGATTGTCTTTGAAGAAGGACGCGCCGAGGTCATGCATGTGTTCTGCCTCAAAGAGATAGGAGACGAAAGCGCGGGACGCTTCGGTCATGACGCCTTTGCCCCAAAATGGTTTGCCCAGCCAATAGCCGAATTCTTGCTCCTGCGCGATACACCCAGCGAGCGCGCCGTCTACCTCGATTGCACAGATGATGTCAGGGGAGGCATCGTGACTTGCGATCCACTGATCAGCCATCTCCCGTGTATAGGGATAAGGCACGCGGGTGAGTTTAGAACAGACATCCCAGTCGCCCACATAGTCGGTTACGAGAGCTGCGTCCTCTGGCTCAAAGGTGCGCAGGCGCAAGCGGTCTGTAGTCAGAATCGTGGTCATCGCTTTGCCTTCTCATGCTCTGGGGCCGTCAGCTCCAGGGTGACACAGTCTAGCTCTTCTCCTCTGGCGAGACAGAAGCGTTTCTCCTCACCGGTTTCCTTGAAGCCCATTTTGGTCAGGATGCGCCCCGAAGCTGGATTGTCCTTAAAGTATTCAGCTTCGAGACGAGCGGTGCCCAAAATGTCGAAGGCAAACTCAACTAAGACCCGTGTAGCCTCTGAGGCGATGCCTTTGCCCCAATAGGGTTCCCCTATCCAGTAGCCGATCTCCATAGAGCCGCTCTCGGTCGTGCCGACACCGATTGTGCCCACAAGCCCGGCCTTTTTTGTCTCAATGGCAAAAGGCCAGCTGTCACCAACCGCCCGGCGTTCATTGTGACCGGCAATCCATTCTTCTGCAGCTCCGTCTGGGTAGGGATGCGGGATGCGAGCCACCATTGACGCCACATTCCAGTTGCTGACGAGTTCCTGTACGCGCGGTGCGTCGTCCAATGTGAAAGGACGCAGCGTCAGTTTTTCGCCTGCAAGACTTAGTGTTTCGGCAATCATGGTAGTCCCTCCCAAATTCTTTTTTCGCGTTTCCGGACAGAAAACCGCCAAGTCAGACCTGGCCACTTTTCTTGGAAACGCTCATTCAACTGCGTCTGGAGAGAGAACAAAAAAAGAGAGATGGCGAACCATCTCTCTCTCGAAATCTTCAGGTCTGTTCGCCACCCGCAGGTGACGATGGCCCCTGCTATTTAGTCTGCTGCTTTCGCTGCCGGTACGTCCGATGAAAGGACGGAGACATAGGTCCGGCCGCCTGAGCGGGTGCGGAAATTCACTGTGCCTTCAACGGTTGCAAAGATCGTGTGATCTTTGCCCATGCCAACATTCTCACCCGGGTGCCATTTGGTGCCGCGCTGGCGAATAATGATGTTGCCCGCGATCACTGCCTGGCCGCCAGATTTCTTGACGCCAAGACGACGTCCAGCACTGTCGCGACCGTTACGGGATGAACCGCCTGCTTTTTTATGAGCCATTTTTCTCTAACTCCTTCTTGGACCGCGCCGGCGTTAGCCTGCAGCGATGTCCGTGATTTTCAGCAGCGTCTCGTGCTGACGATGACCGGCTGTGCGGCGATAATTGTGACGGCGCTTCTTTTTGAAGACCGTGATCTTGCGCGAGCGGCCCTGTTCGACGATTTCAGCTTTCACTGAAGCGCCACTGATCAGAGGTGCGCCGACTTTTGTGTCAGTGCCTTCGCCGCCAACCATCAGAACGTCGGTCAGATCGACCTTGTCGCCGGCTTCGCCGCCGAGTTTTTCGACCTTGATCACGTCGTCTTTAGCGACCCGATATTGCTTACCGCCAGTGCGGATAACTGCGAACATCTTGAAATTCCATGCAAAACAAAATCCAGCGGCCCTGCCGACAATCCGGATGGAGGTCGGGGACCGCTGTGAGTGGCGCGCACTATAGCCGTGGCGCAGGGGCTGTCAACCGGATTCGGGCAGGTTTAGAGGCCATTTTTGCCGGTTTTTCAAGCGTTTGGCGCTTACGCCTGTTTTTCGACAGGGCCACTATTGGAGACAGCCTCCAGAAGTTCTGCAGATCCAAATGCGGAGCCTGAGCTTTTGACCCCAAGAGCGAATTCTGGGGGCACCACTTCTGGACCCGCACCGGCTGGCAGCGGCGGCGTGAAATAACCCAGGGCATAGGAGCCCATGGCATAGCCAAGCAGTGCCTGAAGCTCCGGATCGAAGTCTTTGGCGATCTCAGGTGGGCAGGACAGATACTGGTTTTCCTCCTGACGGAGCCAGCCCAGGGTGTAGGTAATGTTGACGCCGGCCCGGTCTCCATTGGACTTGTTGGCGCCGCCGCCGTGGAAGACAGATCCGGTGTAAATCAGGACAGAACCAGCCGACATTTCGGCGTAGCCGATCTCTTCGGGCTTGGCGACGCGGTCATCGGGCCAGGTGATTGAACCTGGAACCACCTGAGTTGCGCCGTTTTCCTTCGTGAAATCTGTGGCGGCCCAGATTGTGTTGAGCTGTGGCTCAATTCCCTGCAGGTATTTGCCCCAGGCCCAGCGGTCGCGGTGGATAGATTGCTCGGGTTGACCGGGTTTGATGCGGATTACCTGTGTCAGGTGAAGTTGGTAGGCCTCGCAATTTGGCAGCAGAAAGTCCGCTACTGCGCCGCGAATGTTCTCGTTCATGACCATTTCCCGACACATTGCTGAGCGGGCGACCAAAGCCCCCGTCCTGGTTGTGTGGCGACCAGTGAAATCGTCGCGGCCTTCTTCTGTGGCGTCCACATAGGGGCCGATTTCAGCGTTCAGGGTGGCGACCTGTTCAGGGCTCAGCACATCTTTCAGGATGACCGCGCCGTCGCGATTGATGACGGCCATGATCTCATCTTTGGTGGCCGTTGCCGGCAGAGTTTCTACTTTGGGTGTGGTCATAGGATTTCCTCCACTCTCATTGTGTCGCCCAGCAAGGAGCGAAGCATCAGGTTCAGGTGATCGAGTTGTTTTTGCGCAGGCCAGCCTTTTGGATCGAGGGTCGCTCGAACCAGCAGGCCGTCGACAATGGCAATAATGGCGTCTGCCAGCATGGTGAGACGTTCTTTCGGCGCGCTGCTCTCTTTTGAAAGTCGTGCAACGAGAGTTGACTGAAACTCGTCGTAATATTGCCGGTGAATGTCGGCGAGGGTGTCGCTGGTGAGCGCCTGATCAAAAAAGGCAAGCCAGACGCGGGCTGCAAGTTGTCCATCGTCATCAAGAGGCAGGAAGGCTGCTGTGGCCTCGAACAGGCTTCCTGCAGCCTCGTTGCCGCGATGGTGCGCCTGCGCAATGACTTCTTCCAGCGCTGCCGCAATCAGCTGGTCTTTATCATTGAAATAGTGGGTGAGGCTTCCGGTGGTGACACCTGCAACGCGGGCGACATCCACAAGCCGAACAGCATCCAAGCCCTGTTTCCCAATGACTTCGATGGCGGCTTCAGCGAACGCGCGGCGTCTTTCCGTATGGTCGACCTTTTTTGGCATAATGGTGATTATATAAAAAATGCGGCCAAGCGCAAGATGAATGATCTGGTGCAGGTTGATATCCGGCCTATTGTACCCAGGTTCCATTTTCGAACCTACGTGCGGAAAACAATCCAATGGCTGATCTTCGTCTCTTCTCCTACCTCCCGAACCCCCGCATCTATAAAGCGACAGTCACAGCGCGGCTCTGTGATGTTGAGGTGGAGGTGCGTGGCGCTAAGCCTCGCGAGCTTGCTGATTGGCTTTGGGATGCAGACGCCCGCCCTTTGACCAATGCCGACAAGGCACCTGGGTCGCCGACAATGCGGGAGGCCAGGACTGGCTTTGCCGGCGTGCTTCATAAGACGGATGCGTTTCTTGAAGCACATCCGTTCGGCACAGTTCCCGCAGCCTTCAGTCCGGACGGTCAGGTGGGAATTTTCGAATCCAACAGCATCGCGAGGGCGGTTGCTCGGCTAATCAAAAATGATCATCCGATTTATGGGCGCGATGCCTATGAAGCGTCGCGGATCGACAGTTTTCTGGATGTCAGTCTGGTCTTTGCCCGCGACACGCAGAAGTATCTTTTAACGTTGGCGGGCAAATCGATATCGCAGGATCTCTATGACGCGACTGAGAAAGCTGTCGATACTTACATGACCGGTATTGAAAATGCCTTGGCGGGGCGCGCCTATCTCGTTGGCGATGAGATCTCACTTGCCGATGTATGCTTTGCCGCTGAGATGGTTGAATTCGCCTTGTCTCACTACAACCGATCCGTCCTAGAAGAGACAGGACTTGTCCCTCTATTTGACGAGAGCCTCGAAGATCGCTTTCCCCGTGCCATGGCCCATCTGAGTTCCTGTCTTGGGCATGCGGCCTTTGCCCCTGATCTTGGTGCGCATTACGCAGAGATCCTGGAGCGCGCCGATGCTGGCAACCTGCGAGCGTGAACATCTGGATTATTGAGTGGAAAAAGTAGTGGGCCGGAGGTGCTTGCGACTCCTCCAGCCCAACCTAATAAAACATAGACCCAAGGGGTGAGGATGCTGACCGGCCAGAAGGAAACTGTGCCGACAGGGGCCTAGTGCTCACCAGGTGTTGCTAACACCGTCAGCAACACGATCAACATATGTGGGAAATAATCCCACGTCAACAAAAATGTGGGTAGTTTTCCCACAAAATTTCGGTTAGTCTCCAAATATGGGGGAAATCCTGGAAAAAGAAGGGCCAACAGGGCCGCTTATCGGAGCTGTGCGCACCATATTGCGGCCGCTCGTCCGCGGTTTGGTTCGCCGGGGCGTCCAACTCCCCCAGGTTGTTGAAGAACTGAAGGCACTTTATGTCGACGCAGCGCGGTTGGAGGCTGCGAAGACCGGACGCGTGACCCAAAGTGCCATCAGTGTGATGAGCGGCGTTCACCGCAAGGATGTGAAGCGTCTCTTAGAAAGCCCTAGTGATGCGCCTCGCCCGCCGAGTGCTGCGTCAATGGGGTCAAAGCTGATCGGGATCTGGATGGGACGCGCCCCCTTCGCCCAGGAAGATGGCAGCCCGCTTCCCTTGTTTGAAAAACGGTCCGACGGCTCTCCCAGCTTCGAGGAGCTTGTGGGTGAGGTGAGCCAGGATGTGCGGTCTCGAGCTGTGTTGGATGACTGGCTACGGCTCAATGTGGTCTTGCGAAGGGATGATGGTTTTGTCGAGCTCAATACCGAAGCGTTCGCAACGCCAGAAGCCGAGGTGGAAGCCCTTCACTTTTTTGGCCGGAACCTTCGCGACCATATATCAGCTGGTCTGCATAATCTCGAAGGACAGGACCCACGCTTTATTGACCGGGCGACGTTCTATTGGGGGCTTACCGATGCCTCAATCGAGAAGCTGCGCCTGCTCGCGCAGGAGCTTGGTGCTGAAGCCGTTCGTGAAGCGAACAAGCAAGCACTAGAGCTTGCCACAGAAGACCGTGCGCGTGGTGATGGCCGTCATCGGATGACGTTTGGTGTCTACTTCCACGCAGAACAAGATGAGCCTGAAAACAAGGAAGGAGAGGGCTGATGAAAATCCGTGTTCTCACTTTCCTTCTTGTTGCCAGTGTCCTCTCTGGATGCGCAGGGCTCGGGCCCGTTGCCATGGCGCCCTCCGGTACCTCAGCGCCGGACGCGGGCGTTGGTGGCACAGGTTTTACCGATGTTGATGGGCGTGACCGTGATCGTGACGAAGGTGTCGGTGGGACTGGGTTTGTCTCAGACGTTGCGCAAGCAAGCGGTGGCGACGAAGGTGTCGGTGGTACTGGTATCTTTGGCGTCATCACAGCCTTTGGCAGCATTGTCGTTAACGGCGTGCATATTGACTATGAAGATGAGACCCCGGTTGTTGTAGATGGTGTTGCTGGGACGCCAGCCGATTTTGCAATTGGCCAAGTTGTTGCCGTTGAAGCCCGCCCTATGGGAGAGCGGTATCAAGCCAAGCTGGTTGAAGTTCAACACGCTGCCATGGGGCCGGTTAGTGACGTTGACGAGACTGCTCGCACCATCACTGTGCTCGGTCAGATCATCCAGGTGGCAGAGACTGATCGTCTGCCACTCCTAGACGAATGGGTGAGGGTGAGTGGATTGAGGGGGCCGGATGAGCAGGTCGTTGCAACCCGTATTGATCCTGTACCAGCGTCGCGTGGCGCATTTGTTCGCGGTGTCGCCCTGCCAGCCGACGGGGAAGGGTTGGCGCTCGGTGGCTTGCAGTTCGACCGTCCGCTTATCAATGGGCGCACCATCAACATAGGTGATGAGATTCTGCTTCGTGGGGTTTTCCGGGCGCGCGCTTTCGAAGTCACTGATTTTGTCAAAGCGCCGAAAGATCCTTTTGGTGGGCGTATGTCAGATCTGTTGGTTCAGGGGTTCGTGGCATCGAACGCGTCCGGACTCAACTATGTTGCGGGTCATAACTGGACGCTGCCGGAAGGACTGGCTCCGCGTTTCTCTGGTGAAGGGTTGCCTGCCGCCCTCTTTAGAGGGCGCTGGCTCTCAGATGACATGTCCATCAGCCCGCAGCCACGTATTCAGATCCCGGGCCTTCTGCGCAATCTGCCTTGGGCGTTGGACGGGGAAAGTTTTCAAGCAGGTGATATCCCTGATCTGCTACGAGGTCAGATGGAAGCCAGAGGCCGTGATCCGCTAACGATTGACCCGACCACTTTGCCTAATATCGAACAGGTAAGGGCGCTTGTCGCAGCGAAGGGACTGCCCACCGGTTTCCTTAACGCTGCCCGGCCTCTTACTGCCGATCAGCTCTCTGTGCTCATGGAAATGGGTGGTGCTGATGGCACCGCCAACGGCATTCAGAGATTTGACCCGGAGCGTTTCGGCCTCTTCCTTGAGCGCCATGAGGCTATCGGAGAGTTGATCGAAGAGGGCGAGTTTGACTCCGCGCAGATGCCTCAGCTGCAGGCGATCAAAATGCGGCTGCAGGAGGCTGGTGTTGATCCTGCTCAATTTATCGGTGCTCGTCATGAGTTGGCGGCAGTTGTTGGCCTGCTGAGACTGCGGCATGCAGTCAAGCATGAAGGGTTCGATCCCAAATCTTTGCCGCTTGCAACGCGCGCACGGCTTAGAGACCTTCTTACAGACCGGGGCGTTTTGCCTGCGCAATTGCCGGCAGCAGTGCGTGTAGCGCCGGCCCCTTAGCTGCCTGCCGGAGGCTTTGCGCTTTCAATGTTCTGTTGGAACGACCGGACGATGCCAAAGCCCACAAAGTAGAGAGATGAAAAGAGCCAGGCGGCAAAGGCTGCAGGCTCGCTGTCCAAGAGTGGCGCGTCGTTCTTTGCGATCAGAAGCCAGGTGCTGCTGAGACCCCAGGTGGCAGTCATGAAAATTGTGATCAGGCGCAGTCGCACAACCCGAAAGGGATGAATGAACTTCAGGCGGGTGAATGTCAGGGCACCAAGAAAAGCGATTACGACAATATTGGTCATCTGTCCGCTATCCAAAAGGAAGAAGCAGAGCACAACCAGGTTCCAGGTCGCGGGAAAACCTTCGAAATAGTTATCGTTTGTCTTCATGTCCCGATTGCCGAAGCAATAAAGGGCCGTCAGCATCACAAAGCTGGCGGCGGCAAGGCCCCATCCGTCGGGCACCATGTCTAGCTGCCAGATCATCAGGGCCGGAATGGCTGTGTAGGTGAGGTAATCGATCACCAGGTCGAGAATGGCGCCGTCAAACCTTGGCGTGTAGCGTGTCACTTCAAAGCGCCGTGCTAGCGGGCCGTCCAGTCCGTCGATAATAAGCGCGAGGCCCAGCCAAAGGAGCGCCATGCGTCCGTCACCGGCAAAGGTTGCTTCTATTGCCAGCAGACCCGGGATGACCCCGGAAGCGGTAAAGAGGTGGATGGCCCAGGCGCGCGCGCGGCGCAGCGGCGTATGTTCTTCGCTCTGCATCCGACCAAACTAAAGAGAAAGGCGAAAAACTGCCAGCGCGGTTTTTGGGGTTAGCCTGCCGCGATCAAACGATCTGAAGGCCTCGGGCCGTTGCTTAATGCGCGGTCGATCAGAGAAATTCCTTGCGAGACTTCCGCCCAGGATTTCTCTCCGACCTTCTCGACAAATTCCGCCTGAGCACGTTCCCAATAGGGGGTTGCGGTCTTCAAGCGTTCGGCCCCATCAAGCGTGAGCGAGAGGTTGCGCACACGGGCATCTTTTTCATCTGGGACACTGGCAACGAGCCCTGCTTTGATCAGAGGCTTCAGATTGCGGGTCAGGGTTGTTCTGTCCATCACAAGTTCTTCCGCCAACACATAGACGGGCACCTGGCCAAAGCCGGAGATGGCGTTCATCAATGTGAATTGGGTGATCCGCAGACCGGCTTCCGAGAGATGGTGGTCGTAGAGCTGCGTCACCGCCCGTGTCATTTTGCGGACGGCAAAACAGGCGCAAGACGATCCAATGTGAATGGCTTGCTGTGTGGTTCTATTTTGATGTGTGGTCATGCGGGCCAACCTTAGTTGATGTCGCCATAGGTAGGGAAGCAGTCTGCGAGACGATGGAACAGATCGCGGGGTCCCTCCAGTTTTATGTCTCCGGTCTTGATCGCACTTTCCAATTCAAAACCCTGTTCGAAGGCACCCATCCAGGCCTCTGACGTTGCCTCAATGGTCAAGTCAGGGTCGCCTGTAAGGCCAAACTCAATTTCAATCCGCCGTTTGGCGATGGTGACCGTTGCTTCAAGAGGCATGTCGCCAGTGAGGCGCAGATGGTAGGTGGCGTTCAGGTCGCCTGCTTTACGGCGCTGGAATGTAAGGGTGATGTTGAACAGATAGCTGAAGATATCCTTCGCGCCAACGTTCCAGCGAACCTGTTTGACGGACTTCGCTGGGAAGCGCGAGGGCACCAGAGTCTCTGCGTCGGAGTTGGGCAGGACGTATATGGTTTCGGCGGTTTGCTGCAGGGGCTTCACATGTCGCTCAGCAAATCCGACCCTGTCTTCCAGATAGGGGCTGATAACGTCTTCGCCTGCCGGGCAGACGGAGATGCAATAGGCGGCCTTATAGCTTGGTTTGAAGGAGAGGCTCTGCCACATGGAGACGACCTCGCCTTCGCTCACCTTCTCGCGATAGTCGTGCTTGTCTTTGGCGTCGGCTACCTGCTCGGTCCAGTCGAGAAAGCCGCCGAGGAACTCCCGGTAGTTGTGGGAGTAACAGGCGGAGAAGTTAAAGCTGCCATCAGGGCCAATGGCTTCCACCGGGCAGGCTGCGACGCAGAGTTTGCATTCAACACAAGGGTTATAGTCGAGAGGTTTCGTGTCGTCGGACACCGCCGCACCGATGAGGATGGTATCGAGCAGAATGAAGTTGCCGAACTTTGGATGAATAACGTTGCGATGAAAGCCGATCTTGCCCATACCCGCGGCTTCCGCGATGGGCTTGTGGGAGACAGGCCAGCTTTTGCCGGGAAAGTCCTGCACTTCCATGGGAAAGGCAGCGACTGCATTCACCGCGGGAATGCCTCGGGCTTCGCATTCTTTCACAATGTGTCGGGCGGCCTCGTTCACCGATTGATAGGTTTCGTGAAACTCGTGATTGGCGATGGAGCGCGTTGCTGTGCGCACCGCGTCCCGGTTCATGCGCGACACAATGCTGATCAGCGTTTTGGTTTCCGGCAGGATTGAAAGGATGTCTGCTTTCTGGTCCGCAATTTCCGGGCGATCAATGGAGACGAGGCCCACATCATCTGCGCCCGCCTTCCTGCAGAGTTCCTTCAGCCAGGTGGTGTTGAGCGGCTCGTCCCGCTCCTTGGATGCGGCGGATGCCCTGACTTTCAGGACGGTGGGGTGATCGTCTAAACGCATGATCTGGAACCTTTGCCAATCTGAACGGTCTCAAATATAGATGTATATGCATTTAATTCAAGAGACCACGGCAAGAGGGGCGATGTTTGGCTGATTATGAAGGGGTGGCCGGTGGGTATGGCCTTGAATCAGGCTCGGCTTCTGATACATTCCGCCGCCAAACGACCGGTTCAAGCCTGACAAGTGTCAGGCGAACCGTTCTGTTTTTTCTGACGCGTTTCCGGACGGTGAACCGTAATCACTTCACCTGGAAACGCTTCGACCAGAGACTGATTGTTCAGTCTCATGCGGAGAGGTGCCGGAGTGGTTGAACGGGGCGGTCTCGAAAACCGTTGTGCTGGCAACAGTACCCAGAGTTCGAATCTCTGTCTCTCCGCCATTTGCTCATTGCGATGAGAAAATGGGCTTCGTGAAAAAGATTTTGGGAACTTTGTCGTGAATGAGAGACGAGTTCGCAAAAGCTGTATTTCTGCTCTTGGAACATACTCGTCAGGTGTATTGTGTCCGCGTTGACCTCACGCCGTGGGCATTTTTTCTTCTATTGTTCGAATGAAGCTGTCGAGTGGGCTGGCTAAGGGAGCGTTGATAATCTGTTCGGGATTATCTGCGGCAAATTTTGCCATCCAGTTTTTTGCATCCATCTTAATCTGATCGTTCCAGGGCTTTCCAGACTGTGTGAATAGCCGTTCAATGACATTCGACCATTTTTGCTTTTTTTTGCCCCTAAGCTTTCCTTTGGGGTCCACGCCAAAAGTATCTTTGAACGGCGTTGCGTACACATTTTTATCGTAGAGGTCTTCAAGTTCAGCCTCATCCAGATTTGGAATCTTGCAAAGATTAATGTCTCGGACTTTTAGTACTTTGTCAGCGATTGCTCGTTCTACGCCTTTGCGCCCGGACTGGTCATCATCTATGAAGCACTGAACCATGCAAGCACCGGAAGTATAGAAGGAAGCTTTCGAACGAAGAGCGCTTGCTCCGCCAAGGTGATCGATCGAGATCAGTCCATTCGCTAAGCCCCTTTTGATGGTGGCACTTCTTACACTCAAGATGGACGAAAGTGCGAGAGCATCATCTGCGCCTTCGACCAATAAGACTAGCCGTGAATTTTCAAGATTGTCAGAAAACCTAACTCCCAATGCGTCCCGGATCTGCGATACTCGGTTTGCACAAATAGCTTTGCTGCCGCTGACAATGATGGTGTTGTCCAGGTTACTGGGATCGACAAAAAGCGGTGAGTGACTTGTCAGGACTACTTGGTTCTTCTCAGCGAGTGCTTCGATAACTGACCGAAGCTCATGAACTGCACGCGGGTGTAGATGAGACTCGGGTTCCTCAATGGCCACAACTGTGGAAAGCTCCGATGTCTTTTGATCAGATGCGTGACGCATGAGTGCGAGCGCAACCAAGCTTTGCACACCATCACCTTTTCGCTCTAGGCGAGTCAGATGGCCATCGTCTACAACAATTTCTACATCTCTGCGTAGAGATCGATATCGGGCATCTTTACGAACGTGTAGCTGAACGGACTGGACGCTGGGAAGGAACGCTGACACGGTTTCTTGTATTGTGTCGGAAAGCGCGTTGAATATCGGCCTTTGAAGTTCTTCGATCTTATCCAATGCCACTGAGTATTCGTCATTGTCCTCGAGCAATGCTAGCTCTTGCGCAACTAGGTTTGATATTACCCGCTCCGCTGATTTCGCCGTTCGAATAGCAGGGATGTACTCGAACCGAATTCGTTCGGAAACGAAGTTTGCAATTCTAGTACTTTTTTTGGTCAGTGAAGCTTGACCACGGCCTGGCTTTTTTACGGTCACATCTGTGGACCTTTGTCCAAAGGATACCAAAAGCGGCAAAGTACCATTCAAGTTGCTTTTGATTTCTCCTTGGAAGTCTAAGACTTCTTGGTCTGACAATTCGAATTCGAGGATGATATTGGTTCTGCTTTTTGATGTGGCCTTTTCCTGTTTGCTAATCGGGAAATCTGTATCCCAATCGTAGCCGCCTCGTCGAGGTGATCTCCCAGATAACAGTGTAGGTGTTGCACGGACTAGGCGTCCGTCTGATGTTCTCCTGACGTGGCGATGCCAATCTACCAGTGCATTCATCGCTATAGTAAGCGCGTGCAGTATATTTGATTTTCCCTCATTGTTCGCACCGACAAGTAACGAGTAATTGGACAGCGGTATTTTTCGCGCAGTTGTAATGCTGCGGAAGTTTTCTACAGAAAAAGAAACAAGCTTCAATTCTAAGTTCCAATCGCCAATCCAGGTTTCTACTGGATGCTTTCACGAGTGAAATGACAAATCAACCATATGCTATGGGTGAGCTGATAGAAGCATGTTTAGTCACGCTTCGCTGTATTTCTACACGCCCTTTATCGTTTGCGATAATGCTGTAGGGCTTAGTTGAGTTCTGAGCCGCTCAGCTTGTTTTCGGTTTGCCACTTGTCACGAATGTCGAATATCTCCACCAAGCCACAACCGTGTTCCTCGTTCATCAGGCGCCTATCCCGCCCTCTGCCTATCCGCCTGTCCATCATAGGCCTCGCGGGCGGTGTCGATGGTGGCGAGATTTTCAAGCGCCCAATTTCCCAATTTGGCAACAGGTTCGCGAAAGGACTCGCCGAGCGGTGTCAGCGTGTATTCCACTTTAGGTGGGATGGTCGGGTATTGGGTGCGGTTGACGAGACCGTCCCGCTCTAGTTCGCGCAAGGTGCGGCTCAACATGCGCTGGGAGATACCCAGGTTCCGCTTTAGCTCGTTAAACCGAAGGGTTCCGTACTGGGCGAGTGAGATGATGACGAGCACACTCCAGCGATCTCCCACGCGGGACAGAACCTCATTGATGCGTTTGCAATCCGGGCATTGTTGGGTGTCCTGCATGCTGGTTCCCTCTGTGTAACCGAGGGTCAATCCTGTGCCCTCTTGCGGTAACTACCAGTTCCGATTATATCCTCGGTACCAAAAGTATACTGCTTTCTGTCGATGCCCACAATAGGACCTGAAGAATGACCAACAAGACACTCAAAGACCTCCTGAACTGGCGCTACGCCACGAAGAAAATGGATCCAACGAAGCCCGTGCCGCAGGACAAGGTTGATGCCATTGTTGAGGCGGTCCGCATGACGCCGACGTCGAGCGGCACTCAGCCGTTTGAGCTACTCGTGGTCACGAACCCGGATGTGCTGGGCGAAATTCGTAAAGTTGCCCACGATCAGTCGCCGATCACGGACGGCTCTCATCTTCTGGTGTTTGCTGCGTGGGACAATTACACCGAGGAGCGCATTGATGCTGTCACGCAGCACATGACGGAAGAGCGCGGTGAGATTCCAATGCTGAATGCTTATTACGACAATCTAAAAGCGATGTATGTGCCGCGGGATGCAGAGGTCAATTACGCCCACGCCGCACGCCAAGCTTACATTGCTTTGGGATTTGCACTCATTGCCGCCGCAGAGCAGGAAGTCGACAGCACGCCCATGGAAGGTTTCGACCCTGCTGAAGTTGATAAAATCCTGGGCTTAAAAGAACGCGGGCTTCGCTCGGTGGTTCTTTTGCCGCTTGGGTACCGTGACCCAACAGGTGACTGGTTGCTGCCGATGAAAAAGGTCCGCAAGTCACGGGAGACCATCGTAACGCAGGTCGCGTAGGCCGCGCGGGTCACCACTGATCTTGTGTGCCACAAAAAAGGGCGCTTCGTTGGAAGCGCCCTTGATTGTTTTGGGGGCCGTTTCAGTGCTGATGAGTTGAGCTTAGTTCAGCTCCAGCCCGCTCATCTCGCCTTCATTGCGCCACTTGTCGAGGATCTTGAAATACTCGACGGACCCGCCGCCATAGGGCGCGTTCTGCACTGTGCGTTCTGACGCCTTGCCTTCATTATTGTAGTAGCCCGGTGTGCACTCCTCCAGGAACTTGGTGCGCATGGCCGCCTTGTCGAGGATTTCTTCGACCCAGGCGGACTGACCTTCTTCCGAGGCTTCAATGATGGACGCCTGGCGTTTCTTTGCTTCATCAAGCAGCCAGGCAATGTGATTGCTCTGCTCTTCCAGAAGGTGCGGGTAGTTCGCCGTGAAGCCAGCCTGTGCCCCGCCCATAATGAAGACATTGGGGAAATTGTGTACGTGCATGCCATAGAGTGTCTGCACACCATCGGCCCAGGTGTCGGTTAGCGACTGACCGCCACGGCCATAAAGCTCAAAGCCCGAGCGGCGGGTATATTCCGTGCCGACTTCAAAGCCTGTCGCATAGATCAGGCAGTCGAGTTCAAACTCTTCGCCATTTGCGAAGACGCTTGTCTCGTTGATCCTGTCTACGCCTTTGCCGTCTGTGTCGATCAGATGGACGTTCGGCTTGTTGAAGGCAGCGAGATAGTCATCGTGGAAACAGGGGCGCTTACAGAACTGGCGATACCAGGGCTTCAGCGCTTCTGCTACGGTTGGGTCCTTGATGACTTCATCGACGCGGGCACGCACCTGCTCCATCTTTTTGAAGTCAGCGAGTTCTGCAATCTCTGCAAGTTTTTCTGGTGACAGGTTTTTATTGTCGCCCTGGCTTGCGATGAAGAGAAGGTTGCGGATGATCTCTGTCCAGCCGTCATTCACCAGGTCTTCTTCTGCGAAGCCGCCGGAGACGAGAATGTTGAAATTCTCCATGCGGTGCTTGTGCCAGCCAGGCTCCAGGGTCTTTGCCCAGTCCCAATCTGTTTCGCGGTCGCCTCGAACGTCAATTGAAGATGGCGTGCGCTGGAAGACATAGAGTTCGTCTGCACCTTCCGCCAGATGCGGCACGCACTGAACAGCGGTTGCGCCAGTGCCGATGATGCCGACCTTTTTGCCTTTGAGTTTTGTGAGGCCGCCAGTTGGACTGCCGCCTGTGTAATTATAGTCCCAGCGGCTGGTGTGGAACGTGTGACCTTTGAAAGTTTCAACGCCCTTGATGCCCGGTAGCTTCGGACGGTTCAGCGGGCCGTTCGACATGATGACGAACTTCGCCTTCATGGCATCGCCACGATTGGTTTTGATGATCCAGCGCGCCAGGCTTTCGTCCCAACGGACTTCTTCGACTTCTGTCTGCAGGGCTGCATTGTTGTAGAGGTCGTATTTCTTCGCGATGCGTTTGGAGTGCTCCAGGATTTCCGGTGCGCGGGTATATTTCTCCACAGGCATGAAGCCGGTCTCTTCCAGAAGCGGAAGGTAGACATAGGATTCAATATCGCAGGCGGCGCCGGGGTAGCGGTTCCAATACCAGGTGCCACCAAACTCGCTGCCTTTTTCGATCATGCGCAGGTCTTTGACACCTGCTTCGCGCAGACGCGCGCCAGCAAGCAGGCCGCCAAAGCCGCCCCCAATCACGACAACATCGACTTCGTCGGTCAGCGGGTCGCGCTCGATGCGTTCTTCCACATAGGGGTCTTCGAGGTAGTGGGCGTATTGGCCTTTGATCTCGACATATTGCTCATTGCCGTCAGTGCGCAGGCGCTTGTCCCGCTCTTCGCGGTATTTGTCGCGCAGGGCATTGGGATCGAAATCAATCGCTGCGTTCGTTGCTTGCTCGCTCATGGAGCACCTCCCGGGGTCATTTCAATGTTGGTGCGGCTCACTGCCGCCATTCATGAATGTCGATGGGGAAATGTTAGAGCCTCGCCCGACGTCTGTGAACAAAAAACTGACAAAAAGTCATATTGAAAGCGTGAGCAGGGATTTGACGTAGCGTAAAGGACAGATTGCCAGATGCGATTATTCTGGTTGTTCGAGTGCTGATTGAATGGCGACGATGCGGAGCAGGTCTTTTGTCGCGATGACGCCCACCAAATCGTCCCGATCCATCACCATGAGCAGGCTGGCCCCGGTCTCCTGCATTCTGGTCATCATGTTTGCTGCAAGGTCGCCGGGGCTCGCAATAGCATCGGCAGTGATCGGTTTCATGATCTCGCGCACCAGGGTTTGCTCGTGTCGGTCCAAGGGGATCGTCCGAGCCTCGTGAAGGCTGACGCTCCCGACGACGCGCCCGCCATCCGTGACGGGAAAAAACTCAAAGTCGTAGTGGTAGATATAGTTTGCGATCAGATCGGCGACGGAGGTTTCAGCGGAAACGGTAATGGGGTTGGGTGTCATGAATTCCCGCACCGCTTTCTGCGCGAGCACATTCTTGGTCTGTGCCTGGAAGTTTGAAGAGTCGGCTGCAAAGCGCACGAACATGCCAAGCACGACCCACCAAAGGCTCGCGAAGCCTGCACCGGTTACCAAGCCCATCAGTCCAACTATAATGAGCCCCAAGCCGAAGAGTGACCCCATGCGCGCGGCTTTCTTCGTTGCTGCCAGATAGTCTCCGGTGCGCATCCAGATGATGGCGCGGGCGACCCTGCCGCCGTCGAGGGGAAAGGCTGGCACCATGTTGAAGGCGGCCAGAATGAGATTGAGCATGCCGAGATAACTCAAAACGGTGGCGACAGACACGAAAGCTTCCAAGGCTCCGGCACTCAACCAAAACAGAGTGCCGAGGAAGACGCTCATTGCCGGACCTGCAATGGCCATGAGGAGTTCGACTTTTGGCGATGGAGGTTCGCCCTTCAGTTCCGCAATGCCGCCGAGCAGCCAGAGTGTGATGCCCGTGATTTCCATGCCGTAAGCACGGGCGACCAGCGAGTGGGCAAGCTCATGCAATAAGATGGACGCGAACAGACCCAGGACGGCAACAATGCTCATCCACCAATAGGTCGCGTGGGGAAGTTGCTCGTGGATGGTAGGGAAATAGCCCTCAGCCAGCCCCCATGCCAACAAGATGGCGATAAACGCCCAGCTGATGTTGACCCTGATTTTGATTCCAAAGACTTCGATAAGCGTGAGGCTTGCGCCAATCATGGTGACCACCTTTGCGATAAAACCCGGCCGACGGTTTTGTTCCCGTTTGTAGCCGCACTATGCGCGTCATCAGAAAGAGTGGTCGAAAAGCTTAGCAGTTGCCTTGATACGGATCATATGGACCCGGAAATTACGCGGTTAGCCGTGGTGATCCTCCAGACGACATCCGCGCGCTTCCAGAATGGGCCGCATTTCTAGGAAAGCTGCTTTGTTGCGGTTCAGCGGCATGCCGGGATGCAGGTGGTGAATGATGTGACCTTCCATACCGAATGCGACGAGATTGCCAAACTTGTGGCTGAAAGAGCGCGTATTGCGATAACGGCCCATCTCATTCATGGGGTGGTGAGGCCACCAGCTCAAGAAAAGCGAGATGTAGATGCTGCCCAACATGCGTGGGACCCACCACAGGAACGCGGCTTCGAACGCGTAGCCACTCCAGGCAAGTGCACACAGAATGCCCCAGTAGGCGAGTGTCTGAACCGCGCCTTCGAGCGCGGCGCGTTTCGCGGCTGGATCACCAGCATTCTCGGTTAGGATACGACCATAGGCGTTAGGAAAGCCGGGCTGCATGCGGCGGATAGTCTTCAGCGCCGCTTGCCACCATGTTGGGGCGATCACATCATAGTCTGGGTCGTGCTTTGGGTCATTTGTATGCTTGTGGTGCAGCATGTGGGTGTAGCGCGCAACCTTGAACGGCAATACCAGTGGGATGGTTGACACATAGCCAATCAATTCATTTAGCCAGCGAAGCGGCGTGCCGGGGTTGGCATAATTGGAGTGCTGCGCCTCGTGGGAGGGCAGGTAGCAGAGCGCTACATTGGCCGTCGCAATGATGAAGCCTGCCCATAGAGGAATGACATCGAAGATCACCAGGGGCCAAAGCGCAAACCAGCAGAGAAGGTTGGAAAAGCACCAGAGCGCCATCACAACCGGAAAAGGGCCGATGTATTTCTTAGCGATGGCCATCTCTTCACGGTAGAGGCGACGTTCCTCATCTTTGTCCAGTGCTGCAGGACTTTGTGCTTCTGTGATACTCATATCCACCGTCCTCCGAACTTTGCGATAAGACCCCAGGTGCCGCCGATGATCAGACCTGTTTGAATTTCGGTAAGACCGAGCGGCGCAGTTAATCCGATGCTCGTCATGATCGCGGCGATCAGTGGTGCAAGAAACCCAAGGCCAAAGAGAACAGGCCCCCACGGGAAAATTGCTTTCAAGAGTTCCATTTAGTGTCTCCTCCGTGCTCAAACGCACAGTTCCGCACTGGGCGGGACCACAAGATTGATAATTTGTTCGGCGAGGTCTTCGAGGTCTCGGCCTTCAAAGATGTCGCTGCCGCGTCTATTGGTGACCATGTTTGCGGCGCCCGTTGCCGCCGCAGACGAAAAGGCCATGAGCACGAGCGGGTCGATATCAGGCTGCCAACCGGCGGCTTGGGCTTCTGCTGCCGCCAGCATGACAATCTCCATATATTCTCTGTGACTCTTCAGCAGGTCTTCATCTGCCTGTTGTGTTACGTCCGGATGATTGAAGGTGGTGTAGTAGGCTGGATGGGTCAGGGCGAAGCGGATGACGGACCTGCCCATGGCGTTATATCTGGCAACGGGATCGCTCCCGGCCTGTTCAGCTGCGTTGGTCACATAGGCGCTGAACCTTAGGTAGCCTTCTGTCGCCAGCGCGCTCAAGAGCGCCTTCTTGTCTCTGAAATGTCTGGCAGGTGCTGCATGAGACACACCGACATCTCTCGCCAATGCGCGCAAACTTAAGGCTTCTATTCCCTGGTCAGCGATCACTTCTGCTGCTCTGTCGAGAAGAGCCTGTTTCAGGTTGCCGTGGTGGTAGGTCATTTGAACTTCCATGTTGTCGGTGACTACATTTCTAATGGACGGCCTCGATGTTGTCAACAGCAACATTGGGATGGTGTGACGGCTCTTGACGCAAGTCAAAGAAAATGACGCAGGCGTCACGTTAGTGTTGCGCCAATTAATTGGTGAAAGGGCTCTGAACTGGCTTTTTCCAGGATCTTTGGGAGCGGTGGTTGCATGACGAAAATCAAGTTTGTGGAGTTTGGTGGGACCGAACATGAGGTGGATGTCACCAACGGCCTGACCCTCATGGAAGGCGCCATAAAATACACGGTGCCGGGGATCGACGGGGATTGTGGCGGGGCCTGTGCCTGCGCCACCTGTCACTGCTACATCCCGGAAGAATGGGCGGAAAAGGTAGGGCCCATTGATGAGCTTGAAAAAGACATGCTCGATTTTGCGTTTGATGTGAACGAGACGAGTCGGCTCAGCTGCCAGATCAAAGTATCCGACGAACTCGAAGGCATGACGGTGCTTATGCCTGAGCGCCAGTATTGAGTTTTCTCCAAAAGAAAATTCACCCATTTGATTCACGTCAAATCAAAAAATGACGCAGGCGTCATTATTGCTGTGTCGGCCAGGTGATTAGCGAGACGCATGACGCCCATATGGCGCACAGGAGGAATGAATGACTGCACCCCAAAATACAAATGTGGTTGAGAAGGGTGACTGGAAGGTCACGATGAACCCCGACGACATTTATAAAAACCCGATGGATATTGCCTGGTCGTTTGCTTACGAATTCGGTCAAGACAAAGTCGAAGACCTTTATAAGCGCGCGAAGCAGAACCAGTGGGACTCAGATGAGTTGCTGCCGTGGGATCATGAAGTCGATCCGTCAAACCCGCTGATTGCGGAGAGCTCAAGCGTTTATCACAAGATCCCGTTCTTCCAGAAGCTCTCCAAATCGCAGAAGGAAACCTTTACAGCGCACTCAACAGCTCAACTTCTGTCGCAGTTTCTGCACGGAGAGCAAGGTGCGCTGATGACGGCGGCGTGTGTCACTCACTCTGTCCCGGATGCGGGCGCTAAGCTTTACGCTGCGACGCAGACGATGGATGAGGCGCGTCATGTGGAGGTCTATGCCAAATATTGCGAAAAGATCGCGATGACCTACCCCATGTCTCCGTGGCTCAAGGCGTTGATTGACGCGACACTTCAGTCAGACCGTCATGAAAAAGTGATGATTGGCATGAACATGATTGTTGAGAGCTTAGCGCTTGGCGCCTTCAACAATATGTACCGTACAACCAGTTGCCCGCTTTTGAAGAAGCTTACGTTCAACGTGATGCGGGACGAATCCCGACATGTTTCCTTTGGTCATGTGTATCTGGGTCCTGTCTTTGCAGAGATGCACGAAGATGACCGGGAAGAAATGGCGCAGTTTGCGTTTGATGCGGTCAATGTATTGGCGTCAGCACAGATGCAGGGCGGGTCTCTTGCGTCGCGTGCTGATCCTGGCTTCCTGATGGTGCTGGATAATTGCGGCATCGATCAGGACGACTTCTTCAAAGGAATGGAAGAGGCGGAAGAGATGGGCATTTCTCAAGCCCTGCCCCCGGGCCAGATCCATGCGCTGGAAGATCTGATGATGCCAGCGATCGCGCGTGTTGGCCTAGTGACGGAACGGACACGTCCGCTCTATGAAGAAGCCGGGATTCCGATCAGCGAAGACCTGAGTGTCTTGGAAGCGATGGAAGGTGGAAACCCCGATGCGGATGCAAACGTCGCGGCTGCGGAATAAGAACTGCGCTCGCGGGCTTAAGCCCGCGGGTACATTCACTGTCTGATGGAATGCAGGTGGTAAAGGTCTTTAGAACATGAGGTGGTTGTGATGGATGGCGCGTTTTATGAGACACTGGTTGCTTCTCTTCCGGAAGCCGTTGTTGTTTCTACACCTGATGGCCGCATCGTCTATGTAAACGGGGCACTTGAAGACCTGCTTGGGTACAAAGCAGCGGAACTGGAGGGTGCGGAGATACAGACCCTGGTCCCGCGTCAACCTGGACAACGAGCTGACCCCATGAAATGGCTCACGCGTTGGGCGGGAGAAGGGCTGCAAAACCAGTCGCGCTATCTTGACCTAACTGGCCGCACGAAAGACGGGCTTGAGATGCCCGTCGACGTGCGCGTATCTGAAGCCACCTTTGATGGTGAAAAGCGTTTCATTATTTCAGTGCGGGATCACTCCGCGCGGCGGGATGAGATGGTGCGTACGAAGGAAAGACATCTTTTGATGTCCCGCATTCTAGCTGTTGCGGCAGACGCCATCATTTCTGTTGATGCGGCACAACACATCACTTTCTTCAATCTGACAGCTGAGAGAATGTTCGGCTACTCGGCAGAAGAGGTAATGGGCAAGTCACTTGATATGCTGCTGCCTGATCGGTTTCGAAAACATCACGGCAAGGAGATTGAAGACTTCGCCAAATCAAAACAGGCATCGCGGTTCATGAATGAACGTGGTGCTGTGGTGGGACTTCGCAAAGATGGCACCGAGTTTCCTGTCGAAGCGACGATTACCAAGGTTACATCTGGTGGCAAGCCGACATTCACTGCGCATATTCGCGAAAAGGCCGTCACTTCATAGGAGACGGCTTGGCTCACAAGATCTGACGCACTTGTTATCGCATGCACGTTGTCGTGATTAGAAGTGTTCTAAACTATGTGCGACACCCTCTCCGTTGCGGCATGTAAGCCGCTGGCCGGAAAACGGGGGAACAAATGACCCAACCGATTATAAACACAGGCGCTGCACTCATGTTCGGCGCGAGCCTCTTGGCGGCAACATCCGTACAGGCGGCGAACGAAGGCTTCTATGTAGGAGCTGATGTTGGCTACAACTTTGCCGATGACCAAGACAGCACAGGTCCTAACCGGAATGTCGACATTGAGTTTGATGATGACATATTTTACACGGGCAGCGTTGGTTACGCGTTTGCTGCAGGGGAATATGGTCAGCCAGCAATTGAGCTGGAGGCAGCTTATCGCGAAAACGATGTGGACAGCCTGAATTTTAATGGGAACCCACAATCGCCAGTTGGCGACGAATCTGTTTTTAGCGTACTCGTGAACGGCAAATGGAATTTCACCCAATTCTCAGATGACATCATCCCCTTCGTTGGGGTCGGTGTTGGTTTTGCCGATATTGATGCGTCTGTTCGCTATGGTCCTGTCGCCAATATCAACGATGACGACACGGTCTTTGCTTACCAGTTGCTCGCAGGTGCTGCTGTGCCGATTACGGAGCAACTCTCCATTGTCGGCACCGCGCGCTATTTCGACCTGGCGCAAGACCCAGAGCTCAATCGCTTTGGTGGCCCGGCTCCTGTCAGCAACGTTGAATTGGACTCAGAGTATTCGTCTTTCGGACTTTCTCTTGGCCTGAAATACGCGTTCTGATCGCGGCATCTCATTGAGTGATCTTGACTGAAGGGCTGAGCGATATTCGCTCGGCCCTTTTTAGCGTTTGGCCCGCGGGATCAAACTGCTTAAGGCAGGAAATCTAGTGGATTTACCATAAATGCGCGTTGAGGAGCGAGCTTGGGGGAGGTGCCATTAACCAAAGCGGGCCGCAAATCCGCGAGAAAACGAAAATTCTCTTGTAAAGGCGACGGTTTTGTTTTTAGTGAGACGCCGGGTTTTAAGGGGGGATGTTTGATGAGTTTCAGTGAGTTTTTGCGTCGGCACAAATTTGTGCTGGCGAGCTCTGTTGCGTTAACGGCCATTGTTTTGGCAAGTGAGGGGCAAGCTGCGCAGATATGTGTAGGTGCCCCATCGGCCCTCGGAGGAGCGCCTGATGGCAATATAATTCTCGCTAGCGACTGCACGGTTGAGGCGAGTGAGCAACCCGTTAGTCCGACAACAAGCGCAATCCCCCCGAACGCAACCAATACTCAAAAGCTGGTCGTTGGAGTTCCCAACACATCAATAGTGATTGAGCGAGGTGCAGGTATTGTCAACAGAGGCAATGGTATCCTTGGCCATGGCATCCTTTCTGGCTCTATTGTTGGAGCGTCTGTTGATACAATCACCAATGATGGGTTCATTGGCACAGATTCAAACAATGCATCTGCAATTTCCATAAGCCAACCAGGTGCGTTGACTATCAACAACGGCACAACGGCGGGATCAACTGCTTCGTCTTCAGTAATTGCGACCTTTGATCAGCTGGTTCCTAGTGGCTCTGCGGCAGTCTTTGCGGGTGGATTTTTCGGACAACCTCGGCAATCAGGCGACATCACGTTTAATCAGGGGTCGGCCAACAGCGCAGGGTCAATTGTTCACCACGGCGAGCAATTTGGGGCCGCATTTTTTGCCACGAATACAAGTGGTGATGTGACCGTCAACAATTTTCAAGGTGAAATCCTAGGCCCGACGGCTATCGGAATTGACACAGCCGGCGCGATTAACATCACCAATGGCATTGATGCTGATGCGGTTGGCGTTATGAGCGGCACCGCACCTAATGTGTTCACTATTGGCATAGGCAAAGGTCTCTTCGGGCCCAATACGCCAACATCCCTTTCAATTATCAACAATGAAGGAAGTGTCATCCAGGGGATGCCTGGGCCTCTTACCGGTACAATTGTCATCGGTGAGATCGGCCCGGGTGCCACAGCAGGACAAGTGGTGAACCATGGGACAATTTCTGCAGGAGATCAGTCTGGTTTCGCGTTTATTCGTCCGAGTGGTGTTGCTGGAGGTGGTGTGATTTTCACCAACACTGGAACTGTGCAGGGCGATATCTTGCTTGGCAATGCGTCCGACATATTTCGGATGGCTGGTGGGGTGGTAAATGGATCAATCCTCTCACGGGTGGGTAGTTCTATTGAGGTTTCGTCTGATAGTCGGTTGAACGGCGCGGTGGCGAGCTCTCTCGGTGCTGTACCAGGTGATCGATCGTCCGTAGACATCGCCCTCAACTTTGGAAATTTGACTTTCACGGGCGACGCGGCCTTGTCAGTTGGACACGACCCGGTAAATGCGGCGCTCAACAACAATGTTTTTTTCTCTCAGCTATCGGCTGACCTACGGACAACTCAGGATGGGACGGGGACCGTCAACTATCTGTTTGAAACGGATATCAATCAGAGTGTCGGGACGGACAGCGCAGGGTTGAAGGCGCTCAATTTCCTCAGCGGTGAGTCGGATCTGCGTACCAATGGCGCTTCCTACCATGTGGCGAACTCGACGATTGGGTCTGGCGCAAAACTTACGTTGATCCCAGATGCAGGGACGACCTTCGCTGGAGCGGGTTTTGCTGGGAAAACGGGAAATCGGCTGTCAGGCGATTTGACTGTCAATGGTACACTTGACTTGGGGAGAGGCACGCTGAGTCTGTCTTCTGGTCCTGCTGGGAGCACCGGGAGTGTTTCTGTTGTTGCCGGGGGAACGCTTGCGACAACAATCACAGCAGACGGACCAAACGACTCTCGTGCTGGTCAGACAGAGGTAACGGTTACTGGATCAGAGATGCTTGGTCAGATCATCAATGATGGAACGGTGACCATTGCGAGTGGCGCTCGTGTGATCCCAACCATCGCTGCTGGTGTAACAGTATCTGATGGTGCACGTTACAATTTCATCACAAGCGGCGGTGAGGATGGTGGCCCTGCAGCCTCTGTGGGTACCGGCATACTCGTTTCATCGGCTGGCGATGTTGATTTCGGACTTTTCCGCGGCGACTCAATTCTGATTAACGGTCTGGCATCGGATGTCTATCTCGTTGCCAACCCAGGTGCCGCCGCCGGAACAGTGCTTGAAAATTTAGCAGTTGGTGTGGCCGCCGGTGATATTGTCGACAGGCTTGTTGAGTTTGCGAGCCCGACCGGTCAAGCGGAAGGTCAAACACTCTTTGCCGAGTTGTTGTCGATCCCTACAGCTGCAGAGATTGAGGTCGCGTTGACCCAGCTTGCACCAGATGTAAGTGGCGGGGCTTCACAGGGTGCTAGTGCCGCTCAGGGCGGGGCATCTACTACTGTAAACGCCCGTGCGGAAGGTGTTCAGAACGCCTTGCTCACTGGTGAGACGGGCGTGGCTGCTGGGGAAGATTTGATGGCGCCAATTGGTGTTTGGGGTCAGGCTTATGGATTTAACGCACTTCAGGACCAACGACGCAGCGTTCAAGGTTTCTCTGCCGTTGGCGGCGGTGTGGCAGTTGGCGTTGATACAAAATTTGCCGATAATTTGGTTGCTGGTGCTGCCCTCAGCTACGGACAAACCCGTGTCGATGGCCGTGGAACTTTGTCCAGGAATCGCACCGACGTGGATAGCTATCAAGCGACGCTATATGGCATCTATCACGGTGATCCTTGGTATGTGCAATCGCAAGTCGGATATGCGTTCCAGCAGTTTGACGCTCGTCGATCTGTCAATGTTGGCGCGTTGAGTGAGACGCCAACGGCAGACTTTGATGGCGATGTGTTTTCGGTAGGAGCAAGTGCTGGATATCCTCTCAACATAGGCGATGTCTTGTTTACACCGTCTGTGTCTCTTGACTATGTGCAGTCGCGCCAAGATGCGTACACTGAGACAGGGGCACCAACGACTGCTTTGTCGGTGAATGAAAACCGCGATGAGTCTCTCAAAGCCGGGTTGCTTGCACGCGCGTCGAAAAGCTATGAGCTGGATGGGGGCGGAAAGATCTCGCCGGAGTTTCGGCTGGGCTGGTTTCATGAGATGAAAGCAGATGCCCCCAATTCTGTCTCGCAGTTTGCGTTTGGTAGCTCACCATTTACCACCCGTGGCGCGACACCGGCGCGAGACTCGATTAATCTAGGGGCTGGTTTGAAATTCTTGGATGTTGATGGGTTCAGCGGTGAAATTCACTATGACTCCGAATTTAGAGACCGTTATCTCGGAAATACATTGACCATAAAGGCGCGCTGGCAGTTTTAGCCTGGCCTGACCATCATGGTGTAAAAGCGGCTTTTGTTCAGTTGTGGGGCTGACAGGGAAATCTGTTAGCCCCATTCCTTTTCGAGGCAATGCTTGCGTCTATAGGTGCGCTATTCCTATCATTTGTGAAAATGGGTGACGTGATGGTGGAACAGGTAACAGCGGACAAGCCTCTCGCGGGCGTTCGTATCATCGAATTATCGACGATGGTGACGGCGTCTTTGTCATCCATGATGCTTGCGGCGCAAGGTGCCGATGTCATCAAGGTTGAGCCTGTCGGTATCGGTGATCCGATGCGGTTTATCGGTAGTCAGAAGAACGGCATCTCAGCGCTCTTTGCGAACTGCAACCGTGGCAAGCGGGCCTTGGCAGTCAATCTCAAAGACCCAAAAGGTCAGGACCTGCTGCAACGCCTCGCAGCTGGCGCTGATGTGCTGGTGCACAACTATCGCGACGGCGTTATGCGACGCTTAAATCTGGGAAGCGACAAGCTTCGTGCTGCGAACCCTAAGCTCATCTATGCCGCTATTACTGGGTTCGGTAAAGAAGGTCCCAAGGCGCAGGACCCGGCTTATGACCATGTGATCCAGGCTCTGACGGGCTACACGGGCGTGCAAGCTGAGGGTGGGGCGCCGGAATATATGAAGACGCTGGTTGCAGATAAGATTACCGCCTACACGGTGGCGCAGGGGATCACAGCGGCGCTTCTGGCGCGGGCCTCAACTGGCGAGGGGCAGCATATTGATCTCTCAATGCTTCAGTCCTGTCTCTTTTTCCTATGGCCCGACGGCATGATGCGCCAGACCTTGCTCGCAGACGATGTTACCGACTTTGCCCCGATGGCGGACTATTACCGCGTGTCGGCAACCGCAGACGGGCATATTTCGATTGCGGCAGCGACGGATGATCATTGGCGGGGCATTTCAACTGTTATTAATCGCCCCGAGATCATGGAAGACGACCGATTCAATTCAATTTTTGCTCGTAGTGCCAATGTCGCGGTGCTGTTGAGGGAGCTTGATGGTGCCTTTGCTCACCTCTCCACGGAGGACGCGTTAACTCAACTCAAGGCACATGATGTTCCGTGTGCCGCTTGCCTCTTCCCCGATGAGGTGATCGCCAACGAGCAAGTGGCAGCGGTTGGCGCTCTTGGTTTTGAAGAGCATCCCTTGTTGGGACAGATACGGGTGGCTGAACCGCCTGTCCAATTGGCGGGCAGGCAGGCTCATATTGACCAGCCTTGTCCGGCACATGGGCAGCATTCCTCTGAGATTGCACGAGAAGCAGGAATGGAGGATGCGGAGATTGCGGCCATGCAGGAAGCAGGCATCCTTACCGGCAACTGATCAAACTTTGATTGTTTTCCATTTGCCGCGGCGGAACCGCTCAGCGAGCATGATGCCTTTGATCAGATAGTCCAGCAGCAAGACGGACCAGACCAGTTGGATCGAGCCTTCCCAATAGAGCACGATCAGCATTGCAGGGAAGACACGAAACACGAACAGGCCCGTGAAAATTGCAAAAAGCGGGAAACGTGTATCGCCGGCACCGCGCAATGCACCTGCGATGACAAATTCGATGGCCATCAAAGGTTGGGCAATCCCCAATATCCAAATGAAGTCGACCGTGAGCGCTATGACTTCTGCATCGTCGATAAACCAGCCTGCGAGCATAGGGGCCATAGCAATCAATGCGGCGCCCAGTGCGCCCATAAAGAGCATGGACATGACCAGAGACCGCCAGCCTGACCGCATCGCAGCATCAGGGTCATTTGCCCCGAGGTGCTGTCCAACGAGGGTGGAGGCGGCGATGGAGAATCCGTTGCCGGGCAGGAAGGAGATAGAGAGGATCTGAACGCCGATCTGATAGGCGGTGAATTCAGCTGTGCCATAGACGCTCATCAGCGCCATGAAACTTAGGATACCGATTTGAAAGACCATGCCTTCGATAGAGGCAGGGTAGCCGATATGCAGGATGCGGCGGCTCATGCCCCAATCAAAACGAAAGCCTTTGAGCAGTGGCTTCAGGAGCAGAAGGCCGCGCGACCACATGATCCAGTAAACCGCGAGCTGGACAAACATGGCGATGGCTGATGCCATGCCAGCGCCTGCGACGCCAAGTGCAGGGGCGCCCAGATTTCCGTAGATCAGTACCCAGTTCAGAAACAGGTTCAGAAGGTTGGCGAGAATTCCGATGTAAAGCGGCATGCGGGCATCGCCCGCTGCGCGCAAGGCGGCGGCGAAGATGAACCCCAGCACAAAGGGGACATTCCCGACTAAAAGCCAAAAGAGATACTCGCTGCCATAGGCGATGACGCCGTCGGTGACGCCCATAATGCCGATCATGGGTTCAAGAATTGGCAAGACGACGAACCAGGAGGCCAGGCCAAAGACGATGCCCATAATGATGGATTGGCGGAGCGCCTGATCTGCTTCCTGGCGGTTGCCGCCTCCGATCGCGCGGGCGAGAATGGCGACAAGGCCCGTCGACAAGGCCATCACCAGGGTCTGGATCATCCAATAGATCTGTCCGGCTGCACCGACACCGGCAACGGCTTCGACGCCTAAGTCGCCCACCATCATGAAGTCGGCCCAACGCACCATGGTCTGAAGGGCGGATGCCACAATGGTTGGCCAGGCGAGTTCCCATATGCCGAGAGACTGAGGCGCAGGAGCTAGCGCGTTGGGACCACGTTCACGCAGATCGAGAAGGGGAGAGGCGAGCTCTGGCTTCTCTTCGTCCGCGGCGCGGTCTTTGTTTTTATTGTGTTTGTCGCTCACGCGTGTCTCCCAGCCCAGTCTGCTCACTTAAGGGGACTGGGGGGCAAGCACAAGCAAAGAATTGGACAGGACTAAGTGCGGGTTGAAAGGTTAGCTTTTGTCAGCGATCCGTTTTTTTATCTCTGCTGCAACCAGCCACAAACGATCCTGGCCCCAGGTGGTGAAGTCGGGCGCTGACCCGGGCCCTGATACCCTGAAACTCGGCACGCCCCAAAGCTGCATATCTTCGGCCATCACGCGCTGGTTTTCCGTGACCTCTGCTTTCCAATCGTCGGTCCCTAGTTGTGGTTTTGCTTCTTTCCAGGAGAGGCCCGCCGCTTCTACGACCTTTTTCATGCCACGATCCGTGTCGATACGGACGGCTTGTCTAAATGCGGCATCGAGGAAGGCGCTCAGCAGCTCTCTGCCTTTGCCTTGGGACGCAGCCCAGGGAAAGAGGGAGTAAGCCCTTCGGACAGGTTCCCCGATAGGGTCATAAACGGGTCCAAACCCAACACCTATCGCTTCGCCTTCTCGTTTCGTATCGCTGAAAATATAGCGGCCTTTGGTTTGTGTTCCTGGGACGCCGCGCATGACCATTGGCAGTACGGGGCGGACAACAAGCTTTACGCCGCTTGCATCAGCCAGCTCGCAGGCTTTGTCGAAGATGATAGCTGTGTAGGGAGAGCGCAGAGAGGGGAAAACCTCCAGGGTGATGGTGCCGGTGTCTTTGGTGGGGCCCCAATCAAGTGGTGGGCGGTCGGCAACTGCTGCAGCGCCCTCTTTGTGTGCGCCACGTTCTTTGAGGCGGGCTTCCAGATGGTAGAGACGGTCAATGCCCCAGAACCATTCACCAGCATATCGGAAGGTGCCGCCGGAATAGTGGCCTTCCTTCTGGAGCATTTCAGAATCCTCAGCAAGACGTTTAAGCGCTTCCTTTTCACTCACTGTTCCCAGCTCATCGGCCAGTGCCTGCAAAGCGTTGTGATCTCCCACCCATAGCAACTCGCTGACGGGTGCGACCCGGTCGACAAATTCAGCTGGGCTTGCTGCGGCCAAAATCCGTGCTGCAAGCAGCCGATCATCTTCGTTTGGCAGCGTGCCTGCATTGCCGGGGAAGCCAACTTTGTAGTGGGGGCCGACAGCGGCGGCGTCTCGTCTTGCATAAGCAGCTAGATCTTCGGGATAGGGCTGGTTTTTCCCGCCGGTGGCGTTGATGAGGTGGGGCACGATCTCAATATCATAGGCTGCGCCCAGGTCGGCCAGCTTTTGGGCACTCAAATGGCTGTAGGGATCATCAAGTTGGTGGAAATATTCCACTTTGTGAGGAGTGCCTAACGCTTGTCGCTCAGCTTCCGCGGCATCCCTTTGTTTCTGCAAACGGGCGGGATCCATCATTCGGTTCATCATGAAAGACATGATAAGGCGAACCGGTTTAGGCGGATCAACCGTCAGCGAAGGGTTTGGATTGTCTTTTTTTGATGGTTCCAACATTGAGCGTCTCCCTGCATACCGCGTAATTTTTGGCATGCTTAATGTCATTAGTCCAGCGTTGCTGGTTGACCAGCGTTCGAAAACGATCAGGGGATAGTGAAATTTGATCGCTGCACCACGCGTTTTACGTGGTTAGTATGTGTAATTCGCAATTTGTCTTTAGCGAGTTTATTGGGGTCAGTGAGTGGCGCACGGCGCACCGCTGAATGGAGGAACCAAACGATGAGCGAAGCTGCCATTATGCCTGATGCCGCGTCCGACGACGCCTATTCATTGCCGCTTGATAAAATCAATGTCGGTCAGCCGCATCTCTTTAAAGAGAATGCGATCTGGCCCTATTTCGAACGGCTGCGGAATGAAGACCCGGTTCACTACTGCGCCGAGAGTGACTATGGGCCCTATTGGTCGGTCACGAAATACAATGACATTATGAAGGTGGATACCAATCACGGCATCTACTCATCTGAGTCCGGTCTTGGCGGGATTACAATTCGCGACCCAATGGCTGATTTTCAGCTGCCCATGTTTATCGCGATGGATCAGCCGAAACATGATGAGCAGCGCAAGACGGTGAGCCCCATTGTCGCGCCGGGCAACCTCGCGATCCTTGAAGGGGTCATCCGGGAGCGGGCCGGCAAAATCCTTGATGGATTACCTCGGAATGAAACATTCAACTGGGTTGATCGTGTGTCGATTGAGCTTACGACACAGATGTTGGCAACCCTGTTTGATTTTCCTTGGGAAGATCGGCGCAAGTTGACCTATTGGTCTGATGTGGCGACAGCAGACATTAACGGCCCACTTATCTCGTCAATGGATGAGCGGCGCGAAATTCTTATGGAGTGCGCAGAGTATTTCACGCGTCTTTGGAATGAGCGTGTCAATTCGCCAGAACCCAATGGAGATCTCATTTCGATGCTTGCCCATGGGGAAGCCACGCGAAATATGGAGCCGATGGAATATCTCGGCAATGTCATTCTTCTGATTGTTGGCGGGAATGACACGACGCGTAATTCCATCACCGGTGGCTTGCTGGCGCTGAACGAGCACCCTGAGCAATATGACAAGCTGCGTGCGGATCACAGTCTGATTGATACCATGGTGCCGGAGATTATTCGGTGGCAGACGCCTTTGGCCCATATGCGTCGCACCGCCCTTGAAGACACAGAGCTTGGGGGCAAACAGATCAAGAAGGGCGACAAGGTTGTGATGTGGTACGTCTCGGGCAACCGAGATGGCGATGCGATTGAAAAACCCGATCAGTTCATCATCGATCGAGAGCGGCCGCGCCAACATCTTTCCTTCGGTTTTGGCATTCACCGCTGTGTCGGTAACCGCCTGGCGGAAATGCAGCTGCGCGTTCTCTGGGAAGAGATCATGAAGCGTTTTGACCGCATTGAAGTTGTTGGGGAGCCGGTGCGGGTCCTCTCCAACTTTGTGAAGGGTTTCGAGCAGCTGCCTGTTCAAATCAAGGGCTGAATTTTCACTCCGCCGAGAGTGGTGGGAGGGGCGTGCAGGATAGTTTGCGCGCTTCTTCTTTTTGCAGGCCAAGGACTAAAAGCAGAATGTAAGCGCAGTTCTCGATAATGGCTTGATTGAGACCTGTCTCGTACTTGTCGCGAATGACACCGGCGAGGGCACCGAGCAAGAACGGTTCAAGCGTTTTTTCGTCGTGCGCGATGAAACGACCTGCGTCGACACCCATTTGAATATCGCGCTTTGCGCTCGCACCGCTTGCTTCTCGGATTTGGTCCATCGGAAGGTCGGACTTAAAGAGAAACCAGGTCCATAGCGGGTCTTTGGAGATCTCAGTCAGCATGTGTCTGACACTAACCGAAACGACGTTGGCTGGATCTGTCATATCCCGCGTTAGGTCGTCAAGCTGGTCGGTTAACTGGCGAGCTTTTGTGCGGAGAATGGGAACCAGCACATCCATCTTTGTCTTAAAGTGCGTGTAGAACGTCCCGTGCCCAACATCGGCAACATCGGTGATGTCCTGGATTTTGACTGCATCAAAACCTCTCGCCCGCATGAGTTCCTCGGCGGCTTCCAGAATGCGCGTGCGTGCCCGCATGCGCTTGCGCTCTACGCGGCTGACCGAAGGCTGCTCCAGCTCCATGAGGTCCATCGTGTGCTCCGTTTTTCACCTGCAAGGCCTGACTTTTATTTCTGACCTATATGACTTAATTCATAAATGATAATATCATCATTAGTGGTGGGAAAATCAAGATGTGCTTGCCGGGCATTGGCGAGTTTTATGGTGGACGGTCTCTGCCGCCATCAAATGCAAGGAAAAGATAGGCACAGCCCTGGGGCCGCTAGCGATCCGGCGAAAGATTGCTGTACATTTTTGTTCGACTAGCGACGCGCGTACGTTCGACCTGCTGGGCTATTGTCCCGCCAGAACCACGTGGGTGATACGTCGCTATCTGAAAGGGTTGAGAGATGATTGAGAAATGCATTGCTGATTGGCACGAATACATCATCGGCAAGAAGCCGGGGGGGCTTGAGGCGCTGATCGCTGATGAGTGCGTCTTTATCTCGCCCATCGTTTTCAAGCCGCAGGTCGGCAAGGACCTGACCCTGGCCTATCTGCGTGCAGCAGGCGGTACGCTCGGTGGCCAGGGAACGCCTGGTGAAGACAAGCCTGCTGAGAATTCCGGCAAATTCAAATACACCAAGGAAATTCTCGCTGGAAATCACGCCATGCTTGAGTTTGAGACGGAGATGGACGGCAAATATGTGAACGGTGTCGACATCATCACCTGCAACGACGAGGGCAAAATCATTGAGTTCAAGGTCATGATCCGCCCCCTTCAGGCCGTCAATGCGGTTCATGCTGCTATGGGTGCGATGTTGGAAAAAATGAAAGCTGCTTAGGCGCTTCAAGAAGACCAATCGAGAAAGCCCGCTCTTTGGCGGGCTTTTTTTGTGGGCAAACAAAGAATTGACACTGTTAATGCCAACTTCTACGCTGACGGCAACATAAAAATGGTGGAGCGGCTTTAGCCGGCTCCGTCCGCATGGGAGGTTTGCATGACGAATTCGACGCCGCTCGCTTTGATGGGAGCGCCTGGGTCCCCCTACACGCGCAAGATGTTGGCTGTGATGCGGTATCGTCATCTGCCTTACAGACTGCACATGAACCGGGATGGTTTGCCTGAGGGTATGCCCGCGCCAAAGGTGATGCTTCTGCCTACCTTTTTTTTGCCGAATGCGACTGGCGATATGGAAGCGGTTGTCGATAGCACGCCGCTGATCCGACGCTTCGAAAACGAGTTCGAAGGACGGTCGGTTATTCCCACCGACCCTGCGATCGCGTTTCTTGACTATCTGCTGGAAGACTATGCCGACGAATGGCTCACCAAGCCCATGTTCCATTACCGTTGGCACTTCCAGGCGGATATAGATAAGGCATCAGCTATCCTGCCACGTTGGACATTGAAGCCACAGGCAGAAGAAGAAGCGCTTAAGCTCGGCGGAATTTTTGCAGACCGTCAGATCTCGCGTCTGCATGTTGTTGGGTCCAGCAATGAAACCGCCCCTGTCATTGAAGCGAGTTATGAACGCTATCTCGGGGCCATGCGTGCGCATCTGGAAACATCGTCGTTCCTCTTCGGCGCCCGGCCCAGCAGCAGTGACTTTGGTATGTATGGCCAGCTGACACAGCTCGCGACATTTGACCCGACGCCGATGCAGCTCACACTCGACAAAGCCCCGGCCGTCTATGCGTGGGTCGATATGGTGGATGATCTGAGTGGGCTTGATGCAGATGAAAGCGCCTGGACCAAACGCGATGCGATCCCGCAAACGCTCATAGATCTCTTTAAGGAGGTCGGTGCCTATTATGTTCCGGCACTGCTCGCGAATGCCAAGGCGCTGATGGACGGTGCGGACACAGTCGAGACAGAAATCGATGGTGCGCGTTGGGTGCAGAAACCGTTCGCCTATCAGGGCAAGTGCCTGCAATGGCTGCGGGACCAGCACGCCTCACTTTCTGACGCAGACCGGGCTGTGGTCGACGATGTACTCGCTGGTACTGGATGCGAAAAACTCTTCGCTTAAAGGAGCATCACTATGTCGCTGCGATTGTTGGTTTGGCTTATTCCGGCGTTGCTCTATGCGATGTTTTTCTTCTGGTACACGAGCTTTGGCGGCCCGCTGACCCAGGAAGAAGTTGAGCGCTATATGGCTGCATTTGAAGAGAGCGGCAGTGATGAGGCGGGGCTACGTCGCCTGCGCGCCTTTCTTGAATCCGATACCGGCAATGACTTCTATATGGTCAATAACATCCATATGAAGGAGACACCGGATCAGGTTGAAGGGGTTGAACCTGGGGATAGCTCTGATGATGTCATGGGCAAGTACATGGAATACATGTACCCGGCTCTGTTTACACGGGCCTCGCATCCCGTGAGCTTCGGACCCGCAGTCTCCAATGCTCTGGATATTGTCGGTATCGAGAATGCCCGCGTTTGGAATCGGGGCGCACTTTTCCGTTATCGTTCACGGCGCGACATGATGGAAATTACAACCAACCCCGCCTTTTCAGGGCGGCACGATTTCAAAACAGCGTCGCTTGAAAAGACGATTGCGTTTCCAATTGAAGACAGACTGTTCCTGACCGATCCGAGGGTGCTTTTGTTTTTCGTGTTGTTGAGTGTTGCAGGTGTGTTGAACGCAGTGGTTCGCCGCTAACGATGACTACCCGGGGAGGGTGAAAATGTTGAAGAAGGTTTTTGGCGGTGTTGGTGTCGCGCTACTTGTGCTGATCGCTGTTGGCTGGGTTTACCGGGTGGAGATCGTCCTTCAAGCTCCCGGTGTTCTTCAAAGCTTCATGAACCCTGTCGGTCCAAATCAGGATGTGGTTTGGCCCAAGGGGCCGGACGTTGCCACCGCCACGCCATCAGAGCGTCCTCCCAACATTATCTTCATTGTCACAGATGACATGGGCTTCAATGACATTAGTTATTACGGTGGTGGTGCGTCGGGTTCTGATATGCAGACGCCTAACATTGATGCGCTGGCCCACGAAGGTGTTGCGTTTACAAATGGTTATGCTGGAAATGCCGTGTGTGCGCCGTCTCGCGCCATGATCATGACGGGTCGATATGCCAGCCGTTTTGGCTTTGAGTTTACGCCGACCCCTCCTGGCATGGTGTCCCTTGTCGGGTTCGTCGCCGAGAATCTCGGAGTTGACAGACCTCACCCCACTCTTGCTTTCGACACCGATGTTGAGGTGCCCAGCTTTCAGGACCTTGGCATGCCGACAAGCGAAATCACAGTTGCTGAGATGCTGAAGGAAGCTGGCTACTACACAGCGCATATCGGCAAATGGCATATTGGCCACACCAATGGCAGCAGCGCTATTGAGCAGGGGTTTGACGACAGTTTGCTCATGGCGAGCGGACTTTACCTGCCGGAAGATCACCCGGATGTGGTGAATTCCTATCAGGACTTTGATCCGATTGACCGGTTCCTTTGGCCAAATATGCAATATGCGTCGACCTTCAATAACAGTGAGCGTTTCGAACCGCGTGGCTATATCACCGACTATTACACCGATGAAGCGGTGAAAGTGATTGAGAACAATCGCAACCAACCTTTCTTTCTCTATCTCGCACATTGGGGCATTCACACGCCGTTGCAGGCGTTGAGGTCTGACTATGATGCACTCTCTCATATTGAAGATCATCGTTTGCGTGTTTACACCGCGATGACGCGCGCGGTGGATCGGTCAGTTGGCCGGGTGATGCAGGCGTTGAAAGACAATGGTCTGGACGAGAACACATTGGTGATTTTCACAAGCGATAATGGTGGGGCCGGGTATGTGGGGCTTGATGATCTCAACACGCCTTATCGCGGCTGGAAGCTCACTCTGTTTGAAGGCGGTACACATGTTCCCTTCTTTGCCCGCTGGCCTGAACGCATTGCGCCGGGCACCGTTTATGATGAGCCCGTTGCACATATCGATCTTTTTGCGACAGCGGCGGGTGCGGCGGGCGGTGCAATGCCAACGGACCGTGTGATGGATGGCGTTGACTTTGTTCCCTTCGTTGTCGGAGAGGCTGAAGGTAAGCCTCATGACGTGCTCTTCTGGTCAGACGGGGAATATAGATCCGTTTTGAAGGATGGTTGGAAGCTGCAGGTCTCAGGCCTTCAGGGTAAGCAGTGGCTTTTTCACTTGGCAGAAGATCCAAGCGAAACGACAAACCTGGTGGAGGCTGAGCCTGCCAAGCTTGCTGAACTGACCGCGTTACTTGATGCCCACAAGGCGGATCAGGCCGAGCCAATCTGGCCATCTTCGAATGCGATGCCGGTCTATGTTGACAAAACCCTGGCAGAGCCGCTTAAAGAAGATGATGAATTCGTCTATTGGCAAAACTAGCGCGGTTGCACTGGGGGCTTTGGTTCTGGGGGCGGTCGCCTATCTGGCTTGGCCGTCCTCAGGTCCAGTTGATCAACGGGTGAGCTGTCTGTCTCCTGAGGCAATCGTGCCCGAGACCTCGGGCATGGTCTTCATCGAAGGGGGTTCTTTCGATATGGGTGCGGGCGGCATCTATTCCGAAGAAGGACCGGTGCGCCGTGAGGAAGTTCAGAGCTTCTGGATTGACGCGACCGAAGTCACCAATGCGGAGTTTGCTGAGTTTGTGGACGCAACCGGATATGTGACGGTTGCGGAAGCGGGAATTGACGGTGTCGTGCCACCCGGCGCCGCGGTGTTTCATGTCCCTGAGAACAATGCTGAAGGCCGGTGGTCTTATGCCGACACAGCAAATTGGCGGCAGCCGGAGGGGGCAGGCAGCACCATTGTGGGACGTGAACATTTCCCCGTCGTTCAAGTTGCTTACCAAGATGCTGTTGCCTACGCCGCATGGAAAGGTCGCACACTGCCAACAGAGGTTCAGTGGGAATATGCGGCGCGCGGTGGCCTTGATGGCGCAAAATATGCCTGGGGCGAAGAGCGTGAGCCAGATGGAAAGTATCTCGCCAACAATTGGCAGGGCTTTTTCCCCTTCAATGATGAAGGGGCCGATGGCTTTGTCGGCCGTGCGCCGGTTGGCTGCTACCCACCAAATGGGTATGGCCTCTATGACATGATCGGAAATGTCTGGGAGTGGACGGCGGACCCTTATGCAGCACCTGATGCGTCAATTGGTTTGATGAAAGGCGGCTCTTACCTCTGTGCGCCCAACTACTGTCGCCGCTATCGGCCGGCAGCGCGCCACCCGCAGGAAGTGGATCTTGGGACCGACCATATTGGTTTCAGGACAGTGGCAATGACCAAGCCTTAAGGTCTGGGTGTCGCCAAATTTGAATTTCACCGCCGGAATGGTTAGGTAGTCGCTCAATTCCCCCTCTCCCCCTCCTGTTTTGAGTGAGACTTAATGCCTGATATTGCCGCTTCCACAGACCATCTCTTTGATCTTCAGCCCACTCACAACCCAAACCGCTACTTCCTGCCTGTCGAAGACGAGCTGAGCGTTGGTCCTCCAGGCAAACTTTTCCTGTTCGGGGGCGTTGGCCTTGCGTCGTCGATCCGCGCGATTGAAGAGACGACTGGGCGCCCAACCGTTTGGGCGGCGGCGCAATATCTCTCCTTTGCGCGGGTTGGTGAGATTGTCGACCTGGATGTGTTGGTTCCGGTTCATGGCAAGTACAACACCCAGGCGCGGGTTGTGGGGCATGTTGGTGACCGTGAAATATTCACGGTGAATGCAGCGCTGGGTGAACGTCCCAGCGAGTATTCGGTGCAATGGGCGGAGAAGCCTGACGTCGTGCCGCCGCAAGATTGCGCGCCAGTTGATCATTGGCGAGAGGACCGTGAAGACCTGCATGGCCGCATTGATGTGCGTGTGGTGAAAGGCCGCTATGGGGAAGAGCGCAAGAAAGGCGGCTTGAGCGAAGACGGCCATGTCGTCTTGTGGGCGCGGATGCGTGAAGACCTGCCCATGAGTTCCAGCGCGCTCGCGGTGATGGCGGACTTTGTACCCTCAGCCATCGGCAATGCCATTGGGCGTGACGCTGGCGGTAACAGTCTCGATAATACGATCCGAATTCGCAAGATCGTTGAGACAGAATGGGTGCTGTTGGATATCCGGATTCACGGGGTGCACAATGGGTTCGCCCATGGCCGGATGCACTTGTTTGCGGAGAATGGAGAATTGATGGCGAGTGCGAGCCAGTCAGTGATCCTACGCATCCGCGATTAGACCAGATTAGTTCTGGCGTAAGATATTTGCGATCCAGTTCTTGACCTCAAGTGTGCGGGTGTCGGGGTCTATGACATCGTGATCAATGCCGAGACGCCATGCAATGTCCTTGCGCAAGGGGTCTGCGTGCAATGTTTCAAGCTCAGTGATGAAACTATCTGCGGCGGCGCTGTCAGCGAAGTAGCCGGTGTCTACCAGGCCGTCTTTGCGGAAGCGGGTCAGGGCGGCAACTTCGCGTAGATCATATTCAGGATGATATTGCACGGCCCAGAAGGGGGTGCTCTCGTGGGTGACGATGGCGGCCTGGACCGGCGTGATGTTGTTTCCTGCCAGATGGATGCTGTCCGCGGGCAGGCTTTCCACATCGTCAAAGTGGCTGGTGAAGCCATCGAAGACAGGGGCTTTGCCCGCATAGAGCGGATGGGCGCGGCCTGCATCTGTCAGCGCAATTTTTCGGGCAATGCCAAACTCTCGACCTTTTGGGTTGAGGCGGCAGGTGCCCCCTGCAGCAAGTGCAGCGATCTGCAGCGCCCAACAGCTGCCGAAACTTGGCGTTCCCGCCGCATAGAGTGCCCGGGCAAGATCGACTTGGCGTGTTACATCAGGGGTCTGGTGGTAGATGGTGAGGCTTGAGCCTGTCCAAAGCGCTGCATCAAAGTTCGCGAGGGCGGTGCCAGTTGGCAGTGCCTCATCCGGATCTGCCGGGTGCAGGATTGTGATCTTTGCGTCGGGCAGGAAGCGACGGATCATGCGCTCGTAGAGGGTGCCTGCCAATGTGCAGCCAGCCCTGCCGAGGTTTTCCCGGCCGGGTTTGTCATACCCGTCAATGATGAGAAGTTTCTCGCTCATGGGACTCTTCATTTACCGTGTTTCCGGACAGAAAACCGGCCAAGTCTGATTGGCCACTTTTCCTGGAAACACTTTATACCGGCTTCTCGCCATTCACCGTCACGCGATAGAGAAGGCGCTCATACTCTACATAGTCGTCGACCGCATAATGCTGCACGCAGCGATTGTCCCACATGGTGACCATTTTGGGGTCCCAGGGCACGCGGCAGCAGAATTCAGGCTTTGTGCAATGGGCAAAGAGATAGTCGAGGAGAGGTTTGCTTTCTTCTTCACTCATGTCTTCAAAGCGGATCGTAAACATGGGGTTCACGTAGAGGGCTTTGCGTCCCGTATTCGGATGCGTGCGCACAATCGGATGGATGACCTCGTCATAGACTGAGTCTGAGCGCTTGTAGGTGATGGCTGTCTTGCCTTCGTATTTTTCTTCCGCCGTATCTGACGTGTAGGCATATTTTGCGGAGTGGACAGCGTTCATGCCGTCCAGCATGCGTTTCATGCCTGAGGACAGGCGTTCATAGGCCAAATACTGATTGGCAAAAAGCGTGTCGCCGCCATGGGGCGGCACCACATGGCTGTAGACGATGGAGCCCATGCTGGGCTCTTCAAAGAAGGAATTGTCCGTGTGCCAGCCGACCCCGAAGCTCGCAGACTCACCTGCGGGCTTCAGCATCTTGATCATCTCGGGGCGCTCGTCCATGCCGTTAACAATCGGATGGACTTCCAGGTCGCCAAAGCGCCGTGCGAAGGTGACGTGTTCATCATGCGTCAGCTCTTGATTGCGGAAGACAAGGACCGAATGGTCTGCAAAAGCTGTGCAAATTCCATCGAAATCTTCGTTCGATAGATTGTTCAACGTCACACCGGAGATTTCTGCACCAAGTGATCCGGTTACCCGTTTCACCTGAAAGCCTGTTGCGGTCATATCTCGTCTCCCTATCGGTAGTCGCTCACCCACGGACGCGAGCGGAGGTTGGATCATATAGTGGTTTTACGGATGCCGTCGCGGGAATCAGGTTCCCGGCGACATCGATTTCATAGGACTTTGCTTCCAGGTCGCTGAGCTTTTCACCCGGCGCGCGCGGGACATAGCCCATACCGACGGCGGCGCCGAGGGTATGCCCGTAATTTCCCGAGGTCAGATAGCCGACCTGCTGCCCGTCGCAATAGATGGGCTCATTGTGAAAGAGCAGGGGCTCTGGGTCGCTCAGCTGGAAATGCAGCAAACGACTTTTTGGCCCCTCGGCTTTTACCTGCAGAACGGCGTCGCGCCCGATGAAATGCCCATAAGCTGTTTCAGCCTTGTCGGTTTTAACGGCGAAGCCAAGGCCCGCGTCAACGACATGGTCTTCGTCTGAAATATCGTGACCGAAGTGTCGATACCCTTTTTCGATGCGGCAGGCATCGAGCACATGCATGCCGGCAGGGGTGAGGTTCCAATCCTGGCCTGCTTCCCAGAGCGTATCGAAAACATGGAGCGCCATGTCTGCCGAGACATAAAGTTCGTAGCCCAGTTCGCCCACATAGGTGATGCGATGGGCACGCGCCGCTCCCATGCCGAGTTCGATGGTCTGGGCGGTGCCGAAAGGAAACGCCTCATTGGACAAATCGTCTGGTGTGAGCGTTTGCAGGAAGTCGCGTGACTTTGGTCCCATTAGGGCGATAACTGCTTCGCCTGAAGTGACATCGGTCGCAATGCAATGAGCGTCTTCAGGGATGTGAGAGGTGAGCCAATTCCAGTCCCGTTGGTGAACGCCTGGTGCTGTGACAATGAGAAAAGAGGTGTCGGTAAGGCGGGTTACAGTGAGGTCTGCTTCTATGCCGCCGCGCTCGTTCAACCATTGTGTGTAAACGATGCGTCCAGGTTCAACATCAATGTCGTTGGCGCAGACATGTTGGAGGACGTTTTTTGCGTCGCGTCCTTCGATGCGGAATTTCGCAAATGACGAAAGATCAAAAAAGGCGAGTCCGTTTCTGACCGCGTGATGTTCAGCGGCGGCGTTTTCAAACCAGTTCTGCCGACCCCATGAATAGTCATAGGCGGGCTCCCTGCCAGATTTGAGCTGATCCTTATTCAAATACCAGTTTGGGCGTTCCCACCCGGCCACTTCGCCAAAGCAGGCGCCCAGCGCTTCCAAACGTGAGTGGAGCGGCGAGCGGCGGACGCCTCGACCCGTCTCATATTGGCGATAGGGAAAATGGTCCTGATAGAGCAGACCAAGAGACTCTTTCGTTCGGTTGAACAGATAGGTTTTGTTGTTCTGAAAAGGCGCCATGCGGCGAATGTCGACATCCCAGAGATCAAAGGGCGGATGGCCTGCGACGATCCATTCCGCCAAGGCTTTGCCTGCGCCGCCTGCTGATTGAATGCCGATGGAGTTGAACCCCGCCGCGACGTAGAAGTTTCTCAGTTCAGGCATTTCGCCGAGAAGATAGCGATCGTCGGGGGTGAAGCTCTCCGGGCCGTTGAAGAAAGTTGCAATGCCCGCCTGCTCGAGCATTGGTAGACGTGCAATGGCTTTCTCCAATATCGGCGTGAAGTGATCGAGATCTTCGGGCAGTTCGTCGAAGCAGAAACTCTCAGGAATTCCCTCCATGCCCCAGGGTTTTGCTTTTTTCTCAAAAGCGCCGATGAGGAGCTTGCCTGCGTCTTCTTTGAAATAGGCTTCTTCGTCTGGCACACGCAGAGTGGGCAGGTCTGGGGCAAGATCAGCAAGGGGTTCAGTTACCACATAAAAATGCTCTGCCGCGTGAAGGGGAACCTTAGCGCCCGCCATTTTCCCTACATCGCGGGCCCACATGCCGGCGCAGTTCACGACGATCGGTGTTTTAACGACCCCGTGTTCTGTTTCAACGCCCGTGACACGACCATCAGCTTGAGTGATGCCGGTGACTTTTACCTGTTCCATAATTCGCACGCCGGCCATGCGCGCGCCTTTGGCGAGTGCCATCGTTACGTTGACAGGATCTGCTTGTCCATCACCTGGAACATGAACCCCGCCTTCAACGCCCTCAAGATTGAGGTGCGGGTAGAGCTGCAGGCATTCGGCAGGGGAGAGCATTTCAGCCTCCACGCCAAAGATGGAAGCCATGGCGACATTGCGCTTCAGCTCCTCGAGCCTCTCTTTGGTAAGCGCGAGGGAAATGGACCCCGTCTTCCGGTAGCCCGTTGCAAGCTCTGTCTTCGCCTCGAGGTTGGCATAGAGGTCAGCGGAATATTTTGCGAGCTGTGTCAGGTTGCGGGTGGCGCGCAATTGAGCGACGAGCCCCGCAGCGTGCCAAGTGGTGCCACTCGTTAGTTGTTTGCGTTCGAGAAGCAGAACATCCTTTTGGCCTAGCTCGCCTAGATGGTAGGCGAGGGAGCAGCCAATGACGCCGCCGCCGATAATGATGATGGATGCCTCTTCAGGCGGTTGGGCTGTCATGCGATCTGCCCTGCTTAGTAGACAGGAGGTGCGACAACCCACACAAGGATTGCGGGTTCATCTGATGGATTGTGCCAGCGGACATTTTGATCGTGGAAGCGGAACGCGTCTCCAGGCTCCAATTTGTAGTGCCGGCCCTCGACCCAAATTTCCAAAGCGCCGCTCACGAGGAAGGCTGCTTCTTCAGTGGGGCGATGAATGAGATGTTTGCTTGTGGCGCCGGGCGCAATTTCGGTGCGCAACATTTCGAAACTGCCCGTCATATCCGGTGAGAGCAGTTCCTCACTGAAGCCTTCTTCACGGCTGCCGACTTTCCGTCGAGCTCCCGCTCTGACAACGATGCCTCTGTCGGCTGGATCGGCATCATGATGCTCGAGAAAAAAGCCTATTGGTACGTTCAGCGCGGCGCCGAGCTTCCGCAGATCGTCGACACCCAGGTTCGAAATGCCCCGTTCGATCTGGCTCACATAGCCCACAGATCGATTGATCTTGTCCGCGAGCGCCTGCAGCGTGAGCCCTCTCGCACGTCGTAGGGCTCGGACATCTCTGCCGATCGCCTCGGCGACCTGCTGCGTTTCCTGTTCAATTTCGCCCGCTTTATTCATCCGGTGAAAATATCATGTCGACCATGAAAAAAGTAGATATTTTTTCATGGTCGACATTTGCCAGCCTCTGGAATTCGGCTGACTTCGGGCTTTTCCGACTTTGCTTTATTCGTCGGCGATCTTCACGACCAGCTTGCCCAGGTTTTCGCCTTCGAACAGTTTGTTCACAGCAGTTGGGGCGTTCTCCAGTCCCTCGACAATGGTTTCCTGGCTTTTGATCTTTCCGGTTGCGACCCAGGTCGCCAGCTCCATGGTTGCTTCTGCATACTTCTCCAGGAAGTCGGTCACGATGAAACCGCGGACGTTGACCCGTCGCATGAGGATTGGAGAGAAGTCGCCCCGCATGGGCTCATCTGTGTTGTAGCCGGAGATCATGCCGCAAAGAGGCATGCGGCTGAACAGGTTCATCCGCGCCATGACGGCTTCCATGATTTCACCGCCGACATTCTCAAAATTCACATCAATGCCGTCTGGTGTCACGGCCTCGAGTTGCTCGCGCCAATCGGGCGCCTTGTAATCAACAGCGGCATCGAAGCCAAGTTCTTCTACGATCCATTTGCACTTGTCTGGACCGCCAGCAATGCCTACAGCCCGGCATCCATTGAGTTTGGCGATCTGTCCGACAACGGAACCGACGGCGCCAGCAGCGGCGGACACAACAACAGTGTCTCCGGCTTTGGGCTGGCCAAGTTCAAGCAGTCCGAAATAGGCGGTGAGGCCGGTGAGGCCGCAGGCCCCCAACATGGTTGGCAGACCCACAGGTAGCTCTGGGGGAAGGACGCCCACAGGGATTTCATCGTTTGGACCAGCGACATAATAGTCTTGCCATCCCAAGAGACCGCTCACCGTGTCGCCTACCTTGTAAGCATCGGAGTTGGAGGCAACCACTTTCCCGATGCCGCCACCGCGCATGACGGCACCGATTTCAACCGGCGGCATGTACTGATCCATGTCTGACATCCAGATGCGGTTGGTCGGGTCGAGGCTGAGATAAAGGTTCCGAATGACAGCTTCGCCTGGGCCGGGTGTTGGAACCGGCTCTTCAACGAGGTCAAAGTCACTGGTTTTGATCTTGCCGACAGGGCGGCTTTTAAGGCGGAACTGGCGATTGACGTTGCTGGACATGGGGCCTCCCGGGCGATGAATTTTGTTGGAGGCATTCTTTCACAAGATGAGTTGCATTCCGAGTCTGGCTGGAGTGCAGCTTATGCACTTCCTTCAATTTCTTCGCGTTTCATCTCCAGCTCCAACCATTCTTCTTCCATTTTCACGAGGTTGGTTTCAGCCGTTTCAAGGTTTGCAGCGGTCTTTTGAAAGCCTTCCGGGTCCTTGGCGAAGTAGTCAGGTTTCGCGAGGGTGTCTTTTAGTTCTTGGATTTGGGTTTCGAGCTTCGCCATTTCTTTTGGCAACGTCTCCAGTGCGTGCTTGTGCTTGAAGGAGAGCTTGGCGCGCGGGGGTGCTGATTTTCCGGTGGACGTATTTTGCTTGGCAGCCTTGGTGCCCAGTTCTTCAAGCATCCCCCCCGCCGACTTCCGTTGGTGCATCATGTCGGAATAGCCGCCTGCATATTCCTGCCAGAGCCCTTTGCCCTCTGCATTGATGACGGACGACACCAAGCGATCAAGAAAGTCGCGGTCATGGGAGACGAGGAGAACGGTGCCCTGATAGGAGGCGAGCATTTCCTGGAGAAGGTCCAATGTCTCCAAGTCTAGATCATTTGTGGGCTCATCGAGGATCAGCAGGTTGGACGGCTTTGCCAATGCGCGGGCCAGCATCAGCCGACCCTTTTCACCACCGGAGAGTTCTGTAATGGGGGTCCTGGCTTGCTCAGGTGAGAACAGGAAATCCTTCATGTAGGAGATGACGTGGCGCTGGGTGTCGCCCACCATGATCATGTCTTTTCCACCGCCGGTCAGTGCGTCCTTTAGCGTTGTGCCTTCTGGCAGACTCTGACGTTTTTGGTCGAGCGTGACGGTATCAAGGTTGGTGCCGAGGCGTACGGTGCCGGAATCGGGTGCCAGTTTACCGGTCAACAGATTGAGCAGCGTTGTTTTACCCGCGCCGTTCGGACCGATGATGCCAACTCGGTCGCCCCGCAAGATCCGTGTCGAGAAGTTGCTGATGATTGGTCTGTCGCCAAAGCTCTTTGAGATTTCTTCTGCTTCAAACACGAGCTTCCCAGAGAGGCGGCCTTCCTGTGCGTTTAGGTCGACCTTTGCCGTTCCCCTGTTGAGCTCACTGCGCGCCTTTGCGGCGTCTTCCCGCAGCTGATGTAGATCGCCAAGCCTGCGCACATTGCGCTTGCGCCGCGCAGTGACGCCATAACGCAGCCAATGTTCTTCGCGGGCGACCTTGCGCTGCATTTTGTGAGCGTCGCGTTCTTCTTCTTCCAGTAGCTGATCGCGCCATGCCTCAAACTCGCCGAAGCCTTTGCCCAGGCGACGGGTGGTGCCTCTGTCCAGCCATGCGGTTGATGTTGAAAGCGTTGTCAGGAACCGGCGGTCATGACTAATCAGGATGAGGGCGGTGCGAGTCTGAGCCAATTCCTTTTCAAGCCATTCAATGGCGGGCAAGTCCAAATGGTTGGTTGGCTCATCCAGCATCAAAATATCGGGTTCTGGTGCTAGTGCTTGCGCAAGCGCTGCGCGCCTTGTTTCCCCGCCAGACAGGTTTGAGGGATCTTCGTCACCGCTAAGGCCCAGTTCGCTCAACAGATATTGTGCGCGATAATGGGTATCTCCGTCGGTGAGACCTGCTTCGGCAAAATCCAGCGTGGAAGAGTAGCCCGTAAAGTCCGGCTCTTGCGGCAGATACCTCATTGTTACGCCGGGTCGAATGAACCGTTCCCCCTCATCGGGTTCAACCAGACCCGCGGCGATCTTGAGCAGGGTCGATTTCCCCGAGCCGTTTCTGCCAACGAGGCATAAGCGGATGCCTGCTTCGATCGTCAGGTCTGCGCCTGTGAGAAGCGGTGTTCCACCAAAAGTCAGATGAATGTTCTGTAGTGTCAAAAGAGGAGGTGCCATGGGCGCCCTATAGCCGCTCAGCCTTCATTTTGTAAGAGCACAGGACCACTTTCTTTATCTACATAAAAATAATGGTAATAAAAATAGATTACGCCCTTGAAGTGTGGTTTCAATCGGCGCATATAGTCTGCAACAAGGCACCTTCGGAGTTTTCGAGGTGCTTTTGACATTAGACCCTTGTGATCAGGACCTGAATAAATGCGGGCGCTTACCCACCTCGAACGGCTTGAAGCCGAGAGCATTCACATCATCCGCGAAGTAGCTGCGGCCTGTGAAAATCCAGTGATGCTCTATTCCATCGGCAAAGACTCAGCCGTTATGCTGCATTTGGCCATGAAGGCGTTCTATCCATCGAAGCCGCCATTCCCGCTTATGCATGTGGATACGACCTGGAAGTTTCGCGAGATGATCGAATTTCGCGACAAGGTGGCTGAGAGATACGGACTAGATCTCATCGTGCATACGAACCAGGAAGGTGTTGCCCAGGGCGTGGGGCCATTCTCGCATGGGTCTCAACTTCACACTCAGATCATGAAGACCGATGCGCTGAAACAAGCGCTCGATAAATACAAGTTTGATGCGGCTTTTGGTGGTGCGCGGCGCGACGAAGAAAAGTCGCGGGCGAAAGAGCGGATATTCTCATTCCGATCCGAACAGCATCGTTGGGATCCGAAGAACCAGCGGCCAGAGCTCTGGAATCTCTACAATACGCGCATGCATCCCGGTGAAAGCTTACGGGTGTTTCCGATCTCGAACTGGACTGAGCTCGACATCTGGCAATATATCCACAAAGAAAAAATCGACATCGTTCCGCTCTACTATTCCGCCAAACGCCCTGTCGTGGAGCGTGATGGTCAGCTGATCATGGTTGATGATGACCGCATGAAATTGGCGGATGGCGAGGAGCCCGAGATGAAGTCAGTTCGGTTCCGCACGCTTGGGTGTTACCCGCTGACTGGGGCTGTCGAATCTGAAGCCGCCACGCTGCCGGAAATTATTCAAGAAATGTTGCTGACCACATCTTCTGAGCGACAGGGGCGGATGATTGACCATGATGCCGCCGCATCCATGGAGAAGAAGAAGCAGGAGGGCTATTTCTGATGGCACATCAATCGGCTCTCATCGAAACAGATATCGAAGCCTATCTCGACGCGCAGGAAAACAAGAGCTTTCTGCGCTTCCTCACCTGCGGCAGCGTGGATGATGGGAAAAGTACGCTTATCGGGCGTCTGCTTTATGATTCAAAGCTGATCTTCGAAGATCAGCTGGCAGCGCTTGAGGCTGATAGCAAAAAGCTTGGCACCCAGGGCGATGATTTTGATTTTGCGCTTCTTGTTGATGGTCTTGCCGCAGAGCGTGAGCAAGGCATCACGATCGATGTTGCGTATCGTTTCTTCTCGACAGACAAGCGCAAGTTCATTGTCGCCGATACGCCGGGACATGAGCAATACACTCGCAACATGGCGACGGGTGCGTCTACTGCAGATGTTGCAATCATTCTTGTGGATGCGCGCAAAGGCATGCTCACGCAGACACGCCGTCACTCCTATATTGCGTCTCTTCTGGGCATCAAGCATGTAATTGTTGCGATCAACAAGATGGACCTTGTTGATTATTCTGAAGAGACTTTCAATGAGATCGAAGTGGCTTATCGGGAGTTTGCAGCGCAACTGAATTTCTCCACGATCAAATGTATTCCTGTGTCGGCGCTCAAAGGGGCGAACATCACTGTCCCAAGTCCCGATGACACACCTTGGTACAATGGTCCGGCGCTCCTTCAGGAGCTGGAAGAAATTGAGGTCGATGGCGAAGCTGCGGGCCAGCCGTTTCGGTTGCCCGTTCAATGGGTGAACCGGCCTAACCTCGATTTTCGCGGGTTTAGCGGCACGATAGCGGGCGGTACCATCAAAGTAGGCGATGATGTCATCGTTATGCCGTCAGCATCCCGAAGCAAAGTTGCTCGCATCGTTACGGCGAACGGTGACCTGGAGGAAGCGCAGGCCGGTCAATCGGTGACGCTGACGCTTGAAGATGAGGTGGATGTCAGTCGCGGTGATGTGATCTGTGGCGGGCAGGTACCGTCGCTGATCTCGGATCAGTTTGCTGCGCACCTTCTATGGATGCGCGAAGAAGAAATGCTGCCGGGTCGACAATATTACATGAAGATCCACAATAAGCTTGTATCGGCATCGATCTCTGACCTCAAACATAAGGTCAACGTGAACACGCTTGAGCAACAGGCAGGCAAGACGCTGGAGCTTAATGAAGTCGGTGTCTGCAATATCAGCTTGGACCAGGCCATTGCCTACGATCCTTATGCCGAGAATAAGGATACGGGCAGCTTTATTCTTATCGACCGACGCACCAACGAAACAGTTGGTGTTGGTATGCTCGACTTCTCTCTACGTCGCGCGCAGAACGTTGTGTGGCAGGAACTGAAAGTAGACAAAGAGACTCGTGCTGAACAAAAACACCAGAAGCCCGCTGTGCTCTGGTTCACAGGCCTAAGTGGGTCAGGAAAATCGACGATTGCCAATCTTGTGGAGCAAAAGCTCTATGACCGCGGTCGGCACACCTACACGCTTGATGGCGACAATGTGCGCCATGGCTTGAACAAGGACCTTGGCTTTACGGATGTTGACCGGGTGGAAAATATCCGCCGTGTTGGCGAAGCATCCAAACTGATGGTGGATGCTGGTCTTATTGTGCTGGTGTCGTTCATCTCTCCCTTTATCAGCGAACGCCGCTTGGCGCGTCGACTGGTGGACGAGAACGAATTCATCGAGATTTTCGTGAACACATCCCTTGAACTCTGCGAGGAGCGCGACCCGAAAGGCCTTTACAAAAAGGCTCGGGCCGGCGAGATCAAGAACTTTACCGGCATCGATTCTGACTATGAAGCACCGGAAGCAGCTGAGATCGAAGTGAAAACTGATGAAGTCTCTGCTGAAGAAGCGGCAGACCAGATCATCCATTATCTTGAGAGCAATGGATATCTGTCTGCTCGTTGAGCAGTTACAAGATAGAAATTTCGAGCGGCGGCCTTTTGCGAGGCCGCCGTTTTCTATTTCGGTCAGGCGGATTGGGATTTGTTGCTAAGGGTCGCGAAGACATATCCAGCAATGGCTCCGACCACGATCTGGGCAAGGAATCCACCGGTCGTGCGGGCGCCGGAGATGGGCATGATGCCGCCAAAGGCTGTTTGCAGGGTGATCAGCGTCACGCCAACCGCTGCGCCACCGGCAACCAGATAGACGAACCACCTCAAGTTGGGTGCGAGCTTTGACACGAAGATGGCGGCAACAAAGGCCACCAGAAGCCCGGTCCCAATGATCGCTCCGTACAAGGGGGCGATGCCGACAATATCCTGCAATGTCATGGCAAGACGGTCGGAGAATGAAATATCGGTCCCGAGGTCTGACAGAGCGCCCAGCACGAAATGTGTAGAAGCGATTGACCCCAGAATTATTGCGACAATCACCGCGGCGAAAAAACTGCCTATCGGGCGCACATAGCTCATGATCTCTTCCCCATCGTCTATTGATCTTTGGGGGAGTATGGTCACATGATTAGACAACGTAAAGAACAAGCTTATCTGTGATGAGAAGGGGATCGGCCATGATGAAAAGCTCAAATCTGCGATTGTGGGCAGGACCGGGAATGGCCGCGCTGGTTGCGCTTGTTCCCTTGGGAAGTGTCGCGCTGGCAGAGCCTTCTGCTTCGTATCAGGTTGAAACTGTGGCTGAGGGACTCGGGTTTCCCTGGAACGCCGCTTTTCTAGATGATGGGACGATCCTCATAACAGAGCTTGACGGGCAGCTGCGGGCGATCCGTGATGGCCAGCTTGATGTAACGCCCATTTCTGGTGTGCCTGAGGTTTACCGTGCAAGTCAGGGCGGATTGTTTGATGTGGTCCCGCATCCAAACTTTGCAGAAAACAAACTTCTCTATCTCTCTTATGCAGCAGGTGAGCCGAGTGCTAACGCGACTCGTGTCGCTCGGGCCACCTTTGATGGGACGGCGTTAAATGACCTGGAGGTTATCTATGAGGTGACGCCTCTCAAAGATACGCCGGTTCACTATGGCGGGCGGATTGCGTTCGCGCCTGATGGCACGTTGTATCTCACCACCGGTGATGGATTTAACTATCGCGAACAGGCACAGGTTCTTTCCAATACGCTTGGATCAATCGTTCGGCTGAATGATGACGGCACCGTGCCGTCGGATAATCCGTTTGTTGGTGAGGCAGGCGTGAAGCCCGAAATCTATTCCTATGGTCATCGCAGTCCGCAGGGTCTCTTCATCATGGATGATGGCGCTGTCTATATGAATGAGCACGGGCCGCAAGGCGGCGATGAGATCAACCTGATTGAACCGGGTAAGAACTACGGATGGCCGGTGATCGGGTATGGCATTGACTATTCCGGCGCACGTATCTCGCCGTTTACTGAAATGGACGGCATGGAGCAGCCGTTGAAATATTGGGTGCCGTCAATTGCCCCAGCCAATCTGGAACTCTATAGCGGCAGTCTCTTTCCTGCGTGGAGTGGCGACTTTTTGATTGCTGGGCTGGTTCCAGGCGATGTACGCCGGATTGATCTTGAAGGCGGCGACATTGTCGGCGAGGAGATCCTCTTCGCGGAACTTGAAAGCCGTATCCGTGCCGTGCAGATGGCGCCGGATGGATCACTCTACATTCTGACGGACGGCGAAGGTGGCAAGGTTCTGCGTGTAACGCCGAACTAAGCGATCTGCCCCCTTATCTAACACGCCATTCCTCAACGATCATAGTGAGTGCTGGTACCAGCAGGATGATCATCACACTCGCCACGACAATCCCGAAGGCGAGGCTGATGGCCATGGGGATCAGGAACTGCGCCTGAACGCTCGTCTCCAGCAGCATGGGCAGAAGTCCCAACGCGGTGGTTGTCGTCGTGAGCAGGATGGGGCGAAAACGCCGCACGGCTGCATCGACCACCGCCTGGCTTTCTTCAACTCCTTGTTCGATCAGCTTGTTGTAATAGTCCACCAGCACGATGCTGTCGTTCACCACCACGCCTGACAGTGCCACCATCCCAAAGATTGAGACAAAGGACAGGCCGTGGCCCATGATCATATGGCCGAGGATAGCGCCGAGGAAACCGAAGGGGACGGCGGTCAGAATAACCAAGGGCTGGATGTAGCTGCGGAGCTGAACCGCCAACATCACGAAAATTACAAAGAGCGCAATCAGGAGGCCCTGGCCCAGAGCGGCCAAGTCTTCAGACTGGTTGCGGGCGTCGCCTTCCTTCGAGTAGGAGAGGCCCGGAATGTCTCTCATCATTCGCGGCATGATGTCTGTTTCAATGAGTGCGATAACATTGTTAGGTGTGGTTTCAGCTTCGTTGACCTCTGCGGTCACCGACGCAATGCGTCGTCCGTCTACACGCTGAATGGAGGAATAGCCGCGCGATTCAGACAGTCTCGCGACGGTGAGGAGTGGCGCTTCAGAGCCATCTGCCAAACGAATGCGCATGTCATAGACTTCAGACAGGGATTGGCGTTCCTCCAATGGGTATTTGACGAGAACCTTGATTTCGTCACGGCCACGCTGAATGCGCTCAATCTCCTCACCGTAGAAGGACTGACGTACCTGTCTGGCAAGATCATTGGTCGTGAGACCAGCGGCTAGCCCTGCGGCGGTCAGCTCAAAATCCAGCTGCCTCTTGCCAACATCAAGATTGTCCTGAATTTCTTCCACGCCGCTGACGGACGCGAGTTCCAGCTTCAACCGTTCAGTTGCCATCAGAACTGTTTCTTCGTTGGCATGGCGCAGTTGGATCTCAACTGGCGGATCATTGGAAAAGAGCGAGCTTTGAATGCCAAGATATTCTGCGCCCGGGATCTCGCCAATTTCTTTGCGCCATCTCTGTTCCAGTTCGCGGGCTGAGATTACACGTGCATCCCCCAGAGGCAGTTCCAGGATTACCCGTGAGATGTTTGAGCCATTTGAACTGCTCCCGCCCCCCGGCCCGCCCGAGGAGGATTGTTGGCCGACGGTCACCGATGTTCTTGCAAGAACACTGTCGGTTCCCTCTGGTGTCGTGGCGTCAATGTCTCTGCGAATACGTTCAGCTGCGTTGATGATCTGTTGTGTCGCTGCACGGGTTGTTTCAAATGGGGTGCCTTCGGGCATTGTCAGGGATGCAGCTACACGGTCACCTTCGAGATGAGGGAAGAAGATGAAGCGGGCATATCCGCCTTGAAAGAGCCCAAACATGATGATGAGAAGACCAATGCTCCCAGCAAAAGTTGCATATTTGAATTGAACACATCGCGTCACAGTGGGGCGGACGACCCTTTCCGTGAATGAGTGAAGCGCGCCGCCGACACGCGTTTGAATGCGCTCCAGAATGCCCCGGCTCCATCGGCTTGAATTGGACAGGTGGGCGGGCAGGATGAAAAAGGCTTCGAAAAGAGAGACCAGGAGCACGGCGATCACGATGAGGGGCACGGGCGCCATGATCTGTCCCAAAATGCCTGAGGCAAACAGAAGCGGCGCAAAGGCTGCCATAGTGGTCGTCACGCCAACGGTTACAGGGGCCGCGATCCCCATCACGCCAGCGAGAGACGCTTTCTGGTCTTGCAAGCCGGCTTCTTGGGCGGCGAAGATGTTTTCGCCTGCGACGATGGCGTCATCAACGACGATCCCCAACACGACGATGAGGGCAAACAAGCTCACCATAGAAATGGTGACTCCGAACAGGGAAGCTATCATCAGGCCGCCAAGGAAGGAGATGGGGATCCCCATGCTTGTCCAGAATGCGAGCTTGAGGTCCAAAAAAAGAACCAGCGAAAGAAAGACAAGCGCGAAACCAAGTAGCGCGTTGCGGATGAGGAGGCTGATGCGGTCTCGCAGGATGTCAGTCTGGCTCTCGGAGATGTCGATTTCCAGACCTGCAGGCAGCGTAAGAGTTTGAAGATAGGTTTTCACCTTCTCTTCAATCTCGAGGGCGTCCTGGTCGCCTGTGCGGGAAATGTTGATCTTCGCGGCGGGTTGCCCGTTAAAGAGGCTCTCCAGGTCATCTTCCACGAACCCATCATTGATGGTTGCGATATTGCCAAGACGAAGAAGGGAGCCGTCTATGTTGGAGCGGATCACGACGTCTTCGAACTCTCGACCAGTAAACCGTCTGCCGGCTGTCCGCAGCAGGATCTCGCCTGCATCGGTTTTAATCGAGCCTGCGGGCAAGTCGAGGGATGAGTTTGACACCGCGCTTGCAACTTCTCGCAGGGTTAAACCATATCTGCGCAGTGTCTCTTCACTGACTTCGATAGAAAGTTCATAACCGCGTACGCCGCTGAGAGAGACCAGTGAGAGTCCGTTGACCTGAAGAAGATCATCTCGGATGCGCTCGGCGTTTTCGCGGATTGCCCGTTCTCCTCCCAGACCGAAAACCACCAGGGACATCACGCTTGATGCCCGGCTTGATTTGGAAATGGCAGGCTCTTCGGCGTCTGCGGGCGGGAAGTCTGACAACCGGTCTACTTCGTCCTTGATGTCATCGAGCACAGTACTTGCATCGATAAAGTCATCAAGTTCAGCGGTAATCACCCCGACGCTTTCTGACGCGGTTGACCGCACACGATCAATGCCTTCAATGCCCGATATTGCTTCTTCGACGCGCCGGGTGATGCCGTCCTCAACCTCGTTCGGCGTTGCGCCGGGATAGGCAACGGTGATGCTGATGGTGCGCAGATCGACCTGCGGGAAGACTTCTGCGCGCATGTTGGAGACTGCAAGCAGGCCTGCGCAAAGCAAGAACATCATCAAAAGGTTTGCTGCAACGTGATTGTTGACGAACCAGGGGATGATGCCTCTTGGTTGTGCTGGAGCGCGGTCTTCGAACTCGCTTGGGAACTCGCTGGGAAAGTCGCTGGGCATGTTATCGTGCCTCGACTGTGTTGATTGTCGATGATGTTGCTACGACGGTACGCACCGCCATGTTTTCAACGGCACCGGGAAGGTTGCTCAGCAATATTTCTGTGCCCGCAGTCAGTCCTCTGATTAGCGAGGTTGTGGGGCCGGTTTGGACAATCTCAGGTTGGGCAGATTTCAATCGTTGATCGACGACTGTCCATATCTTCCCGTTTTCCTGAACAGCGGCTGTGGGCACCGTGACCAAATTGTCGAGCTCTGGCCCAAAAAATGTCACGGAGACAAAAACGCCCGGGACGAGAGGTAGCGTGTCTTTGGTGCCAGCGTTTTCGCCTAGGGATACAATTACCGAGGCAAATCGTGTCTGAGCATCCAGTTGTGCAGATACGCGTGCAGCTCTTGCCCGGATCACCCGATCCACACCGAGGTAAGATGTCTGGATGATCGCCTCAACATTGTCGAGCGGTTGAAGCCATTTCAGGTCTTTGTCTGCTAGGGGAACTGTGACCTCCAGCCCGTCCAGCGAATAGACGGACCCGTAGGACTGGCCGGTGGCCATAAACTGACCTAGCTCGACATTGCTGGAGACAACTCTCCCGTTGAAGGGTAATGAGAAATTTGTTCGGTCCAGGTCGAGTTGTGCACGGGCCAGCTGAGCCTGGGCGGAGGCGAGTGCCGCACGCCTGTCGCGGATCTGTGGTTTGCGTGCGACAAGAGCTGGGACCGGCTCACCTGGGGTGATTTCTTCCCATTCCCTTGTAGCGGCGAGGCCCTCCGCTTCTTCCAGCTGCAAATTGGTTCTGGCGCTCGCCACCTCCGCGCGTCGACGCTCGACCTCCAGTTCGAAGTCTCGTGCTTCGATGCGGAACAGGACTTCGTCTTTTAGAAATGAGCCGCCTGGACGCATGACTGCACTCAACCAATCCACTCTGCCCTGTACCTGGGGGATTATTTGAACGTCGACCTGGCTGCTGACTGCTCCGCTGCCAACAATTTCAATTCGCTGTGTTTCGGGATTGACGATGGTCGAATTCACCAGTGGGGCGAACTCTTCTTCATCTTTGAGCGTAGGCGTGCGGTCTGTTCCAGACAGCAGGCTTGATACCGCAACCGCAAACAAGAAGAATGAGACAACGAGGATAAGTTGCAGACGCCCGACATTTTCTGCGCGATCGGTTGGATCCGCGGCTTCTCTTGAGAAGCGTTTTGTAATCGGATCAAGAATGCGTTTCATGTGTCCCACTTTCCTGTGTGCTCGTTTCAAGCGAGAGTCTGTCAATTGGTGTCTGCTCGGGCGCTGCGTCTAACCAATCACCGCCAAGTGCGAGCAAAAGGTCGATGCGCGAATTCCACTTGTTTTGCTGTTCGATCAAAAGCGTCTGTTCTGCATTCTGCAGGCGCCGCTGTGTTTCCAATAGTCTTTCGTAAGACCCGATGCCGCGGCGGAATCGATCAAAGGAGCTTGTCTCCGCCAATCGCACTTCGCGCAGCGTGCTTTCCAGCTGGACCAATCGGGCGGCTGACTTGCGTTCTGCGACGAGTGCATCTTCGACTTCCTTGATCGCCGTCAGAATATTTCCGGCATAGGCGGCAGCCTGCTCAGCCATTTGCGCTTCGCGTTGTCTTACCGTCGCCTGGCGCGCGCCACCGTCAAACAAAGGCTGAGCGATCTGTGCCATCAGAGAGCCTGCTAGGCTTGTGACATCGAACAGATTTGCGGTTGATGTATCGCTGGAGCTCAGGCTGCCTGTGAGCGTGAGGTTGGGGTAAAGGTCGGCGATCGCAACGCCGACATTCTCGGTTGCTGCTTCCAACCTGAATTCGGCGGCTCGTAAGTCTGGCCGCCGATCTAGCAGAGAGGCTGGGACGCCAACAGGTACATCCTGGGGGGGAGGGACGTTCGCCAGCGTGTCCATGTTGAGCGGGCTGGCGCCCGGAATACGCCCAAGCAATACATGCAGGCTGGTTGTAGTCGCTGCAATATCGTTCTCAAGTGATGGAATGTCCGCAAGAGCTGATGTGTAGTTCTCCCGAGCGCCATGCAGATCGACGGCATTGGTGCTTTCAAGCCCTGCGCGGTATCGACGTTCAACAGCATTTAGCGTCGCACGCCGGCTTTCTGCTATCGCCTGGGTGGCGGCGAGGCGTCGTTCAAGAGTTGCGAGAGCCACCCGTGTCCGCACCAGTGTAGCGATTTGTGTGTGTATCAATCCCTGCCAGTCAGCCTCAGCTGCCGCAAGATTGGCAGCTTGCGACCTCTCACTCCGCCGTAGTCTGCCAAAAAGGTCCGTCTGCCAGGAGAGCGTTGTGCCAACGGAAAAATTGTTGGCGTAAGTCCGGTCGCCGGCGCTGTTCGTTGTGAAGGAACGGGTGGCGCTTGGGTTGAGGTCAAGGCTCGGGAGGCGTGTTCCGGCGACATTTTCAAGGCTTGCCTGGGCTTGTCTAACGCGGGCGAGCGAGATCGCCAGGTCTTTGTTGTTCGACAACATTTCTACAACAAGAGGGGCCAAGCCCGGATCACCCAGCCGTTCCCACCAATGAGAAATGCTCTCCGCCGCTATTGATGCTGGATCGGGTGCAGCGGTGAACGCTGTCGGGTCAGCTATGGACCCGTCCAAACTGAGAATCGTCGACAAGGCGGTGCCTCGCTCATAGTCCGGTCCAAGGGTGCATCCTGACAGGATAAGCGCAGCGGTTAGGGAAACCACTTTGGGGGAAGTCATGGGTAGCGGCCTTACTTGCGACAGGGGATGGCCGGTTAACGCCAACCTTACATGTCTTATTGTACGCGGCAGACGCGGAAAACGTTCACTTATGACAATTATTCCGCAATCACAGGGGTATGATTAGGATTTCTGTGCCTTACAGGGCACGGGTCAGAAATGACTTCTCGTGCCCACTGTCCATTGGATTGCGAGGCCTCGGTTAAAGATACTTAATGGTATCTTATTTCGTGTGTGGCGAAACAACCTTCTTGGCGGCTATTTTAAAGATGGCAATCTGTCTCTAAACGAAACGGCGATGGCCTTAGGCGACTTTTCCATGAGCTTCAGTGCTTTGTCATAGGTTTGCCTTATCGCCTTCAATGTGTGTGGCAAAAAGCTCAGCCGTGGTCCGATTAACCAAAAGTTAACTTTGGACCGACTCTCGCGGGCAATCTTTTGTACAATTCGGCCTTCAGGTAAACGCGTAAACCTGAGGTTTTCCAATCATCCTAGCGTGAAAATGGATGTGGAATGTGGGGGCGGCCGTGCGGAGTATCGCACTATTATTTTTCTCTTTAATGGTGGCTGGATGCAGCACGTTTGAATCGGGCCTGTCGGGCACAGACGCGACAGGTGCGCCGGGTCCGTCCGCCGAGGTGGCTGGCGGTCCGAGCATTGAGTTCAGCGCTGTTCTGCTGGAGCGTATGAGTGCTCTGCCCGAACCCTCTGCCGTCGAAGATGCTACGTTAGAAGCAGCGGCGGAGCCCTATCTCAACCGGCCTGTTTCCCTGGATGATTTGCGGGCATTGGGCACCGAGATGGAGGGTATCTTCCGGGATGCTGGTTACCCTTACGTCCGGGTCGTGCTGCCGCCGCAGGAAATCGTGAATGGGCGCGTGAGATTTCAGATCATCGAAGGCTGGGTTGAGGGCGTCTCCGTGTTGGGGTCTTCTGCGATTGCAAAAGCTCAGACAGAGGCGCGATTGTCGGCCTTGGACGGCAAGGGACCTCTGGCACTTGATGATGTAGAGCGCACCGTCGCGCAGTTGAACGATGTCCCGGGGCTTGCAGCACGGGTTTCAATCGCTCGTGGCAAACAAGGCCCTGGCGCCATGCGTCTGATTGCGGACGCGGAAAGGCAAGATCCCCGGGTTCTCGTGAATGTTCAGAACTTTGGATCGAAAAACCTTGGCCGTGAAGGCACAACGCTTTTTGCGCATGTTCCTGGCTGGGCCCCCCTCGGGGACGAGTTAGAGCTTGCCGCCTTTAACACCTGGGAGTCAGGTGAGCAGGTAAGTGGTCAAATTGCTTACAGCCGAGGGCTGACGGTTGATGGACTGTCGGCGCGTGTTTGGGCGTCCTATGCGGAGGCGGAACCTTCTGGAGCTGTTGCGACCCTGGGGTCAACGTCAGAGAGCCTGACTGCGGGCATTGAAGTAACGCATCCAATTTACCAGCGTCGAGAAAAGTCTCTCGAGGGATATCTGGGGTTTGAGGCAGCAAACCTGAAAGGCGAACTGTTCCAAGGGGCTGTGCCACTGAGCAAAGATGAAACGCGGACAGTTTATGCAGGGCTTGAAGGTGAGGTTGTGGTCGATGACTGGAGCTTTACTGGCAACGTAGAGCTGCGCCAGGGGCTTCGCTGGTTTCATGCAAGTGCCCGCGGTGATGCCAACCTTGCGCGCTCTGAGGCAGACCCCTTCACGCGGGTTGTCTCCGGTGAATTCCTTACGGCGACGCCCGAGCTTTGGGGCATGAAGGCGGAAATTGACCTTCGAGGACAGTGGGCGAATGCGCCGCTCATGGCCATCGAAGAATTTTCGTTCGGCAATTACACCGTCGGTCGAGGATATGATCCCGGCGCTGCGGCAGGGGACAGTGCTATTGCTGCCGCCATCACCCTAAGTGGATTTGAACAGCGATTCTGGAATGACCGTATTGGGACGGAATTCGTCGCTTTTTACGATATTGGCCGTTACTGGAATGAGGATACGACCGGCACACCTTCGCGCACGCTGGCGTCAGCCGGCGGTGGGGTGAGGCTTCTATTCAACAATCAGCTGCGGGCCGATATCACCTATGCGCATCCCCTTGATCAACCGCGCGGCCTTGGCGAGTCGCGCCCTGGTGGTCGTGTGTTGTTCAATATCACGGCTGACGCGGTGCAGATTTGGGATGACGCAGCAACATTTATTGGAGGGTTAGGTGAAGATCCGTCCCTCTAGAAGGTCGAGCTGTGATGGCGTCGGTCGGGTGCTGTCCGGTGGTCTCCTTAGTGTTGCTGCCCTGGCGTGTGCCATGGTCGGTGCTTGGGCAGAGCCTACCAATGGGACGATTGTCGCGGGAGGTGGTGTTGGCGCCTCAATTGGTTCAGTTGCAAATGGCGGCGGGTTTAACGTTACGGTCCAGCAAAACTCCGCTCAGATGGTCGTCAATTGGGACGACTTTAATATCAACGCCAACGATGCCGTCAATTTTGTCCAACCTTCGAGCTCCGCGATTGCTGTCAACCGGGTAGTGGGCGGCGCTGTGACGCCAACGATGATTGACGGTGCACTTTCGGCCAACGGCCATGTTTGGATTTTGGATCCGGCTGGCGTCGCCTTTGGCGCGGGGGCGGTGGTGGATGTGGGCGGCTTGTTAGCCACCACGAGTGACATTGATACAGCTACCTTCATGGCGACGGACCCGGCTACGGGCACCTTCACATTCACGCAGGCTGGAACAGGGGCGGTTACCAACGCCGCTAATCTTGAGGCACAGGGCCTGATTGCCCTGGTGGCGCCGATGGTCACTAATTCAGGGTCGCTGACATCTGACAATGGGGATGTGCTGCTTGGGGGTGCGAAGGCGTTCCGCCTCAGTTTTGCAGAGGTCGATCGGACACCGGCAGGTGGCGGCGCTGTCTATAAGGAACTGTTGGTCACCGACTTCATCATCGATACAGGTGTGGACAATGCAGTGGCACCTGCTGAGGCAATCCCTGTCACGCAGACGGCTGCTGGGAGCGCAAGTGGCAGCAACATTATTATTTCAGCGGCATCGGTAGGCGGCGGTGCTTTCCTCAATATTGACGGCATGGTCGAGGCAACGAATGTAGGTACCGGGTCTGGGTCAGTGATGTTGCTAGGTGGCGCAGATCTGACCGGGGGAGTAGTTGCAGCGACCGGCGCTGAGACTGTCCGTTCCACAGATCTCGGTGTCAGCGCGACGGGCGCTTTGACGGTTCAGGCCGGGGCGGTCTCAATCGCAGCCAGCGCACAGGATATCTCTGTTGGATCGGCGGCCATTACCGCGGCTGTGGGAGATGTGTCGATCAATGATGCGGTAACGGCAACGTCTGGAGCTATTGGGATCACATCGACGTCTGGGGATGTGACCCTTGATGCGGTGACGGCGACGACGGGCGCCATCAATATTACCGCGAACACGGGCGATATTGATGTGGGTGCCACCACAGCCGGAACCACCATCACCCTGTCGGCACAGGACATTGATCTGGCGGGCAAGGTGGATGCGACGACGACCGCGATGTTGACGGCCACGGCGGGGAATGTCTCGTCGACGGGTGCGCTGGAGATTGAGGGCTCCGCGGTGACGGTTTCCGGTCCGATCCTGGCTGGGACAGATGCCACAGTGACCGCGACGGCTACCGACG
>Ga0189287_100037_pt1 | contig 190799 bp, 188 predicted proteins | sample UW86minimetaG_FD_130319 | JGI IMG/M metagenome (GOLD analysis project Ga0189287, IMG submission 130319) | Marine microbial communities from the Costa Rica Dome - UW86 mini metaG | ecosystem: Environmental > Aquatic > Marine > Oceanic > Photic zone | place: Costa Rica: the Eastern Pacific...
CGAAGCCTGTCTCTAACAGCATCAGCGACCACCTGTTTTTCATCCAATGTGAGTTCCCTTGCGGAAGCCATAGAGGAAAGCCCAGATAGCACCGCAACGGCTAATAGGAGCCCGCACAGAGCAATCTTCAACATACTGGTCCTATTCAACATCCATCGCTCCTGCAATCCATGAGCTCGCTCTGAGCATGTATCCACACTGCGATGGCTGAATTGACCTCCGCGTCTGTCATTGGGAGTGAAGTACCAGCTCTTTCGGCCCGGTCCCATATCCAAACATTGCACATGCGGCGCCCTTTGCAGGCTTGTATCCCCGCGCGTTGCCAATCAGCTGAGCGTGCGTTCGGATCGCACACCAGAAAGCGCACGAAGCCGTGTTGGCTAACTTCTTTACACCCTGACTGTGCCTCTACAGCAGTCGTCGCATTGGTCTCAACACCTTCGAGGGTCTGTTCACTCACAGCTGCAGCCCGGCGGGGTAATGCCAGAGGAAGCGCCCCGACTGTGTTGGGCGTCACACTGTTTGTCTGCGCAGCAGAAGGACGGTCGTTAGGCACATTTATCGCAGTGATGGCCCCGATCACGCCTGCCCCGACTACGATCAACAGGATCACGCTTACGAAAGCCAAGGCGACCCGTTCAACACCGTCAATGGGTTGAGGCAGGGGGGGAGCATGTCCAGCTTCACCGTCAGCTGCACTTTCCGAACTGTTTGCAACCGGTTGCAAATCCGACTGGGGCGCTAAAACAACTTCCTGTGGAAGCTTGAGACCGCAATGACGACACACCACTGCTTCCTGACGTATTAGCTCTGCGCAGTCAGGACACTTCCTCTGCCCTTCTGCCAGAGCTTTGTTCTCAAGTGCCTGACTGTCTGCTCTCATCATCAATGCATGAGGGAAAGCAACAATCCAGATAGCTGCGCCGTAGAGCCACCACAGGAAGAAATTCCCTCCCTTGGAGTGAGCTATGGCAGCGGGCGCTAAGCCCAAGAGGACCGCGACAAACAGATAAATCATGTAGGCCTCTGTGCTCAGAAGTTGATCTATCTATTATCGTATAAAAAATACGCCCTGTCTCACTAATAACGTATTTTTTGTCATTTCCGTATTCTCCCGCTCGTACAGAAAATGCGAGCATGGACATCAAAAAATCAGTTGGTCTCAAGATCAAAGAATTCAGAGATGCGAAAAATCTGACACAGGCGGATTTGGCTGAGTTAACTGGCCGCAGCGTCGATACGATTAGTCATTTGGAACGGGGCATTAGCTTGCCTAATTTTAGGACCCTTGAGCTTTTAGGTCGTGAACTGAAGGTCCCAATGCGACAGTTCTTTCCCAATTCGGATGCCGAGCTGAGAAGCGGCAATAGAGCTTCCTTGATGGCGCGTTTGGAGGCGCTGATCGGAGAATTGTCGGAACGAGACTTGAAGACCGCAATTGCGCTTGTAGAAGCATTGGCCGAGCCGACGCCCAAAAGCCGTACCTAACTGGGTCAAAAGATAAAACGTACTGTTCACTTCTACATACCTAATATAACGTCGCAGACCTTATTGGGCATATTGTGGGGCTGGGGATGTTTGCGTTTTTCTACTGGTTTTTTCTGTTTGTTGTGGTCTGTGCTGTCTGTGGCTTTGCTGCATACGTTTACGTCTCCCGGAAATACAGCAAAGCTCGATTTTCTTTCCAGGTCTTGGTCAGTTCTGCTCTGATTTTCGCGATGGGCCTTTCGACGCTACCCAGCTTAGGCCCGTGGCAATTGCTAAATGCGGGTCTTGCGGGTTTGCTCCCAGGTATTTTTGATGCGCCGGTGACGACTGGTGAACCGTCTGGGGCAGACCTTGTTTTTGCGTTCTTTGTCATAACAATTCCGCTTTGGTTGATCCTGCGTTTTGCGAGCGGAGCACTCAAAGTTTGGGAAGGACCATCATCTCAAGTAGAAGCCGTTTTGGCGGCACGCGGCGTTGAAAACAGTCTGCTTCAGCTCGCTTTGACCAAGGCAGCCTATATTTTGCAGCAGAAACAAGACCCAGAAATCAACATTGAAAACAGTATCCTTCATCGTCGTCTTGAGGATGCCCCTGATACTCCTGATTGGATAAATTTCACGCGCGAAATTCTCATTGCTTCTGATCGGGATTTTGAGTTGGGAGAGGATGATTGGAACCTGGAGAACAAGGTTTGGTTCGGTCGAAAGCATGTCGGCATGCAGCAAAGAAATGCCAAACCGCTGTGTCTTTTTCCTAGCGATGATATTCCAAGCGACAATGTGGTAGAAGCTCTGATCTCTCGGCTTACTACATCGGACCCAGAAATGCGGAACGGCATTTTGATCATTTGTTGTAGGGTGGATCAGGATTTAGATCGAAGCTTTGTGTCGCAACTAGGCACTAGCGTGAGAATAGTTTCACAAACATCTCTCATCAAATCTTCACTTGATTTTCGTGGCTACTGGCGGGATCTAATCGAACGGTATGAAACGTCCCCGATTGCAGGGACAAAATTCAGCCTTGAGGACTTCTTTATCTCTCCGTATATGACTAGAGAAGCTGTGAACGAGGCAGAGATTGGTTCGAGAGTTTCCTCGGAGAAGCCTGAACTCGCGGTTGATGTAATAGCTGATTGGCTTGAAGACAAAACACGATCACATCTCACGATAGCAGGTGAATTCGGGCAGGGAAAAAGCTCTGCAATTCTCAAATACTGTCGTGATTGGGCCGTGGAATGTCAGCAGGGCCGAGCGTTGGACAGACGCATTCCGTTGCTTGTTGAGTTGAGGGGACGCAATCCAGCGGCTATGTCATCCGCAGAATTGTTACACCTTTGGGGTAAGCGGTATGGGCTGAGTGGAGACGCACTGCTAAACCTGATAAAGGCTGGAAGTGCAGTCGTATTCTTCGAAGGGTTTGATGAGGTTGTCAATGCGGGGCGCAGCTATGACCGTCTGCAGCATTTCAATGCATTATGGCGCTTCGCTTTTCCAAGGGCAAAGTTGGCATTTACAGGGAGGCCGAATTTTTTCTTTGACGATCTAGAACTCCGAAAATTACTTAGAATTGATGCTGCTTCAGCGCCTTCGGGGCGACCCCACACGGTGCACTACTCATTGTCGTTTTTGAACCTAGAGCAGATCAAACAAGTCCTGAGGCCGTTTCCTAAAGATAGGGTTCTCGAAATTGTTCAAGCTTGTGAAGATTTCCCTTCCTTTTCTGAAATAGCAAGCCGTCCGTCAATGCTTCCTGCAATTGGCACGCTGTGGCCGAATATTCGTTCAGAGCTCAAAGAAACAGGAGTTTTGACGTCATCCACTATCGTCTCTCACTTTATCGAGATGATTTATCAACGGAAACAGGTTGAGGTAGAAGATGACCTCGCAGGCAGAGGTATCCCGCTAAATCAAAACTATCTTCTGCTTCCCAAGAAGATCAAAGAATATTTCACTTATGGTATTGCGTTTCAGATGGCTCAAAAGGGCATGCGAAACACCATATCTGGGCCGGATCTGATCGATACGATCACATTGTTGTATGAAGACCTTGAAGCTGTATTCTGCGCGGTCGAAAGTGAAGAAGAATACGCAAGGTTTACTACAGATCTTCGAGCTCGATTTGAGCACTATGGCAATCGAGAAAAGATAGACATTATTGCATCTGAAATAAGAGCGACAGGCCTATTTGTGATGGATCCTGCTGGCGGTCCGTCCAATATTCAGTTCCCTCACAAGCAATACTTTGAGTTCACCCTTGCGAAAGTCGTGCAGCTGTTGTTTGAAAACCCTGAGGACGCAATTTCTAAAGCTATTGTGGGTCTGTCACCCATGACAAACTTCTGGAGCGTTATCAATCGGGAACCAGAAGCTGCTCTTTATCTCTCTGAGATGGTGGCTTTGAAATTTGATGCGTGTTTTGTCCTTACGCATTACGAGCGGGTGTCGGTCCGTTTCAACATTTTTTTGAGCGCAGTTTCGAACGGTTTGTTTGGGATTGCATTTTTTCGACGATTGTTTTCTAGAACGACAAAAGCAGCACCTACCGACAACGACATTCCACGTCATGATTATCACTTTTTTTTTGGTGCGATATTTTCTGCTGTCAGAGGTGGTACACCAACTGCTTCATTCCTTTTTGGTGTTATGACCTCGTCGATGGTTGCATTTTTGCTAGCAGGTGGACTTTCTACGGGGATGATAATGGGGCGCGATTTGGAGGGCTTTTCGCGCCAAATATTGGATAATCCTCTTGGCACATCGTTGGTAGTTATCGGGACTTCGCTGATGGGTGCTTTTATGGTTTTGTTGATGCGGCGCTTTTCACTAGCTTTATCAAGAGGCTTCTTATTTTCCATCGTGACCGCGAAAATTGCATTGTGGCTCCTCATGGGGTTTCACCGAACAGGTGATTTCAGGTTTGCTGTTCCGTTTCTCGGCAGTCGTCTTATTCCAGAATTTGCATTGAAAGCGGAATGGAGCGAAGAGTTTGGTTCTAGGGAGATAGAGAATTTCCTCAAGCGGTTACTGATGTCTCGGTCTCCTTATCTCAATGACGGTGTCGTTGATTAGCTTCATTAATGCGTGGCGCAATCGATAAGAACGAAATTCGGATGTCCTTTAATTTGGTACACAGAACTGGTACACAAGCACTACTTGCAGGCGATAAAGACGGCAGAATTCTTAGGTTTTTGTTGGTGGTCCGGGTACCCAGTATCGCCCACCATTTTCTCTCAAACCGAAGAGCCAGTTTCATCTCATTGGATGGGATAGTGTTTTCTTGGCAACCAGTGGCGATCCCATGGCGCGAACCAAGGCACTGTAATTGAGTCCGAACGCCATCTCGTCACCGACTGCGGGCCGTGTTTTGCCGCACTCAACGACAAGGTGGTCGCTGCTTGACCCTAGAATGGTGATGTCTGAGGGTGCAGTGAGGCCTTTAGGGTCTGTATCCATATGGCCCAGTGCGAGGATGGCCTGAAAAATAGGTCCGCGGTCTGCGGGGAGTGGTGCTGCGCCAAACGCAGTTTCTGCTATCTCACCCCAAGGCTGGGATGGTTTCACCTTCGCTTCGATCACTTCGGCGACGAGAGTGATCGCATCTGTAAACAGTCCTTCGATGGGCTGCCGGTGGAGTGGTTCGCACCCGAGCAAAATTGCCTCCCCTAGCCGTAGATTGTTGATCCGTCCGGGATCAGCAGCGCTAAGCGCCCACCCGAGATTGCTTGAATTGCCGCCAGATACGATTGAGGTGATGGGACCAAAAGTTGCGTCTATTGCGTCGGCGAGCGATGACAATTCCCGCATATTTCTTTCATCTGGTGCAACGCCACTGCGACAGGCCAGATTGGTGCCTATGCCTTTGAATTTTATGTTGGGTAGGCAAAGCGTTTTGCGCACTGTTTCTTCAAGGTCGGCTGGCAGGATGCCTTCCCGCAGATCACCTAGCTCCACCATCAATAAGACACCGTGCTCGCGCCCAGCTGCATAGGCTGCTTTTGAGAGTTCCGAGATAACCTCGAGCTCAGTGTTGAGGCTTATGTCGGCGTTCGTGATTACAAGTTCCGCCTGACTGAGCATTGGGGAGCGAATGAGCACCATGGGTGCTGCTATCGCTGTGCGGCGCATGGTTTGGATGTTTTCTATCCGCGAGTCAGCCAGACCTCCCACTCCCGCAGCTCTTAATGTCCTGGCAATCGCAGGCATGCCTAGCGCCGCTTTGGTCACTCCCCAAACAGTGATGCCACGCTTGTTGAGCCTTTCAACAAGCGTGCGAGCATTGTGTTGGATTTTTTCGAGATCTATCTCTAGCCGAGGGGCGGTCAATGAACACTGACTGGCAGCTTCTGCTTGAGCTGAGGGAAAGACGCGAGAACCATTTCTACCAGAAAGTCCGGCGACCGTGTCAGCGCATCGGTGGCGGGAATGCCTAGGTCGTGCTCATAGAGTTTGATCGCGTCACTGACATCGGCATCGGTCATGTTCTCATGGTTGATGGTAACACCAATCACTTTGGTTTTTGCAAAGGTCTCGATGAGTTTGATCTCGCTCTCTGGGGTTGGCATCAATGTATCTGGAAAGTCACCGAGATGGGTGCGAGCTGGTGCGTGCTGCAATACGACACCATCAGGCTGGCTTCCGCGCAGAATAAAGGTCGAGGTAAGGTAGGCTGGATGGCTCAAGGCGCCCTGGCCTTCAACGATGATCACGTCGGGCTTCTCTCCCTCAAATGCCTCCACCATTGTTGCTTCCATCTCCCCTGAGCAAAACTGCGAGGGAATAGCGTCGAGAGCGATACCGTAGCGGGCACCTTGGATCAACCCGGTTTGGCCTGTGCCAACCATCACGGCGTTGATACCTCGGTCTTTCAGAGCCTGAGTTAGAATGGTTGCTGTTGTTCGCTTGCCGATGGCGCTATCGGTTCCAAGGATTGCAATCCGCGGGCATTTTACCTTCGCGATGCTCCCACTGAACATGCGCAGATCTTTCTTGGCGCGAGGCCTGCGAATATCAATGATCTTGACATTGTTGGCCGTGGACGCTGCTGCGAAAGCAGGATCCTCGTTCAGAAATTCATGCAAGCCGTTCACGAGGTTCATGCCCCGGTTCATGGCATCGATCATCACCTTCCGCTCGAGTGTCGACAACATGCCGCTCAAAGGTGCCATACCGAAAATGAAATAGTCAGGTGTTTCTTTTAGTTGGGCCAGCGCATCAGTTAGATTCCGATTGATGGGAATGTCATTTGGTTTGTCGTCAAGGACAACCCCGCTATCCATGCCCGCTTTCTCGCTATCGATAACAGATAGGATTTTGTATTTCTCTGAATGCCGAACCAGGCCGTTGGCAGTCTTTCCATCTAAGGCGCCGAAGTTTCCTTCGCAATATACGATTGCAGTGGGAATTTTCTCTGCTGCGACGGGTGTCGGAAACTCTACAATTTTTCTGTCGTCGCTTGCGCTAGTGGGCCTGTTCCCGTTACCAGTTGAATGGACTAGTTTGGGGCCGTTGGTCAAAGACATTTGGTTTCCTTCAATAGGATCGTGCGCCAACAGCGGGATCGCGTTGGCGGTTCTATGACGGTTTCTGAATGTGGTGCTGAAAAATGCGATGAGAGGCTACACATTGTGGTCGTCGCCACAGGCCTTGCATTCAACAGAATTTCAGGAGGGGCACGTGACAACTCTTCCTGAGAGAATGCGATTGTCGCATCTCCGGTATTGATCAACGCCGCTATTCGCGCTTCTTGGCAGCAATTGTTGCGGTGAGCTCAAGGTCCTGTGGGTCTGAAATCGAGTTCAAACCCCAAACGCAGGCTTCATCCGTTCGAAAAATGACGTCATTGGCCCCATCAGCGCAAGGGCAGACGCGCATGTTCAATCGCTAGATTTGCTCTTGTAGCATGTATGTGTCGATTGTGGGGATGTTTCAGAGCGAACTCCGGGCTCTGGCGCTATTAAAGGCAATACTCAGTTCCTCCGCGCTTGGTGCGAACAACGTCTAGATAGTGAATTCGGCTAGGGGGCCAAAGTTGCGAGGTTTGTGCCCAATATTGGCTGCCATTTCCCGTTTTGACGCAATCTGTTTGATGTGACGATGCGTCCTTAGCTTTCGCTGCGGTTGTGGAGTAATCTGACTGCATCATCAAATATGATTCTGGTCCCAATTTCGTGCACGGGACCAGTGTTGACTATGAACGGGCTTCTTATGGCTGAAGAGAGCGATCCCAAACAACCCAACCGAAGCTCGCGGCGCCGCGCGAAGAGCAGGGCTGCGCTTATAGAAGCTGCGCGGGAAACCATGAGCGTCAAAGGTGTTGATGCCACGACAATTGCCGACATTACCGAAGCCGCTGATCTGGGCTTCGGCACCTTCTACAATCACTTCAAGTCCAAAGACGAGATTGTCGATGCTGCAATGTCCGACATGGTGGAGCGCCTGGGAGATGAGATCGATGAGCTGATTGCGCCCATTGATGATCCCTTTTTTGCGCAGATCGTCGCCTGGCACCAGGTTGTGAGTTTGACCGTCGCTGAACCAATCTGGGGTTGGTTTGTGCTTCGCTCCTCCAAAACGCTCAATATGTTGAATGAGGGATTGATGGGCCGCTTTCGTCGGGATGTCAAAAAAGCTGTTGACGCCGGTGCCTTCACAGTGAGCGACATAGATGTCGTCGCAAACCTTGTGGGCGGCGGTGTTCTGTCGCTTGTAAATGCCCGCCTGTCTGGTGTGATTGATGATGCCCAGGTGTCAGAGGGGCTGGCGATGTTGGTGACCCATCTGGGGATCACGCCGGAGAAGGCGAGAAAGCTGATTGCGAAACCTATACCGTCTCTTTGAGTTTCAAGATTTGTAGCGCGCCATAAAGTTCTTGAGTGATGCGACTGCGTCTTCCCTATTGAACATGGCTGCTGTGAACCTGTCCGGGCGCAGGAGTACGAAGGGAGGGCAGGTTCCCCTCCATTCGGTCAGCGCGCCGGTTATATCTTTTAGCGTTGAACCAGATGGTGCGTCTTTGGGCGCTATTGGTACGAACGCCGCTCCAAGTTCCGCGCATAGAGCTTTTGCCTCGTGATTGAGGTCTGGCTCAGGGTTGGCGCCAATTCCCATCAGGACGAACCCTTCGGGTAGGAATTCATCCAGGTAAGCTTGTTCACCGTTTGCATCTTCAACCTTCGGCTGGACGATCATTTCGCCGCTACGGGAGGATGCCCCGGGTCCATCCCAAACGAACAAGCCTTCGTCCAGTTTTGGGATCACAAAGAATGAACGCCTCAGCGCTTCCCGGGTGAATTCGAATGAGTTGGCGACCGTGAGCACCACGTCCCTGAGCCAGGCCTTCACGTTTGAGGTAGGCATAATGATAGCGCCCAGGCGGTTTGCGACCTTGGTGAGTTTGACAACATGATCGCGGCGTTCTGTCTTGTAGGTATCAAGAATGGCTGTGTTGGCATCACCTTTTACGACAGAAGCCAACTTCCAGCTCAGGTTCACAGCGTCCCGAATTCCGGAATTCATCCCCTGACCCGCGAAGGGCGGCATCATGTGTGCTGCATCACCAGCGATAAACAGACGCCCGTCACGGTACTCTTCTGCAACAATTGAATTGAAGTTGTAGACGCATTTTCGCAGCATGGTGACCTGCGATGGGTCTGTGTGGGGCGCCAGCAGTTCGTTGATACGGTCTGGGTCGAGAAATTCCTCCTCGGTCTCCCCCTCATGCAGCATCCACTCCCAGCGCCGGTGTTTTTGCTTCTTTTTCATTGTCATGGCTGGGCGCTTGGGGTCGCAGAAAAAGCGACAATCGACCCAATCGTCCAATTGCGGATCGATCGTATCAATCACCAGCCAGGCTTCAGGGTTTGAAAATCCCTCCATCTGGATGTTTGAGCTCCGGCGGACCAGTGATCGGCCGCCACCGCAGCCCACAAGGTATTGAGCTTGTGCCTCAAATGCTTCGCCATCTTTCGTGGTGCCCCGCGCCGTTGCATGGCTTTGGGTTTGCGAAACCTCTTCAACCTGGTGGTTAAAAAGCACCGTTACCTGATCGAAGCGCTCTGTGCCGTTAAGCAGTTGCTGCTCAAGGACCGGTTGAATGAAGCTGGACATTTGCGCTTTGCCATACGGCGACTCGCCTACCTCAACATCCATGATGGTGTGGCCCTTGGCGTTCAGATAATCGAGGTGAAACCCCTGCATCATTTCTGCCGATGCTATCTCTTCCAGGCCCATGGATTGCAGTGCACGCCCGCTTTCAACATCAAGGCCAATAGCGCGGGGCTCTTCAACGGTTGTCGGGTTTTGCTCAAGCACGAGGGTGCGAATGCCATAGACGCCGAGAAGGTTAGCCATGGACAGCCCAACGGGGCCAGCCCCTTTTATGATGATGTCAGCTTCAAGTCGACGCACCATGACAGCCCCCTGCTTTATCCTTGGACGATTTTGTTGGTTTGTGTGCCGAGGTCCAAAGAGCCATCCGCTGTTGCGATGCGAGATTGAATGACATCGTCAGGCTTTAGGAAGTCGGGGTTGCTTACGTTTTTGTTGATGAATATTTCCCACTTTTTTGCTTCAGGTATCAGCTTGGAAATGAACATCAGCAATTTGCTTTTCGGGGCTTGCATGGCAACGCCGCCGGGTGTGCCGGTTGCTAGCAGATCGCCTTCCGCAAAATCCTGAACGCCAGATAGTTCCGTCAGCGTTTCAGGAGGCTGAAAGAACAGATCATCAGCGAGAGCATCCTGTCGGCTTTTGCCGTTTACGAAGAGCTGTAAACGCAGTTCCGGGATGTGTTCGACGTCGCCCTGATCAATGAGGGTGAGCCATGGCCCGGTTGGGCCAAATGTGCGATAGGATTTTCCTTTGTAGAACTGCCATTGCGGGAGCTGTACATCGCGGGCAGAAATGTCGTTGTTGACCACGAGGGCAGCCACATAGTCTGCGAGATTGTCCCAGGTTACCTCGACTGGACCATCAATTTTTCTGCCAAATATGAGACCAAGTTCAAGCTCATAGTCGAGCAGTTTTACGTGGGCAGGCCGAATGACATCCGTGTTGGGTGGCGCAATGCAGGAGGATGCTTTGCGGAAGATCATGTTGAATGTCTGCTGCTCAGGATCAATGCCGCTCTCCACCAGGTGAGAGACGTAGTTCGTGCCCTGGCAGACATATTGCTGGTTCTGGGTGACGGGTGAGAGAAGCGTGACATGATCAAGCGGGATGTTGTTCTCTGTCCCTGAAGCAGCAATGCTGCGTGCTTCTTCTCGGCCGTCGCGAATGAAATCACCTGTTGTTTCATAGGTGCCAACGAGTGGTGTGAGTCCGCCGTCGGCGACCACACCCCATCCGATGTTTCCATTCAATTCATAGCGCGCAACATTGATTGCCATGGAGCATTTCTCTTTTCTTTGGATTTGACGATTGTTAGAGCCAAGGACGGGCTTTGCGGCCCATCATTGCCATCATCAGCTTCACTTTCTTGAACGTGAAGTTTGGGATCGTTCGGAGATTGTGGATTGTTTCCAAGATGAAGCCGAGGCTGAGATGTGGTTTTGTAAACGTTGTGGGGAAGTCCTGGCCCCACTGGTACAGACCTTGGGTGCTGAGCGGGTGATATCCAGTTTCATAGTCAGACGTGTAAACGTCCCCGTCTGCATAATGCTCGAATTTGAAGCCGTCTTGATCTGACCAATAGTCGAAGACCTGACTGCCCAAGATGTGGCGTCCGATGCCCCATTCGTGTTTATGGCCCTTTTGTCTCAACACTTGTTGGCCGAGGCCAACCGCATCCAGATCGTGGACCTCGAAAGCCGAATGTTCATAGCCTTTGACGGGATAGGTTCCCAGGACAATGGAATGGTGATCTGCAGGATGTTCTCCGCGATCAAACCTGTTGAAGGCGAGGGCTGGTGTCCCGTCATCCAGACAGAGAACGTCAGTAGAGATAAGCCCGAGCCGGGATTTGTACCATTCCATTGACGTCTCGAAGTCGGGCGTCATAACTGCCACATGGCCAAGGCGTGCGATGTCGGGTGGCGTCAATGGCGCGCGCTGTCCCTGATTGATGCGGACTTTTTCCTCCGGCGTATTGAGTGCCTGCGCCTTTCTCATAGCTTGTTCTGCCTGAAGAGTGCGATTGAAGACGGCGTCAACCGTGAAGCCATTGGGGTCGGTCAGCCGTACCCGCTCTCCGCCACCAGGTCCGTCAGCAGTGTCTATGGTCAGCTTATCGTTTGCGGCAAGCGCCTCCAGGTCTTCGTGGTTTTTCATCTCGACACCCAACCCAAGATAGGCTGCCTTAGGCGCTTTCTCGACGACGATGAAGTACGGACTTGGCCCGGCGCCGCGCACATAAAGTCGGTCATCAGTCTGTTCTGCAATGACAAATCCGAAATCCCTGAAGAAGGCAGCCTGTTCGTCCAGGTCGGGCTTGGCAAAACGCAGATAGGCTAGATCCCATGCTTTGGTGACGGGGGAGGCGACTCTGTCTACCTTGCGGGGATCAACGGGAAGTGTTTCTTCCAGAGAGAAATCCATGTCGTTGGCTCCTGAGCATGTGGGGATCACCTGTGTAGGAACGTAGTCATTATGAGGAGTAAGTCAATAGTGATGATATTATCAGAAAATGAGATATTGTAATATTGATAATTATTCTCATAAATGTGAGCGCTGCTGACGCAATGCTGTCAGGAGTGTGTCAGTAATGTGCTGACATTGGGAAACGCAGAGGAGAACGAAGATGAGCAATGTCCTGACATCTGAGGCGGATCTAAGAGAGCATTACGCAACGCCGATGGCGGGTGTGATCGATAAACAGCTCGATCATGTGGAGAAGCATTGCGCTTCCTTCATTGGGCTCTCACCGTTCGTCTGTATTGGTACCTCGCGCGATGGCGCGCTGCCAGACGTCTCTCCAAAGGGAGGAGAGCCAGGGTTTGTGAAAATTCAAGACCCGAAGACGCTTTTGTTGCCTGACTGGCCAGGCAATAACCGGCTGGATACGCTTACAAATATCGTGTCCTCGGGAAGTGTGGGGCTTTTGTTCTTCATCCCGGGAATAAACGACATGTTGCGGATTAACGGGCGTGCGGAAGTGTCGGTTGACCCTTCGCATACGGGTCAGTTTGAAATGCGCGGCCGCAACCCACGCAGCGTGATGGTCATCCATGTTGAGGAGGTTTACCTCCACTGCACCAAAGCGCTCGTTCGCTCGGAACTCTGGAATGCGGAGAAACAGGTCGAACGCTCGGCCCTTCCGTCGACGGGCACGATGTACCGCGATCAATTATCGCTCGACAAAGTCCCGCCAGAGGTGATCGACCAGGCGTTGGATGAGAGTGAGAAGAACGACATTTACTAACAAAAAAGGCGGCTTCTATAGCCGCCTTTTTTTTGATTGCCTGAGAACAATCAGATCAGAAGTAACGAGCTACTCTTAGTTGAACGAAATCATCGTCCGCAAACGAGAAGAGTGGATCTGTGCGCTGTACGTTTTCAAAGACCCGGGCTTCCAGGGAGACGAAATAGTCGTCACCGAAACGGCGTTCTGCTTCGAGTGAGATGCTTACAGCCTGGGTGTCCAAGTCGACCACCGATGCCAGAAGAACAGCAGTAGACGCCTCATCGTTTGGCGTCCAGCGCAAGCCTGCGACAGCATCGTTGGCGAAAGCGTTTGCGTTGGTGGCGCCTCTGTCATCCCAGATATATTCCGCGACAATTCCCAGGTCGCTGGCGCTGCTGAAAATCTGATAGAATGTGTACTCAATGCCGCCGGTGGCCTGGATGTATTCTTCGCCCAGTTCGCGGCGCCAGAACCCTTCAAATTTGTAAAGCCACGCATCCTTTGTGGCCTGTACGTCGATCGAGGCCTGCTTGATTTGTGCGTAGAGGGGAATGAGAACCAGATTGCCGCCAGTGTCGAAGCCCGGCGTCAGGACAGGATCACGACCAGTTCCCTGAAAATAGGCTACACCCACATCCCAGTCTTCAAAGGTGTTTGAGTAACGGGTTGCGAAATCCAGATGCTGCCGCTTGTCATTGCTGCCATACATGGTCTGGGTTTCATCGACTGGGATATCGAAGGCGGGCCGACCACCCATGCTGGGGAATGTGCGTTCCCGGAAATAGGGCAGCAGGTAGAAGTCAAAGACGCCAAAGTCCTGCACCGTGGAAACGGCGACCATAGGCTGCCCCAACTTCTCCTCACCATCCAGGCTTTCGACCTGGTCTGTCTGGTTGATGATGTCGACCAAGTGCGCAACTTCGGTGACACCCCAGAAGACTTTGTCGATGCCGACCCGGAACTCCCAATCGCCCGTCACGTAGGCGTATTTCAGTTCACGTATGTCCGCGTGGGTGCGGTTTCCGTCATTCTGGTCCAGGCGTGCAAAGGGCGTGAACACAACAAACTGATCGCCATTGTCCCAGAAGGCTTCCGCTGTCACCTCAATTGCGACGGAGCTGTTGAACCGTTTTTGCCCGGCTACATTTCCGCGATTTGGAAACACCTGGAGTTCAGGCTCAACAAACCCGGTAAACTCAAACTCTGTGGCCAGAGATGGCGTTGTCATTGCCATGCCGTATAAAAATGCGCTGGCGACGCATGTTGTTTGTAACTTTCTCATTTACCCCTCCCAGCAGGGCGACCCAAAAAAGAGGCGGGCGTTTTCGCGCCCGCCTTCAAATGCCTTTGGAATCTTTACCGAGCGCGCTTTAGCGCATTGGTGGTGAAGTCGGATTCCGTGAGACCAGCCTGAAAAACGAAGTCGCTCCAGACAAGGCGCGTGTTTTTGCCAGTCTGATGGTTTTCCATGAACAAATCGTGGGCGCGCCAGTGTTTGTCCTCATATAGCCGATAGTCGGTCATGGTGAGGGTTTTTAGCAGCTGGTCCTTGCGGTCGTAATACTCGACTTTTCGTGGCTGATAGTCGGTCGTATCCGTCCAGGCGATCTGGCGTGTGTAGCCGGAGTGCTCGTAAAGCGGCGTTCGCTCTGTCACGTGGCATATGCGCTCGCCGCAGGGCTCATCGCGCAGCCAGTTGTAGGAGTATTTGCCGACTTCCTGAGCTGAGAAATCTTCAAAGGCAAACTCGGAACCCATGAACGGGCCAGACTTGTTGACCGATGAAATGCGCTTAACGCGTTTTACTGCTGGCAGGTACATCCACTGATCATCGGGATCGAGAATGTGGGCATAGGAGAGCAGTGCTGTGCCGTCAACATCGCGGGGTTTGTCGAAGACGATCAAGCTCCAGTCACCTTCATTCTCCTCTGTGATTTCCAGAACCAGGTTACGTAGTTCCCGCTCACTGGTCTCGCCATAAGCATTGGTGAGGATCATCTGCATGTTGGCAGACGTGTTGTTGAATCCAACGTCTCGCCGCTCCGTTTCCTGGGCGATGGCAAGACCTCTTGCCGCAGGGTCATCAGCACCAGGCAGGGTATCAAGCCCCGCCAGCTCTTCTGCGATCGCGGTGGAGATGCCAACGGGGACAATGACCAGCATGGCGGCAATTATCCAAGCCAGTGTCAGGTTGTGTAGGTTCAGCGCGTTCATACGCATGGGCTGATTTTCCTCTCTCAGGTTTACCGTGAGACGCACGATAGGGTTAGCGTCGGGAATTGAAAAGCGAGTCATGGTTTGATCTCCCTCTATGCAGGTGCCGAGGCAGCAGGCGGAGCGTCAACCGGACCGCTATCAGCCTCCACCTGGTTTGTTTTGTCCGATTTCCGCTTGCCGTCGAGTGCGATAAGCAGGGCCGGCAACAGCAGGAAGTCGATGACCAAAGCGCAGGCCACGGTGATGGCCACCATGATGCCCAGCATCGCATTTACGCGGAACGGCGAGTAGGCGAGAAGCGCGAACCCAATTATCAGCACAAAGGTAGATACCCAGAGTGCGGTGCCAACAGTTGAGAAGGCGTAGCGCACGGCATCCTCCGCTGATTTGCCTTGCTCTGAGCGCGCCCGCTGGTATTTGGACAGGAAGTGGACAGTGGCATCCACGATCAGCCCCAAGGCGGTCGCTATCACGAAGGTGGACCAGAATCCTACTTCAGTGCTGAACAGAGCCAAGATGCCAAAAGCTGCGATAGGTGGTGTCAGGTTTGGCACGAGGGAAATGATCCCCAGTTTCAAATCCCGAAGTGCCAGCATCAGGCAGCCGGAGATGAGGAGGAGCGCGATGCCCGTTCCCACGGTCATGGCTTCGAAGTTGCTGATGCCGATGAAAGAGAACATGACGGCCTGACCGGCTGGGTAGGCGTACATGCTGTCCGGCGCATTGGTCCGCAGCCAGTTTTCGGCCCGGTCAATAACGCTTTTCATTTGTTCGGTCGAAACATCCGTCAAGGTGATGGTTAGTTTCGTCGCCGACTTGTCGACATTGATCTGGTCGTTCAGATCCAAACCATAGGGAAGTGACATTTCATAGAGCAACAGGAACTGTGCCGCGCTTTGTCGGTCATCAGGCACGCGGTAATACGCGTCATCATCGCCATGCATGCTTTTGTTCACACGCTTGATGACATCAGAGAATGTCCCAACATGGACAACTTCCGGCTGCTCGCGGAACCAGTTGGCGAAGGCTTCCAGTCGTTCCAGGTATTCCGGATCTGAGATGCCACCCGTGTCCCCAGAATAGAGCGAATAGCTGATCTGGTAGATGCCCGTCAGATTGTCGGATGCCCAGTCGCTGGCAACACGGAACTCCATCCGCTCATCGAAATATTCAACAAACCGGTCATTGAATGTGAATTGCGGAAGGAGCGATGCAAAGCCGATGAGGACCGCTGTCATACCGACCAGGATCTTGCGACGGTTGCCGATGACCATCTCGCCGAATCTCTCCATGTACTCAGACTGTTTGCTGAGCGACCCTTTGGCCGTAATGGGCAAAATGGCCATCAGAGCAGGCAGGAAGGACACGGAGAGTACCCATGCTACTAACGCACCAACAGCTGAGGTGTTGCCGAGGTCGCGGAAGGGAGGAGCATCTGAGAAGTTCAGGCTTGCAAAACCGATTGCCGTCGTCACCGACGTCAGGAACACAGGCTGGAAATTGACCCGAAGGCTTTCGACGATTGCCTCGCGTTTGGTCATGCCTTTCTGCATCGACACAAGGGCGGTGACCAATATGTGGATTGAGTCCGCGACGGCGACGGTCAGAATGATGGTGGGGGCGCCGGAGGAGGGTGGCGTCAGCTTGACGCCCATCCAACCCATCACAAAGCCCATGGCCGCCGCCGCGGAGAGGCCAACCACGATGAGGGTCGCGATTGTGCCGCTGATTGAGCGAATGAGAAACCAGACGGTGAGAGCAAGGACGACATACATGCCAGGCGTGAGTGTCGAAAGATCTCGGGTCGCGGCTTCAGAGAAAGACGTGGACAGCATGACCGATCCGGTTAGCTCGATCCGCAGATCCGGGAACCGTTCGCGAATGTCCGCCACAATTGCGCGCGCATGGGCAACCGGCGCGGCAGTCGCGGTGATGTCGTCGCGGGGAATTTTGAGGGTTGCGAAAATTGCTGTGGTGGTTCCATCATCAGAGATGATGCGCTTGGCAATGGCGGGTTCGGTTGTGCCAATCCGGAGGACTTCTGCAGGATCAGCCTCTGCAGGGTCAATGACCAGGTCGCGGACATACAGATCATCATCTAACGCGGTCGTATGCTGATAGTTGGTGAGGCTGTCGACCCTAATGGAGTAGGGGGTTTGCCAGGCACGTTCTGTGATTTCCTTCACAATTGCCAGGATCTCAGGATCGGTCGCTTTACCTTCATCAGGGCGCAGTACCCAGAGAAGTGTGTCTGGACTTGTATAGGTGCGCTCTAACTGTTCGAAGGCTTTGAGGTTTGGATTTTCATCCGTAAAGAAATAGCGGTAGTCGTTTGAAAACTTGATGTACTGACCGCCAGATGCCATCGCAAGGGCGCCAGCGGCTGTGACCAGCACAACGAGCCAGCGGAGTTTGATGATCCAATTGGCGTAGGTCGTGACCCATCCGTTATTCATGATGTAAGTCCTTCTTTGGGGCCAGGCGTACAATTGCCGGTGGTCCGCAGACTGTTGAGATATTGGTAAAATGCTTCAAAGCTCGATGCGCCGATGTCGGTGCTCTGAGCTGTTTTGATAAGTCCGACCGTTCCCTGGTGGGTTGCAATGATCATCGTGGCTGCAGCTTTAGCTGAGATGTCTTTGCGAACCTGGCCGGTGTCCTGACCTTTTCTAAGCGCATCGGCAATGGCTGAGCGCCACTGTTCGTGGATTCCGTTCAGATAGGTGCGGAAGTCTTCGTCCAGCCCGGACATTTCCTGGCTGAGGTTCTGGAGGGGGCAGCCCAGGCGGACATCGGTGAAAATTTCGCCGTCGACGTGTCGCTGGAGAATGTCGAGAAGGGTGGAGACCGGATCATTTGTCTCCGTGAGGGGAGTAAGCCAGGTGGTGCTCATGAAACGGTCAACATTGTCGACGATGGCCGCGAGACCAAGGGCATGTTTGTCCGGGAAATGATGATAGAGGGAGCCTTTGGTGCAACCAGCCGCCTTCAAAATGTCGTTAAGGCTGGCTGAGCGGTACCCATGCTGGTGAATTTCATCAAAAGCGGCTTCGAGCAGCGCCTGGCGGGTCCGCTCTCCACGAATTTGGCGCGCATCCTCGCTTTTTTCTGCCTGGATTGGCTTCAAAGTCTCTGGCATTGCCCCTCATTCCCACAAACCGACCGGTTGGTCTAGTATCTAGGTGTCCCTCACGAACCCGTCAAGAGTGCGTGTTCAAAAATGACTGGGTAAAATATCGGGGATTATTGTGTCGCGGGGATTTCGGGACAGTTTCGTATTGTTACGAAGGGGCGCTAGAGATCGTTCTGCGACCAGACACGCAGACTGGGTGTGTTTTGCCAGGCACCTCAGGCATTTTTTGAAGAAAATGGGCTTAGCTTGCGAGCAGCTTCCTGCCTGCGCGCCGTTTTTCAGTCAGATCACGGATGACGGGCTCCATGACTTCCTCATGGAACTTATCGCAGCCGATGCAGAGATTGGCGAAAGGCGTGCCGTTTGGGAGTTCTGTGTGGGAGGCCCGGTGGAACTTCTCCTCAGACCACCCCTGGGTGAGGCCCATTTTGTCAGGGGCGCCCTCATTCAGCGCCTCAAAGACAGGATGCCCTTTGAGGCTCTCGAGAATGTCGATCAGGGGTTCATCAGCCACATTGCCGATGGGGACCTTTGTTTTGAGGCAGCATGGAAACACCGATCCGTCGGGCTCGATGGCAACTTCGGAACCCGCCATTCCATGGTTGAGGAAGTTGCGACCTCCTGAATGACGGGCACAGAAATTCGTGTCCATGTCGGCTTTGGTGAGGGAGTTTTCCCAGGCTCGCCCTCGTGGCCAAAGTTCGCCGATCCATTGATCAGGCTGAGCACCGAAGAAAAAGTAGAAAGGCCCTTTTTCGGTCAGATAGTCCCGGCCTGTTGAAGCGTCAGGGACCGGTTGCATGCCGGCTTCCTCAAACATGTCCGTCAGTTTCTCCATCAGTGGCAGGCGCTTGTCGCCCTCCATTCCGACATGGAAGTCATCCATGCCTGCGATAGCGATCATCCAGACATTGCGTTCCAGCATCTCATCCAGAATTTTAGGCGTAACAAGATCGCCCGTTGTTTGGATGGAAATGTTGACGCCCCCTTTCCCGTACTTGGCGTTCAGCGCGTCAAGGGCAGGGTAGAAGATGCGTTCGCGGACCGGATCAATCAGGACTTCGCCACCAGCCAGAATGATGCGGCCGATGCGTTCCTCTGGTTTTCCTTCTGGCGTGAGGTTTTTTGGGTCCTGGTAAATCATCGTGCTGGGCAGATTGGCAATCACCCGCTCGAAATGGGTGTCGCTCTCCACCAGCACGTCCTCAAGGGCATCTCGCACATAGGGGCGGAAACGCGTGTCATAGCAATGCTTGCACCGGCGGTGGCAGGCCCATGTCAGGACGTAGTAGATCGATTCCATTGGCGCAGGCTCCTCAGATATCTCCAGGGGAGAGCCTAACCTTGCGTGGCGCCTTGTCTCTTCACAAATGCGAGAGAGGCACGATCAATGCGGGCGGTCACCGTTGACGGTCACACGACGCATATGGCGTCTTTGGCCGTGATAGTCGTTGAGCGCAAAGTGCTGAACAGCACGGTTATCCCAAAAAGCGACAGCGCCTGGTGTCCAACGGAAGCGGCAGGTGAATTGTTCCTGCGTGCAATGATCAAACAGGAAGTTCAGAAGCGGACGGCTTTCCCTTCGGGTCATGTTTTTGAAATACATGGTGAAGGCCATGTTCACGTAAAGCGCTTTGCGCCCGGTTTCCGGGTGGGTCCGAACAACGGGATGCTCGAATTTCGGCACGTCGTCATTGGCATTGTCTATGTCCATTGATGACCGCTTCATTGCAGAATTGCCCCCTTGCCCATATTCACGCTCGGCGGTGTGTATAGCGACCATACCGTCCAGCATCTCTTTCATGCCATCAGACAGGGCGTCATAGGCCTTGTACTGGCTTGCAAAAAGGGTGTCGCCTCCAAAGGCGGGCACTTCTATGGAATGGAGGATAGAGCCCAGCGCTGGTTCTTCCAGGAAGGACATATCGGAATGCCAGCCGCCGCCAAAGTTCACCTTGTCTTCCGGCTCTTTGATGATCTCCATGACTTCTGGATGGTTCTGCATACCCTTCACATATGGATGGACATTCAAAGAGCCAAACCTGCGGCCAAAGGCTGTGTGTTTTTCAGGCGAGAGGTTTTGGTCGCGGAAGAAAATGACCTGATGGTCCAGGAATGCCTGATGGATGTCGTCGAAGGTTTCATTGTCGAGATCTGCATCCAGGTCAGCGCCTGAAATTTCAGCGCCGAGGGCACCAGAGACAGGTTGCACGTTTATGTTCTTGTAGCCCATCCTACTTCTCCGCTGCTGGCGCTGATGTTGCGCTCTCTCTTATTTCGTGGTCGAAACTATGCTCCCACATTTCTGGGGATGTTGGATCAAGACCCGCCGCGTCTGCAAGGGCAGCAATGAAAATGCCGGCTTCTGTGAAGAAAATTACTACTAGAACCACAAGAGCGATGTTGAAAAGAACCGCTCTGATCTGGTTGATCCGATATCCTGGCAGGGACGTGAACGCTCGCAGCAACATGCCAATATATCCAGCGATGGGCGTCAGTAGCATGGAGTAGATAAAGGCCAGGCCGACTGCGCCGATGGCCGGGAATATATGCTGATAGGGCACATTTGGCTGGCCCCAGCTTTCGCCCAGAAAATGGAATGCGGTCACGAGCGAGAACCCCAAAATAATCTGTATGCCGCGCTCCATCTGGGTCCAGAGTGGATGGCTTGGGCTGATATCAAATGCCCGGAGACCGTCCTCCTCTGACTTGCTTTCATCGATCATCAGAATTCCTCTATCACACCTGGGCACCAAATGTGGCCAGCATACCCTATTCTTGCAAGTGTGCGACTCTGGTGCGGGGTACGAACCGATCCAAGGTTACCGCAAAGGCAGGAAGGGCAAAGATCGCGGAGATCATGTTGGCCATAAACATGAAGGCCAGCAATATTCCCATATCAGCTTGAAGCTTCAGGCTGGATGAAGCCCAAGTCGCCACACCTCCTGCCAGCGTGAGCGCCGTGAACACCACCGCCACCCCGATCTGCTCTAGTGCAAGCGTATAGGCTTCCTGCAGAGTTTTCCCTTGTTCCAGGAAAATGTTCATGCGGCTGTAGATATAGAACGCATAGTCAACGCCAATGCCTGTCGCCAGCACCAGAACCGGTAGTGTTGAGACCTTCAGGCCAATGCCGAGCCAGGTCATGAACCAGTAACCAAGGAATGTGGCGAGTAGTAGCGGCATGCAGCAACAAATCACCGCGCGCCAATCTCGGTAAGCGATGAGGACGAGGAAGATGATGGCGATGTACACCCAAAGAAGCATGGGGAGTTCAGATGTCTCGATCACCTCATTGGTCGCAGCCATGACACCGACACCACCCATCCCTAGTCGGATATTGATCCCATCGCGCGCAGCAAGTTCTTGATCTGTTGCGATGAAGTTTTCCACCGCGGCGATAACTTCGTCAATTGTCGTCGCGATATGATCATCCATGTAAACGATGACCGGTAGAATGGTGCAGGTCTCGTTGAGCAAACCTGAGCTTGGTTCGATGTGTGAGGTTGTGCGAATGAGGTCCGATTGTGTTCGGGGGAGGTCCTGCCATTTTAAGTTCCCTTCGCGCCAAATTGCAGAAACCGAACGGGCTGAAACAGGCAGGGATTGGACGGACGTGACACCTGTCACATTTTCCATGTGCGAGGAGAAACGATCAACCAGACGCATGGTGGGATAGTCGACACAGCCGTCGACTGGGGTTTCCACAACGATGATTAGGGCGTCGACGGAAATGGAAAAATCGGTGACCACAGAAGCTGTGTCTATGTTGTATCGCGAGTTTGGCCAAAGCTCTGAAAAACCAGGGACAAGGTCGCCAATGTGGCGTTCGCGCGTCTGGTAGATTGCTGTTCCCAGGAGCATTGCAAATGCGATCAGAACCAGCGTGGCATTCCGGGGTTTTGCGACACGGGCTAAAAACCGCATGGCTGCTTCGCGGCGGACACGAATGCGTCGATAGGTGAAAGCGTAAGTAGGGTTGGCAGGAAGGTAGCTGGCCAAAAGGGGCAGCATGATGAGATTGGTTATGATTTTTAGGGCGACGCCCAGTGACGCCATGATCGCGAGTTCTCTGATCACATCAATCGGGATGAGGTAGAGCGTAAAAAAGCCCACAAGGTCGGTTACCAGCGCCATGCTGCCCGGCACCAGTAACCTTGTGAAGGTGAGCTTTGCGGCGTCCATTGAAGACGCGCCATCACTGACTTCCGAGGCAATCAGATTGATTTGTTGAACACCATGGCTCACGCCGATGGCGTAGACCAGAAATGGCACGAGAACCGCAAGCGGGTCGAGCCCGAACCCCATAATGTTGAGAAGTCCAAACTGCCAGACGACAGAGATGAGTGAGCAGAAGATGGCCAAGAAGGCGAGCCATGCTGAGCGAACATAGGCATAGACAGCAAGGCCAGTCAGAACGAAGGCGTACCCGAAATAGAGGAACACATCTCCAGCTCCGTCCGCCAGATCCCCAACAAATTTCGCAAAGCCGATAATTTCGATACGGACATTATCCGACTGGAAAGGGGCACGGACCTGTGCTTCAAGACGCGCCGCTAGATCAAGATAGTCAAGACGTTCTCGGGTAAGCGGATCTATCTCCTGGAGCTCAGCTATGACCAGCGCGCCAGAATTGTCGTTGGCGAAAAGCGTGCCTTGGTGTCCGCCATTCATGGCGCGGTCTCTTATGCCTTCAATATCCTCTGGCGTCAGACCATCCGGCGTGATGCGGCTTGGAATAACCTGCTGTGACTCAATTCCATATTCGGTGTTTTCTGTAACCCGCGTCGTCGGCGCCCAGAGCGAGCGTACTTTTGTGCGTCGCACGCCAGGCAAAAAAGTGATCTCCTCCGTCACGGCGTGCAGTGTTTTTAAGAAATCTGGTTGCCAAATATCCCCACTCTTTGTGCGAACAGCCACGAGCACCAGGTTAGCGCCCGGCACTTCGTCCTGATATTCAAAGAATGTCTGGATATAGGGATGTTCCGTAGGGACTTGCTTGAAAAAGCCGGCATCCATGCGTAGCTGTGTCGCGTAGACGCCCATCGCGATGGTGAACGCCGCAAGAGCCAACAAGATTACTAATCGCAGCTTGAAGACTGCAAACTCAACAAATTTCACTCGGTCCCCTCCCCAGCACCCCCGCGGTAGTCAGGAGGGTGCAGCACCGTCAATACGTCCCTTGGCAAATCGGCCATTTGTGACTGGTCAAGTTCAGCTCATTGAGGCAGTCTTAGTAAAGCACATTTATTTGTTCGGGGGAGAGCGTTGTGAAGATTTTGAGTGTTTCTTTAGCCGCAGGGCTTTGTTGGTCAGGTGCTGCTGTAGCTGGTGTATCTGAATCTGAAGCTGCGCGGCTGGGTCAGGACCTAACGCCGATAGGCGCTGAAATGTCGGGAAATGCTGATGGATCTATTCCGGCATGGGCTGGCGGATTAACATCAGTGCCGGACGGGGTCGCCTTTGTCAGGGGGCATTATCCTGATCCTTTCACCAGTGATGCTCCGATTGCGACGATAACGAGCGCAAACGCCGAAGAACATGCCTCGCTGCTGACCGACGGGCAGCGTGCCATGCTGGACAGATATCCGTCCTACAAAATGGATGTGTATGAAACGCGCCGAACTTGCGCGTTTCCAGAAGCTGTCTATGACGCGACCCGAGCCAATGCAATCAATGGCAGTATTTCAGATGATGGGCGCCGTCTGTCAGGTGTCGCACTAGGTGTGCCGTTCCCCATTCCGCAAAGTGGTGTAGAGCTTGTCTGGAATCACAATCTTCGTTTCCGAGGACATAAAGTCCGCCGTACATTTGCGTCTGCAGCGCCGTCGCGGACGGGCGCATTTACGCCTATCCGCGTTCAGGACGAACTGGTGTTTTCTTACGCTGACCCAACATTGGGTTCCATTGACGAACTGGACAATGTGTCACTTAAGTATATTCAAGAGACACTAAGCCCCGCGCGTCGCGCAGGGCAGTTGTTGTTGGTGCATGAGACGATCGACCCAAGCGTTGCGGAGCGAATCTCGTGGCAGTACACGGTCGGTCGTTCTGAATCGAATCCGAATGTTCAGCGCACGACAGCCGTGTCTTATGACAATCCGCAGATCTACTCTGATGCTATGTCAACGGCGGATAATTTTGACATGTTCTCAGGCCCGCCGGACCGTTATGATTGGACGCTTTTGGGCAAGGAAGAGAAATACATTGCCTACAATTCCTATCGTCTAAGCTCGCCAACGTTGACTTACGGGGATATCGTCCAGGCAGGGCATCTCAATCAAGACCATGTCCGCTATGAGCGTCACAGGGTTTGGGCAGTTGAGGCAACGCTGAAGCCCACAACGCGGCACGTTTATTCAAGGCGCACAAATTACTTTGATGAAGACAGCTGGAATCTTGCGTCGAGCAACCTCTACGATGCGCGTGGTGGTCTTTGGCGTGTACAGGAGGCACACCTGATGCAGTATTATGATGTGCCAACCTGCTTTAACGCTTCAGACGTCGTCTACGATTTGATTGAAGGTCGCTATGTTGTTCAAAATTTGAAGAATGAAGAAAAGGGTATCGATTTCGCGGCGACTGACCTGCTTGAGTCTCAGTTCGTACCGCAAGAATTGCGCCGGCGTGTTACCCGCAGATAACACTGCCGCCCTGAAAGCAAATAGAGGCCGCGTCAGACATGCTGAGCGGCCTCTTTTTTGTACTTAAAGGAGTTAGGGGGCATCGTTTGAGAAGATGATCGTCCCGGACGCGCCGAACATGCCGCCAACACCGTGGGACACAGAAATTTTGGCACCGTCTACCTGTGCGGGGGCGCTGCCCCGCATCTGTCGCACACTCTCCTGCAGTGCATACATGCCATACATGCCCGAATGCATATAGGAGAGGCCACCGCCATTGGTGTTGAGTGGCAGCTTGCCGCCCGGTGCAGTGTTGCGCTCCCAGATGAAGTCCGCTGCTTCGCCAGGTTTGCAGAAACCCAAATCTTCAAGCCCGTATAGGGGAAGGTGCGCGAAGGCATCATAGATCATAAGATGATCCACATCATCGTGGGTTATGCCTGCTTCCGAAAAGGCCTGCGAGCCGGACACGCGGAATGCCTTGGAAGAGGTGAAATCTTCCATTTGGCTGATCATGGGAGTTTCGACGCTTTCACCTGTGCCCAAGATGTAAACCGGCTTTTGCGGCATGTCCTTCGCGCGTTCTGCGCTCGTAAGGATGAGGGCGCCGCCACCATCGGTCACGAGACAACACATGAGGAGCCGGAACGGGTATGCGATCATGCGGCTGTTCAGAACATCGTCGACAGTGATGGGGTCTTTAAAGCTCGCGCGCGGGTTCATGGCCGCCCATTCGCGCTGAACAACTGCAACATTGGCGAGCTGCTCTTCTGTAACGCCCCGTTCTTTCATGTAGCGCAACACCGGAATGGTGAACATGGTGGGCGGGGTCGTCACGCCATAGGGAAGTTCAAATTGTCCTTGCAGGCTTTGAGGGGAGCGTGCAAAGCGTCTGGCGCCAACCCGGCTCCTGCCCGACTCTGCATGGGTGATGAGCACTGTTGAGCAGAGACCTTCATTGATGGCTGCTGCGGCGTGGCGCACATGGAGCATAAAGGAACAGCCGCCGACACTCGTCCCATCTACCCATTTTGGCGTGATGCCCAGATAGTGAGCGGTTTCAGTGGGGCTTTCACCCGCTGTGGCAACACCGTCAATATCGGATGGTTTCAGGCCGGCGTCCGCCATGGCATTGAGCGCAGCATCCGCATGCAGCGCGATCTGCGACATGTCTGGAATTTTGCCGAGTTGAGTGGTTTCTGCCGCCCCGACGATGGCAACTGATTTCTGTTTCATATCTTACGCTCCCGTTGGGGCAGAGCTGGCGGGCTTGAACTTCGGCAAGCTGATCGTGTCGCTTGCTTTCTCGAAGGTGACTTCCAACGGCATGTCCAACACAAGGGCTTCTGGTGTCTGTGGGCAGTCGACAATATTGGTCATCATGCGTGGACCTTCGGCGAGCTCAACTACAGCGATGGAATGTGGTTCGTCGCCAAAATCTGGTCTCGGTCGGTGGTTGATGACGTAGGAGTAAAGTGTGGCTTTGCCGCTGGCAGATTTCACCGTCACTTTGCGCGAGCCGCAGGCGGGGCAAAAGGGGCGCGGCGGAAAATAGGCCTTTGAGCAATCATCACAGGATTGCAGCCGAAGTTCGCCTGAACGGCATCCTTCCCAAAAGTGTTCTGTCTCCGGGGTTGGTTCTGGCAACGGGCGTTTAAATTCAGCCATGTCACTGCTCCCTATGTTCTGGTTTTTGTTGGCGGGAGCATAGCGGGCAGGGGGTGTTTGGCAAACAGGCAAGCGACACGATGTGTTGTGCCGCGTCTTGGGCGCAGGGGGTCGCAGCGTTACCTGAAGAAAGCGAAGGAGGACAGCGGCTCGCGCTCTGCGACTAGTGTGTTCACAGGTGAAGTTTCATCTGCATATCCAAGCGACATGCCGCAGACGACATATTCTTCATCTGGTATCTCCATCACGTCTTTCGTGACCTTCCAGAATTGGTTCCAGGCGCCTTGTGCGCATGTGTCGAGGCCTCTTGCGGTCGCGGAGAGCATGAGGGATTGCATGAACATTCCAATGTCCAGCCAGCTTGTTCGATCGAGATCTTTGTCGATGGTGAAGATGAGGCCGACGGGAGCGTCGAAGAATTTGTAATTGCGGCCCCACTGGTTCCAATTGGCTTGCTTGTCGCCCTTTGGGATCTCGAGCAGCGTGTACATGTCTTTGCCCAGTTTCCTCATGCGTGAAATATAGGGCTCCATACGTTTTCCCTCTGATGGCCATTCTTTGCCGCCGTCTTCCGGGTGTGTCTCGCGGTAGGCCAGCAACTCCTCAGATAGGCGGTCGCGGGTCTTGCCCATGGCGACGTAGACCTTCCAGGGCTGAACGTTGGTGCCAGAGGGCGACCTGGAGGCCCGGAGCAACAGTTCTTCGATCAGTTCTTTTGGCACAGGTGTATCTTTGAACGCGCGCGCAGAGCGCCGCGTGTCGAGCGCAATATCAAGATCCATGGAACCACCCCCAAAATTTCGTTGGAGTGGAAATAGCATGCTCGCTCGCCGGCGTGAACAGTGGAGATATCGCCTCCACGAAATTCAAGACAGATTGGCTGGGGGCCAGTACCATGTGATGCAACGCTTTTTGGGGGGTGTATGGCTTCATCATCAATTTCAGATTTGCCGGAGAAGTTTCTGTTCTATTGGGACCAGAAGCTGGTGCGCCTGCTTGGTGGACGGCCCTGGCGCGCGGGTGTGATTGTCGCCGTGGTTTCGTTTCTGTCTTTTCTCGGGCTTGCTCAAGGGTTTGGCATTTACTCCCTCATTTACAGCGGTGCCGTTCCAGATCTGGATCGAACTTTGGGGATGGACCCCTATACCTGGGCGGCTTTTGTTACTTCGCTTTTGACTGGTTTTGGCATTAGTGCCTCATCGATGGCGCTTGCACATGATGTGAGAGACTTAAGGGAAATTGCCACGGTGATTGGCCGGGACCCGGATGATCTGATGGATGATTGGGTGACCACCTTGCGGGCGAAAATACTCCGAGGACGTGTGTTTGCTATCGTCTTTTTCACAATCGGTCTCGCGATTGTTGTGAACAATATTCCTGGTGCCACTGATCTGTTTGGACTTCATGAGCCTGAACAATATCCCTGGTTCCAGCAAGTTCCTGCAGGTTGGTTCCTGGTGTTCGTGCCGCTTAACTTTGCGCTGATGGGCAAGGGGGTTTACTACACGATTGTGGAGGATCGGTTTAGCCGTGAAACACGCAATGCCTCTCTCCAAATTGACCTTCTTCACCCTGAACGAATGGCGCCCTTCACCCGTATGGCGTTGCGCCGATCTCTTTTGTGGATTGTGGGCACGTCCCTCTGTCTACTCCTGTTTTTGAATGACGCGGTCAGTCCAGCTGGCATTCTCCCATTTGTCGTCGCCATCATGGTTGTTGCGTGCCTCGCTTTGATCGCCCCTCTTACGGGCATTCACCGGAAAATCTCCGCTGCCAAGAAGGATGAACTCCGTGCTGTCCGAACATCTATCGCCAAGTTTCGCGATGAGGTGTTGCATGGGACTAACCCGACGACGTCCAACAACGCGGCACATCGCCTGACGGGCCTGGTTGCCTATGAAGCGCGTTTGGAGAAAACATCCGAATGGCCGATTGACCTGCCGACGCTCGGTACGTTTTCGTTCTATCTTGCGATCCCAGTGATCTCCTGGGTCGGTGGCGCATTGATGGAACGGGTGATCGACGTTCTGATTTGACCGCCGACTCTCTGCTCACAATCCCAGAACCGCCTTTGCCATGATGTTTCGCTGGATTTCATTGGAGCCTGCATAGATGGGCCCGGCGCGGTCATTCAAATATTTGGGCATGACCGTTGTTCCGTAGTTCGGCCCAATCGCCGTTTCGTTGGCGCTCACGGCTGGCGCCTCCAGAACAGGGCCACCAGGGCTTGTCATATGGGGTTGGAACGGCGCGATATAGTGGTGCATGGCTTCAACGGCGAGTTCGGTGATCCTGTTGCTCATTTCCGTGCCGCGGGTTTTGAGCATAGAGCTTGCTGCGCCTGGAGCCCCTCCTTGAGAGAGTTCCGAGAGGATGCGGTGTTCGGTGAACTCAATAGCTGTGATGTCGATCTCTGCCTGATCCAGTTTCGCCCGGAACTCTGTGTTTGAGATGAGCGTGGTCCCGTCGCGCCCGCTTTCGGTTTCGGCCATGGTTCTTACTTTGTTGAGGTGGCCGTGCAGCTTTGGCGCATAAGCATTGCCGCGTTCGAATTGCAGGAGATATTTTGCAACCGTCCAGCCGTCACCCACCTTGCCAACAGCATTCTTCTTTGGAACGCGGACATCCTCAAAGAAGATCTGGTTTTGAATGTGCTCGCCGGTGAGCATCACGATGGGGTCGACCGTGATGCCCGGTGTATTCATATCGATCAGCAGGAAGGTTATGCCGCGCTGGGGAATGTCTGAATTGTCTGTTCGCACCAGACAGAAGATCCAGTTTGCATGTTGGGCATGGGTGGTCCAGATTTTCGTGCCGTTGCAGATGAAATCGTCGCCATCTTCGACAGCTGTCATTTGAAGGCTGGCAAGGTCCGACCCTGAGCCCGGTTCCGAGTAGCCCTGGCACCACCAATCATCACCGGACAGAATACGTGGCAGGAAATAGTCTTTCTGTTCTTGATTGCCGTGTCCGATGAGAACCGGTCCGCACATGCCGACCCCCATGGGAGAGAGGCTTGGTGTCTCCGCAGCGGCGCATTCGCTTTGCCAGATATAGCGTTCGACGATGTCCCAGCCTGTGCCGCCATGCTCGACAGGCCAGCCAGGAGCGACCCAGCCTTGGGCGTGGAGCTTCTTGTGCCATTTGAGGGTGGTTTCATAATCTGAATAGACGCTGGTCATGCCAGCGCCGGCCTGTTTCAGATCATCCGTCATAGCGTCCGCGAGGAAGCTTCTGACTTCCTGTCTGAAGGCCTCATGTTTCGCACCTAATCCCAGTTCCATGGGTCTCTCCCCGAAAATTCTGATTGAGAAGGAGAGTAGGGGTGGGGGCACCCAAGTCAATCTTGGGAACAGACACTTTTGTTATGTTTACTTGAGCAGCTCCAGAGTCTTGTCGCGCGCTGCGTCAAGCAACGCTGTCGAAAGGTCCTCGTCATTCATGGCGCGGGCGATGGAGAAGCCACCGATGCTCAGGACCACGGCAGCCAATGCTTCCTGGCTCGGATGGGCACCTGGTTCTGGTGTGGTGCCGGTTCGGGTCCGGTCATATTCATGGGCGAGTTCCAGGATTTTTTCTGTGTAAGCATCTTTGGCCGGTTTCACGTTTGAGCGGGTCACATCGCTTGGCAAAGAGGCGAGGGTGCATTCCTTCGCAATAACGTTCGCGTTCTTGGGGTCGAGATAGCCGGTTAATGTCTCTGTGGCTTCACTGTGAAGCGCGGCAGGTGTTGTTCCCTCACGGCGTCGCATCATCCGACCGAGACCGGCTTCATCGCGGACAATCTCCGTAAGGAGCTCCGCCTTCGACTTGAAGTACCCATAAAACCCGCCGCGGGTGAGCTTCGCGGCGCCCATGATTTCATCAATGCCGACACTGTTGAAACCTTTGCGGCGGAAGAGCAGGCCTGCCTGTTCCAGGATTCGGGAGCGGGTCTTGGTCTTATGGTCTGAGCTGTATCGCATGCCTCTTTATGTATTGCATGTCGATCATCATGCAAGTAGCATGTTGATCGACATGCAATAGATGGATGCCAGGATGAGCAAAGCAACACGCTGTCTTCATCAGTTTCGATTTTCAAACTTCAACGAAAAGGCCAGATGGGCGCTTGCCTTCAAAGGGCTCTATCTGCCGCGGAAGGACTATCTGCCCGGGCCGCATGGCGGTCAGATCAAAAAACTCTGCCCGGAAAGCTTCACGCCGGTTCTAGAGTGGGACGGGGACCACATTCAAGGGTCTGCGGAGGTCATCGATCACCTGGAAAAGGTGCAGCCGGAACCCCCGCTCTATCCCGCTGACCCGGTGGAGAAAGAAGAAGCCTTACGCGTCCAGGCCCATTTTGACGAAAAAGTGGGGCCGGAAGTTCGCCGGGCTCTGTTCCTCGATACAATGAGCGACGCTGCGTACATGGCCAACCTTTTTGCCGGTGGGAAGCCGTGGCTTGTTCGAAAGAGCTATGGGGCGATGTTGCCATTGGTTCGGCCGCTTATGCGCTCTGCCATGGATCTCTCCATGGACAAGCAATCTGCAGCTTTGAAAGCCACAGAGGAGGGGCTGGATCTAATCGGTGAGCAATCCAGGACTACCGGCTATCTTGTGGGAGACCGGTTTTCAGTCGCGGACCTGTCGGCAGCAGCGCTTCTCTCAATCACCGCCAATCCAGATCATCCGGATATGAAGCGGCCTGAGCCTATGTCAAAAACGACCAGAGCCTGGATGGATCGGTGGAAAGATCATCCCGGAACCCAGTGGATTAAAGAGATGTACGCAAGGCACCGCCCAGCATAAGCAAAAGAGTTTTTTTGTCTTCCCCATTGGCGTTTGCGCCAAACTCCCTTACATGAAGGGCGCGCCCCGGCATTTCTGCTCGGTGGGCGCGTTTTCTTTTGGGCTGGGGTATGGCCGGAAATTCAGAGAGCGATATGCAAGAAGATGACGATCTTCCTGCGCTAAAAGCAACGACGCCAGAAGAACGCAAGCGTGCCTTTGGGGTGCTGTTTGTGTGCCTTTTGTCGCTCGGCATGGGTCAGTCACTCTTTTTCGCTGTGCTGCCACCGATCGCCCGTGAACTTGGCATGAGCGAGTTCGAGACGACCATGATCTTCTCGCTCTCTGCACTCCTTTGGACATTGACCAGCGCTTTCTGGGGAACACGATCTGACCTTGTTGGCCGTAAGCCCATCATCCTGATGGGACTTATCGGTTTTGGGGTTTCGACACTCGGCTTTGCCATTGTGGTAATGGTTGGCCTTTGGGGCTGGGTCTCCCTGGCGCTCATGTTTCCGCTTCTTATTTCTGTTCGCGCGATATTCGGGACCTTCGGGTCCGGGACGATGCCAGCCTCACAAGCCTATGTGGCAGACCGGACCAGCCGTGCTGAACGGGCATCTGGTGTTGCCTCCATCGGGGCGGCCTTTGGCATGGGAACGGTTGTCGGGCCAGGCTTTGCGGCCGCACTTGCGACTTTCCATATCCTGGCGCCCTTCTTCGCTGTCTCTGCGCTCGCATTTGGGGGTGCCTTTTTCATCTGGCTCTTACTTCCAGAACGCACGACACCGCGCAAAAAGCTGGCGGAAAAGCAGAAGCAACGCCGCAGGCTGAAGCTTACTGACCCACGCGTGCTCCCCTGGCTGGTGCTGGGTGTGGTTCTGTCCCTTGGGCAGTCCATCACCATGCAGCTGGTGGCGTTCTATTATATGGACACGTTTAACGTGGAGGGGGATGAGGCAACCCAGCTTGTCAGTGTCGGCCTGATGGCGATGGCTATGGCAACCATTTTTGCGCAGATGGTTCTCATCCAGCGGTTCGATCTGTCCGTTCAGTTCCTGTTGCGGGTCGGCGCGGCTGTCATGATCGGCTCGTTCGGTCTTCTCATCATTGCCAATTCTTATGGGATGTTTGTTTCCGCGCTGGCTCTGGCCGGTGTTGGCTTTGGTCTGTTGCGTCCAGGCTTGATGGCGGGTGCGTCTCTCTCTGTGTCACCGCGCGATCAGGGGGCAATAGCCGGCCTCATCGGCTCAACGGCGGCGACGGGCCACATTCTCAACCCGTTCATCGGGGTGCCACTCCTAGAAGTGATGCCACAGGCGCCGTTCATGCTCGCCATGGGCCTCATGGTCATCATTCTGCTGATGGCGATGTTCCATCCCGTCGTGCGGCGCATTCAGGCGAATGTGGAAGAGGATGAAGACGCAGAGCTTCATCCTCATTGATTGTTGGGTGAGTTAGGCCGCGGCGGTAGCGCTGCTCTTACTGGCGGACAAAGCGCCCTTGGCTTCCCAATCCGCCATCAACGAACCTACTGCGGACGCAAAGGCCACTGGTTGGTCCAGCATGATGTGATGCTGGGCGAAGGGAACAGTGAAGATTGGTGCTTCAGGGCGCAATCCCCTCATAAAGGCCATGGTCTCAAGGTCATGGTCTTTTGAGATGTCGCCATACATGACGCCCACATTGCAGGCGAGGTTCTTGAACATGTCTTCATGCTCATCCCCACCCATGCGCAAGCCGTTGAAGGCGAAGGGGTCGAATTTCCAACTCCAGCCGGCTTCCTCAGCCGGGCGGCGTCCTTCGTTTTCGCCGACGGTAACCTCTCTCAGTGAATGCTTCCCGATATAGTCTGTAATGAACTTGTTGGCGCATTCCTGGAGTGGCGCGAGACGAAAACGACCGAGTGCTGTTTCCAGGTCCGGATAAATGCGCGTCGGGCGCCGGGGCGCATCGCCTAAGAACCATTCAACGGCGTCGTGTTTCGGGCGGACTTTAAAGTCGGCAAGAATCACACCGCCGAGGTCAGCGCCATAAAGGGCTCCTGTAATGAGTGTCACGAATCCGCCGAAGCTATGGCCAACAATGACCGGGCGAGGGCCGAGGCCCGCATCAAAGGCAACCGTCTTGATGGCATGGGCATAGGTCTCGCGGGTGTATTCGTCTCGCCAATGGCTGTCGCCCATGCCGGGCAAGTCAATGGACGCAACTTCATAGCGGTCGGTTAGGAGCGGTGCTATGAAGTCAAACCAACGGGCGTGAGCCCCATTGCCATGGACGAACAATAAGCCTGGGCGATTCTCCGCCTTGGAGGCCCATTTCCGGTAGTGAATCTTCGTATCTTCTGAGTCTACCCAGCGCGTTTCGGGTGTTTCTGCCAACACATCCTGAAACCAGCGCGGCTCGTGGGTGATGAAGTCTTCTGCCGGTAGCGGCAGGATATCTGGACCCTGATTCTCGTATTCTTCTTCGCTCATGGGTGATCTCTTGCGTTGTGCTGGGTATATGGGCTCGACTTTTAGGGGGTAAAAGTGGCGCCAGCGTCATTTTCGGTTGGGCTCAGTCCTATGTCCTGGACGGGTCCTTGTAAAGTGATCCAAAGGTTCATGGTTGATTGCATATGGGGCTTTGAACGGGCTGTTGACAGGGGCGCTTCAGGGGCTTAGTTTCCGGCCAAATTTCAGACATTTACCGGCGATATGTCCGGGGCTGCAAGGCACCCGCGTATCCCGTCCGAGCCCAAGGTAGAGCACTATGAAAGTCCGTAACTCGTTGAAATCGCTCCGGGATCGCCATCGGGATAACCGTTTGGTCCGTCGCAAAGGTCGTCTTTACGTGATTAACAAGACAAACCGCCGGTTCAAGGCGCGCCAGGGTTGAGCAAAAATTCGGGCTAAACTTGAGTCTAGGATGGGTATCTGCCTGAACTCGGTTCTTCACGCCTTAATTTGATCTAAGACCGAAACTAATCTTGAGAGGCCGCTCCTTTTGGAGGCGGCCTTTTATTTTGTCTTTTTCAAGTCCTAGAACTTGGTGAGTAGTGGGGGGGGCAGCTTCATGGCAATGATTGATGCCATTCTGTTCGATGTTGGCAATGTGTTGGTTCAATGGGACCCAAGGCATCTCTATCGCAAGCTGTTGCCAGACGAGGCGGCTGTTGAGACCTTTCTGAAGGATGTTTGCACCCTGGAGTGGCATTTCGCTCATGATCAGGGAACCTCATTTGAGGAGAACGCCGCGTCCCTTAAGGAGGCGCATCCTGATCACGCAGAGCTCATTGATGTCTGGGGCGCGCGCTATCTTGAAATGTCGCCTGGAGAGATCGAGGGCGTGAGCGCGCTCATGGACCGCGCGGAGAGTGCAGGCCTTGAGTTTCACGGGCTCACCAATATGCCATCCACCATCTATCCGCTTCTTACGGAAGCTTTCCCGCCAGTCGCGCGACTTAAGACCGTCGTGGTTTCTGGGGATGAGAACATTTGCAAGCCAGATCTGGAAATCTATCGGCGCGCGTTGACGCGCATGGGGACAGATCCGACGCGGACGCTTTATGTGGATGACACGTTGGTCAATGCAAATGCCGCGGCTGAGCTTGGTATGGTTTCGCATCACTTTAAGCATGCCGTTGGATTGGCAGCCCATCTCGAAGAGCTTGGTGTGTTGGGGGCGAGATGATGCGAGATGCTGTAATTTTTGACATGGGCAATGTTCTGATCGATTGGAACCCGCAAGCGGTCTATCAGCCTCATTTTGCAAACAAACAGGAACAGCTGATGTTCTTTGCGGGGCTGTTTCCTCGTATGCATCATACCGCTCATGATGCTCGGGGATCTTTCACGGATGCACTCGCGCCGTTGAAGTGCCAAGAGCCTGAGATGGTTCATTTGATCGAAGTGTTTGAGCACCGCTGGCATGAGTTTGTACGCGGCCCTCTGACCGAGACGGTAGAGGTGCTGCATGAGCTGGTCGACGCGGGCGTCCCGCTCTACGGCTTGACCAATTGGCCCCATCAAACCTGGCCACCGCGCCCTCCAGCAGATGCGCCGCAGGCCTATGATTTTCTGGGCCATTTTGCAGATATTGTCGTGTCCGGGCAGGTGCAGATGCATAAACCCAATGATGACATTTACGACCATGCGCTTAAGCAGTTTGGATTGCTGCCGGAGCAGGCGGTGTTTGTCGATGATTTGAGCGAAAACATTGCGACCGCTGATCGTCTGGGGCTGCATGGAATTCGGTTTACCAATGCGAAAGCACTTAGGGACGAACTGGAAGGCCTTGGCTTGCTTCAGAGCCGTTGATGGTCAAGAGTATGCGTCCAGACCATGATAGCAAAGAGAACAGGTGAGATGACTGACCGGTTCATGATCTACGGGGCGACAGGGTATACCGGGAGACTGTTGGCGCGCTTGGCCCGCGACAAAGGCCTGTCTCCGATTATCGCAGGGCGAAGTGAGGCAAAGCTCAAAAGTCTCGCAAACCAATATGGGGCAGAGTTTCGCGCTTTTGACCTTTCAGACCGCAAAGCTCTTGATGAGGCACTGGATGATGTCGATGTGGTTCTGCATGCGGCGGGGCCTTTTTCGGCGACATCAAAACCCATGGTCGATGCCTGTCTCAGGACGGGAACTCACTATCTAGACATTACAGGTGAGATCAGCGTCTTCGAAGCCTGCGCGCGTAGGGACGAGGCGGCCAAAGAAGCTGGCATTATGATCATGCCGGGCGTTGGCTTTGACGTTGTGCCGAGCGACTGCCTGGCTGCGCATATGAAACGGCGTATGCCAGATGCTACAGATCTCGTTCTGGGGATTTCTGGAATCGGGACGGCTTCGCGGGGCACATCCAAGACAATGATTGAGAGCATTGGCGCGGGCACTCGCGTGCGCCGAGACGGCCGGATCGTATCGCTTGGCGCAGCGCCCCAACGGGAAATGAATTTCGGGGATGGCGACAAACCATCGGTCGGCGTTGGTTGGGGCGATGTCTCCACAGCCTACCACTCAACCGGTATTCCCAATATCACCGTCTATTTTGAAGCAAGCCCTCAGCTGCAGCAGATGGCAAGCATAGGCGGCTTTATGCGTTTCATCTTGAGCCGAGGGTTTATGCAGCGACGGCTTAAGGCGAAAGTTGATGCAGAGCCTGATGGACCCACAGAGCAGGAGCGTGCGGCAGGCTCCAGTGTTTTGATCGGGGAGGCCACCAATGAAGCTGGAGAGAAGGTGGTTTCCCGCCTTCGGACCCCGGAGGGCTATTCGCTCACCATTCAGACGGGTCTCGATATTGTTGAGCGGGTTCTGGCAGGTGAGGCGAAACCTGGTTTTCAAACACCTTCTACGCTTCTTGGGCCTGACTTCATCACCACATTCGATGGGTGCGTGCGTGAGGATTTGAACGCATAGGCCTCGCGAAAGTGTGATTTTGAACGCTTGCGGAATTTGTCTTGCACTCTATCTTCAAGGGCATGGAACTACGACGCGCCCCTTTTTTCTTGTTCATTGGACTGACCAGTTCGGTCCTTGTCCCTCTGGCGCATGCTGATGAAGCTCCACCTATCGCTGATACCGAATTGACGCCAGCCAGTGCTGCGTCTGTGACGTTGGATCGCCTTTTCAGTGAGTTAGCGCACTCGAAGACCCCTGAAGATGCCAAGGTCGTAGAAAACCTCATCTGGAATGTCTGGAACCAATCCGGGAGTGTCAGTGTCGATCTCTTGATGGACCGGGCGCTCGAGGCATTGGCGGCTGGGAATTATGAGAATTCTCTGACCTTCCTGGATGAAATCGTCGATCTTGCGCCTGGATATTCCGAAGGTTGGAATAAAAGGGCGACCGTTCATTTTTTGCGAGACGACTATGCGAGCGCACTGAATGATTTGGAAGCGACACTGGCTCTGGAACCTCGCCATTTCGGCGCTATTGCCGGCCTAGCTTTGGTTCTGGAGGATTTAGGCGATAAAAAAGGTGCGCTTGATGCCTATCGCAGGGTGCTGGCGGTCTATCCTTACCTCGAAGGTGCGGGAGAAGCTGAGAGCCGCCTCACTGTGGAAATTGAAGGCCGGGGAATCTAAAAATTGTCTTGGGTGTTGATTGCGGTTCTTGCCGTCATTGCTTTTGCGTATATCAATGTTTGGCGTGCGGAGCACCGCTATGGCCGACACGGACATCTTGTGACGGTCGATGGTGTGGATTTGCACTATGTCGATGTGGGTCCCGACGATCCGACGGGCACAGATAACGCGCCGATTGTTCTCATTCATGGGGCCAGCGGAAACCTGCGTGATTTCGAAGCGAGTATTCTTCCGGAGCTTGCCAAAACACATCGCGTGCTGGCGTTTGACAGACCGGGACATGGATGGAGCGCACGTCCAGATGTCGCCGATGCACATGACCCTGCGCGCCAGGCGGCGTTGATCCATGCAGCGCTGAAAAAATTGGGCGTTAAGCGCCCGGTGCTGCTTGGGCATTCCTGGGGTGGCGCTGTGGCAACAGCTTTTGCCACACGGTTTGGTGCCGATCTGTCGGGGCTCCTGGTTTTGGCTGGTGCAACTCATCCCTGGAAAGGACCTGTAGCCTGGTATCATCGGGTACTTGCGAAACCGATCCTTGGGTCGATTTTTCTGTGGCTGGTTGTGTTGCCCTTCGGGCGATTGATGGCATCTGCTGGTGTGCAATCAACCTTCACGCCGGACAGTGCCCCCGTAGGCTATGAGGAGGCGCTTGGTCTTTCGTTGCTCTTCCGGCCAAACCATTTCCGAAACAACAGTGTGGACACGTCCAACCTTCGTACGCATCTTGCGCGCCAATCGACGCGGTACAACGAAATCAAAGTTCCGACGATTATTGTAACCGGCAATCGTGATCAGACCGTGATGGCCAAGCTCCATTCCTACGCTTTGCATGAGCAGATTTCAGGCTCTGAACTCATCAAACTTCAGGGCGTCGGGCATATGCCCCATCATGTGCGGCCTGACATTGTCATTGATGCGCTGGAGCGTCTTGCGAGCGGCCAGATACCTGCTGCAGGCGCCCATGTGCACCCGCCGCAAAGCGCTGCACAGAAAGCTGCTGTCGCCTGACCCCAGGCTTATTCAGAAGTTGCGGCTGACGTCGATCCTACATAGGCAACGCGGAGCATGTTGGTGGCGCCCGGTGTTCCAAGTGGCACACCTGCCATGACAACAATGCGTTGGCCAGGCTGAGCAAACCCTTCCTTGAAGGCGATGTTGCAGGCCCGGTCGACCATATCGTCCAGATCCTTGGCGTCTTCGGTTAGAACGCAATGGACGCCCCACACGAGCGCCAGCTGCCGAGCTGTCTCCACAATCGGAGTCAACACCACGATGGGGAGCTGAGGGCGTTCCCGTGCTGCGCGAAGCCCTGTGGAGCCGGAATTTGTCCAGCAGACAATAGCGGCTGCATTCAGCGTGTCAGCAACAGAGTGCGCTGCTGCACTGATGGCATCGGCACCCGTTGCTTCTGGCTGTGTCTCGCGGGCGTACATGATGCTTGGGTAGGTAGGATCGGATTCCACCTGAGCGCCGATCCTGTTCATCATCTCGACGGCCTCAGAAGGAAATTCGCCTGCGGCGGATTCAGCAGATAGCATCACAGCGTCCGCGCCTTCAAACACGGCGGTGGCCACATCGGACACTTCAGCCCGTGTTGGCAAGGGCGATGTGATCATGGACTCCAGCATTTGGGTGGCGACCACAACCGGCTTGCCGTTTCTGCGGCACAGGCGGGTGATCTGTTTCTGCCATCCCGGTACCTGCTCAATGGGAAGTTCAACACCTAGGTCGCCCCGTGCGACCATCATGCCGTCTGCAATATCTGCAATCTCTTGCAGATGTGTGAGGGCGAGTGGCTTTTCGATCTTGGCCATAATGGCGGCGCGCCCACGGGCAATCTTTCGAGCCTCTGCGACGTCTTCTGGCCGCTGGATGAAGGACAGTGCCAACCAGTCCACGCCCAACTCAAGAGCGAGCTCAGCGTCTCTCCGGTCTTTTTCGGTGAGAGCTGTGAGCGGCAGCAATGTGTCTGGCAAGTTGACACCCTTGCGATTGGACAGCTTGCCGCCAATGGTGACTTCGGTGATGGCGTGATCCTTTTGGACCTCTTTCACCCGCAACCGGATACGCCCATCGTCGAGCAGGAGTTGGCTGCCTTCTTCGATGGCTGCGAAAATTTCTGGGTGGGGCACGCAGACACGGGTCACATCGCCTGGTGTTTCATCCAGGTCGATCCGAAAGTCGTTGCCTGATTTGAGGTCCACGCTGTCATTTGCGAAGGCGCCGACGCGAAGCTTGGGACCCTGAAGGTCTGCAAGAATGCCTATTGGGCGGCCCAGCTCTTCTTCTACGCTCCGTACTGTGCTGTGGACCTTGCGGAGGCCGTCGGCGTCCAGGTGGCTCATGTTGAGCCGGAACACATCCGCGCCCGTGGCGAAAAGTGTGCGGATCATTTCCGCTGAGCTTGAGGCGGGTCCAAGTGTTGCGATGATTTTGACGTTGCGGCGCCGCATGTTTGCTTTCGCTCCTTCTTCAACCGCCGGGATTGGCCTCACCGGTGGCCTCTTGGGAATAGTCCCGTCTTCTTGCGCCTCTTGACCCTGAAGGTCAAATGTCACGGGATCAAGACAGGTCGCTTTCGTTCAGTCTAGAGGTGAGCCGTCAATGTCTTGTTAAAGCTGAGGCTTGTTAAGTGCGCCGCTCAAGCAGAAACGAGAATTGCTCTGAAATCATTCACATTTGTGAGTGTGGGGCCTGTGGTTATTAGGTCCCCCAGTGTCTGGAAGAATGTGCCTGCATCGTGGTCTGCAAGGGCCATTTCGGCATCAAGCCCCAGTCTTTTTGCCCGCGACAAGGTTCTTGATGAAATGACGGCGCCTGCCGGGTCGCTGGCGGCGCCTGATCCCCCATCAATGCCGTCTGTATCACAGGCAAGCGCATGGACGTTGCGTTCACCCTGAAGCTCCAAAGCCAGCGCGAGGGCAAACTCCTGGTTCGGTCCACCAGCGCCATGCGTTTTGCCAAGCGCCACGGTTGCCTCACCGCCGGAGAGGATGATCCGGGGCACGCCTGGGTTGGTATGGGATCTGGCCATGCGCGCATGGGATGTTGCGAGTTCCAGGGCGCTCGCCTCTAGTTCGTCGCCGACGATAGACACTTCGCAGCCGGCTTCTCGGGCGAGGGCCGCAGCTGCGCTCAACGCGTGGGACCCCGTCGCGATGATCCTGAAAGTGGCACGGTCAAAACAGGGGGCATCCGGAGCTGGCAAGGCCAAGTTCTGTTTGAAGCACTCAATGATGGGTTCTGCGATGGGCACACGGAAACGCTCAATGATGCTTAAGGCATCAAGTGCCGTGGTGTGGGCGGGTACTGTTGGACCGGAGGCGATGACACTTGGGTCGTTGCCCGCGACATCCGAAATGGCGAGGGTGATGGAGCGCGCCGGGTAGATCGCATCGGCCAGCCGTCCGCCCTTGATGCAGGAGAGGTGGCGCCGCACGCAGTTTATGTCTGCGATGGGTGCGCCGGTTGAGAGAAGGGCGCGGGTGAGTTTCTGCTTCTCTTCAATTTTGACTCCCGCTGGTGGCAAGGAGAGCAAGGCAGAGGCGCCGCCTGATAGAAGCACGACCGCAAGATCTTCCTCTCTCAGAGAATTTGCGAGGGAGAGCATGCCCCTGCTGGCGTTCTCTCCTGCGCCGTCTGGAAAGGGATGGCCTGCTTCGTGAACCGCCACGTGATTTGTTGGGACCGTGTGGCCGTACCGCGTGATGGCAATGCCTTCGATTTCCGTGCCCGGCCAGCGTTCTTCATAGAAGGCCTCGGCCTCAGCTGCCATCGCGGCTGCGGCCTTGCCCGCTGCGAGAATAACCAGGCGTCCTTCAGGCGGAGCGGGCAAGTGTTTGCGCAGGCATGCAGCCGGTTGCACGGCCCGAACGGCCGCCTCGAACAGGTTCAGCAGAAATCTTCTTGGGTCTTCATGAAGCGTCATTCTGAACGGTGCTCTTTCTTGGCAAACGATGTTTGGGCCGTTGAGGTTGAAGCCTGGTGTCGCATTCCCAGTCTGGTCCGATTATAGTCCGGCAATGCCCGATATGAGTTCGTCCAAGTCTACCAGCAAAGCGCCTCTTGATTCAGCCGCAGATGGATCACCTTTTGAACTGGTTAACGCACAAGGTAATCCAGATATTTTGATCCTCTGTGATCATGCGTCTGCGGCTCTGCCGTCGAAGTATGACACGTTGGGCCTACCCGCGACGGAATTTCATCGTCATATCGCCTACGACATTGGGTGTGCCGAAGTGGTTCGTGCTTTGGCTTCTCACCTGAATTGCCCTGCAATCCTTGGTCGGTATTCACGTCTTTTGGTGGATTTGAACCGCGGGCCGGATGATCCGACCATTGTGATGAAGCTTTCAGACGGGTCAGTCATTCCTGCCAATGCAGATGTGGATCGCTTTCGCGATGGAGAAGAGTTCCAAACCCGGATCGCGCATTACCATGAGCCCTATCACAGTGCCGTTGATGCTCAGATCAAGTCCGCGCTCGCGCAAGACCATGTGCCGGTAGTCATCTCGATCCATAGTTTCACGCCCTTTTGGCGGGGCAAGGCCCGGCAATGGCATGCGGGCGTGCTGTGGGACAAAGACCCTCGTCTGGCAATGCCTTTATTGCGTGCTTTGGCAGACCAGGAGGAACTCTCCGTTGGGGACAATGAACCTTATGGGGGGTTTCTCAAAGGCGACACGCTCTACAGACATTGCACGAAGATAGGCTTGCCGCATGCGCTTCTGGAGATCAGGCAGGATCTGATCGATACGGAAAAAGGTCAGGCCGAGTGGGCGGACCGCCTTGCGCGGATATTGCCAGACCTGATTGCTGCAGACGGTGTACGCGAAATCACTCATTATGGTTCCAGAACCGACCCGACCTAACGGACCAGCTCAGGAACGAGATGCGATGGATGCACCCACACTTACCCTTGGAATAGAAGAAGAATATCTTCTTGTGGATCGTCAAACGCGTGACCTGGTGCGGAACCCACCGGACGCGCTGATGGATCAGCTCCACAAAGCAATTGGCGAGCAGGTCACGTCAGAGTTTCTACGCTGTCAGGTGGAGGTGGGCACCAAGGTCTGCACGGAGATTGATGAAGCTCGCGCTGAACTTGCGCGCCTGCGGCGGTTGGTCGTAGAGGTAGCCGATGGTTTTGGATATGCGCCTATCGCGGCCAGCACCCATCCCTTCAGTCACTGGGACGAGCAGGAGCACACGAAGAAAGAGCGCTATGACACGCTTGCCCGTGATCTCGCAGGTGCGGCACGGCGTATGGTGATTTCCGGCATGCATGTACATGTTGGTATTGAGGATGATGATCTGCGGATCGATCTCATGAACCAGGTGCGCTATTTCCTGCCACATCTCCTTGCTCTCTCCACATCCTCTCCTTTCTGGCAGGGGGAAGATATGGGGCTCCAGTCCTACCGTCTGACCATCTGGGACGCGCTGCCGCGGACTGGATTGCCGGATACGTTTGACGGCTATTCTGAATATCAGCGGCTTGTTCAACAGCTCGTTGAGACAGGCATTATTCCCGATGCGACAATGCTCTGGTGGGATATTCGCCCGTCTGGACGCTTTCCGACACTGGAAAGCCGGATTACCGATATTTGCACCAGTCTGGATGATGGCATTGCGATTGCCGCGACCTATCAAGCGCTTCTCTCCATGCTCTATCGCTTACGCCAGCAAAACCAGCGCTGGCGGCTCTACCCGGCGACACTCATGGGTGAGAATCGATGGCGGGCTCAGCGCTATGGGGTGAGTGGTGAGCTGATCGATTTCGGCAAGGGCACGCTTACGTCATTTGATGCTTTGTGTGATGAGATTATTGAGATGACGGCAGAAGATGCTGCCAGGCTTGGATCGCGTGATGAGATATCCCATATCAAGCGGATCGCCCGGCGTGGCACGAGCGCCGATCAGCAGCGACGGATATATGAGAGAGCGATAAAGGATGGTGCGGAAAGCACAGAAGCCCTGACAGCGATTGTTGACCACCTAATTGAGGAAACAGCAGCGGGGCTTTGACCCCCCCCCTTGCGATGGAAGGATGAACTGACATGGATAAATCAACACAAACTGAGCTCGAAGCTGCTGCCTTTCGTCGATTGGTGTCTCATCTCATGGAGCGCACTGACGTTCAGAATATTGACCTGATGATCCAGTCAGGCTTCTGCCGAAACTGTCTGGCGGACTGGTACAAAGACGCTGCAGAAGCTCAAGGGCTTGAGATGAGCAAGGACGCAGCGCGAGAGCATATTTATGGCGAGCCGTTTTCAGACTGGAAGAAAAAGCACCAGGCTGAAGCAACACCTGAACAGATGGCTGCCTTCAAAGCCGCTCAGGAAAACCATTCCTGATCTGGCTTTCTTGATCGCTTAGTCGCCTAGATAGGCTTCGCACTCCACTTCCAGCACGCCGCCAAGGGCCAAACCATTGGCGCCAAAAGCCGAACGTGCCGGAAACTGACCCGGTTCGAAATAGGTGACATAGACTTTGTTGAAGTCCGCCCACTGGCTCATGTCGGCGAGCATGACCAGGCATTTTGTGACGTTCGCGAACGAGGCGCCGTTCGCTTCGAGGACAGCTTCGATATTGTCCATGGTCTGGCGGGCCTGGCCTTCCATGCCGCCAGGTGCCAGATCGAGGGTTCCAGGAATGTTACCGATCTGACCGGACAGGTAGAGCATGTCCCCTACGCGGACGGCTTGAGAAAAGGGCAGATTGGCGTCCTTCATGGTGGGGTCTGTGTAGCGCTCCACGGTCGCTGCATGGCTGGATATTGTGAAAAACCCCAATAGTAAACTGACCAAAATCGCGCGCATTTCCTGTCCTCCTGGAGACCCTATTTAAGTGCCTCCAGCTTAGCACGACCGGTACTCCAAATAATCCACAGCTTTATAGCCTCAGTCTCTTGCTGGCGTGGTGTCTCGTCGATATGGTGCGCGGCTCGGAGCAGATGGTTGCTCCTCCTTTTTTCGATACCAGTTCAAGGAAGTCAGATACATGGCGGATGGCACCACGCCCGAAGGGTCAACAACGATCGCGCAGGGTCAGCTGCGTTCATTTGTTGAGCGGATCGAACGGTTGGAAGAAGAGAAGGCTGCGCTTGCCGCCGATATCAAGGAAGTCTATGCGGAAGCCAAGGGGAACGGTTTTGATACCAAGGTTCTTCGCAAGGTGATTTCTCTTCGGAAGAAAGATTCGGCTGAGCGCCAGGAAGAAGAAGCGATGCTCGAGCTTTATCTACATGCGCTCGGCATGCTGGGCTAAAGCTACCTATCTTGAAATTTAAAGAAGCCCGGCAGAGGAATTACCCCGCCGGGCTTTTTGTTGTCTGAGGATTGTTCTTAGAAGCGGAAGGTGGCGCGAATGGTTCCAAGCACACCATCTGCGCTTTCAAAGCCCAATGATGAGGGGTTTGTTCCATCCCGTGTGATAACGGGGATGTTGTCGACATAAACATACGACGCATCAAGCGACAGCTTGAAGGGCGACTGCGGCGTGCCGAAGGTGATGCCTGCCCAGGCTCGTCCGCCGAGACTTGTGTCGTCCCCACTAAGGGATGCCTGGCTGTTGGCGACACCGGTGAAGGACAAGCGGTCCCATCCATCGGCATCATTGAAATCTGCCGAGAGAAGGCCACCCCCGTGGACACTGATGCCGTTGAAATGGCGAACAGCATCGAAGCCAATGAAGGGGCTGATGGTTTCAACATCGACCTGGGTATTGTAGGCGAAGTTCCGTCCGAAGCCTGGAATGTTGCCGGAGAAGCTCGAGGTTTGTGCCTGATCGGTATAAGCCGCCCCGAAGAAAGGCATGAAGAGCCATTCTTCACAAACAAACGGCAGACCTGCCTTTGCGTAAAAGCTGTCCCATTCGTAGTTGGCTTCATAGTCAGCCTGGGTCACGACGTTAAGGCCACCGGCGCTAACGAGTGAAAAACCCGACGCCCCGCCGAGCGGACCTGGTATCAGGAGACGATCCCCTGCTGGATCAATGTTGGTTACTCTGGTGGAGGCATTGGCTGTCGTGCGGGAATATCCTAGGGCTGTCCATATTCCGTTTGAGCCGAAGACATCAGCATCCGCAAAATGAGCGCTGCCATCAAAGGAGCCCGCCGTTACCCGCGCATCTTCTTCGATGCTTGCCACGCCGAGCGTTTGTATCAGGGTGCCGAGTGCTTCGAACCCGAGAAAAGCTTGCTGCGGCAGGCTCAATTGACCGACGGACAAGCTGCCGCCCGCTGTGAAACTTGTGGCAGTACTCTCGGCTACTCGTTTGGCACATTTGTCTTCCCATTCCGCCCGGATGTATCTTGAATATCCATCAATAGCCTTTTCATCGTCTTTACCGGTATCCGTTGACATGACGGCCATAAGACCACCGCTCGCACGCTCGGCAAGGATACTAAGACTGTCGATCCGACCAGTCGCTTGTTGGAATTTTGCTTCATCGCAGCTTGCGATTGCGGCCTTCGCCGCCTTCACCAAGGTTGCCATTCTTTCCGCACGGACGCTGCTGTGAAGCATGACACCGGTTCCTGCAACTTGGAACTGAGGGAGTGCTGGATTGTGGCTGTTATCGCGGGCGCTGGCAGGCGCTGAGAATTGGGTGAGAGCAAGGCATGCGAGCGCGGCGACTGCCGCTATTCTGCTTATTTGCGTTAGAAGGACCATGTGAAACCCCTGTTATGACGCCATCGAGGCGCTGACCTGAGACAGGGTTAAAACCTACGAGTCGGAAATCATGCCTTCGTCATACATTTGTATGAGGCGGGAGCATGTTTTAGCCTCTAAGCCATTAGGTGTGTTTGAGGAGAGGTGTTCTGGATCAGACTGTGTACGAGAAAGCGCCCAGCTGGCGACCGCAGGTGAATGCAGCCAGCTTTCGCGCGCGTTTCTGGATTGGTCTTGTTCAGACGGTCAATAAGCTGCTTAGAAAGTCTGTTGGTGCTGAAGGTGCAGAAAAGAAACCCTTCGATGTGGTCACCGCGCGTAAGCGGGTGAAATTTCTTGAGAACATTATTGCCATGGTTCCTTCAAATGCGAATTTTGAAGAAGTGACAGACGCTCCGGTTGCAGGACCTTGGGTGTGTATTGAGGGTGCACCCCAGACTCGCACGCTTCTCTACGTCCATGGGGGCTCGTTTATGCTGGAGCGTTCAGGTGTTCATGACGCGCTGATTGCCAATATCTGCAAAGAGGCGGATGCATCAGCGTTCGTGCTGGACTACCGCCTGGCACCTGAAAACCCATTTCCGGCTGGAATTGAAGATGTGAAGGCCGCTTATCGCTGGTTGGTCGACCAAGGCGTTGACCTCGACACATTTGCTGTGGTGGCGGACTCCGCCGGAGGGGGACTTGCGCTTGCCGCGCTGATTGCATTGCGCGACGAGGGTATGGCGATGCCGGGGGCGATGGTACTGCTCGGTCCGTGGGTAGACATGACGCTTTCGGGAAATTCGATTTTGAGTAATCTCGAGAATGATCCCATGGTGAGTTCGCTGGAAGGGCTGAACATGTGCTCCAGGCTCTATTTGCAAGGGCACTCCCCGACCGATCCGTTGGCGTCACCTCTGTTTGCTGATCTTGCTGGTCTACCACCGACGCTTATTCATGTCGGTGCTCCGGAAATTCTACGGGATGACTCCACGCGGCTCGCGACACGCCTTCGCGAGGCCGGGGTGGACGCGTGGTGCGATATTTATCCGCGTATGCCCCATGTCTGGCATCGATTGGGGCCTTTGCTGCCAGAGACAAAACGATCAATCAAAGAGATTGGTGATTTTCTCAGCGAGATGCTTCCGGGACGGAGCGAAGACAAACGGCGGGTCGGCTAGCACGATGGCGGATAAAGATACCAAAGACCGACGCTCCAAGGACCGGCTGAGTGCCCGTGTATGGCCGGGTATTCATGAGGGGTTGGTGCCTGAAACGGACCGACGTCTTACGGAGATTATGGACTGGGCCGCGACCCACGGAGAAGACTGGATCTTCGAGTTTCTGAATGCGCGATCCAAAGCTATCCAGGAAAATGATCCGGATGCGCTTATCGGAAAGATCCCGCCGGAAGACTTTCTGGCGGTGCGGTTCGACCTTACGTCCGCTCAGGCAAAAGTTCTTTGTGCCTTCCTTGCGGGACAGACACTGCAGGAGATTGCAGATGCACAAGGCGTGACCATCAATACGGTCAGAACCCATTTTGTTCAGGTGCGTGGAAAGCTCGGTGCCCGCGACCAAGCGGACGTGGTGCGGATTGCCTTGTTGGGGAACGACGAAGGCCGCGTTTAAGGAAACGCGGCCTCCAAACCATTGCAGAGTGACGATTGAAGTCTGGGCATGCGAGACAGGGTGTCTCTGTGAACTCAGAGCTTAGCGCGGATGAAGAAGAGTGCGCTTGCGCCTGGCTCAAGAACATCGTCTTTCTTGAACGATACATGGTTGCGAATGTCGTCATCCAGCAGGTTTGTGCCGACCACACCAAGCTCGATTTCACGGTCTGAGTCAGGCAGGAAGAACGTATAAGTCGCTTCGGCCCGCAGGTCTGTGTAGCCGTTGGTGCTGGTTTCGTTTGTTGCGACATCGTCCTGTTCATTTGCTCTCAAGAAACTGATGCGACTGAACAGATTGTCGTTTTCGAAGAAGACGCCCGCGCCATAGCGAAGTGGAGTTATGCGAGGCACATTTCCACCTGCGTCCAATTTGCCGCGGACATAGTCGAAGCGGCCGTCAAAGCCCAGACGTCCGTCTGCTACATCGAACGCTGACCAGCGCGCGCCAAATTCGGCACCGTGGAAGTCTGCATCGGATTGGCGATAGGCAATTTGGGTGAGTTCGTCTTCGACACCTGGTGCGCCGTCGACACCACAAGTGTCGAATTCTTCGCCACAGACAAAGCCCGTATTTTGTTTGAAGATGAAGTCGCTGAAAGATGTGTAGAAGAGGTTGGCTTCCAGTGACAGATTGCCGGTGTTCTGCGTTAAGCTCAGGTCGAATGAGGTTGCACTTTCTTTGCCCAAAGTCGGGTCCCCAACTTCAAAAGTTTCGGTGGCCTCATGTGGTCCTTTGGCAAACAGTTCCAATAGATCTGGCGCGCGCTCAACATATTGCGTGTTGAGACCGAGCGTGATGTCGTCGGTCAGATCGAAGACCAGGGCTGCCGCGCCGCTTACCGGAGTGAAGTCGAGGGAGCGGCGGCTTCCGAAATCAGCCAGTTCCTGGCCCGGCAAGGTGACGCCTTGCAGGGTGGGTGGTGCTACACCCAACCCTTCCAGTTCAACCTGCTCAATGCGCCCGGAAACCTGGAGCCGAAGAGCTGGATTGATTTTCCATTCTTCAAAAATGAAGGCGGCGAGGGCGTCGCGCGTAGAGGGCGCAATGAGTTCACCGCCTTCACCAGTGGCGCTCAAGTCACGTGTTGCTGCCTGGATGCCCCAGGCACCTTCCACGTTACCGATGGCACGGTGAAGGAGTTCCAGCCGACCTTCCCATTCCTCATTGTCGAATCGGGAGCCAATGGTGCCCGCGACTTTTGAGACTTCGTCATGGGTGTAGTCAGAATAACCAACATCTGCATTCAGACCGGTGAAAAAACCACCGAGATCTTCAAGACGGGCAGCAGCGGCATACCGCGTTTGCTCCAGATCGATGGCGAGACGGTTTGCGGCGGCTTCAGCACCCGGCACGCGATAGTCACTCTCGTATTGAGTGATGGAGACGCCAACATGGCCGTTGGGTAAGAGGTAGCTCACACCTGCCGACAGTCCTGAGGCTTCTGCAGCGCTGTTTGCCTGCGTGCCTTGCGGTGTTGAATAGTCGTCTGCGGAGCGAGCAAACGCGTCAATATGAACTGCGATCGGCCCGTCGCCCACATCAATCGACCCACGGCCCATGACACCGCTGTCGACGGTAGTTGTGTTCGCCTCAATCTCTGCTTCAAAGCCGTCGGTTGGCGCGTGATCAGGGATGCGATTGTTCAGAACGCTTACGAGGCCTCCGATGGCTTCACTGCCATAGCGCAGCGCTGCAGGGCCACGAATGATTTCAATGCGTTCGGCTGCGGAAGGGTCGATGGGCACACCATGGTCCTCGCTCAAGGCTGATGCATCATGGGCGCCGAGGCCATTTTCCTGAATGCGGATCCGCGAATTGTCCAGCCCGCGTATGATGGGGCGGCTTGCGCCTCTTGCGAAAGAGGATTGGGCGACGCCCGGTTTAGCACCGAGCAGGCTTCCAAGTGTTGAGGCACCACTCCGGGAGATTTCGTCTTTTTCAATAATGGTTACTGGCTGTGCAAGCTCACTGGTTGTACGCGCGAGCGGTGACGCGGTGATCACGATTGATGGAGCGCTGGCTGGTTCTGCGCTTGCGCTTGTTGGAAATGCAAGAGAGAGAGACGCTAGAAGTGCTGCTCCTGCTCCGCGCGTCAGATTGCGGTATTTCAAATCGTAGGCGTGTTTCATCCTTACCCCCTGTTGTTACATGCGAGTTCGTGTCCCCGGTAAAGAGGATGGTTCAAAATCAGAGTTGCGGCCCTAACTGCTCGGGGCCGCTCAGGTCAGACCGTCATGCTGGTCTGCACTCGGCACATTGGCCGAGAATTTCAAATGTCTTTTGTGACGGCATGAAGCCGGTCTTCTTTTTCCATTCGCCAAGCAAATCACAAAGTTGGTGGTCTTCTATTTCCTGCACTTGGTTGCAGTCGCTACAGACCGCGAAAACAGTCTCGTGGTGGTGGTGATGTCCGTCGCAGGGAACAAACGCCTTGAGGCTTTCAATGCGATGCACCCGACCTTCTGCGCTTAATCTGTCGAGCGCCCGGTAGATAGCCGGCGGCTTCGGCTTTGGGCCTTCGGGCAAGAGATCGAGAAGGTCGTAGGCAGAAAGAGGCTGGTTGGCTCTTTTCATTGCTTTGATGAGTACATCGTCATCAATGGTTCGCGCGCGCGCCATTCTTCTCTCCAATAGAAACGTATAACATACGTTTATGTGAAGCAGGATGTCCTGTCAAGAATGAGTAGTTAGGTTGTTTTTGGCTGTTAGCGCGTTACATCGAGGCCGAGGTCACGGACTTTGCGGTAGAGCGTAGAGCGTCCGATGCCCAGGCGTCGGGCAACTTCAGACATATGGCCTTTGTACTTGTCGATGGCCATGCGGATGAGATCCGCTTCAATGTCTTCCAGTTTGCGCAGTTCGCCACCATCATCTGTCACTGTGATGCCTTCACCAAAGGTGGAGCGGGCAAACGCAGCAATTCCATTTGACGATGTCGCAGGATCGCCGGTGATCATGGCAGGTTGAGGCTCGGCTTGAACCATCGGTGATGCTGGGGCTGTTGCCACGATCGGGTCATATCCCTCGACCTGGGCGGCAATCTGCGGGAAGTCCGCGATGGTCAGCATGTCACCATCACATAATACGATCGCGCGGAAGACAGTGTTTTCGAGCTGGCGCACATTGCCGGGCCAGTCATAGGCGGCCAACATGCCCATGGCATCGGATGCGACACCGGCAATTTTTTTGCCTTCTTCAACGGCAATGCGCTGAACGAAATGGGTGACGAGGTCTGGTACATCTTCTTTGCGGTCGCGAACCGGTGGCAGGAAGATTGGGAAGACGTTTAGTCGGTAATACAGGTCTTCGCGGAAGCGCCCGTCGGTCACCATCTGGATGAGGTCACGGTTGGTTGCTGAAATGAGGCGAATGTCAACTTTCACCGGTCGCTTGGCACCAACAGGGTCAACTTCCCCTTCTTGGATGGCGCGGAGAAGCTTTACCTGCATTTCCAATGGCAGCTCGCCGATCTCGTCAAGGAAAAGAGTGCCGCCGCTCGCTTCCACAAATTTACCGGCATGTTTTTCAGAGGCACCTGTGAAGGCCCCTTTTTCATGGCCGAAGAGGATGCTCTCAATCAGATTTTCAGGGATGGCCCCACAATTGACTGTAATGAGTGGCCCGCCGGCCCGGTCGCTTTCGCCTTGAATTGCGCTGGCGATCAATTCCTTACCGACACCACTTTCCCCCTCAATGAGGACAGGAATGTTGGATTGTGCTGCTCGCCGTCCAAGTTTGAGCACAGAGCTCATGGAGGGGGCGCCTGCAATAATATCTTCAAAGGTCAGCTGACCTTTGGCTTTCTTCTTGAGCCTGTTCACTTCACCTGCAAGTGCGGTCACCTTCAGTGCGTTACGAATAGAGACATAGAGCCGCTCTGGGCTCACCGGTTTCATCACAAAATCATCTGCACCGGCACGCATGGCCTTCACAACCGTCTCTACGCCTGCTTGCGCCGTCAAAACGATGACGGGTAGCTCGCCGTGGGTTGGGGCGATGGCTTCGAGCACTTCCATGCCGTCCATGCCTGGCATCACCAGGTCGAGGATCATGCAGGAAATGTCCTTGCCGTTGGGGCCATTGAGGATATCGAGAGCTGGATCGCCCCCGTCAGCGCTCACAACGCGGTAGCCATCACGGCTGACGACTTCTTCCAGAATGCGCCGCTGTGCTGGGTCATCATCGACGACCAATACCGTTTGAGCCATGCCTACCTCTAGTTCCCCTGCCGGTCCGCTTATTGCCGCGGGCGACGAATCACAAAACGAGGCCACTGAGATAGGAAACGAGTGTTCGCACCCCTCAGCGGCTGTGACCCAATATGGGGCAGACAGGTAAAGGCGGGTTTAAAGAGGGGGAGATTCGATTGTTTCGTGCCCGTTTTTTTCGCTGATCCCAGCCAATAATGGTTAATGTATGTGCGGGGTGCGTAAAACTGTCACATTTTGGTCCATAGGTGTTGCGGAGGGGTGACTCTGCGCTCGCAATTAAGGCTAAAACCTGAAACCACCTTGATGGAACGTGCCGATACGTGCGACCAATTGGTTTCATGAATGGCAGTCCGGTGGGGTCCGGGTCCTCCGTATGTACGGGGGGTGTGCTTAAAACGACGACGGAGAGTGGGATGAAAATTCTATCCCGGATGATTGCGGTAGGGGCGATGTTGGGTTTGGCCGCTTGCGGTACCTGGCATGCTGAGTCCTACCTCAGCGAGGAAATTTCAGGTAGTGACTTCAACGCCTGTCTCGCGCGGGAATATCAAGACCGTGCTACTTCAGAAGCATATGTTGATTGCGACTGGATCGATACAGCACGCATCGTAGAAAAAGGCCGCGCTGCAGCTGCCGGTCAGACGGTAATGCCGTATGACCCAGCGAATTTCGCAGTTTTGCCTGAAGCTCTTGGCGAATTGCAGGAAGGCCGTTCACGTCTTCTTGCCGCGCTCGACAATGGTGGTCGCGAAGGCGACAACGCTTGTCAGTGTGCAAAAGCTCAGCGCTACTATGATGGTTGGGTTGAACAAGCTAGCGACAACGACATGGGCATTGACGGCTCATACTTCGGTGGCGTTGGCGGTCCAGTACAGCCAAACCGTGTTGAAGCAGAAAAAGCAGCTTTCTACGAAGCTCTTGCTGAATGCGAACAAGCTCCAGCTGGTCCTTGGACCATCTATTTCGGCTACGATAAGTCGAACCTGACAGCTGCAGCTCAGTCTGTTGTTGACGAAATTGCCAACACTGTTGGAAGCCGCTCCGTGAGCGTTGTCGGTCACACCGATACCTCAGGTAGCTCTGCTTACAACACGGCACTTGGTCAGCGTCGCGCCAATGCAGTGTCTAGCGCTCTGCAGGCTCGTAACGCAGGCGTGTCGAGCTCAACAACATCTGGTGAGAGCAATCTTGCTGTCTCAACAGGTGATGGTGTGCGTGAGCCTCTCAACCGCCGTGCGGTTGTGACGGTCGACTAAACCGACACACATAGACTTTGGGAAGGCCCTGGTTGAAAAACCGGGGCCTTTTCTTTTTGGGGATACCGTTTCCCGCACTTTGCCTCTTTGAGACTCATGCTCTCAGGGCCATATTCCATGTTCTTGTCACTAACGAGCAGCGAGTTGTTTTATGGATATGAGTGCGTCACCCACAGAAAAGTTGGGTAATCTGCCAGAGTGGGACCTCCGTGTGTTCTATCAGGGGGTCGACGACCCACAAATCGCTGCTGATATTGCCTCGCTTAAGGAAAAAGTGGCTGATTTTGCCAAAACCTATCGTGGAAAGCTCGCAGAGCATGCTGCGCTTTCAGGTGGGGGTGATGCGCTTGCGTCCGCAATCACCACATATGAGGCGCTGGAAGATCGGATGGGTCGCATCGCTTCCTATGCAGGGCTTTTGTTTGCGACGTCGTCAACAGTGCCAGAGCATGCGCGTTTTTACGGCGATATGCAGACCGCTCTTACGGAACTGAATTCTGACCTCCTGTTCTTTGGTTTGGAACTCAATGGTCTCGACGACAAGGAGATTGAACAGCTCGCTGGGTCCTCGTCGGCATTTACCCACTACCTGCCTTGGGTGAATGATTTGCGGCTTCACCGCGAGCATGACTTGTCGACGGAATCTGAGCAGCTCCTGCAAGATAAGTCCCTTACAGGGCGGTCTGCTTGGACGCGCCTGTTCGATGAGACGATGGCGCGGATGCGGTTTGACTTTGAAGGAAGCCCGGTCTCCCTTGAGCAGGTGCTTGATAAACTCTCTGATCCGGATCGCGCATTGCGTCAGAAAGCGGTTGAGGCGCTGACTGCCCGCTTTCAGGCCGATCAACCGCTCTTCACGCACATTACGAATACGCTGTCGAAAGACCTTGAGCTTGAGGGCAAGTGGCGGGGTTACGCCGATGTGGCAGAAGCCCGCCATATCGCCAACCGGGTTGAGGCGCCTGTCGTTGATGCTCTCATGCAGTCGGTGCAAGAGGCCTATCCCAGGCTGTCGCACCGGTATTATGCGCTGAAGGCAAAATGGCTCGGTCTCGACAAACTGGAGACCTGGGACCGGAATGCACCGCTGCCAGAGGAGAAGACTGACCTCATCCCGTGGGATAGGGCAAAAGACATTGTTCTCTCAGCCTATGGCGATTTCGCGCCGGATTTGGCGGCGCATGCAGCGCCTTTCTTTGATAAGGGCTGGATCAACGCAGCACCACGCGAAGGGAAGGCCGGCGGGGCGTTTTCTCACCCGACAGTGCCTTCGGCGAACCCGTTCATTTTGATCAACTATATGGGCCGCACGCGCGATGTGATGACGCTCGCCCATGAATTAGGGCATGGCGTGCACCAGGTGCTCGCTGCCGATCAGGGTGCCTTGATGGCAGAAACACCGCTCACGCTTGCGGAGACAGCCTCCGTCTTTGGAGAGATGCTCACCTTCAAACGCCTGCTGTCGGAGACGACGGATAAGGCCTCACGCAAAGCCATGCTTGCCTCGAAGGTCGAGGACATGATCAACACCTGTGTCCGCCAGATTGCGTTCTACACATTTGAACGCCGGTTGCATGTCGCGCGGCGTGAGGGTGAACTCACATCAGAGGATATCGGGAAAATTTGGATGGAGGTGCAGACCGAAAGTCTTGGTCCCTCTGTGCGTTTGTCTGAAGGGTATGAGACCTTCTGGTGCTACATTCCCCACTTCATTCATTCGCCCTTCTATGTCTATGCCTATGCGTTTGGGGATTGTCTGGTGAACTCGCTCTATGCGGTTTATGAATCTTCAGAAGACGGGTTCCAGGACCGCTATTTCGATATGTTGCGGGCCGGTGGATCGCGGCGTCATAAGGAATTGTTGGCGCCCTTCGGGCTTGATGCGTCGGACCCTGCTTTTTGGAACAAGGGGCTTGGCGTGATCGAGGGCTTTATTGATGAGTTGGAGACGCTCTCTTGAGCAAACGGGATGCTGAAGAAAACAGGCTAAGCGCCAGGGTCGCCCGCTATGCAAAAGTCGGCGTCAATGTTGGCGGCGTCGCGGCCAAGGTTGCCGGTCAACGCTTGATGGGCGGTGATGGATCGTCTGATAAAAACGCGCAAGATCTGAAGGCTGCACTTGGGGGACTAAAAGGCCCCATCATGAAGGTTGCCCAGATGATGGCGACCATTCCTGAAGCCTTGCCGAAAGAATATGCCGCCGAGCTCTCTCAACTTCAGTCTATGGCGCCTGCCATGGGATGGCCGTTTGTAAAGCGGCGCATGGCGGCAGAACTCGGGCCGGGTTGGAAAAAGAAGTTCACCACCTTCGAGCGTGAAGCAGCCGCTGCGGCGTCGCTGGGGCAGGTCCACAAAGCTGAGACACTTGAAGGCGAAGCTGTTGCCTGCAAGCTGCAATATCCGGATATGCAATCAGCTGTGGAAGCTGATCTCAGTCAGCTGTCCCTCATCTTCTCCATTCACCGGCGCATGGATGCCTCCATCGATACCAGTGAGATGGCTGATGAGATTGGCCTGCGACTTCGTGAAGAGTTGGATTATGAACGCGAAGCGGCGCATATGCGTCTCTACGCTAATGTTTTCGCGGATGAGCCTCGGATCGCTGTTCCAGGCGTTCATGACAGCTTATCTACTGAACGTTTGCTGACGATGGATTGGCTGGAGGGCAAGCCGCTTCTCGACTTCACGGAGCACTCGCTTGAAGAGCGCAACGCCATTGCAGAAGCCATGTTCACGGCCTGGTGGTATCCGTTTAGCCACTATGGCGTGATCCATGGGGACCCGCATCTTGGCAATTACAGTGTCCGGCCAGATCTCGGCATCAATCTTCTCGACTATGGCTGCATTCGGATTTTTCCACCGACTTTCGTGCAGGGGGTGATTGAGCTTTACCGATCCCTGGAAGCGGATGATAGAGATATGTCTGTTGCGGCATATGAAACCTGGGGCTTTCGCAACCTATCGAATGAACTGATCGATATTCTCAACCTTTGGGCGGGCTTTATTTATGGGCCGCTCCTGGATGACCGGGTTCGCTCCATTGCGGATGGCATTTCGCCAGGAGATTATGGGCGCAAGCAAGCGAGTTCTGTGCATGCAGCGCTTAAGGAACATGGGCCGGTAACACCGCCCCGCGAATTTGTATTTATGGACCGTGCGGCGATTGGTTTGGGTGGGGTGTTTCTGCATCTCGGTGCTGAGCTTAATTTCTATCGGCTCTTTAATGAGACGATCGCAGATTTTGAGTTCGCGCAGCTTCAGCAGCGTCAGGCCGCGGCCCTTGCAAAAGCAGGTGTGCCGACCCCCGATTTTTCAGCACCCTAACTTAAACGGCGCCCTATGACTGATGATCTTTTAGAAGAAACACTGCTGCCTGTACCAGACGGTTATGAGCAAATGAACTGGTCGCGAGGATTTGGCCGCCAGATTGGTCCTCTCTATGAACGCCAGGGCGAAGGGCAGGCTTATTCACGGGCATTTCGCGTTGAAGAACATCACACCAATGGTATGGGCAATTGCCATGGGGGAATGTTGATGGCTTTTGCTGACACGGCCTTTGGCCATGCCGTCACTGTCGCGCATCACCGTTATTGGGTGACTGTCCGCCTGTTGACGGACTTTGTCTCCGCCGCCCATTTGGGTGACTGGGTGGAAGGGGCTGCTGAGATTACCGGGGAAGAAGACGGCTTCATCACTGTGTCGGGCAAGATCTGGGTCGGAGAGCGCACCGTTATGACAGGGAGCGGTGTCTTCAAAGCGCTCGGAGAACGTCCATGAGCGACGATGTGACGAATAAGCCCAAGGACGGGCTGGTTGTCGATCAGCCGGTCGACAAAAAAGCGTTTGATCTGGCACCCGGCGATAGCGTCGGTCCCGATGTCATCCAGCCCCCTTCCTGGTTCACCCGTGCGCTCGATACGGAGCCAACAAGCCACAAGGTCGATGTTGAAGGATGCCCCATACATTACCTGCAATGGGGCGAGCGCACGAAACCCGGTCTCTTGTTGGTGCATGGCAACGGGGCGCATGCGCGCTGGTGGTCCTTCATTGCGCCTTTCCTGGCGCGGGAGTATTCCGTCGTCGCCATGGATATGTCGGGCATGGGCGATAGCGGGTTCCGGGATACGTATTCCGTCGAAATGTTTGCAGAGGAGCAAATGGCGGTTTGTGAGGCGGCTGGTTTTTTCGAAAACTCTGAGCCGCCGATCATTGTGGCCCACTCCTTTGGTGGCTTTATCGCCATTCTGACGGGGGCTCTCTATGGAGACCGGCTCGCTGGGACGGTGATTGTAGATAGCCCTGTAAACCCACCAGATCGCCCCGGCGGTCCACCTGACAGACAAGTGCGCCCTCACAGGGTCTACAAAACGCTGGATGAGGCGGTTTCGCGGTTCCGACTGGCACCGCCGCAGCCGTGTGAAAACCTCTATGCCACCGATTACATCGCTCGGACCTCGCTCAAGCGGGTTGAGGGGGGCTGGACCTGGAAATTTGACCCGAAAATCTGGCAAAGGTTCGAGATCGGGGACACAGCGGGCCGATTGAAAGCCACAAAATGTCGAATCGCGCTGATGAGGGGCGAATATTCGGTCCTGATGCCTGTGGAAATCGGGGAATATATGTTCGATTTGCTGGGCCGGGCGGCTCCAGTGATCGAGATTCCCCAGGCGAGGCATCACGTTATGCTGGACCAACCGCTCGCCTTTGTGGCGGCGATCCGGGCGCTTTTGGCGGATTGGGAGCATTCTGACCCCACCCACAGAGTTGGTTGATCACCAGTGCTCTCCTGTCTGATCATTTTCGACTAGAATTAGTGCATCAGCGAAGGTTGCCGGAGGGGCCGCTTTTGCTATAGTCCGCGCAAATACGCGGTTTTTTGAAAGGCAGAGGGCAATGAGCGAAGGAAAATCCGACAGCGTTTGGAGCGACACCATGGACGAGGCAGAACACGAACGCACGTTTGACGGTTTTGTCGCTTTGACAAAGTACGGCACCATCGGGTGTACGGTTCTTTTGATCCTGATGGCTGTGTTTCTCGTCTAATCAGGTCTCTTTTTCGTGAGGTCGGTTGCGGATTTCCGTACGGCGCCTCATGTGGTTCAAGCATTAGCATTGTGCAATCGACGTGGGACGTGTGCGTTTGTCACTGTTCCACTATCAGGCAACGGCGTCTTCAAGAACGACCGTGTTGAAAGGGTGGCGATTAATCCATGAAGCTCGCAATTCCCAAGGAAAGAACTGCAGGAGAACCGCGTGTAGCGGCTTCTGCTGAAACGGTGAAGAAACTCACTGGGCTTGGTTTTGACGTTGTCGTTGAAACAGGTGCAGGTGCGGGATCTCACATTTCGGACGATGTGTTCAAGGAAGCTGGCGCCAGTATTGCGGGCTCTTCTGCAGATGCCATCAAGGACGCGGATGCGGTCTTTGCCGTGCGCGGTCTGGATGACGAACAGTTGGGCGCGATGAAAAAAGGCGCTCTTCTTGCCGCGATCCTGAACCCTTATGGGGACAAGGAACGTGTCCAGAAATATGCTGATGCCGGCATTGTCGCCATAGCCATGGAATTCATGCCACGTATCACACGTGCGCAGTCGATGGACGTTCTGTCTTCGCAGTCGAATCTTGCGGGCTACAAAGCCGTGCTGGAAGGCGCAAACGCCTTCTCCCGCGCCATGCCCATGATGATGACGGCGGCCGGGACGGTGGCTCCGGCCCGTGTCTTTGTCTTTGGTGCAGGTGTTGCGGGTCTTCAAGCCATCGCAACGGCCAAACGTCTTGGCGCTATTGTGAGTGCGACAGACGTTCGCCGCGCTGCGGGTGAGCAGATTGAAAGCTTGGGCGGCACCTTCATTATGGTCGAGAGCGACGATGAAGATGGCGAGACCGCTGCGGGTTATGCGAAAGAGATGAGCGAAGACTATAAGCGCCGTCAGGCAGAGCTTGTGGCTGAGCACATCAAGAAGCAGGACATTGTTATCACGACCGCGCTAATCCCAGGTCGTGCGGCGCCTGTGCTGGTCACCGAAGATATGGTGAAAAGCATGAAGCCTGGCTCGATCATCATTGACCTGGCGGTGGAGCAGGGTGGCAACTGCCCACTCTCCAAACCAGGTGAGACTGTGGTGGCGCACGGTGTGTCTATCGTTGGCATGACTAATATGGCGGGCCGCATCCCGGTTGATGCGTCTTCGCTCTATGCCAAGAACCTGCTCAATTTCATTACGCCCCAGATCGATCAGGAAGCAAAAAGCCTGAACCTTGATTGGGAAGACGAAACTGTTACCGGCACGGCATTGACGCGCGATGGCGCGATCATCCATCCGGCCCTAACTGGGGAGACTGCATAATGGGTGAGATTGCTCCATTTATCTTTCTGTTCTCAATTTTTGTGATGGCCATCTTTGTTGGCTATTACGTGGTCTGGTCGGTGACGCCAGCGCTCCACACACCGCTGATGGCTGTGACGAACGCGGTTTCTTCCGTGATCATCGTGGGTGCAGTGACTGCTGTGGGTGTCGAAGCGCTTAGCGACGGTGCAACAGTTTCCAAGTGGCTCGGGTTTGGTGCGGTGGTGTTGGCCTCGGTCAATATCTTTGGCGGGTTCCTCGTCACGCAACGCATGCTTGCCATGTACAAGAAAAAAGAAAAGTAAGGAGGCGACATCATGTCTGCGAACGTAATCGCGCTGCTCTATCTCGCCTCTGGCGTACTCTTCATTATGGCTCTTCGGGGTCTGTCCTCTCCTGAAACATCCCGGCAGGGGAACGTTTATGGCATGGTCGGTATGGCCATTGCTGTTGGCACGACGCTCACGCTGCTGCAGTCAACGACCAGTCTTACCTGGGGCATGATTGCCGGTGGTATTGTGCTGGGTGGCGGTATTGGCGCCATCATTGCCAACCGGATCGCGATGACCGATATGCCACAGCTTGTGGCGGCGTTTCACTCGCTTGTCGGTATGGCGGCAGTTCTAGTTGCCTGGGCAGCCTTTATGGCACCCGATGCTTTCGGCATCGGTACGTTTGGCAATATCAAAGTTGCAAGCCTTGTTGAGATGTCGATCGGTGTTGCAATTGGTGCCATCACATTTTCTGGTTCGGTCATCGCGTTTGCGAAGCTCAATGGGAATATGTCCGGTGCGCCGATCATGCTGCCAGGTCGTCATCTGATCAACGGTTTGCTGGCTGCGGCGATTGTCGGCGGTATCGCCTATATCTGCATTGACCCTGCCAACCAAACGGTTGAGATGTTCCTGATCGTGACGCTTCTGTCATTCGTCATCGGCTTCCTGATCATCATCCCTATCGGCGGTGCTGACATGCCAGTGGTTGTATCGATGCTCAACTCCTATTCCGGGTGGGCAGCGGCAGGTATCGGCTTCACGCTTGGCAATATGGCGCTCATCATCACGGGCGCGCTTGTCGGTTCGTCCGGGGCGATCCTCTCTTACATTATGTGTAAGGGTATGAACCGCTCCTTCTTCAGCGTGATCCTCGGCGGCTTCGGCGGCGAAGAAGCTGCAGCTGGTGGTGGTCATGTGGAAACGCGCCCTGTGAAGCAGGGTTCTGCGGATGATGCAGCCTTCATCATGAAGAATGCGTCTTCTGTAATCATCGTGCCTGGTTACGGCATGGCGGTGGCGCAAGCGCAGCACGCACTTCGTGAAATGGCTGATGAGCTGAAGAAGGAAGGCGTTAAAGTCTCCTACGCGATCCACCCTGTTGCGGGTCGTATGCCGGGCCACATGAATGTGCTCCTGGCTGAAGCCAACGTTCCTTATGACGAAGTGTTTGAACTGGAAGACATTAACAGCCAGTTCTCACAGGCAGACGTTGCCTTTGTTATTGGTGCCAATGATGTGACCAACCCTTCTGCGAAGACGGACACGGCAAGCCCGATTTACGGCATGCCGGTTCTCGATGTTGAGAATGCGGCAACGGTTCTCTTCATTAAGCGCGGCATGGCGGCAGGTTATGCCGGTGTCGAGAACGAACTCTTCTTCCGCGATAACACGATGATGCTGTTCTCTGATGCGAAGAAGATGGTTGAGGAGATCGTCAAGGCTCTTTAAGGAGCGCTTTGACGTTGAGAGCTATCTCATGCGAGTTTTGAAAGGGCGGTGGAAACACCGCCCTTTTTTATTGCGGGGCGGACATGGAAAGCTCACTTGAACATCTGATGCCTATGCCGGTGGTTGTGAAGCCCAGTGAGGGCACGCTTGTTCTCACTGGGCTGTCAGTGGATGCCCCCACGCCACGTCTTCACGCTGCACTCCTTCGTCTTCTGGGGCGTCTGGAGAACTCGGGCGGCTCTACCCTTCCCATCGTGGAGGAAGGGCAAGGCACGCCCTTTCTGATGGAGGTGCAGGCTGTCGTTTCCGCTCATCCCATGCCGGATATGGATGAGAGCTATCGCCTGAGCATTGCCGCTGACGGGGTTTGTCTGACCGCTCAGAGCGAAGTCGGCGCACTCCGTGGGCTGCAGACCCTGCTTCAATTATTCAATAGTGTGGAGGGGTCCTGGCGGCTTCCTTATTGTGAGATAGAAGACCGTCCCCGCTTTTCCTGGCGCGGCATGTTGCTCGATACGTCACGGCATTTCATGCACAAGGAGCATGTCCTTCGGCTGCTCGATTGTATGGAGGTGGCAAAGCTCAACGTGCTCCACTTTCATCTGGCTAATGATCAGGGATTTCGGATGGAGTGTGAGACGTTTCCCAAGCTGCATGAAGAGGGCAGTGAAGGGGCGTACTACACCAAGGAGGACATGGCGGAGGTCGTCGCTTTTGCAGCTGATAGGGGCATTCGTGTTGTGCCGGAATTCTGTCTGCCAGGTCACGCGGTTTCCTGGCAAGTCGCCTATCCAGAGCTTTCAGCGTCGGATGATCCGCCGACACGTATCGGAGAGACCCGGGGGGCTTTTTCTATCCCCATCGATCCATCCCTCGAAGAGACCTATGCGTTTATCGACAAGTTCGTCGCCGAAATGGCTCAGGTGTTTCCGGATCCCCATTTTCATACCGGCGGGGATGAAGTGAACCCGACCGCCTGGAAAGAGAATCCCCGTATCAAGGCGTTCATGGATGCACGGGGCTTTAAACGCGGGCGGGACCTGCAAGCTTATTTTACCGGACGCTATGCGGCGCTCGTGGCGAAACACGGGAAAATCCCCATCGGCTGGGAAGAGGTTTTGCATAGTGACGTGCCGGAAGATGTGATTGTGCACCTTTGGAAAGATGGGGCTTATGCCAAAGACCTTGCGCGCCATCCAGTTCTCACCTCGTGGAACACCTATCTTGATCTTCAACAACCATCTGACTGGCTTTACCGCAAGGATCCCCTTGATTTCACCATCGATGGCGATGCGCCGCCTGAGGGCCTTGATATGGTTGGTGCGGAGATGACCAATTGGGCGGAGACGATCCACGGTGGCAATCTGGATATGCGAACCTGGCCTAGAGGGGCTGCGATCGCTGAAAGGTTCTGGAGCCCGCGGACTTATTGTGATGAGCGAGGGGCGGACACGCTTTACGCCCGACTTGACGTTTTTGAGCGTTACCTAACCGCAGCGGGGTCACGGCATCAAGGACATGCGGCGCGTGCCTGCGTGGAGCTTTACGAGGGCGCTGATGAGGAGGCGCTTGGATGTTTCGCTGATCTTATTGAACCTGCGGCTTATCCCTTTTTGCGTCGTCGACGATTGCTTCTTGAGCGCATGCTGCCACGGCTATTCCCGGCACCGGATGTGGAGCGGTATTCCGATATGCGACGGTTTGTTGATCACTTGCCTGCCGAAAGTATGACGGGCCGAGAGTTTCGGATAGACGTAGAGGAGTTTGCAAAGAAGGGCGATCCGGACCTGGCGCGCAGCATTGCAAAACGTCTTTTGGCCTGGGAAGCGCTCGCAAAAGAGGTTCAGACACTTGCGCGTCAAAATTCCGCAATGCGGTCAGACGGTCTAGAAAGACTCGCCATTGGATTGGGGCGCATTGCGCGGATTGGTTCCAGTTGTTTACGTGCGCTGCAGAAAGGACGTTCTTTATCGCCGCTTCGTGTCTGGTGGTGCCAACAGCGTTTAAAGGCTTATACCTACGAGATTTTCTATCTCGACAAAGACGTGTTGCGACGCATTGTTCGCGACTTGAGCAAGCCAGACGTTCTTAACCGTCACAATATTGCAATTCTGCCCGGCGTCGCCCATCTATTGGAAATGGCTTCCGGGGAAAGGCATTAGACATGGACATTTATCACGGGTGGTGCGACCTCAAAGACGGTGTGAGCGATATCGACTTCGCTGAAGCTTTCACGACTTATATGGAGAAACTCAGGTCAGACGGCTTTATCGAAGGCTATCGCCTGACACGGCGAAAGCTTGGGTTAGGCGGAGAGGGACTTGGTGAGTTTCATTTCATGATCGAAGTGGAAGGCCTGGCTCAATTGGATGAAGCTTTTGGTTTGGTGGCATCGCGGGCGGCTCCCATTGAGGGACCGCACTTTGCGGTCAACTCCCTCATCGCAAATGTTCGGTTTGCGCTCTATCGTGACTTTCCAGATGCCGGGCGTGTCCAAGGGGAAGAACTCTTTTGATGAGTGAAATTGCTGTGAGGGTTGCTCTGCCGGAGGACCATGCTTTTCTGGCTGCCTGCATGGGTGGTTTGCAGGAAGCTGAGATAGAGGTCGAAGCGAATAGAAACTCCGTTGAGGCGGCCGCTGAACCCCACCTCAACTGGGTGCTGGAGCAGGTTGCCGCGAAAGATGGTGCGGTGTTTGTTGCTGAGTTTCAGGAGCAGCGGGTCGGCTGTCTCATGTGCACGATGGACGAAGATAATGGGGAATATGTGAAGCCCCAACATCGCCGATATGGCTATGTGAATGATCTCTATGTCGGTCAAAAAGCGCGTGGAACAGGTGTTGCTGACGCGCTGATGCAGGCGGCGGAAGACTATTTCCGTGAAAAAGGCCTCACCAATATTCGGCTTGGTGTGCTGAGCGAGAATAAGCGAGCGCGGTCTTTTTATGAGCGTCTTGGCTGGCATTCCTATGAGCAGGTCTATCGGAAGAATCTCTAGAGCCCATCAACGCTCGCAATTGTTTTTCTAAAGAAAACTGTTTATCTATTTTGGATGTCTAAAGCTTCCTCACAAAGCGGGTCACGGGGTGCCGGTCGCAGCCGCGCGGCAATCCGGACAATCCTGAAGAATTCAGGCCCTGCAGATGCCTCGACAATGGCCGAGGAATTGGGGGTCGCCCCCATGGCCGTGCGCCAGCATCTCTATGCGATGCAGGATGAGGGGCTCGTTTCCTTTGAGGAAAAAGCCGAGGGACGAGGGCGCCCTACAAAATATTGGGCTCTCACAGACGCAGCAAACAGCTATTTCCCCGACGCCCATGGAGACCTGGCGGTGAGCCTTCTGACTGAGATGCGGGAGGTGTTTGGCGAGGCCGGCTTGGAGCGCCTGCTTGCCGCGCGGACAGAGGATCAGAAGAAGAGCTATAAGAAGCGGCTGAAGGGTGCTGAGACGCTGGAAGCAAAGCTAGGTGCCCTGGCTGAAATTCGCTCTGAGGAAGGCTATATGGCCACCTCTATGCCTGCGCCAGATGAAGAGGGTGCCTACCTCCTGGTCGAAAACCATTGTCCCGTCTGCAGCGCAGCCGCCACCTGCCAGGGTCTTTGTAAGTATGAACTGGAGCTTTTTCAAAGCGTCGTCGGCCGGGGCGTGGATGTCACCCGGGAAGAGCACATTTTGAGTGGCGCCAGGCGCTGTGCCTATCGGGTCTGCCCTAAACGCAAAAAAGCCGCCCGTTAAGGCGGCTCATTTGGAATTTCGCTATCAGAAGCTGGATTAGCGCTTCTTGCCTGGCAAAAGGCCTTCACGCTGCATTTTCTTGCGGGCCAGCTTACGGGTCCGGCGAACAGCTTCAGCTTTTTCGCGTGCGCGTTTCTCAGATGGCTTCTCGTAGAAATTCCGCAGCTTCATTTCGCGGAAAATCCCTTCACGCTGCATTTTCTTTTTGAGCGCTTTGAGAGCCTGATCGACGTTATTGTCGCGAACGAGTACCTGCACGAGCTATCCCTGCCTTTTCCCAATTGGGTCAGAAATGGCCAAAATTGGCCAAAAATAGCGGATTTTCACCGCCAAACGCTGCAGCGGGGCCTTTCCTGCGCAGCGAGGCCGGATAGGTAGCAAAAGAATCGGGGGCTGTCCACCTTCGCAATTGAGAATTTTGGCTGATTGCGGGGCTTTCTCTCTCTGATACCGGGCTCTTTTAGGGCGAGCTTTCTAAATCCTGGTTCTGCGGCGGATTGGTAACTTTACCCCTGAAGGGTCCAAGCCCATATTCCCTCCATGACGATCCGCAAAATTGCCCGCATGGGCCACCCCGTTCTCCAGGGTGTCGCTGAAGCCGTTTCTGAGCCGACTGCGCCGGAAATCCTCGATCTCGTGGCCGATATGATCGAGACGATGGAAGATGCGAACGGCGCCGGCCTTGCGGCACCGCAGGTTTATGTTCCCCAACGTGTCGTGATTTTCCAGGCACCTGGCGCTCGGGCAACTGCTGAAATTGACGCGGAAGAGGAATTCGACCCGACAGCGCCGCTCACTGTGTTGATCAACCCGGAGATCGAACCGGTTGGTGAAGAGTTGGAGCTCGGTTGGGAGGGGTGCCTCTCTGTCCCGGGTCTGCGTGGTCTCGTGCCGCGCCACCGCCGCATCATTTACCGTGGTGTGGATTTGGATGGTCAACCGATCGAACGCCGGGCACAGGGCTTTCATGCGCGCGTCGTGCAGCATGAATGCGACCACCTGGACGGCATTTTATATCCCCAGCGCATGCCAGACATGCGAGCGCTGATCTTCGAGAGCGAAGTTAAACACTGGCTCGAAGAAACAAGTGAAAAGGTACCAGACGATGACTGAGCGAAAGAAACCTGAGGCGAAGAAAGATCGGCTGGAAAGCGTGCGTGACAAGGTCCTTGAAGCGGCTCTTCCGGATGTTCCCTTTGATGGATGGACGGGCGCTGTGTTGATGCGTGCTGCGAAAACAGCAGGGGTCGATCACGGTCTTGCTCGGCTGGCCTTCCCGAATGGCGCACGTGATCTCGCTGAGTATTTTCTCGCTGACGGTGATCGCCGCATGATCGAGCGGTTGGCGAAGAGCGACCTTGCCTCGATGAAGATTAGAGAGCAAATCACATTTGCTGTTCGTACCCGGCTTGAAGTGGATGCGGCCAACAGAGAGGCGTTGCGCCGTGCGAGTACGTCGCTGCTCATCCCGCCTGCCTCAGGCAGCGCCGCGAAATCTCTCTACAATACGGTTGATGCGATTTGGGTCGCGATTGGCGACACATCAACCGACTATAATTTCTATACAAAGCGGGCGACGCTCGCGGGCGTCTTTACGACCACACTGGCGTGCTGGTTTGCCGATGAGAGTGATGGGCATGCCGATACATGGGCGTTCCTTGATCGTCGTATTTCCGATGTGATGCAGATCGAAAAAATCAAAGCCCAGGCAACGAAGGTGATGGATGCGTTGCCAGATCCGTTGGGATTGATTGCGCGGCTTCGCTATCCGTCAGCGTGACAGGGGGGTTGATGGAGAGCCTGAGCCTACATCAACCCAGTTGGCAGCTACCGTCTGTTTGACGACCGATGAGGTTGGAGATCCCGTTTTGTAATGGATGGTTGTACCCATTGCCTGCATGCTCAAAAGATGATGGTCCCCCCCGGAAGCTGAAATTAGCGGTAGGTAGAGAGATTGATTTTCGGTGTGTTTGCCTGAGCTATAGGTAATGCGATAAATCGTGTGAAGGCCGACTGGCATAGAGAGGCCCATCCGCACTGCTGCCATCGCGTCGAAGGGTAGATGCTTTAAGCTTTCTGCGAAATCTTCCCCGGTTGGGTCTGTTTGCAGCCTTTCGCAGATAGCCGGCCCAACAAATTTGTATATTGCTCGGTTGTTGCCGTTGATTTGGATGCACATTGCATTTTCAAGATGCTGACCGATCTCAAGAAGATCGAATGTGTCTGCATCCGGCGCAGAGGCATCTCCTCGCTGATGTAGCCACGCTTTGGCAAGAGCATCGAAACCAGGTTGGTTCAGCGTCGCTATCGTATCGATGTTAAATAGTCGCTCTCCAGGGGACTGTGACGCATTATCAAAACTGGCTGAGTAAACCATTGATTTCAAATACCATGTTGCAGGATCCTCAGTTTGACCCGCAATGTCTTCACTTTGGGTAAAGCTTCAAGACATGGTTTTGGGAGCAGGTAAGTTAAGCGTCAGATTGTCTCGTCCGGTATGCCTGCGCCCAAATCAATCCATTTGAGTTCACGGATTTTCGCGGCGACCGTGGAGTGAGACTGTTCGTCTTGATATGTAACCGTTTTCTCTCGAGAGTGAACGCTGACGATGCGGTCTGATTGGTCTTTTGTCCTTTGGAGCGGCAAGTAGAGGCTTTCGACCACAGCTCTTTTCCCGGTGTTGTACACATTCTCATACGAGGCGATCGCTCCCACCGGATGGGATACGATCAGGTGAAGAATTTTTGAGACCATGGCGCGTGTGTCTGGCGCCGTCATTTCTATGAGGTTGTTCCCTGTTGGGTCCTCGCCCATCCGCTCAGCAATACCTGTGCCCGCAAGGCGGTACAGAATGTTCGTGGGATCAATGACATCCAGAATGGCAATGTCTTTCAAGATGTATGCGATCTGAGAGGGATCAATGTCGCTGGTGTTGGGCAGTAGTCTGTCACCGCGGACTTCATCCCAAAATTCACACAATGGCTTGAGAGCCGGATTGTGGACTTGATCCGTTATCTTACCGCTTGTCGATTTGGGGTTGTCTGCTTTGTCGTCTTTTTCTGTCATGGTCCCCCGACTCGTACGCAACTCAACTCTAAGCTCTGGCCAATACGCGGCCGAACCGACTCAACTTGGGTGACAGTTTCTCAGTTTCTATTGCAATTGGAAATGGCACTAATTTGCAAAAAACTAGGTCGGGCGATCTACCTGGTCTAACTATTCAGGTTTGGTAAAACCGGGATTAAGTTTTGTCACGTGCCCCATTTTTCGGCCGGGCCGCGCTTCCCGTTTGCCATAGAGATGAACGGCGCACTGTGGCACTGATGCATGAGTGATCCACTCACTGGCTTCCGTGCCGATCAGGTTGGTCATTACAGCATCACTGTGACGGGAAGGGTTGCCCAAAGGCCAGCCCGCAATGGCTCTTACGTGTTGTTCAAACTGGCTCACTGTGCAGGCGTCTGAAGTCCAGTGGCCAGAATTGTGAACGCGCGGGGCGAATTCATTGACGCAGAGTTGGCGCTTGTCGCCATCTGCGAGCACGAAAAACTCGACACCGATCACGCCGACATAGTCGAGGCCATGGGCGATGCGCTCAGCAATCGTCCGCGCGTCGTCTGCGGTGGCTCCATCAAGGTCCGCTGGAACGGTCGTCGTGTGCAATATGTGATCGCGGTGAACATTTTCACCCACATCATATGCCGCTGAGGCGCCATCCAAGGCGCGGGCTGCAATAACTGAGACTTCTTTTTCAAAGGGCATGAAGCCTTCAAGGATCGCCGGTGCGCTGGCGATGGCATCGAAGGCAGCAGCTGCTTCTGACGGGTCATCTATTTTAACCTGGCCTTTGCCGTCATACCCAAAGCGGCGGGTTTTCAGAACAGCTGGTGTGCCCAGTTTCGCCAATGCGCTGACAAGGTCATCGAGTGTGTCTATCTGCGCGAAGGGCGCCGTTGCGATCCCAAGACCGTTCAGAAAATTCTTCTCGTCGAGCCTATCCTGGGAAATCGCCAACGCTTTGGGTCCTGGACGGACCGGCGCATGTTCGCTGAGGATGCGTGCTGTTTCGCCCGGTACATTTTCAAACTCATACGTCACCACATCGACAGCGTCTGCAAACGCGATCAAGGCGGCTTCGTCTTCATAAGCCGCGCGGGTTGCGCTGCCGGCTACTTCAGCTGCCGGACTTGTCTCTTCTGGTGCATAGATGTGAACGCGCAGGCCAAGCTCGGCAGCAGCCAGCGCCAGCATGCGGCCTAGTTGACCACCGCCCAAAATGCCGATGGTGCTGCCTGGGGGAAGCGCTTCTGCTGAGCTCAAATCAGCCATTGCGATCTGGTGTTTCTGCAACCGCATCCGTTTGCGCCTGGCGCCAGGCTTCCAATCGCGTGGCGAGTGCGCCATCGTGCAGGGCCAAAATGCTGGTGGCTAGCAGGGCTGCATTTTTCGCGCCTGCATCCCCAATGGCCAATGTTCCGACGGGGATGCCGCCAGGCATTTGCGCTATCGAAAGAAGGCTGTCCTGCCCGCTCAGGGCTCTTGACTGAATGGGCACGCCCAACACCGGCAATGGTGTCATGGATGCTGTCATGCCGGGCAGGTGGGCCGCGCCGCCTGCGCCTGCAATGATCACATTGATCCCGCGCTGCTTTGCCGTCTTGGCATAGTCGGCCATGCGATCGGGCGTGCGATGGGCGGAGATGATTTTGACTTCGTGGGGAACCTGCAGCGCTTCCAAAATGTCAGCCGCATGCTTCATGGTTGGCCAATCTGATTGACTGCCCATGATGATACCGACCTGTGGTGTTTGGGGGGCTGTTGGCTCGGCCATAGTCCGGTTCCGTTCGCGAAACGCGCGATGCGCCGAAAATGGCGGCGGTGCGCGGAAAGCGGCGGATTATAGGCATGGGGTCCGGCTTGGCAAGCAGTGATGGGAGCTCCGCAAAGCCTGTGTGATCAAGGGGTGGCGGCGCATCATCCTTCGCCCTATTCTGGGCGGGAAGTCACGCCGAATCACTCAGTTTTCTGCGGGTTTTGCAGGGGGCAGGTGGAGCTCAACAAAGGGGGCAGGCGATGAAGATTGGTGAGAAAAGGCCTGTTGGGAAGGCAACCATCCGTGGTGCAGCTGCGCCAGCAGCCAATACGACACCCTCTGATGTTGTTGGTGTAGATGGCCGTGTGATCAAAGACAGCACATCAATCATGGGTATTCCCGAGCCCGAGCTCACCCCAAGCGTGCGCACTGCCATCATGACCCTCATGGGTGAGGTGGATAAGATGCGCAAGGAAATGCGCTCTGTGCGCGAACGTCTGCGCAGCGCGGAGGCTCTGGCTGATCATGACGCTCTCCTGCCGCTGCTAAACCGCCGCGCGTTTGTCCGGGAACTCTCGACTGCCATTTCCTATGCCAAGCGGTACCAGACACCGCTCAGTCTTCTTTACATCGATATTGACGGCTTTAAGGCGATCAATGACACCTATGGCCATGCGGCAGGGGATGCTGTCCTGAACGATGTCGCGCGCAAGATCATCGCGCATATTCGAGAGTCGGATATTGCCGGTCGTCTGGGTGGCGATGAGTTCGGGATTATCCTTCCCCACGCGGCAGAGAAATCCGCGCGGGCCAAAGCCAGCTCCATCTCAGATGTTGTGGCTCGTGATCCGGTGCTGATGGAAGGCCAGAGCCTTGCGGTGACAATTTCCATTGGGGCAGTGATGATTGGCCCTGACGATGAGCCGGAAGGGGCGCTGGCCCGGGCGGATAAGGCGATGTACACCGCCAAACGTTTCTCACGGTCGTCGCACTAGATCTTTGTGATTTTGCTGATTGCGTGAAAATGCCTTAGGCAATTATGTCGGGCGTCAGTCGGTCTTCAATTTCCAGTACACGATCGCGGAGCGCCAGCTTCTTGATCTTCAAGCGGCGCAGCTGCAAATGGTTCGGATAGGGCATGGCTTCAAGCGCTTGCACCGCACCATCGAGGTCCCGGTGTTCCTGCTTCAGCTGGATGAGTTCTTTTCTGAGCTCTGCTTCGTCGTCCATGGGTATGCCCGGCTCGCTTTGTTTTCCTGGGCGGATTTGCTGTGGCCCCTCGAAGCGTTCTAGCGGCCTCAGGGCCTGCAAACAAGCCTGTTAGTGCAAGGGCACCTCCGATTTTTCCGAATCGTGTCAAGGAAGAATTCGACTAAAATCCGGCGCAGATTTCCGCCAAACTCGACAGGCGGATAAGAAAGAGTCACACTTCTCACGTCAACCGAAGAAGACAGAAGGAGATATGTATGGCTGTTGAGTCGCGCATCGCCGAGTTGGAAAAGCGGCACGAACTCCTGGAACGAGCGATTGAGGACGAGTTACTCAGTCCTGGAAGTGACGATTTGCAGGTCACGCAATTGAAGCGACAAAAACTCCGAATAAAGGAAGAGATTGAGCGATTATCGGCAGAGGCCAAAGCCGCCTGATAATCGCGTCCCCACAGTTTCTGAGTGCGTTTTAACGCTGGGCCAGGATGGCCCGGCGTTTTGTGTTTTTTGGGGAACACAGAGCTCTCACAACTTTTGTTGAGAATACTCTCATCCCATATCTCGTCGCGTTTTCGGACCATAAAAGTCTGCAACTTTTATTGAAAACGCTTAGTCCGGCATGAAAGATTTACCGCCCGCCAGGTCTTCAGCCGTGCCGCGCAGCTTGAATTTTTGCACTTTGCCTGTGGAGGTTTTCGGCAGGTTACAGAAGACGACCTTGGTCGGGCATTTGAAGTGGGCCAAATTCTCGCGGCAGTAAGCGATGAGATCTGCCTCGGTCATCTCTGGTGCGGTGCTTTTCAATGTAATGAAGGCACAGGGCGTTTCACCCCAGCGTTCGTGGGCCATAGCGACAACGGCTGCTTCCAGAATGTCGGGATGCTTGTAGAGCGTGTCTTCCACTTCAATCGACGAGATGTTTTCGCCGCCCGAGATGATGATGTCCTTGGAACGGTCTTTCAGCTGCACGTAAGAGTCTGCGTGCCAGACGCCGAGATCGCCTGAGTGGAACCAGCCCCCAGCGAAAGCGTCTTGAGTGGCTGTTGGATTTTTGAGGTACCCCTTCATCACCACATTGCCGCGGAACATGACCTCACCCATGGTTTCGCCGTCCTGAGGCACGGGCTGCATGGTTTCAGGATCAATGACGGCAAGGTCTTCTAGGACGGGGTAGTTCACACCCTGGCGGGCTTTCACCTGGGCGCGTTCGCCATCGGGCAGGGCGTCCCATTCCTCATGCCACGCATTCACAACGGCTGGGCCATAGGTTTCAGTCAGGCCATAGACGTGGATGACATTGAAGCCTTCTTCTTCCAACGCGCGGATGGTCGCGGCTGGTGGTGGCGCGGCAGCTGCAAAAAAGTTCACGACATTGGGCAGTTTCTGTTTTTCGCTTGCGTCCGCATTGATCAGGAAACTCATGACGGTGGGCGCGCCGCCCATATGGGTGACTTTGTGCTCTGCGATTGCCGCATAAATATTGGGGGCAGCGACTTTGCGCAGGCAGACATGGGTGCCTGCGACCACGCTCATGGACCAGGTGAAGATCCAGCCATTGCAGTGGAACATGGGCACCGTCCAGAGATAGACGCTGTCGCGGGTCATCTCGGCCGTCACGATATTGCCAGTGGCGAGCAGATAAGCGCCGCGATGGTGATAGACAACACCTTTGGGATTGCCGGTGGTGCCGGATGTGTAGTTGAGCGCAATTGCGTCCCACTCATCATCGGGCAGGGACCAATCAAACTCTGGATCGCCACCGGCGATGAAGGTTTCGTATTCTGCTTCGCCAATCATTTCGCCGGGGCCGTCATATTCCGGGTCGTTAATGTCGATGATGAGCGGATCGCACTTGGCGAGTGAGACTGCTTCATGGGCGAGCGCGGAAAACTCCCGATCCACAAAGAGGGCTTTGGCTTCCCCGTGATCCAGGATGAAGGCGAGCGCGGCGGCATCCAGGCGGATGTTCAGTGTGTTAATCACGGCTTTGAGCATGGGCACGCCGTAGTGAAGCTCAAGCATAGCCGGCACGTTTGGCGCGAGGACTGCGACCGTGTCGCCTTTACCAATGCCTTTGGCGGCAAGCGCACTCGCAAGCTTGCGGCAGCGGGCGTAATAATCCGCATAGGTGCGGCGCAGATCCCCGTGAATGACGGCTGTCTTGTCAGGATAAATGCGTGCGGCACGGCGCAAAAAGGAGATGGGAGAAAGCGATTGATGGTTGGCGGCGTTCTTGTCCAGATCCTGATCATAGATGCCGGTCATGGCTTTTCTCCCCTGTTTGACCTTTTTGTTTAGGGGCTTTTTACCATGAAGTTCGCAGGATCGGGGCGAATTTCGGCCCGTACCCTGTTTGACGGTAACCGTGTTTTTTCAGGCCATTTTAAGCCGGACATCGGAGAATAAAGGCCTCTCAGACCTCAGAAAGGAGGCCGATCATGACCCGTTTCCTCGTCTCCGATGACAATGAAAACGGCTATCGCCTGGAAGACATTCTCACCGCGGTGCGCGCCGATGTCGTTAAGCGGTGTGGGAAGATTGTGGATGATCATCGCGAAGAAGCGCATCACGTGCTGGAAAACAACATCCGGGTGTTGTCGCTGTTGAGCGAGGCCATCAAGCTCGCGGAAGATTCTACCCATGTGCTTGATAAGTCTTTTGGCCCAAGCTCTGCCGCTGATGGCGGGGAGCCGCGTATAGGGCGTGCTTGAGCGGCGATCAAAACGACCGATGCCGACACCGTGCCTGTATAAGAGCGCATGTTGCGCAGCCGGTTTGTAATCCGGGAGAAAGAACCAATATTACGGCCTTAGCGTTTGAGGTGAGTGATGTTGTCTGTTCTTCTGCCCATGTTCGCGTTCGCTATTGCCAGTACAGGAACGCCGGGTCCCAACAATATTATGGTGATGGCGTCCGGTGCCAATTTCGGCTACTGGCGGACTATTCCCCATATGCTCGGCATTGCATTGGGGTTTTCCGGGATGGTCGTTGCACTCGGCTTGGGTTTCTCACAGCTGTTCGCGGTCTATCCTCAGGTGCACGAAATCCTCAAATGGCTGGGCACGGCCTATCTGTTGTTTCTTGCCTGGAAGATAGGGACTGCGGCGAAGCCAGAAGACGCACAGGCGAAAAGTGCGCCCCTTACCTTTGTGCAAGCCGCCTTGTTTCAGTGGGTCAATCCAAAGGCTTGGATGGTCGGGATTGCGGGCCTTACGGCGTTCACGTCCGATGAAGGAAATTACGAATTCCAGACACTCATCATTGCGGGTGTCTTTCTTGCGGTGTCCTTTCCCCTGTCGAGCTTCTGGTGTTCATTCGGCACGGTCATTGGGCGGTTCCTGACGTCACCGCGTTCGTTGCGCCTCTTTAATGGAGCAATGGCGAGCTTGATCGTCGGTTCCATTGTCCTGCTCTACATCTGAGTAGCAGTGGTTGCGTTGGTTAAAGGAAGGCGCCGGTGCCGCCGTCCCAGACGAGTTTGCAGCCCACCAGAAACAGGGCCATGTAGGCAAAGCGGTAGAATGGTTTCTCCGGGATCAGGTCGAGCGCCTTGATGCCCATCCACATGCCAATGGGGGCCAAAGGCATCAGCATGAGCGATGTGGAGAGGTTGGTAATCTCAAACTGTCCTAGCAGCGCATAGGGTGGCACCTTGATCAGGTTTACCGCCCAGAAGAACATGACGCTGGTGCCGACATAGAGTCTTTTGTCTAGCTTCTGCGGGAGCATGTAAATCTGGAAAGGTGGGCCGCCCGCATGGGCGACAAAGCTGGTGAAGCCTCCGACAGCGCCCCAGGCAGTCCCCTTTGTCTGATTAACTTGCTTCGGGGCTGCCTCCGCGCGTCGCCCGATCCAATGGTCGAGAGCAAAAGCGACAGCAATGCCCCCAACGAGAAGACGCACGAAATTGTCGGTGACGTAGCTTGCGGTCAGCGCGGCAATCAGAATGCCGATGGCGGCGCCCGGTACCATGATCATCAGATTCTTCAGATGAAAGCTCTTGCGATAGGCCCAGACGCCAATCAGGTCCATTACAATGAGAATAGGCAGCAGGATGCCGGCGGCCTGTAGCGGAGAAATAACCAGCGCCATCATGGGCACGCCCAGAATGCCCAGCCCCCCTGCAAAGCCGCCTTTTGAGAGCCCGACAAGCAGGACGGCGGGAATGGCTGCTGCGTAGAACCAGGGGTCAACAATCATATCCATCTAGCGTTTTCTCCGTCAGGCCTGACCTCCACCACGTGAGGCTTGCAAAGCTCCAGCAGGCTTGAAACAGTCATTTGATCGGTCCACTTTCTGCATGAATCGGATGAACCGATCTAGACTTTAAGTCGCCGCATTTCCGGACGGTGAACCGGCACCCACTTCACCTGGAAATGCTATATCAAAAGAAAAAACACAGCTTCACGTGAGGCTGTGCGAAGAAGATCAAGGCCGGGAGGGAAAGTACCATGAGTCGTTACGCTGAAACCTATGAGGCTTGGAAAAGTGATCCAGAAGGTTTCTGGGCAGATGCCGCGCAGGAAATTGACTGGTCACGTCCCTGGGACAGCGTGTTGGAAACTGATGGCGGCGGTGCCAACTGGTTTTCTGGAGCCACCTGCAACACTTGCTACAATTGTCTCGACCGTCATGTGGAGGCGGGCCGCGGTGAACAAGCAGCCCTCATCTATGATTCCCCCATTACGGGCAAACAGAAAACATTCACCTATGTGGAGTTGCTGGACAAAGTCGCAACCTTTGCCGGCGTGCTGCAGGCCAATGGCGTGGGTGTTGGTGACCGGGTAATCCTTTATATGCCGATGGTGCCTCAGGCGGCGGTGGCGATGCTTGCCTGTGCGCGGCTTGGCGCTGTGCATTCAGTCGTGTTTGGTGGCTTCGCGGCTAATGAGCTTGCGACACGGATTGATGACGCGAAACCAAAGCTCATTGTCACGGCCTCCTGCGGGATCGAGCCTGGTCGCGTCATTGCCTACAAACCCCTGCTTGATGGCGCGATAGAGCTTGCCTCTCACAAGCCTGAGAAATGCATCATCCTGCAGCGCGAACAAGAACCTGCTGAATTGACGCCCGGTCGCGATCTCGACTGGAAACAGGAGATGGAGAAGGCAGCCGCTGCTGGAAACAAACCAGCATGCGTGGACGTCGCTGCAACAGATCCTCTTTACGTGCTCTACACATCGGGCACGACCGGCCAGCCGAAAGGCGTTGTGCGGGACAATGGCGGCCACATGGTGGCACTTAAATGGTCCATGAAGAACGTCTATGGAATGGACCCGGGCGATGTCTGGTGGGCGGCGTCTGATGTGGGCTGGGTTGTTGGGCACTCTTACATTGTCTATGGACCGCTGTTGCACGGCTGCACGACCATCCTGTTTGAAGGTAAACCCGTGGGGACGCCGGATGCGGGCACCTTCTGGCGCGTGATTTCCGAACATAAAGTCCGGGCCTTCTTCACCGCACCAACGGCATTCCGGGCGATCAAAAAGGAGGATCCGAAAGCCTCCCTCATTGCGAACTATGATTTGAGTGGTTTTGAAACGCTTTTCCTTGCGGGCGAGCGTGCTGACCCAGACACGATCCAATGGGCTGAAAACGCGCTTAAGGTGCCGGTTATCGATCACTGGTGGCAGACAGAGACCGGCTGGTCGATTGCGGCAAACCCTGTAGGTCTCGGTGCGCTGCCGGTCAAACATGGCTCGCCGACGGTTGCGATGCCCGGCTATGACGTGCAGGTGGTGGATGAAGCCGCGAAACCAGTGGCGACCGGTGAGACCGGCGCTATTGTTGTAAAACTTCCCTTGCCGCCGGGATGTCTTCCAACGCTCTGGGAAAATGAAGAAGGCTTTCGAGCGTCTTACCTTGAAGACTATCCAGGTTTTTACAAAACCGCTGACGCGGGCTTCATGGATGAAGACGGCTATCTCTACATCATGAGCCGCACTGACGACATCATCAACGTGGCAGGGCACAGGCTCTCCACGGGCGGCATGGAAGAAGTGCTGGCGGGGCACCCGGATGTGGCTGAATGCGCGGTCATGGGGATTGCTGACAAACTCAAAGGCCAGGTGCCCGTCGGACTGCTTGTCCTAAATGCAGGCGTTGATCGTAGCGACGGCGATATTGCGCGTGAAGCGGTGCAGCTTGTTCGCGATAAGATCGGACCTGTGGCGGCTTTTAAGACGGCGCTGGTGGTTCAACGTCTGCCGAAAACACGGTCAGGCAAAATCCTGCGCGGCACGATGCGCAAGATTGCCGATGGAGAAGACTGGAAGATGCCGGCGACCATTGATGATCCTGCGATCCTCGATGAGATCACGGCGGTAATGGCCGAGGCGGGATTGGTGTCCGGCGGCTAAGTCTGTTCAAGGCACCTTCAACTAAAAAGGGGCCGCCGTGATGGCAGCCCCTGATCATTATCGCTCCGCTTGGTGAGCGTTATTCTTTGTTTTCGTCGTCGCCTTCAACCTTCAGGTCTTTGAGCTTTGCGAAGACAGAGTCGACGTCTGGCGCGGCTTCAACTTCCTTGGGCTTCGGTGCCGCTGTAAAGGCATCCGATACATCGCTCACCGCAAATGGTTTTGGCTCTGATGGATCGGCGTCATCGATGGATGGCACGTTCAACTGATCGGCCGGAACTTCGTGGGCTGCAGGACGCGCAAGACCCAACGGATCGGCTGTTGCTTCGCCTGTTGTTTCTTCTGCAGGAAGAAGCGTGCCAGCTTTGCGGGCGGCTTTTTCTGCTTTCTTGCGAGCGCGTTCCAGCTTGTCAGCGGCTTTCTGTACCGCAGCATCCAGCTCCATCTGGCTGCAGAGGCCGAGCGTGACCGGATCGACCGGCTTGATGTTCTGGGAGTTCCAATGGGTCCGGTCACGAATTGACTGGATGGTTGGTTTGGTTGTGCCCACAAGGCGTCCAACTTGAGCGTCTGGGAGCTCAGGGTGGTTCCGCAGCAGCCAGGCGATGGCGTCCGGGCGATCCTGACGGCGCGACACAGGCGTGTAGCGGGGGCCCTTCTGGGGCTTTGGCGCTGGCACTTCATGCTTGCGCTCCGCAGACTGGAGCCGCTCGTTTGGATTTTCCTGGCAGCGCTCAATTTCGGCACGCGTCAGCTCACCAGAGGCGACAGGGTCCATGCCCTTAATGCCCTGGGCAACGTCGCCATCGGCTATGCCCTTCACTTCAAGCGGATGCAGGCCGCAATAGTCGGCAACCTGATCGAAGGTCAGTGAGGTGTTATCTACGAGCCAGACGGCAGCAGCCTTTGGCATGAGCGGCTTAGACATATCTTCTCCTTTGCCTCGAGAGCCTTCCCCCGAGATTGGCGCCTGAGATCGGCGTATGCCACTGAAAATGAACGGATTAAGGGTCTTATATGCCTTTCAAGGCGATCTGGGAAGACCTCTGAGCAGCAATTCCGGGCGCAATTAAATAGTCAGGATGATTTTTCCAATATGCCCGCCCTTTTCCATGCGCTCATGGGCTGCTTTTGCGTCTCTGAGAGGGAACGTGCTGTCCACGATGGGCTTCAGGCGGCCTGCGGCGATCCAGGGCCATACTTCTCGGAGGACTGTCTCTGTGAGGACGGTTTTCTCCTCCAGCGGTCGTGCGCGCAAGGTAGAGCCGGTGAGGGTCACTTGTTTCAACATCAAGGGCAGAAAGTTCACCTCTGCCACCGAGCCCTGCTGATAGGCGATGTTGACGATCCGACCACCGCGCGCTGCGCAGGTAATGTTGCGCTGGATGTAATCGCCGCCGACCATGTCAAAGATCACGTCGGCCCCCTGGCCGCTGGTTGCTTCATCCATCACCATGACAAAATCTTCTGCGCGGTAATTGATGCCGCGCCGGGCGCCCAGCTCTTCACATTTGCGGGCTTTTTCATCTGACCCGGCTGTGGCAAAGACCTTCGCGCCCCAGGCAACAGCCATCTGAATGGCGGTGGTGCCAATGCCACTGGTGCCGCCATGGATCAGAAGTGTTTCGCCGGGCTGCAATCGGCCGCGATCAAAGACATTGGTCCAGACCGTCATGATGGTTTCTGGCAACGCAGCAGCTTCCACCATTGAGTAGCCATCTGGGATAGGCAGGGCATGGGTTTCGTGAACGATGGCATATTCAGCATAACCGCCACCGGCAACCAGAGCACAGACATTGTCGCCGAGGGACCAACGGGATGCGCCGGTGCCCAGCGCGATAACCTCTCCCGCAAACTCCAGGCCCGGCGTGTCTGTGACGCCTTTCGGGGCAGGGTAGAGGCCGATGCGCTGCACAAGATCCCCGCGGTTCACACCTGCGGCTGCAATCCGCACCAGAATTTCGCCGTGTCCTGGTGTTGGCAGCGGCACTTCGGTTGGGGTGAGGACTTCCGGTCCGCCGGGCTCTGGAATTTTGATGGCGGTCATATTGGTCGGCAGATTTGAGGACATTCAGAACACTCTTTGTCTTTGAGGTGAGGATATGAAATGGCAAAGTGGCTCACCATTCAATGATTGGGCGGTTCGCGCAACAGGGCAGCGGATCACGATCCAACGATGAGGAGAGGGCGCATGGACAAAGAAGATTTGGAGCCCAAACGCGTGCCTGACAGCCTTCAGGTGCTGGTGAAAGAGGACATTTCTCTTCTGGGTGTCGATGAGCTCAAAGAACGAATCACTTTGCTTACGGACGAAATTGCGCGTTCCGAAGCCATGATCGCCTCAAAGCAGGGCAGTTTGAGCGAAGCTGAGGCAGTTTTTCGAAAATGATGATTCTGCCAAGGGATTTGTTAAGTCCTTGTAATAAATGAGTTCTTTTGATTCTGATCAAGTATAGAGCGGCTGTTTTAGGTCTTGTGACTGCGCTCTCGCTCAATTTTAACTATTTGTTAGCCAGTCGTTATGTATTGTTTATAGGCGTAATCCAGTCATCTGGATTTGAGTGGCTCCTATCCACTCTGTTTGACGCCTCCCTGTTAGAACTTGAGCCGCAGGCAACTGTGGCTCATTTTTTGTGTGGTGCTCCAACTACACGTTCCGCCTTTCAGCGACTCCCCCACTACATCTAGTTCAAATCCAATTTGATCAACCCTGGCAGGGTTTTGACGCCCGACTTTTTGTCTCAAATTGAGACAAAACCGGATGGCATGCTTGTTGATAGTTGAAGCGCAACGCGTCCTTGGTTGGTACGGTCGCTGGCTACGTGCTGGTGTCTGCTTGCTCATGGGCGTCGGCAACATGATTAACAGTGAGTGGTCTTATGAGTTTCGGCAACAAAACAAGCGGTGGTGGTGAAAACGGAGATGGTCGGTCGCCTTTTGGCGGGTCGCAGCTCTTTCAGCGGACCTATCGTGAAGGCATGGCGCTTGTGGAAGAGGCAGCGACCTATCTTGATGGTCCTGGTCGGGACCAAGCGAAGGGCCTTCCCAGGGCCACAGCTCTGGCCTATGCCACTGAAAGCATGCGTCTGACGACACGATTGATGCAGGTTGCCGCGTGGCTTTTGGTTCAGAAGGCGGTCAACGAAGGCGACATGACTGAAAACGATGCGCTGTCAGATAAATATGCGCTGGGCGGACGTGAGCTCGGGCGGGCAAAGAAGCTCAATGGGACGGACCTTCTTCCCGATGCGCTGAAAGAATTGATTGTGCGCTCTGAGAATATCTATCGTCGGATCGACCGGTTGGATGCCCAGATGCGTGCAGGTGAAGAGGTTGACCACTCGAGCCTTGCTGAACAGCGGGAGAGGGCAGAAGCCTTTTTCCAGGAAGCGCTCGGCAGCCGGCCAACTCGGCACTGACATTGTTTGGCGTTCCAAACAGCAAAAAGCCCCGGCATGCCGGGGCTTTTTTGTTGGTGCGTCGGAGAAAGAACCTCCGGATGCGGTCTGGGCTTAGACGCCGAGACCGTCGTATTTTTTCTTAAACCGGCTCACGCGACCACCGCGGTCGAGCAATGCGCCTGTGCCACCTGTCCAGGCTGGGTGTGTCGTTGGATCGATATCCAGCGTCAGCGTGTCCCCTTCGGCGCCATATGTGGACCGAGTCTGATAGGTGGTGCCGTCCGTCATTGCCACGGTGATCATGTGGTAGTCAGGATGGGTGTCCTTTTTCATAACGCTTGCTCGCTCAAAAGAAGTGTCAGGCGGCCAAATCCGCCCGTTCAGGCGCGCAAAGCGCCCGGGAAAGCGGGTGTATAGCGGAGCTTTCAGCCTATTGCAAGGCCCTGGTGGACCCTCTCGCTGAGCTCTGATCAGGGTCCTGGAGAAGGAATGGGGCTGGTTGGTCTTCTGTGGCCTTTCGCGCAGGTAGTCAGGGTGGGATTCAGCGGGATTCAAGCAGCCTGGCCCTAGTTTCTACCAGGCGCTGTTGCTATATCTCCTGCTTACCCATTGGGGGCCCTTTTGGGGCGACCAGCAGCCAGCCAAAGCCGGACATATATGAGCGAGAGTGCCAACACGGTCGCGGAAGCGATCGAAGAAGAAGCCCTGCGACGGACGAAGAGCCGTGCTGTGCGACCTATTATGGGCCTGATCCCGTTTGTGCTGTCCTACAAGGGCATGTTGTCTGGCGCCTTCGTGATGCTTGTTGTCGCCACCCTGTCGACCCTGGCTTTTCCTGTTGCGGCTCGGCGGGTGATGGATGCGATCAGTGAGGGCGATGTCCAGTTCATTGATCAATATTTCCTTGTGCTCATTTTGGTCGCGGCTCTGCTCGGCATATCGAGTGCAGCGCGCTTCTATTTTGTTAGTTGGATTGGCGAGAGGGTGGTCGCTGACCTGCGTTCGGCGGTCTACGATCATGTGACGCGGCTTTCGCCGGCTTTTTTTGAAACCATGCGAACAGGGGAAGTGCTCTCCCGTTTGACCGCGGACACGACGCTGATCAAGACAGTGGTTGGCTCAAGCGCATCGATTGCACTGCGCAATATGTTTCTGTTTTTCGGTGCCGCGACGATGATGACCTATACGAGCCCTGGTCTCTCCGGCCTCGTGTTGCTTGCGATACCGGTCATCATGCTGCCGCTGATTGTTTTCGGTCGTTGGGTGCGCCGCCTGTCGCGCCTCAGTCAGGACCGTATTGCCGATACCAGCGCCTTTGGTGGTGAAACGCTGAACGCCATGCAGACCGTGCAGGCGTTTAATCATGAAGCGATTGACCGGTCGTCCTTTGCGCAGACGGTTGAGGCTTCTTTCATCGCAGCCCGCAGCCGTATCCAGGCGCGCTCTGTGCTCACAGCGCTGGTCATGTTTTTGGGGCTCTCAAGCGTTTTTGGTGTTTTGTGGGTGGGCGCGCAGGAAGTCATCACAGGTACGATGACCGGCGGTGAGCTTCTGCAATTCACCCTCTATGCACTGATGGCTGCCATGTCGATGGCCGCCCTATCTGAGGTCTGGGGTGATGTACAGATGGCGGCGGGCGCGACAGAACGCTTGATGGAGCTCTTGCATATTGAGCCGGAAATCAAAGTGCCGGCCAATCCCGTTGCCTTGCCAGAACCCTCGCTGGGTGACCTTCGGTTTGAGAATGTCGGCTTCTCCTATCCGACCCGCCTTGATGTTTCCGCGTTGGATGGCTTAAATCTCGCTGTGCGCCCGGGTGAGACGGTTGCGATTGTCGGTCCCTCTGGTGCTGGTAAAAGTACGCTCTTTCAACTACTGCTTCGCTTCTTTGATCCTCAATCAGGCCGTATCCAGCTTGATGGTGTTGCCCTTCCAGATGGAGACCCAAGCGAGGTGCGTCGCCGCTTTGCGCTGGTGCCGCAGGAGACGGTTGTGTTTGGGATGAGTGCCCGGGAGAACATTCGCTATGGGCGTCCGGATGCGAGCGACGAAGAAGTGCGCGCCGCTGCAAAAGCTGCGCACATTGATGAATTTCTAAGCGATCTGCCGCAGGGATATGACACGGTTTTTGGAGAGCGCGGGGTGACGCTTTCGGGCGGTCAGCGTCAGCGCATTGCCATTGCGCGGGCCATTTTGCGGAACGCGCCGGTACTTCTTTTGGATGAAGCGACGAGTGCGCTTGACGCTGAGAGTGAAAAGTTCGTGCAGCAAGCCCTTGAAGGGCTCATGGCCGGGCGTACGACGATCGTCATCGCTCACCGTCTCGCCACGGTGCGTAAAGCTGACCGTATTATTGTGATGGATCACGGACGGATTGTTGCGGAAGGCACTCATGATGCACTTGTTGCGGAAGGAGGGCTTTATGCCCGCCTTGCGTCTTTGCAGTTTAGTGCCGATGCACTGGCACTTGCGGCCGGAGAGACAGCGCCGCCTGCCTTTGCCGCCAATGACTAGCCTCCAAGGGACATTCCAGGTTTAGGGGAATTTATGACATCGCTTACTCGTAACATCGTTGTAACCGTCATTATCATTATCGCCACGTTGAGCTTTATCGGCGTGCGGTTTTTTACAAATGCGGGTCAGCTCACAACGCTGACAGCGGCCATGGAGGTCTCTCCTCAATGCACGGTGCTGACATCACCGCCGGGGCCTGAAGATCTCGTGATTGATCATGAACGGGGCATGGCTTTTGTGTCCGCGACGGACCGTCGGGCCATCACGGCAGGCGCAGAGAATGTGCGTGGCGGCATTTACGTGATCGACCTTAAGGGCGATCCCTCGACCTGGGCGCTGCGACCGGTTACGGCCCATGTGCCGGCGGCATTCCAACCCCATGGTCTCGGTCTTTATGTGGATGAGGCAGGTGTGCGCACTCTCGCCGTTGTCAATCATACAGGCAATGTCGATAGCGTTGAGCTGTTTGATGTTGCGGAAGACGGCATCCTGTCTCATCGGGCAACGGTGAAAGACCAGGGAATGTTCGCATTGAATGATGTGCAGCCTGTTGGTCACAGCGCTTTTTACGCGACAAATGATCATGGCAGCGCTTCAGAGTTTTGGAACGCGTTGAGTGACGTTCTGATCCTGAGTCAGGCGAACCTTGTCTATTTTGATGGTACGTCTGTACGCGAAGTGGCCGGTGATCTGGGCTATGCCAATGGCGTCAATGTCTCTCCAGATGGCAAGACGGTGTATGTAGCTGAGACAAGCGGCATGGCACTTAATATCTATGATCGAAACATTGAGACAGGCGACCTAACCGCTTTTGATTTTGTCTCTCTCGGATCCGGCCTCGATAATGTGGACGTGGCACCTGATGGCACGCTGTTGATTGGGGCACATCCAAAGCTTGTTGATTTCATCAATCATGCGGCGGATGCAAAGCAGATTTCGCCAAGCCAGGTTGTTCGGCTCAGTCCAAGAGAAGGGGGCGGCGGTACTGCTGACACGGTCTACCTCAATCTGGGTGACCAGCTGTCGGGTTCGAGCACCGCTGCTTCCTATGGCGACAAGATGCTGATCAGCGGCGTCTTTGACCCGAAGATCCTGGTCTGTGAGATGTTGCCGCCACGCGCCGAGTAATCAGCTTACTTGTCTGGATGCTCCAGCTGAAAGACCAGCCAGTTCGCGATCCAATCCGCTGCAAGTTGCAGGTTGCCCACCTGGCAATGGCTGCTTGCCTGTTCTTTGTCAGTAAACAAACGTGTTGTGAGCGAGCGGGCGTTGGGCAGGTTGCCAGCCTGATTGAAAAATTGCGGCAGGGGGACCAGGTGGTCTTCCGTTCCGCCTAAGAGCAGGAAGTCCTGGTCGATGAGATGGGCGAATGGCTTGGTCGTAAAGCTCTCGACCCATTTCAGGTAGTCATAGGGTTTGTTTGTTCCGCTCACATGCATGCCATGGCCAAATGCCCATCTGGCGAATTCGTCTTTTTTGATCACACCGGACATTAGCGTGTTGATCGTCTTCCTCGCGCGAATACGCATGAGGAAGCCGAGCAGCTTTTGAGCGCCGGGGTCGAGCTTTGCAGACAGGCAGCCCAGGAAATCTTCGAGCACGTCATAGGCAACAACTCTTTGGATGCGTTTGTCAAAGGCCGCGGCGCGTGGTGCAAGGTACCCGCCCAATGAGATGCCGATGAGGCTGCAGGACGAGATTTGCAGGTGGTCCAGGATTGCGCTGACGGGTCGTTCCCAATCGTTTGGCATGGAGATGTGGCTCAGCATCAGAGGCTCGCCCTGCCCGGGGCCTTCAAACAGGATGAACTCAATGCCCTGGCGGGTGAATGTCGCCGCCATCTCAATGAACTCTTCTTTGAACGAGTCAAAGCCGCCATGAACCAACACTGTCTCACGCTTGGGACCGTCGGCAGGGAATATGAGAGCGGGCAGGGTGGCGCCTTCGTAGGGAATATCGACGCGGGTCATCGGCAGGTCGTCTATTTCGCTGTAGAACAATTCTCTAAAGCGGTTGTAGGCAATGAGTTTATCTGGGTCATTGGGCGCAATGAAGAACTCGGCGGCACGGTAGAAAAAAGCCGCATTGAGTGCCCTGTTGTCGGCTTCACAGGTTTTTGCCGTCTGTAGCAACTCAGACTTCCATGTTGCCAGATCGGATATGTTGGCGGCGACACGCCGGACTTCATCCTCGTCCCAATAAGTCAGCCACCGGTTCAGTTGAAAATTGTAGTTGGCATCGTCGTGGAGCTGCAGGTAGCCGACGGGAAATTCAAACCGATTGGACATGGTGGGTCAGTCACTGAAAGCCGGCGCTTCGAGACCTGCAATGAGGAAGGCTCGAAGGCTTGCATGTGTTCGCTTCGGGTCCGGAGTCGCCCCTAGCGAAGCGAGGCGTGTCTGATCGCTCAATGCGTGAGCGATAGCGCCGATGGCGAAGTCCAGCCGCAGGACGAGTTCCAGGCGACTGAGGTGGGGGAGGGCTTTTTCAAAGGCATTGAGGAACGTCTCAGAATAGGCCGTGAGCTCACCGCCGAAAATCTCTTTGATGGCGTCGGTTGGTTCGACAACGGTGCGGGCGAACAGCTTGGCGAATGCCTGGGTGTTCGGATCGGCTTTTGACATGAGTTCCAAGAGAGGGGTCATGAAAGCGTCCAGCAGCTCGCCTGCGTTTGCGGTGCGTTCATCGCTCTGCAGGGCTTTAAGAAGTTCTAGGCGTCGCTCAGCCAGCGGCACGAGGCGCCGGGCGAACATCTCTCGAATGAGCCCCGACTTGCCATCAAAGTGAAAGTTTACCGCTGCAACATTGGCGCCTGCTGCGTCCGTGATGGCGCGAATAGAGGTGCCGTCGATGCCATTGGCTGCGCAGAGCCGTTCGGCGGCATCGAGCAATCGTTCTTTTGTTGGCTTGGTCATGATCAAGAGATAAATCAAACAAATGTTTGAGTCAAACGTTTGTTTGATTTGTCTAAATGACAGAGCGGCTGACGGTGGAAGGGTGTTGTCGATGTTCGGAGCGGATCTGCCCGCTAGGCGGCGCCGAGTGCGCCCAGCAGGTCCAGTTCGTTTTCTGTGATTTGTGCCAATGTGTAGCCATCGAGGACGTCCAGGAAGGCGCTCTGTGCCTCAAAGAGGACCGATTTGAATTGGCAGGCACTGCTGATCCTGCAGTTGTCGTCTTTCCGGTTGAAGCACTCCACGAGATGAAAGTCCGGTTCCAGGCCCCGAATAGCTTCGCCGAGATTTAAGTCTTCTGGCGGACGCGACAGTTTCATGCCGCCATTCTTCCCTTTTTGGGTTTCGACATACCCCAACTTGGAGAGTTGGTAGGCCACTTTGACCATATGGTTTTGGGAGATCTGAAACGTCTCTGCGATTTCTTTGGTTGTGCAGAGGCGATCTGGATGTACGGCAAGGAACATCAGGGCGCGCAGCGAATAATCTGTGAATGCAGTCAGTTTCATTTTCCACCTGTCTTCACTTGACAATAATCTCTACCACCTTAAATAGGTATTTGAAATACATATTTAAGGTGGTCAAACATGCTCAGTGAAAAAGAAATATCTATCGTCAAGTCTACAGTACCCGCTCTTCAGGAAAATGGAGAGACGCTGACACGCCATTTCTACCTACGGATGTTTGAAAAGAACCCGGAAGTCCGTGCCTTCTTCAACCCTGCAAACCAGGCATCTGGCGGTCAGCAGCAAGCGCTTGCGGCGGCGATCTGTGCGTATGCAGCCAATATCGACAATCTCGGGGCGTTGACGGGAGCCGTCGAAGTTATTGCACAGAAGCATGCGTCCCTACAGATCAAGCCCGAGCATTATCCGATTGTTGGTGAGAACTTGTTGGCCTCCATCAAAGAGGTTCTTGGTGAGGCTGCAACCGATGAGGTGATTGACGCCTGGGCGGCGGCGTATGGCGTGCTAACAGGTATTCTAACAGGGCGTGAGCGCGAAATTTACGACGAACAGGCGGCGGCGCCCGGCGGGTGGCGAGACTTCAAAGCATTCAAGGTTGTGAAGAAGGAGAAGGAAAGCGAGGTCATCACATCGCTTTATCTCGCTCCGGATGATGGTGCGGCAGTGCCGCCGTTCAAACCAGGACAGTATATTTCGCTTAGAGTTCCATCCGAAGATGGCTCAACGACAATGCGGAACTACAGCCTGTCGGGCAGACCAGGCGAGGCGCATTTTCGCATCAGCGTGAAGCGGGAAGCAGGTCTGGGCGTGCCGGACGGATATGTTTCCAATCTGCTGCACAAATCGGTAGATGTTGGCCAGACGGTTGAACTTGCAGCACCGAGCGGTGAGTTTGTCCTCGACCAGTCGACGGGGTCAGACCGCCCGCTCGTTTTGCTCGCCGGTGGGGTTGGGATTACGCCCGTCTTCAGCATGCTCCTCGTTGCGCTGGAAACGATGCCGGAGCGGGACGTCCGTTTCATCTATGGGTGCCTTGATGAAAAGCATCAGGCATTCAAGGCGGAAATTGATCGGCTGCAGAACGACCACCCCAATCTGAAGGTTCACACCCGGTATAGTGACCGTCCCTCAGACGAGACCGCAAAAGGGGTGGCGGTCAATGTGAGTGATGGGTTCGTCGATGCTGAGCTTATTGAAAGTGTCGTGGGTCAGCGGGATGCGGACTATTATTTCTGTGGGCCAAAACTGTTTATGGCATCTGTAAACCGAACTCTGGTTGGCTGGAATGTCCCACGCTCACAAATACACTTTGAGTTCTTTGGACCCAAAGAAGACCTGGAGGCACCGGCGTCTAACGCGACAGCCGCTTAGTAAACACGCCGAGCGCTGAGTTCAGACTCTTTACTTGTCCGCGTTTCCTGACGGATACCCGGGCTCCATCTATCCTGAAAACACTTCAGCGCTCGGTAAGTTTGAATTCGATACGGCGATTGCGGCGGTTGGTGGCTTCACCTGCGCCGTCAGCCAGCGGATGGAATTCTGCAAAGCCGGCAGATGAGAGCCTGCGTTCGCTGACGCCGCCCTCGATCAGGTATTGAACCACTGACAGGGCGCGGGCATTGGCCAGATGCCAATTTGATGGAAACTCCGAGGTGCGGATAGGGGTGGAATCTGTGTGCCCGTCCACCCGCAGGATCCAGTTGATGTCACCGGGGATCTCCGCGGTGATTTCCCGAATGGCCACAGCGATTTTGCGAAGCTCCCGCTGACCGGCCGGGCTGATGTCTGCTGACCCTGACGCGAAGAGAATTTCCGATTGGAGCACAAAGCGGTCGCCGACAACTTCAATGTCGTCGCGATTGCCGAGGGCTTCTTTCAGGCGGGCAAAGAAATCAGAGCGATAGCGGGCGAGCTCCTGAACCTTTTGGGCAAGTGCGGAGTTGAGACGGCGGCCGAGATCAGCGATCTGCGCGTCGGACTCTCTGTCTTTTGCTTCGGCGGCTTCGAGTGCCTGTTCGAGTGCCGCCAGCTGACGGCGGAGCGCTGCCAGCTGCTGGTTCACCAGCTCCACCTGTGCGAGAGCTTGCGCACTGATTTGCCGTTCCTCGTCAAGTTCGGAGAGAAGCACCGCCTCGCGATCGCCTGACCCGGCACCTTCTGCAAGCAGGCCCGCGAGCCGGGACTGTTCATCCTCCGCGCTTGCAAGGGCGCTGGAGAGGGATGCCACGGTGGATTGCAGGTCAGCGTTCTCAAGCTGCGCTAAGGCCAACAGATCAGCCAATTCAGAAACCTGGGACCGCAAGCGATCGAGCGCGCTGTCCTTGCCGGTGATGGACTGCGCAAGAAAGAACTGAGTCAGCATGAAGATGGAGAGCAGAAAGACCAGCACCAGCAAAAGCGTCGCCATAGCGTCCACAAAGCCCGGCCAATAGTCGGCGCTTGGTGCTCTGCTTCTGATGCGGTGGGAAATGGCCATAGGATCTACCGGGCGTTAGCGGCCCTCTTGCTCCAGTGCGCGGGTGAGGCGCTCCAGCACGGGCTGCAGGGCTTCCTGGTTGCGTGCAAGACCGTTGACCAGATGTTGTTCTGCGCGCATTTGCTCGGTAAGAGCGGCGATCTGATTGGCGAGCGCCATCAATGTCTGACTGGGGTCGGCTGAGGGCGCTGCGTCCCCATTGGTGCCGACAATGTCGGTGACTGTGGAGAGCCATTCTTCCAGCTCATTGTAGAAGCGGTTTTGTGCCTGACCTGCCTGGAGGTCGAGGAAGCCGAGAATGAGGGATCCGGCAAGACCAAAGAGTGAGGAAGAGAAGGCTGTTCCCATGCCCCGGAGCGGCTCCTGCAAGCCTTCGCGAAGCGTGCTGAAAACCGTGAGGCTGTCTGCGGCGTCGACATCCAGGGAGTCGAGCGTGCCGGCGATGGAGGAGACAGTGGCGAGCAGACCCCAGAAGGTGCCCAGAAGCCCTAAGAAGATCAGAAGCCCGATCATGTAGCGGGAGATTTCCCGCTGTTCTTCCAGGCGCGAGGCCAAGCTGTCGAGCAGAGAGCGCATAGACAAGGCGCTGAGCACCACGTGTGTGGTGCGGTTCCCAAACATGGTCGCCATGGGGGCCAAAAGCTTAGGCGGCTTTGGAAGCGCGAGGCCTGGATCAGACCGTCTGAAGGAATTCACCCAGCGGATTTCTGGTCCCAGAACCAGGATCTGACGAAAGGCATAGAGCGTGCCGATGATCAAGACGCCGACAATCAGACCATTGAGGCCCGGATTGGCCATAAAGGCTTCGGAGAATTGTGGCAGCAGAATCAGACCAAGGAAGCCCACCAGCGTTAAGAAGAGCAGCATGCGGGTGAGATAGGGGCGAGGTCGCGATAAAGTCACGCCATCCTGACTGTCCATATTCTCTCCCCTCGGCTTGCTTGGTGTTATCGACTGCTCAATAGAATATCGACCCGATTGGCAGGGCCGCTGTCGCGGGTGCCGCCGAGTGCGCGGACATCAATGCGGCTTTGCAACACGCCTCGTTCAACGAGGAACTTGCGCACATTGAGTGCCCGCTTAAGAGACAGGCGGCGGGCATCGGAACTTACGTCTCCGGCTGTTCCCGCAAAGGCCTGGATCTCGATCCGATCATCATGACGCATCAGCTCTATGGCGATCATTTCCAACTCGTCACGGGCTCCGCCCAGAATATCAGCTGTGCTTCCTTCAAAGTTTAGGCGATGGCTTGCTGATTGCGGGGCAGGCAGGCTTGCTACCTGAACAGGTGGCTCCTGGACGGTTTCCGCTAGTGTTTGTGTCAATGTCGGTGCGGTTACCGGGGATACGGGTGCCGCACTCAGCGCAGGGGGAGCAGGGGGGACCAAAGGTGCTCGTGCAGCCGCAGCGGCGGCAGGTGCTTGTTGTGCCACGGAAGGCGTAGGCTGGACGTTTTGTGTTGCCTGCTCAACTGAGGGTACCGGAAGGGCCTCGACACGCTGCGGTGTCGGGGCGGCCGCGCTTATGGTCGGCGTTGTAACAGGGGTTGGTGCGGTTGCTCTTGCTGGCGGTGTTGGAACGGGTGCCGGAACCGGTGAAGCTGCCGCTGGTTGTACCTCAATTGCCGTGGCGTCAGCGGGTCCCAAAATTTTTGGTGTTTCTTGTGATTGGCGCACCGACGCAGGTGGGGTGAGCAATATCCGTGTTGGCGGGGTTTCGCCGGGATAGCGCAGCTGCACGGGTGCCTTTCCCGGTGCGATGCGAGCATCCGCCGCAGTCTGCCCACCGATAGCGGTCAGGTCCACTTGCACATCAGCCAGTGCCGGCACTGTGGTCAATGCAAGCAATAGTGCTGGCATAACAAAGGTGGTGTGGCCTGCTGGGCGCATTCTTAACGTTCCTTAGATTCCGAGCTTGGCCGTGTCGCGTCACCGGCTACCAAAATCCCGACTCACTTGACATTATTGCCGCCTCTTGCAGGCGCTGCCAGTCTCAGACGGATATTTTCCCCTGCCAAGGTTAAGGAAGCCAGGGTCAAGGGCGTCAAGGTTGAGCATGAAGGGGGCAGAATTGGGGCGGGTGGTTGCCCGTCAGACGCTTCCAGCCTTTTTCAGGATATTCATGAGAGGCCGGTGCAGCGTTTCATTGGTCGCCAGCACACTTCCAGTGCCCAGAACATCCGATTTGTTATTGAGGTCTGTGATGGTGCCGCCGGCTTCGCGAACCAGAATAATACCTGCGGCCAGGTCCCAGGCGTTCAGACCGCTTTCCCAATAAGCGTCAAACCGACCAGCTGCGACGAATGCCATGTCAATGGCGCAGGAGCCCGTGCGGCGCACGCCGGCGACCTGCGGCATAATCTCTGCAAGCTGCTTTGAGAAGGCGGCATGGTTCTTCCAGCCAATATGTGGAATTCCAGTGCAAACAACGGCTTGTGATAAATCACGACGGGCGGCGACCCGCAGGCGTCGGTCATTCACAAATGCGCCTTTGCCTTTTTCTGCCCAGAAGAGTTCATCGGAAATCGGGTTGTAGGTGAGACCAGCAATGATCTCGCCTTCTCGTTCCAGCGCGATGTTGATCGCAAAGAGTGGGATGCCGTGAAGGAAATTAGTGGTGCCATCCAGCGGGTCGATAATCCAGCGGTGGCTTTTGTCTGTTCCCTCAACAGTGCCACCTTCTTCCAGCAAAAAGCCGTATCCAGGCCGGGCGCGAGTCAATTCTTCGCGCAGGGTTTCCTCCGCGCGCAGGTCAGCTGCGGAGACAAAGTCGCCGGGGCCCTTAACGGATACCTGAAGGTTTTCCACTTCCCCAAAGTCGCGGATCAGTGTGCGGGCGGCCTTGCGGGCAGCCTGCACCATCACGGTGAGGGTAGGAGAGTGGCGGCTCATATGGGATGCCTTCGGGTCAGAGGATAGTCGGTCGGGTCGTCTCGTGCGGTCGTGCTATTCAGCGCGCTTCACATAAGTGACTTCGTTTGTGTCGACAACAATTTTGTCACCCGTGTTGACGAAGGGCGGCACCATGACGCGGACCCCGTTCTCCATCATTGCGGGTTTGTAGGATGACGTGGCTGTCTGGCCTTTGACGACGGGTTCTGTGTCGGTGATTTCCAGAGTCACGTGATCGGGCAGGCTGATGCCCAGTGGGCGACCTTCGTGGCTTTCAACTGTTACTTCCATGCCGTCCTGCAGGAAGGCCGCACGCTCACCTACAAAATCTGTTTGCAGTTCGATCTGCTCGTAGGTGGTGGTGTCCATGAAGGTCAGCATGCCGTCTACCTCATAGAGGTACTGGTAGTCTTTCTGTTCCAACCGGATCTTTTCGACCGTTTCGGCGGACCGGAAGCGCTCGTTCAGCTTTGAATTGTCGATCAGGTTTTTCAGCTCAACCTGCGCGAACGCCCCACCCTTGCCAGGCTTCACGTGCTGCGTTTTGACCGCAACCCAAAGTCCGCCTTTGTGCTCAATGACGTTGCCAATGCGAATTTCGTTGCCGTTGATCTTCATGCGCTTACATCCGGAAGGGCCAGGTTTGAGCGACTAGGCCAAAGCTGGCAGAAAACAAAGGACTTGGGCGTCTTGGAACGCCCTGTCCGGCGCTTGGATAGCACTTGAGCGGGGTTGGTTCCAACCGGAATCGCTGGTTGAACCGAAAACCTGACCAAATCGCGGGAAAAAAGCTCCGGGGGTGCTTGTCAGGACCTATTGCGGGCGGGTTGCTGCTTCCCAGTCTTTCAGAGCTTCCTCTGCCTGGGCCAGAAGCTCTGGCGTCATTTCGGGTTCGAGCAAAGCTGCCAGTTCTGGATCATCCTGGCCCCCCGCACGCGCTATGCTGAGCCAGGTATAGGAAGCCATGAGATCCTTTTCGACGCCTTTGCCGAGAAAATACATTCGGGCAAGCCGCGTCTGGGCCAGTGTATCGCCGCGCAGTGCGGCTTCGTTGAACCAAGTGGCCGCTTTTTCATCACTTTTCTCAACGCCTGTCCCATTCGCATAGAGAAATGCGAGGGCGGTTTGTGCTTCTGCCAAGCCCTCAGCGGCGGCGAACTGGAAGAATTCGAGCGCGCCAGCGGGGTGTTTTTCAACACCAGTGCCTTCAACCATCATCAGACCCAGATTATAGGCGGCATCGGCCTGGCCCTTTTCAGCAGCCTTGCGGAAGTAGGTGGCGGCGCGGCTCATATCCCGGGGTTTGAGTTCTCCGGCTGCATAGATGGCACCCATTGAGTAAAGCGCGCCTGGATGATCGGCATCAGCTGCTTCCTGAAAAAGCTCGACGGCGCGGTCTGAGTTGGCGCTTCCGCCCTGACCTGCAGCCAACATGTTTGCGAGTTCGAATTTGGCGGCGATAAGGCCGCCGGAGCTTGCCCGTTCGAAATAGCGCCGGGCTTCCGCATCGTTGCGTGCTGTGCCAGCGCCGGTGCGATAGGCAGAGGCAAGCGCGAAGGCTGCGGTTGGGTTGCCAGCATCTGCTGCAGACTTGAACCAGCGAAGCCCCTCAATATAGTCCGCCTCAACACCTTCACCGTTAAAGAGCATTGTCCCGAGCAGCAGCTGTGCGTCTGCGTTGCCGCCAAGGGCGATCTCTCTCAGACCCGCCAGGGCTGTTGTGTAGTCGCCTGCCTGATAGGCCTCAGCTGCTTCTTCAAAAGTTTGCGCGCTCGCCGCGCCTGTGGGCAAGAAGGCCAGGCTTAAGCTCAGAACAAGGCAGGAGAGGGTGAAGCGGGGCATGGGCGAACTTTCTCTAAACATAAGGCCGGCGTTAGTCTGATCGAGACTGCCATTTTAGGACCTGGCGGTCTCACTGATGATGCGGTTGAAATCAGCCACGGCTGCCGCAGGTCCGTGCGCATGGCCCCAAACTCCAGCAGAAACCGCCAGAAAGTCAGCACCCGCTGTCACCAATGGTGCAGCGTTCTCAACCGTGATCCCGCCAATGGCGACGCAGGGAACTTCAAACAGCGACGACCACCAGGTCAGGATCTCTGGTTCGGCCTTACTTATAGCCGCCTTTGTGTCGGTTTTATGAAAGGCACCAAAGGCGACGTAATCTGCGCCTGCTTCGCCTGCGACCATGGCGAGATGGCGGGTCGCATGACAGGTGACGCCGACAATATGGTCGGGACCCAGTAGTCTTCTGGCTTCGTCATAGGGGGTGTCGTTTTGGCCGATATGGACGCCATCTGCGCCGAGTTCAGCTGCGAGGTCCGCCCTATCGTTGATCAGAAAGGCAGCGCCTGCCGCCTGAGTGACAGGCATCAGGATCTCGGTCGCACGCGCGATGGTATCAGCGTCAGCGGTGGTTTCGCCGTCTTCCTGCTTGAGGCGCAGCTGAACACAAGCGACATCGCCCGCGCCCAAGGTCGCTTTCAGCGTTTCAGCAAAGCCGTCAGGCTCAAGACGCGGTGGCGTGATGAGGTAGAGGCGACAGTCAGGGTGTGTTGGCTCAGTCATGCAGCCGGTTTATCGCGACCAGAGGCCCTCTGTCATCCGTTTTGTGTCACCCGTTTTCGAGGGCTGCGACGCCTGGAAGGGTTTTTCCTTCGAGCCATTCGAGGAACGCGCCACCTGCAGTAGAAACATAGGAGAAGTCGTCAGCGGCTCCGGCACCATTCAGCGCAGCGACGGTGTCGCCACCTCCGGCAACGGAAACCATGGTTCCCATTTTGGTGAGCATGGCCACGTGGCGCGCGGCGGTATCTGTCCCGATATTGAAGGGCTCTACCTCAAATGCACCGAGCGGTCCGTTCCAGACGACAGTTTTGGCGGTTTCAAAATGTCCGGCGAGGGTCGCCAAGGTATCGGTGCCCACGTCGAGGATCATCTGATCCTCAGGCACTGCATCAATTGGAACTGTCTTTGAGGCTGCATGTGCCTTGAACTCCGCCGCAACAACTGCGTCTGTCGGCAGGATGATGGTGCATCCGGCAGTCTCGGCTTTGCCCATGATTTCACGAGCGGTGTCTGCCAAGTCATGCTCACAAAGGGATTTACCCACATTCACGCCTTTGGCAGCGAGGAAGGTGTTTGCCATGCCGCCGCCGATCACGAGAGCGTCGACCCTGGCGACCAGATTTCCGAGGAGGTCCAGTTTGGTGGAGATCTTAGCACCCCCCACAATGGCCACCACGGGGCGTTCGGGCTGTCCAAGAGCCTTCCCAAGGGCATCGAGTTCCTGCTCCATGGCGCGACCTGCGAAGGCAGGCAATAGGTGCGCAATGCCTGCTGTTGAGCCATGAGCGCGGTGGGCGGCAGAGAAGGCGTCATTCACGTAGATCTCTGCATTTGCGGCGAGGGCTTCCGCAAATTCTCGGTCGTTTTTCTCTTCGCCTGCATGGAAGCGGGTGTTTTCCAGGACCACAACACCGCCGTCGCTGAGTGCAGACAGGGCATCACCTGCGGCAAGGCCGATGCAGTCTTCGGCAAAGGCCACGGGGCTCCCGAGAAGGTCGCTTAATGCCGCTGCGATGGGTTTCAGGCTCATCTCCGGCTTGCGTTCGCCTTTGGGGCGACCGAAATGCGACAGAATGCCGATCCTGGCGCCCTTGGCGCTCAGGTCTTTCAGCGTTGGCAGAAGACGCTCAAGACGGGTGGCATCGCTAACGTCACCGGCCTCATTGACGGGAACATTCAAGTCCGCGCGGACAAGCACATGTTTGCCTGTGAGGGGGCCTTGTCCGAATAGATCGTCAAGCGTCTTGTGGTTTGCCATCTGTCTTCTTTCCGAAAATGTATCTGCTGATATCGCTGCGCTTAAACGACAACGCCCCCGAACTCACATCCGGGGGCGTTGCATCAGGTGCGGTTGATTAAAGGAGTTTGCCCATAGCAACGGCTGTATCACCCATGCGGTTCGCAAAGCCCCATTCATTGTCGTACCAGGACAGGACGCGCACGAAGCGGCTGCCCATAACCTGTGTCTGTGTCAGGTCGAATGTGGAAGAGTTTTTGTTGTGATTGAAGTCGATGGAGACCAAAGGTTCATCAACATAGCCGAGGACACCTTTCAGTGGGCCGTCAGCTGCTTTCACAATCGCCTTGTTCACTTCTTCCGCAGTCACCGCACGCCCGGCGTCGAAGCAAAGGTCGATCATGGAGACGTTTGGTGTTGGAACGCGGATCGCTGTTCCATCAAGCTTGCCAGCAAGTTGTGGCAGAACCAGGCCAACCGCTTTGGCAGCCCCGGTTGATGTCGGGATCATAGACATGGACGCTGCACGTGCCCGGCGGAGATCGGAGTGGAGTGTATCCACTGTCCGCTGGTCGCCAGTGAAAGCGTGGATCGTTGTCATGTAGCCCTGCTTGATGCCGCAAAGCTTGTCGAGAACCTGTGCAACAGGCGCCAGGCAGTTTGTTGTGCAGGATGCGTTGGACACCACTTTGTGGCTCTTGCGCAGCTTTTTCTCGTTCACGCCGTATACGACTGTGAGGTCTGCATTGCTTGCAGGCGCAGAAACGAGAACCTTCTTGGCACCAGCTTCGAGATGCGCTGAGGCTTTTTCTTTAGAAGCAAAGAGGCCTGTACATTCCAGCGCGATGTCCACGTCGAGTTTTTCCCAAGGGAGTTTCGATGGGTCGCGCTCGGCTGTGATTTTGATGGAGCCCTGGCCCACATTCATGGACGATTTGGTTGTGCGGACTTTGCCAGGGAAGGGGCCGTGCACACTGTCATATTTCAGAAGGTGCGCATTGTCGTCCACGCTGCCCAAATCGTTGATTGCAACGACCTGAAGGTCCTTGCGGCCAGATTCTGCAATGGCCCGAAGGACCAAACGGCCGATGCGACCAAACCCATTAATTGCTACGCGTGTTGCCATGTTCTAATTCTCCTTAGCCTCTCCGCCCTATACCGTCTTTCACGGTTAGAGCCGTTCTTTTGCGGCCGCCACTGCCGCTTCTGCTGTAATTTCAAAGTGATTATATAGATCGCTGATGGGGGCGCTGGCGCCGAAACCTGTCATGCCGACAAAGGCACCATCCATCCCGATATATCGGTCCCAGCCTTGCTGGATTGCGGCCTCAATGGCGATGCGAACCGTGCCTTCGCCGAGGGTTTGCTTTTTATATTCTGTTGATTGCTGTTCAAAGAGCTCCAGGCAAGGCGCTGACACGACGCGCGCGCCGATGCCTTCGGTTTGAAGCTGCTTCTGGGCATCCATTGCAATGGCAACTTCGGACCCGGTTGCAATCAAGGTGACCTTTGCGTCTCCCTTGGCAGGGCTCAGCTCGTAAGCACCACGGGCACAGAGATTTTCATCTGTGTGTTCCGTGCGGACGAGTGGAAGTCCCTGACGGGTGAGTGCCAGAATGCTTGGTGTGTCTTTTGTCTCAAGTGAGAGCTGCCAGCACTCTGCTGTTTCCACGGCATCTGCCGGGCGGAACACATTCAGGTTTGGCATGGCGCGGAGTGCTGCCAGATGTTCAACCGGCTGATGGGTCGGTCCATCTTCGCCAAGGCCAATGCTGTCATGGGTCATCACATAGACAACCCGCTGGTTCATCAGCGCGGAAAGACGGATGGATGGCCGGCAATAGTCCGTGAAGACGAGGAACGTGCCTGAGTAGGGAATAAGCCCCCCATGCAGCGCCATGCCGTTCATGGCCGCGGCCATGCCGTGTTCCCGGATGCCGTAATGGATGAAGCTGCCACTGAAATCATCAGCGGTGACCGCCACTTGCTCTTTCGAGCGGGTGTTGTTTGAGCCGGTCAGGTCAGCGGAGCCGCCAATGGTTTCCGGCACCACGGCATTGATGACGTTCAGTGTTTCCTCTGACGCTTTGCGGGTCGCCCAGCCTGGCTTGTCAGCACTAAGCTGTTTTTTGAAGTCATTGATGGCCTGTTCGAAGCCTGAAGGCAGGTCGCCTGCAAGGCGGCGGTCAAATTCTGCTCTTGTCTCTGCGTCCAATGCCTGATGACGTTCTTCCCAGGACTTGCGTGGTTTGCAGCTCTTCAAGCCAGCGACGCGCCATGCGTCCAGGACGTCGGATGGAATGTCGAAAGGCTCATGGGGCCAGCCAAGCTCTTTTCTGGTGAGCTCAATTTCTTCAGTTCCCAGAGCGGCGCCGTGGGATGAGGATTTGCCGCCTTTATTGGGCGACCCAAAGCCAATGGTTGTTTTACAGGCGATCAGGCTTGGTTTGTCTGATTTCCGCGCTTCGGCAATGGCTTTCTCGATGGCGTCTGCATCGTGCCCGTCAATGCGGACAGCATCCCAGCCAGCGGCTTCAAAGCGTTTCAGCGCATCGCCAGACTCAGAGAGGCTCAGAGGGCCATCGATGGAAATGTCATTGTCATCGTAGAGAACGATCAGGCGCGAAAGGCCCAGGTGTCCGGCGATGGAGATGGCTTCGTGGCTGATGCCTTCCATCAGGTCGCCGTCTGAGGCGATGACATAGGTGTAGTGATCCACCAGATCAGAGCCGAAGCGGGCTTGCTGCAATCGTTCAGCGAGCGCCATGCCAACGGCTGTTGAGATGCCCTGGCCCAGTGGCCCTGTTGTGGTTTCCACACCGGCTGTGTGGCCGAATTCCGGGTGGCCCGGGGTCTTGGACCCCATCTGACGGAAGTTTTTGATCTCATCCAGGGTCATGTCCTCGAAGCCCAGAAGGTAGAGCAGAGAATAGACCAGCATGGAGCCGTGTCCGGCCGAGAGAACGAAGCGATCGCGATCCGGCCAGTTCGGCTGACGGGGATCGAATTTCATGAATTTGGTGAAGAGGACGGTGGCCATGTCGGCGGCGCCCATGGGCATGCCAGGGTGGCCGGATTTGGCCTTCTCGACCGCGTCCATTGTGAGGGCGCGGATTGCGTTCGCCATCATGTGATGGGTTGCTGGTACAGCCGCGGATTCGTTCTCTGAGGAAACAGAGGCCGCTGCCGATTGCTCTGATGGCGTCATTTTAAAACTCTTGTTGCCGTGGGCTGCCCAAATCGAGATTGATCTGGCAGCGCAGTATAGTCGGCGGGACTATTGAGAAGAGCGATCTGTGCGGCCAGCCCCCTGAGCCACGCGAAAAGGACAATCAATTGACGACCTTTGATCACTTCCTGCTCCGTCTGAGTCTTGCTCAAGGCACCTCACACAAAATGCTAAAGTCAGCCTTGAAAAACCCTGTCCAGAGCGGCGCCACAATGACTATCTGCCTATAGAGAGTCAATGGGATTCGGGGGTATTTGGCCTGATTTGGGGAGCGCCTCGCTCTGAATGGAATGGGCATTCGAATATGCCCCGCGATGAGCGGCCTTGGCTTGCCTCGTTGCCGCGATTTTCTACAGGGGATGCCGTGAAATTGGTTCCAAACCCTTCTGTTGACCGAGTTTATGACGGCCCCCTATCTTAGGCGCTGTGATTTGCGGCGTTTTTACGCTTCGAGACCAGTCAAAAGGCATAGTGATATGAGCGAGCTTGATACAGCCATGGAAGCGTTTTCGGCTGCCCTGGATAAACTAGAAGGTGCTCTGGGCGGTCATGAAGTGCGGGCGGAAGCGCGTTCTGAATTGGAAAATCAGATCGCGAGCCTGAAAGAAGACCGGGCGCGGCTTGCTGAAGAATTAGACATTGCTCACGCAGATGTCCGGCGGCTGGATGGTCTCAACGCCCAGGCTTCTGCCGAGATTGACGCGACACTCAAAGATATCGACCGACTGCTTGCTTAGCTCTGATTGAAAGGACGTGGCTCATGGGCCAAGTCAATGTCTCCATTAATGATCGTTCCTATTCCGTTGCCTGTGGTGATGGGGAAGAAGAACATCTGCGAGAACTGGCGCGCTATCTTGATGGGCATGTTGCTGATCTTGCCAAATCTGTTGGCCAGGTTGGTGATACACGCCTTCTTTTGCTGGCGGGGTTGTTGCTCGCAGATGAATATTCCGATGCGTTGAAACGTGTTGAAACTCTGACGGCTGAAGTGAAAAGCCTGAAGGAAGCCCAAGAGAGCGAGATGGGGCGGGAAGAAGCCGTGGAGCAGAAGCTCACGACCTTTATCAGCGATGCGGCGGTCCGAATTGAGAAGATGGCGGATACGCTCGAAGCTTCCTGAGGGCTCCTGTCCTTGCGGCCCAATGGGAAATGTCTGCGCCGTACTTGTTCTTTGTGTGCCGCGTTTTCGAACCACAAAAGTCTGCAACTTTTATTGAAAACGCTCAGGGCAGAAGCATGTTATAATCAACGCGGGTGCTGCCGGATGCGTCAGGAACGCTATTGCTCGGGGCCTTACGTTTCTCTAGGGAACTGTCCCTGGGGCGGGCCGTGGCCTGCTTCACACGGTGCCCACCTACTCTTGTAGGTCTCCGAGAATCATTGTTCCAACGATCCGGTGGGCCCACTTCGTCTCGGCCAGCCGCTCATGGCTTGGTCCTTCTGCTTAGTTGAGCTCCAATGCCTGATCCCACGCACCCCGCCATGTCGACCGTCTCCAAGTCAGTGCTTCGACAACAGGCATTGCAAAATCGCGCGGATGCCCGGAAGTCCCTCGGCGAGGCCGTGGGCCAATCCATTCTCGACAATTTCCTGGCTGATGTGCCGCGGACGTCTGGCGCCTCTATCGCTGGGTATTTTCCGATCCGCTCAGAGGCTGATCCGGTTCCACTGATGGAAGAACTTGGTCAGCTTGGGCATACATGCGCGCTGCCGCGGGTTGTTGGCGCTGAAAAGCCGCTTCGCTTCTTCAGATGGGCGCCGGGTGATCAAACAGATGAGGGTGCCTTTGGCACACGGGTGCCGGTGAAAAAGGCGGAAGAGATCATCCCTGATATTCTGCTCGTACCGCTCGTTGCCTTTGATTTAGGCGGCTATCGCTTGGGCTATGGCGGTGGATTTTACGACAGAACTTTGGAGGCGCTTCGAGCGAAACGCACCTGTCTTGCAGTCGGTCTCGCCTATTCGGTTCAGGAATATGACACGGTGCCTCATGATGTGTATGACCAGCCTCTGGATTGGGTGGTGAGTGAAAAAGGCAGCCGCTGTTTTTAGAGCGTTTCTTGGGTGGATTGTATTCAGCAAGCGCCGCTCTAGCTCTTTGTTTTGCCGCATTTCCGGACGTTGAAGTCCTGCAACTTCAACTGGAAAGGCTCAGAAAGGACGAGTTTGTGAGATTATTGTTTTTGGGCGATTTGGTCGGTCGAGCAGGTCGAGACGCTGCTATTGCCGCATTGCCGCGCCTGCGTGCAGATCTCAATGCTGATTTTGTTGTGGTGAATGGTGAAAATGCTGCCGGTGGGTTTGGCATCACAGGCTCAATCTGTGACCAGGTCTTCGATGCGGGCGCAGACGTCATCACACTTGGCAACCATGCCTGGGATCAGAAGGAAGCGCTTGTTCATATTGAACGGGAGTCGCGATTGATCCGACCCCGCAACTACCCGCAAGGCACGCCGGGCAAAGGAAGTGACCTGTTTGAGACCGAGGATGGCAGGCGGGTGATGGTTGTGAATGTGCTCGGCAGCGTCTTCATGAATGCGTTGGATGATCCTTTTTCAAGTGTCGATGAAGCGCTTGAGGAATGCCCGTTGGGCATGGTGGCTGATGCGGTGATCGTTGATATGCACGCAGAAGCGACCTCAGAAAAGATGGCTATGGGACATTTCTGTGATGGGCGCGCGAGCCTTGTGGTGGGAACGCACAGTCATATTCCCACGGCAGATGCGCAAATTTTTGATGGGGGCACAGCCTATCAAACCGACGCCGGCATGTGCGGGGATTACAATTCCGTCATTGGTATGGAAAAGGATGAACCGATCAATCGGTTTACGCGCAAAATTCCGAGTGGGCGCTTTACGCCAGCGTCCGGGCCCGCGACGGTCTGCGGCGTTTTCATTGAAACTGATGACAAGACAGGTCTTGCGCAGCGCGTGGACCCTGTCCGCATTGGTGGTCGATTGAAAACACTCCTGCCTCAGTAGTAGAGCGTTCTGATGAACCAGCACTCCGCTGAGCGTAGCTCGACTTAAAAAAGTCCCCGCCTCAACGCAGGGTGGTGCGGTGAGGCGGGGCGTCGTGCACCGTCGGGGATCAGACGGTACTCAAGCTCTGACCCCATACGGGTGGCGGGTCAGGATCAGAGCTATCTCGGGGTGCTGTCGAAAGGGTGGTCAGAGTTTTTTCACTTCGGTCAGGAATTTCTCGACTTCTTCTCCAAGCACATCAGCTTGGCTGTTTAGTTCTGCGGAGCTTTGCAGGACCTGCCCGGCAGCCTCGCCGGTATCGGCGGCCGCTTGCGTCACAGTTCCGATGTTGGCAGACACGTCCTGCGTGCCTGTGGCGGCTTCCTGGACATTGCGGCTGATCTCCGTTGTTGCGGCGCTTTGTTCTTCCACAGAGGCAGCAATTGATGAGGCAATCTCGTTGATTTTCTGGATCGTCGTGCCGATTGACTCGATCGCATCAACAGCGCCCTCGGTTTCCTGCTGAATGGTGCCTATCTGCGTGGCGATTTCTTCGGTCGCCTTGGCTGTCTGGCTGGAAAGCTCCTTCACCTCTGCAGCGACAACGGCAAATCCTTTGCCGGCTTCTCCGGCGCGGGCGGCTTCAATAGTGGCATTGAGCGCCAAGAGATTGGTCTGGCTCGCAATGTCCTGGATGAGGTTCACGACCTCACCAATTTTTTCGGAGGCTGCAACCAGGCCCTGGACGGTGCTGTTTGTTCGTTCAGCTTCAGCGACAGCTTCCTGTGCAATGTTGGAACTGTCTGCGACCTGTCGGGTGATCTCGCTGATCGAATTGGACATTTCTTCAGCTGCGCTTGCGACCGTTTGCACATTCGCGGTGGTTTCTTCAGCCGCCGCTGCAACAGTGCTTGCCTGTTTGGTGCTTTGTTCTGCCGTTTCTGCGAGAGATTCAGCCATGCCTTTCATCTCTGTCGACTTGTTGCCGACATCGGACACGATGGCCTTAACATTGGTTTCAAAGTCCGTAATCGCGTTTTGGAGTTGTGTGACAACACTCCAGGTGACCATGGCTCCTACATAGTTGCCGGCATTGTCGTGTACCGCTGAGACATTGAGATCGAGCGTTTCAGGGCCGAGTTTAATTTTGGCGCTGTGGGGTAGATTTCTTGGATCTGCCAACACCCCGCGCTGATGAGATGGTTGTTTGTGGAAGACATCGATGCAGACGCCCAGCATGTTTTCAGGGTCAACTTCGTGAGGAAGGAGGTCGCGTACAGTTTTGAGTGTTTCGATGCTCGTCTTGTTGATGTAGTTGATTTTCAGATTGATCGGATCTGCCATCATGACATTGATGGGCATGTTATCCAGCATGGTCAGGAGGGTTTCGCCGTCGACGCGCCCCGCATCCTGCTCTGAGGCAATGCTGATTACGTCAGCGGTTTCAGCAGCTGCACTTCTTTTCTTGAACATTGGCTGTTCCCCTCTTGATCTCTAGGGTCCCTAATGTCGTTGCTTTGACGGCAAGGCACCCCAGTGGTGGTCTCGATTTCTCCAGATGCCTTGAGGGTAGTTGCCTCCAGGCTTTGAATTGATCGACACACCAAGAAGTTGTATCGATTTATTTATACAACTATAGATAGGTTAATGGATAATGAACATTTTACCTAAGAACGCATGTTTTCTGGTTTGCGGTCTGGAGACCGGCCATCCTGGGACTGGGGTGGCGGGAAAGATGTTTTTTAACCGCTAGGGCCCGCCTATGGATTTTGAGGCTCACGCTGCCTATAAAGGGCGCAAAATGGCGTTGGAGTTGATGACGCCCCCAACACCCTAAAGTTGAAAGAGCGAACGCCATGGCGGGACATTCCAAATTCAAGAACATCATGCATCGCAAAGGCGCGCAGGATAAGAAGCGCGCCAAGCTCTTCTCCAAGCTCGCGAAAGAAGTCACGGTCGCTGCGAAGATGGGAATGCCTGATCCTGAGCATAATCCGCGGCTCCGCGCAGCGATCAATGCAGCCCGTGCCCAGTCCATGCCGAAAGACAATATCGAGCGCGCGATCAAGAAGAGTACCGAACAGGGCGGCGAGAACTATGAAGAGGTCCGTTATGAAGGCTTTGGGCCCGCTGGCGTTGGCGTGATCGTCGAGGCGCTGACGGATAATCGCAATCGCACCGCCAGTGAAGTGCGCACGATTTTTGCCAAGAATGGCGGAAATCTGGGCGAGACCGGCTCGGTGTCGTTCAGCTTTGAACGGGTTGGTTCCATTGAGTATGCAGCTGATGCTGCGGATGCAGATGCCATGTTTGAAGCGGCCATTGAAGCTGGGGCTGACGATTGCTCGTCTGATGATGAAGGCCACACGCTCATCTGCAATGCAGAAAGCCTGCATGAAGTAGCAGGCGCATTGGAGGCCTCATTTGGGGCGGCAAACAGTGCGACGATCATCTGGAAGCCGACCAACACGATCCCTGTTGAGGCTGATCAGGGTGAGACACTGCTGCGTCTGTTGGATTTGCTGGACGATAGCGATGATGTGCAGCAGGTTTATGCGAACTTTGAAATGTCCGATTCGGTGATGGAACAGCTCTCCGCCTGATCGGATTTTTGAGCGCTGGATTGGCGCTCTAACCAGGCGAGACAATGAGCGAAACCGTCAGACTGCTGGGATTGGATCCCGGATTGCGTGCCATGGGATGGGGCGTGATTGATGTGACCGGCAATCGCTTGTCTCATGTAGCGAACGGAACGGTCACATCCAGCAGCAAACTCTCGCTGGCAGAACGTCTGGTTCAGCTGGAAGAAGGTTTGGTGTCTGTCATTGCAGACCATTCACCTGCTTCAGCCGCCGTTGAAACGGCTTTTGTGTCAAAAGACGCGGCAGCTGCATTGAAGCTCGGGCAGGCCCGTGCGGTGGCGCTTCTTGTCCCCTCACGCTCTGGCTTGGATGTTGCAGAATATGCGCCGAACAAAATCAAGAAAACGGTGACCGGCTCCGGACACGCAGACAAGCAGCAGATCAAGATGATGGTGGAGACCTTGTTGGCACGGTGCAAGACCGAGAGTGAGCATGCAGCGGACGCTTTGGCTGTCGCCATTTGCCATGCGCATTACCGGTCTGCGATTTCGTATGTCGAGACGACAGAAGCGCGGGTGACGCGCGCATGATCGGCAAACTCACAGGTATTGTGGATGAGGTTGGCGAGGATTGGCTGATCCTGGATGTGGGCGGGGTTGGTTATCTTGTTTCCTGTTCCGGCTTCACACTCCGACAGGTGCCCGCGAAAGGCGAACCGCTTTCCCTTTTGATCGATACCTATGTGCGCGAAGATCAGCTGCGGCTTTTTGGGTTTGCGACTGGCGATGAGCGGGACTGGTTTCGACTGTTGCAGTCCGTCCAAGGCGTAGGCGCACGGCACGCCATGGCGATGCTTGGCACCATTGGTCCAAGTGGTCTGGCGGATGCTATTGCGCTAGAGGACAAGAAAGCTGTGACCCAGGCGCCAGGTGTTGGCCCCAAGCTTGCTGGTCGTATTGTCAGTGAATTAAAAGACAAAGCCCCCGTCCCTGACAAGCTTGCGCCAGTTCTGGCCGGTTCGGATGGAGAAGCTGCGCCGGGCTCGGCAAGTGCGGTGCGGGATGCGGTGTCTGCGCTCGTTAATCTGGGGTATGCGCATGCCCAGGCAGCATCAGCGGTCGCAGCGGCCACAAAACAACTTGATGAGACGGCAAGTGCTGAAGCGCTCATCCGTGTTGGCTTGAAGGAGTTAGCGCGATGAGTGAGGGGTCAGTTGGGAGTGAACGGTTGGTAGGCGGCGCGCCCCATGAAGAGGATATGAGTGAAGCGCAGCTTCGACCGCAACGCCTGTCGGAGTTTACGGGGCAGCGCCAGGCGCGGGAAAATCTCTCTGTCTTTATTGAAGCCGCGGCAAAGCGCAAAGAAGCGTTGGATCACGTGCTCTTTGCGGGTCCTCCGGGGCTTGGCAAAACGACGCTCGCGCAGATTGTTGCACGGGAGCTTGGGGTCAACTTCCGGTCCACTTCGGGGCCTGTTATTGCGAAGGCAGGCGATCTTGCCGCGCTGCTCACCAATCTGGATGAGCGCGATGTGCTCTTCATTGACGAGATCCACAGACTCAATCCGGCGGTTGAAGAAATCCTCTATCCGGCGATGGAAGATTTCGAGCTTGATCTCATTATCGGAGAAGGTCCTGCCGCGCGCTCGGTGAAGATTGAGCTCGCTCCCTTTACGCTTGTCGGCGCCACAACCCGGACGGGACTTCTCACCACACCGCTCAGAGACCGGTTTGGTATCCCTGTCCGCCTCAAATTCTATGAGGTGGATGAGCTGGAACTGATCGTACGCCGCGGCGCAGGTGTGATGGGCATGAAGATCACCGATGATGGGGCGCTTGAAATTGCGCGGCGTGCGCGGGGCACACCGCGAATTGCCGGGCGTTTGCTCAGGCGCGTACGAGACTTTGCGGCGGTAGCAGACGCAGAGCAGATTGATGCGGACCTGGCGGACAAAGCGCTCACGCGCCTTGAAGTAGACCGTTTAGGTCTCGATGGTCTCGACCATCGGTATCTCACAACCATTGCACACAAGTTTTCGGGTGGTCCGGTGGGCATTGAGACCATCGCAGCGGCTTTGTCTGAACCCCGCGATGCTATTGAAGAGATTGTTGAGCCCTACCTTATTCAGAACGGGCTCGTTCAGCGCACGCCTAGGGGCCGTGTGCTGACATCTGCTGCGTTCCAGCATCTGGGGTTGCCGACACCATCGGGCGTGCCGGGGCAAGGTAGTCTGGGCGCTTTGTTTGATGGAGACGGTAAGTGAGTGACACGAATTGGCCCGATATTTCGGGGAAGATTGTTGATGGAGTCCATCGGCTTCCGATCCGTGTCTATTACGAAGACACAGATTTCAGCGGCATCGTCTATCACGCGAACTACTTGAAATTTGCCGAGCGTGGCCGGAGTGATTTTTTGCGTCGGGTAGGGGTCCATCACTCCGAAATTCTGGAGCTTGACCCTCCCTTAGCCTTTGCCATCCAGAAAATGGAGATCGAGTTTCTCGCTCCCGCACGGATTGATGATCTGCTGGAGGTGGAAAGCCATTGTGTTACGGCGCGCGGCGCACGCTTGGAATTTGAGCAGGTGATTACGCGCGACGGGGAGCCCATATGGCGGGCCATCATTAAGGCAGCCTGTATTGATACCAGTGGACGCCCGCGGCGGCTGACGGCTGAGATGCTTGCGGCCTTTGGACCACATGTGGCGGCAGCATCACAATCGGGTTAAGCCTTTGACCTTTAGGGCAAAAAGCCCTCTGTGCCCCAGTTTTGACACATTCTCTCGTCTAATTTTGCCCCATTCTGGGGGTATTCGTTTCTCTTCGTGGAGCTAGCGCCCCTTCATGCTTTGCGAGCCTCGATTTCGGTGAGGCCCAAACGCTTTGTTTCGTCGCATTTTCGGGCGGATAAGTGCTTCAACTTATCCAGAAAATGCTCAGGCATCTGACGGAGAGCTGTTTCATGGATCCCATACAAGTCGTCGACTTCGTCGCGCAGGTCGGTCAATCCCTCACGACGATAAGTCAGCTGGACATTACGTCGGCGCTTCGGGCTGAGAACGCGATAACGCCTGCGCCGGTTGGCGAGATCATTCAAGACGCCACGCTTGTGACGGATGCGACGGACTTCACATTGTGGTCCCTGTTTGCGCGGGCCGACTGGGTTGTAAAATCGGTGATGATCGGTCTTATCGGGGCGTCGATCTGGAGCTGGGCCATCATGTTCGACAAATGGTGGCGGCTGAGCAGCGTGCGGCGGAAGGCTGACAGTTTTGAAACGACTTTCTGGTCTGGCCGGTCGCTGGATGATCTCTATCAGGATCTTGGCAGTCGTCCGAACCACCCGATGTCGTCCTTGTTTGCGGCGGCCATGCGGGAATGGAAGCGCTCGTCAGAAGCCGGCCCCAATCATTTTGCGGGTGTGAAGGAACGGGTGGACCGGGTTATGTCCGTGACGCTCAATAAAGAAATGGTTTCGCTCGAAACCAATCTTCTCTTCCTTGCCACCGTTGGTTCCATCGCTCCATTTGTCGGCCTGTTCGGCACGGTCTGGGGGATCATGAACTCCTTCCAGTCCATCGCGATCAGCCGGGATACGAACTTGGCTGTTGTGGCGCCGGGTATCGCTGAGGCGCTCTTTGCGACAGCACTTGGATTGCTCGCGGCTATTCCTGCTGTGATTGCCTACAATAAGTTCTCCAGTGAGATTGGCCGCTTTGGATCGCGGCTTGAAGGTTTTGCGGATGAATTCTCCGCCATCGTCTCCCGCCAAGTAGACGATCGGAGATAGAGATGGGTGCTTCTCTTGGATCAAGCGGAGGGTCAGGTCGTCGAGGACGACGTGGGTCCCGCATGCAGCCCATGAGCGAAATCAACGTGACGCCGCTCGTGGACGTCATGCTGGTTCTGCTCATTGTCTTTATGGTGGCAGCGCCTTTGCTCACGGTTGGTGTGCCGGTTGATCTTCCTCAGACGCGGTCCGAACCGCTTCAAGGCGACGATGAACCGCTCACGATTACTGTGCAGGGGGACGGCACGGTCTATTTGCAAGAAACCATTGTTGAGCCGGAAGAGCTTGTCGCCCGCCTCCTTGCCATTGGCGAAAACGGGTATGAAGAACGCATCTATGTGCGTGCGGACACGGAAGTTGAATATGGCGAGGTGATGAAAGTCATGGGCCGGATTTCGGCTGCTGGGTTTTCCCGGGTCGGCCTCGTCACAGAAGCTCCTCCCCAATCTCCGTCTGAACGGTAGGCTTTATGCGCGCAGGGATCCTTTTTTCGACAGCGCTCCATGGGGGGCTTCTGGCCGCCATGTTTGTTGCGTTGCCGGATGCGGCCCCACTGCAGGTGGCACCCAGTCGGGCGCTGCCGGTAGAGCTTGTGACGATTGATGAGTTCACGAACCTGCGCGACATACCCCGTCCTGAGCCGACGCCGGAACCGCCAGCAGAAGAAATTGCAGAGCCCGAGCCTGAACCAGAACCGATCGCCGAAATTCCTCCAGAACCTCTGCCCGAGCCGGAACCAGCGCCGGTTCCTGAGCCAGAACCAGCTCCCGCACCAGAGCCAGAACCGGCCCCTGAGCCAGCTCCTGAGCCGGAACCCGAACCTGAGCCGGAACCCAAGCCGCAGGCGAAGCCAACGCCGCCTCGCGATGAACCCAAGCCAGCTTTCGATCCCACCCAGATCGCGGCCCTCTTGGATAAGCTCCCAGAGGAAGAACCTGAGCCCGTGCGCCGCAGTGAACCTCAGCGTGCTCGTCAGGCGGGGCCTGCTGCCCAGCTCACCATGTCTGAGATTGATGCCTTTAAGGTTCAGATGCGCCGGTGCTGGAGCGTGCCAGCGGGCGCGGCCAATGCAGCGAGCCTAGTGGTGCGCATTAAAGTGTTCTTGCGTCCCGACGGTTCGCTCTCCCAGCCGCCGCAATTGATCAATAATTCCAGGCTTTTGTCCGGCGACAGCTATTTCCGGGCCGCTGCGGATAGTGCCATGCGGGCCATTCGGCGGTGTGCGCCTTTCCGAATGCCTGCGGACAAATATGCGTCCTGGCGGGAAATCGACCTTAATTTCGACCCAAGAGAAATGTTGGGTGGTTAACGTTCTTGCCACATTGCGGTCACCTGAAGGGTGATAGTGAGGAAATACGAGATATGGTTCGGGGAATGACAGGGTTTCGAGGGAGTTTCCAGCTTATGGGTTTGTGCTTTGGGGGAATAAACAAGGGGCTTGCACTTTGTGTCGCCGTGATGGCTTTGGCCGTCAGCGCACCTCAGGCGCATGCAGCCCTTCAGATTGACATCACCCAGGGTAATATTGATCCGCTGCCCATCGCTGTTGTCGATTTTCTGGGACCAGGTTCCCAGGAACGCCAGATCGGCGTGGATGTGGCAAAAGTCATCGGCGCTGATCTCGAACGCTCCGGCCTTTTCCGGCCTCTCCCATCTGCTTCCTACATTGAGCGCATTCAGGACGTGAATGTGCAGCCACGCTTTGGCGATTGGCGGGTCATCAGCGCGCAGGCCCTGGTCACAGGCCAGACCGTGGTTGAGCCGGATGGTCGGCTGAAAGTTGAGTTCCGGCTTTGGGATATTTATGCCGAACAGCAGATCACAGGACTTCAGTTTTATACGACGCCGGAAAACTGGCGCCGGGTCGCGCATATCATTGCAGATGCGATTTACGAACGGCTGACAGGCGAGAAGGGTTATTTCGATACGCGGATCGTCCATGTGTCGGAAAGCGGATCTAAAGGCCAACGGGTGAAACGTCTGGCGATCATGGATCAGGACGGACATAACCCGCGCATGCTGACCAATGGCGCTGATCTGGTACTCACCCCACGGTTCAGCCCCTCGAACCAGGAAATCACCTATCTCTCCTATTACGGCAACCGCCCACGGGTTTACCTCCTCGACATTGAGACCGGGCAGCAGGAAGTTGTCGGCGATTTTCCCGGCATGACCTTTGCGCCTCGTTTCTCGCCTGATGGTCAGAAGATCATCATGAGCCTCCAGCGTGGCGGCAATGCAGACATTTATGAAATGGATTTGCGGTCCCGGCAGACCCGGCGCGTGACGAATACGGCAGCTATTGATACTGCACCGTCTTATTCCCCAGATGGGCGCTACATCACCTTTGAAAGTGACAGGGGCGGTTCGCAGCAGATTTACGTCATGAATGCGGACGGATCAGGTGCACAGCGGATCAGCTTTGGGACAGGACGATACGCGACGCCGGTCTGGAGCCCTCGGGGTGACCTCATCGCGTTTACCAAGATGATCAAGGGTCGCTTTGTGATCGGCATAATGAAGCCGGACGGCACTGGCGAGCGGGTTCTGACTGAGGGTTATCATAATGAAGGCCCGACTTGGTCACCCAATGGGCGGGTTCTCATGTTCTTCCGGGAAACACGGGGAGAGAATGGAGGCCCCAGCCTCTGGTCGGTGGATCTCACCGGCTATAATGAGCGGCCTGTTTATACGCCTGCCTTTGCCTCTGACCCAGCCTGGTCGCCCCGTCTCAACTAAAGGGGTTCAACTATAGGGGCTCAACTAAGATTGGTGGTTAATTCCAGTCGGGGTCCTTCGTCTGACCAAAAGATGATTGGAACTTGATTGGTTTACTGCAGGAAATCCGCCTAATGAGTGAGGGATGGCTTGCGGGAAGATCAACGGGCAGATAGGTTTCTTGCTTCGTAAGGCTTCTGGGGGGCTTTGTGCGATGGGACCGGGGATTTTGGAAACAAACAATTTCACCGGGCGCTGTCATGTAATGTTAAAGAACGCAGTGTTAAGTCGGCCCGGTAGAATAATTTAAGCTGTATCAGCTGAAAACGGGCGGCAAAGCTTCAAAGAAGCGCTGGCTTCGGTCGTACTGCGGTAAAGATGTAAGGAGACATCATCCATGAAGATCCTGAATGCCGGCCTACGGGTCGTGACAATGGCTGGCCTGATGGTGGTTGTAGCAGCGTGTAGTTCGACACCGGATGAAAACGCGTCAGCAACCTCAACACCGTCTGCCCCAGTAACGCAGACTCAGCCAAGCGGACCTACACCAGGGTCCCAGCAGGATCTTGTGGTCAATGTCGGCGACCGCGTTTTCTTTGAAACAGACCGTTCTGATCTCACATCTGCTGCGCGGGCAACTTTGCAGCGCCAGGCAGCGTGGCTGAAACTTTACCCAGCCCTTTCGGTTGCCATGGAAGGCCATGCGGATGAGCGCGGCACACGGGACTACAACCTGGCTCTGGGCGCACGTCGCGCGAATGCTGCGAAAAGCTACCTTGTGAGCCTTGGTGTGGATCCATCCCGCATCCGGACAATCTCCTACGGCAAAGAGCGCCCTGTGGCGCTTTGCTCTAACGAAAGCTGCTGGAGCCAGAACCGTCGTGCGGTTTCTGTTGTAAGCGGCGCTGGTTCTTAAAAAGACCAAATCCTAATCAGTTTTAACGCCTCCGAGGGTGCTCCTTCGGGGGCGTTTTTATGTGGGGTAGGGCCAGAAGTATCTTGGCCTCAATTTGGCCGAACTCTCTGCTATTGTGGAATATCTGAATTTCGGGGTCTGGAATGAGAAGGTTAGCGGCAATGAACGTGGCACATTTTGAGAACCACGCTAGGAAAACCGGCGGCATACGTGCTGGTCTATTGGGCGTTTGTGTTGCGGCATTGGTCGGCATGAGCGTATCGGGTGTTCAGGCTGAACCCGATAGCGTCGAGACCCGTGCCCTCTACAACCGACTTGAGAAAATTGAACGAGACCTGATCGACGTTCAGCGCCAGACCTATCAAGCTGCTGGGCAGGTTTCGGGCCAGGCGGGTCAGACTTCCGGTGCGACGGGATTTGGTCCTGATCCGCAGAGTGCTGCCGACCTGTCGCTAAGACTGCAATCGGTTGAAACCTCGCTCCGCGATCTCACGGGCCGGATCGAGAAGCTCACCTATGATCTCACTCAAACTCAATCCCAGTTCCGGCAGTTTGCTGAAGATGTGGAGTTCCGGTTTCAGGAGCTGGGTGCGGCTGGTGGTGCTTCGAGCGGGCTCGCCGCCTCGTCTGGTGCGCCGGTATTAACGCCACCGGCGGGTGGGGCGATCAGTGACGCAGCAGCTTCAACTGTGGGAACGCTTGGGCAGGTGCCTTTGGCTGCTTTGCCTCAAGGCCGTCCGGACGAAAATGCCCGTGTCTCTGTGAATGATGCAGCTCGATTGCCGACGGAGACCTATTCAGCACCATTAGCTACGCCCACGGCCAGCGCGCCGGAAGATGCCTATGAAGCGGCGATCAACCAGCTGAAGCGCGGACAGTTTGATGTGGCTGAAGCGGAATTCGCTAATTTCCTGCAGCGGTACCCAAACCACAATCTCGCAGGCAATGCGCAATATTGGCTGGGGGAAACATTCTATGTTCGCGGGGCGTACCGACAGGCTGCCGAAGCGTTTCTGACGGGCTATTCAACCTACTCCAGCTCAACGAAAGCGCCGGACAGCCTCCTGAAGCTTGGTATGACGCTGGCAGCACTCGGCCAGCAAGAACAGGCCTGTGCGACTTTGGGAGAGCTTAACCGGCGGTTCCCGTCTGCGGCGCAAGCGGTGAAGCAGCGGGCGCAGCTTGAGCGCACGCGCGCTGGCTGCTGACGACTGGCCATGGCTCCAGCCCGGTCCCCCCGTGCACTAACCGCCCCTGAACTTGGCCGTTTGATGCGGCCCCTCGACCCTGCTGCCCGGCTCGGCGTTGCGGTTTCTGGCGGGCCGGATTCTGTTGCCTTGATGGTTTTGATCGCCGGTTGGTGCGATTGGCTGGAGGCGCGAGGCAAAGAAGCTCCCAAGGTTACGGTCCTGACGGTCGATCATGGATTACGGCCAGAAGCAGCTGAGGAAGCCGCTCAAGTAGCGCTTTGGGCAAAAGCACTTCAGCTCCCGCATAAGACCCTTCTTTGGCAAGGGGACAAACCTTCGTCCAATCTGCAGGCGGAGGCACGGACCGCACGGTACCGTCTCATGACCGACTGGTGCCGGTCTGGGCGCGGTCGAGCGGACCTTCTAACAGCTCACCATCTGGATGATCAGGCGGAGACGTTTCTCATTCGCCTTCAGCGGGGCAGTGGCGTGGATGGACTTTCCGCGATGGCGCCCGTGCGGGTGCATCAAGGCGTCCGAATTCTGCGTCCGCTTCTGGATGTGCCCCGGGAGCGATTGCGATCCACGCTTCTTAAGGCAGGACAGAGCTGGGTTGATGACCCAAGCAATGAGGATGAGCGTTTTTTGAGGGTTCAGGTGCGCAACGCGTTACCAGTGCTGGAAGGTTTGGGCCTGAACCGTGATCGTCTGGTTTCAACGGCGAAGGCCATGGGCCGGGCACGCGCGGGGCTTGAGTTCTCCACAGATGTGCTGGAGCGCAAAGCCGTGCGTTGGCAACCTTTCGGCTATGCTGACGTGGAAGCAGCTTGTTTGGCGGACGTTCCAGATGAGATTGCGCTTCGCTTGCTCGCTCGGCTCATTCAGCGTGTGGGCGGATCAGATTACCCGCCGCGTCTCAACTCCGTCGAAACGCTCTTAGAGGCGGTGCGCGGCGAGGCTTTGGGGCGGGGCCGGACCCTTGGAGGGGTGAAGTTCACAAGTCGGCTGGCGCATTTTCGGGTGCTTCGCGAAGCCGCTGCCGTTGGACCGGGGCTTGATCTTGTTTCCGGGGCGCCGCTTGTCTGGGATGGTCGTTTTGATGTGCGCCTGACCGGACGCAAATCAAGTGGCACCGTGAGGGCGCTTGGACGGGTGGGCTTGCGTCAGGTGAAAGAAGAGGGCCTTCCGCTCCCGACCGATGTTCCAAAGCTTGCGCTGGAGACGCTTCCGGCACTCTGGCGGGAGGATGAGCTTCTGGTGCAACCGCAGCTCGCTTACTTTGCGACAGGTGCGCCCACATTTAGAAGCCGCTTTTTGGGCGAAACCTAGGTCACTTCTGTCTGCTGTTTCAAACAGAGATCTGGTCAAAAAGACTGAATGGGCTAACGGGGTTTTTACCCAAGCGGGTTAGGGTCTTTTTCAGTAGAAGGGTAAGTGCGCCAAAGTGGGACGGATCATCACATTTCAGCGAAAAAGCATGAAAAAGAGGGGTGGGATGGCTTATCCCCGTCTAGTAAAACTTTGTCGCGACCCTATCTTTCTAATAGACTTAGAACAAATCCAAATTAGCCGGTAGAAACTTGGTCCCGCTTGTGGGATCGGACTTCCAGACAGGAAAAGCACCTTGTCCAATTTTAAGAATTTTGCTCTGTGGGCTGTTGTCGCGCTCTTGCTTGTGGCGCTGTTCAATCTGTTCCAGAGCCCGGTCGAGCGGGCCACCACCAATGAGATCAGCTTCTCGCAGCTCTTGAATGAAGTTGATAAGGGCAATGTGGTTGATGTGACCATGTCCGGCAGCACGATCTCAGGACACTATTCCGACGGTCAGAGTTTCTACACTTACAACCCTGGCGATCCGAACCTGGTTGAACGCTTGAACCAGCGCAATGTGGAAATCACGGCAAAGCCTGCCGATGATGGTTCACCGTCCTTGCTCGGTATTCTCGTCTCCTGGTTCCCGATGCTGCTTCTGATCGGGGTGTGGATTTTCTTCATGCGCCAGATGCAGGGCGGTGGCGGCAAGGCCATGGGCTTTGGCAAATCAAAAGCGAAACTGCTCACAGAACGTCATGGCCGCGTGACATTTGACGATGTGGCAGGCATTGACGAAGCCAAAGACGATCTGGAAGAGATCGTCGACTTCCTGCGCGATCCTTCAAAGTTCCAGCGCCTAGGTGGTCATATCCCTAAGGGCGTGCTTCTGGTGGGCCCTCCCGGTACTGGTAAGACGCTGCTGGCGCGTGCCATTGCGGGTGAAGCGAATGTGCCGTTCTTCACCATTTCCGGTTCTGACTTCGTGGAAATGTTTGTTGGGGTCGGGGCGAGCCGCGTCCGTGATATGTTCGAACAGGCGAAGAAGAATTCACCCTGCATCATCTTCATCGATGAGATTGATGCAGTCGGTCGCCATCGTGGCGCCGGTCTTGGCGGCGGCAATGATGAGCGTGAGCAGACACTCAACCAGCTCCTGGTGGAGATGGATGGCTTTGAACCCAATGAGAGCATCATCCTGATCGCCGCGACGAACCGTCCTGACGTATTGGACCCGGCTCTGCTGCGTCCTGGTCGTTTTGACCGTCAGGTTGTGGTGCCGAACCCGGACATTATTGGTCGGGAAAAAATCCTCAAAGTGCACATGAAGAAAGTTCCTGTCGGTCCTAACGTGGAAGTGAAAACCCTTGCACGCGGAACCCCAGGTTTCTCCGGTGCTGATCTGGCAAACCTTGTGAATGAAGCGGCACTGCTGGCAGCACGTCGTGGACGTCGGCTGGTGACCATGTCTGAATTTGAGGATGCGAAAGACAAAGTGATGATGGGCGCGGAACGCCGCTCCATGGTTCAGTCTGAAGAAGAGCGCAGCCTTACGGCCTATCACGAAGGTGGCCATGCGCTGGTGGCTCTCCATATGGAAGCCTCAGATCCGATCCATAAGGCGACGATTATTCCTCGTGGCCGGGCGCTTGGCATGGTTATGCGCTTGCCGGAGGCCGATCAGTTCTCGGTGACGCGTGAGAAAATGTATGCTGACCTTGCGGTTGCCATGGGTGGCCGTGTCGCCGAGGAATTGATCCTTGGCCACGACAAAGTTACGTCGGGCGCGTCATCTGATATTTCTCAAGCGACGAAAATGGCAAAGGCCATGGTCACGCAATGGGGCATGAGTGATAAGCTCGGTCCGCTGGCCTATGAGGACAATGAAGAAGAGGTCTTCCTTGGTCACTCGGTGGCGCGCTCGCAGAACATGTCGCAAGAAACACAGCGCATGATCGACGAGGAAGTCCGGCGCATCGTGGATGATGGCTATAAAAAAGCCAATGAAGTGCTGACGAATAATATTGACGATCTGCACAAGATCGCCAAAGGCCTGCTGGAGTTTGAAACACTCTCAGGTGATGAAATCAAAGGCCTTCTGGTTGGAGAAACACCGCATCGCGAGAGTGGTGAGCCCCCAGAGCCAACCGGCGGACCAACAGCGTCCGTGCCGACAAGTGGTGGTGTGGGCCGGATCGATCCGGAGCCGCAAGGTACCTAGCTGGTCCTTTGATCGACACACAAGAACACAAAGCCCTGCCTTTCGAGGCGGGGCTTTTTGCTGGATGGAGAGCTGAGGGGATAGTGGATCTAAGTTATCTTGATACTATGAACCAAGCGAGCGGATAAAGCAGGGTGATGGAATGAACTTCAAAGCAAAAACGCTTTTCTTGGCCGGTCTCGTTCTGCTTGTCGCGGCGTGCCAGTCATCGGGCGACATTCCGCCGCCGGTGGTGCTGCGTGAAGAGCAGGCCAACATAGAGTATGACACTCAGTGTGGCGCACCGGTGCTTGTGTCTGCCTACATTGTCGAAACGGGCGAGAGCGTCAAGATTAGCATGCCAGCGTTCGGGCGGTTTGTCATCGAAGACAAGTCCCTTTCGGAGGGAGCGGTCGAAGAGGCGTGGGTGCATAATTATACTGGTGCTGGTGTCTACTTTGATGACGAACGGACTTTCGTCCTTCAAGACAGGGGTGATTGTGTCGATTTTTATTCATCCCGAATTTATGTTTTTGACCAGCGGGGCCACCTCATTGTTTCGGAAGACGTTTGGTCGGCACATTGGGAAGATGGGTTTTATTTTGACGGGGACAAGCTGAGCTTTTGGAGCGAATGGTTTTGCAGTGAACACAATGAAGATGCACAGACCACCAGCTACATCATGCAGCTTTCGTCGGAGTTCTCGGAGTTCATGAGAGTACCAATGACGCGAGAGGAGAATTGCTCACCCGACGCAGTTGAGGAACTACGGAACCGCTGGATTGCCTTTGACTGGTTCTCTCCAGACAAGACGCTTATAAGAGACCTGCCCCTCAAATAGCGGCTTCCCGCCGGATGGGCGAAATGAGTTCAATCTGGCAAGACCCTATGGCTGACCCTATTTCCATCTTCGGAATTCTCAACATCACCTCAGACTCGTTTTCTGACGGGGGGAAATATCTCGATCCGACCGCGGCACTCGCTCATGGCCGCCAGCTGATGGCGGACGGGGCGCATGTACTCGATATCGGGCCAGCCTCTTCGCACCCGGACAGTGCGCCGGTGAGCGCTGCTGAAGAAATCAGCCGGTTGCAAGCAGTTGTGCCTGTCCTTCAAAGAGAAGGGGCTCTGGTCTCAGTCGACACGTTTCAGACAGAAACACAACGTTGGGCGCTCACACAAAATGTTGCTTTTCTAAATGACATTCAGGGTTTTGCCGATGAGGGCTTCTATCCCGAGCTAGCCTCATCAGACGCCAAGCTCATTGTCATGCATTCCATACAAGGGCGAGGGCCCGCCACTCGGGCAGCGCCGCCGGCTGGGTACATGGTGGACCATGTCACCCGGTTTTTTGAGGAGCGGTTCGGGGCGCTGGAGCGCGCTGGGGTCGCCAGAGATCGGCTGATCCTGGATCCCGGTATGGGTTTCTTCCTTGGCAATCAGCCGGAGCCCTCGCTTGAAGTGATCCGCGGTTTGGGCGCGCTGAAGGAGCGGTTTGGCCTGCCCGTTCTCGTTTCTGTCTCGCGGAAAAGCTTCCTCCGTAAGCTTGCCGGGGCCGATGTTGGGGGTGCAGCAGCGGCAACCCTCGCAGCTGAGCTTTTTGCGGCATCCGCCGGTGCAGACATGATCCGGACCCATGAACCGCGGCAATTGGCGGATTCGCTGGCAATTTGGGACCATCTTTCGCCATCCGGCGGGCGTTAACCCCGTAAAATAAAGAAATAAATCGTTAACCGACTATCCAGCGGTTCGGCTATATAGTGCCGCCCCTGGGGACGCATTGGAGCCGTTTCGGTTTGGCCATAGGGCAAACCGGGCTCCAAATGTTTTTGTTGTCGCATTTCCGGACGGTGAGACCTAAGCCCACTTCACCTGGAAATGCTTAAATTACTGGGATAAAGACCTTCAATGTCACGCAAGTATTTTGGCACCGATGGTATTCGCGGCACGGCCAACCAATCGAAAATGACCGCAGAAATGGCGCTGCGCGTGGGCATGGCTGCTGGCCGTGTTTTTACGCGCGGTGATCACCGTCATCGGGTGGTTATTGGGAAAGACACGCGCCTCTCTGGCTACATGATTGAGAACGCTCTTGTGGCTGGGTTTACATCGGTGGGCATGGATGTGTTCCAGTTTGGCCCGTTGCCGACACCTGCGGTTGCGATGCTGACCCGCTCCATGCGTGCAGACCTTGGGGTTATGATTTCTGCGTCCCACAATTCTTTCGAAGATAATGGGATCAAACTCTTTGGGCCGGATGGCTACAAGCTTTCAGATCTTGTGGAACATGAGATTGAGCGGCGTATGGACAATGGCATCATGGACCATCTTGCGCCACCGGAAGCTATTGGCCGGGCGAAGCGTATTGAAGATGCTCAGGCGCGCTATATTGAGTTTGCAAAGCGCACCTTCCCAAAACATCTGAGTCTGGACGGCCTGCGCATTGTTATCGATTGCGCTCATGGCGCAGCCTACAAAGTTGCGCCAACGGCGTTGTGGGAGCTGGGCGCGGAAGTCGTCGAGGTTGGTGTGGACCCGGATGGCACGAACATTAATTCAGGCTGTGGGTCAACAGCGCCAGAGCGCATGTGTGCCTTGGTGCGGGAACGCCGTGCTGATATTGGCATCGCTCTGGATGGGGACGCGGATCGTCTGATTGTCTGTGATGAAAAGGGTGAGATCGTTGATGGTGACCAGATTATGGGTCTCGTTGCGCAATCCTGGAAAGAGTCTGAAATGCTCGCCGGGCCTGGCATTGTCTCGACGGTGATGTCGAACCTAGGGCTTGAGCGCTACCTTCAGGGTATCGGTCTCGAGCTGGCACGGACACAGGTCGGAGACCGCTACGTGGTTGAGCATATGCGCGCAAACGGCTTCAATGTCGGTGGAGAGCAATCCGGCCATATTGTTCTGTCTGATTTTGCAACCACAGGTGACGGCCTGATTGCCGGTTTGCAGGTGCTGGCTGTATTGCAGTCAACGAACAAACCGGTGAGTGAGGCCTGCAATCTGTTTGAGCCGGTGCCGCAACTTCTGAAGAATGTTCGCTTCAAGTCGGGTGCCCCGCTTGAGTGTGCCAATGTGCAGGACGCCATCAAAGAGGGCGAAGGTCGCCTCGGTGAGGGCGGACGGATCGTCGTGCGGAAATCTGGCACGGAACCACTCATCCGTGTAATGGCGGAAGGCGACGATGAGGGACTCGTTGCCAATGTTGTGGGTGATATCACAGCAGCCATCGCAGATGCGGCTGCCTGATCTCCATGAATGATAATGACACTGCACCTGTTCCGCCCTTGGGGCGGGTGTTGATCGTTGCTGGATCTGATAGCGGCGGTGGCGCGGGCATTCAAGCCGACATCAAAACAGTGACCATGTTTGGTGCGTATGCAGCAACAGCTGTGAGCGCTATCACGGTTCAGAACACGCAGGGCGTTTCTGATGTGCTTCCGCTCGAACCAGACATCATCGTTCGGCAGATGCAGGTCGTTCTTGATGACATCGGCGCAGATGTCGTGAAGACGGGCATGCTGCACTCTACTGAGGTGATTGAGGCTGTGGCGGAGGAGCTTGATGCGCGCTCGGGCCTTAAACTGGTTGTGGACCCGGTGATGGTGGCAACCAGTGGTGATCCGCTGTTGCGGGATGATGCCATGATCGCGCTTCGCAACCTGTTGGTGCCCGCGGCGACGATCCTTACACCCAATATGCCCGAGGCAGCTCGTCTAACAGGGCAGAGCGTTGAAACGCTGGACGATCAAAAGCGGGCGGCTGATGCGCTTATGGGCCTTGGTCCGACCGCCGTCCTGGTCAAAGGTGGCCACGGTGAGGGCACCGATGTGCATGATGTGCTTGTAACCGAGGACAGCATCGAGGTGATGTCGAGCCCGCGCATCGACACCCTCCACACTCACGGCACGGGATGCACGCTGGCCTCTGCGATTGCGGCATTGCTCTCACAAGGGGCGCCGATGCGAGATGCTGTCTCCATTGCGCGGGATTATGTGCATGAGGCGATCGCAACCGCGCCTGGTCTGGGCAAGGGCCACGGGCCACTCAATCACATGCACCCGTTTCAGCAATCAGAGTGATGCATCTCAGTTAGACCGACCGGCTTGTCCGCGGGGGTCCTCTATCGAGCAAGTTTGCAAGACTGGTAAGGCATTTTTCGAGCTCCGCGCGGCTTGGTGCAGCACCGAGAGCCAGCCGGACGTGAGGTGTGGCGATATCGACGGCGAAATGGGCTGACGGAGAGACCAAGATTTTTTGGGCTTCTGCAGCGGCCACGAATGAATCTGGAGACCAGCCTTGGGGCAGTGGGAGCCAGTAATGGGGCGCGGCTACGTCTCTGTTTGCCATTTGTTGCACAGTGCTTTTTGCCGGAATGTCGCCTAAGGCCTGGTTGGCGAGGGTATTCCGCCATGCCATCTCGGTGCGCTGCGCCAGTACCAGGCGTTCCATCGCGCCGTTATCCGCAAGCTCTGTTGCGATGTTGGCCATCACCAGTGCGGGGCCCATGCCCAGAAGGTGTTGTAGTTCGTTTGCAGATTCTCGCATGCGTGGAGGGCAGGCTAGATAGCCAACGCGCAACCCCGGTACCAGCGTTTTGGAGAGAGAGCTGATGTAGTAAGTGTGCTCTGGAGCCAATGATACGAGTGGGGTGAGGGGCGATGGATTAAAAGGATCGTAGACGCCATCTTCAATGAGCGTCACATTGTGTTTGACGGCAGTGCTGGCAATTGTGTGTCGGCGATCAAGGGGCAATGTTGTCCCAGTTGGATTCTGCGCAGTAGGCATCAAGAAGGCGGCTGTGGGTTTTAGGCGCTCACACATGTCTTCAAATGCTGAAGCGTCAATGCCCTTGTCGTCTGCGGGTATCGCTGTGATCCGTCGGTCAGTGGTCCGCGCAAGGTCCAGAAACCCTCCAAAGGTAAGCGGTTCGCATAAGATGAGATCGCCAGGTTTGGTGCAGGTGAGGAATGCGGTGGTGAGTGCGTGTTGTCCGCCAGCTGTAACGATTAGATCTCCTGCTATGTCATCAACACCACTTAGCTTTAAATAGGCCAATCCCGCAGCCTTATGGTCCTCTGATCCGCCGAAGGGTATGTAGGAGAGAAACTCCGCCGCTGCTCGGCGGGTCAGCATGTTCGCGAGATCCATGCCTTGGCCAATATCCGCTGGAAGGTTGATGCGCAGATTTATTGGGTCATCCTCTGCACCGGCCTCGATCCCTCTCACATAAGTGCCTTTGCCAATGGTTGCGTCGATGTCGCCGCGCCTGGCTGCCAGTTCATAAGCCCTGGTAATGGTGCCAATGCTGACCCCAAGTTCGTGGCTTAGGGTCCGATGAGGCGGCAAGCGGGTGCCGGCCGTTAGGGTGCCGTCCAATATGGCGGTGTGAATGGCATCGGCGAGCCGCTGATAGGTTGCGCCTGATCCGGTTTCGAGAGCAGAATTCCAAAATGTCATGGTGTCAATTTATCAATTGTATATCCTAATTGTCCAGACTATATCTCCCTTGCGCCCATTTTTGGGCTGAATAAGTATCAATTTTACAGGGTTTTGCCTTACACCTCATAATTGTCATGGTACAATTTAGGTATGTCGGGCAATGGCAAGCGATGAACTGGGACACACTATTGGCGCTGACGGGTTTTGTGGCGGTGATGATTGGCACGCCAGGCCCAGCCAATGCCAGCGCGATGGCGAGCGGCGCGGCGGTCGGTTTCATCCGGTCATTGCCGTTCCTCGTGGGCATTTGGGTTGGTTTCGTTGTCGTGATTTTCGCCGTAGCCGGCGGGCTGGGAGGGCTGTTGATTGCAAGCTCCGCTGTCCATGGCGCGCTGAAGATTATCGGCTTTGGGTACATCTGTTACCTCGCGTGGAAGATTTGGCAGATGCCCGACCAAAATGCCGAACGTGTTACAACGCGACAGTTTGGATTTAGGGATGGCCTGCTTCTGCATCCGCTGAATCCGAAGGCGTACGTCATGCTGATGGTTGTGCTCTCAAGCTTTGTGTCACCTGAGCAGAACTATCTCTGGCAAACGTCGATCATCGTATTGGTGACACTATTCACCGGCGTTCCTCTCAACTCACTTTGGTGTGTCAGTGGCGGCGTGTTGCATCGGTTCATGCAAGACCCTGGTTTGCGGCCCTTTATTTCCAGCGCACTGTCTTTCTCCATGATTGCGAGTGTCGCGTGGGCGATGTTTGTCTGAAAATAGAACAGGATTATGACAATGAGCTACACGATGTTTCAGGTTGATGCCTTTGCCGATGGTGTGTTTGAGGGCAACCCTGCCGCCGTGGTGCCGCTTGAGCACTGGCTGTCGGATGAACTGATGTTGTCCATTGCGGCGGAAAACAATCTGGCCGAGACGGCTTTCTTTGTTGGGGCTGGCGAGGGATATGAACTTCGCTGGTTTACGCCTGCCGCTGAGGTGCCCCTCTGTGGTCACGCAACACTTGCATCGGCTCATGTGCTGTTTGCGCATCTGGGTTTCGCGGGCGCCGAGATTGTTTTTCAGACAAAGAGCGGTCCTCTGACCGTTGGCCGGGACGGGGATCTCTATGTGATGGATTTTCCGGCCAATCCGCCGAAGCCCACCATGGTCGATGAAAAGATTGCGGACGCTCTTGGCGCACGACCCTCCATGGTGTTGAGTGGCCATCACCTGCTGGCTGTGTTTGACGACATGCGTGAGGTGGCCGCCTTGCAACCTGATCTGGCGAAGCTAACGCGCCTTTGCAATGAGACAGGCAAAGGGCTGATCGCGACAGCGCCCGGCGATGAAGCTTCGGGCTGGGATTGTGCCTCGCGTTTTTTTGCACCGCATGTGGGCATCGCCGAAGACCCAGTGACGGGATCTGCGCATACGACCATCGTTCCATTCTGGGCATCGCGCCTGAAGAAAGATGAGATCGTTGCGCGTCAAATCTCCAAGCGTGGGGGCACGCTCTATTGCACTCTCAAGGGTGATCGCGTGGTGATGCGCGGTCGTGCGGTCGACTACCTTAAAGGCACGATCACCGTCTAAGCTCTGCGAGGCCGATGCCCCCCAGGATGATAGCCAATCCGATCATTGCGTGCAGCGTGATGGTTTCGCCGAGGAAGAGTGCGCCAATGCCGAGGGCGAGCACCGGCACCAGATAGTTGGTCATGGCCATGAAAGACGGGCCTGCGCTTTCAATCACCCGGAAGTATACGATGGTGGCGTAGCCGACAGGCAGAGCGCCCAAGACTACAACGGCAACCCACGACTGAAGGGTGATGGCGTCTATGTCGAGCGGGGCTTCTGCCCATGCAAGCGGCAGCATGATGATGCCGGCGAGACCTGTTGTCAGGCAACCTTTTGAATAGAGCGGGGCGGGCGGTGCGCGGCGTGCGATGATTGCGTTCATGGCGAAGAAAAAGGCCGCTGCGAGCACCAGCATTTCGCCAAGAAGCGGTGTGCTCTCGGTAGACGCGCCGTCCAGGGCGTCTGGCCCGACGACGATGATGAGCCCAATAAGGCCGACCACAAACCCCGCTATCCGCGTCGATGTAAGCGTTTCGCCGGGCACAAAAATACGGGCAAGCACCAGGGTGATGAGGGGCATGATGCCAATGAGAATGGCTGACAAGCCTGACGCAATCAGGGTGATGCCCCAGGATAGCAGGAAGAAGGGAATGAGGTCCCCGCAGAGCGCGAGTGCGGTCAGCCAGCTCCACATTTTCCGTGTGCGCGGGATGGGTTCGCGGTTGATCACCATAAAGGGCGCGAGGACTGCGGCGGACACAAGCATTCGGATCGCAACGGACCAGGCTGGTGTCATGGTTGCCACGGCGAGGTCGGTCAGCGCAAATGCCCCGCCCCAAAGGACCGCGAGCAGTGCCAGGTCGCGATAGTCGGCTTTCGTGTGTTGGCGTGCGCTCACAGAACGGCCTGCAAAGCAGCAAAGAGCCGGTCCACGTCTTCGTCACTATTGTAGAGGTGAGGCGTGACACGCATGGAGGTGCCGCGCAGACTTACATAAACATGCTGTTTGGCAAGCTGTTCGAGAAGACCATCTGGCACGCCACCTGGAAAACGCACGCCAAGGAAATGCGGTGCTCTCAATTCAGGCGCTGAAACCGTCAGGCCCAGTTTTCTTGCCCGTTCTGCAATGGTGTTGGTCTTTGTCTGCAGAGTGGCCGCGATGTTTTCGACACCCCAGTCTGCAATTTGTTGCAATGCTGCTTGGGTCATCGACATGAGCTGAAAATTGGCGCGTTCGCCCATGTCATAGCGTCGTGCGCCTGGCTGGTAGTCTTCTTCATAGTCCACCAATCCTGCAAAATCCTCTGAGCCTTTTCGGTTCAGCCAGTTTTCTTCAAGAGGCCGTCCGTCCCGCCACTTGGGCGCGACATAGAGAAAGCCCATGGAATAGGGTCCGAGCAGCCATTTGTAGGTGGGAGCCACCATAAAGTCTGGTTTGATCTGGTTGAGGTCGAGAGGCATGGCGCCGAGGGATTGAGAGACATCCAAAACGAGGGCAGCGCCGACCTTTCTCGCCTTTTTTGAAACGACAGCCAGATTGATGAGTGCGCCGTCCGTCCAATGACAGTGAGGCAGGGCGACTATGTCTGTTCGCTCGGTGATGGCGTCCAGGATTGCCGGTGTCCAGTCGGGACCGGTCGGCGTTTCAGCAGGGGACGCGACTGTTCTGATATGTGCGCCTTGTTCGTCGGCGGCTCTCTGCCAGGCGTAGATGTTTGATGGAAACTGCTCGGCGAGCACGAGGATTTCCTGGCCTTCGCCAACGGGAATATTGTTGGCGGCGATGGCAATGCCGTAGGAGGCGGCAGGTACGAACGAGATGGCATCCGCATCAGCGCCGATCACATTGGCAAAGAGGCTGCGGGTTTTTTCGGACCGGGTGAAAAAGTCTTCGGACGTTGTGCCCCATGGCTGCTTTTTTGACGCCACGGCCTCACTGCCCGCAGCTGCTGCGCTTTTGAGCAGTGGCGACATGTAGGCGCAGTTCAGATAGGCGATGTTATCTGGAATGTCGAAGAGGGAACGCTGATTGGAGATCAGCGCAGGAGGATTGGTGTGCATGTTTGGGTCCGACTCAATCCCTGCTGATATGTGCAGGGCGGTCGCAGCGTCGCCCGAACCGTATTTTGGTTCAATGTTTTTCGAGCAACGGTTCCATAATTACGCAAGCGCCGCGAGATCGATATTGGCACGCTCGAGCTCCGGGCCAACAAGTGCGATAGAAAGCGTGATGCCTTTGTCGGAACTGCTCCAGCTTTTGTCTCCGGCGCGAGGGACGGGGACGTTGTTCTCCATGCAGAACCGCACGAGAATGTCGATGACGTCATGAGGCTCAATGGTGAAGGTCATCTTATTGATGGTTGACCCCCCTTTGATGTTCACGGTGACATCCAATGTTCCATTGTCGCCGGCTCCCCATTTGACAATCTCGCCTGTGGGAAGGAAATCGACATGGGTGCGCCTGAAGGAGTTCAAGCTCGACGTAAACTCTTCATCAGACAAAACGATCTGTCGCAATTCGCTGGCCATCGCATACTCCCTTGACCTAAAGGTCATAGAACTTTGTATGGCGTAATAGTGAGTTCAATATCTTTTCAACTTGTTAAGCCCTTGTTTTTCTTAAAATTTTAAGGGAGTTACCGTGAATTTCTCAGCTGCGGCGCAAAGGCATTTGACAGGGGGAACGCACACGCCTATATCGGCGGTGGGCCACCTCTCCCCACCGAGAGGCGACTATCTGTGAGGATAGATACAGATAATGACAAAGACTGCTGCGCCGGCAATGCGTCCGGCTAATCCCAATTTTTCATCCGGGCCATGCGCTAAGCGGCCAGGTTGGACCCTCCAAAATCTTGAAAATGCCTGTCTTGGCCGGAGCCATCGCTCTAAGCCGGGTAAGGCGAAGTTGGCGCAAGCGATTGATCTCACTCGCTCCGTGCTCGGCGTGCCTGACGACTACAAGATCGGCATTGTGGCCGCATCTGACACGGGCGCTATGGAAATGGCCATGTGGTCGCTTCTGGGCGAACGGGGCGTCGATATGATGGCCTGGGAGAGTTTTGGCTCTGGCTGGGTCACCGATGTTGCCAAGCAGCTGAAGCTGGAAGACGTGCGCAAGCTTGACGCGGGCTACGGCGAGTTGCCGGATCTCGGTGCCGTCGATTTCACCCGCGATGTGGTGTTCACCTGGAACGGCACAACGTCCGGCGTTCGTGTTCCGAACGGTGACTGGATCGATGCGGACCGTACGGGCCTCACAATTTGTGATGCGACTTCTGCTGCCTTCGCAATGGATCTTCCCTGGACGAAGCTCGATGTCACCACCTTCTCCTGGCAGAAGGTGATGGGCGGCGAAGCAGCCCATGGCATCATCATTCTCAGCCCGCGGGCTGTTGCGCGGCTTGAGAGCTATACGCCTGCATGGCCGCTGCCAAAGATTTTCCGTCTCACCAAAGGCGGGAAGCTGATTGAAGGCATCTTCAAAGGCGAAACCATCAACACGCCGTCCATGCTCTGCGTCGAGGACTATCTCGACACCCTTAAATGGGCCGAATCGATTGGTGGCTTGAACAGCCTCATTGGCCGGGCGGAAGCAAACCTCGCTGTCCTTGCGGACTGGGCCTCCCAGACGGAATGGGTCGACTTTTTGAACACAGATGTTGCGACGCGCTCTTGCACGTCGGTCTGTCTCAAAGTGGTGGACCCTAAAGTCACCGCCTTGCCGGACGACGTACAGGCCGCCATAGCCAAGAAGATCGGGTCGATCCTGGACGGCGAAGGTGTCGCTTATGACATCGGTGCTTACCGTGATGCACCAGCTGGTCTTCGCATCTGGGCAGGGGCGACGATCGACGTCTCTGACATGCAGGCGCTGACGCCTTGGCTCGATTGGGCCTTTGCTGAAGCCTGCGCGGAACTGGTACCCGCCTGAAGTTGATTTTCAGGGGAGCGGCTGTGCTGCTCCCCCATTCTCCTTTCCCCATTTATTTTCTAATTCGCATTCAGGAGACAATCTGATGCCGAAGGTCCTTATTTCCGACAAGATGAGCCCCGCTGCTGCGCAGATCTTTAAAGATCGTGGCGTTGAGGTGGACGTGATTACCGGTCTCGACCGGGATGAACTGATCAAGATTATTGGCGACTATGACGGGGTGGCTATTCGCTCCGCAACCAAGCTGACACCGCCCGTCATTGAAGCCGCAAAGAACCTGAAAGTGGTGGGTCGCGCCGGTATTGGTGTCGACAATGTTGATCTTCCCGCTGCCACGGCTGCTGGTGTGATCGTCATGAACACGCCTTTCGGCAATTCCATCACCACGGCAGAGCACGCCATCTCCATGATGGCGGCTCTTGCCCGTCAAATCCCAGAAGCCAATGCGTCTACGCATGAAGGCAAGTGGGAAAAGTCAAAGTTCATGGGCGTGGAGCTTACGGCGAAAACGCTTGGTGTTATCGGTTGCGGGAATATCGGATCTATCGCTGCGGACCGGGCGCTGGGCCTGCGCATGAAAGTGGTTGCTTTCGACCCATTCCTCACGCCTGAGCGGGCTGCGGATATTGGTGTTGAAAAAGTTGAGCTTGATGATCTCCTCAAGCGGGCTGACTTCATCACGCTGCACACACCGCTCACAGACAAAACACGAAACATTCTCGATGCGGGTGCATTTGCCAAAATGAAAGACGGCGTGCGCATCATCAATTGCGCGCGTGGTGGTCTCATTGTCGAAGCCGACCTTAAAGCTGCTCTTGAAAGCGGCAAGGTAGCAGGCGCTGCGTTGGACGTGTTTGAAGAAGAGCCAGCAAAAGAGAACGCACTCTTTGGCATGGCAAACGTCATCTGCACACCGCACCTGGGCGCCTCAACCTCTGAAGCACAGGAAAATGTGGCCCTTCAGGTGGCAGACCAGATGGCGGATTATCTGCTGACAGGTGCGGTCACGAACTCCATCAACGTACCGTCCATCACAGCAGAAGAAGCGCCAAAGCTTGCGCCTTATGTGACGCTTGCCGACCAGCTTGGCTCCTTTGCCGGACAGCTCACCGAAACAGGCATTGAAGAAGTCATCATTGAATATGAAGGTGAAGTTTCTGAGCTGAACACCAAGGCTCTCACGAACGCTGCTCTTTGCGGACTTCTGAAGCCGCTTCTGTCTGACGTGAATATGGTCTCTGCTCCGGTCATCGCGAAGCAGCGCGACATTGAGCTCACGGAAGTGAAACGGGAAGAGCCCCGCGGTGCTTTTGAGACCTATATCCGTCTCACTGTGAAGACGGAACGTCAGGAACGCTCAGTTGCGGGCACCATCTTCTCAGATGGCAAGCCACGTCTTATCCAGGTGAAGGGCATCAATATGGAAGCTGAGCTTTCCCCGCACATGCTCTATGTCACCAATGAAGACAAGCCTGGCTTTATCGGCGCGCTTGGCACGGTGCTTGGGAATTCCGGCGCCAATATTGCCAATTTCCGTCTCGGTCGCGATGAGCAGGGTGGCGACGCCATTGCTCTTATCGATCTCGACCAGGATCTGTCAGAAGACTGCCTGAAGGCTGTGGAAGCGATTCCCCATGTGAAGCAGGCAAAAGCACTGACGTTCTAAGCCTTTTCACTTCCCTCTGGCCTTTCTGGGCCAGAGTCGGTAAAAGCTATGAAAGTCCCCAGCCGGAAATGGCGCGGGGGCTTTCTTTGTGTCTAGGTCCATGAAACTTCGCAGTTTTGGGCCAAAAATCGGTGATTCTCATGGCGAATGTAGCGGTCGTCGGCTCCCAATGGGGCGACGAAGGCAAGGGCAAGATTGTGGATTGGCTCTCAGAGCGCGCGGATGTGGTCGTGCGTTTTCAGGGAGGCCACAATGCGGGTCATACACTCGTCATTGATGGGGTGACTTATAAACTCTCATTGCTGCCTTCCGGCATCGTGCGTGGGGGCAAAATGTCGGTGCTGGGCAATGGGGTGGTGATTGACCCCTGGGCGCTGGTGGCAGAAATCGCCAAGCTCGGCGAGCAGGGTGTGGTGGTGACACCTGAGAATTTGAAGATTGCAGAAAATGCCTGCCTCATTCTCTCTGTCCATGCTGAGCTTGATGTCATTCGCGAGACGTCCAACAAAGGCACGAAGATCGGCACCACCAAGCGGGGCATTGGTCCGGCTTATGAAGACAAAGTGGGACGCCGTGCGATCCGCGTGATGGACCTGGCGGACCCCTCGACCCTGCCGGATAAGGTGGAGAAGCTGCTGCATCACCACAATGCGCTGCGCCGTGGTCTTGGTAAGGATGAGCTGGAGGCGCAACCTATTCTGGATGCGCTTACGGACGTTGCGCCCAAAATTCTTCCGCACATGGATACCGTCTGGCGCTACCTGGCGCAGGCACGGAAAGATGGAAAACGCATTCTCTTTGAGGGGGCGCAAGGCACGCTTCTCGACATTGACCACGGCACCTATCCGTTTGTGACCTCGTCCAATGTGGTTTCCGGTCAGGCTGCGACCGGTTCTGGCATGGGGCCATCTGCCGTGGAGTATGTGCTCGGTATAACCAAGGCTTACACAACCCGCGTCGGCGAAGGGCCATTCCCGACTGAGCTCGAAGACGAAGATGGTCAACGTCTTGGCGAACGTGGTCATGAGTTTGGTGTGGTGACAGGTCGTAAACGCCGCTGTGGGTGGTTTGATGCGGTGCTGGTCAACCAGTCGCTCAAGACAAATGGCATGCAAGGCATTGCACTCACGAAGCTTGATGTGCTCGACGGGTTTGAAAAGATCAAAATCTGCGTGGCTTATGAGCTGGATGGCAAGCGCATCGACTATCTGCCTGCCACACCTGCGCTGCAGGCGCGGATCAAACCCATTTATGAAGAGATGGATGGCTGGACCGAAACCACGTTTGGTGCGCGCAGCTGGGCGGATCTGCCAGCGGCCGCGGTCAAATATGTGCGTTATGTGGAAGAGCTGATCGAGTGTCCCGTAGCGCTTCTCTCTACCTCGCCAGAGCGCGACGATACGATCCTGATGCACGATCCGTTCGCGGACTAGAGGTTGATTATTATCACCGCTTGAACGCAGACACCTTTATGTGGTCTGGTCCCTTGGGGTACTTAAAAGATGTCAGTACGGACATCTTGAACTAGGGGATGTGTCTTATGTCTAATCTACCCATGAAGCTCGCGCTTTCGCTGACATTCGCGGGGGCTTTGTTTGTCTCTGCCTGTGATGATCAGTCTGCGCAGGATGAGGTGAGTGCTCCAGACCCAGCTGCTGCTGAAGATGCAGCCGCCGAAGCGCAATCTGAAAGCCCAGCTTCTTCCATACTCGAAGATGCAAGTGAAGCCGCTGGCAGTGCTGCTGATGCAGTGGGCGAGGCAGCTCGCGGTGCGGCTGATGCCGTAGAGGGTGTCGCTGACGATGCGATGGATGCGGCGGGTGACGCTGTTGATGCAACGGTTGAGGCCGCTGGAGATGCAGCTGAGGCTGCCGGCGATGCGGTCGATGCAACCGTGGATGCTGCAGGTGATGCGGCGAACGCTGCCGGCGAGGTGCTCGATGAGGCTACTGGCGCAACGGAGGGTGCTGCTGAAGATGGCGCTGCCGTGGCAGCGGACGCAGTCGAAGAGGCTGCCGAGCAGCAGTAAGGATTACTCCTTACCGATTTCTACCAGCCCGGTCACCCTCTCGGTGGCTGGGCTTTTTTCTGTGTGATCTAAAGCCCGAACCGTGCTGCAGCTTCTTTGAGGTTTGGCCAGCGTCTGTCGCCTGCGCGAATATTGGCGCGCTTCCTTGTTTCCCACTGACCCTTTATGCCTTGCGAGTAGTTTAGGAAAAGGCGTCCATTCTCGACCGTCCACGCAGTTGGAATGGCTGATTGCAGATAGCCTTTGCTCACAGCCCATGCACAAAGTCCATCATAAGCCGGTGCGTAATCTTCAGGATTGGCGACGAAAAGTTCCCGGTGTCGCTCGCTGGTGAAGTGCCAGCGTTTTCCATTCCAGACGTGGCTGATGTTCTCATCGCCTTGTTCTGCGCGTCCGACCTCAAAATAGGAAACGGTGTCATAGCCCTTAAGCGCGAGTGGCTCTTCGCTCGCATAAGCAAGTTGATTGATCGCCAGGAGTATGAATCCTGCAAAGATCGACGATAGCCCCAGTGTGATCATCTTAGTCATGTATCAAAGCTGGGGCATTGTCGTCCGAGCTTCAACTCACCTGAATTAACGAGATCGTGAGGATGGACATGTGTCTCATGCTGATTGTGTTTCCCGCAAACTGTGTATGATCAGCCCTGTTGGTGGGGAGGGGGCTAATGCCGGAGCAGGTTTATGACTGGATGCTTGCGCTTATGTTTGTGAGTGCGATTGGCGTTGCGATCCAGGGGCTCGTGTTCTCTAACCCGCTGGGGCGGCATTACACGCCTGGTTGGTGGGCGATTAAAGCCAGGACCGGTTGGCTCGCCATGGAAATTCCAGCTGCGCTAGCCTGTTGTGGGTTTTACGTCTGGTTTGCGCCTGTCTATTCATGGCCAGCGATTGTCTGTGTCCTCATGTGGCAAGTGCACTACGTCCATCGAGGGTTCATCTTTCCCTTTCGGTTGAACAGCGGCGACAAGCCTTTCCCTGTCATCGCGGTGCCGCTAGCGATCCTGTTCAACACTATGAACGGCTTTGTAAATGGGTGGGCGCTGGGGCATGCCGACCACCTGCAAACAGCTTCCTGGTTTGATGATGCGCGTTTCTGGATCGGTCTTGGTGTGATGATCACCGGGCTCTATGTGAACCTACGCGCGGACACGATGCTTATTCATCTCAGAGATGATGGTGGCGTGGGTTATAAAATTCCCCGAGGGTTTTTGTTTGAGAAAGTGACGGCGCCCAACTATCTGGGCGAGATGATGATCTGGGCTGGATTTGCATGCATGAGCTGGACGCTAGCGGGACTTGCCTTCGCGCTCTTTACCGCCGGGTACATGATCCCCAGGGCGCTCACCCATCACCGCTGGTACAAAGAGAAATTTCCGGACTATCCCAAAGAGCGGAAAGCAATATTGCCTGGGCTTCTCTAGCTAGAGTAACAGATCAGCGCCGACGCCCAGAAGACCCGCCATGGAAACCTGCCAGATGAGTGTGCGCACCCAAGGTAGCCCCATGGCATAGGCGGGCAGGTAGCCAACCCGCGCCCAGAAATAGACCTGAGCGCCCCAGGCACTCCACCAGCCGTTTTCATTCAGCACATGCACCATGAGGATGAGAGCTGCAAATATTGCGAAGGTTTCGTTGAAGTTCTGCTGCGCGCGCACAAAGCGTCCAGCGAGGCCGGTGGCTGGGCGGAACTCGTCACGCGGCCCAACTGTGTATTTGTTTCCCTCCTGGCCTTTGTAGGCGAAGCTCGACGCGCTCAGGTGCGCAATACCAAGCACGCAGGACCAAAAGAGCATCCAGAGTTCAAGGGTCATGCGTGGTGCCTCGAGATGCGGTAAGGCGGCGCCAGAAGCCAGGAAAAGCCGCCGCCCTCCGAGTTTAGATTGCCTGGATCAGGATCATGACAGTCCCGATGACGCCTGCAAAGTAGGCCAGTGTGCGAAGCCCCAGCAGTGTTATGCCTGCCACATAGATGATGGCGTGCGCTACACGACCTGCGAGGAATATCTGTGCGCCCAACACCGTCATGTCATTGCTGATCCCGGATAGGCTCACGGGTAGGAGAATGGCAGCAAAGATGACCGTGTTTTCAAGGTGGTTCATATAGCAGCGTTTGGCCCGCGCGCCCCAGCCGTCGAGCGCTGCGGTTTCGTCGCGATTGCTAAAGCCCCATGGCAGCCCCATGGCCATGATGCCCGCATTGGCGGACATCACGATAAGCACCAGTAAAAGCACGCCACTCCACATCAACATGGATAGTTCTACAGACATTGGTTTCCCTCTCTCATTTGGTTTGGCCGGGTTAGCGTCTGGTCATATTTTCGTTGACCCCATTTTGGCCGACCTTGCGGGGAATCATGCCCGCCTTCGGACGGTTTGGCGAGTGGCGGGGGCAAACGGCCCGGACACCAAAGCAAAATTGGCCTGTGAGGTGCGAATCAGATGTCGAACCCCAGATGAAAAGATTGAAAAAACCATGATTTTATCTAAAGTTTTGGAGACTTGGGGAGGATCAGATGGCGAAGGCACTTAATTTTGTTGATACATGGCACAAAGCTCTGCTGACGGAAGTTGTTTACAATCGCTGTTTGCAAAAGGGACCATTCGTTAAAGGCCAGTCTCGGGTTGCTGTCGATTGGATCAAAGAAGAACTGGTGACATGCGTTCCTGCAGCGCTTAAGCGGACGAATGCCTATGGAAACGCGGCGGCCCGTGCTCTGGCCGCACGCTATGGCGATGTTCTGGATGCGAGCCGGAGCATGTCCAAAAAGTCTGCGTCCAGTACAGATCATGGAAATGCAACAGGCGCGGACATGTGTATCGTGCGCGACAAACGTAGCAAGCGATATGTGCTTTGTGTTGATGGCACTGCTATTTCCGGCGGCAATGAGGGAGAAGCGGGCCGGGATATTGAAGCCAATATTGATAATTTCTTTTCCCCTTCAATGACCCCACGGGGTCAACTTAAGTCTCAAATTGATAAGCTGGAGATCTTCTGGGAAAAATTTTGTGACGAAGAAGCTGCGCGCTTGTCCAAACCAGGGGCACGGATCTCTCCGGAGAAGATCGCGGGTCAAACCGATGTCACCGGACATTCTCTCGGCGGGCTGGTTGCTATCTACCTTAAACGGCGACGGGACGGCACAGGTGAGCCAATTGGCGAAGTGTTGGCCTGGTCACCGCCAGCGGAGGGTGGTGGGATTACCCTTATCCCCGGTATTGGCGGTCTCTTTTCCGCCTTGCTAAATGGAGAGGGCATTTCGGTTCTGACCACCCGTTTTGATATCGCAAAGCTTGCGGGCGCTCGTCCCAAAGGGACCGTGTTTGATTTAGGCGTCGGCCCGCGGCAAGCGGTTGACGCTCATATGATCTATTGGCACACCCATCTTCTGGAGAAAGGTCTGGATACTCTAGATGCGTTCCTAAAGAAGCTGGACTATTCGTCCTCTAAGACGGCGAAAACGAGGGAGGCGGCGTATCTCTTTCGATCGTCGCGGCCGGCTGAAGCTGTTTTGCGTTTGCCGTTTGGGAAAACCCCATCAGGTGGCGCCCGTTTTGTCTACGTCTCTGAACATGGAGGCTCGCTCATTACGGGAGGGCCCGTAATGATTTCTCACAAGCACTATCTTGGGTTTCTTGAAACAGGCAAGACCGGCCATGTTCACCCCGTGTTGTTGAAAGCGGCCTTGGCATGCGGACGGCATTCCAATCCTGAAAAAATTCCCGATGACCAGCCCAATATCGGCAGGAGAGCAGGGGGAAAATATGCCCTGATCTACCAACAACAAAATGATTTTCGGGTCGCCTTCTTTAAGGCTTTTGGTCATTTTCCCGATAGGCACGAGCTTCTTCGTCGGCAGATAACGCTAGATGCAAGGGTCGGACTTAATGTTCTCTGAGAATTGGGTTGGGTTTTGACGGGCCCAGCTGAAAAGTGCACACTCCGCTCATCCGAGGGGTGTCCGTTCTCACGTGTTTTGAGGCGGGCTGAGATGGCCAGATGGCTAGACCCTTAGAACCTGATCCGGGTCATGCCGGCGAAGGGACGGAGTAGCTGTTTAGTTTCAAGCTGCGGTCTTTCGCTCGACTGACCTCTTTGTTTAGAGAGGACATCGAAATGAACATGCACGCCAAACCCAATGTCACGACGGGCCCTTTGCCTGCGTCGACGAAGGTTTTCACCACACCAGAGAGTGCGCCTGATGTGAAAGTGGCGCACCGGGAAATTGAGCTTCACCCATCGGCTATGGAGCCACCGGTCCGTGTCTATGACACGTCGGGCCCCTATTCAGACCCCAACGCCACGATTGATCTTGAAAAAGGCCTGCCACGGCATCGCACCGCCTGGGTTGAAGAGCGCGGCCATGTGGTTTCCTACGAAGGTCGCGATGTGCGCCCGGAAGACAATGGGTTTTCTGGGGACAATGTGGGTGAGAAACATCTCGCCCGCTCCTTCCCGATTACCAATCGTCCTTTCAAGGGTGATGGCACGGGGCCGGTGACGCAGTTTGAGTTTGCGCGTGCAGGCATCATCACCAAGGAGATGATCTATATCGCCGAACGGGAAAATCTCGGTCGAAAGCGGGCCGTTGATAACGCGGGGCACAAGCTTGCCGAGGGCGAAAGCTTTGGTGCTGATGTTCCGGAATTTGTGACGCCAGAATTTGTGCGCCAACAGGTGGCGGATGGTCTGGCGATTATCCCCGCCAACATTAATCATCCGGAACTGGAGCCGATGATTATCGGCCGCAACTTCCTGGTGAAGATCAATGCCAATATTGGCAACTCTGCTGTCTCCTCGTCGGTTGCTGAAGAAGTCGACAAGATGGTCTGGGCGACGCGCTGGGGCGCGGACAATGTGATGGACCTGTCGACTGGTCGGAACATCCATAACACAAGAGAATGGATCATCCGCAACTCGCCTGTGCCCATTGGTACGGTGCCGATCTATCAGGCGCTGGAGAAAGTGGACGGCGTTGCCGAAGACCTCACCTGGGAAATCTATCGCGATACGCTGATTGAGCAGGCAGAGCAGGGCGTGGACTATTTCACGATCCATGCGGGCGTGCGGCTTGCCTATGTGCCCATGTCTGCGAAGCGCGTGACGGGGATCGTCTCGCGTGGCGGCTCCATCATGGCGAAGTGGTGCCTGAGCCATCACAAGGAGAGCTTCCTCTACGAGCATTTTGAAGAAATCTGCGACATCATGCGGGCGTACGACGTCTCTTTCTCGCTCGGCGATGGCTTGCGTCCAGGCTCCATTGCCGATGCCAATGATGAAGCGCAGTTCGCGGAGCTCGAAACGCTTGGCGAACTCACCAAGATCGCCTGGGACAAAGGCTGTCAGGTGATGGTCGAAGGGCCGGGCCATGTGCCCATGCACAAGATCAAAGTGAATATGGACAAGCAGCTGAAAGAATGCGGCGGCGCGCCCTTCTATACGCTTGGACCCCTCACGACGGACATTGCGCCGGGCTATGATCACATTACGTCAGGCATTGGCGCCGCGATGATCGGCTGGTTTGGCTGTGCCATGCTTTGTTATGTGACGCCGAAAGAGCATCTGGGTCTGCCAGACCGGAATGATGTGAAAGAGGGCGTGATCACTTACAAGATCGCAGCCCACGCGGCGGACCTTGCCAAGGGACATCCTGCAGCACAGATGCGCGATGACGCACTCTCACGGGCACGCTTTGAGTTCCGTTGGGAAGACCAGTTCAACCTGGCACTTGATCCGGAACGGGCGAAAGACTTCCACGACCAGACACTGCCGAAGGACGCGCATAAGACAGCGCATTTCTGTTCCATGTGTGGGCCGAAATTCTGCTCGATGAAAATCACGCAGGAAGTGCGCGACTATGCCGAAAGCGGCATGGCGGAAATGTCTGACCAGTTCAACAATTCCGGCGGCAAGCTCTATATGGAAGAGGGCGATGTGGAGGCGCTGAAGCGGTCGAACAAGGCGCTCGGGAGTCGGTGACAAAAAGGGAGCCACTCTAATAGTGTGGCTCCCCTAGTGATTTATTCTGCCTCTGACATTTCCAGCAGTTGCACGATTGTTTCTGTATAGGTCATCAGTGCTTCATAAGCGCCGACACTCCGACCCATCACGTAGGGATCGACTCCGTGAGAGCGGAATTGTTTGACAGCTCTTGAGACCAACTCTTCTTGCCGATAGAGGCTTGGGAAATTCAAGCGCCACTTACCATCTTTTCCCTCATTGACGAAGGCTGATAGTGCTTTCATTATCGGAAAAAGTATTCCTGGCGCAACCCAGACTACGCTGCCATTTAGATCTCTCCGTACCGCGCGTCCACCGCTTTTCGTGGTTTCGTGAAGTCGGTGGCCGTACCAGTCAGATGACTTGTTCAGAGCGTCAAAAATCATCCAAGCGTAGGGCGCAATTCCAATTGTGAAATCATATCTAGATTTCGCTTCGTCATCGGTGGAGCGATTTGAGTGCCACTCCGCGAATTCCTGCAGGCACTTTTCTTTGTTCTTGTAGGGTTTGAGAATTTCGGCTTCGCTCTTAGAAGGCGCAATTTCTGGCGGCATTAGGAGCCGACAAAGCTGCAAAAGTTGTTTGGTGTCAACCCAGTCGGGATTGTCGTCAGTTTCAGAAGTAGTGATTTTTTTGCCGACAACCTTTGAAAAGTTTTCCTCTAACTCTTCAAGAATTCCACGTGCTCCGGCTTGGGAGATGCTTTTTACAGACGTGGCCGTATTCCGCGCAATCGCTGTTTCGATCACGGATGCCTCATCTGGGTCGACATTGATTTCCGCGCGAACGTGGAAATCTGGCAACGCATCGTCCCTGTCTTCTTCCGAGGTTAGAGCGTCTACGATCTCTCTATCTTCCAAGTAGGCTTGGATCTCGCCTTGGGTTTGTGCACCGTTGATTAGACTTGCTTCGTGGAGTGTGGCTCGCCGTGACTTCTCATCAATATCCACGCCAGAACAGCAAATGGTGATGCCAGAGTTCCGATTTATGAAACGAACTGGTTCTTCGTCCATTGTTCGCCGAATTGCTCTGTGAACTTGGTTTCGCTTGCGCGAATTGTGAGCTGCGATGTAGTCACGCAAATTGTGCCCCGTAGCTAATTTAACAACTTCATGCACTGGAATATTTGCAAAGTAAGTTTGCACGCCTGACGCTTTTTCTTCAGGTGCGGTCAAATTGCGGATTGATTGGTAAGAGATTTGCACTGTTTCGGGCGTGCGCTCCCGCTTTGTCGCTGGGGACATTTTGTATTCCTTATCTATGTTGCTCCGGCTGTTGCATGGCGGAAGATATCCATCCTCGCCAAATCACCGTGAGTCCGTGAAATATGGGTTATGGTTAAGCGTTTGTCAACGCCTGCGCCAATGTTGCCAGTGCGATGATGGTGAGGAGGCCGAGCGCAATCGGGCGGTAGTGATGATCACCGGTGGCGTGGAACGCCCAGCTTCCAATCACATTGGAGAGGAAGAGGGCTGGGCTGAGCATGAGTGTGAGCATCATTGTGTTCAGCTCGACAATGCCGGAAACGAACCCGAACCCCAGGGTGATTGCCCCTGTCAGCGAGAAATACATGAACATGGAAGCCCGCGCTGCTTCAGGCGTGCCTGCGCGCCCGATGAAATAGAGCAGCACCGGCGGACCTGCCATGGCTGTGCTACCCGCAAGCAGGCCTGACGCGCCTCCAATGCCGAGGGAGACGGGCAGCGGCACTTTTGCCGGAATGCTCACCCCACTCGCCATGAGCGCCACGGCGCCTAAGAGCGCAAGGGCGATGAGGAGGCGCAGGCTGTCAGCGTCCAGCACATCCAGCAGATAGATGCCGAAGGGGGCGGCGACGAGGGCCGCAGGCAGGATGAGCCAGATAGAGTGCCAGTCCGCCTGTTTGCGTACCTTGGGCAGCATTTGCAGGCCGCTCATAATCTCGAGCGCCAGGATCATGGGCACAGCCGCGGCAGGCCCCACGGTCATGGCAAGCAGGGGCACGCCTGCCAGCGCAAAGCCAAACCCCACAAAAGCCCTCAAAGCCCCTGCGAAAAAGACCGCTGCAGCGGTAAGCGCCATATCTGTAGGGCTCAGGGCTGCATTGGCAAAAAGGGCGAGAAACTCGGACATTTCGGGATCAATCAACAGGGTGTGAGGCGGGCTGGTCTATCTGATAGGCTGTCCTACATAATATTGCGACCCCCGTTCTCTTAGAGCTCGGTTTTGATGGAACTAGAACCGAGCTCTAAGTACTTTGTTTTGTCGCATTTTCGAACGGATAAGTGCTTCAACTTATCCTGCAAATGCTCCAGGAGAGCCCCATGTTTGGTCTGTCGAAGAAATCCCAGATGCCTGATCCTGCAGACGCGCTGCCCGGCCGCGAGTTCGCGATCCCAACAGCGGAAACGCATTTCGTGAATGGCAAGCCACTCAAAGGCCCTTTAGCTGAGGGGCTCGAACAAGCCATGTTTGGGCTTGGCTGCTTTTGGGGCGCTGAGCGGAAGTTCTGGGAGCTGCCCGGTGTTGAGCTGACCGTGGTGGGCTACGCAGCCGGCTATACGCCGAACCCGACCTATGAAGAGGTTTGTTCCGGCGGCACGGGCCACAATGAAGTGGTGCTGGTGACGTTCGACCCGAAACAGGTCAGTTACGACACATTGCTCAAGACCTTCTGGGAAGCGCATAACCCGACGCAAGGTATGCAGCAGGGCAATGACAAAGGCACACAATATCGCTCTGGCGTGTACACCTTCTCTGCTGAGCAGAAGGCAGCAGCGGAAGCCTCCAAAGCGGCCTATGGCAAACAGCTGTTGGCGCAGGGCTATGGTGCCATCACGACAGAAGTTCTCGACGTGCCAGAGTTTTTCTATGCCGAGGATTATCACCAGCAATATCTCGCGAAGAACCCCAATGGTTATTGCGGCCTTGGCGGTACCGGCGTGAGCTGCCCGATAGGCGTGGGGGTTGACGCCGCGGAGTAAAAGCGATGTTTTTGAGTGAACCAGTTGCCCCGCCGACGGTCGACGAGGCTGAGACGCAGCTAGGTATTCCAAACAGTGACGACTTGGTCGTCATGATCATTGTTGCTTCTCTTGTTCATTTGGCTGGCTTTTTGCTTTTCCTGTTTTTCAGTGCGGTGCCTGTTTCTGTACGGATGCTTCGGACCGATAAGCAAGAAAATGCGGCGGCGATACTCTTAACACTCAATGCGGGCATTGGGGGTCTAAGGGGACGTCCTTCAGAATCTTCCTTCCAAGCGCCGCCTCTGTTCGATGGCGTTCGTGCTGCGGGCCTTTTGGCGCAGCAGGGCAAGGCCCTTCCTGAATGTGTTCGATGCAACCTTGCTGGTGGAGATTTCAGTGAGGCACATTTCAGGTTGAGCAATCTGCGTGAAGTCGATCTGCGGGATGCTAATCTGGCAGGGGCGGAACTTATGGGGGCCCGGCTGATTGACGCAAACCTCGAAGGTGCAGATCTTACTGGCGCACATATGGATGGAATTTTTCTGATCGGGGCCAACCTGCGCGGTGCCAATCTAGCGGGTGCCAGAATCAACTTTGGGTGGCTACAGAAAACCGACATGACCGGAACCAACCTTGTTGGTGCTGATTTCAGCCGCACCGAGATGGCCGAGGGCTTGAATTTGCGGAACGCTGATGCGACAGGCGCGAAGTTCCGCTTTGCGCGCTTGACGGGCGTGATCTTTGCGGGGACACGGCTTGCAGGTGCAGATTTTTCAAATGCAACAGAATTGACTCAACGACAGCTGGCGTCGGCCTGTGGGGATGAGAAAACTATCTTGCCTGTAGGCCTAACATTGAAGCCATGTCCTCAGTAGCGCTTCTGATTTGTTAAGGTCAGGCAAGAAGGCTGGAAGACGCGGCGAGCGATCGCTGCGCTGACCACCTGCCGTCTTGATCTAAACAAGGGCGCCGAGATTCATGACAATGCGCTCTGAGACCAGCTTGTCGTTCTCGTCGAACCGGTAGAATCCCACAAACGGCATTTCAATGTCCCTGCCGGTTGCGGGCATTCCCTGAAACTCGCCCACATGCTTCCCGCACATGCGGCCTTCAATGACGATCTCATCGTCAGTGAAATGTTCTGCATCAATTTGATTGACCACCTTGTCGATCGCGCCGCCCTCCATGCCAAAACCGATGAGCCCATGGGCCAGCCGGATGGTTTCAAGGTCGGTGAAAGACTGGCGGTTGTAGTCCATCTGGCCGTCGGGGGCGAAGGTCGCCATCACGCCATCCATGTCGTGATTGTTCTCAACCAGATAGTGCTGCTTGATAAGGGCGCGTCGCCGCTTTTGTTCAGCTTGGTCAATCGGCATTGTGGTCTCCTTGTTGTCTGTCTTCTTCAGGGGGTTTTCTTAATGGCTTGGTTCAAGGCGTCGGTTGCGCCGTCTGCAACGTCCTGCAGAAGTTTTCTTTCCTGCTGTGCTCTCCCCAGCACACGGATTGAGACAGAGGCTGCAAACACCAGTGCCGTCAGCCGATCCAGATCAGGCGCGACGTTTGTTTCGTTCGTCTCTTCCTCGAGCTTGAAACGCACAAAGGCTTTCATCTCGTCCAGGCCTTTGTTGATTGCTGCCCGGTTTGCTTCGTCGAGGTCGGGCGTCTCCGGGATGGCGTTGATCAGCAAACACCCTCTGCGTTCTGGGTCGGCCACTGTGATTTCAACGACCGCCTGCAGCATCTCCCTGATGCCCGCAATGCCGGGGGCATCGGAAACAATGTCCGTCCGCAGCTGGTCGAGATAGCGTTCGAGCGCCAACTCGAACATGGCATCCTTGTCTCTAAATGTTGCGTATAGGCTGCCCCGCAGCAGCCCGGTGGCTTTCACGAGGTCAGGGATGGAGGTGCGCGCGAACCCGCTCGCCCAAAAGGCGTTCATCAGCCGTTCGGCCATGTTTTCTGCATCTATTTTGCGAGGTCGTGCCATGGGATGCAGACTAAATAGTTTTTGACCGAAGAGTCAAAAACTATTTAGTGCACACGAGATAAGGGTCTGATCTGGCTTTACCCAACAACACCCACACCGCCGGTGGCGGCGATCACCTGTCCCTGAATGAATTCAGCTTCCGGGCTCATCAGAAATTCCACGAGTGAGGCATAGTCGCTGTCTTTTGACATGCGTCCCGACGGATTAGCTTTCGCGGCCTTCTCGAACAGGCGGTCGGCAGCATCCTGACTGCCCACCATGTCAGCGACAGAGGTTGTGGCGACAAGACCTGGTGCTACGCCGTTGATGCGAATGCCTTTGGGGGCGAGTTCCATCACCAAATAACGCACGATGCTTTCAGCGAGCGCCTTGCCGACGCCCAGCGCCCCGTAGCGGGGCTGAGGAATACGCGCACCGCCGCTTGTAATGAAGACAATGCTGGTGCCACGATCCATCACAGGCAGCAGTTTCTGTACAAGATAGAGCAGGGAGAGCCCGTTCGTTTCCACCGCGCGCGTGAACTTCTCCAGATCTGCATCGAGCAAGGTGGTGGGATAGATAGATGCGGCGCTGTGCACGACGCTCGAAAGGGTTGCGCCCGTCTTTGCAACGGCCTGATGAATGGTCGACGCGCCCTCTATGGTGCCGATGTCAGCTTTGATGAGATGGACCTGTGCGCCGACTGCCTCTAATGCCATCTGTGCGTCTTCAGCGGCGGTATCATCGCTGTGATAGGCGAGGAAGGTTTCTTCGCCGCTTTTGGACAGGCGTTTGGCAATGGCCAAGCCTATGCCCTTTGTTCCCCCAGTAACCAACACAGCCATAGTGGTCTCTCCCCAATTGGTCATACGCATCGCGTGGTGTCAGGCACAAATAAGCCCACGACCTAGTGTAAGGTCGCGGGCTTGATTTTGTTAGGGCAGGAAGCGCTGTGTCTGCTTTCTATTTTGTCGCATTTCCGGACGCTGAAGTGCTTCAACTTCAGCTGGAAATGCTTTCAATTCAGCATGTCGTCGCGGGCTGCCCGGCGCTCGGCCGCCTGTTCGCTCACCGCATCACGCATGGCTTTCTGCAGTTTCTCAAAAGCGCGCACTTCAATCTGGCGGACACGTTCGCGGCTGATGCCATATTCCTGGCTCAGGTCCTCAAGCGTTGAGGGGTTATCCTTCAAGCGACGTTCGGTGAGGATGTGCATTTCACGTTCGTTGAGAGACTGCATCGCTGCATGCAGCATGTCGCGGCGGACATTGAGCTCTTCTTTTTCACCGAGCTCGACTTCCTGGTCGGTGCTTTCATCAACCAGCCAGTCCTGCCATTCACCGCCGTCAGCTTCTGCATTGCGGATCGGTGCATTGAGAGAATTGTCCGGGCCGGACATGCGACGGTTCATATCCGTCACTTCTTTCTCGGTCACGCCTAAGCGTGTTGCAATCGTTGTGAGGTTTTCTGGTTTCAGATCGCCTTCTTCAAAGGCCTGCAGCTGGCCCTTCACCTTGCGGAGATTGAAGAAGAGTTTTTTCTGTGCAGCGGTCGTGCCCATTTTCACGAGCGACCAGGAGCGCAGGATGTATTCCTGAATGGCGGCACGGATCCACCACATGGCATAGGTCGCGAGGCGGAAGCCTTTCTCAGGCTCAAAGCGTTTCACGGCTTGCATCAGGCCCACATTGCCTTCGGAGATGACTTCGCCGGTGGGCAGGCCGTAACCACGATAGCCCATGGCGATTTTTGCCACGAGACGCAGATGGCTGGTCACCATCTTTTCAGCAGCGTCGGGGTCTTCGTGTTCCTTGAAGCGCTTGGCCAGCATGTATTCTTCCTGCGGCTCCAGCATTGGAAATTTGCGGATTTCCTGCAGGTAGCGCGACAGTGATTGCTCCGGCGTAACCGCCGGCATGCGTGACGTGGTGCTTGTTGGTGTAGTCGCCATGATGACCCCCTTCAATGATGCGTACTCAGCATCTTAAGTCGTCTTCATATAGGGGGGGATTAGGGCTAAAAAAAGGGCATTCACATATTGTTTATAGGGATTCTAAAGCGGTCAGAAGGTCCGCCAATTCTTGCGGTAAAGGGCTCTCAAACCGCAGTTTTTCGCCGGTTTCTGGATGTTCAAAGCCCAACAGGTGGGCGTGAAGCGCCTGTCGACCCAACATGTCCAGAGCGCTCTTCCCGGCCTCAGAGAGCTTTACAGAGCGGTTCTTGTGTGCCGCGCCATAGACCGGGTCTCCGAGGATTGGGTGGCCCAGATGGGTCATATGGACCCTGATCTGATGGGTACGGCCGGTTTCCAGGTGGCAGGTCACCTGGCTCACAAGTGGTTCCGGCTCACCGAAGCTTTGTACAACTTTGTAGTGGGTGATGGCTTCCCGCGCTCCTTGTGCCTCCACAGAGCGCGTGACGGTGATTTTCAGCCGATTGTGGCGGCTGCGGGCAAGAGGCGCGTTAACCGTGCCTTTGCTCGGGTGTGGTTTGCCCCAAACGAAGGCGGTGTAGGCACGCTCCAATCGCCCGTCGCGGCCGTGAATGGCGAATTGTTCCTGCAGGTTTTTCAGCGCGGCTTCGGTTTTGGCGACAACCATCAAGCCGCTCGTTTCCTTGTCCAGCCGGTGAACGATGCCCGGGCGGAGTTCAGTGCCGATGCCGGTGAAGTCCGGACCGCAATGGGCAAGGAGGGCGTTCACCAGAGTGCCATCTGGCGACCCTGGCGCTGGATGGACAACAAGTCCCGCAGGCTTGTCGATGACAATAAGCTGTGCATCCTCGTGCACGATGGTAAGGGGGATGTCTTCAGGCTGCGGCGTGGCGGGACCTGGCGTGGGCAGGGTGACACTATAGGTCTCGTCCTGTTTGACCCGGTACGCGACCTCACCTATCGTCCGCTCCTCACTGGATGTGCCTCGCGTCACATGTCCTTCTTCGATCAGCGTGCGTATGCGCGATCGGCTTGGGGCGGGTTCAAGGGTTTCCAGTGCGGTTGCGAGATACCGGTCAAGCCGGGCTCCTGCATCCTCTTCACTGACACACACGGTGTGGCGCGTGCCGCCCGTGACTTTCAAGGTTGATAAACTCATGCCGGACAATAGCGAACCTAACGGTGCCATGGAAACACCATCCGACAGTGAAACGGGCGCCGTCACTCAAATGGAGGCTGTGAAAGAGCGGCCTGTATTGTTCGCTTCTGTCATTGTGATGGGCGTGTTGATCGTGATCGGGCTGATTGTTGTGTTTGGCACGATTATCTATCGGTTGAGTTCGAGCCCAGATCCCGCATCGGTCCCTGTACGGGGGCAGTTTGGGTCTGTGGATGTGCCTGTTGCGGAAGGCACCGCTGTTGTGCGCACAACCTTTATTGAGGACCGGCTTTCGATCGTGACCACCAATGAAGGTGTGCTTGAGGTAATCATTGTTGATACCAAGCGCGGCGTAGAGCTCGGCCGGGTTCGGCTTGTCGCCGATGGTGCGGCGTCTGGCTCTGTAGAGCCACCTGCAGCGGAATAGGCCAGCCGCCTCCTAAAACCAATATTGGCTTGCGTGTGAACGTTCTTGATTTGCGTCTGGAATGAAAAAGGCCGCTCGCACGGGGGGAGGAGGAGTGTGCAAGCGGCCTATCAAGCCTATGGCCTTGGGAGGAGGTAAGGCCGGGCTCTTGAGAACCTTTATCTGCCCAATATGACAAGTTGTCAACATGGAAATGGTGCGATGCAAAATAAGCTGCATACAACTTAGTAAGTATTATGTTCTTCTAAGTATTTGAAAATATTGTATATTTTTTAAAACTCGTAAGAGAGACTCACGACTTTTTCTTGCAAATGCGTTGGTTTGACGCAGCGCGCTCGGGCCAAAAAGGCCATTTTTCGAGCTCGATATTCGTCCGCTTTTGGTGGATTTGGCGGAATCATATGGGTCTCGCCTGTTGCCGGGGCGAGCGGCGGGTCTTACGGTCCCCTTGGTGGTCGATTTGGAGGAGTGATATGGCGGTAGTAACCGGGAATCCGGCCACAGAAAATGGACCTCAGGCGTCTGGGAATCTGACATTGGATGACCCGTGGCGGTGGATGTCCGCAGGTTGGCGCGACATGTGGGCCATGCCTGGCATCAGCCTTTTTTACGGTGTGCTTTTTGCCGGCATTTCCCTGTTATTGGTGCTCTCGCTCTTCCTGGTGGAACTCAGTGCCATTGTCTTGCCGCTCGCAGCCGGCTTCATGCTGGTTGGGCCTCTTTTTGCCGTTGGGCTTTATGAAGCAAGCCGCCGCCTGGAAAATGGTGAGGCGTTGACCTTGAAGGATGTCCTACTGGTCAAAACGGCCTCCCCGACTCAACTCGCTTTTCTGGGAGCGCTCCTGATGTTGGCGCTTCTGGCATGGATGCGGATCGCTAGTCTGTTGTTTGCGCTGTTCTTTGGTCTGGAAGGGTTTCCGCCTTTGCCAGACTTTTTGCCGACTCTCATTCTGACGCCTTATGGCCTCGGTCTGCTGGTTGTGGGCACAGCTGTTGGGGCCTTTATCGCCTTTGCCGTCTTTGCTGTCTCCGCCCTGTCCGTGCCGATGCTGATGCACCGTGATGTGGACGCTATCAGTGCGGTGCTTGCCAGTGTCCGTGTGGTGCGTGAAAACCCTGGTCCCATGCTCCTGTGGGCCTGGATCATTGCAGTGGTGATGGCGGTGGGCATGGCGACATTCTTTGTCGGTATGGTTTTCGCTTTCCCGCTCGTGGGACATGCGACATGGCATGCTTACCGGGCAAGTATTTCCGACGCAGATTAAGCGCCGCTATTGGTTCGGAGGCGTGTCGTCGTCGAAGAGAATGCGCTCTGCGGCACCGTCCATATCGTCATACTGACCTGATTTCAAAGACCAGAGAAAAGCACCGAGGCCCAACAGGCCAAGGCCCAGCGCGATCGGGATCAGAAAGATCAGCGCGTCCATGGTGTGCTTCCAGACTCTAGGTTCGTTGTTTTCTCGCGTTTTCGGACGGATAACCGTTGCCACTTATCCTGAAAACGCTCGAGGCCCAAACGAAGAGCGTTGAGGGTCACAATCAATGATGATGATGACATGGCCACAGCTGCTACCAGCGGTGTGACAAAGCCCATCACGGCGAGCGGCACCGCAACGAAATTATATCCGATTGCCAATCCGAAATTCTGGAAGACAAGGCGGCGGGAGCGGGTGGCTGTGGAAAGTGTGTCCGCAACAGCGCTGAGGTGTGTGCCCTGGAAAACAAAGTCAGCGGCGGTCTGGGAAATGTCAGCAGCGCTTGCAGGTGACATGGAGACGTGGGCTGCTTTCAATGCCGGCGCGTCGTTCAAGCCGTCACCCACCATGAGGACGGTTTTACCAGCCCTGGTCATGGTGTCGATTTTGGCAATCTTGTCAGCAGGCGTTTGTTCAGCTGCCCAGTTTGTAATGCCAAGTTCATCAGCAACGGACTTTGCAACGGGCTTCTGATCGCCGGACAGCAGAACCACGTCGTAGGTCTTGCTTAGATGATTGACGACCGCTTTTGCATCTTCTCTGAGAAGGTCGGCAAAGGTGAATTGGACAGGCGCCGCTGTTCCCCGACGCAGCCAGAGTTCCGGTCCGCAAGCTGCTGGACCTTCCGCATCCGTCCAGACGCGGCTTCCCAAGCGCAGGGTTTCGCCGTCCTGTTCCCCTTCAACGCCAAAGCCCGGTGTTTCGGAAATGTTTGTGAGGACAGGAAGGGAGATGCCATCTGCTGCGATTGAGACTGCGCGGGCGAGTGGATGGTTGCTTCGTGCGGCCAATGCCGCGGCGAGTGCGAGGTCGTGGGCCGCAATAGTATCCACGTTTGTGAGCTTCGGTTCACCCAGTGTCAGTGTTCCTGTCTTGTCGAAGACAATGGTGTCGATTTGTGCGAGCCGTTCTAAAGCGTCAGGTGCTTTGACAAGGACACCGAGCTTCAGCAGGCGACCACTGGCAACGACCTGGACCACAGGAACCGCAAGCCCGAGCGCGCAGGGGCAGGTGATGATCAGGACGGCGATGGCGTTCATGAGGCCGACCTGCCAGCCTGCACCAAGGGCGATCCAGAGAATGAGGGTGGCTGCGGCCAGAGCATGGACGGTCGGTGCATATTTGCTGGCGATCCGGTCAGCCAAACGAACATATCCCGCGCGCCCCTGTTCAGCTAATTCCATCAGGCGCACAATTTCAGAGAGGAGCGAGGCGTCGTCCTTGGCCGTTACCTTCACCAGTAGATGCGCAGACAGATTCAGGGTGCCCGCATAGACCGGCGCGCCTGTATCGACCGTGGTGGGCAGGCTTTCGCCTGTCACGAGGCTTGTGTCGATGTCACTGAGGCCTTCTGTGATGACGCCGTCGGCGGGCAAGCGCTGACCAGCCGCGATAGAGACGATCATGCCTGGTTCTAGCGTATCAACAGGCACAGACCGTGTTTTACCGTCTGTGTCCACCAGTGTTGCAGCGACTGCGCGGAGCGCTAATAGGTTCTGTGCGACGGAGCAGGCCTTGGCGCGTGTCTGCACATCCAGGTAGCGGCCGATCAGTAGGAAAAACAGGAGCGTGATGCTCGCATCAAAATAGACATGTTCTGCATTTTGTAGCGTTTGAACGAGGCTCATGGAGCAGGCGAGTAAGACTGCCAGAGAGATGGGCACATCCATGTTGGTTGTGCGTGCCTTGAGTGCGGCCCAGGCGGAGCCAAAAAAGGGCCGTCCTGCATAGGCGACCGCGGGCAGGGCGATGAGAGCAGAGAGCCAGTGAAACAGCGCACGTGTTTCAAGCTCCATGTCGCTCACAAGGCCGGACCAGACAGAGACGGACAGCAACATCACATTGGCAGCGGCAAAACCTGCAATGCCCATGGCGCGGAGAAGCTGGCGCGCTTCTGTTTCGTCAATCGCGCCGACAAGCTTTGGATCAAAGGGGACAGCACTGAAGCCTAGTGATCCAAGTTCGGCGATTACGTCGTCACCGGTTGTGGTGCCACGCTGCCAGGAGACGGCCACCCGCTTCGTCGAAAGATTGCAACGAGCGTTGGTCACGCCCTCAACGCGGCCTAAGCCTTTTTCGATTTTCTGCATGCACCCCGCGCAGTGCATGCCTTCCACCACAAGATCGATTTGAGCGGTCTCGTCATCGCCACGCACGAACAGGTTTGCATCAAGGGTGGTGTCACTCATGAGCTCATCCGGCGCCGGGTTGTATGAACTGGCGTTCCTCATAGACATAGGGTCTGCCGTCGGCGGTCTCCGCATTCAGTCGGACGATCCAGTTTCCCGGACGCTGGAGCTGGGCTGTACCCTGGTAGGTGCCATCCCTGGCTGCAGTAATCTCTGCCTCTGCATCCATACCTTGCACGGTTGGGCGCCAGAAGGTGAGGGTTGGATTTACCATCGGAGCTGCCTGTCCATCAGCGGTGGTGACTGTCACCTTTGTATAGACCGAGACTCCTTCTGGAGAACGGGACGACATGATTTCGATCGTCGTGGTCCAGCCCAGAGCATTCTGAGCGGCATCGGCTTCCAGTACATGATTGTAGGCGCGACCTTTTCGGTAGGCGTCATCTGTTTCAACGCCATCAAATGTTGTCAGGGCGTAGAAGACCATGATGCCATTGGCGGCAAACACCGACAGAAAGAACGCACTCAACCCAATTAGTATTCGGCGGCCCGTCCAGATTTTGTCAGTGCTTGTGTCGATGCTCATCTTGGACCTCTGAAACTTGTCTCGTTGTAGACCGTTTCGCCTGTGCTCATGTTTTCGACGATAAACCGAAGGGTTGCTTCGCCCTCGTCCAGTGAGCCTAAGGCGTCGCGCGGCAGAATGACAAATGTCTTGATGTCTTTCAGGCTGTCCGGGTCGATAGCTGTTTTGACGCTGTCGCCAGCGCTCACACCCTGTTGGATCAATTGGGCCGAGGGCAGACCGTCAATGCGGATGGAGAATGCCTGTTCCGCGTGCACCTTATTGATGATCTTCACGGTGTATCCGTTCCGGATGCTGCCATCAGAAAGCTGGACAAAGAGCGGATTGCGGTCGCGCAGGACATTGAGGTCGATGGCACCGCGTGTTGCTAGTGAGAAGAACATGATGGCGCTCACCAGGACAAGTATGCCCATATAGATGACTGTTCTCGGCCGGAAGATATGGAAGCGCTCTTTTTCGCTCGCAAGGCGTCGGTCCATATTGGCTGGCGTGTCATATTCGATCAAACCTCGTGGACGGCCGACCTTCGCCATGATGTCGTCGCATGCATCAATGCAGAGAGCGCATTGGATGCATTCGAGCTGCATGCCATCACGAATGTCGATGCCCATGGGGCAGGCGGCTACGCATTGCCCGCAGTCGATGCAATCGCCGCGCCCATCCCAACTTGTGTTCTTTTTGTGAGGGCCGCGTGGATCTCCGCGGTCATATTTGTAAGTAACGAGGAAAGACTCGTCGTCAAACATCGCACCCTGAATACGCGGCCAGGGGCACATGTAAGTGCAGACCTGCTCTCGGGCGAGGCCACCAAAGACATAGGTGAAGGCAGCGAAAATCGCGATGAAGAGATAGGCGACTGGGTCCGCACTGAAGGTGAGCAGGTTTGCCGCAAGCGTCGGGGCATCGTCAAAGTAGAAGACCCACGCCCCACCTGTGGCAACGGCGACAATCAGCCAAACTGCATGTTTGGATACTTTGCGAACAAGCTTGTTGAGAGAAAATGATGATTTATCCAATCGGATGCGGGCGGAGCGATCTCCTTCGATCAAACGTTCGATATAGATGAAGAGGTCCGTCCACACGGTCTGGGGGCAGGTATAGCCGCACCAGACACGACCGGCGAGGGACGTCACCAGAAAGAGAAGAACAGAAGCCAGGATAAGGAGGCCCGTCAGATAATAAACCTCCTGCGGCCAGATCTCGATCCAGAAAAAGTAAAAACGCCGATGAGGGAAATCGAGAAGGACTGCCTGGTCCGGTGCAAAAGGGCCTCGGTCCCAACGGATCCATGGTGTCACATAATAGACGCCCAGCGTGATGGCCATGACGATCCATTTGACCAGTCGATAGCGGCCATGGACGAGCTTGGGGTAAATCTTGATGCGGCTTGCATAGAGGGAGCGGTTTTTCTCGGAGTTCACCGCTGTTGCGGTTTCTCCTTCGTGCCCATGTGGATTTGCGAGCTTTTCGGCCTCACCAATGAGGGAGGTGAGTCCTGCTCCTGCAGTTTCGGGTCCGGCTGTTGACGCGTCGCTGGTCATGTCCGCCTCTTCTGTACCGCTGGATCGCAGCGGAGTGTGTGGTCTATGCGTTGCCTTCCCCGCAGGGACCTCCCGTCCAGGCAGCGACTTTTATGTACTGGGTGATTGACGAAAACTCGCCGTGGCGAAGGGCCGCTGCGGCAATCTGCCTGCGTTCCTGTTTCTGTCGACCACCTTTCAGAATGCTTCGTCTTAACGCTTGATCAACGAACCATTCTGAAAGGTGGTCTAAGGCTCGTAAGGAGCCTTAGACCGTCCGTTATTCGCCTCCGCCCAGTGCGTGGACGTAGAGGGCGAGCTGCTTCACTGTAACTGGGTCCAACCGGTCGCCCCAAGCAGGCATCTGACCAGCGCGCGCATTGGCCACGCTTTCATAGACCGATGCACGATCACCGCCGTAGAGCCAGATGGCGTCGGCGAGGTTTGGCGCGCCGAGTTCCCGGTTTCCGATACCACCATCCATGTGGCAGGCTGTGCACTCTCTTGCGAAGACCTCTGAGCCTCGTGTTGAGGCTTCTGTGATCTCTGCGGTGCCCGACAGGGTGAGGACATAATCTGTGACGTCGCTCACCTGATCGGCGGTCAGGATTTCATCGGTCAGATAGCGCGGCATTTCATTGAAGCGCGTATCGTCATCTGCTTCCCAACGGATGCCGTGTTTCAGGGTGACGTGGATGTCTTCCAGCGACCCGCCCCAAATCCAGTCATCATCATTGAGGTTTGGGAAGCCGGTTGAGCCTTGAGCACCTGAGCCATGGCAGGGTGCACAATTGTCACCAAAGGCCGCACGACCACCAGCAAGGGCGACTTCCATGAGTTCCGCATTTTGCTGGATGGTTGGGAGGTCCTGAGCGCTAATCTGGTCCAGAAAGACCTGGCGTCCCGCTGTGACCTCGGCAATGTCATTTTCGACAACGACCCGTTGGTCGTAGCCGATGACACCACCGGTATAGGTCCATGCGCCGTTCATGAAGATCGGCCAGGCTGGCATGACGATCCAGTAGGCAACCGACCAGACAATGCAGGCATAGAAGCTGTAGACCCACCATTTTGGCAGCGGGTTGTTCAACTCGCGAATGTCATCCCATTGATGACCGGTTGTGTCGACGCCGGTCACGTCATCTGTGTGTTTCGTATCGGTCATGACCGGGGCTCTCCCTTATCAGAAGGATTGTCTGTATCAAGCGGCAATTGGGCTGCGTGCTCAAACATCTCTTTGTTGGAGGGCCAAAGCGCGTAGGTCATTGCAGCTGTGAACATGATCACCAGAAGGACAAGTCCCCAGGTGCCGGCGAAGATCGAAAATGTTTCGTAATCCATCAATCTTCTCCTATTGCACGAGTGTTGAGCGTTCGACAGTGGAGAAATCCACCAGCGTGCCCAGCATCTGCATGTAAGCGATCATGGCATCGAGCTCCGTCACCACTTCTGGGTTGCCGTCGAAGTTGGAAACGACAGCACCTGGATAGCGCTCAACCATCGGATCATAGTCTTCGTCCGGGTTTTGCTGGACGTAGAGATCGTTGAGGGTTTCGGTCACCATCTCCTCAGAGTAAGGCGTGCCCAACAGAGCCAGCACTTTCAGGCTGTTCTGCATATCGTGGGTGGCCAGTGGTGTCTCTGCCAGGAAAGGATATCCAGGCATGACCGATTCTGGCACGACAGCGCGAGGATCTGCCATGTGAACCCGGTGCCATTCGTCTGAATATTTTCCGCCGACACGGGCGAGGTCCGGCCCGGTTCTTTTCGATCCCCATTGGAACGGGTGGTCGTACTTGCTTTCTGCGGCAAGTGAGTAGTGCCCATAGCGTTCCACCTCAGAGCGAAGAGACCGGATCATCTGACTGTGGCAGGCGTAGCAGCCTTCGCGGACATAGATGTCCCGTCCCGCTAGTTCCAGCGGAGTGTAGGGGCGCACCCCTTCCACATCTTCGACCGTGGTCTTGATGAGGAAGGTGGGCACGATCTCGACCAGACCACCGATCGCAACAGCGATCAGAGTCAGGACAAGAAGGAGGATCGAGTTTTTCTCGATGGTGGCATGTGAAAATCTAGACATAGGACCTGTCCTCCTTATTTCGCGCCGACGGCGGCTAGTTGTCCGTCACCGGCTGGTGCAGGTTCCATGGCTTCGCCTTCACGCACACGACCCTGAATGGTCATGTAGATGTTGTAGGCCATGATGAGCGCCCCGATCAGGAAGAGGCCACCGCCCATTGCACGGATTACGTAGAATGGGTGCATGGCTTCGACTGTTTCCACGAAGGAATATTCGAGGAAACCAAGGCTGTCATAAGCCCGCCACATCAGACCCTGGAGGATCCCGGAGACCCACATGGCCGTGATGTAGAGCACGATGCCAAGTGTGGCGATCCAGAAGTGCCAGTTTACAAGGGCAAGCGAGTAGAGCTGTTTGCGGTTCCACAACCATGGGACCAAGCAGTAGATCGCGCCGAAGGTCACGAAGCCAACCCAACCCAAGGCACCAGAGTGCACGTGGCCGATGGTCCAGTCTGTGTAATGGCTGAGGGAGTTCACGGCCTTAATGGACATGACAGGCCCTTCGAAGGTGGACATGCCGTAGAAGGCGATGGAGACCACCAGCATACGAATGACCGGGTCGGTTCTGAGCTTGTCCCAGGCACCTGAAAGGGTCATTAGACCGTTGATCATGCCGCCCCAGGAAGGCATCCACAGCATGATTGAGAAGGTCATGCCCAGTGTCTGCGCCCAATCAGGCAGAGCTGTGTAGTGCAGATGGTGGGGACCCGCCCAGATGTAGAGGAAAATCAGCGCCCAGAAGTGAACGATGGAAAGCCTGTAGGAATAGACTGGCCGTTCCGCCCGCTTTGGCACGAAGTAATACATCATGCCGAGGAAGCCTGCGGTGAGGAAGAAGCCAACCGCGTTGTGTCCATACCACCACTGGATGAGCGCGTCTTGGACGCCAGACCAGATGATGTAGGACTTAGGTGAGGTTAGCGAGACGGGCACTGCCGCATTGTTCACCAGGTGCAGCATGGCAATGGTGACAATGAAGGCGAGATAGAACCAGTTCGCCACATAGATGTGGGGTTCTTTTCTCTTGGCCAGAGTGAAGAGAAAAACCAGGAGATAAGTTACCCAGACGATGGTGAGCCAGAGGTCTACATACCATTCAGGTTCTGCATATTCCTTGCCCTGTGTGACACCGAGCAGATAGCCGGTGGCCGCTAGTACGATGAAGAGCTGATAGCCCCAAACAACGAACCAGGGTGCCAGATCGCCAGCGATCCGGGTTTTGCATGTCCGTTGGACCACATAGAGCGATGTCGCGATAAGGGCGTTGCCCCCAAAGGCAAAAATCACCGCTGAAGTATGGAGGGGACGAAGGCGCCCAAAGTTCAGCCAGGCTAGATCGAAGTTGAGAACCGGGAAAGCCAGTTGCAGTGCGATCACCAGTCCTGCCAGGAACCCTGCGATGCCCCAAAAGAGGGAGGCGACGGTCGCCACGCGGATTGGACCGTCATGGTAGGCGATGCCGTCGCGGGCAGCGGGTTCCGGCGGGTTTTCCTGTGCATCAAAGTGGCGTTTGCCGATGGCAAATATGCCGAGCACGAAAAAGAGGATGAAAAGGGTCGCGTGAAACGCCATGACGCTGTCATGTGTCCCTGCCGCAATGAACATTGAAATGAGCGCACCGACCACAAAGAGACCGCCAACGCCAAAAGACGCAGCTGTCAATGTGCCTGGGGCCGCTTCTTTGGAAGCCGCCATAATAGATCTCCTAAAGCTTGTTGCCTTGCTCTTCTTTAGATTGACTCGTTCGCCCCGTACTTGCCGTAGATCAATTGAACGACCGATTTTCCAAAGAAAACCGCCAAATATCCCCAATGAGACTGTGGCTTAATAAGCATGCGACGGCTGTCGAGTCGCCGCAAGCAACTTTCACTAGGTTTTATTGTGGAATAATGACGCGCGACAGATTGTCAGTCCGGGCCATGGCAGAACGCGTTTGCCTAAGCGGAAGCGTTTTCGCCCTGTTTCAGAGCTTCAATCCGCTCTTCTAAAGACCGGCTGATCGCCAATGACGGTTCTGTTGTGTCTTTGTCGTCGGCACCAGATGCTGTTGGTGCGGTCGGCTTTGTTTCTTCAGCCTTGGGCGCCTCCGTCGACGAGGTGATCTCCGCGACAGGGGAATTCGCGTCGTCCTCTTTGCTGCCGTCGGCATTTGGTGTGGTAGCGGCGGCAATCACCGCCTTGGCCTCGGGGGCATTTGCTTCCAAGGGTGTTTCTCTAGGTGCGCTGGCCTCGAAAAGGGAGGTTTCTTTGACAAGCACACGAATAGCATTTTCCAATTCAGATACACGCTTCTGAGCCGCTTCTACGCGTCCTTCGGCCGCTTTGATCTCTTCATCTTTCGCAGTGAGAGCAGCTTTGGCGACATCTCTTTCGCTCTGTGCTGCCTCAAGTGCGGTTCCTGCGTTTTGGAGTTCCTGCTTGAGGTTTTCTGCGGTTCCTTCGCCGGATGCTTTAGCTTCGGCAATTGCTGCCTCTAGTTCAGCTGCTTTTGTTTCAGCCGCACCAATTTCGCGGTCTTTGGAGCCAATTGTGTTCTGTGCAGTGCGCAGGTCAGCTTTGAGGTCCGCGACCTCATCCAGACCGGCAAAATTCTCATCTTCCATAATTCTGCGCGTTGTCACGGTGACAGCCCGCCGCCATAGGAAGCTCGCAAACACGGTTCCAAGGAGACAGGCTACGAGGAAGCCCAATATGGCGAAAAGTAAACTCTCGGACATCAGATTGCTCGCTACCTATTATCGTCTCACACACAGGTCAGGGTGTGCTGTAACGGGACAGCCCACGCCTGATGATCACATGATACGCAAAAGTGCTGCCACTTTTAAATATTCTGCCCAATGCGTGTAAGGGGAGTATGACGGCGTTTATTGCCTTAGAAAGGCAACCAGTCTCGCTCCCGCGTATAGTTCAGATAGCCAATATTTGCTCCGAGGCGAAGGCCAACACCTGCCCTCATGGGAACCAAGATAATTTCGCCACGCTGCTGATAATTTGCGCCTACACCGCCTATAAAAAAGGCGCTTCCTGAAACACCGAGAAATCGTTGATAGATGGCATCGGTATTGGGAAGGTTATAGACGAGCGTGAAGGTTTTGGCGGCGTCCCCGCCAAAATCCCACCCAGCGGATGGTCCTTGCCAAAAGACTCTGGCCGTGGGCCCTGCCTTAGTGACAAGTGTCCCGTCACCGTATCTCGCGCCAACCACAATTGCGCCGCTGCCCTCTTCGCCCTGGATATAGGCGTTGGGCTCTCCGTTTTCAGAGAAGACTCGATGCACGACTTCTGCCAGCCCTTCAGCTGTGCCGCCGAAAAATTCTGATGCGGCTGCGTAGATCTCTTCTTCTGAATATCTGGGATCTGTTTCTTGGGTGGGAGTTTGCTCGCTTTCGGCATGGGCGGCCGACAGTCCCAGAGAGAGGACCCCTGCGAAGGCAATAGCCGCCGCTTTGGTCTTGTTTCGGCGTTGAAGAAGAGCTGCCAACATTGTTGTCCCCATATCTGCCTTGGGCGCGCCGGACATTCCGGTATCCTGCAACCCCACTATGCGGTTCAATCAGGAGCGCTTAACCTGCCAATTCGCGAAATCTCTGGCAGTCCCATAAAAATGCATGCCACCACACTAGTGTGGCAAAAAATCGGCAAATCAGTGGCACTTGCCTATTAGTTGACAAGTGCTGGTCCAAGGAAGTCTCCGACGTGAGCAAGAAACCTGACGAAAGTGGCAAAAAGGGACGTCTGCGCTGGCTGAGGCGGCCGATTGTGCTGCTGCTGCTTGTTGGTGGGTTTGCAGCTGGCACCTATTGGTGGTCGGAGCGCGTTGCTTTGGTCGATGAGCAAATTCGCGTGGCGTTGAGAGAAACGGGACTTGTTGAATTTGACTTTGCCTTAGTGGATGTGGGGCTTCGTGGCGCTCACGTTGAATTCTTCATCGTAGGCGATCCCGTGCGTCCCACACTCCTGGTCGAGGATGTTCGCATCGACTACACCCTCGCAGGTCTTCTGGACCAGCGTCTTGGGTCAATTGAGATAGGGTCTGTTGCCATCTCTTTGTCTGCGGATGAGGGCGGGCTCGATCTGGGACCGCTCCTGCCGCTCATGGGTGGTGGCGGAAGCGGAGGTGGTTTTCAGACCGGGCCTATTTCCGTGGCGTCCTTCATTGCTGCTCTCGATTTGCCGCAGGGTGCCGTCAATGTCGATGGGGCTGGAGTCATCCAGCAGGCAGGAACGGGCTACAGGATCGCACCGACGGACGGGTGCGTGGGCGTCGGTTTGGGCAAGCTTCGCCTTGGTGGCATTGTGTTAGATCCTTTTTCAACCCAAATCTGCACGACCAGTGTGGATGGCGATGTTTATTGGCCACCGACGTCGGGCATCGCCTTTCGAACTGACGCTGTACCGCTTGTTGTGCGGAGCGATCTTGGCGATACGCTGCTTGACGCCCAATTCGAGACTCTTCAAGCCGATATGGCGCTTGATCAGCAAATAAAACTTCAGCTGCGAACAAAAGGGGCTGAGTTTTCACTCGCGGCGCAAAACCTCTCGATTGGAAAGGTAGGTTTTGAGATCGCTTTTGATGACCTCTTTTCGTTGAAAGGCCAGTGGCGTTTGACTGCTGGAAGACTACGCGACTTGTCTGAAGCCACTCGATTTGCGCCGTTGGACATTGTCGGTGACGGTGGCGTAACAGCGGATTCTACGAGCTTTGACCTGCTGGTTTCGGATGCCGCTACGTTCTCGCTCCTCGCCTCGGTTGAAGGGACTCATAGCATTGTCAATGGCCGTGGCGCGGCTCAAGTTATCGCAGGGCCGCTTATCTATTCGCCAGCCGGCCTTCAACCTCAGGTATTGCTTCCGATGTTGAAAGGACTTCTGACCAACGTAGCGGGCAGTATGAGTGGGAGAGCCAATATTAGTTGGCGCCCAGGTGTGGTCCGAGGTACTGCCGATGCGCGGCTTGACGACCTTGGATTTAGCACCGAAGCCGCCCGCATTGAGGGCGTGCGTGGTGACCTTGCATTTAATGAACTGTTCCCCCCTCGAACCTCTGAAGGTCAACTCTTGGATGTCGGTTCTGTTGAAGCGGGTATGGTTCTCACCGATGGTGCGGTGACATTCAGTCTCGATGGATCAGGCGGTGTCATTGTTGAAAGCGCGGCGTGGCCTTTCGCGGGAGGCACGATCACCCTTTCATCCGGCGTCATAGAGCCAGGCGCGTCTGAACAGGCGTTTGAACTTGCGGTGGATGAAGTTGATCTATCCGCCTTTATCAGCCTGCTGGCACTGGATGGGGCGAGCGGGACGGGTGTTATCAGCGGACGCATTCCGATTACCATTCGAGATGGAGATCCCATTATTGCCGGTGGTGTTCTGACCGCCAGCGAGCCAGGGCAGCTGTCTTATAAAGGAGGTGGCACTGATGCTGTTGGCGGAGGTCAAGGTGCTCTGGTTTTCCAGGCGCTTGAGGACTTTCAATATACTGGTCTGACCCTTTCCCTAGAGGGGAACGCACAGGATCGTCTCACGTTGAAACTCAATCTCGAAGGTGCAAACCCGGGGCTTTATGACGGGTATCCATTTGCGATCAATATCAATACGGAAGCATCATTTGCGGAGTTGTTGCGGTCTGCTACGCTAGGGGCGAACGCGATTGATCTCATTCGGGGCAAAGGAGTCACCGGTCAATGACAATAAAATTTGCCCCGAGGGTGCGGGTGGCTATTCAGCCTGGGTTCATCTGCTGCATGACAGGATTGGCTCTATGATGAAAAAACGCATTGTGTTGCCATCTCTGGCAATTGTCTTAGTGGGTGGTTTGGCTGCATGTCAGCCAACGGTTAAAATTGAAGCGCCGGATAAGCCCATCGAGATCAATCTGAACGTAAAAATCGAGCAGGAAATTCGGGTCAAGGTGGACCGGGAATTGGATGATCTGCTTGCTGAAAATCCAGACCTTTTCTAGGGAGGGCGCTATGAGAAAATCTGTTTCTAAATTTCGCATGCTGGTGGCCCTCATTGGGGTGGCCTTTGCTGTGACACTGTTTTCACCGGCGGCATTCGCGGACGCACTGGACGATGCTAAGGCTGCCGGAATTGTCGGCGAAAAGCGTGATGGCTATCTGGGCCTTGTTTCCTCAGGCGCGGATGCAGCTACTCAGCGGCTGGTCCAAGACATCAACCTGAAGCGTCGTGACAGGTACCGTGAAATTGCTCAGGCGACTCCAGGGTCAACGCTGGCGGATGTTGAGGCTCTCGCAGGTGCGAAAATTATCGGCCAGACCCCAGCAGGACAATATGTGCAAAGTGCCTCGGGTGCCTGGGTGCGGAAATAGCGTAACTACCTCATTTCGTTCGCTGATTGCGGTTTGACGTGGCGGGCATCCCTTTGCCTGCGTCATTTCGGCTTGTCTAAGCTTCTTGCAGTACAGTGCTAAACTGCCTAATTTTACAGATGCTGAATGTATGAAACAGGCCCGGTTGCGGGCGTGTGAAAATCGGCGGGGTGGTCTGGCATGAAAATGATCTCTGATATGGGGATGGAAGTGCGCTCAGGCGGAAGCGCTGTGGGCGACGCGAATCCTTGCGCTGATTGTGATGTGCGTTCACGGGCGATTTGTGCCGCGCTGGATAATTCTGAGCTGGCTGAGCTTGCGAGCGTCAATAGGGATAAATCTCTTGAATCAGGCGAATGTCTGTTTTTTGAGGGCGACCCCAATGAGGCTTATTACGTTGTCCTGGATGGTTCGCTGAAGCTCTACAAATTGCTTGCTGATGGGCGTCGGCAGGTTACGGGCTTTCTGTTCAAGGGAGACTTTCTTGGACTCACATTTGCCGACGAGCATTCAGTGACTGCGGAGGCTCTGGAGGGTGTCAAACTCTGCCAGATGCCGCGAAGCACTTTCGAGATGCTGGTCGGCGACTCGCAACCACTGGGGCGCAAGCTTCTTCAGGTTGCCAATCGGGGTATCGCATCAGCGCAAGAGCAAATGCTTCTATTGGGCAGAAAGACAGCGCAAGAACGGCTTGCCTCATTTCTGCTTTGGTTGAGTGCGCGGGCTGAAGACCGCGGGGATAGTGCCATCAAGCTTTATGTGCCGATGAGCCGCACGGATATGGGCGATTATCTCGGGCTCACCGTTGAGACCGTCAGCCGGACGGTCACAAAGCTGAAGACTGCTGGTGTTATTCACCTTGCGGACAAGGGCATCATAGAGATCAGAGATATCGACCGACTTGAAGATATTGCCGCTGGATAGTGGTGACCGTGATTGTCGCTAGGCTAAAAACCCTTTTAGCCTATGCCTCCCTTGGCGACGAAATAGGGATTATCCAATCCCCGTTCTAGCTTCCCATATTTGAGCGGTGACCCATCCATTTCATCTACACGTCCGCCCGCGCCGGAAAGAACAGCATGGCCCGCGGCGGTATCCCATTCCATCGTGCGGCCGTGGCGCGGGTAAATGTCGGCCTCACCGGCTGCGATCAAACAGAATTTCAGAGATGAGCCAGCGGTCAGAAAATCCTTGATGTTGTACATCTCGAGATATTCGTCTGTTTTGTGATCGCGGTGTGACCGGCTGGCGACTGCAATCATGCCTTTTGGGTCAGCCGCCCTGACTGCCAGGCGGGCAGGCTTTGTGGCTTTGTCGAGAGACCCTGTTGCGTTGGGTTCTATGTCCTGCTCATAGGCTTTCCCGGAACCTGCTGAATAGAATATACGGTTTTTCGCGGGCGCGTAGACAACACCCATTGTGGGGTGTCCGTCTTCAATGAGGGCGATGTTGACTGTGAATTCGCCGTTCTTGTTGATGAATTCCCGGGTGCCATCAAGCGGGTCGACGAGAAAGAAGGCGGGTCCAACTTCCGGCTTGGTGCCTGCCGCAGTTGCTTCCTCGGAAACGATGGGGATGCCCGGTGCGGCAATCGCAAGCGCTGGCAGGATTATGTCTTCGGCATCCTGATCCGCTGCGGTTACTGGTGTTTTGTCATCCTTTTCGTTGACGACAATATCGGTCGCGTAATGGTCCATGATTGCGGCGCCGGCTTGCACAGCGATTCGGCAGAGAGCCTCCATGAGCTCATTTCGGTCGCCTTGAAACTTTGTCACGCGCGCTTTCCTTACAAAATGGCCACTCTGAAAGGCCGGAGAACAGCATTTTCCGGGTCAGCAGGTCAATTGATCTTTTCTGGGTGCCTCAATATCGCAACAGGGTTGGCCCGGAGCGTCCAGAAATGGTATCAGCGGCCATTGCGGATGGTTAACCGGGGGGATCGATGGGACAGGCGAACGAGATTGAGGCTTTGGATTTAGCGGCGCTTTTGTGCAGCCGTGTTTGCCACGATGTGATCAGCCCCGTCGGCGCGATTACCAATGGTCTTGAGGTTCTGGAAGACGAAGACGATGCAGAGATGCAGCGCTATGCGATGGAACTCATCCAGAAAAGTGCAACCCAGGCATCCTCGAAATTGCAGTTTGCCCGTTTGGCTTTTGGAGCGGCTGGCTCAGCTGGTGCATCGCTAGATCTGAACGATGCCAAGGATGTTGCCATGGGCTTTGTCTCTCACGAGAAGGCTGAGATGACCTGGGAAGGGCCTTCGGCTGTCATGCCGAAGGATCTCGTCAAACTCCTTCTCAATATGATCCTTATTGCACTTGCTGCGATCCCGCGCGGAGGGAACGTCTCACTTAATGTCTCAGGTGATCCAGAGAGGCCAACGTTCTCTTTGGTGTCACAAGGGATCAACGCGCGCGTGCCGACGGAGACCGAACGTTTCTTGAATGGACGTTCTGCGGACGATGTGCTCGATGCGCGAGCCATTCAGCCCTATTTCACTGGGCTTGTTGCTCGGGAATGTAAGATGGATATTGCCGCAGCGATGGACGGCGAAGACTTCCGGCTGATTGCCAAGCCCAGCGACTAAAGTCTCTTCTTTACCCAGTTGGGTTTGAGGGCTGCTCTGACCAAGAACCTGGTTTGAGCGCGCCTCGACGGCTGAAAAACGGGGTAAATTTCTCCTTATGGTTGTGATGTAAACCAAAAGCACGGGTTTTTCAGAGGTTTTTAACAGTTCACAGGCACGATCTCCCCAATGTCGTCGGTCCGCTTAACAAGGACCAAGACAAAGTCGCTGCTCACAAGAGCAGGCTGATATGAGGGGCTGAGATGGACGATCTGCTAAGTGAATTTCTGACTGAGACCAATGAAAGTCTTGATGTCGTTGATGTTGAACTCGTCAAATTTGAACAAGAACCAAATAATGATGAGATCCTCGGCAACATTTTTCGGCTGGTTCACACAGTCAAAGGAACCTGCGGCTTTCTAGGACTGCCACGTCTGGAGGCCATTGCGCATGCCGCTGAGACCCTGATGGGCAAGTATAGAGATGGCATGGCGGTGACGGATGACGGTGTGACCATCATCCTCCACTCGATCGACCGAATTAAAGAAATTCTGGCAGAGCTGGAAGCCACTGAAGCAGAACCGGAAGGCGTCGATGGCGATCTAATCGACAAATTGGTTGTGCTCTCAGAAGGCGGGACGACGGTAGAGGCATCAGGTGAGGCGGCCGCTGCTCCTGAGGCGCCTGTTGAGCCAGCACAGCCAGAGCGTGAAATACGCCCTGGGGAAGTCTCAGAAGAAGAACTTGAGCGTGCTTTCCAGGAGGCAGAAGGTCCAGAAGATATGGTGCCATCTCCGGCAGAAGCCCAGGCTGCAGCCCCTGCAGAACCAGAGCCTGCGCCGGTTGCCGAAGCGCCTAAAGTGGAATCTCCGAAAGCGGATGCTAAGTCCAATGATGGAGCGCCAAAGAAAGAGGGCTCCGTTGCTGCCCAGTCAATTCGGGTAAATGTTGATACGCTCGAAAATCTCATGACGATGGTGTCGGAGCTTGTTCTTACGCGTAATCAGCTTATGGAGATGGTTCGCCGTCTCGATGACAGCGAGTTTAAAGTTCCTTTGCAGCGCCTGTCCAACGTGACTGGCGAGCTTCAGGGCGCTGTTATGGAAACACGGATGCAGCCGATTGGTAATGCCTGGCAGAAACTGCCACGTATCATTCGTGATCTATCTAGAGAACTGAACAAGAAAATCGATCTGGAAATGGTCGGTGCCGACACAGAGCTTGACCGGCAGGTCCTTGATCTCATCAAAGACCCCCTCACTCATATGGTTCGCAACTCAGCTGACCACGGGTTGGAAGGTCCAGAAGAGCGTATCGCTGCGGGCAAATCTGACAAAGGGCGTGTCACGCTTCGTGCATATCATGAGGGCGGGCACATCATCATCGAGATCGAAGATGATGGGCGCGGCCTGAATGTTGAGCGGATTAAGCAGAAAGTAGCTTCCAATGGGTTGGCGACTGAAGCTGAACTTGAGAAGCTGACAGAGCAGCAAATCTGCCGCTTCATCTTCCATCCTGGTCTCTCAACTGCGGCGGAAGTCACAAGTGTGTCCGGCCGTGGCGTTGGCATGGATGTGGTGCGGACCAATATTGAGCTGATTGGTGGTTCGATTGACCTGCGCACTGCTGCCGGAAAAGGCTCGACCTTTACAATCAAGATACCGCTCACACTGGCCATTGTATCAGCTCTTATTGTTGAGTCGGCCAATGAACGGTTTGCTATTCCACAGCTTGCTGTTGTCGAGCTTGTGCGGGCGAAAGCAGACAGCGAACACAGGATTGAGCATATCAACAAGACGCCTGTCTTGCGGTTGCGCAATCATCTGTTACCGCTCGTCTTTATGGATGACCTGCTTCAACTTGACCGGGTCGCTCCTGAGATTGTCGAACATGATGATATCGAAGTTGTTGAAGAAGGTGATGCAGATGTCGTTGAGGCGGCAAACTCAAACCCTGAACCCGTGCGTCGGACTGCGGAGAATGAAGAGGCGTTCATCGTTGTTACCCATGTGGGGGACCAGCAGTTTGGTATCGTTGTCGACAGCGTTTTTGACACCGAAGAAATTGTGGTCAAACCAGCGGCATCGATCCTTCGTGACATTACAATGTTCTCCGGAAACACCATTCTTGGTGATGGCAGTGTCATCATGATTGTCGATCCGAATGGCATTGCACAGTCGATCACCAGCGAACTTTCTGAGGCCAGCGACAAAGCAAGTGCAGCAGAAGAAGGCTCTGGCGGCGTTGATGGCGAAATGTCACTCCTCGTCTTCCGTGCAGGTTCTGAAGAGCCCAAGGCTGTGCCACTGTCTCTCGTGACGCGCCTTGAGGAGTTCGACGTTTCTGATCTGGAGCATTCGAACGATCAGAGCCTAATTCAGTATCGCGGTAAGCTGATGCCGATTATCAATGTTGTTGATAATGCGCCGCTCAAAACAGAAGGCCGTCAGCCTGTTCTGGTGTTCACTGAAGACGAACGGTCAATCGGTCTCGCTGTTGATGAAATCGTGGACATTGTGACCGACCAGCTGAATGTCGAGCTGACATCAGAAATGCCTGGCATGATGGGCTCAGCGATCGTCCGCGGCAAAGCTACGGAAGTGCTCGATGTTGGTCATTATTTGACGCAAGTCTTTGAAGACTGGTTCCGGAAAGAAGGACCGGCTGGTGTTCCTGAGGCCTATGGCAAGAAAGTGCTGTTGGTTGATGATAGCTCGTTCTTCCGTGCAATCGTGCGGCCAATGCTGAGCATGGCTGGATATGAGGTAACTGAAGTCACCTGTGGCGCTGATGCTCTTGCTCTTCGAGAAAAGGGCGAAGAGTTTGATGTCATCATCTCAGACATTGAGATGCCTGGTATGAGCGGCTTTGAGTTTGCCGGAGCGGTTAAGTCAGACGGTGCTTGGATGAGTATTCCTCTTGTAGCGCTTTCTGCACACGGGACGGCTGAAGACCTCAACCGCGGCCGCGACGCCGGGTTTGATGACTATGTTGCAAAATTTGATCGCGATGGTCTTGTTCAGGTCGTGAATGAAATTGTTACGTGCAAGGGAGAAGCGGCATGAGTGCGCCTAGCGAAACAACAGGTTTGGATGAAGCTGTGATGAGTATAGATGACAATTTCGTTCTTGATGGTGCGACGTCGGAATATATCACCGTGATGATCGGGGATCAGCTCTTCGGGATTTCGGTCCCGATGGTACAGGACGTCTTCATGCCGGAATCTGTTACGCCGGTGCCCATGGCGATGCCGGAAGTTGCCGGTGTTCTCAATATGCGTGGTCGGATCGTGACAGCGATTGATATGCGTCGTCGGCTAGATCTGCCCCCACGAACTGATGGGAAAAACGGTCTGGCAGTGGGTGTTGAATATCGCGGTGAGTCATACGGTCTTGTGATTGACAGCGTGGGTGAAGTGTTGCGGGTGGGCGACTCTTCGCTGGAACGCAACCCTTCTAACCTCGACCCACGGTGGCGTTCCATTTCAATGGGTGTCCAGCAGCTTAAAGACCGGTTGATGGTTCTTATCGATGTTGAAAAGGTTCTCGACTTTCAAGGGCGTTCAATCGCGGCCTAGAGCTGGGTGATGAAGCTAGGGACAAAATGATGAAAACATGTTTGGTAGTAGATGATAGCTCGGTGATCCGGAAGGTTGCCCGGCGGATTCTGGAGGAGATGGATTTTTCCATCGCTGAAGCTGCAGACGGGAAGCAGGCGTTGGATCAATGCGTTGGATCAATGCCGGACGCCATTTTGCTTGACTGGAATATGCCGGTGATGGACGGAATGGAGTTCCTTACAGCGCTTCGTAAGTCAGATGGTGGGGCAGATCCGATTGTCGTCTTTTGTACAACCGAAAACGATATGTCTCATATCACTGAAGCGATTTCAGCTGGGGCAAATGAGTACATCATGAAGCCCTTTGACAAAGAGATTATCGAATCCAAGTTCGCCCAAGCCGGGCTAATTTGATTCCGAATTCAATTGAGTGGGTTGCATAAAGTGTCAGCGTTAGAGAAGCCATCTTCGCCCGCGAGTAGTAGCGGCGCAAAAATCAAGGTCATGATTGTCGATGACTCAGTCGTCATTCGTGGTTTGATTGGTCGGTGGCTTGATGCCCTGCCAGATATGGATGTTGTGGCCCGCTGCCGCAATGGACAGGATGCTGTGGAGCAGGTTGCTCGGATCAAGCCGGACGTTGTGGTGCTCGACATCGAAATGCCGGTGATGGATGGGCTGACGGCACTTCCAAAAATCCTGGAGGCGTCACCATCCTCTCGTGTTTTAATGGCGTCGACTCTGACACGTAGAAATGCCGCGATTTCGATCAAGGCTTTGACGCTGGGAGCGACAGATTATGTGCCCAAGCCTGAGTCCACCCGTGACGGGCATGCATCTGAGGGCTTTCAAACTGAGCTTGTGGACAAGATCAGAGCTGTAGGGCAAGCCAGAAAACCGAAGGCACCGCGTCGGGTTTTTGCCGCAGAAAAGACAGCGATCGCAAAAGGTACGATGGCGCCGGTTGAGGCAGCTCCAAGCCTCCAGTTTAAGCCAGCGTCTAAAACACGGCCTAGAATTCTGGCGGTTGGAAGCTCGACTGGTGGGCCAAAGGCACTCTTCGATTTCTTTGAAGCGTTGTCTCCCTCGCTCTCAAAAATTCCTGTCGTTATCACACAACATATGCCCCCGACCTTCACTGCGATTTTGGCGGAGCACCTTAGCGGCAGCGCAAACCGCGTCTGCGTGGAGGGTGAAGACGGCATGCTTGTGGAGCCTGGAAAAATCTACGTCGCGCCAGGTGGAAAGCACATGCTCATGAAACAAGAGGGCACAAGTGTTCGCATTCAACTGGATGACGGTCCGCCTGTGAATTTTTGCAAGCCAGCTGTGGATCCGATGCTAGAGAGTCTTATTCCAATTTACGGTGCGTCCTTGCTGGTCTGTATTCTAACAGGCATGGGTCACGATGGACGGGACGCGTCGAAACGCGTTCAGTCTGAAGGGGGCACGATCATCGCGCAGGACGAGGCATCGAGTGTTGTCTGGGGCATGCCAGGGGCAGTTGCTCAAGCAGGCATATGCCACAAGGTCGTACCGCTAAAAGAATTGTCCGAAGTGGCATCGAAGCTTATTGAAGGGAGACGGCTATGACGCCAGAGGAATTTTCGTACCTGGCTGATTTCCTGAAGAAGGAATCTGGGCTGGTCGTCAGCGAAAACAAGGGCTATCTGATTGAGAGCCGCCTGCTGCCTATCGCTCGTGAGCAGGGTCTGGATGATGTTTCCGGTCTTGTGAAAAAGATGCGGTCTGGTGCTCAAAAAGCGCTGCTTGATGAAGTCACAGAAGCGATGACGACAAATGAGTCATTCTTCTTTCGCGATAAAACACCTTTCACAATCTTTGAAGAGACAGTGCTTCCTAAGTTTCAGGAGACTCGTGGCGCCTCTCGCAAGCTTCGGATCTGGTGTGCTGCAGCTTCAACAGGGCAGGAGCCCTATTCGATCGCCATGATCTTGAAGGAATGGGCGGAGAAAAACCCTGCTTGGAACAGTGAAATTGTCGGGACAGATCTTTCGGCGGACGTGCTGAGACGGGCAAAGCTCGGGCAGTACACGCAGTTTGAAGTTCAACGTGGCCTGCCGGTTCAGATGCTCATGAAGTATTTCAAGCAAGAAGGCAATGATTGGGAAGTCGCCTCTGAAATTCGATCAATGGTCCAGTATCGCAAGCTGAATCTTCTGGATAATTTTAGCAGCCTGGGCAAGTTCGATGTCATTTTCTGCCGGAACGTTCTGATCTATTTCGATCAGCCGACAAAAGCAGAGATTCTTGAGCGTATGTCTCAGATGCTTGCCCCTGACGGGTACTTGTTCCTTGGGGCTGCTGAAACAGTGATCGGGATTACAGATTCATTCAAACCTCAAGCTGGCCAACGTGGGCTCTATATTCCCGCTGCCCAGCTGAAGGGTGCTGCGGTCGCCTAACTGCATCGATACTTAGTCACGAAAAAGCCGTCTGCATTGCAGGCGGCTTTTTTGTTCGCAATATTTGTCTGGAAGCCAGGAGAGCAGGCAAAAAGAAAGGACGCGCTCCCCCCGAAGCGGCGTCCTTTCATCTCCCCCAGATAGCGCAGAGAGAGAAGCTCGTTGGGTCTTTAGGCTGTTGCCTTTTCGACCTCTGCAACTGGATCACGCAGAACATAGCCGCGGCCCCAGACAGTTTCGATATAGTGTTCACCATTCGTGGCTGCTGCAAGTTTCTTACGGAGCTTACAGATGAACACGTCAATGATCTTGAGTTCAGGCTCGTCCATTCCTCCGTAGAGATGGTTTAGGAACATCTCTTTGGTGAGCGTCGTGCCTTTGCGGAGCGAAAGAAGCTCCAGCATCTGGTATTCCTTGCCGGTGAGGTGAACGCGTTGTGCGTCGACTTCTACCGTTTTCGTGTCCAGATTGACCGTCAGTTTGCCGGTCGTGATGACGGACTGAGAATGACCTTTGGAACGGCGCACCACAGCGTGGATACGCGCGACCAGCTCATCCTTATGGAACGGTTTGGTCATATAGTCATCGGCGCCAAAGCCCAGACCGCGAACCTTGTTCTCAATGCCGGCCAGGCCGGACAGAATGAGAATTGGGGTTCCGACCTTGCCTGTGCGCAATGTCTTGAGGACCTCATATCCGCTCATATCCGGCAGGTTAAGATCCAGCAGGATGATGTCGTAATCATACAATTTGCCGAGGTCGACGCCTTCTTCACCTAAATCGGTGGTGTAAACGTTGAAACCCTCAGATTTGAGCATCAAATCAATGCTCTGCGCTGTCGCGCTATCGTCTTCTATCAGCAGAACTCGCATCGCAAGTCTGACCGGGCTCTACGTCACCGCAACCCGGCTCCCCTTGGTTAATCCATATTCAGAAACATAAGCTGATTTGGTTAACAAAGGTTAATCAGATCGAAAAAAATACACAAAATTTTCGGATACCGGATTCATACTCCGGTTAGCCTAATAAATATCGCCCTAAGATGGAGATTGTCTTATCCCCAATAGTTGTGCCCAAGGTTTACCGCGTCTTAAAGCCTTCCGGCACATTATGCCTACCTGAGTTGTTTCAGCCGGTCTTTCGGCTTGATTGGGGATAGGTTCTTTGCGCGCTCTGCTGGCAGAAATCCAGGAAATTCAAGAGGTTACCTATTATGGTCGCGTCGTGAGCGTACAAGGGCTCATGGTGGAGATCGCAGGTCCCTTGCATGCGATGAGCGTGGGAAGCCGTGTGGAAATCACAGCGCGTGGGGGTCGCCAGATCCTTGCAGAGGTTGTCGGGTTTCGGTCAGACCGCGCTTTATGTCTTCCATTTGGCTCTCTTGAGGGCATAGGCGTCGGCGCACATGCTGCCATTCATGAAAATGTTCCAGCTGTTCACCCTTCACCGGCCTGGCTTGGACGCGTCATTAACGCCATGGGCGAGCCGATCGACGGCAAAGGACCACTCCCGCAGGGGCCCCATCCCTATCACCTGAGGAATTCGCCCCCGCCTGCTCACTTGCGGAGCCGCGTAGGTGGGCCGATTGATCTGGGTGTTCGTGCTCTTAACACGTTCGCGACCTGTTGTGCCGGGCAGCGCATGGGCATCTTCGCCGGTTCCGGCGTTGGGAAGTCGGTCCTTATGTCCATGATGGCCCGTAATACCGCTTGCGATGTAGCCGTTGTCGGGCTGATCGGTGAGCGTGGCCGTGAGGTCCAAGAATTTATTGAAGATGATCTGGGACACGAAGGGCTTGCCCGATCTGTCGTGGTGGTTGCCACCTCGGACGAAACAGCGCTGATGCGCCGCCAGGCGGCCCTTTTGACGATGGCGCTTGCGGAGTATTTTCGAGACCAGGAGTCTCAAGTCCTTTGCATGATGGATAGTGTCACGCGATTTGCCATGGCGCAGCGAGAGATTGGTCTTTCCTGTGGTGAGCCGCCGGCAAGTAAAGGATATACGCCGACTGTCTTCTCTGAGCTGCCGAAGCTTCTGGAACGTGCTGGACCTGGTACAGGTTCAGGTTCGATTACGGGGTTGTTCACCGTTCTGGTGGATGGCGACGACCATGATGAGCCTGTTGCCGACAGTGTGCGCGGCATTCTTGACGGGCACATTGTTATGGAACGCTCTATTGCAGAGCGCGGTCGGTATCCGGCGATAAACATTTTGAAATCTGTTTCACGGACAATGCCGTCGTGCAACGAACCTGAGCAGCAGGAGCTGATCAGGGAAGCGCGGCAATTGCTCGCGACATATGACGACATGGAAGAGTTAATCCGTCTGGGTGCGTACCGGCCTGGCTCTGACGGAAAAGTAGATGAGGCCATTTTTTATCAGCCTGCCTTGGAAGGATTCCTATCGCAGGCGAAGTCTGAGCAGACCGACAGAGCTGCTGGATTTGCTTTGCTGGAAGAGATTTTGCGCGCTCAACCGGTGGACACTAGTGAGGCCCAGGAGGGTGAGTGATGAGAAACAAAGAGTCGCTAATTCGGTTACATCGATTTCAGGTCGATGAACGCCGGCGCCAGGTGGCAGACCTGGAATCCATGTTGGATGAGTTTCATCGCCGTGAAGGTGATCTGAACAAGCAGGTTCAGGCTGAGCAGGATAAGGCGGGTATCTCGGATGTTGGGCATTTTGCCTATCCGATGTTTGCCAAATCTATGCTGGTTCGCCGTGAAAACCTTCTTCAGTCCATTGATGAGATCAGCAAACAGCTGGACGATGCCAAAGAACAATTGGCTGACAGCTATCGCGATCTCAAAAAATATGAGCTGATGGAAGAAAATCGCAAGCGACGTGCGAAGAAAGAGGCAGTCCGGCTCGATCAAAAAGAGATGGACGAGATTTCTCTCAATATTCACCGTCAGAACAATATCGAGGCGAGCAACCAATAGAAGATGCCTCTTTGCGTCGGTTTGCTCCTTTTCCTCAAGCCATAGTTGGTTAGAATGCGCTTCTCGTCATCCTGGGCAGAGGGAGTGCATAGTCATGCCGTCTTTTGATGTTGTTTCGAAAACTGATTTGGCTGAGGTCGACAATGCCCTCCAAAATGTCATGCGCGAGATTGGCCAGCGCTACGACTTTAAGGGATCAAAGAGCTCGGTTGAGCTGGATGAGGCTGAAATCACCATCAAAGCTGATGATGACCTCAAGCTGAAACAAGTTCAGGAACTTCTGCAAGGGCATCTCTCGCGACGCGGTATAGAGCCCGGCATGCTCGACTATAAGACGGTCGAACCTGCAGCAGGTCAGAGTGTGCGTCAGAAGGTTGAGATCAAGCAGGGCATTGCAAAAGACCTTGCCAAGAAGCTCGTGAAGGAAATCAAAGGGACCAAAATGAAGGTCCAGGTTGCCATTCAGGGTGATGAGCTGCGCATCACTGGAAAAAAACGCGACGACCTACAAGAGGTCATCGCGTTTCTGAAAGAAAAAGGCGGCGAACAGCCGCTTCAGTTCGAAAACTTCCGCGACTGAGCTTACCGTCTCTGGTTATCGGTTCATCACAATGCGGCGCACGATGTAGAGAACTGCGATCGCAACCAGATATCCTAGGAATCGAATTCCGATAAGTTTCAGATCACCATCCACGTCGGTCAGATTTGGTAGTGGGCTTGTGTCACCTGCAAGATATCGGCGACCGCCGGAAACAACCTCATGGATGATTGTGGCGGCAAAGGTCCAAGCGATGATCTGCCCAAATCTGCGCATCAAAAACGCAGCGATCAACGCAATAATCAATCCTTGAATTGAGTTTACAGTGTCAAAACCCTGTTGGAATAGGGCAATGGCCTGGTTGAGAATGTCGTTCACTATGCTTCCCCCGAATTGTCGTTCCGTCGCGCCCGGGTGCCACTCCCCGGACCCCTGTTGAAAGGGTACATGAGGAGAGGGGCGTTATCCCAGTTCTAATTTGGACGAGGTTAACTGCTCAAGGATTCCGCCAAATTTTGGGCGTTAGTTCGCTGAAATGGGACTGGTATGTTCCGTAAGCGGCGCTTTTATTGCTTGTCCCAAAAGCATCTGCGCCAAGCGCAGTGGTGTCGCAGCGGACACACCGCGGGCGAGATAGGGTGTGTCAGAGAATTGAGCAAAAGAAAGCTCAGCGATTTCAGCTGCCGCAAGAATGCCACCAAAGCGACGTGACGCATCCAGCTGTGTGACGATGATGCGACGGACGCCGAGGTTTGCAAAGTCCTGTGCGATTTCAGCCATACTGCGGGCATCTCCGCTCGCGGCTAAAACCAGGATAGGTTCTGCGCCTGCGATTTGTTGTCCTGATGCAATTTGATGTTGGAGTGACTGACGTCCTTCCGGTGTGAGGAGATTGGCTGCAGCAGTGTCGATGAAACAGGCTTCGCGCCGGTCAGCTGCCTCAATACCCATCCGGTCGGTCCGCTGATCGAGAACCAGCCCCATGGCGTCGACTGTTTCTGCGTGGTCCACAGGTATTTGCAATAAGTCGCCGTAAGCTGCTGCTTGGGCTTTTGCACCGGTACGCTCTGCATCCGTCGAGATGATTTGAGCGCGTACATTTTCGACAGCAGCGCGTGCGGCTAGTTTGGCAACGGTCACTGTCTTGCCGTGGCCGGGCAGTCCGACAGCCATAATAGGGTGAGGTGGCGCGATCGGCAGGGGTTCAAAGGAAAAGCGGTCAGCCAACGCTGTCGCGAGAGCATTTACCGGATCATCGATCCCAGCGCTCATCGCTTTTGCTGTCAGGGCGCTTGCCAGAATGGTTGGAACGCCTTGATCTTCAAGCGCCTTTAGCAAAGTGGTCTCGGAAAGCACCAGACCGGTCTCAGTCTGTGCTACCTGCTCGTCGGCGCGCTCGGCCGGATGGGCGAGGCGTGTTTCTGCTGATTTGGTTGATGCGCTCAGGTGCTCTTTTAGGATTTCCTCAAGGACTGTGTCTTCAGAGGGGGCAGAGGCCGGAAGGTCTTGGGCACGCTGATCAAGTGTGGCGGTTACTTCGAACCCGCCATTCTCACCTTCGATGCTCGACACAATGATGGCATCCACTCCCATAGCATCGCGGACCTGATCTACAGCCTCGGCCATGGAATCGGCGATGAATGTTCGCATGCGCATCTACTCTGGGTTCCCGGTCTTATACAGTTGCGACTGTCTTGAGGCGCGCCTTTGGGTGCACCTCGTTCTGAGACATGACAATTGTCTGCGGTCGGAAGCGTTCAATGATCGAACGGACGTAAGGGCGGACACCGGGGCTCGTAAGAAGGACAGGCATTTCGCCATCTTCTGCGGCGCGTTCGAATTTGTCGCGAACAGTGGCGATGAACTGTTGTAGTTCACTTGGGGCCATTGCGAGTTGTTTTTCATCACCCTGACCGACCAGAGATTCAGCAAAAGCCTGCTCCCATTGTGGAGAGAGGGTGATTAGCCCCAGCGTTCCGTCAGGGGCGGCATAGGACGCACAAAGCTGGCGGGCGAGGCGCATGCGCACATGTTCCCCGATATGGGTGAGCTGCTTGGTATGGACGACGGCTTCTGCGATGCCTTCCATGATGGTACCCAGATCGCGGATGGAAATGCGTTCGGCCAGAAGTGTCTGAAGAACACGCTGGATGCCGGAAATGGTGATCTGGCTCGGCGCAATGTCTTCAAGCAGCTTCTTATGTTCATCACCCATTTCGTCGAGCAGTTTCTGAACTTCTGCGTAGGAGAGAAGTTCCTGCATATTGTCGCGAATGACCTCGGTGAGGTGGGTGGTGATAACGGTTGGAGGATCGACAACAGTGTAGCCGCGGAAGGCAGCTTCCTCACGAATGCCCGCATCAATCCATGTGGCTGGAAGGCCAAATGTAGGTTCTTTGGTGTGAAGACCGGGGAGGTCGATTTGACCGCCATGAGGGTCCATCACCAGTAGTTGGCCCACATAAACTTCACCTGCGCCGGCTTCGACCTCTTTCACGCGCACCATATAGTGGCTTGCTTCAAGTTGCATATTGTCCAGGATCCGCACGGGAGGCATGACAAAACCCATATCAGCAGCGAACTGGCGTCGCAGCGCTTTGATCTGGTCGGTGAGTTTCTGACCTTCTGAATCGTTGATCAAAGGCAGGAGCCCGTAACCGATCTCCAGGCGCAGCTCGTCAATTTTCAATGTTTGCGAGATGGGCTCTTCTTTGGGCTCTGCTTCTATCGCTTCTGTTGAGGCAATAGCTTCTGCAGCTTCGGTCGCCGCCACGTTCTTTCTCTTTGAAACGATCCGGTAGGCGAGATATCCGGTCCCAGCGGAAAGTGCGACGAAAGGCAACATCGGAATGCCTGGCAGAAGCGCCATGACACCGAGGACAAAGGAAGACATGCCGAGTGCCTGTGGGTAACCCGACAGCTGTTCGAACATAGCTTTGTCGGCAGCGCCTTCGACCCCTGCTTTAGATACGAGCAGGCCTGCAGCGGTTGATACGATGAGCGCAGGGATCTGACTGACAAGTCCGTCGCCGATGGTCAGCAGGGTGTAACCTGCGCTTGCATCTGCGAAAGACATTTCCATCTGGCCGACGCCGACGATGATGCCGCCAATAATGTTGATGAAGGTGATCAGCAATCCCGCAATGGCATCGCCGCGAACGAATTTGGACGCGCCATCCATGGAACCAAAGAAAGCTGCTTCATTTTCGAGGTTTTTCCGGCGTTCGCGTGCCTGGTCTTCATCAATCAGGCCAGAGGACAGATCGGCATCGATCGCCATCTGTTTGCCGGGCATGGCGTCCAGGGTAAAGCGGGCTGCGACTTCTGCGATACGTCCAGAACCTTTGGTGATGACAACAAAGTTTACGATCACCAGGATGGCGAAGACGATGATGCCAATGACAAAATTGCCCTGCATCACAAAATTACCGAAGGCCTCGATTACCTTGCCCGCCGCGCCGGTTCCTTCGTGACCATGGGAGAGAATGAGGCGTGTTGAGGCAAGGTTGAGCGCCAGCCGGATCATGGTGGCGATCAAGAGAACGGTCGGGAAAGCACTAAATTCAAGCGGCTTCTGAATGAAGAGGGCCGTCATGAGGACGAGAACGGAGAAAGTGATCGAAATCGCCAGGGCGAAATCCAGCATAAACGCCGGCATAGGCAGAATGAGGACCACGATAATTGTCAGAACGCCAAGCGCGAGCCCGAGATCGCTGCGCTTACCGATCTCTGTAAAGATCCGCTGTGGCGTCAGGCTAGCTAAGCCACCACCTCCGGTCTTGCTCGTCCCCACTTCACTCATACTGTTGTTCCCCAAATACTCTCAATGACCCAAAGACGTCGCCGGTTAGCCAGCCAAGCGTGCTTCGCCAGGTTGTGGTACCTGGACGCCTTCGTCCGAGTATTGCTTCAGCTTGTTGCGGAGCGTGCGGATTGAGATGCCAAGAATATTTGCGGCGTGTGTCCGGTTGCCAATGCAGTGGTCAAGTGTGTTCAAGATGAGCTCTTGCTCCACTGCAGCAACTGTCTGCCCAACATAGGTGCGCGAAACCGCATCTGCAGTCGCAGCAACCTTAGCCGCCAAACCGTCGACGGGTGCCGGACTTGCATCCAGGCGTGATCCGTCTGGCAGGCGAATAGCGGCTACATCGATTTCGGGGCCCATCGCAAGCAGGACGGCGCGGTGGATCGTGTTTTCGAGCTCTCGTACGTTGCCGGCCCAGCGATGTTTTGCTAGGTGGCGGCGGGCTTCGAGCGAAATTGCTTTGCCTTCCAAGCCATTCACGGCTGCATATTTTTTTGCAAAATGTTCAGCCAGAGCCACAATGTCAGCTGGGCGCTCGCGGAGAGCGGGCAGGGCAAGGTTGACCACATTCAGGCGGTAGAAAAGATCTTCACGGAAACTACCTTCCCGAATGGACTCCTGCAGATCGCGGTTCGACGTGGCGATGATGCGAATATCCACCTTGATCGGGCCTTTGCCGCCGACACGATCAATCTCTTTTTCCTGGATGGCGCGGAGCAACTTGGACTGCAGGCGGATGTCCATCTCGCTAATTTCATCGAGAAGAAGGGTCCCGCCATTTGCCTCTTCAAACTTACCGATCCGTCGTGCGACGGCGCCTGTAAAGGAGCCTTTCTCGTGTCCAAACAGTTCGGACTCCAGAAGGTTTTCGGGGATGGCAGCGCAGTTCACAGAGATGAACGGCTTGTCGGCGCGGTTCGATTTACGATGTACATAGCGAGCCATGACTTCCTTGCCGGTCCCTGACTCACCGGTGATGAAGATGCTGGCTTCTGATTTTGCCACCTGATCGGCGAAGGTGATCGCTTCTGCCATCTTTTCATCCTGGAAGATGAGCTGATGGGTGTCATCAGCAACTGCGGAGAGGACTGCGGCGATCAGTTCTGCGTCTGGTGGCAGTGGGATGTATTCTTTCGCGCCTGCCTGTATGGCAGCCACGGCTGCTTTGGCATCGGTGCCGGTGCCGCAGGCAACGACGGGTAAGCAGATATGTTCGCTTTCAAGTTGAGCGATCAAGCGCGCAATATCAATGCCGACATCTACCATTAGCAAATCTGCGCCGCGACCGGCGCGAAGAATTTCAACTGCTTGGTCGCCCCGTTCGGCGTGGGTCACTTTCGCCCCTTTTTCCATCGCCATCTTTGTGGCTGTGGAGAGCTGGCCGTTCAGTGTTCCTACGATCAGAAGTCTCATGGGAGCAGTTCCTTCTCTTCAACTAAATACGTTTACCTGCTCCGACGGAGGGAGCATGGCATTTACAAGGGATTGGAGGTGGCGCGGGTTTTCTTTACGGCTGATCGCAGCAGCGCTTGCTGAATACACAGCAAGGTGCACATTGCGCTCTTGAGTCAGTCGATCAAGCTTGGCTGCCAAGGGAGCGAGGACCATGTTGCCGAGAATGGCGCCATAGAATGTCGTGATAAGGGCAACGGCCATGGCTGGCCCAATCTGAGCTGGATCGTCCAGGACGGAGAGCATCTGAACCAGGCCGACCAGCGTGCCGATCAAACCCATTGCGGGAGCGATTTCTGCAGCCCGTCTCAGAACGGCGGATGATTTGGTGGCACGGTCCTGGGCAGCAGCTCTTTCAGTGTTGAGCAGGCGTTCAATGTCTTCCGGCGCAGCTCCGTCAACCACAAGGGAGAGGGCGCGCATTAGGAATGGATTTGAGCGGAAATCCTTCATACGCCGTTCAAGCGTATGTACGCCGTCTTTGCGGGAGCTTTCGGCCAGATGAATGAGCTTCTCGATGGATCCGCGGGTGTTTGTCGATGTGCCTGTAAGGGTTCTTCCGGCGGCGCGCAGGGCGTCGAGCACTTCGCTGGCGCGAAAGGAGATAAGAGTGACTGCTACAGTGCCGCCGAAAACGATCAGGAATGCACGCGCATTGAGAAATGCACCGGCGTCTCCACCCAAGCCAATGGCAAGTGCGACGAGGCCTAATCCTGCAAAGAGTCCGATGATTGTAGCGTTGTTCATGGGTTTACTCCGGCCGGCCTAGTTGGCGCCGCCCTTAATGATCTCTGTCATGGTGACACCGAGCTGTTCTTCAACGATCACAACCTCGCCGCGGGCGACCAGACGATCGTTGACGTAAATGTCGATGGCTTCGCCGACCTTGCGATCGAGTTCAACGGTCGTACCAGAGTCCAGTTTCAGCAGGTCACTGATTTCGATGTCTGTTTTTCCGAGCACAGCAGAGACATTGACCGGAACATCAAAAACGGCTTCAAGGTCAGCGGCTGTTTTCTCTTCTCCGTCGTCCACAGGCGCTCCTGCGTCTTCAGCATCACCTTCGATTGGCAGATTTGCTTCATCTGCCAGGTCTGGCAATTCCATGCCTTCTTCTTGATCAGACATTGTGGCTCTCCATGTTTGCGGGCATCTCTGAGCCGCGCGTCAAGGTCTCGATATATCTGTTGATGATCTCAGCAGCGCTGTCTTCCAGCTCAGCGCGGCTGCGTGTCACGCCGCCGTCGGACCATTCTATTTCGCAGTCGCCAAGGGCGATTGTCGGGTCACCGACCACCATCATCTTCTCTGCCATGCCGCGCTCTGCGGCGGCTTGCTGCATTGATGTTTGGATATCATCAACCAGGGCGTCATTGATCCTGACAACAAGGCGGGGTTCGCGGTTCAGGTGTTTCAGGCATTCATGGATGACCGCTTCGATTTCCTTTTCAGGTTGAACCTCGAGAAGGGCATCGGCCAGTTTCCGTGCGATAGAAAATGCGAGTTCTGCGGCATCCACCTGGACTTCACTTTTCACATGGGTCAAATCGCTGAGTGCGGCAGAAGCGGCGGTGGCGATTTGTCCAAAAGCGGCGGTATTTGCCTCGAGCGTTTTGGCTTCGATAGAAGCCAAGGCTTCGGCTGAGCCCTCTGCTCGTGCTTCTGCCTTTAATGCTTCGATTTCTTCATCAGTCCAACGTGATTTACGCACACCCTTTTGTGCGGTGCTGGCGTCATTCGCGCCGACATCGTCGTCGAACATTTCGTTGAATGTGAATTTGATGGCTTCAGTCATAGGGTTCCGGGAGCTGTCTAGTAGACGAGCTCGTCCTCTCCCTTACTGTCTGCCAGCATGATTTCGCCTCGTGCTGCGAGATCCTTGGCAATGTTGACCATCAGCATTTGCGCCTCATCGACGTCGCGGAGACGGACAGGGCCCATAACTTCCATGTCTTCTTTGAGGATTTTCCCTGCGCGTTCCGACATGTTTGAGAAGAACAGATCACGCAAGCTGTCTGATGCACCTTTAAGCGCCAAGCCCAGCTTGTCCTTGTCAAAGGCCCGCAACAGGGTCTGAATACTGCCTGGGTCGAGCTGGCTGAGGTCTTCAAATGTGAACATCAGCGCCTTGATTTTTTCAGCGGCTTCGCGATTGCGTTCTTCCAGCGACGCCATGAAACGCCCTTCCGTCTGGCGGTCGAAATTGTTGAAAATGTCGGCCATCATCTCGTGGCTATCGCGGCGATTGGTGCGCGACAGGTTGGACATGAACTCGGCGCGGAGCGTTTGTTCTACCTTTTCCAGGATTTCTTTCTGAACGGCTTCCATGCGCAGCATGCGGTTGATGACTTCCAAGGCGAAGTCTTCCGGCAAGCAGCCGAGCACCCGAGCGGCGTGGTCAGACTTAATCTTGGAAAGGACGACAGCAACTGTTTGTGGGTACTCGTTCTTGAGGTAATTAGCGAGAACCTGTTCGTTCACATTGCCAAGTTTCTCCCACATGGTGCGACCGGCAGGGCCACGGATCTCGTCCATCACCTGATTGACGCGGTCGTCGGGTAGGAAGCGATTTAGCAAGCGCTGGGTTGCTTCATAGGAACCGACGATTGCACCAGATCCGGAAAGCTTTCCGGCGAATTCTACAAGCAGTTTTTCAACCAGGGATGAGCTCACCTGGCCTAAGTTGGACATGGTGACCGAAATTTCTCTGATTTCGTCCTCGTCAAACAGATCCCAGATGGCCGCCGCATGATCATCGGTCAGCGACAACATGAAGATTGCCGCCTTCTCGGCACCCGAGACGGACTTGATGTCGTCTTTAATCTTTTCGTCAGCCGCAGCCATTGTCGATGACCTCTCTTACCCTTCGTGCAACCATGACCGAAGAATGGACATGGTTTCATCAGGGTGGTTTGCGACGAGTTCACCGACTTTGTTCACGGAGGACTCTTTTACTTTGCCTTCGACCTGAGCGATGTCGATCATCTGTTCGACAGCTGATTTCGGCTCACCGGTTTCTTCATTGACGGATCCGTCAGGCGCGGGAAGTTGTGCTTGGCCTTCGGCGCCGGGCAGCGCAGCGGCGCCGACTTCACCGCCGCCAGCGACGGCACCAGCAAGGGCCAGCTGATCACCCACAGGTGTTGGATTAATAATGCCGCGAATGAGAGGGCGGACAACGAACATCAGGACCAGTAAGGAGATGAGCGCGAGTACACCTGTTTCTCCCATGCGGAAATAGTCAGCTTTGGTGAGACCGAGAAATGGCTCTTCAATAGCCTCAAGGGGCTCTAGCGCTGCCTTGGCGGCGAACTGAATATTGACGACTTCCACAAGGTCACCGCGTCCCTGGTCGAACCCGATTGCTGAGCGGACAAGAGCGGAAATCTTGTTCACCTCATCCTCAGAACGGGGCGAATAGGTCGTCGTGCCATTATCGGCAACACTGTAAATTCCATCAACAGCAACTGCGACTGACAGGCGCTTCACAGAACCTGCTTCGATAATTTCTGTCTGCGTTGTTCGGGAGATTTCGTAGTTGACTGTCTCCTCCAGTCGATTTGACTGATCGAGTGAGCCATTCGCACCGCCGTCTGCGTCACCGGCACCTGGAACGGCATTTCCGACCGTCACCGCGTCATTTGGAAGTCCATCTGAGCTGGAGTTGGATTCTTCTACAGTCTGTGTCGAGCGAACGACCTGACCTTCCGGGTCAAATGTATCGGAAGTCCGGGTAATGCGATTGAAATCTAGTTCGGCGCTGACCTGAATGCGTGCGTTATCAGGCCCGACAATGCTTTCAACAATCGTCCGGATCTGCGACTGAAGGCGACGCTCGTAGGCAATGTTGCGTTCATCAATGGATGAAGAGAGAAGCCCATCTTCTTCACCATCAGCGCCGCTTGCGAGCAAGGTGCCTTTTTCGTCCACAATTGAGACATTGCCAGGCGTTAGGCCTTCAATGGCGGAAGCGGCAAGGTGCTGGATAGAGCGAATTTGTGCGCGCGAGAGCGGCTCGCCAGTGATACGGACCACGATGGATGCGCTTGGGTCCCGGCGTTCGCGGGAAAAAACTTCGCGCTCGGGAAGGACTAGATGTACGCGGGCTGCTTTTACACGATCGATTGCCTTGATGGTGCGTGCAAGTTCGCCTTCGAGCGCCCGCAAATAGTTCAGGTTTTGAACAAAACTCGTGGTTCCCAATGCATCAGCATTGTCAAAAATCTCGTAGCCAACGGACCCGCCAGACGGAAGACCCTGTTCGGCCATTGCCATCCGCAAGCGCAGGGCACGGTCATTGGGGACAAAAATCTTTGTGCCGTCGCCTTTTAGTTCATAAGGAATTTCTTGGGCGTCAAGCTCAGAGATAATTTGTGCGGCGTCTTCCTGAGTGAGATCGGAATAGAGCAAAGACATGGGGGATTCGCTGACGCGCAGGCCGACATAGGCAAAGAATGCAAACAAGCCAGCCGCAACGAGACCGAGAGAAATGATCCTTGCCGGTCCCAGCGTCTTCAAAAATTCAGTGAAGCTATCCACGCGCTCACCATCCATTGTCGCCCTTGCGTGCCGGATCCTGTTCTTGGGCCGGACTTGCGTTTGGTCGACGGGGAGTGGCTACATCCTGTGGCTATCTCATTGGCAATTTGGTCCCGATATGGACCTTGCCCCCGTGTCAGTAGGCAAAATTTACCCCGTTAGCCTAAACAGAGGTTTAACGCGCATGGATTCGGTGGAAAAAATTGCCTGGCTTGTGGATAAGTCGCTCTAGATAGCAGAAAGGCGCCGGTGTCTTTTGGACACCAGCGCCTTGCGGCAGATAAGTACGCAGCTACTTTTCTATCTCACTGCCGGTATTGCTGAACCCGCGTCGCGCGAAGACCGGCAAGACCGTGTTTTTCGATGGAGCGCTGCCAACTCAGGAATTCCTCTACAGTCAGCGTATAGCGACTGCAGGCTTCCTCCAGGCTTAGAAGTCCACCGCGCACAGCGGCGACGACTTCGGCTTTGCGCCGAATGACCCACCGTTTTGTGTTTGGTGGTGGCAGGTCCGCTATGGTTAGGGGACTTCCGTCCGGTCCTATCACATAGTTGACCCGAGATGACTGGTGCTCGCTCATTGCCGTCCCGATCCTTGTACTCACGACTGGGGCTAGACTATCGGAGCGACTTTAAAAAAGGGCTAAATGCCAGGGTAAATTTTCAATGAAATCAATGAGTTAAGTGTTTCAGAGTGGCACACTTTTTTGCATTAAGTGCCCTCATCTTTAGGTTCGGAGACTGATGTGACGCTTGGGAGGCTCACGGGCAGTCCGTCAACGAGCAAGATTGGCGGATTGGACGTGAAATCGACCGTGTCGACAGTGCCGAATGTACGGACATCTGTGTTGACGGGTTCACCATCAGCGTCGAGTGCTGTGACGGATAGGAAGTAGGTGCCCTCAGCAGCTGTTCCACCCTCATCCAGCGAGCCGTCCCAACTGAAGTCATGGGTGCCTGCGTCTTCAGAAAGCGTTTCTGAATAGACGGCGGCACCAGATGAATCGACGATTGAGATTTTAACCTCGGGGGAGTCTTCGGCAATCGAGAAACGCCAATCGGAAGTTTCACCGTCTTTGAACTCCCTAGCCGTGGAGAGTGCTTCCACTTCTTTGCCGATATACTGAACGGCATTGTCGGATGACTGAGAGTTGGTGAGCGAGATCAATTCTTCGAGGTTTGAGTTTGTTGCAATGCTCTGCTCCACCGACGAGAACTGAACAAGCTGGTTTGTCATTTCGCCTGTATCCATGGGGTCAAGCGGGTCCTGGTTCTGCAATTGAGTCGTGAGCAATGACAGAAACAGGTTGAAGTTTTCATCCGCAGCCTCTTGGGCAGACTGAGAAGCAGATGTCTCTGTTGTCTGAGCCTGTGTTGCGGGCTGGGTGTTTGAAACTGCTTCCAACATGGGTCGCTCCTAACTCTATATACTTACGTCGATACCGCCACGTGCGGCGGCTTCGATCTGTCGGGCAGCGACAGCGTTCAACAAAATGTCTTCGCCATCTTCGTCGCCACTAAGTTGGTCTTCGCCAGACGCAAGAGTGTCTGAGCCGTTGCCGTCCGCATTTTCGTTGCCGCTCTTCAGGCTGAAGTTCAGTGTATCGCTGTCTGCATCAAGGCCTGCGTCTTTGAGGGCTTGTTCCAGGGCCTTGGCATCCTTCTGCAACAGGTCGAGCGTTTCTGCTTTTTCAACTGCCAGATGTGCGGTCACGCGGCCGTCTTGCGCAAGCTCAAGCTTAACGTCAATGCGACCCATTTCAGCGGGATCCAGACGGATCTCAAAAGTTGATACGCCCCTGGCGACGTGTTTGGAAATTTGGAGCGCAATGGCGGTGTTAGGCACTTGGGTCGCTTGTGCCTGTCCTGGAAGCGCGCCAAATCGGACGAGAACCGGATTGCTGTTCTGCGGTGTGCCCGTCGGCGAGACTTGGTTGGGTGCGTTGAGATTGAGGAGATCAAGATTCAGATCTGCGGGTAGTGAGCTGAGGTTCAAACCGGCGGCTGCCATTGCCTGCAGAGGCGTAACAGCAGCAGTAGGAGCGGCGGCTGGTGCTGCCTGTACCGGCTGTGACGCGGACGCAGTTTGTGCGTTTGTTGCAGAAGACTTGGCTTTGCCAGCCATGGCTTCTGCCGCCTGATGGCCTAGGCCTCTCTCGCCGTCTGCATCAGCATCGACATCAGTCTGGAGACCAGCGTCCAGTGGATTGGGCAAACCGGATGATTGATCATCCGCGCCAGCTGCGGCCTGCGTTGCCTGTTGGGCAGTTTGTGTTGTTGTGTTTTGGACAGGGCGGGCGGCTTGCTGTGCTGAGCTACCAGCCGTTGCATCGGCATTGGCGGTTGCACTGTTATTCGATGCATGAGCTGATTGGAGCGCAAGTTCGCCGGCCGTCAGTGTGTCCGTGTCATCGAGGTTCGTTGCCGCGTCTGTTGTCTCATCTATATCGGTGGCAGCTGTTTGAGCGACTCCGGATTGTGTGTCGTCTGTGGTGTTTTCCGGCACACTGATCCCGCTGGTCTCCTCAGAGGAACCTGCTGTCAGTTCGCTGTCATTTGCATCGCCTATCGTTCCATTCTCGGCATCAATTGCGATCTCAACGTCTTCAGAAATTGCGCTGTCATCGTCCAAGGGGGCGACCACTTCTGCGGCAGTCGGATTCACATCAGAGGCGGAGTCCTCACCAGTCGCATCTTGGTCATCAGTGGTTTCAGCATCGTCATCACTGCGTGCGTCGGCATCTCGTTCACGTTCGTCAGCTCTGCGTTCTTCCTCGGCAGCTGCGTCGGCTTTTTCTGCGTCGGCCTGGCGTTCTTCCGCACGGTGGTCATCAGCTTTGGCGTTGCGGTCATCCAGGCGGGCGTCAGTGTCGTCGGACGCATAGGTGTCTGTTTCTGCCAAATGCGTGGAAAACGCGTCGGACGAGAATGTGTCCGAGGCAGTCTGACCGATTTTTGGTGCAAACTGATTGGTATTGGTGTTCGTGACTTCCATGCCTATTACCCTGATCTTCGTACAATGGTGCATCCTCCATAAGCAATCGGCGCGCCAGGGTGGGGCGTGTTAATTAGTTCAATAAATTCAATTGCTTACTAGGTTTTTCCTTTTCGAATTCCGATGGACGACCGTAATTTCCCGGCAAGAACTGCCGGGTTCGGCGTGATTTGCCGAGCAAGTGTCAGCCTTTGGATTGCGCTTGTGGCTTCAGCCCCTATATTGCGCTTCATGTCAGCAGCATTTGATCCAGATACCGGCTTAAACAGCCTGGACCTACCCGGTCGCCCTGAAGATACCCGTGTGGTTGTCGCCATGTCGGGCGGCGTTGACTCATCCGTGACGGCAGCGCTTCTGAAGGAGCAGGGGTATGATGTCGTCGGGATTACTCTGCAACTCTATGATCATGGGGAAGCGGTTCGGCGTGTCGGGGCGTGCTGCGCAGGACAGGATATTCATGACGCGCGGCAGGTGGCCGATAAGCTTGGTATTCCGCACTATGTTCTCGACTATGAACACACGTTCCGTGAAAGCGTGATGGATGACTTCGCCGATAGCTATCTGGCGGGTGAAACACCGATCCCGTGTGTCCGCTGCAATGAACGGGTGAAGTTTCGCGATATGCTGGCCACAGCAAAGGATCTGGGCGCTGCTGCTCTGGCGACAGGGCATTATGTCATCTCAAAGCCTGGCATTGCCGGCCGTGATCTCTATGGCGGGGCTGACCCGGATAAGGACCAATCCTATTTCCTCTTTACGACCCGGCGGGACCAGCTGGATTATCTGCGCTTTCCACTCGGTGCGCTGTCGAAGGCAGAGACGCGGGCGATTGCAGAGCGGCTAGAGCTTGGCGTGGCGAGCAAGCCTGACAGCCAGGACATTTGTTTTGTGCCAGATGGCAAATATACAGACGTTATCGAGCGGCTTCGTCCGGGTGCTGCGGCGCCGGGTGACATTGTCGATCTCGAAGGCAATGTTCTGGGCCGTCATGAAGGCATTATCCGCTACACGATCGGCCAACGTCGCGGCCTTGGTATCGCCACCGGTGATCCACTCTTTGTCGTGAAGCTGGATGCAGAAAAGAAACAGGTTGTCGTTGGTCCACGGCCTGCGCTTCTGACCGAGCGCATTGAGCTGTCAGAAGTGAATTGGCTCGGAGATACACCTTTCGATCAGGTTCCGAGTGAAGGTCTGCCAATTCTGGCAAAAGTGCGCTCAACGCGGCCTCCTTTGCCGGCACGTCTGGTGGCCAAACCAAACGGGTGTGCAGAGATCATCCTCGAAGAGGGTGAAGATGGGGTGGCGCCTGGTCAGGCCTGCGTTTTTTACGCCCATGATGCATCTGGCGCGCGGGTGTTGGGAGGTGGCTGGATCCGGGCCGCCTACAATCTTTTGGGCAATGCGGTAAAAAGCAGCTCTACTGCCGATGCGGCGCAATATGCGGGCTAGATAGGGCTCAGGCGCCGCAATCCTGCCCTTTTTTGACTGTTTTGTGGCTAGCCTGTTTTCTGGCGGGGCTTTCTCGTCTAGAAAAGATGGGTTTTCGTCTTGCGCATGATCAATGCTTATTCGGCGTTGATCCTATGTGATGTGCGTGTGTTGGGTGAGGCGGCTCCTGGCACGTATCTGTTTTTCTTGTCCGTCCGACTGGGAGTTTTCCATTGGCTGCGTCCGCCCGTCTCGACAGAAGTTCGGTTCTCAAGGCTTATGCCCGCTGGGCGCCGATTTATGACTTCACCTTTGGCGCCATTGCAGCGTTTGGTCGGAAAGCGGCTGTGAACGCGATCAATTCGCGCAAAGGAGCTCTGCTGGAAGTGGGTGTGGGCACGGGCATTACTTTGCCAACCTATGGTCCGCAACTCCGTATCACGGGCATCGACCTCTCACCTGAAATGCTCGACAAGGCGCGGGACAAGGTTCGCAAACATCATCTCAATAATGTCGACGGCATCTATGAGATGGATGCGAGCGCTATGGAGTTTGATGACGGGAAGTTCGACACGGTTGTGGCGATGTATGTGATGACCGTGGTGCCTGACCCTCAGAAAGTGATGCGCGAACTAGAGCGTGTGTGCGCACCGGGCGGTGAGGTGATGATCGTCAACCACTTCGCCCAGGACCATGGGGTTCGCGGGTCGGTTGAAAAGTGGATGACTCCCTTTTCGCGACTTCTTGGCTGGCACCCTGATTTCGTTATTGAGACAATTACGGGCATAACCGACCTTGAATTGATCGAGGCACGGCCGATGCACCCGATGGGTCTTTTCACCATGCTGCGGTTCAAGAAACCGGCCGAAAAAGCGGCCTGATTTCGCCTGAAATAGCGGTCGGTACAGGCTGCTATCGTCATCCTTGACAGGTGGGGCTTTGGCCCCTTATATCCCCTGACTTTCCGGGCGGTTTCGACCGTCTGCCTGCCTTCGGGGCGGGCCGTTAGAAGTTCTGGCGCGGGAGCCCTTTTGGGGCGGAGTAGCTCAGCTGGTTAGAGCAGCGGAATCATAATCCGCGTGTCGGGAGTTCAAGTCTCTCCTCCGCTACCAAATTTCGGTAAGTCATTGATTTTTCAATAAGTCCTTGTTTTTACAAGTCTTTCGAACTCAAGCAGTGCACTTTTGTGGTACACTTTGAGGATGGAAGACATGCCAAAGGTCAAATATCTCACTGAAGATAAGTCTGGCAAAAAGCTACGGCGCAACGTTCCTGAGGAATTGCGGGAGCTGGCAGGCAAGAGTGCTTGGGTCGAGCGTGTTTCAGGCTCTGGAAAGGAGCTCAGAGAGCTCGCGAACCTTTTCGCAGTCAAGACAGATGAGAAGATTAGGACCCTTCGCAACAGCATCGCTTCTGCACAGACGAACGCTTCTGCAGACCCAGCGATTGCAACCGGTTTCAAAGGCAATCTCACTAAAACCGACGCAAAGCGATTAGCCTTTTTGTATTTCAAGAGGCGTGAGGAAAAACAACTTCTTTCACGTGGGTACTCCTCTGGCATTGGTGATCCAGAGAGGATCGCGGATGCCGCCGCTGATTATGCCAATGCGTTGCGAGCAGCAGCTGGTGAGGAACCGCCTTCCCGTGAAGACCTGTTAGATTTTGAGGAGTTGCAAGGTGTTGAAGGCTTGCAAAATGTTGAAGCTTTGCGTGCATATGAAAGTTGGCACCGAGAACCCCCGGTGTCGGCTCACGCTGAGCGGATTGCTCTCGGCCTACTTTTGGATGCTAATTTTGTCGATGCCCATGCGATTGAACGCAGCCCAGCTGGCGGTAGAAGGGGCCGAAAGCAGCTCGTTGTTCCAGCGTGGCTAAGAGACCACCAGAATTTCCAGACCCTCTGTCGGCTCATCGAAGAAGCCGAGGTTGAGCTTGCGCGTCGGCATCTTGAGTATCTACAAACCGGGGTTGCGCCAGTAGTTAAAAATGAGCTTTTCCTTTCGGCTCCGCCTGAACGGTTTTCTGGTAAACCAGTGTCTGCTGAGAACTCCTATCGTTTGGGGGATCTTGCGAGTGCGTTCGAAGCGCTTAAGTTAGACGAGGGCGTGTCAACTTCGCGCCAGTCTCAATATCAGATCGTCTTACGGAGTTTGCGCGAAGAGCTCGGGATTGACACGGCGCTTCAAGATGTGACGAGGAAGCAATGCGAGGATCTGCTGCGGCTCTTTTTGCGCATTCCGTCTCCTGCGACCCAACACTATCCCGATTTGACCCTCAGAGCCTCCGCTGAGGCTTACGAAAAAAGTAAGGGACGGTCTGCCGCTCGATATGATGCGGCCCAAAAGAACCTTGCTATCTTGAAATCGATCTTTGAATACGCAGTCGAATTGGAATGGCGTGAAGACAATCCGACTGAAAAGGTGGTGTTGCGACTGCCTCGTAAAGAGAAAATTCTTCAGGCGCGGAACAAGGGATATGAACCGTTTACAACAGAAGAGTTGCAGAAGATTTTCAATGCACCGCTCTACACTGGTTGTCAGGACGACGAACGAGGTGCCGAAACGCCAGGGCCGAATATCATTAGGAGACACCGCTATTGGGTCCCACTGATTGCTCTATTTTCGGGAATGCGTGCAGGCTAAATACTGCAGTTGGAAAAGGGCGATATTAAAGGATCGGGCAATGACATCACATATTTCGATGTAGATGATGAACCGTGGGCCGAAGGCACCGGTGTTGAGAAGCGGCTTAAGAATGAGAACGCCAGACGGAAAGTTCCGCTTCATCCAGAATTGAAAAGACTGGGGTTCCTTGATTACGTTCAGTCCCAGCCAGAAGGACGCCTATTCCCCGACGCACCTGCCGGGTCGGGCGGCAAGCTGTCGGACCATTTTTCAAAACGGTTCGCGTACTTCCTAAAGAAGCGCGGCGTGTGGGTTGTTCGCAAAAAGGTGTTTCATAGTTTTCGCGGAACATTCGCAGATTGTTTGAAAGACGCGCAGGTACCTTTGGATATGCGTGAGGCAATCATGGGCTGGGAGCCTTCAGGTAAGATGGACGCGCGATATGGAAGTGGTTACAGCATTGAATTGCTATGTAAGCAGGTAGCGAAGACCTCATATCAGAAGCTTGATCTCACACATCTTTACGCAGACGCCTAGAAGCACGCTTGCTGGATGTATCTCACTAACCTTCGCCAACTCGATTGGCCAAGGCTTCGATTTGCGCTACAGCAATCGTTAGGTCTGAATTGGATAAGGCTCTGGCTTGATCATTGAGAGCGGCAATTAGTCCGGCTCTCTCAGGATCGTTCTCCTCTTCTTCGCTTTCTGGGAAGAACTCCTTTACCGGAACTTCTAGTGCTTCACTCAGGCGCTCTAGTGTTTCGAAATTCGGAAGGCTCAACCCGCGCTCAAGATTGGAGAGTGCGTCAATGCTTCGATCAATGGCATTGGCCAGTTCTGGTTGGGTCAAGTTTCGCTTCTTCCGAAGCGTCCTGATCTTAGCGCCTACTGCGTGTTTTATGTCCATTCCCGGAGTTTCACTACGGAATTTTCTTATAAAACCGATTAAACTATGATAAAATTCTGGTTACCGGAGTTTAATCCGATTATTGGTTGTTTTGTTGCTCGGTGAATGATGACTTACCTCTTTATCGCGATCCTCTTGGGTTTAGCGCCTGCTGCCATTGCTCACTCCAAGGGAGGGAACTTCTTCCTTTGGTGGCTGTATGGCGCAGCTATCTGGATTGTTGCTTTCCCTCATGCATTGATGATGAGGGCAGATGATCAAGCTCTTGAGAACAAAGAGCTGGCAGCAGGCCAGAGGAAGTGTCCTGACTGCGCGGAGTTGATACGCCAGGAAGCGGTGGTATGCCGCCATTGCGGCCTCAAGCTTCCACAAGAAGTTGCTTCAGTACCCCAGCCGGATTTGCAACCGGTTGCAAATAGTTCCGAAAGCGAAGCCGGTAAGAACACCTCAGGTGTTCAACCACCTGCCCCAGCGGAGAATAATGCAGAGCGCATCGTTCTCGGTTTTGTATGCGCTACGCTGGTAGTCATAATCATTGTGGGTGCGCTTGCTGCGATCCCTTCGATGAATAAGCATGCCGCTCGTCAAACAGAAACGCTTGCAGGAAGCACACCTTCCAACTCAGATACCGTCCTACCATTAGCACCACCGCGCCGAACCATAGGGGCGAGTGAACAGCAGGTCGCAGCGGCGGCGGTCACCGCAACAGTGGCGGGTGCGCAGTCGTCTGAGTGTAGAGAAGTTAGCCAACACGGCTTCGTGCGCTTTTTAGTGTGTGATCCGCATGCACGCTCAGCTGATTGGCGGCGCGCTGGTATGCAGGCTTGCAAGGGTCGGCGCATCTGCAATGTGTGGATGTGGGATCGGGCCGAAAGAGCTGGCACTTCACTCCCTATGACAGACGCAGAGGTCAATTCAGCCATCGCAGTGTGGATACATGCTCAGAGCGAGCTCATGGATTGTAGGAGGGATGGATGTTGAATAGACCGAGTATGTTGAAGAATGCTCTGTGCGGGCTCCTATTAGCCGTTGCGGTGCTATCTGGGCTTTCCTCTATGGCTTCCGCAAGGGAACTCACATTGGATGAAAAACAGGTGGTCGCTGATGCTGTTAGAGACAGGCTTCG